>Ga0308159_1000029_pt1 | contig 692164 bp, 576 predicted proteins | sample PhyCR1_FD_201040 | JGI IMG/M metagenome (GOLD analysis project Ga0308159, IMG submission 201040) | Phyllosphere microbial communities from UC Gill Tract Community Farm, Albany, California, United States - DLSLC.R1 | ecosystem: Host-associated > Plants > Phyllosphere > Unclassified | place... | reverse complement strand
TGCCCTTGCCCTGGATGCACTTGAGGCCGGCCTCGATCACTTCCCACTTGGAGGAGTCGATCATGATCGGTACGCGGGAGATGTCCGGCTCGCCGGCGATCAGATTGAGGAAGGTCACCATGGCCTTCTTCGAATCCAGCATCCCTTCATCCATGTTGATGTCGATCACCTGGGCGCCGGCTTCCACCTGCTGCAGGGCGACTTCCAGGGCCTCGGTGTAGTTGTCCTCGCGGATCAGCCGGGCGAACTTGGCCGAGCCGGTGATGTTGGTGCGTTCACCGACGTTCACGAACAGCGAGCTGCGATCGATGGTGAAGGGCTCCAGGCCCGACAGGCGGCAGGCCTTGGGAATGTCCGGGATCTGTCGCGGGGCATAACCGGCCACGGCTTTGGCGATGGCGCCGATATGCCCCGGGGTGGTGCCGCAGCAGCCGCCGACGATATTCAGGAAGCCGCTCTGGGCGAATTCCTCGATGACCTTGGCGGTTTGTTCCGGCAGTTCGTCGTATTCGCCGAATTCGTTGGGCAGGCCGGCATTGGGGTGCGCCGAGACGTGGGTGCTGGCCTTGTTCGACAGCTCTTCCAGGTACGGGCGCAGTTCGCTGGCGCCCAGGGCGCAGTTCAGGCCCACCGAGATCGGCTTGGCGTGGGCCACGGAGTTCCAGAAGGCCTCGGTGGTCTGGCCCGACAGGGTACGACCGGAGGCATCGGTGATGGTCCCGGAAATCATGATCGGCAGCTCGACGCCCAGTTCTTCGAACACGCCCTGTACGGCGAAGATCGCCGCCTTGGCGTTCAAGGTGTCGAAGATGGTCTCGATCAGGATCAGGTCGGCACCGCCTTCGATCAGGCCCTTGGTGGCCTCGGTGTAGTTTTCCACCAGTTCATCGAAGGTGACGTTGCGGTAGCCGGGGTTGTTGACGTCGGGCGACAGCGAGCAGGTACGGCTGGTCGGTCCCAGGACGCCGGCGACGAAACGTGGCTTGTCCGGGGTCTCCTGGGTCTTGGCGTCGGCGATCTTGCGCGCCAGGCGTGCGCCCTCTACGTTTAATTCGTAGGCCAGTTCTTCCATGCCGTAATCGGCCATGGAAATGCGCGTGGCGTTGAAGGTGTTGGTTTCCAGGATGTCGGCGCCGGCATCCAGATAGGCTTTTTCGATGCCACCGATCACGTCCGGACGGGTGATCACCAACAGGTCGTTGTTGCCCTTGACGTCGCTGGGCCAGTCGGCGAAGCGCTTGCCACGGTAGTCATGTTCTTCGAGCTTGTAGCTCTGGATCATGGTGCCCATGCCGCCATCGAGAATCAGAATGCGCTCTTTGAGGGCTTGCTGGAGGGCGTGGAGGCGAGCACTGCGATCGGACATGAGAACTACCTGGTAAGGCCATTACGAAGGGCGGCGATCATAGCAAACCTGCATGGTTTTGCGGCATGCGTGGTTTTTGCATGAATATCGCTCATGTTGGTCGAGGAGTGAGACCGGTAGAATCGCGGCGTTTTTTTCTTTCGGGACCAGGGACATGCCGTTTCGTTTTATCGTCAGCAGCGCGCTGCTGCTTCTGAGTTCAGTGTGCCTGGCACAAGGTCCGGCGCCGGCGATTTCCTATACCCGCGACATCCAGCCGATCTTTACCGAGAAATGCGTGGCCTGTCATGCCTGTTACGACTCCGCCTGTCAGCTCAACCTGGGCAGTGGCGAAGGGGCCAGCCGCGGTGCTTCGAAGATTCCGGTGTACGACGGCGAGCGCAGCAAGGCCCAAGCGCCTACGCGGCTGTTCTATGACGCCACTGGCCAGCGTGCCTGGCAGCAGAAGGGCTTCTATTCGGTGCTTGACGCCCAGGGCAGCCAGGCGGCGCTGATGGCGCGCATGCTGGAACTGGGCCATCGCACCCCGCTGCAACCCAACGCCAAGTTGCCCAGCGAGATCGCCCTGGGCCTGAGCCGCGAGAACATGTGCCCGCAGCCGGCGGAGTTCGACGCCTATGCCGGGGCTCACCCCAAGGAAGGCATGCCCCTGGCGGTCACCGGCCTGACCGATCAGCAATACCTGACCCTGCAACGCTGGCTGGCCTCGGGCGCGCCCATCGACGAGCAAGGCCTGGCCCCCAGTGCCCGGGAAAGCCTGCAAGTGGCTCAGTGGGAAAACCTGCTCAACGCCCCTGGCGCCCGGGAGAGCCTGGTGGCGCGCTGGCTCTATGAACACTTGTTCCTCGCCCATCTCTATTTTGAAGGCGGCGAGCCGGGGCATTTCTTCCAGTGGGTGCGTTCCCGTACCCCCAGTGGCCAGCCCATCGACCTGATCAACACCCGTCGCCCCAACGACGACCCGGGCACCCAGGTGTACTACCGCCTGTGGCCGGTGCAAGGGGTGATCGTGCACAAGACCCATATCACCTACCCGCTGAGCGCGGCGAAGATGGCCCGGGTCAAGACCCTGTTCTACAGCGGCGACTGGCAGGTCACGGCCCTGCCGGGCTACGGGCCGGCGCGCCGGGCCAACCCGTTCGAGACCTTCGAGGCGATTCCGGCCAAGGCCCGCTACCAGTTCATGCTGGATAACGCCGAATACTTCGTGCGCACCTTTATCCGTGGCCCGGTGTGCCGCGGGCAGATCGCCACCGACGTGATCCGCGACAACTTCTGGGCGCTGTTCCAGGCCCCCGAACATGACCTGTACATCACCGACCCGGCCTATCGCGGCCAGGCCACGCCGTTGCTGGCCATGCCCGGGCAGAACGACGACGTCGGCAGCGTGCTTAGCCTGTGGCTGGCCTATCGCGACAAGCGCAACGAGTACGAGGCCCTGCGCCGCGATTCCTATGCCGATTCGCCGGCGCCCAGCTGGTCGACCCTGTGGGCCGGCAACGACAACGCGCTGCTGAGCATCTTCCGCCACTTCGACAGCGCCTCGGTGACCAAGGGCCTGATCGGCGAAGTGCCACAGACGATGTGGCTGTTCGACTACCCGCTGCTGGAGCGCACCTACTATCAATTGGCGGTGAACTTCGACGTGTTCGGCAACGTCTCCCACCAGGCCCAGACCCGGTTGTACTTCGACCTGATCCGCAATGGCGCGGAGCAGAACTTCCTGCGCCTGATGCCCGCCGGCACCCGCGAGGATTTCCTCGACGATTGGTACCAGAACAGCGGCAAGTTCAAGATGTGGCTGGATTACGAGTCCATCGACGACGACAAGCGCAGCGCGCTGAAGCTCGACCTCAAGGACCCGAAAAAGGACTTCGCCAACCAGTTGCTGGCCCGCTATGGCGACCTCAACGCCAAGCCGGATCCGATCAACCGCTGTGACAGCGCCTACTGCTCACGCCCGAACATCGACCCGGCGCTGCAGGATGCCGAGCAGGCCCTGAGCCGCCTGGCATCGCGCCCGGCGGCGGGCCTCAAGGTCATCGAACAGTTGCCGGAAGCGACCCTGCTGCGTGTCCAGACCGCCAGCGGCAAGCGCGAGTTCTACAGCATGCTGCGCAACCGCGCCCACAGTAACGTGGCCTTCATGCTCGGCGAGTCGCTGCGCTATCAGCCGGGGCTGGACACCCTGACCATATTCCCGGGGATTCTCAGCAGCTATCCGAACTTCATGTTCAACGTACCGGCCGGGCAAGTGCCGGAGTTCGTCGACGCCATGCAGGCGGCCCGGGACGCCGCCAGCTTCGAGAGGATCGTCGAGCGCTGGGGCATCCGCCGCAGCCATCCGCAGTTCTGGCAGTACTTCCATGACCAGACCCGCTACCTGCAGGAAACCGACCCGGTGGAAGCCGGGGTCCTGGACATGAACCGTTACGAAAACCTCTGACATAGAGCTGTCATCGCCCCCGGACTGCGCCTTGGCGCGGCCCGGGGACGCTCTATACCAAAGTCTATCCCGACAAAAATACTAGGACTTTGTCAGCGGCTTGGATTGGCGTAAACTGCGCCCACGTCTGCGAGGAACCACCATGAGCGCCATAACCATTACCGACGCCGCCCACGATTATCTGGCTGATCTGCTATCCAAGCAGAACACCCCGGGGATTGGCATCCGCATCTTCATCACCCAGCCAGGGACTCAGTACGCCGAGACCTGCATCGCCTATTGCAAGCCGGGCGAAGAGAAACCCGAAGACAAGGCCCTGGGCCTGAAAAGCTTCACCGCCTACATCGACGCCTTCAGCGAAGGTTTCCTCGATGATGCGGTGGTCGACTACGCCACCGACCGCATGGGCGGCCAGCTGACCATCAAGGCGCCCAACGCCAAGGTGCCGATGGTCAATGCCGACAGCCCGGTCAACGAGCGCATCAACTACTACCTGCAAACCGAGATCAACCCGGGGCTGGCCAGCCACGGCGGCCAGGTCAGCCTGATCGACGTGGTCGAGGACGGCATTGCCGTGTTGCAGTTCGGCGGCGGTTGCCAGGGCTGCGGCCAGGCCGACGTGACCTTGAAGGAAGGCATCGAGCGCACCCTGCTCGAGCGCATTCCGGAGCTCAAGGGCGTACGTGACGTCACCGACCACACGCAGAAAGAAAACGCCTACTACTAAGGCGTTCGCTGCGACTTGAAAAAACGGCGCCCCGTGAGCGCCGTTTTTTTATGCCCCCAAGCCAGCTCCCCCCAAAAGCCTCCGTAGGAGCCGGCTTGCCGGCGAAAGGGCCCTAGAGCCTTGCACCAATTCCCAGATCGCCTTCGCTGGCCAGCCTGCTCCCGCAAAGGGAGTCAAGGGCGGTAGAGGTGTGCGTGCCCGGCGCGGTACAGCGACGATTCGCTGAATGCATCCGTGGCCAGCACCCGGCCCACCAGGATCAGTGCCGTGCGCCGAAAACCCTTGGCCGCCACCTGATCGACGATGTCCGCCAGGGTTCCCAGGGCCCAGTCCTGATCCGGCCAGGTGGCGCGGTGCACCACTGCAATCGGGCAGTCTGCGCCGTAGTGGGGCAGCAACTCGGCAACGATCTTCGATAGGTGATTGACCCCCAGGTGGATGGCCATGGTGGCGCCGTGGGCCGCCAGGCTGGCGAAATCCTCGCCGACAGGCATCGCGGTCTTGTCCGCGTAGCGGGTAAGAATCACGCTTTGGGAGACGTCCGGCAGGGTCAGTTCGGCCCCCAGCAGGGCAGCGCAGGCGGCGGTGGCGGTGACCCCGGGGATGATCTCGAAGGGGATGCCCAGCTCCCGCAGGCAGCGGATCTGCTCGCCGATGGCGCCATACAGGCTCGGGTCGCCGGAATGCACCCGGGCCACGTCCTGGCCCCGGGCATGGGCCTGCTTGATGGCCTCGATGATCTGCTCCAGGTGCAGTTCGGCGCTATTGATCACCCGCTCCGCGCGGTGCCCGTCGAGCACTGCCTGGGGGACCAGGGAGCCGGCGTAGATGATCACCGGGCAACGATGGATCAGGCGCTGGCCCTTGACGGTGATCAGTTCCGGGTCGCCGGGGCCGGCGCCGATGAAATAGACAGTCATGGCTGTGTCCTGTGAAAAAAGGTCGGGAGCCGTGCTTCAGATGAAGATTGCTCATGATCGAAGGCGGGGATTATCGGGGATTCTACCGGGCGGCGACCAATGCCAGGGTGGCTTGGGCGTATTTTTGCCGGGGAACAAGCAGTGTGGCCGGGCCGGGTGACAGCTGTTCGGCCAGGGCCAGGGCGGCACTTTCGGCCACGCCGTAGCAGCCGGTACGTTCGAAGGCGATTTGCGAGCGGTGGCTCAGGCGCAGGGCAAAGGGGGCGAGCTGGCCGCTGCTGAAACAGGTCAGCGGCAGTTCCAGTTGCTCCGCCAGTTGCAGCAGGCCGGGTTCGTTGCGCTTGAGGTCGATGCTGGCCAGGGCCAGGACCTGCCGGGCCTGCCACTGGTGCGCCGCCAGGACCTGGTCGAGCAAGGCGCGCAGCGTGGTCACCGGGCAGCCTTTCTGGCAGCCCAGGCCGACCACCAGGGTCGGCGCTGCGCTCACTTCGATCATGCCGAGTACTGGCCCGCGCTCTTGCGCCGGAACAACCAGGCGCTGATCAGCCCGAGGGCCAGCCAGAAGGCCGCATTGGTCAGCTGCGAGGCGATCTTGAATTGCGCTTCCAGTTCTTCCGGGGCCAGCATCGAATGCACTTCCGGCTGCGGCGCGCCGATCACGTGGGGTACGGCGATGATGGCCGCGCCCAGGATTTTCAGCAGCCAGTTGCGGGCGAACACGATCAGGGCAATGCCCACAGCGGTGGAGGCGGCGGTGCCGACCCACCAGATCTGCCGCTGTGCCAGGTCGGCTGCGGCGGTGCCCGGCAGTTCCGGCGGCAGGCCCAGGGTCGGCGCCAGGCAGAAGGTGGCATAGCCGGCCAGGCCCCAGAGCAGGCCCTGGGACGTGCGGTTCGGCGCGCGCAGGGTGTAGAGGCCGGCCAGCATCAGGGCGAAGCCCACGGCCACCACCAGGTTGCCTCCGGTGGTGGACAGCACGCGCTGCCAGCCGTCTTCCGGCTCCCAGGCTTCGGCATCGTGGCTGTGGGCGGCCATGGCGCCTTCGGCGTGCTCATGGACTTCGGCCGCGGGGGCCTTTTCATAGGTTTCCGCCTGCAGGATCAACGGGGCGACCCAGAAGCTTTGCAGCAGGGTCAGCAGCAGGGCGGCCAAGAGGCCGGTGAAACCTGCGGTTTGCGCGATACGCTTGATCATGTCGGCAGGTCTCAATGGCAAGGGAAGGCGGCGCTGTGGCGGGTGTCGTGAGCCGCGTTGTGCACCGCCTCGATGTGGGAGAAGCCGGCGAAGTACACCAGGCACGCGCCGAGGATCGAGGCGCCGATGGCGGCCACCAGGCGCTGGCTCAGGGTGGAGGTCGTGCTGGCGGAGTGGCTGGTGCTGCTGATGATCGACATGGCGCTTCCCTCTGGAGTGTCAGCGGGGTAGAGGCGCAGGAAAACCCCGCGTGATGGCCACGCAGGGTTTGCAACAGCGCCCGCCCACCGCGGGTTGTTATGTAAGTGTTGCGGGCCGGTCTCCGGGCTTGCGAGGGGCAGGGCTGTGTCATGCCGTGCCAGCAAGTGTCGCCTTCCCATGCCTTGGCACAGTGGATCTGACACTTCGCTCGCTTACCGTTGCGGGGGCAGCACCGGACTGGCCACGGCTTTTTAGTTAAGCACGTGATTCACCGGTTTCCCGTTTCACCCTGTAAGGGGCACCCGTAACAAGGTGTGTAGGAGATCATGGGCGGGGCAGGGGCGTCAATTGCCGTGACCGCTGCGCAGGTGTGCGCCGCGCTCGTGCAAGGTTCAATGGCCCTTTCGCCGGCAAGCCGGCTGCTACGGGCGCATTGTCGATTGACCGTCCCCCTGGCTCTGCGTAGCCTTGCGCTTTCGAGGTTCTTCGGCCACGGGTCGAAGCTAAGAAGGGAACGCGGTCGATGCCGCGGCTGCCCCCGCAACTGTGAAGGGTTCGATTGCTGCAAGGCCACTGCATGGGCGTCGACGACGCCGGTGGGAAGGCGCAGCAATCGCCGGTCCGACGACTGGCAAGCCCTCAGCCAGGAGACCTGCCTCGATCCAAGATTCTCACTACAACCGGGCGGGGTGATCCGGTGGCGAAATCTCCGCGCGCCCGGCGTTGCGGTTCTCGTCCCGTTTGCCCGCCTCCTTTTGCCAAAGGGCATCCGATGAAAACACTGGCCAAACTTCCCGTCACCATCGTCACCGGCTTCCTTGGCTCGGGTAAGACCACCTTGCTCCGGCACATGCTGGACAACGCCCAGGGCCGGCGCATTGCGGTGATCGTCAACGAATTCGGCGAGCTGGGCATCGACGGCGAAATCCTCAAGCAATGCGCCATCGGCTGCACCGAGGAAGAGGCCAGCGGCCGAGTCTACGAGCTGGCCAACGGTTGCCTGTGCTGCACCGTGCAGGAGGAGTTCTTCCCGGTGATGCGCGAACTGGTGGCGCGCCGCGGCGACCTGGACCACATCCTCATCGAAACCTCCGGCCTGGCGCTGCCCAAGCCTCTGGTCCAGGCCTTCCAGTGGCCGGAAATCCGCAGTGCCTGCACCGTCGATGCGGTGATCACCGTGGTCGACAGCCCGGCCGTGGCCGCCGGCACCTTCGCTGCCTTCCCCGATCAAGTGGACGCCCAGCGCAAGCTCGACCCCAACCTGGACCATGAATCGCCGCTGCATGAGCTGTTCGCCGACCAGCTGTCCAGCGCCGACCTGGTGATCCTCAACAAGACCGACCTGATCAGCCCCGAAGACCTGGCCAAGGTGCGCCTGGAAGTGGCCGAGGAGCTGCCGCCGGCGGTCAAGGTCATCGAAGCCAGCAGCGGTCGCCTGCCCCTGGATGTGCTGCTGGGCCTGGGTGCCGGTTCCGAGGAACACATCGACGGCCGCCACAGTCACCACGACCATCACCATGACGGCGATGACGATCACGACGACCACGATCACGACGCCTTCGATTCCATCTCCATCGAGCTGCCCCAGGCCGACGAAAGCCTGCTGCTGGACGCCCTGACCCAACTGGTGGTCAAGCACGGCATCCTGCGGGTCAAGGGTTTCGCCGCCATCCCCAACAAGCCGATGCGCCTGCTGATCCAGGGCGTGGGCACGCGCTTCGACAAGCACTTCGACCGCAAGTGGGGCGCCGACGAGGCCCGTACCACGCGCCTGGTGCTGATCGGCCAGGAACTGGACGCCGCCCAGCTCGAAGCGCAACTGCGCGCCGCACTCAGCGTCTAAGCCATGCACCTGCTCAGGACCCAGCCCGGCGGTTTCGTGTCGGATGACAACATTGCCGACCTGGGACAAACCCCCGCCGAGCTGGTGATCCTGTGCAGCGGCGATTCCAGCCTGGCGCTGCTGGCCGATGCCGCCGAGCAATTGCCCGAGGACTACCCGAGCTTTCGCCTGGCCAATCCGATGCAGGTGCAGAACCACGCCTCGGTGGACCTGTATGTGGACCAGGTGCTGCGCCACGCCAAGGTCATCCTGATTTCCCTGCACGGTGGCATCGCCTACTGGCGCTACGGCGTCGAGCAGTTGGTGGAGCTGTCCAGGCACGGGGTGCAGTTGATCCTGGTGCCGGGGGACGACCGCCCGGACCCGGAACTCAGCGACTTGAGCACGGTGGCTGCCGGCGAACGCGACCGCCTGTGGCAGTTCCTGCGCCAGGGCGGGCGCGACAACGCGCTGAATTTCTACCGCTGCCTGGCCAGCGGCCTGTTGGGGCGCGACTACCCCTGGAGCGAACCGCAGGCCCTGCCACGCACGGCGATCTACCACCCGCACAAAAGCCAGGCTGCCCTCAGTGACTGGCAGGCCGACTGGCAGCCGGGGCAAGCCGTGGCAGCGCTGCTGTTCTACCGCTCCCACCTGCAGGCGGCCAACACCGGCTTTATCGACCTGTTCTGCCAGCGCTTGCTGGCGGCGGGCCTCAACCCCTTGCCGATAGCGGTGGCCAGCCTCAAGGAACCGGGCTGCCTGAGCCAGGTGGAAGACTGGCTGGATGAAACCGCGGCCGGGGTGATCCTCAACACCACCGGCTTTGCCCAGTCCAGCCCCGAAGCCCCGCACCTGCGGCCGTTCCGCCGCAATATCCCGGTGATCCAGGCGATCTGCGCCCAGGACAACGAACCGGGCTGGCGTGACAGCGAGCAGGGCCTGGGGCCGCGGGACCTGGCCATGCACATCGCCTTGCCGGAACTGGACGGGCGCATCATCAGCCGGCCCATCAGCTTCAAGGACCTGGCCTGGCGCAGCGAGCGCAGCCAGTCGGACGTGGTCTGCTATCGCGGCCAGCCCGAACGCATGGATTTCGTCGCCGAACTGGCCCGGCGCTGGGTCGAACTGGGGCGCCTGGACAACGGCCACAAACGCGTGGCCCTGGTACTGGCCAACTACCCGACCCGGGACGGGCGCATCGGCAACGGTGTAGGCCTGGACACCCCGGCGGCGGCGCTGAACATCCTCAAGGCACTGCACGCCGAAGGCTATCCGCTGCCGGCCGAACTGCCGGCCAGCGGCACCGAGTTGATCCAGCAGTTGCTGGGTGGGGTCAGCAACGACCTGGACAGCCTCGACCAGCGCCCCTGCCAGCAAAGCCTGGCCATGGCCGACTACCTGACGCTGTTCCAGGCCCTGCCCGAAGCCAACCGCCAAGCGGTGCTGGCACGCTGGGGCACGCCGCCGCAGGACCCGATGTGCCGCAACGGGCGGATGATGATCGCCGGCCTGCGCTTTGGCCTGACCTTCGTCGGTATCCAGCCGGCCCGGGGTTACCAGGTGGACCCCAGCGCGGTCTACCACGACCCGGACCTGGTGCCGCCCCATGGCTACCTGGCGTTCTACTTCTGGCTGCGCCAGGCCTACGGCGCCCACGCGCTGATCCATGTCGGCAAGCACGGCAACCTGGAATGGCTGCCGGGCAAGGGCGTGGGCCTTTCCGAGCAATGCTGGCCGGATGCGCTGCTGGGGCCGTTGCCGAACATCTATCCCTTTATCGTCAACGACCCGGGGGAGGGCGCCCAGGCCAAGCGCCGCACCCAGGCGGTGATCATCGATCACCTGATGCCGCCCCTGACCCGCGCCGAGACCTATGGCCCGCTGCGCAACCTGGAACTGCTGGCGGACGAATACTACGAAGCCCAGTTGCTGGACCCGCGCCGGGCCCGGGAGCTGCAGCGGGACATCCTCAAGCTGGTGCGCGAGACCCATATCGACCGCGAGCTGCAATTGGGCGAACAGCTCGACAGCGACGCCGACGCCGCGCTCTGGCTGCCGCGCCTGGACACCTACCTGTGCGACCTCAAGGAATCGCAGATCCGTGATGGCCTGCACCTGTTCGGCGAGTCCCCCGAGGGGCGCTTGCGCATCGACACCCTGTTGGCCCTGCTACGCATTCCCCGGGGCGACGGCAAGGGCGCCCATGCCAGCCTGCTGCGGGCCCTGGCCAAGGCTTTCGGCCTGGGTTTCGACCCCCTGGACTGTGCCCTGTCCGAGCCCTGGACCGGGCGCCGCCCGCCCGTGCTGCAACAGTTGAGCGAGGCGCTGTGGCGCACCGCCGGTGACGTTCGCGAGCGCCTGGAGCTCTACGCCGCCGGGTTGATCGAAGCGGCGCTGCAAGGGCCCGTCCCACAGCTGGACGAGCCCGGCTGGGAGCCGGTGCAGAGCATCATCGACGGCCTGCGCGAGGTGGTCGCACCGCGTCTGGACGCCTGTGGCCCGGCGGAAATGCGCGGCCTGCTGGACGCCCTGAACGGGCGTTTCGTGCCTGCCGGCCCCAGTGGCGCGCCAAGCCGCGGGCGCCTGGACGTGCTGCCCACCGGGCGCAACTTCTACTCGGTGGACGTGCGCAACCTGCCCACCACCACCGCCTGGCGCATCGGTTTCCAGTCGGCCAACCTGATTCTCGAACGCCACTTGCAGGATCACGGCGACCACCTGCTGCAATTGGGCCTGTCGGTCTGGGGCACCGCCACCATGCGCACCGGTGGCGACGACATCGCCCAGGCCATGGCCCTGATGGGGGTACGCCCGGTGTGGGCCACCGGCAGCCAGCGGGTCGATGACTTCGAGATCCTGCCCCTGAGCCTGCTGGACCGGCCGCGGGTCGACGTAACCCTGCGGGTGTCCGGGTTCTTCCGCGATGCCTTCGCCAACCTGATCCGCCTGTTCGATGCGGCGGTGCAGGCGGTAGCGGCTCTCGATGAACCCGAGGACTTGAACCCGCTGGCGGCCAGGGTGCGTGCCGAGCGCGCGGCCCTGGAGGCGTCGGGGCTGGATGCCGACGCCGCCGCGCGCCAGGCCGGCTGGCGGATCTTCGGCGCCAAGCCGGGGGCCTATGGCGCCGGGGTCCAGGGCGCCATCGACGGTCGCCTGTGGCAGAGCCGCGAGGACCTGGCCGAGGTCTACCTGAACTGGGGTGGCTACGCCTATGGTGGCAGCGACGAAGGCACTGCCGCCCGCGAGCAGTTCGCCACCCGTCTGAGCCGGGTGCAGGCGGTGCTGCAGAACCAGGACAACCGCGAGCACGACCTGCTGGACTCCAACGACTACTACCAGTTCCAGGGCGGCATGCTGGCGGCGGTGGAAAGCCTCAGCGGCAACCAGGCCGCCAGCTACCACGGCGACCACAGCCAGCCGGACCTGCCGAAGATCCGTACCCTCAAGGAAGAACTGAACCGGGTCATCCGTTCCCGGGCGGCCAACCCGAAGTGGATCGAAGGGGTCAAGCGCCATGGCTACAAGGGCGCCTTCGAAATGGCCGCGACCCTGGACAACCTGTTCGCCTTCGACGCCACCACCGAACTGATCGACGATCACCAGTACGCCTTGCTGGCCGATGCCTATCTGCTCGATGGCTCGACCCGCGAGTTCGTCCGTCAGCATAATCCCCACGCCCTGCGCGACATGACCGAGCGCCTGCTGGAAGCTCAGCAGCGTGGCCTGTGGCAAGAGCCTGGCGATTATCGTGAAGCCCTGGAACACCTGCTGCTGGATATAGAAGAAGATTCCTGAGGCGGCGAGTGCTGCGCACTCGATCGCCAGCAAGCTCGCTCCTACAGGGCTGGCATTGCCGTTGTAGGAGCGAGCTTGCTCGCGAAAGCGTCCTGCGGACACCCCCCGACCCAAGCGAGACCCTGACATGAGCGACACCCCACATTTCCCGCTGTCCGCCGTGGTCGGCGCCGAAGCACTGAAACTGGCCCTGTGCCTGACCGCCATCGACCCGAAGATCGGCGGCGTGCTGATCGAAGGCCCACGGGGCATGGCCAAGTCGACCCTGGCCCGGGGCCTGGCGGACCTGTTGGCCAGCGGGCAGTTCGTCACCTTGCCCCTGGGCGCCACCGAAGAGCGCCTGGTGGGCACCCTGGACCTGGACGCCGCCCTGGGCCAGGGCCGGGCGCAATTTTCTCCGGGGGTACTGGCCAAGGCCGACGGCGGCGTGCTCTACGTCGATGAAGTCAACCTGCTGCCTGACCACTTGGTGGACCTGTTGCTGGACGTGGCCGCCAGCGGCACCAATCTGATCGAGCGCGACGGTATTTCCCACCGCCATTCGGCGAAGTTCGTGCTGATCGGCACCATGAACCCGGAGGAGGGCGAACTGCGTCCGCAACTGCTGGACCGTTTTGGCCTCAACGTCGCCCTCAGCGGCCAGCCCGCGCCCCAGGAGCGCGGGCAGATCATTCGCCGCCGCCTGGATTTCGACAGCGATCCCCAGGGCTTCTGCGCCCAGTGGGCCGAACCCCAGGCGGCATTGCGCGAGCGCTGCCAACAGGCGCGGGCCGCGCTGGCCAGCATCCCGCTGGACGACCAGGCCCTGGCGCTGATTACCGAGCGCTGCTTTGCTGCTGCCGTGGACGGCCTGCGCGCCGACCTGGTCTGGCTGCGCGCGGCCCGCGCCCATGCCGCCTGGCGTGGCGCCCCGGCGATTGCCGAGGAGGATATCGACGCCGTGGCCGAGTTCGCCTTGCGACACCGGCGGCGGGAGACACCGCCCAGCGCGCCACAGTCCGGGCAAAGCCCCCAGGCACCGGCGCCAGCCAACGCCAACCCCAGCGAAGGCCAGGGCCAATGGGGCGAAATGCCGGCCCAGGCCCTGCCCACCGGCGCCCGTCGTGAAGTGCCCAGCTGGCCAAAAAAGCCCTAGGCATCCGCCCCCGCACTGACCGGGGGGCGGATGCCAAGCCCCGGGCGGGGCACCTGGATCACGGCCGGCAAGGCAAAAGCCGCGAGGCCAGCGCCGGTTCGGTCAACTGGCCCGGCACCTTGCTCAAAGGCCGTCCACGGTTGCGTGCAGACCTGCTGTTTCGCTTGCGCAGCCGCTCGCCCCATGAGCTGTGGCTGGTGATAGTCGACGCGTCGGCCTCGACCCGCCGGCACAGCGCCCTGAGCGATGCCAAGGGCCTGCTGGCGCAACTGTTCGACGACGCCTACCGACAGCGTGCACGCCTGGCCCTGCTCACTGCCAGCGGCCGTGCGCCGAGCTGGCAGGTCCAGGGCCTGAAGGCCTCCAGGGACCTGCGGCACTGGCTCGACGGCCTGGGTGCCGGCGGCGGCACGCCCTTGCCCCAAGCCCTGAACGAAGCGGCCCAGTGGCTGGAACAACGCCAACGGCGCCTGCCGGCGGAGCAGCAGCGCGTGCTGCTGATCACCGATGGCCGGCTGAAGAACCTGCCACCGCCCAGGCCCCTGAACTGCCCGACCTTGCTGCTCGACATCGAACGAGGCCCGATCCGCCTGGGCCGCGCCCGCGAACTGGCGACTCTCCTCAACGCTGTTTACCAGCCTATCGACTGACTACCTCCCCGACACACCGCACATCCCCCGTAGGAGCTGGCTTGCCAGCGAAAGCGTCCGGCCTGGCGGTGCAAGTCACACGGGCCTCTTCGCCGGCAAGCCGGCTCCTACAGGGATTTGCCTTGGCATGCCGGGGCGGGAAGCGGCTACGCTTTGCGCTGTCTTTCACAGGAGTGACTTCATGCGGGTACTGGTGCGTAACGACAAGGACGATTTCCGGGTCAAGGCCTATGCCGGAACCAACGGGGTGCTGCTGGCCATGGACCTGGATGCGTCGCGGCGCCAGGGCCTGTTGGGTTTTGCCATCGAAAAACAGACCGGCAGCAAGCCCTGGCTGTTTCTGTTCAACAGCCTGACCTTCCCCGGCAAGGCCCATACCTTCCCCCAATACAACGCCACCCCCAGCGATCAGGCGCCCCTGCAGAAATTCCGCTGGGCCGACTACGCGGTCAACCCCGGTGCCACCCTCAACTACCGGGTGCACCTGGCCTATGGCAGCCCGGACGCGCCGCAACTGGGCGAGTCCCTGCAGTTGAGCATCACCGCCGACAACGGCCAGCCTCCCGGCCAGCGGGTGATCTTCAACCGTGCGGTGGCTGCCAGCCAGGCGTTCTCGCGCAAGTTTCCCGAGCTCGATGCGTTGCTCAGCGCCAACAAGAACCTGCCCATCGAAAAGTGGCCGGACGCGCCCCGCCAGTGGCTGGAAAACGGCCTGCTGGAGGCGCTGCTGGGGTTCATTCAGCGCGCCACGGACGCCAGCTGGAGCCTGGACATCGCCATCTACGAGTACCAGTTGCAGGCGATCATCGATGCCGTCAACGCGGCTTTCGACCGCGGCGTACAGGTGCGGGTGCTGTACCACGCCGCCCCCGGCGATGCCGACACCACGATGAACCAGGCCAGCCTGCAGCACCTGCCCGAGGCCAATAAGCGCGGGCGGGTGACCCACGCGATCTTCCACGACAAGTTCATCGTCCTCGGCCGCCTCGACGCCGCCGGCCAGCGCCAGCCGCAATCGGTGCTGTGCGGCAGCACCAACTTCACCGCCAATGGTGTCTACCGTCAGGCCAACGTGTTGCACAGCCTCGACCACGTGGACATCGCCACGCGCTACCTGGAGGTGTTCGAGCAGGTCTGGGCGACGCCGGCGGATGTCGGCGCCACGCGCACCTGGCTGACCCGGAACAACCCGATGCAGCCGCAGGCGCCGCTGTTCGCCGGGTTTTCCCCGCGCAGCGGCCAGGGCGACCTCGCGGAGTTCGTCGATATCATCAACGGCGCCCGCCGCGACCTGCTGTTCGTCACCGCCTTCGCCTTGCCCGACAGCATTCTCGATGCCTTGCTCGGCCAGCCCCACGACGATGTGTTGCGCTACGGCCTGCAGAACACCGCCAGCCGCATCACCGGTTTTCACGCCGACCGCACGGCCGAGTTCGCCGCCACCGCCTTGCTCAACAATGGCCTGGAGGGCTGGCTCAAGGAGGGGCTCAAAGGCCAGAAGGGCAACCTGCTGGTGCACACCAAGGCCATCGTCACCGACTTCACCAGCGAGGCGCCGGTGATCATCAGCGGCAGTCACAACCTCAGCGTCGGCGCGAGCCAGAGCAATGACGAGAACTTCCTGATCATCCGCGGCGACATCGACCTGGCGGACCGCTACGGCCTGGAGCTGCTGCGGTTCTACGAACACTACCGCTTCCGCTACTTCGCCAGGCAACTGGCCCTCAAGCAGGTCCAGCCCCTGGCGGTGGACGACAGCTGGAGCAACGCCTACTACCTGGAAGGGGATCTGCGCCAGCTGTCGCGGCTGCGTTTTTCCGGGCGCTGACCGGGGCTGCGAGCAGCCGCCACAAGGTTGGACAGGGCGCGCCCGACTGGGTAGTTTTCACGGACCGCGCACAAGGACCCTGCCATGGCCCCGGACCTGACCTCCATCGAGCTGTTTCTCAAGGCCCTGACCCTGGGCAACCTGTCCCGGGCCGCCGAGCAGTCGCACCTGTCGCTGTCCGCCGCGAGCCGGCGCCTGTCGCTGCTGGAGCAGCATTTCAAGGTGGCGCTGCTGACCCGCACCTCCACCGGGGTATTGCCGACGGCGGCGGGGCAGGCCCTGGCCGAGCACGCCCGCTCGCTGTTGCGGGCGGTGGATGTGATGCACGCCGACCTGGCCGACTTCGCCAAGGGCGCCACCGGCCGGGTCAGCCTGTACGCCAACAGTTCGGCCATGAGCCAGGAACTGCCCCGGCAATTGACCCAGTGGAGCGACCTGCACCCGGGCATTCGCGTGGACATCCGCGAGGAGCGCAGCCGCGAGATCCTCCTGGCGGTGCGTGACGGCGTGGCCGATGTGGGCATCGTCACCACCCGGCCACGGGGCCAGGACCTGCATTTCATCCCTTATTGCCGCGACCGGTTGTGCCTGATCGTGCCCCAGGACCACCCGTTCAAGATGAGCCACGCGCGCTTTCAGGACCTGTTGGGCTATGACTTCGTCGGCCTGGAGGACAACGCCGCGATCACTCCTCTGATCAGCGAGGCGGCCGCGGCGGTGAGCATGCCCTTGCGCCTGCGGGTGCAGGTGCGCAGCTTCGAGGCCGTGTGCCGGCTGATCGCCGCAGGGCAGGGCGTGGGGGTGCTGCCCCAGGGAGCGGTGCAGATCTTTCGCAAGGAGATGGCCTTGCGTTTTATCGAAATCGACGACCCCTGGGCCGACCGCCAGATGTACCTCTGCCGGCGCCAGGAGCAGCCGTCCCTGGCCAGTCGCGAGCTGTTCGACTACCTGGCCGGTTGCGGGCAGGCCGCGGCAGCCGCGGGCTAGCCGCCGGTCATAGCAGGACTCTTCCCGCGTGCCTTCGAATTTTGCGAAGGCGGTTTCCATAATGAGCAATTCCCACTGGCCCCGCGCTGTGGCCAGAATGGGCTCGCCCGTGCGCTTGACCTGCCTCCATAACAACAACACGTCAGACCAGGAGAGACGGCTTGTCCAGGATCAATCCCGCTGTAAAACCTCCCCATCGCATTGCGGTGATCGCCGGTGACGGCATCGGCCGCGAAGTGGTCCCCGAAGGCCTGCGTGTGCTGGAAGCCGTCAGCCGGCGCTTCGGCATCGCCTTGCAATTCGATCATTTCAACTGGTGCAGCGAGCACTACCAGGCCCATGGCAGCATGATGCCCGACGACTGGGCGCAGCAGATCGGTGGCCACGAGGCGATCTTCTTCGGCGCCGTGGGCGCGCCGGACATCGTGCCCGACCATATTGCGGTCTGGGATTCGCTGCTGAAGATCCGCCGCCAGTTCGACCAGTACGTGAACATCCGCCCGGTGCGGCTGATGCCCGGGGTGCCGTGCCCGCTGGCCGGGCGGGCGCCCGGGGACATCGATTTCATCGTGGTGCGGGAAAACACCGAGGGCGAGTATTCCAGCGTCGGCGGGCGCATGTGGGAGGGCACCCCGCGGGAGATTGCCCTGCAGGAGTCGGTGTTTTCCCGCCATGGTGTGGACCGGGTGGTGAACTACGCCTTCGAACTTGCCAGCCGCCGGCCCCGGCGCAACCTGGTGGCGGCCACCAAGTCCAACGGCATCGCCATCACCATGCCGTTCTGGGACGAACGGGTGGAGGCGCTGGCCCAGGCCTACCCTCAGGTCGCGACCCGCAAGTTCCACATCGACATTCTCTGCGCGCACTTCGTCCAGCACCCGGACTGGTTCGACGTGGTGGTGGCCTCCAACCTGTTCGGCGACATCCTCTCCGACCTGGGCCCGGCCTGCACCGGCACCATCGGCATTGCGCCCTCGGCCAACCTCAACCCGGAGCGCCTGTACCCCTCGCTGTTCGAGCCGGTGCATGGTTCGGCGCCGGATATCGCCGGTCTCGGCGTGGCCAATCCGATCGGCCAGATCTGGTCGGCGGCCCTGATGATCGAACACCTGGGGCGGGGCGATAAACTTTACCAGCGGGCCGCGGCGGCGATTGTCGAAAGCATCGAGACGGTGCTCGCCGAAGGGCCGCGCACCCGGGAAATGGGCGGCAATGCCAGTACCGTGGAAGTGGGGCGGGCGATTGCCGAGTGTCTGGCTGGAAACAGGAGCTGAGCTGATGAGTCTGGAACACTACATCGACAACCGATGGCAAGCCTCGTCCTGGGCCGAGGACATTCCGGTGCAGGACCCCAGTACCGGCATCAGCTATGCGCGTATCGCCCGGGGCACCGCCGAGGACATCGACCTGGCGGTGCAGGCCGCGCAACGGGCCCTGGGGGACAATTTCGACGGCCCCTGGGGCAGCCTCTCGGCCCTGGAGCGGGGGCGTCTGCTGGCGCGCCTGAGTCATGCAGTGCTGGAGCACCATGAAGAGCTGGCGCAGATCGAAGCCCGGGACACCGGCAAGGCACTCAAGGTGGCCCGCGCCGACGCCACCGCCCTGGCGCGCTATTTCGAGTACTACGCCGGGGCCGCCGACAAGCTCCACGGCGAGACCTTGCCCTATCAGGCCGGTTACACCGTGCTCACGGTGCGCGAGCCCCATGGCGTTACCGGGCACATCATTCCCTGGAACTACCCGATGCAGATCTTCGGCCGCAGCGTCGGCGCCGCCCTGGCGGCGGGCAATGCCTGCGTGGTCAAGCCCGCCGAGGACGCCAGCCTGTCGCTGCTGCGGCTGGCGGAGCTGGCGGCCCAGGTCGGCTTCCCGGCGGGCAGCCTGAATGTGGTCAGCGGCTATGGCCACGAAGCCGGTGCCGCGTTGTGCGCCCATCCTGGCGTCGCGCATATCTCGTTCACCGGTTCAACCGGCACCGGCGCCCTGGTGGCCAAGGCGGCGGCCGAACGGCATTGCCCGGTAACCCTGGAGCTGGGCGGCAAGTCGCCGCAGATCGTCTTCGCCGATGCCGATGTGGAGCGGGCGCTGCCCGTGCTGATCAACGCCATCGTGCAGAACTGCGGCCAGACCTGTTCCGCCGGCAGCCGCCTGCTGGTGCAGCGCAGCCTGTATGAACCGCTGCTGGAACGCCTGGCCCAGTGCTTTGGCCAATTGCGCGCCGGGCCCTCGGAGCTGGACCTGGACATGGGCCCGCTGATCAACCAGAAACAGCTGCGCCAGGTCCGGGAGTTCGTCCGCGAGGCCGAGGCCGCCGGTATCCGGGTGGCGGCGCGTGGGCAGGTGGTGGCCGAGGCCGGCAGCGGCGGCTACTTCCACGAAGCGGTGCTGTTTCGCGATGTGCCGCCAGACAGTCGCCTGGCCCGGGAGGAAGTGTTCGGCCCGGTGCTGGCGGTGATGCCCTTCGAGGACGAGGCCGAGGCCATTGGCCTGGCCAACGACAGCGCCTTCGGCCTGGTGGCCGGGGTCTGGACCCGGGACGGTGCGCGTCAGTTGCGCATGGCTCACAAGCTGCGCTGTGGCCAGGTGTTCATCAACAACTACGGCGCCGGTGGCGGCGTCGAACTGCCCTTTGGCGGAGTCAAGGCCAGCGGCTACGGGCGCGAGAAGGGCTTCGAGGCCCTGCTGGGTTTTACCGCCTTGAAGACCATCGCCATTCGTCACGACTGAGGGCCGCCACTACGGCGGCCAATAACAACAAAAACAGGAGTCACTAGCATGCGTCTAGCCCATAAAACTGCCATTGTCACCGGCGCCGGTTCCGGCTTTGGTGAAGGCATCGCCAAGACCTTCGCCCAGCAGGGCGCCCGGGTTGTAATCGCCGACATGAACGCCACGGGCGGCCAGCGGGTGGCGCAGGAAATCCGCGATGCCGGCGGCCAGGCCCACTTCATCGAGGTCAACGTGGCCCAGGACGCCAGCGTTGCCGCGCTGCTGCGCAACACCCTGGAGCAATACGGCGGCCTGGACATCGTGGTCAACAACGCCGGCACCACCCACCGCAACCGGCCGATGCTGGAAGTGGACGAGGCCGAGTTCGACCGGGTGTTCGCGGTCAACGTCAAAAGCATCTTCCTCAGCGCCAAGCACTTCGTGCCGCATTTTCGTGGCCAGGGCGGCGGGGTGTTCATCAACATCGCCTCCACGGCGGCGATCCGGCCGCGTCCGGGGCTGGTCTGGTACAACGGCAGCAAGGGCGCGGTGGTGGTGATGAGCAAGACCATGGCCGCCGAGCTGGGGCCGGACAACATCCGCGTCAACTGCGTCAACCCGGTGGTGGGCGCCACGGCCCTGCTCAGCGAGTTCATGGGGGTGCCGGACACCCCGGAAAACCGCCAGAAGTTCATGGCCACCATTCCCCTGGGGCGCTTCTCCACCCCCCAGGATGTGGCCAACGCCTGCCTGTACCTGGCCTCTGACGAGGCGGCCTTCATCACCGGCACCTGTCTGGAAGTGGATGGTGGACGTTGCGTCTGATGATCTGTAAAACCCTCGAGGCCAGAGCCCCGGCGCGCGTGATCCGCGCTTCGTGTAGCCGCTGCCGCAGGCTGCGAACGGCCCGCAGGGCCGCAAGGTTCCAGGGGGCGCCGGGGCTTGACGGTTGATCGCCAGGCAAGGCCACGCGAGCATTTTCGCCCGTTTCAACCCAATCAATGGAGTGCATTCGACATGTGTGGGATCGAGAACGACAAGAACCACCCCAATACCCGGCAACTGCTTGAAGGCCTGCCAAAGAACTGGGGCAAGTGGGGCCCGGACGACGAAGTCGGTGCCCTCAACTACCTGCAACAGGCCGAGGTACTGCGGGGCGTGGCGGCCGTGCGCCAGGGCAAGACCTTCACCCTGCAAGTGCAGATCGGCCATCCCGGCGGCGACCCGATGTGGCCGGCACGCAACCCGTCGATGCGTTTCAATACCCTGGACCGCAGCCACTATCAGGCCGGCAAGCAGCCCTCCATGACCGGTGGCGCCGAGTACTGCGACGACGTGATCTTCATGCAGCTGCAGGGCTCGACCCAGTACGACGCCCTGGGCCATGCCTGGTACGACAACCAGCTGTGGAACGGCTACGACGCCAGCAGCACTGTCGGCGGCATGGCCAAGGCCAGTGTGTTGCCGATTGCCGAGCGCGGCGTGGTGGGCCGTGCGGTGCTGATCGACATGGCCCGGCACCGCGGCAAGAAGTACCTGGGGCGCGGCGAGACCTTCAACCACCTGGACCTGCTGGCCGCTGCCCAGGCCCAGGGCGTGGCCATCGAGAAGCGCGACATCCTCATCATCCGCACCGGTTCCATGGGCGCCTTCTACGAGTACGGCAAGACCGAGTTCTTCAAGGACCTGGTGGAACCCGGGCTGACCTACAGCCGGGAACTGGTGGACTGGTTCAACCAGATGGAGATCCCCAATCTGGTCACCGACACCATCGCCAACGAGGTGATCACCGACCCGGTGTCCGGGGTGCAGATTCCCCTGCATTGCGCGCTGATGCGCAACCTGGGGATCGCCTTCACCGAGATCGTGCTGCTTGAAGAACTGGCCGAGGATTGCGCCGTCGATGGCCAGTGGACCTTCCTCTACACCGCCGCGCCGCTGAAGATCGTCGGCGGCAGCGGAGCGCCGGTGAACCCCATCGTCATCAAGTAACCGCTGTTTGCTGGTGGCGAGGCGGGCGCAGGGTTTATCCTGCGCCCCCTCACCAAGACCGATAGGGATCATCGACCGATCATGCATGACGATTCACATTCGCCGGACTGCAGTTGCTGCCTGGATCATGCCAGTGCCCATCAGGGTGTGCTCGATACCCTGGAATTGATGGCCGGCCACCCCGAGGCCAGTGAAGACGACATCGTCCAACTGCTGCAGGAGCGTGGCTACTCGGCCATCGCCGCAGAAAAACTCAACGTCTTCGTGCCGTCGGCCTTCTCCTGGATAGTGCTCAAGCGCCTGGGGGTGGAGCACTTGCCCAATCACTTCATCGCCCTGGATGAGGCGGGCCAGGAGGTCCGGATTCCAGTGGCCGACCAGCACTATTTCACCGCCGCGCTGACCCTGGCCTACAACACCTTTGAAAACGGCTGGAGCGAGGTCCTGCCGCGCAAGACCTACGAAATGGTTGCCGGCCGCAGCGCTGAAATGGCCATGGCCAACGAGGCGCTGTATGCCGGGGAATCTTTGCAGGGCTCCACTCTGGAACCCTTGCAACTGCTGCGCCTGGATGCCCAGGCCGCGCTGACCTGAGCACCTGGCGCAACACTACCTACACTGATGGGCAGTCACCCCGGCCGCGGGCCCTTGCGCACGCAGGCCGCTGGCCGGGACCACCCGCCTTCAGTACAGGAGAACCCCCATGAACCATGAATCCGTTTGCATCGTCGCGGCGGCCCACACCCGCTTTGGCCGCCTCGATGGCAGCCTGGAAGACCTGATTGTCCAGGTCACCCGCGACGTGTTGGTGGACGCCGCCATTGACGCCGGGGCGATCGATGCGCTGTTTCTCGGCCAGTTCAACTCCGGGCTGGTGCCTGATGGTTTTCCCGCGTCCCTGATGCTCCAGGCCGACCCGCAGCTGCGCTTCAAGCCGGCCACCCGCTGCGAAAACGCCTGTGCTTCCGGCTCGGCGGCGATCCAGGCCGGGATCAACGCGATCCGCAGCGGCGCCGCCGAACTGGTGTTGGTGGTGGGGGCGGAAAAGATGACCGGCAACAGCACCGCGGAGGTCACCCGGGCCCTGGCCGGAGCCGGCTACCAGAACGACCCGCAAGAGGCTGGCCTGAGCTTTGCCCAACTGTTCGGCCAAGTTGCCCAGCGCTACACCGAGCGCTACCAGAGCCCCCTGGCTGCCATGGCGGCGATTGCCGTGAAGAACCACGCCAACGCCATGGCCAACCCCCTGGCGCAGATGCATCGGGCCATGGATTTTGCCCACTGCAACAGCGTTTCGCCCGGCAACCCGCTGATCGCCGAGCCCCTGCGTCTGACCGACTGTTCGCTGATCAGCGATGGCGCGGCGGCGATCCTCCTTGCGTCGCCGCGCCGGGCCCGGGAGTTCCGCCGTGAAGTGGCGATCCGCGCCCTGAGCCAGGTGAACGACTTCCTGCCCATGGCGCGCCGCGACGTGCTGGCCTTCGAAGGCCCGCAACTGGCGATCCAGGGCGCCTTGCACGAAGCCGGCCTGGGCCTGGACGACCTGGCGTTCGCCGAAGTCCACGACTGCTTCACCATCGCCGAACTGCTGATCTACGAAGCCATGGGCCTGGCGCCCAAGGGTGAAGGCCATCGAGCCCTGGACGAAGGCTGGGTGAATGCCGACGGACGCCTGCCGGTGAACCTCTCCGGCGGGCTCAAGGCCAAGGGACATCCGGTGGGCGCCACCGGTGTGTCGATGCATGCCCTGGGCTTTCGCCAGTTGACCGGCGAGCCCATTGGCCTCGCCGCGCGCTCGCCGGAGTTCGGCCTGCTGTTCAACATGGGCGGCATGGCGGTGGCCAACTACGCCTCGGTGTTGCAGGCCGTGAGGGTGTAAGGGGTTCCGGCCACGCCGGCGTTCAGAGTGCCGGCGTAGCGCCCAGGGGCCCCCAGTCCAGTCTGCGGGCCACTCTCCAGTACCCCGGTTCCTGGCACATGCCAACGTAGAAGGGTTTATGAGCGAGCAATGGCTTTGGCGGCTTGTGGGTCACTTTGCTGTCGCGCACCTTGATGCAGTAGCGGGTGTAGTTGCGGATCTGGTTGAGGCTGACGTCGATCAGGTCCTGGGGGCAGATCAGCAGTGCATCACCGAACAAGAACTGCTGGAATCCCTGGATCTCCAGGCGGCCCTGAGGGCTGAGTCGGGTTTTCCACATCAGCGGGTCGAGGTCCTGTAGCTCAAACTCCTGCTGCACCGAGTAGCGTTCCACGGCTCCCTGGCGAACCTCCAGGCCGCCTGCGGCCTTGTAGGTGATCTGGCTCATGGCCCCGGGCAGCATCAGCAGGAAGGTGCAGGCCATCAACAGTGCGCAGGCTACCGAGTAGGCGATGCGTTTGTAGAGGTCCGCGTTGAGGCAGTAGAAAATCACGACGGGTAGCAGGGTAAAGGCCAGCACCAGCAGGTTCAGGATTGCCGGGAAATGGGGAGCTTCACTCAGCACCTCGTTGCTATAGGCATTGAGCAGCAACAGGCTGGGAAAGACTCCCGATATCACCGTGCTGGTCAGGCAGAAGGTGATGAGGTAGGTAAAGCCGATCCTTGAGGCCCGTGTCGCCTTGCCTGGTTTGTTCACGTTGCTGTCGAGCACCTCCTTGAAGGCCGGGCGCGAGAGCACCCCCCAGCAGGCGAGCAGCACCAGTGTCACCACCAGCAGTATGGCCAGGCCCGGATCAAGCCATTCGCTGAGGTAGTAGCTGATCAGAATGAAGCCGCCAAAGCCCGCCAGGACCGGCAGGGTCAGCCATACCACGACGTTCTTCAGGTGTTCGGGCGTTGAGTGGAACAAGCTGCACGCCAGTCCGAAGAGCAAGGTGGTGGTGGCCAGCAGTATCAGATAGAGCACCATCAGTACCAGCACGATGACCAGCCACACCGCCAGCGCCGATTTGGCATCAATGGCGGCCATGAACAGGTCGGTGCGGCCTATTGCACGGGTGTACAGGTACAGGCTCAGCAGGCCCTGGCCGGCTGCGCCCAGTCCGATGAGGGTGCCGATCGGTCCCCAGTACGTGAGCACGCGCTTGAAATTTCTCCTGAACACTTCTTCAAAGGCGGGTCCTGCGACTTGCATGTGGGCACTCCCTGGCGACGCTGATGGCGCGGGAGTAGAGCAAGACCTCATGGGCTGTGTCGATGCTTTTGCACGCTGGCCCGCTGGCAACCGCGCCCTCCCTGGCGCGTTCCTGCATCATCGCGGGTATACCGCCCGGCCATGAACCCGCCCCTTGCGCCCCGCCGTCAGGCGATAGGTGATGCCCAGCCAGACAAACCACGCCGGCATTACGCACAGCGCCAGGCGGGTGTCCGGGCGCAGGGCCAGCAGGCACAGGACAAACAGCAGGAAGGCCAGGGCAAACCAGGCCATGGGCACGCCGCCGGGCATCTTGTAGCGCGAACGGGCGTGCAGTTGCGGGTGCTTTTTGCGGTAGGCGATGTAGGACGCGAGGATGGTCGACCAGGTGAAGATCACCAGGATCGCCGACACCGTGGACACCAGGGTGAAGGCGGTCATCACCTCGGGAACCACGTACAGCAGCAACACCCCCAGCAGCATCAGCAGGGTGGTGAAGCTCAGGCTGATGACCGGCACGCTCTGGCCCGACAGGCGCTTGAACAGGCGCGGCGCATTGCCCTGGTCGGCGAGGCCGAAGAGCATGCGGCTGGCCGAGAACACGCCGCTGTTGGCCGAGGAAGCGGCGGAGGTCAGCACCACGAAGTTGACGATGCCCGCCGCCGCCGGGAAGCCGGCAATCAGGAACAGCTCGACGAACGGGCTCTTGTTCGGCGACACCTGCTGCCAGGAGGTCACGGCGATGATGCAGGCCAGGGCCAGCACGTAGAACAGGATGATCCGCAGCGGTATGGCGTTGATGGCCTTGGGCAGGGTGCTGTGAGGGTCACGGGTTTCCGCGGCGGCGGTGCCGATCAGCTCGGTGCCGGCGAAGGAGAAGATCGCCATCTGGAACCCGGCGAAGAAGCCCAGCAGGCCGTGGGGAAAGGCCGCTTGCCGGTCCAGCAGGTGGCCCAGCGAGGCGGTCACGCCCGAGGGCGAGACGAACGAACTGGCGATCAGCACCAGGCTGACGCCGATCAGGGTGACCACGGCGATGATCTTGATGATGGCGAACCAGAACTCCACTTCGCCGAACAGCCGCACCGTGAGCACGTTGAGGGCGAACAGCGTCAGCATCATGCTGACCGCGGGCATCCAGGCCGGCACCCCGGGGAACCAGTACTGGAAGAAACCGCCCACCACCACGGCGTCGCCCACCACCGCCACGCTCCAGCTCAGCCAGTAGGACCAGCCGAGAAAAAACGCCGCGCGCGGCCCCAGGTAGGCGCCGGCAAAGTCGGCGAAGCTCTTGAATTGCAGGTTCGACAGCAGCAGCTCGCCCATGGCGCGCATCACCAGGTACACGAACAGGCCGATGATCATGTAGATCAGGATGATCGAGGTACCGGACATGGCGATGATCTTGCCCGAGCCCATAAACAGCCCGGTGCCGATGGCGCCGCCCATGGCCATGAGCTGGATATGACGGTTATGCAGGGTGCGTTGCAGCACGGGGCGCGCAGGGGCCCCGAGGGTATCTGGAGTCATCACAAAACCTCTTGATTTTATAGTTGTCGAGTTTTGGCAGTGCAGGGTGGCTGGGGCTGCGCGCTGTGGTTGTAGGTCGGGGTGGCGCAACCGGTTCGGGTTGGGCCGCTGCACAGGGGCACGGGGCGTTTTCCCGTGCAGCGGCCATGGGGGTATTGCCTCAGCCGCTGGCCAGCCGGCGCGGGTCGTCTGTGGCGGCGTCGGGGCCCTGGCCGATCAGTTGGTACAGGTCCTTGATGTTGGCCGGGGTCGGCACCAGGTGGATCCGCTCGCCAATGCCGTGTTCGCGCGCCTGGTCGTGCAGGTAGCGCAGGGACGAGAAGTCCTCCAGGGCAAAGCCCACCGAGTCGAACACCGTGACCTGCCGGGCATGCTCGCGGCCCGGTTCCAGGCCCTGGGCGATGCGGAAGTATTCGGTCACCGCAAAGTCCGCCGGCAACTGCTGGATATCACCCTCGATGCGCGTTTGCGGCTCGAACTCGACGATCACCCGGGCATTGTGCAGGATCTCTGCGTGCAGCTCGGTCTTGCCCGGGCAGTCGCCGCCCACCGCATTGAGGTGCATGCCGGGCTCGATCAGCTCCGGGGTGAGGATGGTGGCGTAGGCCTTGTCCGCGGTCACCGTGGTGACGATGTCGGCGCCCTTGACCGCATCGGCCACCGACTCGGCGATGCGCACCTTCAGGCTCGGCCAGGCTTGCAGGTTGTGCTTGAGCTTGCGGGAGGCGGCCGGGTCGATGTCGAAGATCCGCAGCTCGTCGATGCCGAGCATGTCGTGGAAGGCGATGGCCTGGAACTCGCTCTGGGCGCCATTGCCGATCAGCGCCATGGTTCGGCTGTCCGGGCGCGCCAGGGCACGGGCCACCAGGGCCGAGGTGGCGGCGGTGCGTACCGCGGTGGTCAGGGTCAGTTCGCTGAGCAGCACCGGGTAGCCGCTGTCCACCTCGGCCAGCACGCCGAAGGCCATGACCGTGAGCAACTGCCGGGCCGGATTGCCAGGGTGGCCGTTGACGTACTTGAAGGCGTACTGCTGGCCATCGTCGGCGGGCATCAGTTCGATGACTCCGGTGGGCGAGTGGTTGGCGGTGCGCGGGGACTTTTCGAAGGCTTGCCAGCGCAGGTAGTCGGCCTGGATATAACCGGCCATTTCACGGATCGCCCTGGCGACACCCAGGCGCTTGTACAGCGCCGCTGCCTGATCCACATCGATAAACAAGGTCATGGTGATTTCCCTCTCGGTCGGAACGTTGAACACTGCGGGGGAGCGCGCCTGGCGCGCGCTAGCGGTTGGCATGGCCGTGCAGCACATTGACCGCATTGATGCCGATCTCATCCACCATGTAGCCGCCTTCCATCACGAACAGGGTGGGCGTGCCCACCGTGGCGATGATCTGGCCCATGCCGAGAAAGTCTTCGCTTTCCAGGAGGAAGTGGCTGATGGGGTCGTCCTTGAACGTGTCCACGCCCAGGGACACCACCAGCAGTTCGGGAGCGAAGGCCCGCAACTGTTTGCAGGCCAGCTCCAGCGCTTGGCGGTAGTGCTGCCAGGTGGTGTTCTTCGGCAGGGGCAGGTTCAGGTTGCAGCCTTCGCCGGCCCCGCTGCCGCGCTCGCTGGCATGGCCCGAGAAGTAGGGGTAGGACACGGCCGGGTCGCCGTGCAGCGAGACGAAGAGCACGTCGCCACGGTCATAGAAAATGTTCTGGGTGCCATTGCCGTGGTGGAAGTCCACGTCCAGCACCGCCACCCGCCTGGCGCCCTGGGTGATGGCGTGCTGCGCGGCGATGGCGGCGTTGTTCAGGTAGCAGTAGCCGCCCATGTATTCCCGTGCGGCGTGATGCCCCGGCGGGCGGCACAGGGCGAAGGCGCTGTCCTGGCCTTCATCGATCAGGGCCAGGGCAGTGAGGGCGATATCGGCGCTGGTGCGCACCGCATCCCAGGTGGTGGCGGTGATCGGCGAGCCGGCGTCCATGGCGAAGAAACCCAGCTTGCCGTCGATGAATTCGGGCACCTGCTGGTTGGCCAGGTCGCGCACCGGCCACACCAGGGGCAGGGCGTCGTGGCTGCGGCCGGTGGCGGTCCATTCGCTCCAGGCGTTTTCCAGGAAGCTGACGTAACGTTCGCTGTGGGCGGCCACGTAGCAGGCGCGGTCGAAGCGCCGCGGGCCGATGATCTCGCCAAGCCCCACGTGGCGCACCCGGTCTCGCACCGTGTCGGCGCGGCTGGGTTGCTCGAAGGAGGGCTTGAGCACGCCATCCTTCAATTCGGTGCCATGGTGCAGGCGGTGGGATTCGCTGAAGACGGTAAGCATGCTGAACGCATCCATTGTTATTGTCCGGTGCAAATAGTTTGTTCCGGCATGGCTGCGAATTCTTTGCTTTTTGTTCGGGTGCAATTAGAGTTTTGGGTAATATTTTCCCCGTTGGTGGCTGATTGTGAAAAAAATGACTCGCAGCGTTAACCTCGACGACACCGACCTGGCGATTCTTGCGCTGTTGCAGCAGGACGCGAGCATTTCCAACGCCGAGCTCAGCGAGCGCCTGTCCCTGAGCCTTACCCCCTGCTGGCGGCGGCGCAAGCGCCTGGAGGAGGAGGGGGTGATCAGGGACTACCAGGCCAACCTCGACCGGCGCCTGCTGGGGCTGGACATCCTGGCCTTCGTCCATGTGCGGTTCGCCACCCACTCCGACCAGACCCCGGACGATTTCGAGACGGTGATCATGCGCCTGCCCGAGGTCCAGGCCTGCCACAAGATCACCGGCGACGCCGACTACCTGCTGCAGGTGCTGGCCCGTGACCTGGACAGCTACAGCGACTTTGTCGAGCACGTGCTCAGGCGCCAGCCGGGCATTGCCTCGATCCAGTCCAGCCTGGCGCTGCGCGAGGTCAAGGCCACCAGCCGCCTGGCGATTCCCCAGCCGCTACCCAGGTAGGGCGGCATCAGATTTCCGATTTTTTGTGCCGGGCTATTCAATGATTGCCCTGCAGGTACTTTCGGCGCGGTCGTGCGCTCGCGTTCCAGCGAGGCAGGCAACAGCAGTGTTGAGCAGGCCATGGATGCAGAAGCAGCAGCGCCTGGCCGCGGCGCTGCCCCGGCCCCAGGGCCTACTGAAATTCGCCGGACTCCAGGCAGAAGGCGACCAGGGCCTGGTCGCTGTCCAGGTTGAGCTTGCGGATCGCCGAGATCTTCTGCGCACTGACGGTCTTCACGCTGCGCTTGAGGTTGGCGGCGATCTGCATCATTGATTCGCCGCGCACGAAATGCCGCAGCACTTCGTATTCCTTGGGCGTAAGGCTGCTCAGGCCGTCGGCCATGGAGCGCAGCGGGCTGCTGTTGAGCTCGTTCTGCACCAGGCTCGGCGGGTGGTGGATGCGCCCCTGGCGGACGTTCTCCAGGGCGCTGAGCAGCTCGCTCATGTCATGGCGCTTGGGCAGTACCGAGCGCACGCCGATGTCATACAGCGCGGCCACGATCATCGGGTTGGACATCATGGTCAGCACCAGTACCTGGACCCTGGGGAAGTGCCGGATCAGGTAGGTCACCAGGCGTATGCCATCGCCGAAGGTCGGGTCGCCCTCCATGAAGTAGTCGGTGATGACCACGTCGATCCGCGGGTCATCCGAAAGTTGCTGGACCAGGGCACTGGGGGTGGTGACAGCCGCCACCACCTCGTACTGGCCGGTCTTTTTCAACAGGTCGCTGACGGCAGCGAGCACCAGGGGATGATCGTCGGCCAGGGCAACGCGTATTTTTTTCATGGTGGACACGATCCATTGTCAAAAGGGAATGCGCAGAAATGCGGGTACTAGGAGCGTTCATTCGAGCTGGCTGATGTCTTGCAAGGCGTGCAGCAGCATCAGGCTATGCGTGCGCGTGGTAGCCGTCAAACCGCTCTGGCGCAAGCTCTGCCCCAAGTCGTGGACCTGCAGGATCAGCGCTTCCTGGCCAGCCACCGCCAGCGACCCGCGCACCCGGTGCAGCAACTGGAAGATGCGCTCGTAATCCTCCTCGTCCAGGGCCTGGCGCAGGTGTTCCACGTCCTGGCCCATGGTGCGGGCAAACAGTTCCCGCAGGTTCGGCGGCAGGCCATCAACTGGCGCGTTGCCAGGCGCGGCTGCCGGCTCGGCGGGCGGCTCCGGGGCGAGGCTGGTGAGCCGTGCCAGGCTGGCCTGCAGGGTCTGCAACGGCACTGGCTTGACCAGCCAGGCGTCCATCCCGCAGGCCTGGCAGCGGGCCTCTTCGTCGCACATGGCATTGGCGGTGATGCCGATGATCGGCCGGTCGTCCCCGGCGGCGCGCAGGATGCAAGTGAGTTCGTAGCCGTTCATGCGCGGCATGTTGACGTCGGTCAGCAACAGGTCGTAGTCGCCGATGCGCCACAGGTCCAGGGCTTCCGCGCCATCGGCGGCCAGGGTATTGCGGCAGCCCAGTTGCTGCAGCTGATGGCTCAGGGTCGCCTGGTTGATCGGGTTGTCCTCGGCCACCAGCACGTTCAGGCCCAGGGGGGCCAGAGTGGCGATGTCCCGGGCCGGCAGTTCCGGTTCGGCAGGAGCGTCGGGCGCGCCGCCCAGGGTGCGTTCCAGCAAGCGGCCGATGGCATAGTAGTCGCCGGCCTCGGCCAGGCCCGCACCGGGGGTGCGTTGCTGGCCGCCCAGGTCGATGCGCAGCAGCCCGGGGGGCAGGGCCTCGGACGCTTCGGGGCGGTCATCGAACAGCCGCAGGAGAACGCCCTGGCCCTGGGGAGGTGGGGCCGTAGCGTCCACGGGGGTGGCCTGGGCGTGCCACTTCTGCAGCCACTGGCAGAGGTTGTCGGTGAGTTCGTGGTGCGGGCTTTGCACGTAGATTCGCGCGCCGCCCAGGTCGGGCTGGCGCTCGGCGTCGGGGTCGCTGGCCACCGGCAGTTCCAGCTGCATGGAGAAACTGCTGCCCAGGCCCAGCTCGCTGGTGAGGTGGATCTGGCTGCCCATCAGCGCCGCCAGCTTGGCGCAGATCGACAGGCCCAGCCCCGCGCCGTGCACTGTGTGGGAGTGGGCGTCGATCTGATAGAAGGGGATGAACAGCTGCTGCTGTTCTTCCTTGCCGATACCGATACCGGTGTCCGCCACCTGCAGCGACAGCAGCACCCGTCCCTGGCTGCCGGGCTCGGCCCGGGCGCGCACTATCACCTGGCCCGAGTGGGTGAACTTGACCGCGTTGCTGATCAGGTTGGTGAGGATCTGGCTGATCCGCCCCGGATCGCCGAGCAGGGCTGGAGGCAGTTCTGGATCGACCCAGGAAAACAGCAGCAGGCCCTTGTTCCGGGCACTGTCGACAAAGCTTGCGGTGCAGCGCTGGACCAGGGCCCTGGGATCGAACAGCTGATCCCCCAGGGACAGCTGGCCGGATTCGATGCGGGTGATGTCGAGGATGTCGCTGATGATCTGCAGCAGCAGCCCGGACGACACCTGGATGCGTTCGAGCAACTGGCGCTGTTCGCGGTCCAGGTCGGTCAGGCCCATCAGTTCCAGGGAGCCGAGCACCCCGTACAGCGGCGTGCGGATCTCGTGGCTCATGGTGGCGAGGAACACCGACTTGGCGCCGTTGGCCTTGTCGGCCGCCTGTTTCGCCTGGGTCAGTTGCTGCTCCATCTGGGCCCGCGCACTGAGGTCGGCAAAGGCGCAGATCAGCACATCCTGGTTGCGGTAGCGGGTGGGGGCGAAGGCGATGTAGAACGAGCGTCCGTCGAAGCTCTGGTAGTTCTCGATCTCCCCCGGCTCCCGGGCCCGGGCGATGCGCTCCAGCAATGCCGGGTCCAGACCGCTGGCGTCCAGGCTCTGGCCGACCTGGGTGGTGAACCATTTGAGGGCCAGGTTGTTGGCGAAGACGATCCGCCGGTCTTCGCGGCTGAGCACGCACAGGGCCACTGGCGTGGTCTCCAGCAGGGTGCGGCTGAACTGATGGTTTTCCACCAGCTCGGCGTGAGCCTGTTGCGCCGGCGCTATGACCCGGCGCTGGTACCAGCGCGCATAGACCCTGGCGGCCAGGGGGCTGAGCAACAGCAGCAGGAAGATCGCCGCCAGGGACCAGGAGTGGCCGAGGAACAGGGTGCGGTAGCTCAACAGGTAGTAACCGCTCCAGTGGCCACTGGCGTCGTTGATCCGGAACAGCAGGCCGTCGCTGCGCACGTTGGCCCCCTCGTGCAGCGCCAGGGGCGCCGGTTCATCCCCCAGCAGCAGGCCGTCGAGCCGGCCCTGCAGCCAGAACTTGTCGTAGAAGTGCCGCCGCTGCGGCGTGGTGAAGACGTTGATGCGGTCCCTGTAGGTGAGGCAGGCAGCATAGGTGCCGGAACTCTGCAGGCCGCTGCCGGGGGCAAGGTTGTGCAGGGCGGTGAAGGCGATCATGTGCTGGGGAAAGTCCTTGAGACGGATCCAGCGGATCGCGTCGCTGTCGCTGCTGGTAGCGCTGGCGCGCACCGCATGCAGGCCTGCCAGGACCAGGGGGGTGGTCAGCCGCGGCCAGCGGCTGCCGATGGTGGGCACGGTAAAGCTGCTGCCGGCACCGGCGTCCACCACCAGCAGGGCCGAAGCGGGAAAGCTCGAGCGCACCCAGAAGCTGGAGTAGAGATCGGCCAGGTAGCGCCCAAGGCCGGCTGCTGCGGCGCTCTGGTGGGGGCATTGGGCCAGGTCCTGGCAGACCAGGGTGAAGGGGGTTTCCACCGAGGAGGGGTTGCCCTGGAACAGGGTCGCGCCCACCGCCTCCTGTTGCTCCATGAGGTGGAAGAGCTGCGCCGGATCCTGGTCCGCGTCCTTGTATTGCAGGCGCTTCTCGCCGGCCAGCCGCTGGAGCAGGGCTTGCTGCTCGCTCATGTAGCGGGTCAGCAGTTGGAAGTCCACGGCAATCCGTTCCTGTTCCTGGCGGATGATCCGCTGGCCGCCCCAGAACAGCGCGCCGCCCATGACCAGCAGCAACGGCAGAATGAGGAACAGCACGAGATTCAATCGTCGGAAGTTTTTCGCGATGCGGCGTAGCGGGATGTCTGGCATGGGAGAGAGGAGGCAGGCCGGGTAGGTGACGAAAAGGGTGGAGTAACAGTGCATCCCAGCAGTTGTGTGAAGGCGTCCAGCTCCAATGCGGCGGAAATAAGATACCCCTGGGCACTGTCGCAGCCAATCTGGCGCAGAAATTCCAGGTCACGGGCCGATTCCACGCCCTCGGCCACCACTTCCAGGCCCAGTTGCCGGCCCAGTTGCACCGCCGCCACCAGGGCTGCGGCGCGGGCATCGTCGGCTGCGGCGCCATGCACGAAGTGGCGGTCGATCTTCATCTCGGTAAAGGGCGTGGAGATCAGGCTGTACATGGAACTGTAGCCCATGCCGAAGTCGTCCTGTGCCAGGCCGAAGCCTTTGAGGCGCAGGCGGCTGGCGCCCATATGATACTGCCCGGGGGACAGTGGCCGCTCGGTTTCCAGCAGCTCGAAGCAGATATCGCTGGTGGCCAGCCCCGAGGCGAGGGTGATCTGCTGCAACTGGTCGGGCAGGCCGGGGTCGTCCAGCAGTCCGGTGGGCAGGTTCACCGATACGCTGAGGCGGTGGCCCAGGCGTTGCCAGTGCTGCTGCGCCTGGAGGGCGTCGTCGAGCATCAGCAGCAACAGCGCATGGTCCAGCTGGCAGCGGCTGATGGAGGCAAGGAACGAGTCCGGCATCAGCAGCCCGAAGGACGGACTGTTCCAGCGCACCAGGGCCTCCGCGCCGACGATCCGGCCAGTGCTCAGCGAGCGCCGGGGCTGGAACCGGGCCTTGAGCTCGCGGCGTTCGATGGCCCGCTCCAGGACCTGGCGGTCGAACACCGCCTCGTGCTCGGGCCGGGCTGCCAGCACCGGGTCCTGGCTGTTGCCGATGATGGCGCTGATCTGCTCGACGTGGATCGCTTCCAGGGGCTTGGGGAAGGTGCCGAGTACCGCCAGGCCCTTCTCCTTGGCCATCAGGCTGACGCTGTTCATCAACCGCCGCGAGCAGGACGAGACGATGGCCAGGATCGGCACCTGGTCGACACCGGTCAGGGCATGGATGAACTGCACCCCATCCATTTCCGGCATGTGCAGGTCCACCAGCACCAGGTCGTAGACCTGCCGGTGCAGCATGGCCAGGGCCTGGCGCGCATCGAGGGCGCTGTCCACCCGGCCGAACCCGGCCGCCTGCAACAGGTGCCGGGCCTGCAGGCAGTGGATCGGATGGTCGTCCAGCACCAGGACTCGCAGGGGCTTGAGCATGCTCAAATGACTTTCCTCTTGATGGATTGCAGTACCTCGCTCAAGGCGTCCAGGGGTACCGGCTTGATCAGCAAATGACGGATTCCGGCCGACTCGCAGTGGCTGCGCAGCGCCGGGGAGAGCTCACCGGTGATACCGATGATGGGGCCGCAATACCCCCGCTCGCGCAGGGTGCGGGCAAACGACAGACCGTCCATGTGTTCCATCTGCAAGTCGGTCAGCACGCCGTCGAAGGACAGCAGGTCGGTGCGTTTCAAGGCATCGACGGCGCTGGCGCAGGCCACCATCCGGTTGCCCAGGTAGCGGCCCTGCTGAAAGATCACCTGCAGCGACAGGGGGCTGTCGTCCACCGCCAGCAGCTTGAGGTCCAGGCTCGGGGCCAGGGCTTCGGGGGAGGCGAAGCACCGTTCGGCAACGATGCCGGACTGGGCCTGGGCCACGGCGTTGCGCAGGCTGTCGAGGCTGAAGGTGCGGGCCACCCAGCTGTCGCCGGCCTGGCGCTGCGGCGGGCCCATGCCGGGGGCGTGCATGAGCACCCGCGGGCCGCTCCAGGCCACTGGCCGCGAGGGGCCGAGAAAGGCTTCCACCAGCACCGCCTTGCGGGTCGGCGGGTCGCGTTCGGCCACATAGGGAATGGCCAGGGCGCCCCAGCGGCGCAACCAGTGGCAGAGGTTGAGATTCACTTCCTGGATATCCCCGCGCACATACACCGGGGTCACCCCCAGGCGCGGCAGGTCCGGCGCCGGGGCGGCGGTGCAGGGTTCCATGGCCAGGCTGAAGCTGAAGCTGGAGCCCAGGCCCGGTTCGCTGATGGCGCTCAACTGACCCTGCATCATCGTCGCCAGCCGTTGGCAGATGGCCAGGCCCAGGCCGGTGCCCGGCGCCTTCTGGCCCAGCCAGCTGGGCACCCGGTAATAGGGTTCGAACAGGTTGGCCTGGAACTCCGGGGCGATCCCCGGGCCGCTGTCCACCACCTGAAAGCGCAGGCGGGGCGCCTGGCTCGGGCCCGCCTCGGCATGCAGGCGCAGCACCACATGGCCGGACTCGGTGAACTTGATGGCGTTGCTCACCAGGTTGTTGAGGATCTGGCGAATGCGTTCGCCGTCGCCCACCACTCGCTCGGCGACATTCGGGTCCAGGGTCACGTACAGGCGCAGGCCCTTGCTGCGGGCCCGGGCCGAGTAACTGAAGGCCACTTCTTCCACCAGCCGCACCGGGGAGAAGGGGGCGCTGGTGAGGCTCAGGCGGCCGGACTCGATCAGTGACATGTCGAGGGTGTCGTTGATGGTTCGCATCAGCGCCGAGGATGCTTGCTGGGTGGCTTCCAGGTAGTCGCCCTGCTGGGCGCTGAGGGCGGTGGTGCGGAGCATTTCCAGAGAGCCGAGGATGCCGTACATGGGCGTGCGGATCTCGTGGCTCAGGGTGCTGAGGAACAGGGTCTTCTCGTGGTTGGCCTGGTCCGACAGCAGCTTGGCCTGCAGCAGCGACTGTTCGGCCACCTTGAAGTCGGTCACGTCGCTGATGCAGCACAGCACCGCCGCCACGCCGTTGTAGCCGGTGGGGGCACAGGTCAGCTGGATGAAGGTGCCGTCGTCCAGGGCATGTTCGATGGCATGCACCCGGGCAGGCGGCTCGTCGAGGATGCGCTCGCGCAGGCCGGGCACCGAGGCCAGCCAGCGGCGCCCGGATTCATTGCACAGGATCAGCCGGCCGTTGTCGCGCCGCATCAGGCACAGGCCCACCGGCGCCACCTCGATGAAGCGCCGGTTGAGGGACACGCTGTCTGCCAGGGCGCTGTAGTGGCGCACTGCGGGTTCCACCAGGCGCAGGCGGATGTAGCGCGCGCCGAGAAAGATCACCGCGAACAGAAGCAGGGTCACCAGCAGGGTGGTGTACAGCGGGCCACGGCTGTCGCGCAGCAGTTGGCTGACCGGTGCGTAGTACACCAGGCGCCAGCCGGCGTTGCCCACGGATTTATTGAGCACGATGTAGTCGGGCAGCCCGCCCAGGCGGTGCAGGCCGAAGGAGTCCTCGTCGGCCTGCAGGCGCGACAGGCTGCCGGGCACTTGCCAGTTGGCGCTGTGCAGCACCAGTGCGCCGTCGGCGTCATACAGCAGGTATTTGCCCTGGTGCAGGCCCAGGGGGTCCAGGGCCAGGTCGATCTCGGTGAGCTCCAGGCCCAGCCAGCCCTCGCTGGCGTGATGCTCGTCCACCGGGCGCAACAGGTACACCTGCTTGTTGCCATCGATGCCGGCCCAGTACCACAGGGTCCGGGCCTCGGGGTGTCGGGCCAGCAGGTCCTGTACCGCACGCTGGTCGAGCTGGCGCAGCCAGGGTGCGTCCACGGCCTTGCTGGGGGGCTGGCCGGTGCCGGTGGCCGCTGGCTCGTAGAGAGTGCTGACCAGGCCCTGTTCCGGCACCAGGTACAGCAGCTGGCTGTGGGTGCTGTCCACTTCCACCAGGTCGCGGGCAGTCAGCACCAGGGCCCAGCGCCGGGAGGGAGTACTGCCGAAGGGCAGTACCCGCAGTTGCTCGTTACTTGCCAGAAAGTTGCGCGCCGTTGAACTAAGGCGCTCATCGCTAGTGCGCACGGCCGAAGAAGAAATGGCCTTCAACAGGCTTTCCCGTTGATTGAAGAATTGTTGTGCGTTAAATGCCGCTGCGTTCATTTGCCGGCGGTAGTTGGAGAGGGTTTCATTAAGTGACCAGTGGACCACGAAACCGGCAATGATCAGGATGCAGGACACCAGGCTGTACATGAAAAGGCGCAGCAGGACCACCGGGATATAGGCCCCGGAGAAGTGGCTGGTAAACGCTGGGAAGTGGGCTTGTGTATGCATCGGCCCATAGTAAGGAGAACTATCTATATCCCTCTTCAGAATATTCTTAATGCCAGGGGCTTTAAGAAGATTCTCATTTTTTAGTTTACCTATTGACTTCAGGCTTTCGACCCTCTTGTGCTCTAACGCAAAGGTTTGAAAGTTATGGTTCTGGTTAAGAAAACGATAAGCCTCGCCGTTAGCTCCGCGCTGTCGTTGATGACGCTTGTTACTCAGTCTGCAACCGCTGCTGATTATGAAAAAATCGATTTGTCCTCGCCCGAAGGTGAATCCCTGACCCTGGATGAGGCGTCTGTCGATTACACCGGCCGTGGGCCGGCGGTGCGGGTCAGCGGCGCTCAGAACCAGTTGCAGGGCCAGGGCTACGATATCCGGGCCACGGCGGACAGCACCAACAGCGCGGTGGTGGGCGTGCAGGTGGACGCCGGCGGCAAGGCCGAACTGAGCGGCGTGACCATCAGCACCGGCGGCTCGGATTTCGCCACCGGGGCCCAGGCCACCGGCGCCGGCAGCCAGTTGACCCTGAACGATGTGCAGATCACCACCAGCGGCAACCAGAGCCGCGGCGTGGTGGCCAGCGCTGGTGGCCAGGTGCAGGTGGCCGGTGGCTCCATCACCACCTCGGGCAACCAGGCCGATGTCTTGTCCGCCTCCGGCAAGGGCTCCAGCATCCTGGCCTCGGACCTGACCCTGACCGCCACTTCGACCGGCTCGGTCAATGCGGTCCGCGTCGCCGATGGTGCGGCCATCGAGCTGCAGCGCGTCAGCATCCAGTCCAGCGGCTTCATTGGCGCGGTGGCCGTGGAAGGGGTCGGCTCCTCCCTCAGCGCCGATGGCGTCGACATCACCGCCGAGAATGGCCGTGGCATCGGTGTGACCAGCGCCGCCCTGACCTTTCGCAACGGCAGCATCAATGCCAAGGGCGACGGCATCACCCTGAGCAGCCTGTACCAGAAACCGGGCGGCACGGCGGTGGTCAGCCACAGCCGGATCACCTCGCAGAATGGCAACGGTATCAACGTCAACGCCGACCAGGCCGCGGCCGATCTGGACAGCGTGCAGGTCACCGCCCTGGGCGACTATGGCGTGGCGATCTGGATGCCGGGCAGCAACACCCGGGTGGACGTCAAGGACAGCATTCTGCAAACCCGTGGCCAGAGTGCGGTGGCCATCGACAACCGTGGCGGCGTGTTCACCATGGACGGTGGTTCCATCAGCACCCTTGGCGACAACTCCCATGCCCTGTACGCCTCGCCGGACACCACAAACAGCCCCGGTGCGGTGTTCAACGTCAGCCGCGTGCTGATCGAAACCAGCGGCCGGGGCTCCGTGGGGGCGCTGGCCCGCATGGCGGGGGCGAGCATCAGCCTGAGCAACAGCAGCATCGTCACCCACGGCGACCTGGGCTATGGCCTGTTCGCCTCGGGCCGCGGTGCCAGCGTGGAGCTGCAGGACAGCGACGTGCAGACCGCCGGCGAGCAGGCTCACGGCCTGGCCATCAGCAACAACGCCACGACCCGCTTCCAGGGCTCGACCGTGGTCACCAACGGCAGCAACGCCAATGGCATCGTCAGTTTCGCCACTGGCGCCGGGGTGGTGAACGATGTGGAGGTCACGTCCAGCCATATCCAGGCTGAAGACGGCGCCGGCATCCTGGTCAACGGCGGTGGCCTGACCACGCGCTTTACCGACAGTAGCCTGGTGGGCCGCAGCGGTGGCGAGCAGGGCACCGCGCTGTGGATCACCGACCGCGCCAGCGGGGTGCTGGCCGGTGCGGTGCAACTGGACGCCGTGCGCTCGAACCTGTTCGGTGATGTGCTGGTGGACGGCGGCAGCCTGCAACTGTCCCTGGCCGACCACTCCAGCCTGGACGGGGCGATCAAGGGCGGCAGCCGTGATACCCAACTGAGCCTGGACGACAGCAGTGTCTGGACCCTGCGCGGCGACTCCCAGCTCACCCGCCTGGCCAACAACGGCGTGGTGGAGTTCGCCGATCCCGGCCTGGCGGGGGCCTTCAAGCAGTTGCAGGTCAGTGGCGACCTCGAGGGCGACGGCCACTACATCATGAACACCGACCTGGGCCTGCAGCAGGGTGACCGGTTGATCGTCGGCGGCCAGGTCACCGGCAACAACGACATTCTGGTGCGCAACTCCGGCAGCGAACCGGGGGCCGAGGGCCAGAGCCTGACCCTGGTGCAAAGCGCCGGTGGCCCGGGTTCGTTCAGCCTGGCCAACCGCGGTGGGGTAGTGGATGCCGGGACCTATCGCTACGGTCTTGCGGCCGATGCCCAGGGCAACTGGAACCTGGTGAACGTCGGCCGTATCCAGCCGGCGCCGGGGCCGGACAACCTTTCCACCGGCGCCAGCGCGGCGGTCAACAGCAGCGCCATTGCCACCTTGCGGGCCACCTGGGATGCCGAGCGGGCGACCCTGGTACAGCGCCTCGGCGACCTGCGCCAGGGGGCCGACCGCCAGGGTGTGTGGATCCGTGGTTTCGGCCAGCAGCAATCCCTGGACAACGGCGTTGGCCGGACGTTTTCCCAACAGGTACAGGGCACGCAACTGGGCATGGACACCCGGCTCGACACCGCCGGTGGCACCCTGGTGCTTGGCGCGCTGGCCGGCTACAGCCAGACCGATCGCAACTTCAAGGGCGAGGGCAGCGGCAAGCTCGACAGCTACCACCTGGGCGGCTATGCCACCTACCTGGATGACTCGGGCTGGTATACCGATACCTTGCTGACCCTGAACCGCTGGTCCACCCGCCTGGATGTATGGGGCACCGACGGCGCCAAGGTCTCCGGGCATTCACGCAGCAAGGGCGCGGGCCTGTCGGTGGAAGCCGGCAAGCAGATCGATCTGGGCAACCGCTGGTTCGTCGAGCCCCAGGCGCAGGTTTCCATGCTCTATGCCCGCTCCGACAACTACCGCCTGGACAACGGCTTGCAGGTGCAGCCCGGCGATGGGCTGTCGACCCAGATCCGCACCGGTGCCCGGGCCGGGCGCAACCTGCAGCTGGAGGATGGCACACGCTTGCAGCCCTACCTCAAGGCTGGCTGGGTCGAGGATCTGTCGGCGCAGAACAAGGTCCGCACCAACGGCATCGCCAGCCGTCCCGATGGCAACGGCGGTGGCTGGTATGCCGGGGTTGGCGTGACCGGTGAGCTGAGCCGCCAGCATCAGGTGTATGCCGAGGTCGAGACCAGCGAAGGCTCGAACATCGACCGGCCCTGGGCCGCCAACCTCGGTTACCGCTTCACGTTCTGAGGGGCACTGGCGCTCGCCGCGAGCGTCTGGCGCACCCCTTGGGCATAGGACGTCTTGGCGATCGGCCCGATCAGAGCTTGCAGGGCCGAGTCGTCGAGGATCAGCGGCGAGCTGATCAGGTAATGCATCTCCACCATCTCGCGCAGCAGCGGGTCGAACAGCCCCAGCAGGCGCAGCAGGGGCTTGCCGATCACCCGCTGCTTGAAGCGGGCACCGCCGTGCTGCCGGATCAGCTCCAGCAGCTCGCGCTGGCTGGTGATCCCGGCGCCGCCCAGGTGCCAGGTCTTGCCGAAGGCTTCGGGCTGCTGGATCAAGCGGCAGACCACCGGCCCCACGTCGGGAACGAAGACAAACTCATGGGGCCGGTCCAGGGGGCCTACCAGGTTCGCCGTGCCGCCCTGGACCGCGGCCTGGAACGCGCCGTGCAGCAGGCTTTTATCGACCCCGGGCCCGTAGAAGTCCGGCAGGCGCAGCACCGTGGCCTGGATCTTGCCGTCGGCATGGGCCTTCCATAGCAGGTCTTCCTGGGCCTTGCGCATGCGGCCCTTGAAGCTGTTGGGCTGGCTCGGATGCTGCTCCGCCACCGGGTTGCTGCGAGCCATGCCGTAGGGATAGACGGTGCCGATCAGCAGGATCCGGCGCACCCCGGCGGCGATGGCGCCGTCCAGGGTCTGGCGCATCAGTTGCGGGTGCAGTTCGAAGCGCCAATAGTCCACCCCTACCAGATAGATCAAGGTGTCGATGCCGGCTGCTGCGGCCTCGACCGAGGCGGGCTGGTCGGGGTCCCAGGTGACCGGCTCGGCCAACGGGTCGGCGCCATAGGCCTTTAGCAGGCTGCTCTGGCTGCGGCCCACCACGCGGTAGGGCTGGCCCTGGCTGCGCAGGGTCCGGGCAATGCTCTGGCCAATGGCGCCGACGGCGCCGAACAAGGCTACTTGGGGCATGACGGGGTTCCTCGTGGATGAACAGAGCTTGCAGAGTGCGAGTTCCTCGGCTAAATGGAAATTGCCCAGACTTCGATGGTTTCTATAAAAAAATGCATAGCCCCACGGATACTCCCCCCCACTGGGACTGGTACCGCACCTTTCTCGCAGTGCTGGACAGTGGCTCCCTGTCTGCCGCCGGCCGTGCCATGGGTTTGACCCAGCCCACGGTGGGCCGGCATATCGACCAGTTGGAAGCGGCCCTGGGCCTGAAGCTGTTCACCCGTTCCTTCGACGGATTCGCCGCCACCGAAGCGGCGCTGGAGCTCAAGCCCTACCTGCTGCAGCTGGCGGCGGGGGAGGCGGCCTTGCGCCGGGTGGCCAGCAGCCATGGCGCCGGGGTGCAGGGCAGTGTGCGGATCTCGGCCAGCGAAATCATCGGGGTGGAGGTGTTGCCGCCGATTCTCGCCACCTTGCGCCAGCAGCATCCGCAGTTGGTGGTGGAGCTGGTGCTGTCCAACCGTGCCGACGACCTGCTGCAACGCCAGGCCGATATTGCCGTGCGGATGTTCCGCCCGACCCAGGAAGCGCTGCTGGTGCGCCGGGTCGCCGACATCGAACTGGGCCTGCATGCCCACCGGGACTATCTGCAGCAGCAGGGCACGCCGCTCTCGCTGGAGCAGTTGGCCGGGCACGCCCTGATTGGCTTCGACCGTGAAACCGCGTTTATCCGCCGCCTGCAACAGCAGTACCCGATGCTGGCCCGGGGCGCCTTCGCCTGGCGCAGTGACAGTGACCTGGCGCAGTTGGCGGCATTGCGCGCGGGGTTTGGCATTGGTGCCTGCCAGGTACGCCTGGCCGAAGCTGATCCACGCCTGGTGCGGGTCCTGGCGGAGCAGTTCGCACCGAGCCTGGAAGCCTGGGTGGCGATGCATGAAGACCTGCGCAACAGCCCGCGCTGCGCGGTGACCTTCGCCGCGCTGGTGCAGGGGCTGGCGGCCTATGCCGGGGGCGATTGACCGCCAGGGTGTCGGCAAGGGTTGCCAGGTGGCCCCGGCAGCGGCTTATCATACGCTGTATGTTTAGGCCCCCAGGAGGCAACGCCCATGGCATTCGGCAAGGTATTCATCGCCACCTCGGTCGATGGTTTCATCGCCCGCAACGACGGTGCCATCGACTGGCTGCCCAGTGGCGAGTCCGGTGAGGACTACGGCTACGGCGCCTTCATGGCGTCGGTGGACGGAATTGTCATGGGCCGTGCTACCTACGACAGCGTGCTGGGTTTTACCCCCTGGCCTTTCGACAAGCCGGTGGTGGTGCTCAGCCGCACCCTCAGTACGCAGGACGTGCCGCAGCGCCTGGAGGGCAAAGTACGCATCAGCGCGCTGCAACCGGTGGCGCTGGTGGCGCAGTTGCGGGCCGAGGGCTGGAGAACCGCCTACATCGATGGCGGCACCCTGATTCAAGCCTTTCTCCAGGCCGGGCTGATCGATGAAATGACCCTGACCCGGGTGCCGGTGCTGCTGGGCACGGGCCGCCCCCTGTTCGGCGCACTGCCCCGGGACCTGCACCTGCGCTGCGTCGATTCCCGGCGGTATCCGGATGGGCTGGTGAGCACCCGCTACCGGGTGGAGCGGGGCGCCGTCCATGACTGACCGGCCCAAGCGCAGCGGCCGCCCTGCCGCAGGGCGTGAACTGAGCCTGGACCAGGTTCTCGACGTGGGCCTGGAGCTGCTGGAGGAGCTGGGGCCCCAGGGGTTCGGTGGCCGGGCCCTGGCGCGGCAGCTGGGGATTACCCCGATGTCGGTGGCCTACCACGTGGGCGACCAGCGCAACCTGATGCGCCTGCTGGTGGAGCGGGTGCACGCCGAGCCGCTGGCCGAGCCGGCAGCGCAGTGGCCACCCGAGGCAAGAATCCAGGCGCTGCTGGGGGAGTACATGGCCCGGGTCCGCCGCCATCCGGCGCTGACCCTGTGCGTCCTCGGTGACCCGCAGCTGTTCGGCGGCTCCCTGGCCACCTTCAGCCAGCGCTTGCGCGAGGAAGTACGGGCCTTCGATGCAGACCCGGCGCTGTTCGACCTGCTGGTGGACTACAGCCACGGCCACGCCCTGGCGCTGGCCCTGGCCGGGGAGGGCGCGCAGGCGCTGGAGGGCGCTTTCGAAGCGGGGCTGCGCCGCTTGCTGCGCTAAGCGGCTTTCTACAGGGCGCCGGCGAGCATCGCGGCAAAGCGCCGGGCTGGCCATTCCTTGCGGTCCGACACCTGGCCGTCGCCCACCTCCACGAGGCGCAGTACGCCGTCGGCCCGCAACACCACATCCACCGAGAAGAACCGACTGTCGATCAGTGCCGCGCATTCGTGCACCAGCGCCGGTACTTCACCGCTAGCACCGTAAGCCTGGCCGTTGAGGACGAAGTAGCGGCGCTCGGTGTCATCCAGGTAGTCCTCGCGACGCCTGACGCAGACACCACCTTCGATCTGGCCGCGATACTGGCGCATGCGTTCGATCAGTGGCGCGATATCCGCGGGGGTGTGCACCAGGCTACCGCTGCCGGTGTTCAGCGATTTGACGTAGTCCTTGATGAAATACCCCGGCCAGTGGAGGTCCGCCAGGGCCTGGGTGAAGTTGGCGTCGGCCGCCAGCACCCGGGTTTCGCAAGTGAAGCGGGCCAGCCGCGGATACCACTGGGGCAAGTGATGGCAGTCCCGGTAGTCGGCAACGCTGGTGAAGGCAACGGCGCCCAGGCGTTGCAGATGCTCCACCAGTTCGCGGTAGCCTTCGGGCGTCAGCATCCAGCCGCGGTACAGCACCGGGGTGCCTCCTTCGAGGGCTGGCCGCGCCCGGAAATTGCCGCTCTCGAAATCCTCGAAGGAAAATAGCGAAGCGCTCAGGCCGGCGGCCAGAATCGCCTGGTATTCGTCGAGGTACTGCTCGTCCGGGCGCTTCGGGTCGAAGGGGGCGCTGGGGTAGAGAAGGTGCATGGCGAATCCTGCCAGTGAGGGTTTGCCCGGGCCCATGGGCGTCGGTGAAGTGAGATGGCGGCCGATGAAAACGGGATTTTCCAGGGCAATCCTCTCGGCCCGGGCGTTCATTACATCCCTGCACCTTTGTTCACAGAAAATCACCGACCCACGACAGATTCCAACACCGCTGCTGGGGATACTGGCGCCTGCTCCGCCGGAGCGCCAAGGACCGACGTGACTGGAGAACCCCATGCGTAGACTGTTGACCGCCGTGCTGATCTCGACCCTGGGGGCGGCCTCTCTGGTTCGTGCCGATGGACCTGCGCCATTTTCCAAGGTGTTCGAGGATATTTCGGCCGACCAGCCCGGCTGCGCCGCCGGGGTTATGCGCGGCGGCAAAGTGATCTGGAGCGCAGGCTATGGCGCCGCCGACCTGGCCACCGGAGCGGCGATCCAGGCCGATACCCTGTTCAACCTGGCGTCGGTGTCCAAGCAGTTCACCGGCTTTGCCATCCTCCAACTGCAAGCCCAGGGGCGCCTGAGCCTGGAGGACCCGGTGCGGCGCTTTCTGCCGGAGCTGCCGGCCTATGCCCAGGGCATCAGGATCCGTCACCTGTTGCACCACACCTCAGGGCTGCAGGACTACATGCTGCTGGCCGAACTGGCGGGGATTCCCCTGAGCCAGCGCTTTACCCAGCAACAGGCCCTGGACCTGCTGGTGCGCCAGAACAGCCTGATGTTCCCGCCCGGCAGCGAATTCAGCTACAGCAACAGCGGCTACGTCCTGCTGTCGAGCATCGTCGAGCGAGCCAGCGGCCTGTCGCTGAAACACTACTCCCGGGCGAACATCTTTTTGCCCCTGGGCATGGATCACTCAAGCATCGTCGATCAGTACCCGGTGCAGTTGCCGAACCTGGCCCGGGGCTATGAACCGGGCGGGCAGGGCAAGGCCCAGGTGGCGGTGGATGCGCGCTGGGAGCAGACCGGCGACGGCCAGGTGCACAGCAATGTGGCGGACCTGATGCGGTGGTTGCGCAACCTGTCCACCGGGCGGGTCGGGGGCAAGGCGCTGGTGGAGAACATGCGCCTGACCGAGCCCCTGAACGACGGTGATCCCGGCTATTACGGCATGGGCCTTGCCAACCGCAGCTACCGCGGGCTGCAAGAGCTGTCCCACAGCGGCGGCTGGGCCGGTTTCAACACCGACGTGGCCTGGTACCCCAAGCTCGATGTGGCCACGGTGGTGCTGTGCAACAGGGATGACGGCCGTGCCTCGGAGCGCGGCCGCCAGTTGCTCGATACCCTGCTGGGCTCGCCGGCGCCGTCTGGGGAAGCGGACATTCCGCCGCCACCCCCGAGCATCCGGGTGCTGCCCAAGGCCTCGCTGAAAACGCTGGTGGCCGGCACCTACCTGGACGATGGCGGCCATCAGTTGCAGCTGCGGCGCAGCGGCAAGGGTTGGAGCCTGGAAACCTTCCCCGACGTCCTGCCGCTGACCCGGCAGAGCGATGAGGTGCTGGTGGCGGACAACGACGGCACCCCGATCTACCTCGCGGCGACCTCGGGAGGGCGGATCGCGCTCAACAACCCGGCCTCGACCTATGCCCTGGCCCCGCCCTGGAAGCCCGATGATATCCGCCCCTACGTCGGCCTCTATACCCTAGAAACCAGCCCCGGACAGCTCAAGGTCCATGCCCGGCAAGGCAAGCTTTATGTACGCATCGGCCTGTACACCTACCCGATGCAGCCCCTGACCGCTGAGCGTTTCAGCGCCGGGGAACTGGGGGTGCTCAGCTTTGCCGAGCAAGGCGCGGTGCTGACCAGCAGCGTGGCGCGCAATCTGCGGTTCGGGAAAGTCTTTGCGCCATAGCACGATACGCAGGCCGCAGGTGTCTGTACGCGCTTCATATCTTGCCTTTCTTGATGGCCAGGGCCAGGGCCTGGTGCTTGTTGGGGCTATCGAGTTTTTGCAGGATCTTGGCGATGTGGTAGTCGATCGAGCTTTTGCTCAGGTGCATGCGCATGGCGATATCGGTGGAGGACATGCCATCGGCGGTGTAGCGCAAGATATCGATCTCGCGATCATTCAGGGCTTGCTGATGATCGTTGAAGATGCGCTGCAGGGAGTGTTGGCGGTTGATGTAGTCGATCAGCTTGGCGTAGACCTTGAGGACGCAAGCCGACCAGTCGAGGGGGTCGACGCCTTGCAGGGAACCCTGCTTCAACGAGGCGATCGACAGCACCCCGTAGTTGCCGAAGCTGCAGGGCAGGCCGATGCTCATCCCGGAAAGAAAGCCATAGTCCTTGCCCGCCTGGAGAAACAGTTTGCTCTCGATGAAGTCGTCGCTCCATATCGTCGGGAAGTAGGGGGTCGGAGAATGGATCTTCAGGATCGGGTCCACTGTCCAGAATTTTTCCGCTTCGTAGTCCCGGCGCCAGGCGTAGCTGTAGCTATCGATGTTGTAGACAACTTTGCTGTGGGACTTCAGATCCGAGCGCAGTATGAAAGAGAACTCGGTGTGGTTGGTTTCTCGTTCCAGCTCGGTCCTGATCTCATCACATAACTTGCTCGGGATATTGACTCTCTTGAACTCTATCTCGGGCGATCTTCTCGTATAACGTCCCATTTTCTACTCCTTTAGAATCGGCCTGAAAAATGCGTGGGGAAAGGCCAGAAGTGCGCTTTTCCGAACTCAAGCCGGGACTTGATCCGCACCTCGTGGTGTTTGATCAAGTTGCCTTGGAGGTTCCAGTGTAGTTGCTGACGAGCGTTTGAAAATGCTGCGAAGGGACGCTGCACACTCCTTGGAATCAGTGCCGGAACTGTTCTGTCAGGTTCTATGAAGTGGGTACTGATGAATTTTGCGGGCACCGTTGAGCGGGGCCGAATGAGCCCCGGGACGAGGGCCCAAGGAGTCAACTTGTTTGGCTATAGACGCCATTCTGGATATGCAGAAAGATTATCGAAAAGAGGACCGGTAGGCCGTCTCGAAAAGTGCGGGGGGAAGATTTGGTAAAAGTACCAATTTCAGCTTGATTGGGTCGCTTTATAGTCGTTTTCAGCAAGTTGCCATAGCGACTTAGCTGGCAAGAAAACCATGACCCAACTCTGGAAAAAAGGACTTTGAAATGAACTCGAACCCTGCCAACAAAGTGACTGAAGAACAAAAAAATGCCTTGTTCGTGCTGTCCAAGGTCGCCTATGACGCCGCCGTCGCCCAACGTGGCGAGATGGCCGCAGGCAAACCCGGCCTGGCCTCCTCGCTGAGCCAGCAGCCGCATCCCCAGTCGCTGTGCGGTTGTGGCTGCCAGGAGTATGTGTGCGGCTACTACTGCTTCAGTACCCAGGGCTGTGGATGCAGCAGCTACCTTTACATCAGCTCGAACCTGACCACCATCGGCCCGACGCAAAATCAGGGCATGCCCGCGCATTTCAACGGCAGCGCGAACGGGCCGATGAACGCCAGCATCAACCTGTCAGATGTCTACATGAGTGGGGTGTTCCCGGATGTCAACAGCGTGGTCAATCACACGTTGCCATTCAACCTGGAGATTTCATCGGGGGCGGTCACCATGACGTTTTACGACCAGGGGCGGGTGCTGGGGGTGATGCACTCGCTGCCGGGGCACTACTACAACGGCTATTTCCATGGTAGTGGCACCGGGACCTTCACTCTGGCCTGATGGCTGGAGCCGGGTGGACCACCTGGGGCAGGCGAGCCTATTGCTCGCCTGCGTCTTTTTATGCGGTACACGCCGAGGCTCAAACCCGCCGGCTACGGCCCAGCAACCACAACAGGTAGAAACCTCCCAGCAGGCCGGTCATCAGGCCGATGGGCAGGTTGGCGTGGAACGCCAGGCGCTGGCTCAGCAGGTCTGCGGCCAGGAGCAATACCGCGCCCATCAGCGCGCCCGACCCCAGCGGCACGTCGGCGCTGCGGGTCAGGCGCCGGGCCAGTTGCGGGCCGGCCAGGGCGATAAAGGCGATGGGCCCGGCAGCAGCGGTGGCGATGGCAGTGAGGCCGACGGCGGCCAGGACCATGATCAATCGGGTGTGCTCCACCGCGACCCCCAGTTGGCTGGCGGTGGCGTCGCCCATTTCCAGCAGGTTGATGCGCCGGGCGTGGTACAGGGCGATCGGGGCGATCAGCAGCAGGCCCAGGGCTGCCGGCAGTACATGGGACCAGGTGCGGGTGTTCAGCGAGCCGGCCAGCCACAGTTGGGCGAACATCGCCTGGTCGAGGTTGCCGCTGACCAGCAGGATGCTGTTCAGGCCGGACAGGCTGGCGCCCACGCCGATGCCCACCAGCACCAGGCGATAACCCCCGCTGCTGTGGCCGTTTCGCGCCAGCAGCAACACCAGCAGGGCGGTGCCCAGGCCGGCCGCCACTGCCGCCAGGGACGTGGCCAGGGGGCCGGCATCGAACAGCATGATCTGCACGATGGCGCCACTGGCGGCGCCGGTGGTGAAGCCGATCACGTCCGGCGAGCCCAGGGCATTGCGCGAGATCGACTGGAAGATCGCCCCGGCCATGCCCAGTGCCGCGCCCACCAGGGTCGCGGTCAGGGCCCGGGGCAGGCGCACGCGTTGCAGCACCCGCTGGGCGGTGGGGTCCTGGCCCTGGCCCAGCAGGTTGGCCAGCACCTGTTCCGGGCCCAGTGACAGGCTGCCGGTACCCAACAGCAGCGCCCAGAGCAGCAGCATCGCCACCAGCAGCACGGCGCAGACCAGGGCCGTGCGCGGTTGCCAGCGCAGCGAGAGCGAGCCCAGGCGCAGGGCCTTGAGCCCCTTCACAGGCGGCTCAGGCGAAAGCGCCTGACCAGTACGATGAAGCACGGCCCACCCAACAGCAGGGTGATGATGCCGGCGGCGATTTCTTCCGGCGCTGCCACCACCCGGCCGAGCACGTCCGCCCCCAGCAGCAGGCCGGCGGCCAGCAGCGCCGAGTAGGGCAGGATCCAGCGGTAGTCGGTGCCCACCAGCATCCGCGCCAGATGGGGCGCCACCAGCCCGACAAAACCGATCGGCCCGGCCACGGCGGTGGCGGCACCGGCCAGCAGCATCACCGCCAGGCAGGCCAGTAGCCAGGTCAGGCGCAGGTTCACTCCCAGGGCGCGCCCCAGGTCCTGGCCCAGGGCCAGGGCGTTGAGCTGGGCGGCGATCCCCAGGGCCAGGGCCAGGCCCAGCGCGATGGCCAGGGCCGGAACCTGCAGCAGGGCGAAGCCGCTGCCGGACAGCGAGCCCGCGGCCCAGTGGCGAAAGTGATCGAAGACCTCGGGCGGGCTGTTGAGCACGATGATCCCGGTCAGTGAAGTCAGCATCACCGACAGCCCGGCGCCGGCCAGCACCAGGCGCACCGGGTTGGTCCCGGTCTCATGGGCCTGCCCCAGCAGGAACACCACCACTCCCGCCAGCCCGGCGCCGCCGAACGCCAGCCACAGGTACTCGGCCAGGCTGGTCAAGTGCAGCAGCGCCACGCCGCCGATCACCGCCACGGCGGCGCCGGCATTGATGCCCAACAGGCCCGGTTCGGCCAGCGGGTTGCGAGTCACCGCCTGCATCACCGCGCCGGCCACCCCCAGGGCGAGGCCGGCCAGCAGGGCGATCAGGGTCCGGGGCAGGCGCAGTTCACGCAGGATCAGGTGCTGGTCGTTGTGCAGGTCGGGTGCCTGCAACGCCTGCCAGGTCACGCTCAGGGGGATCGCCCGGGAGCCGATGGCCAGGCTCAGCAGGGCCAGCACCAGCAACAGCAGCAGCCCGGCCAGCAGGCCCCAGGTGCGGTGGTGAGGGCGCGACAGCGGTCGGGCCAGGGGCTGGGCAACGAGGTTCATGGCTTAGCGAAAGTGCGCGGCGACGGCATCGATCATCTGCCGTCCCGAGTAATAGTCGATGCGAAACGAACTCGGGCCCAGGGCATACACCCGCCGGTTGATCACCGCTGGCAGGTTGGCCAGCACCGGGTCGGCGAGGAACGCCTGCACGTCGCCGTCGGTGGCGCTGAGCAGGAACACGCTGTCACCGGTGATCGCCGCCGGCAGGTTTTCCCGGGAGATGAACTGGAAGTCCGACGCTCGGGTGACCTTGCCCGCCAGCGCCTCGGGCAGCTCTGCGACCTTGAAGCCAAGAGCGCCGAGCAGCCGGGCCTGGGGGCTGTTCAGGCGGCCGATGGAATAGCTGCCGGCAATGTTGTAGCCCACCACGCTCACCGGCCCCGGGGGCGGGGTGATGCGGGCGGCGGTTTGCGCGGTGTACTGGTCGAAGCGCTGGATCGCCGCCCGGGCCTGTTGCTCCAGGCCGGTGCGCTGGCCCAGGGCGGTGGCGATGTCTTGCCAGCTCTGGTTCGAGTAGTCCACCACCAGGGTCTCCAGGCCCTGGGCCTGCAGCTCGCTGCGGTGGGCGACCACGCTGTCGGCGCCGGTGGCGGACACCACCAGCAGGTCCGGGTCAGCGGCGATCACCGCTTCGATATCGAATTGCAGGTTGCGGTACAGCACCGCTACGCCGCGCTGCCTGGCCACTTCTGCCCACTGGGAAAAGAACCCGCGCTCATCGGTGAGGCGGCTGGGGGTGGTGGCGGCGCTGGCCACCAGCGGCGCATCCATGGCCAGCAGGATCCCGGTGACGCTGGGGCTGGTGGAGACGATGCGGGTGGGGGTGGTGCTTGCCCCGAGGGCCAGCTGGCAGCTCAGGGCCAGGACCGCTGCACTGAGCAGCCGGGCGCAAAGGCGTGGGTTCATCATCGATCCATCGGACGGTAAAGGGTGGGGCGCAGGGGCCTGAACAGCAGAACCATATGATAATGCTTCTCATGCAATGCGTTCCATATTGTAGAATCAATTCCGCAATTGCAATACTGCAAGCGCTTGTCTCCCAAGGAAAACCCCGCCATGACTCACCGTTTGCACGCCGATGCCGTGACCTTGCGCCACGACGCGCGAATCATTTCCCAAGGCCTGTCCCTGAGCATTCCCGACGGCTCGTTCACGGTCATTGTCGGGCCCAACGCCTGTGGCAAATCCACCTTGCTGGCGGCGTTGTCCCGGCTACTTGCACCGGCTGAAGGGCGGGTGGTGCTCGATGGCAAGGACATCCGCCAACTGCCGGCCCGGGAGGTGGCCCGGCGCCTGGGCCTGCTGCCGCAAAGCGCCATGGCGCCGGATGGCATCAGCGTTGCCGAACTGGTGGCGCGCGGGCGCTATCCGCACCAGTCGTTGCTGCGCCAGTGGTCGAAGGAGGATGAGCAGGCGGTGCGCGGGGCGATGGCCGCGACCCGGGTCGAGGCGCTGGCTGAACGCTTGCTGGACGAGTTGTCCGGCGGCCAGCGCCAGCGGGTGTGGATCGCCATGGTGCTGGCCCAGGAAACGCCGATCCTGCTGCTGGACGAGCCCACCACCTACCTGGATATCGTCCATCAGATCGAGCTGCTGGAGCTTTTGGCCGAGCTCAACCGCCAGGGCCGGACCATCGTCGCGGTGCTGCATGACTTGAACCAGGCCTGCCGCTATGCCAGCCACCTGATCGCCCTGCGCGACGGCGCCATCGTGGCCCAGGGCGCGCCGGCGGCGATCTTCACCGAGACCCTGGTGGAGCAGGTGTTCGGCCTGGCCTCGGTGATCATCCGCGACCCGGTCAGCGGCACGCCGTTGATGGTGCCCAAGGGCCGGATCGACCCGGCCTGAAGCCACGGCTCAGGGGCGCGCCGGCAACGCTTCCTGGGGCACGCGCTGGCCACCGGTGGCCTGATTGACCTGGGCCGCTTCATGGAACAGCGCATCGCGGTCTTGCGGGGCCTGCAATTGCCCCAGGTCAGTGACCGTGGTCATCACGCAGACGATCTCCTGCTGGGCGTCGAATACCGGCGCGGCCTGCCCGGTGACGTTGGACAGCAGGTGGCTGGTGAGTTCGGCCCAATGCCGGCGTCGTACCTCGTCGAGCACCGCGGCACTGGGCGGGGTGCCGCGAAAATGCGCCGGCTGCTGCTTGCGCGCCGCGTCGATCACGGCCTTGGGCAGAAAGGCCTGGAACACCAGGCCGCAGGCGGTGTTGTCGATGGGCAGGATGTCCCCCAGGGCCAGGGGGTTGATGGAGAAATAGGCGCTGCGGTACCAGCGCACCAGGGTCGGCCCGCGGTCGGTCCAGATCGCCACGCCCCCGCTGGCGGCATGCCGCTGGGCCAGGGCTTTCATGCGCTGGGCGGCGATGTCCACCGCATCGATGCGCTTGAGCGCGCCAATGCCGATGCTCAGGGCCGCCGGGCCCAGGTCGTACAGGCCACTGAGCGGGTCCTGCTTGGCCAGCCCTTCCTTGACCAGGCTTTGCAGGTAGCGGTGGGCGGTGGAGCCACCCGTGCCGGTGCGCCGGGCCACTTCCCCCAGGGCCAGCTCGCCCTCGGCATTGGCCAGGGTGTTGAGAAAACGCGCGGCGATCGACACCGACTGGATCACCCCGGAACGTTTTTCCGGCGGTGCATCCAGGGTCTCGTCCAACGGGGGCTGCGAACTGTTCAACGGCTGGGTCTCCTCACCAATGTCTGGCCGCGTGGGGTACGCAGGCTACGGCCTGCGCGGCGCTGGCGCTAGCGGCGGCCATGATACCGGTTCCACCGCCTGCCTGGGACGGGGGAATGCGCCCGGGCCAAAAGTGTAGATCATTCCAATTTGCAGAACGTATTCCGTATTGAGGAATATCATGGCAGCGTGATAGCCTAATCGTGAAAGAGGATCATTCTCATTTGGAAGGAAGTTTTGATGGCCCTTACGCACCGCACATTCAGTCACGGTATTGGCGTTCTCACCTTGTCCACCCTGCTGGCGAGCCCGCCGCTGATGGCCGAGGACAGCAGGCAGCCGGACAAGCCAGGGAAAGGCAGCCTGGCCCTGGAATCGCTGGTGGTCACCGGTGAGAAACTCGACCGCGAGCTGAAGGACACCGCCTCCTCGGTGTCGATCATCACCGACCGCGATATCGACCAGAACAAGACCGGCGATGCGTCGGTGTCGGAGGTCATCAACGGCAGCCCCAACGTGATCTACACCGACTCGGTGGGCGCGCCGATCATCCGCGGCCAGGACACCCAGGGCCCGAACAACGGGCAGAACGTGTTCTGGGGTGGTACGGTGCCGCGGGCCACCATCAACCTGGACGGCCACTACCTGAACTACAACGAGATGTTCTTCGGCGCGACCTCGGTCTGGGACCTGGACAGCATCGAGGTGTTCCGCGGCCCGCAGACCACCTCCCAGGGCGCCAATGCGATTGCCGGGGCGATCATCGTCAACACCAAGAACCCGACCTTCACCCCCGAGGCGGCCTACCAGGCGGAGATCGGCAGCTACCACTCGCGGCGCAGTTCGGTGGCGGTGTCCGGGCCCCTGGCCCAGGACTTTGCCGGGCGCCTGGCAGTGGACTATTCGGCCCGCGACACCTTCATCGACTACGACAACCCGAAGTTCCAGGGCGGCAAGACCGACCAGGATTTTCGCAACCTCAATGCCCGGGCCAAGCTGCTGTGGTTGCCCACCGACATTCCAGGGCTGGAAAGCCAGTTCACCTTCGCCCACAACGACAGCAACCGCCCGACCCAGGAAGCCGCCTCGGCGCCGTTCCACAAGCTGGAGCACAGCTCCACCACCATGCCGTCCTGGGAACAGGACACCAACACCAGCATCCTCGACGTCTCCTATGAGCTGGGTAATGGCCTCAAGCTGTTCAACCAGGCGCAGTATTCGCTGTCGTCGGTGCACCGGGTGACCGGGGCGGCGGGCGAGGGCGATGCCGACATCCACCAGAAGAACGCCTCCAACGAGTCGCGCCTGACCTTCGGTGAGAAAGAGGACCTGCTCAGTGGCATGGGCGGGATCTACTACGCCCGCACCCGCACCGACGAAACCCTCAACCTGCGGGGCCGTTCGGCCTTCGACGACACCAAGACCAACCTGGGGATCTTCGGCGAGCTCAACTACCGGCTCACCGACCTGTGGACCCTGAGCACCGGCCTGCGCTACCAGCAGGACCACATCGAGCGCACGGGCAACTCGGTGCTGGCTCCCGGCGCGCTGAACTACGACAAGACCTTCTCCACCGTGCTGCCCAAGGTTTCCCTGGCCTACGCCGCCACCCCGCACTGGACCGTCGGTGGCCTGGTCAGCCGGGGCTACAACCCGGGCGGTGTGTCGCTGAACCTGACGACCCGGCAATGGGCCTATTTCAAGGAAGAGTCGATCTGGAACTATGAGCTGTTCAGCCGCGCGAGCTTTCTCGACGACCGCCTGCTGATCAACACCAACCTGTTCTACATGGATTTCAAGGACGCCCAGTACAACATCCCGGTGGTGATTTCCCCGGGGGTGGCACAGTCCTACACCATCAACGCCGAGAAGGCCCACGCCTATGGCCTGGAGCTGGATCTGGACTATCGCCTGCTGGACAACCTGCGGCTCAAGGCCAGCGCCGGTACCTTGCGCACCCGCATCGACAAGATTTCCAGCAACGCCGACTACGCCCACAACGAGTTTGCCCGCTCGCCGGGCTACACCCTGAGCTTCGGCCCCAGCTGGGACATCACCGAGCGCCTGAACCTCAATGCCCAGGTGCGCTACCTGGACGGCTACTACTCGGATACCGCCAACACCTCGGCCTATTCGATCAAGCCCTACACCCTGACCGATGCGCGCATGAGCTACCGCTTCAACGACCAGGTGCAGCTCTATGGCTACGTCAAGAACGTCTTCGACGACCGCTCGCCCACCTACATGCAGCAGAACCGCGGCATCGGCGGCATCGAGGCCAGCATGACCCAGCCACGGACCCTGGGCATCGGCGTCAAAGGGGCGTTCTGAGGCCCCGGGAACCCGTCGCCGGCCGCCCCTCGAGGCACTGCCGGCGTTCATTCGTACACAGGAGATTGGCAACAGATGAGTAACCGCAAACGCCTGCATATCGGCATGTCCCTGGCCCCCACCTGGCTCAGTGGCGATGCCTGGCGCCAGCCCGACAGCAATATCGAAGGCATCTACAGCGCCGACTTCGCCGTGGACATCGCCAAGCGTTCCGAGGCCGCGCACCTGGATTTCGTGTTCCGCCCCGACGTCAGTTGCCTGAACATGGACGGCCTGGAAAGCGGCTCGGGTTTCGCCAGCCTCGATCCCACGGTGCTGCTGGCGTGCATCGCCCGGGAGACGTCCCGCATCGGCCTGGTGTCCACCGTTTCCACCACCTTCTTCCCGCCCTATGTGGTGGCGCGCCAGTTGCAGTCGCTGCATTGGGTGAGCAACGGCCGCGCCGGCTGGAACATCGTCACCGCCTTGCAGGGCCACGAGAACTTCGGCCTGGAGGCCATGCCCGGCGCGGATGAGCGCTATGCCCGGGCGGCAGAGTTCACCCGCCTGGTGCACGACCTGTGGGCCAGCTACCCCAACCAGGCGCTGCTACTGGACCGGGAGAACGGCCGTTACGCCGACCGCAGCCAGGTGCACCCGGTGGACCATGCCGGCGAGTACTTCCGGGTGCGCGGCCCGCTCAACCTGCCGGCGTTCGGCAAGGCACGGATTCCCCTGGTCCAGGCCGGCGCCTCGGACACCGGTCGCGACTTTGCCGCCTCGGTGGCCGACCTGGTGTTCGCCCCGACCCCGGACAAGGATGCGGCCCTGGAACTGCGTCGCGACCTCTCGCAACGGGCCCGGCGCCACGGCCGCCGCCCCGAGGACATCCGCCTGCTGCCGGGCCTGAGCCTGTACCTGGCGCCGACCCGGGAACAGGCCCGCGAGCTGTTCATGCAAACCCACGGGCGCCCGGACAACGCGCGCAAGTTCGCCTCGATCCAGCAGATGATCGGCCTCGATTTAAGCGACTGGCCCCTGGACCGCCCGGTGAGCGCCGCCGACCTGCCGGCCCCGGTGCACAACCCCGGCAGCCGCACCCACACCAACCTGCTGCGGCGGTTGATCGAGCGCGAAACCCTGCGCCTGGACGAACTGCTGCTGCGCCCGGAAGTGATTTCCGCGGCCCACTGGCAAGTGATAGGCACCGCCGAAGATGCATTTGCACAGATCGTCGAATGGGCCGAGGCCGGCGCCATGGACGGCTTTATCGCCGCGCCGGGGGGCTCGATCCGTTCGATGCACATTTTCCTGGAACAGGTGATACCGATGCTGGTGGAGGCGGGGCTGTTTCGCGAGCGCTATAGCGGCACGACCTTTATCGAACACCTGCAAGAGCAGGATTGACCCGGGGCCTGCGAGAAATATCCGGCTTTGAGTGGCGGGCGCTATGGTTGTTTCTCCACAACGTGCGCCCGGATCATGCCGGGCGATCCTAACCCCGCAGTCAATAAAAGGAATGCAACATGAAAGTCAGTGCACGCAACGTGTTCAAAGGCCGGGTCAGCCAGGTGGAAGAGGGTTCGGTCAACGCCGAGGTGGTGCTGTCCCTGGAGGGCGGCGAGCAACTGGTGGCGGTGGTGACCCTGCAAAGCCTGCGTAGCCTGGGCATCGCCCCGGGCACCGAGGCCCTGGCCCTGGTCAAGGCACCCTGGGTGATGCTCATGACCGATGCCGAGGGCATCCGCCTGTCCGCTCGCAACTGCCTGCAGGGCAAGGTGATCAGCGTCACCGATGGTGCGGTCAACGCCGAAGTGGTGCTGGAGCTCAGCGGCGGCAGCCAGGTGTATTCCATCGTCACCCGCGATGCGGTGACCGAACTGGGCCTGGCCCCGGGCGTCAGCGCCACGGCGGTGATCAAGGCGTCCCACATCATCCTGGGCGTGCCGGCCTGATACCCGGCGGTTTCGATCGAGCAGGGGTTCAGGCGCTGTCGGAAGCTCCGGCATCCGCCTGCGCCCCCGGGTTCTCGATGCTTGCGGCAGAGTGCGTACTGCCAATGAACAGGTACATGGCCGGCACCATGAACAGGGTCAGCAGGGTGCCGATGGACAGCCCGGCAAAGATCACCAGGCCCATGTCGTGGCGGCCCGCCGCGCCGGCGCCGGAAGCCCAGACCAGCGGCACCACCCCCAGGACCATGGCCGCGGTGGTCATCAGGATCGGCCGCAGGCGCACCGCGGCGGCTTCTTCGATGGCTTCGCGCTTATTGTGTCCGGCGCGCTGCAATTGGTTGGCGAACTGCACGATGAGGATCCCGTGCTTGGTGATCAGCCCCAGCAGCGTCACCAGCCCGACCTGGGTGTAGACGTTGATCGAGGCGAACCCCATGGTGATGAAGGCCAGGGCGCCGAACAGCGCCGGCGGCACCGAGAACAGGATCACCACCGGGTCGCGGTAGCTCTCGAACTGGAACGCCAGGGCCAGGTAGACGATCAGGATCGAGAACAGCAGCAGGCCGACGAACCCCCCCGATTCCTGGATGAACTGCCGTGATTCGCCGGCGTAGTCGCTGGAGTAACCGGATGGCGCCACCTGTTCCAGAATGCCCTTGAGCCGGGCCAGCAACTCGCCCTGGGACACGCCGCTGACCCCGGACAGGGTCGCCGAGTTGAGCTGCTGGAAGTGGTTGACCGACTCAGGCTCGGTGGAGGTTTCGATATGGGCCACGGTGCGCGCTGCAATCATCGCCCCCGACGGGGTACGGATGTAGTAGTCGAGGATCTGTTCGGGGTTCAGCCGGTCCACCTGCAGCACCTGGGGGATCACCTTGTAGGAGCGCCCGGCGGTGGAGAAGTAGTTCACGTAGTTGCCCCCCAGGGCCGCCGAGAGCGCGGCGCCGACGTCGGCCTGGGTCATGCCCAGGGCGGCGATCTTTTCCCGGTCCACCACCAGCTTGGCCTGGGGCTTGTCGAGCTTGAGGTCCAGGTCGGAAAACCAGAACAGCTGCTGCTTGGTGGCCTCGGCCAGTACCGCCTGGGCCACCTCGTTGAGGTTGGCCACCGACTCGGTGGTGCTGATCACGAACTGCACCGGCAGGCCCTGGGCGCCGGGCAGCGAGGGCAGGGGGAAGGCGGCGATGGTGGCGCCGGGCACCTGGTTCCACTTCTGTTGCAGGTCGAGGATCAACTGCGCCTGGGAGCGGTCACGATCCTCCCAGGACTTGAGCAGCACCCCGCCCAGGCCCTGGTTCAGCGAGGGCAGGCCGGTGAGCTGGAACATCTGCAGGTACTCGGGCTCCTTGTTGGCGATCTGGAACGCCTGGTCGGCAATCCACTCCATCTGCTGCGGCGAGGCGGTGGGCGCGCCCTTGATCTGCATGAACACCAGGCCCTGGTCCTCGGTGGGCGACAGCTCGCTCTTGGCGGTCAGGCCACTGGCGGCCACCAGCACGAACAGCAGGAAGCCGAAGGTCACCAGCACCGGCCAGCTATCCAGCCCGGCCGCCAGCACCCGGTGGTAGCGCCCCCGCAGCCAGTCGAAGTAGCGGTCCAGGCGCTTGGCGAACCGGCCTTCCTCCTGGCCGCTCTTGAACAGCCGCGAGGTCATCATTGGCGACAGGGTCAGGGCGATCACCGCCGACACCGTCACTGCGCCGGCCAGGGAAAAACAGAACTCCTTGAACAGCGCCCCGGTCAGGCCGCTGCGCAGGCCGATGGGCACGTAGGCGGCGATCAGCACCACGGTCATGGCGATGATCGGGCCGCCCAGCTCGCGGGCCGCCAGCAGCGCCGCCTCCAGTACGCCGCGGCCTTGCTCCTTGATATGCCGGTCGACGTTTTCCACCACGATGATGGCGTCGTCCACCACAAGACCGATGGCCAGCACCAGGGCCAGCAGGGTCAGCAGGTTGATGGAATAACCCAGCAGGTACATGACGAAGAAGGTGCCCACCAGCGACAGCGGGATCGCCACCAGCGGCACGATCACCGCACGGAACGAACCGAGGAACAGGTAGATCACCACCGAGACGATGATCATGGCTTCCACCAGGGTCTTCACCACCTCGAAGATCGAGGTGTTGATGAAGGCCGTGGAGTCGTAGACGATCTCGCCGCGCACCCCGGCCGGCAGTTGCGATTGCAGTTCGGGGAAGGCTTTGCGCACGTTGTCGGCGACGTTGAGGATGTTGGCGGTGGGCGCTGCCTTGATGCCGATGAACACCGAGCGCTTGCCGGAGAAAGCCACGCTGCTGTCGTAGTTTTCCGCCCCCAGGGTGACGTTGCCCAGGTCCTCCAGGTACACCAGGGCGTCGCCGTTGTGCTTGACCACCAGGCGCTTGAATTCGTCCACCGTGTGCAGGTCGGTGCCGGCGGTGAGGTCCACGGTGATCATCTGCCCCTTGGTGGAGCCCACGGCGGACAGGTAGTTGTTGTTGCCCAGGGCCGTGGCCACGTCCTGGGCGGTGACGTTGTGGGCCGCCAGCTTGTCCGGGTCGAGCCAGGCCCGCAGGGCGAACTGGCGGCCGCCGAGGATCTCTGCGGTCTGCACGCCTTCCAGGGAATCGAGCTTGGGCTTGACCACCCGCACCAGGTAGTCGGTGATGTTGTTGGTGGCCAGGGTGTCGCTGTAGAACCCCAGGTACATGGCGTCGGTGGTCTGGCCCACCGCTACCGTCAGCACCGGTTCCTGGGACTGGGCCGGCAACTGGTTCTTCACCGAGTTGACCTGGGTGTTGATCTCGGTCAGCGCCTTGCTGGAGTCGTAGTTCAGGCGCAGGGTCGCGGTAATGGTGGAGAGCCCGGTGATGCTGGTGGACGACAGATAGTCGATGCCCTGGGCCTGGGCGATGGCGGCCTCCAGGGGCTGGGTAATGAAACCGGCCACGGTGGCGGCGTCGGCCCCGTAGTAATAGGTGCTGATGGTGACCACGGTGTTTTCCGTGCGCGGCCACTGGTTCACCGGCAGCTCGAAGATCGAGCGCAGGCCCAGGATCAGGATGAACAGCGAGACCACCACGGCCCAGACCGGGCGCTTGATAAAGGTATCGGTGAAGTTCATGGCGGGCCCTAGTGCTCTTGCGGCGTCGGCGAAGGATCGTTGCGCGGCGCGTGGCTGTTGTCGACTTTCACCAGCGAGCCGTTCTTGAGTTTCATCTGGCCGCTGGTGATCACCAGGTCGCCTTCCTTGACCCCTGACAGCACCGCCACCTGGTCGCCACGGTTGGGGCCGGTTTCGATGAAGGTCTGCTGCGCGGTGAGCACTGCGTCGCCCTGGTCGTTGTTCTTCTGGCTGGCGATGAACACCGTGGTGCCGTAGGGGTTATAGGTGACCGCGGTCTGGGGCAGGGTCAGGTAACGCTGGGTGCCGCCGGAGGCCACCACGGCCCGGGCGAACATGCCGGGCACCAGGCTGCGCTTGGGGTTGTCGATGGTGGCTTCCACCGTGACGTTGCGGGTGTTGGGGTCGAACTGGGTGTCGATGGAGCTGACCCGGCCGGTGAACGTCTGTTTGGGCAGGCCGTCGGCGCTGACCGTGACGCTCTGGCCCAGGGCCACCTGCTGCACCTGGGCCTGGGGCACGTTGAAGTCGATGTAGATCGGGTCGAAGGTCTGCAGGTTGGCGATCTTGTCCCCCGGGTTGAGGTATTGCCCGGGGTTGACCGCGGTGATGCCGATGCGCCCGGCAAAGGGCGCGCGGATGCTCTTCTTCGCCACCAGCGCGCGCTGCTGTTCGGCAGCGGCCAGCTTGGCCTTGAGGTCGGCTTCGTCGGCCTCGACCAGGGCCTGGGACACCGCGCTCACCTTCAGTTGCGCCCGGTCGCGCTTGAGCACCGTGCCGGCCAGGGCCGCGGTGGCTTCCAGGGAGTGCAACTGGGCGATGTCGGAGTCGGCATTCAACTGCACCAGCAGGTCGCCGGCGGCCACTTCCTGGCCGGGCTTGAAGCCGATGCTGCGCACGATGCCGCCGACCTCGGTGGTCACGTCCACCCCGCGCACGGTCTTCATCGAGCCCACCGCGGAGACGCTGGGCTGCCACTCTTCGTACTGGGCCTTGATGGCGGTAACCACCGCGGGCGGCAGGGGCACCTTGGCCTGGGCGATCAGCTTGGAGATCTGCGCAAACTTGACCCCGCCGATCACCGCGACGATCAGCAGCACCACGCCGAGCATGATCAGCATCGGCCGCAGCAGCCGGCGCTTGCGCGGCGCCTGGGGGGCCGCGCCGGGGTGCGCAGGGGAGGGGCTGGAGTGGACATCGGCCATGGCGGATCTCACTTAAGGCAAGGGTGCAGGTCGAGTGGACGGCGCGGCGGCTGCCGGCCCCTGGAGCCGGCCCGACTGGCTGGCTTGAGCCTGTTCGCGGTGCTGGGCGGCGGGCGGCGGGTACATCTCCTTGAGCGACGGCCAGCCGAAACGATCGGGGCTGCCGAGGCTGTCGGGATCGACATCCTGGCGCTGCCACCAGCCGCCCCCCAGGGCCTGGAACAGCGCCGTGGTGTCGCTGTAGCGGGCGGCCTGGGCCCGCACCCGGCTGACAATCGCGTTCTGGTAGGTCTGCTGCGCGGTCAGCAGGTTCAGGTAGCCCACCGCGCCCAGGCGGTACTGGGCCTGGGCCAGGTCCAGGCTCTGGCGCGCGGCGGTCTCGGCCAGCACTTGCTGTTGCAGGGCCTCGGCGTCGGCCTGCAGGGCACGCAGGGCATTGGCTACGTCCTGGAAGGCGGTGATCACCGTGCCGCGATAGCGCGCTGCGGCCTGCTCATAGGCGGCCACCGCGGCGCGCTTGCGATGCTCCAGGGCGCCGGCGTCGAACAGCGGCTGGGCGATGGAGCCGGCCAGGCTCCAGACCCCGGTGCCGGAGGAAAACAGTTTGGTGCCCGCCAGCGCCGTGGAGCCCAGGGAACCGGTAATGCTGAACTGCGGCAACTGGTTGGCGATGGCCACGCCGATATCGGCGCTGGCCTGATGCAACTGGGCCTCGGCGGAACGCACGTCGGGCCGCTGCTCGACGATGGCCGAAGGCAGGCTCAGGGGCAGTTCCTCGGGCAGGTGCAGGGAGGCCAGCTGGAAGTGTTCGCCACGGTCCTGGCTGGGGAAGCGACCCAGGTAGGCCTGCAACTGGTTGCGGGTCTGGGCCAGCTGTTTCTGCAAGGGCGGCAGGGTGGCGCGGGTCTGGGCCAGGGTCGCTTGCTGGGTCAGCAGATCGCTGTCGCCGATGGCACCCAGTCGACGCTGGGCCTGCAGCAGGTCGAGCTGGTCGCTCTGCAGGCGAATCACGGTTTCGGTGGCGGCGATCTGGTCACGGATCGAGGCCAGGCTGATGGCGGTGTTCACCAGGTTGGCGGTGAGGGTCAGGTAGGTCGCCTCCAGCTGGTAGCGCTGGTAGTCGGCCTGGGCACCGCTGGCCTCGATCTGCCGGCGGGTACCGCCAAACACGTCGGGGGCGTAGGACACACTCAGGGACGCCGAGTTGACCGTGAAGATCTGCGCCGCAGAGCCCCCGGCCGCTGCCGCACCGCCGCTGGAGCCCAGGGCGCTGGCGGCGGACACCTTCTCGCGGGTTTTCGAGGCCGAGGCGCTGAGGGAGGGAAACAGCGACGCCTGTTCGGCGTACAGCAGTTCATTGGCCTGGCGCAGCGCGGCCTGGGCGGCGTCGATATCCGGGTTGGCCTGCAGCGCTTCCTGCACCAGGGCATCGAGTTGCGGCGAGCGGAACAGCGTCCACCACTGCCCGGGAATGTCCATGCCGTTCACCAGTCGCTGCGCCGCGCCACCGGCGGCGACCCCCGCCGTGACGGTGCCGGGCGGCAGGGGCGTGGCGCTGTAGCCGGCGTCCCGGCTCAGTTCCGGGCGGCTGAAATCCGGCCCCACGGCGCAGCTGGCGAGGGCTGCGATGCAGATCAGGTTCAGGGACGAGCGGGCAAGCAACAGAAGAGACAGGTGCCCAGAGGATTTTCGACCGGTACCTTCGTCCCTGTGAGGACGCCGGCCGCCAGTGGCTACAGGCAGCAGCTGTGGCTTGTTCATATTCTCTCTAATTGAGCAATCAGTGAGTGAGTTCAACAGGAATATGGAGAGCGGCGCGACGGCAGGGCAGGCACCCCCTCAAGCGCTGGGCTGCGCGAGGTGTAATGAACGTTAATGGATGAGTCGGCTAACCGCCAATAGATGAAATCTTGTGCCGGAAGGTGATCGGTGGGGCTTGGGCTATCCCATTTGCCGCGGGGGAGCGGCAAATGGGTATTGCGTGCTGGAGCAGGTGTCTGGGTCAAGCTACCAGTGATCGAACAGCTGTTTGACCTGCATCGGCGCAGTACAGCGCAGCAGGGCCTGGCGAAACCGCGGGTTGGTAAACAGCCGGGCGGTGTCGGCCAGCAGGTCCAGGTGCTGCTGATCGGCGGGAGCGGGCACCAGCAGCACCAGGATATCGCTGACCGGCTGCTGGTCCGGGGCGGCAAAGGCCATGGCGGTCTGTGGCCGCAGGTACAGCGCATGAATGCGATCGAGCTCGGCGAGCCGCGCGTGGGGCACCGCGACCCCTTCACCGATGGCGGTACTGGCGGCCAGCTCCCGGCGCCACAGGCTGGCGGCCACCCAATCCGCCGGCAGTTGCCGGGTCTCTTGCAGGTGCTGGCCGACCTGCTCGAACAGGCGCTGCTTGTTCGTGACATTGACCGCCAGGAGGATGTCTTCGACCTGCAGATAGCGGGCGACTTTGCTCATGGGCTTCTCCGGGAGCTTCAGGCTTGGCTTGCAGGCTATTGAAGCGCATTTGCCAGGTGCCGGGAGGGGCGGGCGGGCAGTCTTTACGAACTCTTTAGATCGCCAGCCGCCGGCCCGCTGCCGCCAGGCGCCTGTTGCCCAGCGCCTCGAAGTCTGGCTCGACAGCGGTATCCGCAGCGGGCAGGAGGTGATCAAGTCCCTGGCGCTGGCCCTGTGTGGGCACACCGATGTGCAGCCGCCGCGGCCAACCTCTCATAGGGCCTCCAGGAAAGCCTTCAGTGCCTTCAGTTCGGTCCGGTCCAGCTCCAATACCTTCAATTGCGCCGACGTCACGGGAAACAGCGGGTCTTGCAGCTGCCCCTCCTTGGGTACGGGCCTGGGCATGCCTGCGTTGTAGAACAACAGCACCTGATCGAGGCTGCTGGCCAGCCCGTTGTGAAACCAGGGGCCGGTATGGCTCACCAGCCGCAGTGAAGGTGTGCGCATGCGCCCGACATCCTGCGCCAGCCCGGTGACTTCATAGCGCCCGAGGTCTTCGCGCAGGCGCCCATAGAAGGTCAGGCCTGCATTGTGGAAGCGGTCGTCCTGCATCCCCGGGCCGAAGTGGCAGTTCATGCAGCGTGCCTTGGTGCGAAACAGGTGCAGCCCCTGCAATTGCTGGTCGCTGAGCGCCTTCGCCTGCCCCCGTAGAAAACGCTCGAAGGGGGTGCGTTGGGCAACCCGCAGCAGGCCACGCTGATAAGTCGCCAATGCCGCCGCCACCTGCTCGGCACCCAGCGCCTGTCCGGGAAATACCTGGGCGAACTGTGTCGGGTAGTCCGTGGTGTCACGCAGCCGGGCCACCAGTTGCGCGACACTGAAGGCCATCTCCTTGGGGTCGACGACCGGCATCAGGGCCTGCATCTCCAGGCTGTCGGCGCGCCCGTCCCAGAACAGCTTCTTGGCCAGGCCGCTGGCCACCAGGCTCGGTGCATTGCGCCGGCCCGCGGCACGGTCATGCCCGAACGAAACCCGACGCCCATCGGCGAACCCCAGGTCCGGTTCATGGCAGGAGGCGCAGGCAATCTGCCCCGAACGCGACAGGCGCGGGTCGAAGAACAGCCGGCGGCCCAGATCGGCCTTCTGCTGCGTGTAGGGGTTGTACGCCGGGGACGGCGCCCGCTCGGGCAAGGGGCCCAGCTCTTGCCAGGCCACGCCGGCATCCACCTGCGGCGCCGGCCACTGCGCGGGGGGGCGGCTGTACAACTCGCGCAGGCAAGACGGTTCGCTCGTGGCGCAGGCCAGCACGTGCTGCGGGCCAATCACCAGCACCATGCCGAGCATGACCTGCAGGCTCTTCAGGAACCGGCGCATTTCAGAACGCGTATCCGACTTCGAGCCAGTACTGGCGGCCCACCTCATAGGTCGAGACCGAGTTGCTGTTGACCGTCTGGTTGGCATTGACCGACTTCTTGTCGAGCACGTTGAACACGTCGACATTGATGAACACGTTCTGGTCCCTGGCGGTGGGAATACGCCAGCCCAGGCGCGTGTCCCAGGTCAGCGCCGCCTGGAATTTCTGTTCCTCCCAGACATCCACCGAGGTGCCCATGTAGTCCACATTGCGCCCCGTGTCGCCAATGCGCTTGTAGCCGGCGCGGTAGCGCCAGAAGTTGCTCCACTGCAGATTGGCCTGGGGGATCTCGGTGATGGTCGTCAGGCGGGCCGTCCAGGGCCGGTTGAAGTTGCTGGCCGGGCGGTCGTCATAATTGATGAAGCTGCCCTGGTACTGGATGACGCTGTTCTGGTAGTACAGGTTCTCGGCGGCGACGTAGGTCGGTGCGGAGGCCTTGCTGTCGGTCCAGTTGAGCGCCAGTTGCCCGCCGGTCTGGGTGCCCAGCAGTGTCCAGCGCTGCAACGGTGTCACCGTCAGGGTGTAGGTGTCGGTCTCGCTCTTGCCGTCGTTGGTGTAGGTGGTGTAGTTGCTCGCCAGCGTCGGGTCCGTGGAGGGCTCGCCCAAGGTCTTGCCGGACACCTGAACCACCTGGTCGCGCCCCTTGCGATTGACATACTTGAGGGCATATTCGACCCCGGCCCATTGCTGCACCACGCCCAGCATCAGCTCGTCGTCGTAGGGGATGTCCAGCTGATTGAAGCGCACCTGGTTGGCCGCGTTGGATTTGACCACCCAGGGTTTGTCCAGGCTGTCGCGGGTTTCGTTGAAGCGCAGGCGGTTGCGCCCGTCCTGCAGCTGCCAGCTGCTGACGCTGCGCCCGTAGTAACGGTTGACGCCGGCATTGAGCAAGGTGGTGCGGTCACCGAACAGGTCATATTCCAGGGAGAAGCGCGGCGCCCAGGTGGTCTTGTCCATGTAGTCGTCGCTGTCCACGCGCACGCCGGGGCGTAAGGTCAGTTGGCCGAGGGTGATCTCGTCCTGCAGCCAGCTGCCCCAGGAGGTGGTGGTGAAGTCGAATTCGCCAGTGGCATAGCGGGTACGGCTTTTCATGTACTGGCCCGCCCAGCCGTTCAGGGTCTGGCCGATGTTGCAGGCGACGCTGTCGGTAACCCCGGCGCCGTTGGTGCAGGTGGTGGTGGCCGCGGGGGTGACATAGGTGCTGCTGTCGGTCAGGCGCTCGTAGCGCACGTACTGGCGGGAGAACTCCAGGCCGGTCTGCGGGCGGTGAGTCATGCCCAGCCAGTCGACGCTGCGCCAGTCGGCATTGAGCTTGTACTGCCAGGTACGTTGCTGCTGCTCGATATCACCCCAACCGCCTTCAAGGGTATTGGAGGTGGCCTTGTTGCCGATGCCCCAATCCTTGGTGGCCGACTTGCGCCAGGTCCAGTAGTCGGCGGAGTCCGATTGGCGGCTCTGTTCCTGGCCGCTCCACGCCAGGTTCTGTTCGACGCGCGCCAGGTCGCCATCCCAGACGGTGCGCAGGTTCACTTGGGTGCCGCCGGCCTTGTTGTCATAACCCGAGTTGGCCACGTTGGCACGGAAGTAGTGACTCTCCTCGGGGGCATGGGTCACGCTGGTCTCAACAGTGAGTTGATCGCTGGCTTTCCATACCGACTTGAGGAAGTAGTTGTCGATGCGCCGTTGCTGCTTCTCCTCGTGAAAGCCCATCTCCTCGACATTGTTGTAGGAGTAGAAACCCAGGGGGATGGTCGAGCGCTTCTGGCTGAAGCTGCCAAGCAGGCCGAAATTGTCGGTCAGGTGGCCCTGCAGCGTGCCACGAACGGTGACCTTGTCGAACTTGGGCTGCTCGTCGGGAGAGCCCGAGTTTTCCATGCGCTGTTCTTCGCTTTCGTCGACGTGATATTGGGTCCAGGCGGAGCGGGTGGTCTGCACCGAGAATTTGCCGTGCAGCGCCTGGGTCGGTGCACGGGTCTGTGCATCGATGACGCCACCGTTGAAGCCGCCATAGGCCGCTGGCACGTTGCTGTCCAGGACCGTGATGTTCTCCAGCAGGTCGGTGTCCAGTGCCAGGCCCTGGCTGCGCCCCGGTACCGCGTCCAGCAATTGCACCCGGTATTCGGCCGGATCGATGTCATTGTTCATGTTGATGCCATCGACCAGGAAGGCATTCTGGTAGAACTGCGCCCCGTTGATGCTGATGTTGGCCGGGCCGATTTCGCCAGGGGTCTTGCTGCTCAGCTGAGCGTCGTCGAACTGCACGTTGGGATGGCTGCGCAACAGGCTGGTGATGTCGCCATTGCCCGCCGGCATTGCTTCGATCGTCGCGCGGTCCACTCGGGTTTCACCCTGGGGCAGCGACAACTCGCCAGGCACCTTGGTATTGCCCAGGCGGACCGGGTCGGTACGCGGGCGAGTCGCCCGTTGCACCATCAGCGCGTCGTCACCGATGTAGATCCACTCCAGCTGGCTGCCCTTGAGCAGTTTCGCCAGCGCCTGCTCGGCGCTCAGTTCGCCCTGCACCGCCGGAGCGTTCAGGTTGAGCAGCAGTTGGCTCTCGACGCTGATCTGCAGGCCGGTCTGCTGTGCCAGCGCCATCAGCGCCGTGCTTAACGGCTGGCGTGCGATGTCGATGCTATGCCGTGTCCGATGGTCACTGGCCAAGGCCGGCAGGGACACCGCCAGCCCCACTGACAGCCACAACAGCCGCGCACTGCGTCGGCAACCCTGTAGTCCCTGTTGGGGGAAAATGGACATGCTCTGGTGAACTCCCCGTTCAGTGCGAACAATACGCACATGCTAATGAGAATAATTATGATTAACTCAGCGGGGCAATAAACGAACGGCGATCGAGAACTTCCAGAAAATTTTGAAATTTATTGTTTTGCCGGCACTTGCGGCTCTTTGCGGATCAGCGTGAGGTAGGGGCCCCATTGCCGCAGATGCCCACCCAACGGAGCGATCGCCAGTTGCAGTGCGCTGACTGGCGAGCGCAGGTTCAGCGAAGCGGTGATGCGCCGCTCGCCCAGAGCAGGGTCCGTCAATAGCAGTACACCGGGGTAATAGTCCTGCAGCGCTTCAACCACCTCGGAGAGTGGCCGGTCATTGACCAGCAACTGCCACTGGCGCCAGGGGGCAACCTGGCCAGGCAATAGCCGACAGCGCTGCGGCGGGCCCTGGTCCAGGCCAAGGCGAAGGCTATCGCCCGGACCCAGGGCCGGCACCGCGAGTTCGCCGCGCCCATCGCGAACCTGGACAGCGCCGCTCTGCACGGCTACCACCACGGCGGTGCGGCTGAGGTCCACGTCGAACGCGGTCCCTATGACCCTGACCTTGACGTCCGCAGCCTGCACCGTGAACGGGCGCGAGGCATCGTGGCTGACCTCGAAGAACGCCTGCCCCCTGAGCAGGGTGACCGCCCGCGTACCAGGTTCGAAGTCCACTCGAATAGCGCTGTCGCTGCCCAGTTCAATACGGCTGCCGTCACTCAAGAGCACTTGTCGGTGCTCGCCGGCTGGGCTGGTATGGGCGGTCGGTGGTGTCGGCCCGGCCAGCAACAGCAGGCAGGCCGCCAGTGCAAGCGCCTTCAGTGCCCGCCGCGGTCTGTTGCGCCGAGCCCGGAGCGGGGTGGGCAAAGGCTGGGGCACGGGTGGTTCCAGCGGCGCCAGGCCGCCACTGAGCAACCAGACTTTCTCGGCCTTGCGCCAGGCGACAGCATGGCGCTCGTCAGCGGCCAGCCAGCGCGCATGGGCCTGTTGCAGCAAGGCGTCATCCGGCGCGGCGTGGCATTGCAGCAGCCAATCCATCGCCGCCTGCCACACGGGGTCGTCCTTCAGTGAACCGGATACAGGTTGAGGCAAGGGGGTATCAGTCATCGGCCAGGTGCTCCGCACAGTGGGTCAGTGCGTCACGCACCAGCTGGTGCGCCAAGCTGGAGGAGATCTTCAGCTCAGCGGCAATTTCCTGGAAGGTCAGGTGTTGCAGGCGGTGCATGTGGAAGGCTCGGCGCGTGCGCTCCGGCAGCAGTGCCAGCGCATCTTGCAGCAGGCGCAACTGGTCGCTGTGCAGCGCCTGATGCTCCGGTGATGGCGTACTCGAGGGCAGCTCGTTCAGCAGATCGGCGCCATCGGGATGACGATTTTCCAGGGTCGAGCGCCGCAGCAGGTCAAAGGACAGGTTGCGCACGATGCGGTACAGGTAGCCCACCGGGTTGCTCGGCTGGGCGGCGCTATCGGCCTGGCCGCAGAAGCGCAGCCAGGCCTCCTGGACCACTTCTTCGGCTTGAGCCCGACAACCGACAATGGGCGCCGAATAGTCGACCAGCGCAGTACGGTGGGAAAGGTAGAGCTCGAGTTTATCGCTGAGATAAGACACGGCGGCGATCATTCAAGGCGGGATCAGACGAGGGGGCGGGATTCTATCCTTGATTGCAAATGATTATCAAATGCATTTTGTGAGCCTCAATCAGCAGCGCCTGGGCAAGCCTCGCGCTGGGATGGCCAGGCTTCAAGGGCCTAAGGCATTCGAAAAAAACGTACTACAAGGGCTTTCTCATTGGGCACAAACCCAATAGTGATTATTCATTTCCTGGCGTGGGTGTCGGATCGACTTCAGAGGAGGAGGAGGAGGAGGAGGAGGAGGAGGAGGAGGAGGAGGAGGGAAACTACAAATAGCTGTCGCGGGCGCTTGGCCGGTCGGGCTGGTTGTTCGCTGGGGCGCTGCGAGCGAGCCACTGAGGTCGAGCTGCTGCCACATCCAGGGACACCTGGGTCAGTGACCTTTCCCGGCAAAAGATCACATGAGCCGGGCTATTCGTGCTTGAGGACGCTTTCTGCTCTATTGCTCCCTAGCCCCCGGTACTGGCCTGCATGGAAGACCAGCGGTTCTGCGCCGCTGTAGCGGTATTGTTCGATCTCGCCAATGAAGATCAGGTGGTCACCGCCCTCGTACTGGGTGACGTTGCGGCACACCAGCACTGCCACCACATCGTCCAGCACCGGGGCTCCTGCCTTGCCATAGGAATGAGCTACACCGGCGAACTTGTCGGCTGCTGCCCGTGCGAACTGCTCCGACAGGTGGTGCTGGTGCGCGCCCAGTACGTTGATGGCGAAGTGGCTCGCCGAGCAAAAGGCCTTCAGGCTCGGTGCCGTGCGTGCCAGGCTCCAGAGCACCAGCGCCGGTGACAGCGACAGTGAGGAGAACGAGTTGGCCGTCACACCGACGTTGCGGCCGTCTGCGGTGCGGGTGGTGATCACGGTCACACCGGTAGCAAACTGCCCCAGCACGTTGCGCAGTTCACGGGCATCGCGGACATCGCGGCCCTCGGCATCGAGCAAATCGTGAACTTTGGTTTCGGTGGCAGCAATCATGGTGAGCTCTCCCCTCAAGCTGGCTCAGGCGGCCTGTTGGCTCATTGCGCGTGTTTGCATGCGCAGCGTGAATCGAACCAGCGGTGCGGTCAGCGCCGTCGTCACCAGCGCGAACACCACGAGGATCGTGTAGACCTTTGGCGGAAGAATCTGCATCTGCAGGCCGATTGACAGGACGATTAGCTCCATCAACCCGCGCGTATTCATCAACGAGCTCACCAGCATCGCATCGTGTGGCGCCAGCCCAGTGCCACGCGCGCCCAGATAGCTGCCGCCGAACTTGCCGATGAATCCGCCCACGAGGAATACCCCGCACCACATCCATGATGCCGCGTCGTCTATCGTGCCGACCGACGCATGCAGCCCCGCACACGCGAAGAACACCGGCATCAGTACAAGCTTGACGAAACCTTCGACGTTATCGCGCCACTCCTTCGCGACGCCGGGCACGCGCCGCACGAACAGCGCCGCCGCAAGTGCGCCAAATGCACTATGGAATCCGATCAGCGACGTCGCGAGTGCCGAGGCTATTACAAAGCAGAGCAACACGGCCAAGCGGTCGCGCGTCGCATGCGCAGTCGAGGCGAGCCGCGCAAGCACCGGTCGCACCACGAAGCGCACCAGGAGCGCGCATAGCACCAGGTACACGAGCAGGCTGACGAGCATGTGCGCAAATGCCCAGCCAGGCCCGCTCGATAGCGAGGCAATCGTTGCCAGCAGCATCCAGCCGAGCGCATCCGTCAGCATCGCGGCAGACATTGCGTGCCGTGCGCCGACCATGGCGCCGAGCGCCAGGTCGTCGATGATGCGCGCCATCACCGGCACCGCTGATACCGCAAGTGCGACACCGCAAAAGAGTATGTAGGGCAGCGCCGGCACGTCGCTGGCGAGCGTATCTTTCGAGACGATGGCGACGATCATGCCGATCGCGGCCGGCGCTATGAGCCCGCCCGCCGCGATCGCGACAGGTATGCGCCAGCGCTTGCCGCGCAGCGTCTCGCTCAACTCCATATGCAGACCGATCTGAAACATCAGCAGTATCAGGCCGACTTCGCCGACTTGCGCCATGGCTGACAGCGTACGTGGGCCGAACAACAGGTCGTAGAAACTCGGTGCGATCACGCCGAACAGCGAAGGCCCCAACAGCAGGCCGGCCGCGATCTCGCCGACCACCGCGCACTGGCCGAGCCGTTCGGCAAGGCGGCCGCAGAGGTTGCAGAGCGCGATCACCAGCACGAGTTGCAACAGCCAGATGGTCATCAATACCTCGCAAAGAGCGACACCGACACCAAGCGGGTGGCCGCGAGCCCAAGCGGGCCCGCCGCGCCGTACGCCGTGATCTCCGTGACGCAGCTCGAAAGGTTCGCAAGCGCCGGGCAGCGCGACGCGACCGCTACCGGCTCGGCCTCACGCATTACTGCTCACTCGCGACACGGTCGACCCAGCCGCGGTAGAACGCACGGTACTTGAGCACGAGCTTGTCGTACTTGCTGTACGCGCCGCCGCCGTCGGGCTTCATCCCGTTCCAGATTTTGACGTCGTACCCCGCTGCCTGTCTGGTCTGCAGCCCGAACAGCACGAAGTCGGTCGCACGGCGCAGGACGCCGCCCACCTTCTTGATCGAGATGAGCATGTGCATGATGTTCTTGCCGTCGCTCACCGGTGTCACACACTGGAGCAGTTTGTATTTGACGTCTGCGTCCAGGGCAACGGTCATCACGCACCCGCCGGGGTAGCCATCGAAGTGCAGGTTCATCTGCGACATGTTCAGGCCGAGCGCGCGCGACAGCATGCCGAGGGGGCCGAAGTAGCGGTTCACGTGGAAGTCGATCCCGGCACCGAACCACGCGCCCGCCCGGGCCAGCGACTCAACCTCCGGCCACCGGCTCCAGTCGTCGAAGAGCTTGAGCTCGAAGGCCGAGATCGGGAGCGCGTGCACGGGGGTTGCGTGCTGTGCGTCGTAGAAGTTCTCGACGATCCGCAAGACCGCCGTCGTCGTCTCGAACGCGAAGTGCAGGTGCATGAAGTCGCCGTTGTCGACGTCGGCTGCGGTGATTTCGGGCAGCGGGTGCAGCGGCTGCGGGGAGCCGTACCAGACCCACACGTAGCCGTATCGCTCGGTGGTGACCAACGTCGGCTGGCGCGCCGCGCGTGGCACCGGCTCCAGCTGGCGCACCACCTCGCTGTGGCCGGGGATGTGAACGCACTTGCCTTGCTCGTCGTAGCGCCAGTGGTGAAACGGGCACTGGATGCACCCGTCCTTGATCCGCCCGTCAGCCAGGTTCGCGCCCAGGTGCGAGCAGTGGCGGTCCATCACCACGGCCTGCCCCGTCGCTGCGCGCCACGCCACGTACGGACGGCCAAAAAGCGTCAACTCCTTCGGCTTGTCCCTGAGGTCGTTCGAGCGCATCGCGACGTACCAGCTCGCGGCCACGCGTGTGGTCGCGTCGTACGCCCCCGGGGGATGCTTCTTGACGTTCGCTTGATCCAATTGAATGTTGTTCATCGCGTGTGTGCCGTCCTTGGCCGACTACTTCTTCAGAGCCAAGCCGATGCGGGTGGTGATGTACGCCTTGAGCAGCGCGAACATCGGATTGTAGTCGAAGTACTTCTTCACCTCTGCCGGCGCGCGGGTTTGCGTCCAGTACATCAGCTTCATCGCCGGTATCAGGCTGTACTTCGAGTTGTTGAGCTGCGGCTTGTCCCCGGTGATGCAGTACCCGAAGCCGAACATCGGCTTGGCGAAGTCTCGTTCGTCGATGAGGGCGTGAATCCGCGCCGCGGCCTCCTCGGCCGACTTGTGCCCGGCGCTCACGGCCTCGACCTCGGCTTTGGCGTCGTTGAACAACTGGTAGTACTGCTCCATGTCCGCGCACAGGTACCCGAGGTACGGCGGGTCGTTGTCGAGATGATCGAGGTCGCCCTCGTCACGCGACGCGCGAAACCTCGCGTGGGCTTGCACCAGTCGGAACTGCCCGAGGATAGTGCCGACCGCCCACAGCCGGTGGAACGCGTCCCATAGGCGGAAGTCCGAGAACGCCGTGTAGCAGCAGCTGACGAAGTCGTCGTTGTGGTCCAAAAGCTTTTGCTGCAGGCGCTCGATGTACTCGAAGCGCTCGGGGGAGAAGTCGTCGTCGCGTAGCGCCCTGATGAGGCGCGCCGCGAGCGCGTGGATGGTCACCGCGGTGTTCTCGAGCCCCCGGGAGAAGAGCGGGTCGATGAACCCGTTCGCGTGCAGCATCAGGCAGTAGCGGTCGCCGACGCAGGCGTTCGACGAGAACTGCAGGCGGTCGGTCTTGACCCAGTCGCGCACTGGCACGGCGTCCCGGAACTGAGCGCCGATGCTCGGGAACCGCGCGAGGAACTCGTCGAATTCCTGCTGCGCGGGAATGTCGGTTTTCGGGTAGACACGCGGGTCGAGCTGCAGGCCGACGCTCACCAGGTTATTGGTCGAGCGCGGGTGGTTGTTGAACGGAATCACCCAGAGCCAGCCGCCCGTGAACATGTGGTGCAGGGTTCCTTCGTGCCAGCGCCAGCGCTGCCCCTTGACCTTGAAGATGTCGTCGAACGGCTTGACCCCGAGCATGTGCGTGTAGAGGCTGCGCGAGTGCGTCTTGAAGCGACACGGCTCTTCGCGGAGCCCGAACTTGGTCGCCAGCGGCGCGCCGGGTCCTCCGCAGTCGATCATGTACCGGCCGGTGAACCGCTCGCCCTCGGCGGTGGTCACCGCGACGCCGTCCTTGTCCGCGTGATATTCGGTCACGCTCGTCTTCTGGCGGACCGTGCAGCCATATTTGATGGCCGCTTGCAACAGATAGGCGTCGACGTCCTGCCGGTAATAATGGCTCTCCGGCCCCCACGGCAGCTCGGGAATGACGCACTGGGTGAACTCCTTTGGGTCGTGCTCCTGGCCAGGTTTGTGGAACACGAAGCCGAAGTTGCGCTTGATGCCCGTGCTCGACGAAACGTAACGCTGCGTCGAGTAGAACGAGGTGATGTGGCCGAGCTCCGGAATGTCGTAGCGATCAGCGATGATGCGGTTCATGAGAGACGTTTCGGGGATCGACGATTCGCCGATCGTGAACCGCGGGTGCGACGACTGCTCGATGATCAGCACGCGAAACTGTTGTTTGGCCAGGATGGCCCCCATCTGGGTACCGGACATGCCCGAACCGAGGATGATTACGTCGAAGTGGTTGCTATCGTGTCCGTTCGCGGGGCTCTTCTGAGTCATGGGGGCAAACTCTCCTTGTGAAATAACACTGGGTCGCGCGCATCAGGATTCATCGAGCGCGGCACGGATGCGGGACCGCGCGGCACAGGTGAGCGTGAGTAGATCGCCGAGCATGCTGGGCGCGTAGCCCCCGCTGCCGGTTGTGGGGCCGCTGCGCCCGGCTTCGTATGCCCGCTCCGCCAATTTGAGGTGAGGGGCCCGGAAGCGCAGCAGGACCTTGAAGACCCGCTCGAGGGCCGTCAGCCCAGCCCGGACGTGCTCGCCCTGCGTACCCACCGCTCGCGCCTCGTCGAGCGCGCGGTCGATGAGCGCCGGCTCTGTGGCGAACCGAGCGTAGACCGCCCTGTACGCGGGAAGCACGTAGGGCAGGTACGTCTCTTTGAATTCTCGATAAGCTGGGTCGTCCGATTGCGAGCCCCACAGGACGTGCTCCAGCACGAAGAGGGGCATTTCTACGGCACCGGGGCCGAGGTAGCTCTGGCCCCCGACTCGAATCGGTTCGTAGAAGGGGCGCAGCTCATCGTAGAAGACCTGGGGCGAGATGAAGCGATACGCGTAGACGATCGATTCGACCATTTTCTGCAGGTAGGCTTCCAGCTCATCGCACCCTTGTGCGAACGCGGGCGAGCGCAGGGATACATCGGACAGCTCGACGGTCAACGCGATGGCCGCCTCGAGGGCCGCCATCGAGATGCGCACGCTCTCGAGCAGATGCGCTTCGTCGGGCAGCCCGGTGTAGCTGCGCTGCGCATCGGCCGCCGCCGGGTTCCAGACAGTCACATGCAGGAGTGTCTCGCGCGGTGGCAAGTCGGTCACCCGTGCCAGGTCGAGCAGCACCCGTTCAAGCCCGGGCACCAGGTCCACGGGCTCATGTCCGTGCCGCTTGAGCGACCCCAGGAAGAAACCGATGTCCCGCATCGCGGCGGCGGCTTCGACGAAGCCCCAGCTGGAGGGCACGCCGCGCACCGGGAGGAATTCGCGCAGCAGGCCGACGATGCCGGGCACGTCCTTGTCACGGTTCAGGGCCGGCAGCTGCAGAACCAGCGCGCGCGCCTGCAGTGGATCGCAGGCCGCCACGGCAGCGTGCGTGGCCGCGAATGCGGATACCCGGTTCAAGGTGCGTTCCACTACTGGCGTTCCTGAGCCGCGAGCGTCGGCCCGTGCTGGTTGCGCGACAGCTGCGCGCCGTCACGCAGTGACCGCAGGTAGTCGTAGTTCGTCGGCAGGCTCGTGCGCAGGCGCTCGGCTTCGCGCCGGATGCTGGCGAACATCGCCTCGGCCTTCTGGATCGACTCCGGTCGGTGCTGCAGGAGCGGCAGCGACCGGTCGGGCAGCATGCCCAGGCCGGCAAAGATGCAGTAGTAGTTGCCGTTCAACCAGAAGTTCTTGAATTCGTAGTCGAAGGTCTCGTAGTACGTGGAATCGTCGAACGAGGTGGTGGTCAGTGGCAGCCCGGCCTTGTAGCGCTCAACCTTCTCCTGGATGGCGTCCGAGAGCCGCAGTTCGTGCCGGTTCGCGAGCCAGAACGGCGTGTCTTCGCGCGACGTAGTGAAATAGTGCGCCTGGACGAAGTCTCGGCAGTCGTCGAACATGTAGACGATCTCGGCGTTGAATGCGTCGCGCAACCGCGGGTCGAACGAGGTGTCGGGGAAGTGCTTCACGAGTTGGTAAAGCGCCGCGTAGATGAAGTAGATTCCCGTCGATTCCAGGGGCTCCAGAAAGCACGACGACAGCCCGATCGAGACGCAGTTGTTGACCCACGCCCGCTTGTTGCGCCCGACCCGGAACTTGATCTGGTTGAGCTGCTGATTGTCCGAGAGGCCCCAGAGTTTGAGGAAGTCGGCGGTGGCCTGGTCGCGCGAGGTGAACTTGCTCGAGAAGACGTAGCCGCTGCCGAACCGGCCCAGCATCGGAATCTTCCAGGTCCATCCCGAGTTCATGGCAATTGCGGAGGTGTACGGCTCGACCCCCTCGCGCGCGTCGTCGTTGGGCACGGCGCTGGCGACCGCGCTGTCGCACAGCAGGTAGTCGGACATGTCGATGAAGGGTTCCTTCAGGGCCTGATTGATCAGGAGCCCTCGCATGCCGGAGCAGTCGATGAACAGGTCCGCCTCCAGCGTCCGCCCTTCCTTGGTTAACAGGGTGGAGATGTAGCCGCGGTCGTTCAGTTGAACCTCCACGACCTCGTCGACCACGCGATTCACCCCGCGCTCGACGGCCCAGCGCTTCAAGAAGTCGGCCACCAGGTGCGCGTCGAAGTGCCACGCGTGGGACATCTGGCGGGTGCCGTCGGCCAGGCAAGGTGCCAGCTTGCCGTCGAGGGCCCCGGGCTGCGGGTAGCACGCGTACGCCATCGGTTGCTGGAAGCCCTGTTCGCGCTTGCGCAGCCAGTAGTGGGTAAGCGGCACGCCGTCGCAGTTCGGCACGCTGCCGAACAAATGGTAGAAGTAATCTTCGCGCGATGGGTCGGGAGATTTTCTCCAGTTCACGAACTTGATCGCGGCCTTGAAGGCGCCGTTTACTTGGGGCATCCACTCCCGCTCCGGTATCCCGAGGAAGTCGAAGAACACCTTCTGCAAACTCGGGATGGTCGCCTCGCCCACGCCGATCCGGGGGATCGCCGCAGACTCGATGAGCGTGATGTTTACCTGCTGTTGGAGCGCCCGGGCGAGGTACGAAGCGGCCATCCAGCCCGCGGTGCCGCCGCCCACGATGACGATATTCTTGATTGGCTTGTTCATAACACTCCCTGTTTCGAGGCGGGCTGTCTGTGAGGAGGGGAAGGCCGCCAGTCTCTGTGCATCCGTGCAAGAGGCACATCAATGTGCTTGTCGGATTTAGACTCTAGCCTGCCGGAAAAGCGATGCACCTTCCGTTTCCGAATTAGCATTCAAAAAAGCAAAGGCATTTGGTCTAAAGGAAAATATTGCGTAGGTTTTTTGCGCCTGATCAGTCGGCCGCTGAGGGGGGGGGCTGACGTTTGGGCATGCCTTCATCCGCTGCCGATCTTGAAAGAGGCGAGCCGCTCAAAAATGATCGGATCACTGACAGAGCCTGACGGCTTCCTTGTCCCGCTTGTGCTTACGGCCAATCCGTTGGCGTGCAGTCGAAACGTCTTGTCTTAATGGATAAGAGGCGAGGCCTGCGGAGGTGGTGGTTTTCCCAACGCCACCCTCGATGGATGCTACTGCCACCCTTTTCATGGACACAGGCCTCTAATGTGGGTGCATTAGAGGCTGCGATGGCATGCCCGGGGGTAGAGCCTTTCTAGGTGATCTTGAACCAACTGTCCTTGAGCCAATTGGTCTTGGCCAGTTCGATCACCTCGTCGCCACGCCCGCTCATCACCGCCTTGAGCATGTACAGGCTGAAGCCCTTGGCCTGTTCCAGCTTGATGGCCGGCGGCATGGCCAGTTCCTGGGTGGCGGTGACCACGTCCACCAGCACCGGGCCGTCATGGGCCAGGGCGGTGCGCAGGGCGCCTTCCAGTTCTTCGGAGTTTTCCACCCGCAGGCCGAGAATGCCCATGGCGTTGGCCATGGCGGCAAAGTCCGGGTTGTGCAGGTCGGTGCCGGTGTCCAGGTAGCCGGCGGACTTCATTTCCATGGCGACAAAACCCAGGGAGGCGTTGTCGTAGATCACGATCTTCACCGGCAGCTTGAGCTGGGCCAGGGAGATGAAGTCGCCCATCAGCATGCTGAAGCCGCCATCGCCGGACAGCGAGATCACCTGGCGCTGGGGGAAGGCGGCCTGGGCGCCCATGGCCTGGGGCATGGCGTTGGCCATGGAGCCGTGGTTGAAAGAGCCCAGCAGGCGCCGCTGGCCGTTCATTTTCAGGTAGCGCGCGGCCCACACCGTGGGGGTGCCGACGTCGGCAGTGAAGATGGCGTCTTCGTCTGCCAGTTCGCTGAGCAGCCGGGTCAGGTACTGCGGGTGGATCGGCCGGCCAGCGGGCGAGGGCTGGGCCAGGTCGTCCAGGCCCTGGCGCGCCTTGGCGTAGTGCTTGAGGGATTCTTCGAGAAAGCGGCGGTCGCCCTTATAGGGCAGGCGCGGCAGCAGTGCGGCGAGGGTTTCGCCGACGTCGGCGGCGATCCCCAGGTCCAGCGGCACTCGCCGGCCCAGGGCCTGGGGGTTGCGGTCGATCTGTATGACGCAGGCGTCGCTGGGGTAGAACTGGCGATAGGGAAAGTCGGTGCCGAGCATCACCAGGGTGTCGCAGTTGAGCATGGCGTGGTAGCCGGAGCTGAAGCCGATCAGGCCGGTCATGCCGACGTCGAAGGGGTTGTCCCACTCCACATGCTCTTTGCCGCGCAAGGCATGCACCACCGGTGCGCCGAGGGCATCGGCCAGGGCCACCACCTGATCGTGGGCACCGGCGCAGCCGCTGCCGCAGAGCAGGGTCACGGCCTTGCTCTGGCTCAGCAACTCCACCAGTTTGTCCAGGTCGTGGGGGGCGGGCAGGGTGCGCGGTGCGTGCAGGGCCGGCCATGGCTTGCTGGCGGCGGGTACCTGCTGCAGGGCCACGTCGCCGGGGATCACCACCACCGCCACGCCGCGGTTGAGGATCGCGCTGCGCATGGCCCGGTGCAGCACCTCGGGCATCTGCGCCGGGTTGCTCACCAGTTCGACGAAGTGGCTGCACTCCTTGAACAGCTCCTGAGGGTGGGTTTCCTGAAAATAGTCGAGGCCGATCTCCGAGGAGGGGATCTGTGCGGCGATGGCCAGTACCGGCACATGGTTGCGGTGACAGTCGAACAGGCCATTGATCAGGTGCAGGTTGCCCGGCCCGCAGCTGCCGGCGCACACCGCCAGTTGCCCGGTGGTGGCGGCTTCGGCGCCGGCGGCAAAGGCGGCCACCTCTTCGTGGCGCACATGCATCCACTCGATGGTCTGCATGCTGTGCAGAGCGTCGGTGAGGCCGTTGAGGCTGTCGCCGGTCAGCCCCCAGATACGCTTGACCCCGGCCTGTTCAAGGGTGGTTGCCAGTTGCTGGGCGATGGTGATGTTCGCCATGAAGAGCTCCTGCGGTCCGCTTAAGAAGTCGTGCAATCAAAAGAGGACAACAGGCGAGGGCGGATGATTCCGTGAAATCTTGCAGGCCCTGCCGCGGTGTGGCGACAGGGGCTGGTGTTCAGGCGAAGCGTGCCGGTCGGCAGGCGGCCAGTTCGGCGCAGGTTTGCCCGTGCAGCAGTTCCTGGCTGATCAGGCGCGCCACCGTGGGGGCCAGGGTCACTCCGGCGTGCATCACCGCCAGGTACAGGCCCTGGTAGCGGGTGCTGGGGCCGATGATCGGCAGTTGGTCCCCGGGCATCGGCCGCAGGCCGACTTCCACGCTGCGCAAGGTGATGGCCTGGGCACCACGGAACAGCTGGCGGATGCTGGCCAGGGCCTGTTGCGCGATGGCCTCGGGCCCCTGTGGACCCTGGGCATCGATATAGTCCTCGGCCAGCAGCAGGCTGCCGTCCGCCGCTTCGCGGATTTCCAGCTGGCTGTTGGAGACCAGGGTCTTGACCAGGCCCGGTGGCGCATTGATGCGGATCAGGATCGACGGCGAGGCTTGCACCGGCAATTGGATACCCAGGGGCGCGAGCAGGGCCGGGGTGGCGCAGCCGCTGGCGAGCAGCACCTGGTCGGCACGGTGGAGCCCGGCGGCGGTGTTTACCCCGAGTACCCGCCGGCCTTCGACCCGCAAGCCAAGTACCCGGGTCTGGTCGAACACCCGGGCGCCGTGGGTGCAGGCCGCATCGAGCAGGGTGCGGGTGGCGGCCACCGGGTCCAGGCTGCCTTCGCCGGATGCATAGCGGGCACGCTCCGGCAGCACTTGCAGGTGGGGTTCCAGTTGGGCAACCCCGGCCCGGTCCAGCCACCGGGTCGAGGCCTCGGCGGTTGGCTCGTCGGTATCTGGCGCTTGCTGGTCGGCCGCGCCGTAGGTCAGCGCGCCGGACCAGCGGATCTGCAAGGCCGGCAGTTCGTGCTGCAGGCGGCGGTAGTCTGCCAGCGCCTGGGCCCGCAGGGCGCGGGCGGCTGCCGGGAACTCGCCGTGGGGGTTGATCCAGGCAAAGGAGTGGCGGGTGACGCCCGAGCCCGGGCTGTCCTGTTCCAGCACGGTCACCTGCGCGCCCTGGCGGGCCAGGTGGTAGGCAATGGCGGCGCCGACAATCCCGGCGCCCACCACGATCACGCTTGAAGGCTTCACGCTCACCTCGTTATCCATTCAATGGGGCGTTGCGAAGGGCGCACCTTAACCGTGGCGGATTGCCCCAGCAATTGAACGAGTGTTGTGAAATTGCAAGCGGGCGGGCCAGGACCGCTGCCGCAGGCGCGGCAGCGGTTTGTGCAGTGCCTGGGCTATTGCAGCTTCAGCGTCAGCCCCGATGCCTGGGGCAGTGGATTGCGCATCAGCCGGCCCACCACCAGGGCGCCGAGCAGGGCGAGCATCCCGGCCACCGTCAGCACCAGGCCGAAACCACCGACAAAGGCCTGCCGGGCCAGGGGCTCGACCAGGGCCCGGGCATCGGGCGGCAAGCCGGCCATCGCGCCCTGCATGTCCCCGGCCACCACCCGTGAGGCAATCTCCGGTGCCTGCTCCAGCCAGTGCCCGGGCACGGCGTGCAGGCTGCCCTGCAAGAGCTGCTGGGTATGGCTGGCCAGCAGCGCACCGAACACCCCGATGGCCAGCATGATGGCGCTAAAGCGCATGGTGGTGCTCATGCCCGAGGCCATGCCGGTGCGTTCCCGCGGCACGCAGGCCATGATGTTTTTCTGCGTGTCGCCATTGAGCAAGCCGGCCCCGGCGCCGGTCACGGCGATTGCCAGGGCGAAGTTCAGGTAGCCCCCGGCGTGTACCGCCCAGGCGCTGAGCAGGTTGCCGCAGCCCACCAGGGTCAGCCCTGCGGCCATCAGCGTGGCCGGCGCATAGCGCCCGGCCAGGCGTGCGCCGATCCGCGGGCAGATGAGCATGGTCAGGGCGAAGGGCAGCATGCCCAGGCCCGAGGCGATGGCCGAGAAGCCCAGGCCGTTTTGCAGGTAGAAGGGCAGCAGCGTCATCATCACCTGGGCACAGCCGGCGTAGGCGAACATGCCCAGCAGGGCGCCGATGAAGCGCGGGTGGCGGAACAGTTGCAGGTCCACCATGGGCCGGCTTTGCAGCCGCTCGATCAGCACGAACAGCCCCAGCAGCGCCACGCCTGCCAGCAGGCGGGTGGTGGTGGCCGGGTGGCTCCAGCCGATGCGGTTGGCCTCGATCAGGCCCCAGATCAGGCACAGCAGGCTGGCGCTGAAGGCCAGGCTGCCCCAGGGGTCGAGGCGCGCCGCCTGGGTATCCCGGGATTCCGGCACGTTGCGCAGCACACTCCACAGCAGCAACGCACCCACCGGTAGGTTGAAGTAGAAGATCCAGCGCCAGCCGAAGTACTCGGTGATCAGCCCGCCGACCGTGGGCGCGGCAGTCATGGCCATGCCCATGCAGGCGCCCCAGAAGGCCCAGGCCTTGGCCCGTTCCACTTCGTCGTGGAAGGTATGGCCGATGGAGGCCAGGGCCGAGGTCAGCAGCAGCGCCGCGCCCACCCCCTTGAGCGCCCGGGCGATGTCCAGCAGCAGGGCGTTGGGCGCCGCGCCGCAGCCCAGGGAGGCGAGGATGAACAGGCCCAGGCCGCAGAGCAGGGTGCGCTTGCGGCCGAAGCGGTCGGCCAGGCTGCCGGCGGGCAGCAGCAGGGCGGCGAAGGCCAGCATGTAGGCGCTGACCACCCACTCGATATCGGCGAAGTTGGCCCCCAGGTCACGGGCGATGCTCGGCAGCGCCACGGCGACGATGTTGGTGTCCAGAACGATCAGCGAACAGACCCCGGATGCGGTGAGCAGGGTCAGGCGCGGGTTGACGGAGCGATTCATTGCGTGGCCTGCCGACTGAGGGTGGCGAGGGCGGCCAGGGCGATTTCATCGTCGTGGGCCGGGGTGTCGGCACTGACCCCGATGGCGCCGATCACCTGGCCGTCGACGATGATCGGCTGGGCGCCTTTCATCATCACCAGGCCGGCGCTGAGGGCGGCGGGGCGGCCGCCATTGACGGCGTTTTCCAGATCCCCGGAGGGCCGCTTGAACAATGCCGAGGTGCGTGCCTTGCCCTGGGCCAGCTCGACTCCGGCCACCACTGGGGCGCCGTCCATGCGCGCGCCCAGTATCGGCCAGCCGCCGTCGTCGACGATTGCCACGGCGCAGGGCCAGCCCTTGGCCTGGGCGGTTTGCTGGGCGGCCCTGAGCAGGCGCTGGGCGTTGTCCAGGGTAAGGATTGCCTTGTGGGCAACGACGGGGCGGCTGTCCTCGGCTGCCGCGGTCTGCAGCACGCAGCAGGTGATCATTGCCAGAAACAGGGGTTTGACGCGCATGGCAGAAGCTCTCTACTGTGAAGGTTCGCTCAGCTTATCCCGGCCTTTCGCGGTCTTTGTTAGCTGCTGGCGATCAGTTCATTACCTTTGAGCTAATGCCCATCATGGAAATTCGTCACTTTCGCTACTTCCTGGCGGTGGCCCGGCAGCGCAATTTCACCCGCGCCGCCGAGCAATTGGGGATTGCCCCGCCCACCCTGAGCCGGCAGATCCAGGATATGGAGAACACCCTTGGCACCCGGCTGTTCCTGCGCCAGCAACGCGAGGTCAGCCTGACCGAGGCCGGCGCCACCCTGCTGCTGGAAGCCGAGGCCACGGTGCGCCAGTTCGAGTTTGCCCAGCGCAATGCCCAGCGTGCCGGGCGCGGCGAGATCGGCCATATCGAACTGGGCTATGTGGCCTCGGCGGTGTATTGCGGGCTGTTGCAGAAACAGGTGCAGGGCTTTGGCCGCGACTGCCCGGACGTCAGCCTCAACGTGCGGGAGTGCCCGATGGCGACGCTGCCGGCGCGGATTGCCGATGGTCGCCTGGACGTGGGCTACATTCGCTCGCCCATGACATTGCCGGAAGGGGTCGAGGCCATTCGCCTGGACGCCGAGGGCTTTGTCCTGGCGCTGTCCGACGAATCCTGGCTGTGCCGCCTGCCGCAGATCGCCTCCGAACACCTGCTCAATGAAACCTTCATTCTTCCGGAGCAGATCAGCGGCACCTTGCAGGTGGCGGCCCAGGGTGCCTACGCCCCCAAGCTGGGCCCCCAGCCCGGCGGCCTGGTGGCGGTACTGGCCCTGGTGTCCCTGGGGCAGGGCGTGGCAGTGGTGCCGGAGTCGGTGGTGGGCCACATCAGCCTGCCCCATGTGCTGTACCGGCCGATTGGCGGCAGCTCGGCGACGTCCTGGCTGTCGCTGATCCACCGGCGTTTCGAGCAGGCACCGGCGGTGGTGCGCTACATCGAGCAGGTACGGCGCGAGTACCGCGGCAAAGCCTGATGGGGCATGTTCAAGCGATGGCCCGGGTCGCATAATCCCCGGGCCATTCCTTTCGCTTCAGGAGCTGCGTCTTCGATGATCGACCACCTTGACCACCTGGTACTGACCACCATCGACCCGATTGCCGCCGAGGATTTCTACGTCCGCGTGCTGGGCATGCAACTGGAAACCTTTGCCGGCGGGCGCAAGGCCTTCAAGTACGGCAACCAGAAGATCAACCTGCATGTGCGCGGCCAGGAGTTCGAACCTAAGGCCCACCTGCCGGTGCCGGGGGCGCTGGATTTGTGCTTCATCGCCAGCGTGCCCCTGGACCAGGTGATTGCCCATCTGCAACAGGCCAACTGGCCGATCATCGAAGGGCCGGTGCCGCGCACCGGCGCCATCGGCCCGATCCGTTCGGTGTACCTGCGGGACCCGGACCTGAACCTGATCGAGATTTCCGAGCAGTTGTAACGGTGCCGGCCTGCGTCAGAGACGCGGGCCGGATAAAATCTTGTAATGATTTCCCGCTGGGGAATCGCCTTGCCCTCCCTGTAATCTCCAAGTCCGTTTTTTCCTTCAGGACTTGCATGAACACGCTCTCGGAGCCCCCCAGTCGGCGCTCTTTCCTCGCTTTGCCCCATGACTTCTCGCGCCATCCGGCGGCCCTGAGCCCCAGACGCTCAGGCAGCCATTCTCCCGGTTGCACTTGCCTGGCACTTGCCACTTCCTGCCTTTATCCGCCCGTACCCGAGGTTTTGCAGCCCCTGCACCTTGGCGCTGCGTCGCGCCTGGCCGTTTGAATTTTCCGGAGCACTTGAGTCGTCGTTATGGAATGGATCGCAGACCCCACGGCCTGGCTTGGCCTTTTGACCCTGATCGTCCTGGAGCTGGTGCTGGGCATCGACAACCTGGTGTTTATCGCCATCCTCGCGGACAAGCTGCCGCCCGAGCAGCGCGACCGTGCGCGGATCATCGGCCTGTCCCTGGCGTTGTTGATGCGCCTGGGCCTGCTGGCCAGCATCTCGTGGATGGTGACCCTGACCCAGCCGCTGTTCGAGGTCTTCGAGCACAGCTTCTCGGGGCGTGACCTGATCATGCTGTTCGGTGGTGTGTTCCTGCTGTTCAAGGCCACCATGGAGTTGCATGAACGCCTGGAGGGCCATGTCAGCCAGCGCGCCGGCAGTACCACTTACGCCTTGTTCTGGCCGATCGTGGCGCAGATCGTGGTGCTCGATGCGGTGTTCTCCCTGGACGCGGTGATCACCGCGGTGGGCATGGTCGAGCACCTGTCGGTGATGATGATCGCGGTGGTGGTGTCCATCGGCGTGATGATCGTCGCCAGCAAGCCGCTGACCCGCTTCGTCAACGCGCACCCGACGGTGATCATGCTGTGCCTGGGCTTCTTGATGATGATCGGCTTCAGCCTGACCGCCGAAGGCTTGGGTTTCCATATTCCCAAGGGTTACCTGTATGCGGCCATCGGCTTCTCGATCCTGATCGAGGTGTTCAACCAGATCGCCCGGGCCCGGCGCAAGAAATCCATGCAGGGCCTGCGGCCGATGCGCGAGCGCACGGCCTATGCGGTGATGCGCCTGCTGGGTGGGCGCAGGCTGGCGGCGGAAGAAGTGGGCGAGGAAATTGCCGACTTGCTGGAAACTGATGAGGCCCCCAGCAGCGAGCTGTTCGACCGCCGTGAGCGGGTGATGATCAGTGGTGTGCTGCAATTGGCGGAGCGGCCGATCCGCAGCCTGATGACGGTGCGTGCCGAGGTCGACTGCATCGACCTTACGGACAGCCCGGAGAGTATTCGTACCAAGCTGATGCATTCTTCGTACTCGCGCCTGCCGCTGATTCGCGATGGCGCGGTGGATGAGCCTTTGGGCTTCGTGCACAAGAAGGAACTGCTCAAGGAGTACCTGGCGGGCAGCGAGCCGAACCTTGAGCATCTGGCGCGCAAGACCATCAACCTGCTGGACAGCTTTTCGATCCTCAACGCCCTGGAACAGATGCGCCAGGCGTCCACTCACATTGCCTTTGTGATCAACGAATTCGGTGACTTCATGGGCATCCTGACCATGACCGACATTCTCGAATCCATTGCCGGCGAGCTGCCGGATGCCAGCGAGATCGAAGGCCCGGATGTGATCGAAGAAGAGGGCGGGTTCCTGGTCAATGGTGCGCTGAACCTGCCTCAGGTACGCCAGCGGACCGGCTTCGGCGCTGAACCCACCGAGGACTACCAGACCCTGGCCGGTCTGGTGATGAGCCTGCTGGACCGCCTGCCGGTCAAGGGCGATAGGGTGGAGTGGGCGGGCTGGAGCCTGCAGGTCAGGACAGTGGAAGAGCGCCGGGTAACCCAGGTGCTGCTGTCGCGCAGGAGCGTGGACTGACACTGGGGCTTCTTCGCTGGCAAGCCAGCTCCTACGCGGGTGGTGCGGGCCTGGCGGCTGGATGGAAGGTGTAGCGATCCTTGCCGCCGTGCTTGGATTCGTACAGCGCCTGGTCGGCCTTGATCAGGGCCTGGTTCAGGGTTTCGCCAGGCTCGACCCGGGCCAGGCCCATGCTGATGGTCACTGGGTGCCGGGTCGGCTGGTCGCGCACCACCTGGCACAGCCGCGCGGCCAGCGCCTCCACATCCGCGCGGGGCACGTCGGCCAGGTAGATGGCGAACTCCTCGCCGCCCAGGCGGGCATAGTCGAAATCCCTCATCACTGCCTTGATATCGGCGGCGATGCGCTTGAGCACTTCGTCGCCGATGTCATGCCCGTACACATCGTTGACCTTCTTGAAGTTGTCGATGTCGACCATCGCCAGGTAATGGTCGTGCTCCCGGGGCAGAGCCTGCAGGCGCTGGCCGGCGCGGGCCATGAACGAGCGGCGGTTGGGGATCTCGGTGAGGGTGTCGAGGTAGGCCTGGTCCAGCAGCAACTTGGACATGATGTAGTTGTGCAGCCGGGCCCGGCGCAGGGTGATGAAGCTGTAGAGGGTCAATGCGCTGAGGAACAATGCGTACACCAGCACCAGCAGCCCCTTGAGTTCCTGCAGGGTGGTGCTGGTGCGCCAGAACGGATTGAGCACCAGCCAGGTGATGAAGATGGCGCTGACGAACGACCAGCGTCGCAGAGGCATCACAGAGGCGCCGTAGAGCATGCTCGACGCCCCGAGAATCAGCCAGACCGGGCGCTGGTCGATGGGCAGCCCCTCGATCACCAGGCGTACGCCGATGGTGATGGTCAGCACGAACAGCAGGTTGATCCACTGGAAGTGCCGGTCCTGGCGGGTGAAGCCGAGGATGATGGTGGTGAAGGACAGAATGCTCAGAAAGACCATCGAATAGGCGGTGAAGCCCTGCTGCCCGGGAAAGCTGACGATCAGGTCGAAGATCAGCCAGATCAGGATGCTGGCGGTGTAGATCAGGACGCAGAAGCTGCGCAGGCGTTCGAAATCATGTTGCGCGAATTCAAGCTTCAAGGCCGCCGGAGCGGCCTGTTTGAGCACTTGTTCTTCAAGGGTTCTGAACATCGCGGGCCTTGGGTGTGAGCTGATGATCCAGCAGCGGCTTGCCCCAGGGGCGATAGCGCAGGGAGAACACCGCGCTGGGGTTGGAGGGGGCGCGACGATCCGCTGCTTGAAAGTGTAGGTCGTCCAGTTCAATCGGCAGGTACCTGCCAGTGACCGGTAGCTTCCAGTTCTCGCACAGAGTGTGGAGCCATATGGCCAACTGGACGTTTTGCGACTGCGGGCTGCGGAGGCTGCCCGGGCTCATGCCGGAGTACGGGGGGCTTGGGCCTCCAGCCAAGTGCACAGGCGGCGGGCGATTTGTTCGCTGGCGCGGCCGTCACCGTAGGGGCTGTACACGCGGCTCATGCGGGCATGCAGCTGTGCATCGTCCAGCAGTTCGCTGGCGTGGTGCACGATGCGCTCGCGATCGGTGCCCACCAGCAGCACGGTGCCGCCTTCCAGCACCGACGGCCGCTCGGTGACCTCGCGCAGCACCAGCAAGGGCTTGCCGATGGCCGGGGCCTCTTCCTGGACGCCGCCGGAGTCGCTGAGGATGAAGTGCGAACGTCCCATCAGCCAGACAAAATGCTGATAGTCCTGGGGCGCTACCAGGTAGATGTTCGGCTTGTTCGAGAGCAGGCCGTACACCGCGTTCTGCACCTGGGGGTTGAGGTGTACCGGGTACACGAACTGCACGTCCGGGTAGCGCTCGGCCAGGGTTGCCAGGGCTTTGCAGATATCGCGGAAACTGTCACCGAAGTTCTCCCGGCGGTGGCCGGTGATCAGCACCATGCGCCGGCTGTCGTCGAGCACCGCCAGGGGCGAGTTGGCCGCGGGGCGCCAGTGGGTGTGCTTCTGCCGGTTGCGCATCCACAGTAGCGCGTCGATCACCGTGTTGCCGGTGACCTCGATGTTTTCAGCGGGCACGTTTTCCCGCAGCAGGTTGGTTGCGGACCTGGCGGTCGGGGTGAAGTGCAGGTCGGCGATGACCCCGGTCAGGCGCCGGTTGGCTTCTTCGGGCCAGGGTGCCTGGAGGTTGCCAGTGCGCAGGCCGGCCTCGACGTGGCCAATGGGCAACTGCCGGTTGAAGGCGGCGAGGGCGGCGATAAAACTGGTGGTGGTGTCGCCATGGACCAGCACGATGTCCGGTTGCAGGCGCTCGTAGCTGGTGTCCAGGTGGATCAGCAGTTGCTGCGACAAGCCGTTGAGGGTCTGGCCCTGGGTCATCACTTGCAGGTCCACATCGACCTCGAGCTCAAAGGCGTCGAGTACCTGTTTGAGCATTTCCCGGTGCTGGCCGGTGGAACAGATGTGCAGCTCGATACCTGGCCAGTGCCTTAGAACCCGAGCCAGTGGTGCCATCTTGATCGCCTCAGGACGTGTACCGAAAACCATCATGACCTTGAACAACATGGACCCCTCCCTGGGATTGTGAAAACCGGACCTGGCGTTGAGATCAAAGCAGTCAGGATCACTCTTGTCCAACCAGGAGTGCAGGCGCTGATAGCGCTCAGGTTCGCGGTTTAGCGGGAAAAGGGGGCTTGCATTGATTCCGGAGGCAGCAGGTTTCTCGGCGGGAAGAAAACACTGGGCGCAATGCAAGATGATGTTGCGCAGTTCGGCTGCCCGTTAAGAAGAGTCAGGCTGATTTAAGCCATTAAATTGACGCCAATACCATTTGTCGGGAGGCTTTTAATCAGGCTTAGAGGCTCGTGTCAAAATGACGTCGCGCGCTGCTAGAATGCGCGCCATGACTCACCCCGAGAGTGAGTGTGTTGATGACTGCCTGGTTCGTGGAGTGATGCTGTGGGTCGTGCTTTAGCGGTGTATGTAGTGGGGATGGCCCTGGTGCTGGCGTGTTTTGCCTGGGCAATGGTGACGCTCTACAGCTGAGCGCCGGCGGCGCTCGAGCTTTCCCGGGCAGTGTTCATCGGCCCTTCAATGTTGTTTGCCCAGGCCCATGAGCAGCAGGGCCTGGTCCAGTCTTCAGCCTGGGATCGACTGCCGTCCAGGCGTGCCCAGGGCTGCTGCAATCGTCCCAGCCAGGCCTTGTGCCGCGGGCAGATCCCGTTCGGCTGCCTGAGCCTGGAACCAGTTCAATACGGTTTCGCAGGCCGGATGCGCGGCGCCGCTGTCGCGTAGCCACAGGGCATAGACCCCGCCGGTCTTGAGCGCCTGGCCAAAGGGGATCAGCAGGCTGCCCCGGGCAATCGAGTCCTGGGCCAGGATCAGGTCCGTCATGGCCACCCCCAGCCCCCGGGCCGCGGCGTCCAGGGCCAGGTCGTCGAGGTTGAACAGCAGATGCTTGTAACTGTGGGGCGTCTGGTCGTCCTGGGCCTGTAGCCAGGCGGTCCATTCCTGGCGGCTGGTAGAGCCGTGGATCAGCGCGTGCCCGGCCAGTTCCTCCAGGGAGCGCGGCGGCAATTGCCCGTCACTGAGCGTTGGGGCACACACCGGTACCAGGTATTCGTCGAACAGCGGGGTCAGCGGCCGCTCGTCCAGGCCTTCCGGCAGGTACAGCACATAGGCGTCGCAATCGCCGCCGGGGTCTACCGTGGCCCCGCCCACGGTCTCGATCGACAGGCACAGCCCGGGGTTGGCGGCGTAGAAACCGCTGAGCCGCGGCAGCAACCAGCGCACCGCCAGGGAGACAAAGATGCGGATGCGAAACGGCCGGTCCAGGGGCGCCGGGGCCAGGCGTTCCTGCAGGGAGCCGAGGGACCTCAGGACTTGAGTGGCCACCGTGCAGACATCGCGCCCCTGTTCGGTCAGCGAGACCCTTCGGCTGCTGCGCTCGAACAGGCTGACCCCATAGTGCTCCTCCAGTTGCTGGATCTGCCGGCTCACCGCGCTCTGGGTCAGGTGCAGGCGCGCCGCGGACTCGGTGAAGCTGTGGGTCTGGGCCACGCTGACCAGGGTCTGCAGGGCCTGCAACGAGGGCAGTCGAAGAGGGTTATCCATGCGTTTTCCGAATAGATGGATGAATTAATAACGTTCGAAATAAAGCCATCACATCCATAGATTGTAGGCATGTGGCGCCGGGTTGAGTGTTCTGTTGAATGCTCCGGGCGCATGGATTGTGCAGGAGTGACAGGCTTTGAACAATGTATGTGGCTGGATCGCCCTGGCAGGGCAGACTTCCCAGCGGCCAACCCTCAAGGGCCTACAGAAAGCCGATTGGCTGATCATTGGCGGTGGCATCACCGGCCTCTCGGCGGCCCATGCCCTGGCGCGGATGTTGCCCCAGCAACGCATCGTCCTGCTGGATCGCCAGCGGGCGGCCCAGGGGGCTTCGGCGCGCAACTCGGGGTTTGTGGTCAGCCATGAATTGCCCGGCGCCGATGAGTTGCTGGGCCGGCCCGGCCACTCGGCCTATCAGCTTGCCTGCGGCATCGGCATCGCTGCCGGTGAAGAGGTGCGCCGGCGCATTGACGAGTTGGGCATCGAGTGCGAGTTCGACGCTGGCGGCTATCACTTCGCCGTGCACCAGGGGCAGCACTTGCAGGACAGCGGCGCCCGAGTCGCCACCCTGAATGCCGCGGGCGCCCAGGCCCAGTACCTGGAAGGCGCGGCCTTGCAGCAACGCCTGGGCAGCGGCTTCTACCAGCGGGCCATCCACTGCGCCGGTGGCAACGCGCTGCTGCAGCCGGCCAAATACGTCAAGGGCCTGCTGGAGCGCCTGCCGGAGCGGGTGGAGGTGTTCGAGAACAGCCCGGTGCAGGACCTGCAGCCTCTGCCGGGCCGGGGCTGGCGGGCGGTGACCGGGGAGGGCGAGATCCAGGCGCCCCAGGTGCTGGCCTGTGTCGGTGCCTTTCTGCCCCGGCTCGGAGTCCGGCACAGCCGCACCTTCCCCCTGGAGCTGAGCGCCAGCATCACCCGGCCCCTGCAGGAAGATCACTGGCAGAGGCTGCTGGATGAGCAGGGCTGGGGCGTGCTCTCCACCTTGCCCGGGGCGGCCACGGTGCGCCTGTTGCCCGGGCGCCGCCTGCTGATGCGCAACACCGTCGAGTATCGCCAGCGCGATCTCGGCCCGGCGCAGTTGGCGGTGCGCCGCCAGGAACACCTGCGGGGCCTGCAAAAGCGCTTTCCCGGCATTACCGATACCGACCTGCAATACACCTGGACCGGGCACCTGAGCGGCACCCGTTCCGGCGAGCCGTACTTCAGCCGGGTCGCCGAAGGCCTGCACGCGGTGGCCGGCTGCAACGGCTCGGGGGTGGCGCGGGGCACCCTGTGGGGCCGGCTGCTGGTGGAAATGGCCGCCGGCTGCGACTCCTCGCTGCTGCGGGACGTGCTGTCCCAGGCCCGGCCCGGCTACCTGCCACCCCGACCGTTTTTCGACATTGGAGCAAGCTTGCGCATGGGCTGGGAAGTGCAGCGCGCGCGACACGAACGTTAACCGTCGCGGCGAATGAAACGCCGCAATAATAAGAGCACAGAGGGCGGCAACATGATCAATCGCACCACTACGGCACTGTTATCCCTGGCCTTGTGCGCCGCAAGCGTCCAGGCGGCCGAGACCGTGAGCATCGCCAACTGGAGCGGCTATATCGCTCCGGACACCCTGGCCCAGTTCACCCAGCGCACCGCAATTCAGACTACCTACGACGTGATCGACAGCAACGAGACCACCGAGGCCAAGCTGATGACCGGCGGCAGCGGCTATGACCTGGCCAGCCCGTCCAACCACTTTCTGCCGCGGCTGATCCAGGCCGGGGCGATCCAGCCCCTGGATCGCAGCAAGCTGCCCAACTGGAACAACCTCGATCCCAAGCTGATGAAGCTGCTGGAAACCAGCGACCCGGGCAATAGGTACGGCATTCCCTATATGTGGGTGACCGTGGGCATCGGCTACAACGTCGACAAGATCAAGGCGATCTTCGGCGACACCGATGTCACCCAGTCCTGGCAGCTGCTGTTCAAGCCGGAGAACATCCAGAAGCTCAAGCAGTGCGGCGTGGCCTTTCTCGACAACCCGACACAGATGGTGCCCATCACCCTCAATGCCCTGGGCCTGGACCCCCACAGCGAACAGCCGGCGGACCTGAAAAAGGCCGAAGCGGCGCTGCAGGCGATCCGCCCCTCGATCCTCTACTTCCACCAGGCCAAGTACGTCAGCGACCTGGCCAACGGCAACATCTGCGTGGCCGTGGGTTTCAGCGGCGACGTGCTGCAAGCCATGGCCACCGCGCAGCAGGCAAAAAACGGCGTGAACCTCGGCTACAGCATCCCCAGGGAAGGCTCCACCGTGGCCATGGACATGGTGGTGATTCCCAGGAACGCCCCGCACCTGGACAACGCCTACGCCTACCTGAACTACCTGCTGGACCCCAAGGTGATCGCCAACATCAGCAACTTCGTGCAGTACGCCAACGGCAATGCGGCGTCCTTGCCCTACATCGAACCGCAGTTGCGCAGCAACCCGGCGGCCTACCCGCCGCAGTCGGTGCTCGATACGCTGTTCCCGATCAAGACCATGACCCCGGCCGGCATGCGCCTGAGCACTCGCCTGTGGACCCGGGTCGTCAGCGGCACATGAGGAGCACGGCATGATTGCAAGTCAGCAACAACGCGGCCACGCCGTGGTGGTGGGGGCCGGGGTGGTGGGCCTGGCCAGCGCCCTGTGGCTGCAGCGCCTGGGCTGGCGGGTGACCCTGCTGGACCGCCAGCCGCCGGGCAGCGGCACTTCCTTCGGCAATGCCTGTACCTTCGCCACCTATGCCGTGGAGCCAGTGGCAACCCCCGGCATCTGGCGCCAGGCCCCGGGCATGCTGTTGCGGCGCGACAGCCCGCTGGCGATCCGCCCGGGTTACCTGCTACGGATCGCCCCCTGGCTATGGCGCTTTTTGCAAAGCTCCAGCGAGCCGCGGGTCAAGGCCATCAGCCATGACCTGCACAGCCTGCTCAAGCCCTGCATGGGCGCCTGGCAGGCGTTGTTCGACGATGCCGGGGCCAACGACCTGGTGCGCCATGACGGCTCGCTGTACATCTTCGAGGCCCACGAGCGGCAGAGCGCTATCGACATGCTGGCCTATCACCAGGGGTTCGAGGTGCCAATGCGCCTGGTGCAAGGGCCGGAGCTACGGGCCATGGAGCCGGCCCTCAACGCCCGTGCGGCCCTGGCGCTGGAACTGCCCCAGGTCAGCCGCACCCTCGATCCCTTCGCATTGAGCCAGCGCTTGCTGCGGTGCTTCATCGAGCGCGGTGGAGTGTTTCGCCGCGATGAGTTGCAGGGGGTCGAGCGCAGCGCCCAGGACGGCGAGCGGGTGCTTGCCCGCCTCGGCAGTGGCGAGCAACTGCCCGCCGAACGCCTGGTGTTGTGCAGCGGCGCCTGGTCCCGCCGCCTGGCGCAGAGCCTGGGGGACGAGATTCCCCTGGACACCGAGCGCGGTTATCACGTGCTGTTCGATCAGGCTGGCGGCTTGCTCAGCCGCCCGGTGTGCTGGGGCGCCGGCGGTTTCTACCTGACGCCCATGGCCCAAGGGCTGCGGGTGGCGGGCACGGTGGAGTTCGGCGGCCTCGACGCCGCGCCGGACCCGCGCCGCTATCACTACCTGGCCCGGGCGGCGCGACGCTTCCTGACCCTGCACCACGAACCGGTTTCCCGGTGGATGGGCTTTCGTCCCTCGCTGCCGGACAGCAAACCGGTGCTCGGCCAGTCGCGGCTGCTGCCCCAGGTGCACTACAACTTCGGCCACGGTCACGTTGGCCTGACCCTGGCCGCCATCAGTGGGCAACTGGTGGCGGAACAGGCCAGCGGGCTGACCCCGAGCGTGAACCTGCAACCCTTCCTGGCGGGGCGTTTCCGCTAGTCACGCAGCCGCGGTGGTTATGGGGAAGGGAAACGGTCATGTTCATCTGCTACAACGGCTTTTTCCCTCGACAGACCTGCCCGGCGGCCGGAAAGGCGTCGGGGGACCTACGCTAGCCATGGACGCGCCCCTATGCGAAATGCACTTGTGCTGACTTCCCTGTTCCTGTGTGCCGGCGCAGCTTGCGCCGAAGACCCCGCCTCGGTACTGGGCCATGGTTTTGGTTCCCTGGGCTGCATCGACCTCAAGGACCCCGACAGCAAGGCCACCTGCGGCGCCCGCGCCCTGTCCAACGGCACCGGTTGCCACGGCCTGTCCAGCCAGGGCATGCGCGACAAATGCCTGGATGAAGCGCTGTACCCGCAAAGCAGCGCGAGCCGCAGCCGTACTGCGAAGGCGGCCCAACCAACGGCCCCGGTGCCCGCCCTGTCCAGCCAGCGCCTTGTTCAACCGCCTGCGCCCTTGTTGACGGAGGGCGAGGCGAAGCGATTGGAAGAGGTGTTGGGGGTCAATGGTTCCAGGCGCTGAGCTTGGCTATTGCACCACGGGCTTTTATGCTCCCGGTCCGGTGAATGCACTGACCGGCAGCGGGCTTGAGCATTGATGCCTGCTGATGCAGCGAACAAGGGCTCGCCTGTTATCCCTGATGCGGATGCGGTGCGCTGGAGGAGGTGACTCAATGGCCGGGCCGACTGTCAGGGTGCTTTTACCGCGCCAGATCGATGGCTTGCTCGAAAACCGGGTGCGGGCCTGTCTGGCCGCAATTGCGGATCAACCCTGGGCCGGTACGAGCTCGTTCTTCATTGGCGGTAGCCCCATGCTGTTTGGGATGGGGGCCGAATATCCAGGGGAGCTGGCGGAATATGCCGGGCTGGCCGGGCAACTGGGATGGCTCCCTGAAGACATTCTGAGCCTGGCGGCCATGGATAAAGACCAGGCGGATCACCAGCGCCTAGGGCAGGCGGCGCTGACCTTGGCCCGTCACCTGGATGGCGTGCTGGCCTTCGGCGCCAGCATCCGTGCCTACACCCGGGACAGCGAATTTCTGGCGGGGCTGGCGATCCTCGAGCATGAGGGCGAGAGCATTTTCAGCGCTGCGGACTTTTCGGCATGGTTGGGCCACCGGAATTTTCGGCTGGTGAAATAATCCACGGCACACGCCCGCACTGCAGCCCAGCTATCACCTTGCGTAGGCGCTGGCTTGCCAGCCAAGGCGGCCGGGAGATCGCTTTCGCCGGCAAGCCGGCTCCTACAGGGGAGGGTCAGGCTTGCTGGCGGTGCTCGGCGGCGTGCAGGCCCAGGTAGAAGGTCAGGTTGTCGTCGCTGATGCCCAGGGCGCCGAGAATCTGTGCCATGAAACTCACTGGAGCGCTGCCCGGGGCGGTGACCACGCGCTGGTCCGCTACCGCGTGGGGCACATCCTGGTAGTGCGCGGCGCCGGCATAACCCACTGCCAGCAGGTTGTCCGCCGAATTGGAGGTGTGCTTGAGGTGGTCCAGCACCCCGGCCCGGGCCAGTTCACGGGTGCCGTCGCAGATGCCGGCGAGGACCAGCTTGCGCTCCTTGGCCGCGCGTAGCAGTTCGCGGATATCCGGCGCCTGGGGGCTTTGCCAGACCGTCCCGCCGCAGACCATCAAGAGGTCCACCTCATCCAGACGAATATCCTCCAACGCCAGGTCCGGGGTCACCCGCAGGCCGCCCATGGAGGTCACGATGGCACCCTTGGGGGAAGCGTAACGGCAGTCGAAGCCATAGTAGCCACGGCCGGTGGCGTTGATCAGGGCGGTTTCCCAGTCGGCGAAATTGTCGCAGACAAGGGTAATGGCGCGGGTCATGGGCAGCTGTCCTTGCTGAGGCGAATGAGTATTGGAGGGCGCGCAGAATAGCCCGATTTCAGCGACTCAATGGAACATTTCGTTGCTGGGCAAGGGGGAGGGCTGATGTCGTTGGCGTGTTGCTGACTCATGCAACAGCGCTTTGTAGGATAAGTCCTTGGCTCCTGAGGATTTATCGACAACGTTCTGTGTTCGGGCTGATAGGTGCCGTGATGGGGGGGGCTTAAAGTCGAAGTTTGGGTCGCCTCGTCCTCAGTGGAAAGAGCGCCAAACGTCGTGGACATTTGAACAGGCACCGTACTTTCATGAAGCGCAACCTTCTGCTCTCGGCTCTTGTCCTGTTGTTGTCGCTATGGGGTGGGGGCCCGGCGTATGCCGGCGGGGAGTTCTCTCCCGAGTCATCGATCATTCAGTTGCCTGCCAGCATTTATGTCAGTGCAGGAACCATGAATGGCGACGTCATTGCGACCACCGCAGAAGTGGACTCGACGATGAGGGATCCATGGCCGCAAATATTCAGTTCCGAGCCCATGGTCTACAAGCTTCAAGGCGCTACGCTGGCCCCCGGTTACCACAATGTCTATTTGAGCAATGTGGCTGGAGTCGGATTCAGGTGGAACGCCAAATGGAGATGGCGTGAAAATCAGTCCGGGTCCAGCCAGTATCTGGTGGGGAGTGGAAAGTCACTCGTAAAACTCAGATGGGTCAAGGGTGATGCCTACAAGCAATCCATGTGGCTGGAAATCATAAAGATCGGCGACATCCAGAGTGGGACCTTGGCTGGTAACGGGTCGGTGAACGTTGCGTTCAACTGCGTTGGTATCTGCAACTCCAAAGGCTGGACGGTCTACACCAGCGGCAAAAGCGCAGTGACGGTGCAGCTCAGAGTACCGACATGCAATGTGTCCAGCTCGCAGATTTCAGTGCCCCTGGGGCGAACATCGAACATGACCTTTTCCGGAGTGGGGAGTACCTCCAAAGCGGTGCCCTTCAAAATAAACCTGTCATGTTCGGGAGGGGATGCGGGGGCTTCGATCGGGGCTTATGTCTCGTTCATAGATGTGAACAACTGGGCTAACCAGGGCAGCACCTTGTCGCTGAGCGCCGGGTCGACTGCCTCGGGAGTGGGGGTGCAGATCCTCAAGGGAGCGACTGTTCTCGGCTACGGTTCGGGCTCTGTCAATCGATGGTGGGCGGGGAATATCTCCGCTGGGGTCTCGAGCTACGACATTCCACTGACCGCACGTTATGTCCAGACCGCTTCGCGAGTCACCCCAGGAACGGTCAGTGGGATGGCGACCTTGACGATGAGTTATCGTTGAACGGTTTCGCCGTTCAGGGTCTCGGCATGCGCTGGGGCCTTTTCATCTCATGTAGCGGGCAAGGATAATCCGCGCCGGCCTGTAGCGAACGCCTGCTGGTTCGTTCAGGTAGAAGCAGTTTGGCCCTGGCCGGCTGCCACTCTGATTTTCCCCGCCCCAAGTCTGCCCCCCGAGCAACAGCAGTTACTACGGCTCAAGACCCAGAGCTATGCCCAGGGCCGCTTCCTCTGGCAGCAGACCCTGGCCCACCTGCCGCCAACTGCCAGGCGCAGAAGGTGCAGATCAAGGGCGTGCGCTTCGACTTCTGACCCCACGCAGCTCTGTAGGAGCCCGCTTGCTGGCGAAGGCGTCTCGCCAGGCGCCTCCTTAAATAATTTCTCCCCGGCTATTTACATCCACAGCGTCATTCCCCCATTATTCGCGCCGTCTAAGTTTCGCTGCTGACTAGACAATTCCAGCCACCAAAAGGGTGGTTGTTTTGTTGCGTCCAAGAAAAGCAGTTGAAAAATGACCAAGACTCCTCTGAAAAGAATTCAGCACAAGCTCGCCCGTTCCGGGGTGGCCATCGAACGCCTGAATTCCAATTCCCTCTCTATCTCGTCCACCAATGACGCCGGCCTCAAGGTGGATCTGCTGCTGCCCGACAGTTTTGCCATCGAAGAGAAAGCCATCCTGCAACTGATGGATTTCGCCAAGGTCGCCCACCCCCATGGCGGCGAAGTGAAGTGCGCCTGCGCCACGCCGGATTTCCATACCGGCAGCCCGATTCCGGTGGGTAGCGTGATCGTCACCAGCCACGACATGGTGGTGCCGCAAGCCATCGGCACCGACATCAATTGCGGCATGCGCCTGCACAAGCTGGGGCTGAACTACGAGCAGTTCATGGCGCAAAAGGCCAAGTGGACCGCCCTGGTGCGTGGCGATCTGCTGGAAGGCACGCGCAATATTCCCACCAGCCCCACGGCCATGAGCGCACTGTTTGCTTCGGGGCTGGGGGATTTCTGGGCTCAGGTACAGCAACAGGACCCGATCGGGCTGTTTGCCGGGGCGGATTTCGCCCAGTTGCAGCGTGAGCTTTCGGGCCTGCATGAGTCGTCCTTTGCCCGCGGCAGCGCCGACTATGCACCGGAGGCCCTGCAAGACCTTTCGCGCAAGATCCTTCGCGACCCGGGCCTGGGTTCCCTGGGAGGTGGTAATCACTTTGTCGAGATCCAGGTGGTCACTGAACTGGTGGATCGCCAGGCCTGTTTCGCCCAGGGCCTGTCCGTGGGGCAGGTGGTGATGATGATCCACACCGGCTCTCGCGACGTGGGCTTCTATGTAGGCCGACGCTGGATGGACAAGGCCAAGGCCCTGTGGCCGGCCGGGATCAAGCATCCCGATTCGAAGATCTTCGCCTTGTTTGGCGAGATGGCCGATGAGTACCTGCTGGCCATGCACAGCGCCGCGCACTACGCCGACGCCAACCGCGCACTGATCGCCGAAATGGTGCGCCAGCGCACTCGGCAGGTGTTCGGCGCGGGCATCGAAGCGCCGCTGATTGTCGATGTACCGCACAACATCGTACTGCGCGAGGAAGGCGGCAACGTCCACCGCAAAGGCGCCACACCGGCCTATGCCGGGCAGCCGCTGCTGATTCCGGGGAGCATGGGGCATGACTCCTACCTGCTCACCGGGCTGGGCAACGAACGCTGGCTGCGCTCGGCCAGCCACGGCGCCGGACGCTCCATGTCGCGCAGCGAGGTGGTGTTCAAGGCCAAGAAGGACAAGGCCTTCCTCGGCCTGCAGGGCGTGGAGTGCATCACCACCAAGGAAGAACGGATGATCGAAGAAGCACCGGGGGCCTACAAGGAAATCGGCCAGGTGATTCGTTCCCAGGTGGAAGAAGGGACGGTATCGGTGATGGCGCGGTTTTCGCCGATTCTGACCTTCAAGGCGTAAGCACGAGGGAGCTGGGGTGGGGATGGTTTTCGGGTTTGCCGTGCAACTGTGCGGCCGATCCATGGTCGCTCCCGGCCCGATCGTTCTGACCCCCCTGTCATGTTCCGTGCTCCCCATGGCACACTCCTGCGGAATTTATTCCGTTATTTGATATTTAATTCCGTTGTAGCGGAATTATTGCTGTGTGACCCAGGCCGCCTTTGTTTTTCCGAGGGTGGTCTTGTCTGCTCAGCCTTCAACCAGGAGAACCTCTCATGAGCATCACCCGTTACGGCACCGGTAGCACCGCAGGCGGTGGCCAGCCGCGTCCTTTCGCTCGCGCGGTCGAGGCCGATGGCTGGCTGCATGTGTCCGGCCAGGTGCCGGCGCTGGATGGCGAGATCATTCACGGTGGGATCGTCGAGCAGACGCATCAGACGCTGCGCAATCTGGTGGCCATTCTCGAAGAGGCCGGGTATGGCCTGGAGGATGTGGTGCGGGTTGGCGTGTGGCTGGAAGACCCGCGGGATTTCTGGAGTTTCAACAAGGTGTTCGGTGAGTACTTCAAGCCCGAACACGCGCCGGCCCGGGCCTGTGTGCAGGCCAGCATGATGGTCGACTGCAAGGTCGAGATCGATTGTGTGGCGTACAAGAAGAAGGCCTGATGGCCACGGCCTGTAGGAGCTGGCTTGCCAGCGAAGGTGCCCGTGAGGGCGGCACAAGGCTTGAGGGCCTCTTCGCCGGCAAGCCGGCTCCTACGGGTCGATAGAGGGAGCGCAGGTAGATGAGCGAAGACAGCATCAAGCGCCGGGCCAAGGGCCTGGATCGGGCGTTCGATATTCTCGATTTCCTAAAGGAGATCGGTCAGCCGTTGCGGCCCAACGATATCGCCAAGGGCATTGGCGGCCCCAAGTCCACGGTCTATGAGTTGGTGGCTTCCCTGCTGGAGCGGCGGGTACTGGAACCGGTGGGCCAGGAGGGGCATGTGTACCTGGGCCGCCAGTTGTACTTTCTCGGCCAGGCCCATTTGCGTCATTTCGACCTGAGCCGCGAGGCCGATCAGGCCTTGCAGGAAATCGTCCGCCAGACCCAGGAAACCGCGCAGATGTGCCTGCTCAACGGGCGCAAATACACGGTGGCGCTGATGAAGGAGGGCGAGCGGCACTTCCGCATTTCCTCGAACATCGGCGAGAACGCGCCGATTCCCTGGACCGCTTCCGGGCGGTTGCTATTGGGGCATTTGAGCGATGGGCAGATTGTCGACCTGATCGATGAACGGGACTTCGTTCTGCCCGACGGTGAGCGTCTGCCCTTGGAGACGTTTCTCAAGCAAATCCGCCAGGCCACCGAGGATGGGTTCTTTTCCTTCGACAGCGTGGCCGACACCTTTACCCATTGTTTTGCCGCACCGGTGCGCGATGAGCACGGGGTGTGCATCTGCACGCTCTGCATCGTCGCGCCCAGGGCCGATGCCCAGCGCAATTACCAGCAATATCGCCGGGTGCTGATCGACAGCGCCAACCGTCTGGCCCGGCGTATCAACGATTGATGACTGTTTCGCGGCTGTGCGCAGCTGCCTTGATAAGGAGTGCCAAGATGTCTTCTGTATTGAACCTGCCACTGGTGGAAAAGGGCGCCGCTGCCCAGGGCGCGAGCCTGTTGCAAGACGTCAGCCTGCCGGCCCTGGTGCTGCATCGCGAGGCCCTGGAACACAACATCCGCTGGATGCAGAAGTTCGTCAGTGACAGCGGCGCCGAGCTGGCGCCCCACGGCAAGACCAGCATGATGCCCGCGCTGTTTCAGCGGCAGTTGGACGCCGGCGCCTGGGGCATCACCCTGGCCACTGCGGTACAGACTCGCGCTGCCTATGCCCATGGCGTGCGCCGGGTGTTGATGGCCAACCAGCTGGTGGGGGCGCCGAACATGGCGCTGATCGCCGAGCTGCTGGCGGATCCGGATTTCGATTTCTATTGCATGGTCGATCACCCGGACAGCGTCGCCGACCTGGGGGCGTTTTTCGCCCAGCGTGGGGTCACGCTCAAGGTGATGATCGAGTACGGCGTGGTCGGTGGGCGTTGCGGTTGCCGCACCGAGCAGGAGGTGCTGGCCCTGGCCAAGGCGATCCAGGCGCAGCCGGCCCTGGCGCTGTGCGGTATCGAAGGTTATGAAGGGGTGATCCATGGCGATCAGGCCATCAGCGGCATCCGCCAGTTCGCCGACTCCCTGGTGCGCCTGGCGGTGGACCTGCACAACGACGGGCTGTTCGCCATCGAGCGGCCGATTATCACCGCCTCGGGGTCAGCCTGGTATGACCTGATTGCCGAATCCTTCGAGACCCACAACGCCAAGGGCCGCTTCCTCAGTGTGCTGCGTCCGGGCAGTTACGTGGCTCATGACCATGGCATCTATAAAGAGGCGCAGTGCTGCGTGCTGGATCGCCGCGCCGACCTGGAGGAGGGCCTGCGCCCGGCCATGGAGGTCTGGGCCCATGTGCAGTCGCTGCCGGAGCCGGGCTTTGCCGTGGTGGCCCTGGGCAAGCGCGATGTGGCCTATGACGCCGGCTTGCCGGTGCCGCTGCGGCGTTATCGCGCCGGGGCCCAGGCCAGTGCCGGGGATGACGTGGGGGCGTGCAAGGTCACTGCGGTGATGGACCAGCATGCGTTTCTCACGGTGGCGCCGGGAGTGGAGCTGCGCATTGGCGACATCATTTCCTTCGGTACTTCGCACCCCTGCCTGACCTTCGACAAATGGCGCACCGGGTTGCTGGTGGATGAGCGCCTGCAGGTGATCGAGAACCTGGAAACCTGTTTCTGATCGCCGGAGCCGGGGATATGCAGGGTCTGCAGGAGCCGGCTCGCCGGCGAAGAGGCCTTTGGATGAGGTGCAGGCCTTGCGGGCGCCTTCGCTGGCAAGCCAGCTCCTACGGGGCTGGGGAGATGTTGGGTCTGTAGGAGCCGGCTTGCCGGCGAAGAGGCCTCTGGATGGTGCGCAGGCCGTGCGGGCGCCTTCGCTGGCAAGCCAGCTCCTACCCGGTGGAATGTGCTTTGAGGGGAGGTCAGGAACATGGACAGGAAGAAACGCATCGCGGCCATCGGCGAATGCATGATCGAGTTGCAGCAGCATCATGACGGCAGCCTGCAACAGAGCTTTGGCGGCGACACCCTGAACGCCGCGGTGTACCTCGCGCGGGAATTGGGCGAGGCCGGGCGGGTGGATTACGTCACCGCCCTGGGCGATGACAGCTTCAGCGATGCCATGTGCCAGGGGTGGGCGGCGGAAGGCATCGGCCTGGAGCGGGTGCAGCGCTTGCCGGGGCGCCTGCCTGGGCTGTATTGCATCCAGACTGACGACCGGGGCGAGCGGCGCTTTCTCTACTGGCGCAACGAGGCGGCAGTGCGCGACTGCTTCACCACGGTGGCGGCCGGGCCGATCCTCGAAGCGCTGAAGCATTACGATGTGCTGTATTTCAGCGGCATCACCCTGGCGGTGCTGGGGGAGGTGGGGCGCGGGAAGTTGTTGCAGACCCTGGCCGAGGCGCGCCAGCGCCAGGCGCTGATAGTCTTCGACAACAACTACCGGCCGCGCCTGTGGGCGTCGGTCGAACAGGCCCGGGCGGCGTACCGCGAAGTATTGCCCCAGGTGGATCTGGCATTGCTGACCCTGGAGGATGAGCAAGCGCTGTTTGCCTATGCGGATGCCGAAGCGGTGTTCGCGGCGTATCAGGGCACTCCGGAAGTGGTGCTCAAGCGGGGCGCCGAGCCCTGCCTGATTCGCGTGGCGGGTGGTGCTTTCGAGGTGCCGGCCCAGCGGGTGGAGCAGGTAGTGGACACCACGGCGGCCGGGGATTCGTTCAGCGCAGCCTATCTGGCCCGGCGCCTGCTGGGCGGCAGCCCGGTGCAAGCGGCAGAGGCCGGGCACCGGCTGGCGAGCCAGGTCATCCAGCATCCCGGCGCCCTGATACCCCGCCATTGAACCGGGCGTTGACCTTGCGTGCGCCTTCGCTGGCAAGCCAGCTCCTGCAGGGCAGGTGGAGGTTGTAGGAGCCGGCTTGCCCGCGAAGAGGCCATTGAACCGTGCGTTGACCTAGCGGGCGCCTTCGCTGGCAAGCCAGCTTCTACAGGGCAGGTGGAGGTTGTAGGAGCCGGCTTGCCGGCGAAGAGGCCATTGAACCGGGCGATGACCTTGCGTGCGCCTTCGCTGGCAAGCCAGCTCCTACAGGGCAGGTGGAGGTTGTAGGAGCCGGCTTGCCGGCGAAGAGGCCATTGAACCGTGCGTTGACCTTGCGGGCGCCTTCGCTGGCAAGCCAGCTCCTGCAGGGCCCGGGGTCAGTCGCGGAAGAAGACCTGCACCAGGTGATAGCCGAACTTGCTCTTGATCGGGCCATGCACGGTGCGCAGGGGCTTCTTGAAAATGACCTGGTCGATGGCACCGACCATCTGCCCCGGGCGCACTTCCCCCAGGTCGCCGCCGCGCTTGCCGGATGGGCAGGTGGAGTATTTCTTCGCCAGTACGTCGAAGGCTTCACCCTTGGCGATGCGCTGCTTGAGCTGTTCAGCCTCTTCGGCGGTTTTCACCAGGATGTGGCGGGCTTGGGCTTTCATGGGCGGGTGACCTTGTAGCGGGAAATCGGCGGCCGCGGATTATGCCTGAATTCAGGACGCGCGGCCGATCATCTGACGAATCTTCTGGGCCATTTCCTCAATGGAAAACGGCTTGGCCATCAGGTCCATGCCCGGCTCCAGGAAGCCCTGGCGCTCGGCCGCCTTTTCCGCGTAGCCGGTCATGAACAGCACCTTGAGCCCGGGCCGCTGCTGGCGGGCGATCTCCGCCAGTTGCCGGCCATTCATGCCCGGCAGGCCGACATCGGTCACCAGCAGGTCGACGCGCATCGGCGATTCCAGCAAGGGCAGGGCGCTGCGCGCATCTTCGGCCTCGAAGGCGCGGTAGCCCAGTTCGGCGAGGACATTGAGCACCAGCATGCGCACTGCCGGGTCGTCTTCCACCACCACCACGGTTTCCCCGGCGATGGCCTGGGGCGCCTGGTTGAGGGTGGCGGGTTCGGCGCTGTCCAGTGGTGCGGCGAACAGCCTTGGCAGGTACAGGCGCACGCAGGTGCCCTGGTCCGGTTCGCTGCTGATGGTCACGTGGCCGCCGGACTGCTGGGCGAAGCCGTAGATCATCGACAGTCCCAGGCCCGTGCCCTGGCCGATGGGCTTGGTGGTGAAGAACGGGTCGAAGGCCTTGGCCAGGATCCGCGGGCTCATGCCGGCGCCGTTGTCGCTGACGCCGAGCATCACGTAGTCTCCGGCCTTGACCGGTTCCAGGGTGCTGATGTCGCTGCCGTCGAGGTAGCTGTTGGCGGTTTCGATCAGCAGCCTGCCGCCGTCGGGCATGGCGTCGCGGGCGTTGATCACCAGGTTGAGCAGGGCATTTTCCAGCTGGCTGGCGTCGGTGTTCACCGGCCACACGCCGTCCGCCAATTGCATCTGCAGCTCGATGTGCTCGCCCTTGGTGTGGTTGAACAGCTCTTGCAGCGAGCGCACCAGCTGGTTGGGGTCTAGGGGCTGGCGGTCCAGGGACTGGCGCCGGGAGAACGCCAGCAGGCGGTGGGTCAGGGACGCCGCGCGTTTGGCCGAGGACATGGCCGCTTCGGTGAAGCGGCCGATCTCGGCGCCGCGGCCGTTGTCGATATAGCGCTGCATCAGGTCCAGGCTGCCGATGATGCCGGTGAGCATGTTGTTGAAGTCGTGGGCGATGCCGCCGGTGAGCTGGCCCACGGCTTCCATCTTCTGCGCATGGCGCAGGGCGTCTTCGGCGCGTTCGCGCTCGAACATTTCGTTCTGCAGGCGCTGGTTGGCAGTGGCCAGGGCCTCGGTCCGCTGGTTGACCCGTTCCTCCAGGGTTTCGTTGAGATTGCGCAGGGCTTCTTCGGTCTGCCGGCGCTCGGTTTCGTCGATGACAAAGATGTAGAAACCATTGATCGCGCCGTCGGCGCCGTAACGCGGCAGGTACTTCATCAGGGCATGGCGCGGCCGGCCGTCGCGGTGCGGCGAGTTGGCCTCGAAGCTGCACGGCTTGCCGGCCAGTGCGGCCTTGATGTTCTCGGCGCGAGTGGCGTAGATCTCGTCGCCGACCACTTCGCGGATGCTCTTGCCGTACAGTTCCTGCGGGGTCAGGCCGTACCAGTCCAGGTAGGCGCTGTTGTTCAGGCGAAAGCGTTCCTCGTGGTCGACATAGCCGATCAGCACGGGCATGGCATTGATGATCAGTTGCAGCTCGGTCTGGCTCTGGCGCAGCGCCTGTTCCATCTGCTTGCGTTCGGTGAGGTCCAGGGCCGCGCCGAGAAAACGCGTCGGCCGGCCATGGTGGTCCTTGTAGCAGCGGCCTCGGGCGAACACCCAGCGCAGCTGGCCGTCGGCCAGTTGCAGGCGGTACTCCTCGGCGTACTCGGTGCCGTGGGTGATGCAGTGCTTGATGCCCCGGGCCACCATGCCGCGGTCCTCCGGGTGCACGCCCTTGAGGTATTCGCTGATGGGCAGTTGCCGGGACTGCTGCGGATCGACGCTGTGCAACTGGGCGAAATGCGCGTCGGCGATGAAGCGGTCTTCGCCGATGTCCCAATCCCAGGTGCCCACCGCGTCGGTGGCCGCCAGGGCCAGTTGCAGGCGCTCTTCGGTCTCGTGCTGGGCGCGCAGGCTATCGTCGGAGCGCTGCTGCAGTTCCAGGGCGATGCGCCGGCGCTCGTTGGTCTCGATGGCGGTGACCAGGATTCCGGCGACGTCGCCGCGTTCGTTGCGGATCGGGCTGTAGGTCAGGTCCAGCCACAGGTCGTATTCGCTGCCGTTGGTGCGTTGCAGGCTGAAGCGCTGTTCGCTGAAGGTGCGCACCTGGCCGTTGAGCACGGCGCGGTAGATCGGGTCGGTGAAGTCCATCAGTTCCGGCCAGGTCAGGTGCGCCGGGTGGCCGAAGGCACTGGGGTGCTTGTTGCCCGCCAGCAGGGCGAAGCCGTCGTTGTAGATCTGCGTCAGCTCGGCGCCCCACAGCAGCAGCATCGGCATCGGCGAATGGATCACGATGTCCACGGCGGTGCGCAGGCTCTGGGGCCAGTGGCCGGATTCTCCGAGGGGAGTGGCCGACCAGTCCAGGCGGGCAATCAGGTTGGCGGCTTCGCTGCCGGAGTGGGGGCCATTCATGTCGAAGGTGTCCTGGGTGGTGCGGTATTACGCGGCGACGCCACAGGCTCGCGCACTCGAAAAGTCGCATGGACATGCGGTGCATATTCAAACGGATGGATTGTAGGCGTTTTCGGCGCGCACATTTTCACCCGCTTTTGCGGCGGATGACCAGTCTAGAGGGGCTGAACGGTTATCAGAGTGATGCGTTGGGGATGCGGTAGCCCGTAGGAGCCGGCTTGCCAGCGAAGTGGCCATTGCCGAGCGCGCCGACCTGGGCGACGCCTTCGCCGGCAAGCCGGCTCCTGCAAGGGGCGGGGTCAGCTGCGCAGTTCCTCGCGGTCGCGAAACTGCTCCAGGGCCTCGGGGTTGGCCAGGGCGTCGGTGTTCTTCACCGGCAGGCCGTGCACCACGTTGCGCACTGCCAGTTCGACGATCTTGCCGCTGATGGTGCGGGGAATGTCCGTGACCGCGAGGATTTTCGCCGGCACATGGCGCGGCGTGGTGTTGCTGCGAATCACCTGGCGAATGTGTTCCTGCAAGGCTTCATCGAGCTCCACGCCGTCTTGCAGGCGCACGAACAGCACCACCCGCACGTCCTGCTCCCAGCTCTGGCCGATGGCCAGGCTTTCCAGGACCTGCTCCAGCTTTTCCACCTGGCGGTAGATTTCCGCGGTGCCGATACGCACCCCGCCGGGGTTGAGCACGGCGTCCGAACGCCCATGGATCAGCCAGCCACCCTCGGCCAGTTGTTCGGCGTAGTCGCCCTGGGCCCAAACGCCGGGAAACAGGCTGAAGTACGAGGCCTTGAGCTTGCTCTGGTCCGGGTCGTGCCACAGGCCCACGGGAATGCTGGGGAAGTGCCGGGTGCACACCAGCTCGCCTTTCTCGCCGATCACCGGCTGGCCCTGGTCGTTCCACACTTCGATGGCCATGCCCAGGCCCTTGCCTTGCATCTCGCCGCGGCGCACCGGTTGTATCGGATTGCCGGCGACGAAGCAGGCGACGATATCGGTGCCGCCGGACATCGAGGCCAGGCACAGCTCGCTCTTGATCTCGCGGTACACGTAGTCGTAGCTCTGCGGCGACAGCGGCGAGCCGGTGCACAGCAGGGTCTTCAGGCTCTCCAGGAGGTGGCTCTGGCGCGGCCGGCTGCCGGCCTTTTCCAGAGCTGCCAGGTACTTGGGGCTGGTGCCGAAGACGCTGATGGCTTCGCGGTCGATCAGGTCCATCAGGTGCTCGTTGCCGGGATGGAACGGCGAGCCATCGTAGAGCACCAGGCTGGCCCCGGTGGCCAGGGCCGAGACCAGCCAGTTCCACATCATCCAGCCGCAGGTGGTGTAGTAGAACAGGCGCTCGCCGGGGCCCAGGTCGGCGTGCAGGCCGTGTTCCTTGAGGTGTTGCAGCAGCACCCCGCCGGTGCCGTGGACGATGCACTTGGGCACTCCGGTGGTGCCGCTGGAATAGAGGATGTACAGCGGATGGGCGAAGGGCACCGGGGTGAATTCGGGCTCGCCGCCGGGGCGGTAGAAGTCGTCCCACAGGCTGACGCTGGCGGGGGTGCGGTAGTCCTCGGCCCGGGCCTGCGAGCGGGCGTAGGGCACGATCAGCAACTGCTCCAGGGACGGCAGGCGCTCGAGGATCTGGTTGACCTTGGCCGTCTGGTCGATGTCCTTGCCGGCGTAGCGGTAGCCGGCGCAGGTGATCAGCACCTTGGGCTCGATCTGGCCGAAGCGGTCGACCACCCCCTGGGTGCCGAAATCCGGCGAGCAGCTGGACCACACGGCCCCGAGGCTGGTGCTGGCGAGCATGCCCACCAGGGTCTGCCAGGTGTTGGGCATGCATGCCGCGACCCGATCGCCGAGACCGACCCCGGCCGCCCTCAGGCTGCGTTGCAGGCCGGCCACCTGGGCCGCCAGTTCGGCGTGGGTCAATTGTTCGCGCTGGCCGTTTTCGTTGATCGCCACCACCGCGACGCTGTCATCCCGACGCTTGAGCAGGTGCTCGGCGAAGTTCAGGGTGGCGCCGGGAAACCACTGCGCGCTGGGCATCTGCGGCCCTTCGCGCAGCACGCATTCAGCAGGCTGGTGGAAGCTGACGTCGAAGACGTCGACGATGGCCTGCCAGAAGCTTTCTCGCTGGTCGATGCTCCACTGGTGCAGGGCGGGGTAGTCGTGAAGATTCAGGCCGTGGCGCTGATTGACGAAGCGGCGAAAGGCATCCATCCGCGTCTTGCCGATGCGCTCGGCGCTGGGTTGCCAGAGTAGGTCGGACATGCAAGGCCTCGTGTTCTTATTGTTGTTTTTTTGGGGGGCTGTTCGCTGGCAAGCCAGCTCCTACGCGGGCCAGCACAGCCGTGTAGGAGCCGGCTTGCCGGCGAAGACGTCAGCCAGAGACGCGCGTCATTGCGCCAGCCACCCGCCATCGATGTTCCACGCCGCACCACGCACCTGGGCGCCGGCTTCGCTGCACAAAAATAGCACCAGTTCCCCCAGTTGCGACGGGGTGACGAACGCCAGGGACGGCTGCTTTTCCGCCAGCAGATCATGCTGGGCCTGTTGCGGGTCGGTGCCGGCCGCGACGCGATCATCGATCTGCTTCTGCACCAGCGGGGTCAGCACCCAGCCCGGGCAGATGGCGTTGCAGGTGACGTTGCTGGTGGCGGTTTCCAGGCCTACCACCTTGGTCAGGCCGATCACCCCGTGCTTGGCCGCCACATAGGCGGCCTTGCCCACCGAGCCCACCTGGCCGTGCACCGAGGCGATGTTGACGATCCGCCCCCAGCCCTTGGCGCGCATCCCCGGCAGCCCCAGGCGGGTGCTGTGGAACACCGACGACAGGTTGATGGCGATGATCGAATCCCAGCGCTCCACGGGGAACTCCTCCACCGCCGCCACATGCTGGATGCCGGCGTTGTTGACCAGGATGTCGACGCCGCCGAACTCCCGTTCGGCGTAGGCGAACATTTCGGCGATCTGCGCAGGGTCGCTGACATCCGCCGGGTGATGGCCGACCTGGCCGCCGAATTGTGCGACCTCGGCGATCGCCTTCGAGGCATCGCCAAAACCGTTGAGAATCAGTTTGGCCCCGGCCTTGGCCAGCACCAGGGCGATGCCCAGGCCGATGCCGCTGGTGGAGCCGGTGACCAGGGCGGTCTTGCCAGAAAGAGTGGTCATGAATACCTCACACAATGCCGGTGGCGTAGAAAGTGGCGATGACGACGAAGACCGCCAGGGTCTTGATCAGGGTAATGCAGAAAATGTCCTTGTAGGCCTCGCGATGGGTCAGCCCGGTGACCGCCAGCAGGGTGATCACCGCGCCGTTGTGGGGCAGGGTGTCCATGCCGCCGCTGGCCATGGCGGCCACCCGGTGCAGCACTTCCAGGGGAATGTTGGCAGCGTGGGCGGCGCTGATGAAGCTTTCGGACATGGCCGCCAGGGCGATGCTCATGCCGCCCGAGGCCGAACCTGTGATGCCCGCCAGCAGGGTCACGGTAATGGCTTCGTTGACCAGCGGGTTGGGGATGCTTTTGAGCCAGTCGGCCAGCACCAGGAAGCCCGGCAGGGAAGCGATCACCGCACCGAAGCCGTATTCCGAGGCGGTGTTCATGGCCGCCAGCAGGGCGCCGCTGACCGCGCTCTTGCTGCCTTCGGCGAGCTTGCTGCGAATCGCCGAGAAACCGCACACCAGCACCATCAGGATGCCTACCAGCAACGCCGCCTGCACCGCCCAGATGGCGGTCAGCTTGGCGATTTCGCTGGTTACCGGCGCCGCCATGCCCGGCAGGCTGAGGCTGTGGGTCTTGCCGTACCACTGGGGAATCCAGTGGGTGAACAGCAGGTTCATGATGCCCACCAGCAGCAACGGCGACAGCGCCAGCCAGGGGTTGGGCAGCTCCAGGTCTTCGGCGGTTTCCGGCTCGTTGCGCAGCTCGGTGCCGTAGCCTTCACCGGCCTTCTGCGCCTTGTTGCGCTGGCGCTGGAGGAACAGCATGCCGGCGCAGAACACAAAGATGGTGCCGATCACCCCCAGCCAGGGCGCGGCCCAGGCGGTGGTATTGAAGAAGGTGCTGGGGATGATGTTCTGGATCTGCGGGGTGCCGGGCAGGGCGTCCATGGTGAAGGAAAACGCCCCCAGGGCGATGGTCGCCGGGATCAGGCGCTTGGGGATGTTGCTCTGGCGGAACATCTCGGCGGCAAAGGGGTAGACCGCGAACACCACCACGAACAGCGAGACCCCGCCGTAGGTCAGCAGCGCGCAGACCAGTACGATCACCAGCATGGCCTGGCGGGTGCCCAGCAGGCGGATGGCGGCCGCGACGATGGAGCGGGAAAAGCCCGACAGCTCGATCAGCTTGCCGAACACCGCGCCCAGCAGGAACACCGGGAAATACAACTTGATGAAGCCGACCATCTTCTCCATGAACACGCCGGTGAAGGCGGGCGCCACGGCGGACGGGTCGGTGAGCAGCACCGCGCCGAGGGCGGCGATGGGGGCAAAGAGGATGACGCTGTAGCCACGGTAGGCAGCGAGCATCAGCAGCGCCAGGGCTGCCAAGGCAATGATCACACTCATGGTGTGTCTCTCCAGGATTGTTATTGTTGTCGGGTGTTGCGTGTGGAGAGCGTTATAGCGAGAACTGTGCCATCTAATTAAGCTATTGAAATATATAGATATTTTTATTTTTCTGGGGGCGAATTGACGTTGATTGTCTCTGTTTGGAGAATTTTTTGGGTTTACCGGCCTCTTCGCTGGCAAGCCAGCTCCTACAGAGATCGTTCAGCCTGCCGTAGGAGCTGGCTTGCCAGCGAAAAGCGCGCAGCGCGCCGGTAAATTCTCAAAACGGAGATTGATGTCTCGTTATGGAGACTCGACAATCCCCAGGGCCGCCATCTTCTTGTACAGCGTGGAGCGCCCCAGCCCCAGGCGCCGGGCCGCTTCGTCCACCTTGCCGGCACATTGGGCCAGGGTGGCGCCGATCAGTTGCCGGTCGAAACGCTCTCGGGCCGCGGCGAAGGTTTCCTGGTTTGGCGAATCGCCTGGCACCAGGGCTTCGTTACGCTGCACCGGGCTGAAGCTGCCAATCGCCGCGCGAATATCCGAGGCGTTGAGTATCAGGTCGTCGCTGAGCAGCGCCGCTCGTTCCAGGACGTTGCGCAACTCGCGGATGTTCCCCGGCCAGGCATGTTGCGCCAGCAGGGCCAGGGCATCGCGGTCCAGTTCATGCTGGCTGCGCAGTTCTTCGAGAATCCCTTCGCTCAGGGCCGGCAGGTCGTCCAGGCGTTCGCGCAAGGCTGGCACCTGGATCGGCAGCACATTCAACCGGTAGTACAGGTCGGCGCGAAACTCGCCGCGCTTGATCGCCGCCTCAAGGTCCGTGGAGGTGGCGGCGATGATCCGCACATCGCTGTGGATCACCTCGTTGGAGCCCACCGGTTCGAACTCTTTTTCCTGCAGCACCCGCAGCAACTTGCTTTGCAGAGGCAGGGGCATGTCGCCGATTTCATCGAGGAACAGGGTGCCGCCCTGGGCGATCTGCAACTTGCCGGCGCGGCCTTTGCGGTCGGCACCGGTAAAGGCGCCGGGTGCGGTGCCGAAGAACTCGGCTTCCAGCAGGGCCTCGGGAATCGCCGCGCTGTTGATGCTGACAAAGGGCTTGTGGGCCCGGGGCGAGGCGGCGTGGATGGCCTGGGCCAGCAGCTCCTTGCCGGTGCCGGTCTCGCCTTGCAGCAGCACCGGGGATTCGGCGCTGGCGCTGCGCCGGGCCCGGCGTTTGACTTCCAGGCTGGCGGTGCTTGTGCCGATGAAATGGGCGAAGTTGTACTTGGTCTGCCGGGCCCGCAACAAGGAGCGGGTGGAGGCCAGCTCTTCCTGCATGCTCAGGTAGCGCTTGAGCATGGGGGACAGGCTGCGCAGTTCGTCGAACAGGGCAAAGCCGATGGCGCCGATCACCGTGCCGGCGGCGTCGTGGATTGGCAGGCGCATCACCACCAGGGGCTCTTTGGGAGTGTCCTGCATGTCCAGCAGGATGGGGCGACCGGTGCGTACCACTTCCCGCAGCAGGCTGCCGGGGATCACGCTTTCACAGGGCTTGCCGATGGCGAAGGCCGCCGATTCCAGGCCGAAGCGCCGGGCATAACGCTCGTTCATCCAGACGATATTGGCGTCGCGATCGACGATCACCGTGCCTTCGCTGGATTGCTCGATGATCTCGAACAGCGAGCGGATCGCCAGTTGGCGCACGCGCTGGTAGTCCTTGAGGCTTTCGCTGTCGTTCATGGCGGCATCCTGGAAATGGGCGCAGCGATTATGCCGCAGTCTGCCCCGGTTGTTGCGCTGTAGCCGCTGCCGAGCGCCAGCGAGGCTGCGCAAAGGGCCGCAGGACCTTCGGCGGTCTCAAGGGCGGCGTCTCCTGCGGAGCCGTTCGCAGCCTGCGGCAGCGGCTACACCAGGTCGCGAAGCTGGCTGCTGTCGAGCCTTGCGAGGCTGCGAGAAAGGGGCGTCGACGGCAGGTCAGCCGGGATGGGCGGCGGCCAGCAGTTCCCGGGTGTAGGGATGCTGGGGGTTTTCGAATACGTCGTGGCTGGCGCCGCGCTCCACGACCTGGCCGTCCTTGATCACGATCATGTCGTGGGCCAGGGCTCGCACCACCGCCAGGTCATGGCTGATGAACAGGTAGGTCAGGCCGTACTTTTCCTGCAGCTGACGCAGCAGGGCCACCACTTGCTTCTGCACGGTGCGGTCCAGGGCCGAGGTGGGTTCGTCCAGCAAAATCAGCGCCGGCTTCAGCACCAGGGCCCGGGCGATGGCGATGCGCTGGCGCTGGCCGCCGGAGAACTCGTGGGGGTAGCGGTGGCGGCTGTCGGGGTCGAGGCCGACCTCCTCCAGGGCGCGGATGACCTGTTCGTCGCACTGGCGGGCATCGTACTGGCTGTGCACTTCCAGGCCTTCGCTGATGATCTGCGCCACCGACATGCGTGGGCTGAGGCTGCCGAAGGGGTCCTGGAATACCACCTGCATCTGCTTGCGCCAGGGGCGCAGTTGCTTCTGGTTGAGGCCGTCCAGGGCCTGGCCCTGGAAGCGGATGCCACCTTCGGAATCCAGCAGCCGCAGGATCGCCTGGCCCAGGGTGGACTTGCCCGAACCGGACTCGCCGACGATCCCCAGGGTCTTGCCTTGCTGCACGCTGAGGCTGATGCCGTCCACTGCCCGCAGGTACTCCTTGCGCCGGAACAGGCCGCCGCCGATCTGGAATTCGACGCTGAGATTGTCCACTTCCAACACGGTTTCCCGGGTGTCGCGACACAGCGGTTCGCCCTCGGGCTCGGCATGCAGCAGTTCACAGCTGTATGGATGTTGCGGGGCGTTGAACAGGGTGTCGCAGTCGGCCTGCTCGACGATTTCCCCGGCTTTCATCACGCACACCCGCTGGGCGATGCGCCGCACCAGGTTGAGGTCGTGGCTGATCAGCAGCAGGGACATGCCCAGGCGCTGTTGCAGGGATTTGAGCAGCAGCAGGATCTTGCGCTGCACGGTCACGTCCAGGGCGGTGGTGGGTTCGTCGGCAATCAGCAGTTCCGGTTCGCAGGCCAGGGCCATGGCGATCATCACCCGCTGGCGCTGGCCGCCGGAGAGCTGGTGCGGGTAGGCCTTGAGTCGCTCCTTGGGTTTCTGGATGCCCACCAGTTCCAGCAGTTCGAGAATCCGCGCCTGAGCCTCCTTGCCCCCCAGGCCACGATGCAGCAGCAGGGTTTCGCCGATCTGCTTCTCGATGCTGTGCAGCGGGTTGAGGGAGGTCATGGGCTCCTGGAAGATCATGGCGATGCGGTTGCCCCGCAGTTTTTGCAAGGTCGCAGCCGTGGCGCCGATCAGCTCCTGGCCGCGGTAGCGCACGCTGCCGGAGCTGCTGCAGCCGGTCTGCGGCAGCAGTTGCAGGATCGAGTGGGCGGTCACCGACTTGCCCGAGCCGGACTCGCCCACCAAGGCCAGGCATTCGCCGGGGCGGATGTCCAGGCTCAGGTCGCGAACCACGGTCTGCTCGCCGAAGGCGACGTTGAGCTGGCGGATTTCGATCAGGTTCTCAGTCATTTCTACAATCCGCTTCATGATCGTGGATCAAAGGCATCGCGCAACGCCTCGCCGATAAACACCAGCAGCGAGAGGATCAATGCCAGGGTGAAAAACGCCGTCAGCCCCAGCCACGGTGCCTGCAGGTTCTGCTTGCCCTGGCCGATCAGTTCGCCGAGAGAGGCGCTGCCGGCGGGCATGCCGAAGCCGAGGAAGTCCAGGGCAGTGAGGGTCGAGATGGCACCGGTGAGGATGAATGGCAGGTAGCTCAGGGTGGCGTTCATCGCATTGGGCAGGATGTGCCGCAGGATCACCTTGCGGTCGGTCAGGCCCAGGGCCCGGGCGGCCTTGACGTATTCCAGGTTGCGCCCGCGAAGGAACTCGGCGCGCACCACGTCCACCAGGGCCAGCCAGGAAAACAGCGCCATGATTCCCAGCAGCCACCAGAAGTTCGGCTCGACGAAGCCCGAGAGGATGATCAGCAGGTAGAGCACCGGCAACCCGGACCAGACCTCCAGCAAGCGCTGGCCCAGGAGGTCGACCCAGCCGCCGTAGTAGCCCTGCAGGGCGCCGGCGGCGATGCCGATCAGGGCGCTGATGGCGGTCAGGGCCAGGGCGAACAGGATTGACACCCGGGCGCCGTAGATCACCCGTGCCAGCACATCCCGGGCCTGGTCGTCAGTACCCAGCCAGTTGACCTTGCTCGGCGGGCTGGGGGCCGGCTGGGTCAGGTCGTAGTTGGGGGTGTCTTCGCTGAAGGGCACCGGCGGGAACAGCAGCCAGCCACCGTCCTTGCGGATAAGTTGCTGCACGTAGTCGCTGCGGTAGTCGGCCTGGAACGGCAACTGGCCGCCGAATTCCTGTTCGGTGTAGCGCTTGAGCACCGGGAAATACAGCGAGCCCTGGTAGCTGACCACCAGCGGCTTGTCGTTGGCGATCAGCTCGCCGCCCAGGGTCAGGATGAACAGGCCGATGAACAGCCACAGCGACCACCAGCCGCGGCGGTTTTTCTTGAAACGGTCGAAGCGCCGGCGCGCCAGAGGAGAAAGCGTGAGCATCAGGCGTTCCTCGCGGCGAAGTCGATGCGCGGGTCGACCAGGGTGTAGCACAGGTCGCCAATGAGTTTTATCAAGAGGCCGAACAGGGTGAAGATGAACAGCGAGCCGAACACCACCGGGTAGTCCCTGGACACCGCGGCTTCATAGCTCATGCGCCCCAGGCCGTCGAGGGAGAAGATCACCTCGATCAGCAGGGAGCCGGCGAAGAACACGCTGATAAAGGCCTGGGGAATGCCCGAGACCACCAGCAGCATGGCGTTGCGGAACACATGCCCATACAGCACCCGGCGCTCGCTCAGGCCCTTGGCCCGGGCGGTGACCACGTACTGGCGGGTGATCTCGTTGAGGAAGGAGTTCTTGGTGAGGATGGTCAGGGTGGCGAAGCCGCCGATCACCAGGGAGCTGACCGGCAGTACCAGGTGCCAGAAGTAGTCGGCGACCTTGCCCAGGGTGCTCAACTGCTCGAAGTTGTCCGAGACCAGGCCGCGCACCGGGAACCAGTTCAGCGAGGTGCCGCCGGCGAACAGCACGATCAGGAACATGGCGAACAGGAAGGCCGGCATGGCGTAGCCGATGATGATCGCGGTGCTGCTCCAGATGTCGAAATGGCTGCCGTGGTGCACCGCCTTGCGGATCCCCAGGGGGATCGACACCAGGTAGGTGATCAGGGTCGCCCAGAGCCCCAGGGAAATGGTCACCGGCATCTTTTCCAGGATCAGGTCGGTGACCGTGGCGCCGCGAAAGAAGCTCTTGCCGAAGTCCAGCTGGGCGTAGTTCTTGAGCATCAGCCACAGGCGTTCATGGGCCGGCTTGTCGAAGCCGTACTGTTTCTCGATGTCCTGGATCAGCTTGGGGTCCAGGCCGCGGCTGGCCCGGGAGCCGCTGCTGCTCATGGCGTCGGCGGAGCCGCCGACAGCGGCGCCGCCACCGATGCCCTGCAGGCGGGCGATGGCCTGTTCCACCGGGCCGCCGGGGGCGGCCTGGACGATGACGAAGTTCACCAGAAGGATGATCAATAGCGTCGGGATGATCAGCAGCAGGCGCCGCAGAATGTAGGCCAGCATCAGTGGCGCCCTCCGGGTTTGCCACGGCGGATCAGCTCGGCGGCCATTTGTTCGTCGGTCAGTGCGCTGCTGCTGACTTCCCACCAGCTTTCGATGGCTTCATCGTTGCTCGCCGGCACCTTGGGGATGCCGAAGCGGTTCCACCACACCGTGGAGGTGCCGGGCGGGTAGTAGTTCGCAATCCAGTAGTAGTTCCACTGCAGCACCCGGTCCAGGGCATGGGCGTAGCGCAGCATCTCCGGCTGGCTGGTGGCCTTCACCAGGCCATTGACCAGGCTGTCCACGGCCGGGTTCTTGAGCACCATGTAGTTGTTGGAACCGGGGTCGTTGGCCGCGGCGGAGCCGAAGTAGTTGTACAGCTCCATGCCGGGCGAGGTGGTCACCGGGTAGCCGGTGACGATCATGTCGTAGTCCCGGGCCATCAGGCGGTTGACGTACTGGGCGGAGTCGATGCGGCGAATGTTCAGGCTGATGCCGATCTGCGCCAGGTTGCGCTTGTAGGGCAGTAGCAGGCGTTCGATGGAGCCCTGGGTGATCAGGAAAGTGAAGCTCAGGGGCTCGCCCTGGGCGTTCACCAGCTTGTCGCCCTCGGGCTTCCAGCCGGCCTGTTCCAGCAGGGCCAGGGCTTGCAGTTGCTTGTCGCGGATCACGCCGCTGCCGTCGGTTTTCGGCGCCTCGAAAACCTGGGTGAAGACCTCGTCGGGGATCTGCCCGCGCAGCGGTTCGAGGATCTTCAGCTCCTCGGCATCCGGCAGGCTGCGGGCCGCCAGGGCGGTGTTGGAGAAGAAACTCTGCTGGCGGATGTAGAGGTTGCGCATCATCTGCCGGTTGCTCCATTCGAAATCCCAGAGCATGGCCAGGGCCTGGCGCACCCGGCGGTCCTGGAACACTGGCCGGTCGAGGTTGAACACATAGCCCTGGGCCGGTTGCGGCGCCGATTGCGCCAGGTGGGCCTTTTGCAGGCGGCCGTCGTTCAGCGCCGGGCTGTCGTAGCCGATGGAATAGCCGGTGGCGGAAAACTCGCGGTTGTAGTCGTAGGCGCCGCCGCGCAGCACCTGGCGGGCGACGTCGATATCGCCGAAATACTCGACGCTGAAATGATCGAAGTTGTACAGGCCGCGGCTCACCGGCAGGTCCTTGCCCCACCAGTCGGGGTTGCGGGCGAAGGTGATGCTGTTGCCCGAGTCGACCTTGGCCACGCGGTAGGGGCCGCTGCCCAGGGGCGCTTCATAGCCGCCGCCATTGGCGAAGTCGCGACTCTTCCACCAGTGTTCGGGGAACACCGGCAGGGTCGCGATATCCAGGGGCAGGGTGCGGTTTTCATTGTTCTTGAAGTCGAAGCGCACCACTCGTGGTGATTCCACGGTGACGCCTTTGACGTCGTCGAACTGGGTGCGGTAGCGCATGCTGCCCTGGGTCATCAGCAGGTCGTAGCTGTAGCGCACGTCTTCGGCGGTGATCGGCGTGTTGTCGGCAAAGCGCGCCTTGGGGTTGAGGTAGAAGCGCAGCCACAGGCCGTCTTCGGCACGCTCCATCTTTTCGGCCACCAGGCCGTAGACGGTGTAGGGCTCGTCCAGGGAGCGCTGGGCCAGGGGCGAATAGACCAGGCCGTCGAGCTGGGAGACACCGATGCCCTTGTCGATATAGGGCAGTACGTGGTCGAAGCGGCCGATTTCGATGGCCGAGCGGCGCAACGTCCCGCCTTTGGGGGCCTGGGGATTGACGTAGTCGAAGTGGCTGAAACCCTGGGGGTACTTGGCCGGTTCGCCATAGACGGTCATGGCGTGTTGCGGTGCGGCTTGGGCACCCGCGGCGCCCAACAGCAGGGCGGTGAAAAGCACGGTGGAGGAAAGCAGTCGCATTGTCAGCCTTAGGAGCCGGGTGATCGATGACCACGATTTGTACGCTAGCGGCGCGTGACTGGCCAGCCGCATCCGCTTTGGGCAGAGCCTGGCGCCCATGCGCAACGGCCCACCAAAAGGCGGGCCGTTGAGCAGACGCAGGCGCTTGGGGATCAGTCCTGGCGGCTGGTGACTTCCAGCAGGTGGTAGCCGAACTGGGTTTTCACCGGGCCTTGCACCACGTTTACCGGAGCGCTGAACACCACGGTGTCGAATTCCTTGACCATCTGGCCTGGGCCGAAGGAGCCCAGGTTGCCGCCGTCACGGCTGGAAGGGCAGGTGGAGTTCTTTTTCGCGACTTCGGCAAAGTCGGCGCCGGCTTCGATTTCGGCTTTGAGTTCGTTGCACTTGGCTTCGCTGGCAACCAGGATGTGACGGGCAGTGGCTTTGGCCATGGATGTTGCTCCTTTCAAGAAAGTTGAGAGCCTACCGGATTCAGGTGGCTATTTCTTCTCAAAGTTCCTTCAAGGCATTGCCGCCTGGCGCCTGCGGGGGACGAGTGGTGAGGGTCCTGTAGGGGCCGGCTTGCCGGCGAAGAGGTCCTTGGAGGAGACGCTGCTCTTGAGGACGCCTTCGCTGGCAAGCCAGCTCCTGCGGGGGCGGTGCTGCTCAGGCGGGGACGGCTGCGGCCTTGCCTGCGTGTCGCAGTTGTTGCGCGCCATTGCGCAGCAATTGTTCGGTGGCGTCCCAGCCCAGGCAGCCGTCGGTCACCGAAACGCCGTAGCGCAGGTTCGCGCTCAGGGGCTGGCAGCCTTCGAACAGGTGGCTTTCCAGCATCATCCCCATCAGCGAGGTATCGCCCTGCAAGCGCTGCTCCAGTACCTCGTTGAACACCGCCGGCTGACGCAGCGGGTCCTTGCCGCTGTTGGCGTGGCTGCAATCGACCATGATCCGCGCCGGGATCTTCAGCTTCTGCAGGTCCTGCTGGACCTGGGCCACGCTCTGGCGGTCGTAGTTGGGCCCGCGATGGCCACCGCGCAGCACCAGATGGGTGTCGGGGTTGCCTGGGGTCTGGATGACCGCCGGGTGGCCCTGGCTGTCGACGCCGAAGTGGCGGTGCGGGTGGGCCGCCGAACGCATGGCGTCACAGGCGATAGCGACGCCGCCGTCGGTGCCGTTCTTGAAACCCACGGGCATGTCCAGGCCGCTGGCCATCTCGCGGTGGATCTGCGATTCGGTGGTGCGCGCACCAATGGCGACCCAGTTCAGCAGGTCATCGAAGTAGCCGGCGGCCATGGGCTGCAACAGTTCGGTGGCAATCGGCAGGCCCAGGCGCAGCATCTCGCGCATCAGTTCACGGGACAGGTGCAGGCCGCCGGCCATGTCGTCGCTGCCATCCAGGCGGGGGTCGTAGGCCAGGCCTTTCCAGCCGACGGTGGTACGGGGCTTTTCCACGTAGGCGCGCATCACCAGCAGCATCTGGTCGCGCACTTCATCGGCCAGGCGGGCCAGGTTGGCGGCGTATTCCAGGGCCGATTGCGGGTCGTGGATGGAGCAGGGGCCGACGACTACCAGCAGGCGTGGGTCGCGACCTTCGAGGATGGCGCGCACCGCCTGGCGGTGAGCGGCGACTTGTTGGTTCAAGGCCAGGGACAGCGGCAGTTGCTGCTTGAGTTCCAGGGAGCTGGGCAGGCGCTGGGTCAGGGTTTCATTGGCGCTGACGTGGGCGGACAGGGGCAGGGCGGATACGGACGAGTTCATGTGCGGTCTTCCTGGGCGGGCGGCGGGTTATGTCCCGCGCGCGGCCCTACTGGGGTGTTCGACAATTGGCCGTACTGGCCATAAGTGTGCAATTGCCACCGGTAGGTGACCGATCGGAGGCGGCAGGCTGTCCCGAGCGGAGGCTGCTAAATCGCCAGGCGGAGAACATGTCGTAGCGGTAATAGGTGGAGTAGTTCATGGAGCAATCCTCAGTAAGTTCGGTGTGTCGCTGAAAGTCGTGGTTGAAAATGCAGTGCCGGAAAAAACAAAACCCCCGGTCGGGAGGCCGACCGGGGGTTGAGATTTCTCTGGTAGGCGACCCGTTGAAGTGGGCGCCGGTTGGGTATCAGGCGCGCCAGTGGCTAAACCAATACCCAAAATAAAAGCTGGCCGGAGCCCGAGTGCCGTTGACCCAGGCAGCCGCGACCGAGCGCAGTGCGCTGGCAGTGTGGCGATGCAGGGAAGGGGTCTTGGACAACATGGTTTTCTCCGTAAAGTGGGGGCGAGCTTACTAGAGGCCGGTGTCGGGATTCAATCAGTAATTTCTATCGGCGCAGCACGCGGCGGCTATGGATTAAGCCTGCAGGGGATTTATGCCACACTCGCTGCTCCCGCCTGTTCGCCCTCCAAGGAATGTTCATGTCCGTGCTGACCCTCGCTGCTGCCCAAACGGTGTCCATCGCAGGCGATCTACCGGCCAACCTGGCCCGGCATCAGCGGTTGATGCAACTGGCAGCGGCGCAGGGCGTGCAGTTGCTGGTGTTTCCCGAGCTGTCGCTGACCGGCTACGAGCCGCAACTGGCAGCCGAGCTGGCACTGATGCCGGATACACCGCAGTTGCAGCCACTGCGGGATCTGGCCCGGGAGCTGGAACTGACGGCGGTGGTGGGGATGCCGATCCGCCTGTCTGTTGACGGGCCGGTGCTGATTGGCGCTCTGGTGCTGGGCGGCGACGGTTCGCTGGCGGTCTACACCAAGCAGCACCTGCATGCAGGAGAAGAGCGCGCTTTTGTCGCAGGCTGGGGCGGCGCCCCTTTGCATATCGGTGGCGAAACCGTGGCTTTGGCGGTCTGTGCGGACTTCTGCCACGCCAGCCATGTGCAGGCGGCGGTCGATGCCGGCGCCGGGATCTATGCTGCCGGGGTCTTGATCAGCGAAGGTGGCTACGCCGCCGATAGCGCGCAGCTCCAGGGATACGCCCAGGAACACGGGATGCTGGTGCTGATGGCCAACCACGGCGGCCCCAGCGGTGGTTGGGCCTGCGCCGGACGCAGCGCAGCCTGGGATGCCCGGGGCCGGTTGCTGGGCACCGTCGAGGGTGTGGGCGAGGCTTTGTTGATTGTCCAGGGTGGTACTGGGCAATGGCAGGCGCAAGTGCTGGAGGTGAGCCATTGATGGACGGCTTTTCATTACGCCCGGCGGTTGATTCGGACCTGGCGTTCGCCCGCGATCTGACCCGTTCCACCATGCTCGGCTATTACATTCGCAACGACTTGCTGTGGCAGGACGAAGCCTTCGATGTGGCCTGGGCCGGCCGCAGGAACCTGCTGATCTGCCAGGGTGCCCGGGTGCTGGGGTTTGTCAGCCTGAGCCGGGATGCGCAGGCGCTGTATGTCCGCGAATTGCATGTGCTGGAGGCTTTCCGGGGGCAGGGCGCCGGTGCCTGGACGCTGGAGCAGGTGCTGGAGCTGGCTCGCCAGGAGCGCCGAGGGTTGTTGCGCCTGACTGTGTTCAAGGGCAATCCCGCACAGCGGCTGTATGAGCGGATGGGGTTGCGGGTGGTGGGAGAGGATGATTGCTTCTGGCGCATGGAGCGCTTGTCTGATTCGCTTGCCGGAAGGCTTGGCGACGCCTGAGCACAACGCCGTTCCGCAGGCTTTACTGTGCGTTGGGATCTATCGCGGGCGCATCCTCGAGGATGATGCCGTCCTTCATTCCCAGTAGCACCGCGACCTTGTGCGCTTCCCCTCGTTTGCCTTTCTTGCGGCCTGCCAGCACCTGATAGGTAGTGGCCGGGTCAACCCCGTGTTCACGAGCAAATTGTTGAACCGATTTACCTTGATGTTCCAGCCAGGCCTTGGCTTGTGCGGCAGTGCGGATACCGGGCATAGTTCAAAACCGTTCAAATTTGTTTAATGCTTGAAGAGTATGACACCCCCTTGGGGTGTATCAGATGGGATCATACATCCAAATGAGTGGAATCGGTTCGCGGTTGAGGCAGGAGCGAGAACGCCTGGGACTGTCGCAGAAAGTTTTTGGTGAAATAGGCGGGGTTGAAGCCAACGCCCAGGGTAAATATGAAAGTGGTGATCGTGCACCCAAGGCGGATTATCTGTCCCGGGTGGCGGCAAAAGGGGTGGATGTGCTGTATGTGCTGACCGGCAGCCGGATCCCGATCCAGAGCGGCGGGCTGAGTCAGACCGAGGAAAAGGTCCTGGATTGCTATCGGGCGCTGTTCAAGGAGGATCAGGATGCTATCTGCCGCCTGACCAGTACCCTGGCCGAGCTTTCGGCAAGCCAGGGCGAGAGGCGCAAGGCCCAGGTACGAGAATGAGGGGCGCTGGCCTCTTTCGATGCGCACGGGGGTAGGACCGTTATTGCGCCCGGATGTTTTTTATATAGCGCTTGTGATTAGGTTTGTACGCCGCTTTTTTGCTAAGGTGTCGGGCAACCTGTAAAGACCATATCGCGAGGTGTCTGCTTGATAAGGGTGCTAGTAGTCGATGACCATGATCTCGTTCGTACGGGCATTACACGAATGTTGGCTGACATCGATGGCCTGCAAGTAGTCGGGCAGGCGGAGTCAGGGGAAGAATCCCTGCTCAAGGCGCGGGAGCTGAAGCCCGATGTGGTCCTGATGGACGTCAAGATGCCAGGCATCGGCGGCCTCGAAGCCACGCGCAAACTGCTGCGCAGTCATCCGGACATCAAGGTCGTGGCGGTCACCGTCTGCGAGGAAGATCCCTTTCCTACCCGCTTGCTGCAAGCGGGTGCGGCGGGCTATCTGACCAAGGGCGCCGGTCTGAACGAAATGGTCCAGGCCATCCGCCTGGTATTTGCCGGCCAGCGCTATATCAGCCCGCAGATCGCTCAGCAATTGGTGTTCAAGTCATTCCAGCCTTCCAGTGATTCACCGTTCGACGCCCTGTCGGAACGGGAGATCCAGATTGCGCTGATGATTGTCGGCTGCCAGAAGGTGCAGATCATCTCCGACAAGCTGTGCCTGTCGCCGAAAACCGTGAATACCTACCGCTATCGCATTTTCGAGAAGCTCTCGATCAGCAGCGATGTCGAGTTGACGCTATTGGCGGTTCGTCACGGCATGGTTGATGCCAGCCTCTGAAATGACCGAACAGTTTGATCCCAGTGCCTTTCTTTCTACCTGCAGTGGCCGCCCCGGTGTGTATCGCATGTTCGACAGCGATGCACGCCTGCTTTACGTCGGTAAAGCCAAGAACCTGAAGAACCGGCTCTCCAGCTATTTCCGCAAGACCGGCCAGGCGCCGAAGACCGCCGCCCTGGTGGCGCGCATCGCGCAGATCGAAACCACCATCACCGCCAATGAAACCGAAGCGCTGCTGCTGGAGCAGACGCTGATCAAGGAGTGGCGGCCGCCGTACAACATTCTCCTGCGCGACGATAAGTCCTACCCCTACGTGTTTCTTTCGGACGGCGACTTTCCGCGTTTCAGCATCCATCGCGGGGCGAAGAGGCAGAAGGGCAAGTATTTCGGCCCTTATCCCAGCGCCGGCGCCATCCGCGAAAGCCTCAGCCTGTTGCAGAAGACCTTCATGGTCCGCCAGTGCGAGGACAGCTACTACAAGAACCGTACGCGGCCCTGCCTGCAGTACCAGATCAAACGCTGCAAGGCGCCCTGCGTCGGCCTGGTGGAGCCTGAGGTCTATGCCGAGGACGTGCGCCACTCGGTGATGTTCCTGGAGGGGCGCAGCAATGCCCTGACCGACGAACTCTCCACCGCCATGGAAGCCGCCGCCAGCACCCTGGATTTCGAAAAGGCCGCCGAACTGCGGGACCAGATCTCCCTGCTGCGTCGGGTCCAGGACCAGCAGAGCATGGAAGGTGGCACGGGCGATGTGGATGTGGTGGCGGCCTTCGTCAACCCGGGCGGCGCCTGTGTGCACCTGATCAGCGTGCGCGGCGGCCGGGTATTGGGCAGCAAGAACTTCTTTCCCCAGGTGGGTATCGAGGAGGACGTGGCCGAAGTCATGTCGGCGTTCCTCGGCCAGTATTTTGTCAGCAGCCCGGAACGCGACCTGCCTTCCGAGTTGATCGTCAACGTGGTCCATGAGGACTTCCCGACCCTGATCGCCGCCATCGACGAGCTGCGCGGGCGCGAGTTGACCATCAGCCACCGGGTACGCGGTACCCGCGCCCGCTGGCAGCAACTGGCGGTAACCAACGCCGAGCAGGCCCTGAGCGCGCGCCTGGCCAACCGCCAGCACGTGGCCGCACGTTTCGAAGCCCTGGCCGAGGTGCTGAACCTGGACGAGCCGCCGCAGCGCCTGGAGTGCTACGACATCAGCCATTCCAGCGGCGAGGCCACTGTAGCCTCCTGCGTGGTATTCGGGCCGGAAGGGCCGCTGAAGTCCGACTACCGGCGCTACAACATCGAAGGCGTGACCGCCGGCGACGACTACGCCGCCATGCACCAGGCCCTGACCCGGCGCTTCAGCAAGCTCAAGGACGGCGAGGGCAAGCTGCCGGACATCCTTCTGGTGGACGGCGGCAAGGGCCAGCTGTCCATGGCTCGGGATGTGCTCAATGAGCTGGCGGTGCCGGACCTGATCCTGCTCGGCGTGGCCAAGGGCGCGACCCGCAAGGCCGGTTTCGAAACCCTGTACCTGAACGACGCAGCCCACGAATTCACCCTCAAGGGTGACTCGCCGGCGCTGCACCTGATCCAGCAAATCCGCGATGAGGCTCACCGCTTCGCGATCACCGGTCACCGCGCACGGCGTGGCAAGACCCGGCGTACCTCGACCCTGGAAGGGGTGGCGGGCGTCGGGCCGAAGCGTCGGCGGGACCTTCTCAAACATTTTGGTGGATTGCAGGAACTGTCCCGTGCAAGCATCGACGAGATTGCCAAAGCACCGGGAATCAGTAAAAAGCTCGCAGAGTTGATTTATGCAAACCTGCACAGCGAGTAGAATGCCCAATCACCTCGTAGCCAGTTGTGCCGATGAATATCCCTAATCTGATCACCGTTCTACGCGTCCTGCTCATCCCGATTTTCATTTTGCTGTTCTATTTGCCCTATAGCTGGAGCTACATGGCCGCCAGTTCAGTGTTTGCCTTCGCGGCCGCCACCGACTGGCTGGACGGCTACCTGGCGCGGCGCCTGCAGCAGAGCACGCCGTTCGGTGCGTTCCTCGACCCGGTGGCCGATAAGCTGATGGTGGCGGTGGCCCTGGTGCTGCTGGTGCAGGAGCATCACAACCTGTGGCTGACCTTGCCCGCCGCGGTGATCATCGGTCGTGAAATCGTCATCTCGGCGCTGCGCGAGTGGATGGCCGAGCTCGGCGCGCGCGCGCAGGTGGCGGTGTCGAACATGGGCAAGTGGAAAACGGCGGCGCAAATGCTGGCGCTGGTGATTTTGCTGGCCAATCCCTCGGACTTCAGTTTCTGGGTGCTGGTAGGTTACGCGTTGCTGTTGGCGGCAGCGGGCCTGACCCTGTGGTCCATGCTGCAGTATCTGCGAGCCGCCTGGCCGCACCTGAAAACTGATAACGAGAAAAAATAAGTTTTTTTGAATCAAAGGCTTGACGCGCATTCGGATTTCTATAGAATGCGCAACACCAAGACGTTGCGGGAATAGCTCAGTTGGTAGAGCACGACCTTGCCAAGGTCGGGGTCGCGAGTTCGAGTCTCGTTTCCCGCTCCAAACATAGCGCTGCAGAGTTCCACGAATTCTGCAGCGATCGAAAAAAGGACCTTCGGGTCCTTTTTTCGTTTCTGCGGGCTTCACTGAAATCCAGCACCATCCAGCGCCTTCAAATCCAGGAATTGAGTCCTTCTCAAAAGGCTTGAATCCGGGCAGCGCTGAATCGGTTCGTTGCTGGAGCGGTGATGAACATCCGGCCCCTGGCCTGTTCAGGCACTCACGATGGCACTCTCGGATAACAGCCAGGCGCTGAATGTTTCAAGCGCCGGATAATGCTGATAGCGCGCTGCGCAGGTCAGATAGTAATTGCGACCGCTTTCCATAGGGCCAAACAGTTTTACCAGTGCCCCGGATTTGATTTCGTCTTGCACCAGAATATCGGGAACCAGCCCAATGCCGACGCCAGCGGATACCGCCTGTATAAGGTGAGCCGTGAGCTCAAAGCTTGGGCCTGTCCGCATTTTCTGGTGGTCCAGCTTGTTGAGGTCAAACCAATCAGACCAGCTATTGGGTCGAGAAACGACATTCAACAACAAATGATTGGTGACATCGTTGAGCGACATCTCAAGGCTGTCCGGCAGCGCTTTGGGGCTGGCGACAACCACCAGTTTTTCTTGTAGCAAAAGGTGCGATACGTAGCCCGGCCAGTCGCCTTTTCCCGCGTAGATGATGGCCTGCATGTCGCTCACGCTGGATGGGTTGTCGGCGTGAATGATCCTCGAGTGGACGTGCACCAGGCTCCTGGGATGACGCGCATAAAATTCATGCATTTTGGGCAGCAGCCATTTTGAACCGAAGGTCGGCAGTACCGCGAGGTTCAATGGGCCTTCTTCCTCCTTGAAGGCAATTGTCTGCAGGGTAGCGCTTCGAATTCGGCCCAGTGCGGCAGTGAGTTCATGCTGGTAAAGCGCGCCGGCAGCGGTGAGTTCGATTCTTCTTCCCTCACGTTTGAACAGCGAGACCTCAAGCTGTGATTCCAGAGCCTGCACTTGCCGGCTGACAGCGCTTTGAGTCAGGGCAAGTTCGTCTGCCGCTTTGGTAAAGCTGCAATGTCGGGCTGCTGCCTCGAAAGCGATCAGCAGGGACATCGAGGGGGTCAGTCTTCGTGGGTTCATTCATAAAGCTCATGGAAATGCTGCAGGTTTTACGTTTGTGTGAAGTGTCTTGTCCCCACAAAATCGGTGGAAAGGCCTTTGTCCTGAGCCAGGCCTCGGGCTAGGAAGCATACATAACGAGAATGCTCAGATTAGCCGTATCGCCGCTAGGAATTCCACCATGATTGCCAGGTTGCCTCCCCACGAAACTAAAAACGAACCCTGTGAGTTGTTCCTGGCTCGCCTTGAGAAAGAAGGATTCCAGGGAGAAATTGCTCGCGATCATGCTGTGAGGACAGTGCTGGCAACCGACAACTCGATCTATCAGCGTCTGCCTCAAGCCGCGGTGTTTCCCAGAAATGTGCAAGATGTCGAGCTCTTGGCCCGCCTTGCGGCGCTGGCGTCGTTCAGTTCGGTGGTGCTCACGCCGCGTGGCGGCGGAACCGGAACCAATGGCCAATCGTTGACGAGCGGCGTTGTGGTGGATCTGTCGCGTCATATGCACGGCATCCTTGAGATCAACGTCGAGGAGCGCTGGGTGCGTGTGCAAAGCGGTGTGGTCAAGGACCAGCTCAATGCAGCGTTGAAACCGCACGGACTGTTTTTTGCACCGGAGTTGTCGACGTCGAATCGGGCCACGATCGGCGGGATGATAAATACCGACGCAAGCGGTCAGGGAAGCTGTACCTACGGAAAAACCCGTGACCACGTCCTGGCGCTTTCTACCATTCTGATAGGCGGGGAGCGGCTCGATAGTGCAGTCCTGGAGCGAGATTGCTGGCAGGCGCAAGCACATCGCGACGACAAGGTTGGGGCAATTTATCGATGTGCTTCGCAGATCGCCCATGATTACGCCGAACTCATCGAGCATACCTTTCCCAAGTTGAACCGTTGCTTGACGGGATATGACCTGGCGCATCTGCGTGAGCCGAATGACCGATTCAATCTGAACAGTGTCCTGTGTGGGTCCGAAGGCTCACTGGGTTTCATTGTTGAAGCCACGCTGAATGTGTTGCCCATTCCCAAGTACTCGATCCTTGTCAACGTACGTTACGCGGGCTTCATGGATGCATTGCGCGATGCCAAGGCGTTGATGCAGCTCGAGCCATTGTCCATCGAGACGGTCGACTCCAAGGTCCTCGGGCTGGCCATGAACGACATCGTCTGGCACGGAGTCGCCGAGTACTTTCCCCAAGACCCCGATGTGCCAACCCTGGGAATCAACCTGGTGGAGTTCAGCGGCGACGATGAGGAAGTGGTTCAGCTGCGTGTTCATGAGTTTGTCCGGCACCTTCAGCAGGACACCAGTGTGGTGCGATTGGGGCACACCCTTGCCATCGGTGCAGAGGCATTGAAGCGGGTTTACGCGATGCGCAAGCGTGCGGTGGGGCTGCTGGGGAATGTCAAAGGTTCCGCCAGGCCCCAGCCGTTCGTTGAAGATACTGCGGTTCCTCCCGAGAACCTGGCTGATTTCATTGCGCAATTTCGGGCGCTTTTGGATAGCCATGGTTTGGAATATGGCATGTTCGGCCACGTTGACGCCGGGGTCCTGCATGTGCGGCCGATTCTGGATATGAAAGACCCCGCCCAGGCGGCCTTGATCCAGACCATTTCCGATGCCGTCGCCGAGCTGACGCAAAAGCACGGTGGCTTGCTCTGGGGGGAGCATGGCAAAGGGTTGAGGTCGCAATATGTGCCGGACTACTTCGGCGAACTCTATCCGGCGCTGCAGGAACTCAAGTCGGCTTTTGACCCGTACAACCAACTCAACCCGGGAAAAATCGCCACGCCACACACGCTACCTGACGCTCGGTTGACTCGAGTTGATGAGGTCACGTTGCGTGGCGAGCTGGATCGTACGATTGATGAGCGGGTGTGGTTGCATTACGACGCCGCGGTCCATTGCAACGGCAACGGCGCCTGCTACAACTTCGACCCCGATGACGCCATGTGCCCTTCCTGGAAGGGCACTCGAAATAGAATTCACTCGCCCAAGGGGCGCGCTTCTCTGATCCGGGAGTGGCTGCGCTTGCAGGGGCAGCAAGGTGTCGATGTGTTGGTTTCACAAGGGGCTCGCCCTTTAGCGGCCACGGTGATCAGCTTCGCCAGGCGTGCTGCCAATACGGTTGCGCACAAGATGGGCCAGAAAGACTTTTCCCATGAGGTCTACGAGGCGATGGCAGGGTGCCTCGCCTGCAAGTCCTGTGCGGGTCAGTGCCCGGTGAAAGTGAACGTGCCCGACTTTCGCTCGCGATTCCTCGAGCTTTACCACAGCCGATATCTGCGCCCATTGAAGGATTACCTCATCGGTTCTCTGGAGTACACGATTCCCTACTTGGCCCGTGTGCCGCGCTTGTACAACGGGATCATCGGTTCTGGGATGGTGGGGGCGTTTCTTCGGCGCGTTGCCGGTATGGTCGACAGCCCGCTGCTGAGCTTGCTGAATTTTGATGACGTTTGCCGCCGCTGGAAGGTGCGCGTGGCGTCGCCAGTGCTTCTTGAAGGGCTGGACGAGGCGCAGCGTAAACGCAGCGTTATTCTCGTGCTGGACGCCTTCACCCGTTATTTCGAGACACCGCTGCTCGCGGACTGGATCGAGTTGATTTCCAGGCTCGGGTTTGAGGTGTACATCGCGCCGTTCGCGGCCAATGGCAAGCCGCTGCAGGTTCAGGGCTTTCTAAAGGCATTCGAACAAGCAGCGCATTTCAACGCCCGATCGCTTCGCGAACTGCATCAATATCAGATTCCGTTGGTGGGGCTTGATCCAGCGATGACCTTGGTTTACCGCCAGGAGTACGTCAAGACCCTGGGTGAGGACCAGGCCCCAGCGGTTCTGCTGCCTCAGGAATGGCTTGTGGAGGTGCTTGTGCAATCAGCGGTGAGCGCCGACGAAGGTACTTACTACTTCCTGCCGCACTGCACCGAGAAAACCAACGAGCCGGGCAGTGTGGGCCTGTGGCAGACGATCTATGCGCGAGTCGGCTTGAGGTTGCAGGTGCAAGCCAGTGGGTGTTGTGGAATGTCCGGAACCTACGGGCACGAAACACAAAATGCCGAGACGTCCGAGGTTATTTACCGACAGTCCTGGGGGCCATTGGTGGCCCGTCTTAATGGGGCAGGGCGCCTGCTGGCGGATGGGTACTCGTGTCGAAGCCAGGTCAAGCGCAAGGACGGGCAGCTTGTCCTGCACCCGCTCCAGGCGTTGCTGAGGTTCCTGCGCGACACCGCCACCCCATCTTCAGGATGCTGATTGGCGCGAGCCTGAGGCGGCTTGGCCGCCTCGCGTTTCTCCAGGTATTGATTGGAGGCCATCGGCCCAGCGAAAACCGATGTGCGCAGATCGTCGAGCGGTATCAGAACCCATAGAGCTTTGCAGGGTTATCAACCAAAATCTGCTTGATGAGCGCGTCATCGTTTTCAACCCAGTTAAACAGCATCTCCAGCAGACTGGCATCGTTGGGCATGGGTACCGGTATACAAGGATGTGGCCAGTCGCTCGCCCACAGTAAGCGGTTTGGATTCGCTTCGATCAACGCCCGAGCGTAGGGCGTTACGTCGTCGTAAGGGAAGTCCTTCGATGCTGTAAAGCGATAAGCCCCCGAAAGCTTGACCCACACACGACCTTCTTTTAACAGCCGCAGCAGGTCGGTGAATCCTGGATGTCCCAGCCCGCAACTGGTTGGCATGTGCCCCATGTGGTCGATGACGACTGCGACGGGCAGGCTGGCCACGGTCTCGTACAAGTCGGCGAACTCGGTGATATCGATCAGTAGCTGTAGGTGCCAGCCAAGTGGCGCGACTTTATCTGCCAGCGCTGCAACATCCGATACCTCAACACCGCTTTTGAAGATCAGGTTGACGCGCACGCCGCGCACCCCGAGGCGATGCATTGCCCACAAGGTTTCTGTATCGGTATCGGCATCGATCACCACAACGCCGCGGAATGCGCTGCCCGCTTCTTTCAGTGCCGCGAGCGTTGTGCTGTTGTCCGCCCCATAGACGCTGGGTTGGACGATGACCCCGCGACTTAGCCCCAGGGTTTTTTGGACGCGTTGAAATGCCTCCAGTGGAGCGGGCGGCGGCGTGTAGGAGCGGTGAGGAGAGAAGGGTTGGCCATTCTCGTCACCAAAAACGTGGAAGTGGCAGTCGCACGCGCCGTCAGGCAAGGTGCGTAGCAATGTACGAGGTTCAGGGTCCGGGCCTGCGCATTGCGGTGCGTAGGTCTCTCCCAGCGAACTCATCCGAGTGATTTCCCAACCTTGCAATCCTCGCAATCCGTTGCGTTCGGCGGAGTTGATGATTTGTTGCCAGGTGACTCGTCTGGCAAGGTCGGGATCGCCGAGCCTGATCGCTTCGAAGATCGCCTGATGCTCAGCCAGTAGCGTCTCGCCAAGGTCGCTGGAGCGAACCAGGTGGTTCTCCAGTAACGCCGCTTCGTAGACGTGGCTGCACAGAAAAATGATGAAGTTGCGAAAGTATTCATTGCCTGTGGCATCGGCAATTGCGCGCTTGAACTGCAGGCTGTGTTCCACCATGTCCTGACGGTTTTGGATACTGGCGCGCAGGGTGTCCAGTGCCGCTTCAATCTTGTTCAACTGACTGAGTGACCGGCGTCTGGCGGCCATGGCGGCCGCGGCGACTTCGAGGTCCAGGCGCAGCTCATACAGTTGACGCAGCTTGGTGCTATCGGTGAGCTCCTCTTGAGTAATCCGGAAACTGCTTTGGTTGGCTTCGGTTGCAACAAATACCCCAAGCCCCTGGCGACTGACGACGAGGCCGGCCGAATTGAGCCGAGCGACAGCTTCACGCACTACATTTCGGCTAACGGCAAAAGCCTCTGCCAACCGGCTTTCCGTGGGGATGCGATCACCTGGGCGGAGTCGACCTTCACGTATTTCGCTTTCCAGGTGACGAAAAATTTCAACCGAGAAGTGATCGCGTCGGCCAATTGCTTTTATAGTCATTTTACTCAGTCATCAAATGTCAGTTTCAAAAGCTTGAAACGTCAAACGCCCACGTAACGAACATTGCGTGGGCGTTACTCTAACAAATGATGGCTGGCTCAGTGTAATTGCTTGCCCTTGGTTTCCGGGAGGAAGAAGGTCACCACCAGGACAAGGCAGTAGGCTCCTCCCGCGAAGATCGCGATGGCGGTGCCGAGGCTGTATTTGGCGCTTATAAAGCCTACGAGTCCGGGAAACAGAGCGCCTACCGCTCGCCCAAAGTTATAGGAGAATGCCTGGCCATTGGCCCTCACTGCTGAAGGATAAAGCTCAGTCAAAAAGGCGCCCATGCCGCTGTAGATACCTGAAGCTGCGAAGCCCAGTGGAAAGCCGAGAAACAGCATTTGAGTGTTGGTCAAGTTCAGCTGCATGTAGCAGACCACACTGATGGCCGACAGAACGGCGAAGATGATGAAGTTGGGGCGGCGCCCCAGGCGGTCAGACAGGAAGGCGCCGCAGACATAGCCAAAGAATGAACCGATGATGACGACCATCAGATAGCTACCGGTGCCAAAGACCGACAGGCCCTTTTCCAGTTTCAGATAGGCTGGCAACCACGTGGTGATTGCGTAGTAGCCACCTTGAACGCCCATGCAGAGCAGGGCGGATAGCAGCGTGGTGCGCAGGAGCGAGGGTGAGAAAATGTGCCAGAAAGGAACCGAGTTGCCTGTTTCGCTCTGGTGCTTTTTAGTCCGCAGGAATACCTCGGGCTCTGGTACATATTTACGAATGTAGAGGACCAGAAGTGCCGGAACGATGCCGATCCAAAACAGCGAACGCCAGGCAATATCTTCGGGAAGCAAGCTGAAAGACAGTGTGTAGAGCAGTGCGGCGGCGCCCCAGCCAATGGCCCATCCGCTTTGCACGATACCCACGGCTTTGCCGCGATGTTGCGCTCGAACCATTTCGCCGATCAGTACCGATCCCACGGCCCACTCACCTCCGAACCCGAGCCCCTGCAGTGCCCGAAGGACAAATAACTGTTCGAAGTTTTGCGCAAAGCCGATCAATACGGTGCAGATCGAGAACCACAGAATACTGATCTGCAGCAACCGCACACGACCGTATCGGTCTGCCAGAATGCCCGCTCCCCATCCGCCAATGGACGAGAAAAGTAACGTCACGGTACTCAGTAGCCCCACTGAACCCTTGTCAATGTGCCAAAGGGTCATCAGCGAGGCGATGACAAAGGTGAACACCATGAAATCCAGGGCGTCCAAGGCCCAGCCACCAAATGCGGAATAGAAGGTGCGTTTTTCAACGGTATTAAGTTCGCTAAACCAACTCATTATTATTCTCCGGGCAGCACCGCAGTTCTGCTTGGTTATTGTTTTTGTTATTTGAAGTCGTACAGGGCGCCAGGGTTATCAACCAGAATGCTCTGTCGTTGGCGTTCGCTGGGCGCCCATGAAAGCAAGCGATCCAGCAATGAACTTGTGTCGGGCGTACTTTCGAGTGCTACGTGAGGCCAGTCGCTGCCCCACACCATTCGTTCCGGGGCAACGGCCAGCAAGGCATGGGCGAGCGCATCTGTATCGGCATAGTCCGGACGTTGATCACTCAGGCGGTAAGCGCCCGACAACTTGACCCACCAACCGTGCTCCGCCACGTTCCTCAGCAGCAACTCAAACCCCGGTTCCTTAATGCCCAGATGGGCCGGGAAGTGCCCGAAGTGATCAATCACGACAGCGCAAGGCAACTTGGCCATCCGGGCCTCAATCTCACTTAGAAGCCGAACATCAATCAGAAACTGCATATGCCAGCCAAGGTCGGCAATTCGATGGGCAAGGTGCTCCATCAAGTCCAGATTCACTCCGCCTCGAAACAGAACGTTGATGCGAACACCACGCACACCCAAGGCATGCATATTCGCCAGTTCGTCGTCGCCAACGTGTTCGTCTACTACCGCGACCCCTCTCAGTTGGTCCTGATGACGTTGCAACACTTCGAGCATGTACCGGTTGTCGGTGCCATAGACGCTCGGCTGCACCAAAACCCCTCGCTGCATCCCCATCGCCCGCAACACCTCCAGATACAGCGCCTCAGGTGCCGGAGGCGGGGTGTAGCTACGGTCGGGTACCAGTGGATAGCGCTCAAGATCGCCGGAGATTACGTGTGCATGGGTGTCGCATGCCCCGGCCGGCATTACGAAGCTCGGGGCCCGGACCTCTGCTCCAGGGGGCGCGCACAAAGGCGGCGAGTCGGTGGCGGGTCGCAAGTGAGACATGGATTTCATCCCCTCGACAGCCTTTCGCGCGTCATCACGGTTGAAAAGCGGCACTTGTTAGTTGTTGGTTGTTGGTTGTCCTACAAGTGCTGGCATGTTGAGTTTTTGCCTCTGCCTTGTCAATGCGTGCAGGCGTGGTTTTTTACACGGGGTTGGGGGGTGTCATCAGGATGCCTGGTCGAGATTGCTCAGCCCCCGGCCGAACCGGCCCAGGCTGAACGAGGTATTGAGCAACGCCGGCGGGCCAAGCGGCGGCCCGCCTCAGTTCTAAAGCTCGGCCGCTGAAAAACCGTTGCGCTGGAAGAACCGGTCCAGCTCCCGGGGCAGGGGCTCCACGCCGGTGAAGATCTTCAAGTACTCGGGGATGTAGCGCATGCGCTGCGCCATCGGTTCCTGGGTGTTCATGCTGATGTAGCCGATCTGGGTCAGGTAGATCGAGCGCGCGCGGGTGACGGCGGCGTCATGGGCGAAACCGAAACGGTCGAACATCTGTGCCAGGGCCTGCACCCGCTGTGCATCGGCCTGGCGGATCTCGTGCGCCACTTCGGGGGATTGCAGGGCCCAGCTGCGCATGGCGAACTCGAACTGTGAATCGAACAGTTCGCTGTTCAGCCAGCAGTCGAAGACGTTGAGAATCGCCTCGGTGATGGATTCGGCATAGGCCTCGGACTGTGACACCAGGCTCAAGGTGTTCTTGTTCTTCCACAGATTAACCAGGGCTTCGAGCAGGGCTTCGCGGTCCTGGAAATACCAGTAGAAACTGGTGCGCGACAGGTTGAGTTTCTTCGCCAGCGGCATCACCCGCACCGCATCCACTCCCGATTCCTTGAGGCTCTCATAGGCCGCGTTGAGCCAGCTTTCCAGAGAGCCGCGGCCGGCAGCTTCCACATTGTTGCTGGTTGCTTTCATGGGGCATTTTTTCCTTGTCCGTTTAACCTTGACGGGGCGAATGTACACCACTGTCGGCATCATTGACACTTGTGTACATTGAGGTCTATCGTCTGCCTTGCCTGATGACCAGTATGCGAGACCGATATGAATAACGATCCGCTTCTTCAGCCCTATCGCCTCAAGCACCTGACACTTCGCAACCGCATTATCACCACCTCCCACGAGCCGGCGTACCCCGAAGAGGGCATGCCGAAGAAATTGTACCGGGCCTACCACGTCGAGCGTGCCAAGGCCGGCGTGGCCATGACCATGACTGCAGGCTCGGCGGCGATCTCCCGCGATAGCCCACCGGTGTTCAACAACATCCTGGCGTACAAGGACGAAGTGGTCGGCTGGATGAAAGACCTCACCGACGAATGCCACGAGCATGGTGCGGCGGTGATGATCCAGCTCACCCACCTGGGGCGCCGCACCCGCTGGGACAAGGGCGATTGGCTGCCGGTGGTGTCGCCCTCGCACAATCAGGAGCCGGCACACCGAGCCTTTCCCAAGAAGCTGGAAATCTGGGATATCGAACGCATCATCCGCGATTACGCCGACGCCGCCGAACGCATGCAGGCCGCCGGCCTGGATGGTATCGAACTGCAGGCCTACGGCCACCTGATGGACCAGTTCTGGTCGCCATTGACCAACGAGCTGGAGGGCGCCTACGGCGGTTCATTGCACAACCGCCTGCGGTTTACCTTCGAGGTGCTGAGTGCGATTCGCCAGCGGGTGGGCCCGGAGTTTATCGTCGGCATCCGCTACACCGGCGATGAGGTGCTGGCCGGCGGCCTTGAGAAAGAGGAGGGGCTGCACATCTCGCAGCTGTTGAAAGACAGCGGCATGGTCGATTTTCTCAACGTGATTCGCGGCAATATCGCCACCGATGCCGGGTTGACCGACATCATCCCGATCCAGGGCATGCGCAATGCACCGCACCTGGACTTTGCCGGGGAGATTCGTGCCCTGACCGGTTTCCCCACCTTCCATGCGGCGAAGATCCCCGATGTCGCCACCGCCCGCCACGCTATTGCCTCGGGCCTGGTGGACATGGTGGGCATGACCCGTGCGCACATGACCGACCCGCACATCGTGCGCAAGATCATCGAGAACCGTGAAGATGAAATCCGCCCCTGTGTCGGCGCCAATTATTGCCTGGACCGGATCTACAACGCCGGCGCCGCCTACTGCATTCACAATGCCGCCACTGGCCGCGAAACCAGCATGCCCCACGAGGTGCCCAAGGCCGCGCACCCGCGCAAGGTCCTGATCATCGGCGCCGGCCCCGGTGGCCTGGAGGCGGCGCGGGTCGCCGGCGAGCGCGGGCATGAAGTGCTGGTGCTGGAAGTGGCCGACCAGCCCGGCGGGCAGGTGCGCCTGACCGCGCAGTCCGAGCGGCGCAAGGAGATGATCAGCATCATCGATTGGCGCATGGCGCAGTGCGAGCGCCTGGGGGTGAAGTTTCGTTTCAACACCTGGGCCGATGCGGCGATGGTCCTCGATGAAAACCCCGACGTGGTGATCGTCGCCACCGGCGGCTTGCCCCATACCGAAGTCCTGCACAGCGGCAACCAGTGGCTGGTGTCGAGCTGGGACATCATCTCCGGCGACGTGAAGCCTGGGCGCAATGTGCTGGTGTACGACGATGCCGGCGATCACGCAGGTTTGCAGGCTGCCGAGTTCATCGCCCGCAGCGGCGCCAGGACCGAGATCATGACCCCCGACCGCTCGTTCGCGCCGGAGGTGATGGGCATGAACCTGGTGCCTTACATGCGCTCGCTGCAGCAGTTGGACACCACCTTTACCGTCACTTACCGGCTCAAGGCCGTGGAGCGCCAGGGCGAGCAGTTGCTGGTGACCATTGGCACCGACTACAGCGACCTGGAGAAAACCCGACAGGTGGACCAGATCGTGGTCAACCACGGCACCCGGCCCCTGGACGAGCTGTATTTCGAACTGCAGCCCATGGCCACCAACGAAGGCGCCGTGGAGTACAAGGACCTGATTGCCGGCACCGCGCAAAACCTGGTGACCAACCCTCAGGGGCGTTTCCAGTTGTTCCGGATCGGCGATGCAGTGTCATCGCGCAATACCCACGCGGCCATTTACGACGCACTGCGCCTGGTCAAGGACCTCTAGCCACTGCTTGCGCCCTGTTTTGCACAATAAGAAAGACAGCCGTCATCCGTTTCCCTAGCGTCAAGTCACTGCCCCGAACGTTGGTCTGACTGGTTTTGATAAACCTCAAACTCTTCCCAGCGGAGGTTGTTGCATGCACACGGATACCGATTTCACCGAGCTGCTCAATGTCGTTCCCCCAAGCCCTCTGCACTATCGCAGTGATGTCAGCGTCACCGGCCATGCCTTGGCCCCGGTGGACCACGGCCTGCTGGCGGCCTATGCCGCGATCGACCGGCCGGCGCTGCGCCAGTACCGCCTGGAGCGCATTCGCCAGCAACTGCGCAAGCAGGATTACGCCGGCGTGCTGCTGGCCGACCCGATCAATATCCGCTACGCCACCGATACCAATAACCTCGGCCTGTGGGTGATGCATTCCCCTAGCCGTTACGTATTCGTGGCCACCGATGGCCCGGTGGTGCTGTTCGAGTTCGACAGCAGCCGGCACAACAGTGAGCACATCGAGACCATCGATGAAATTCGCCCGGCGATCCCCTGGCTGTATTTCCTGGCCGGCCCACGGGTCGAGGAGAAGGCCGAACGCTGGGCCCTGGAGGTGGCCGACCTGCTGACCCGGCATGGCGCCGGCAATCGTCGCCTGGCAGTGGACCGCTGCGACCCCTGGGGCGCGGAAAAGCTCAAGGCCAGGGGCATCCAGCTGTTCGATGCCCAGCCGCTGATGGAGCAGGCGCGGCTGATCAAGTCGGTGCAGGAGATTGCCAGCCACCGGGTGTCGATGGATGTGTGCGACCTGGCGATTGCCCGCATGCGCGCCAGCCTGGTGCCGGGCATCACCGAAAACCAGCTGTGGAGCATCATGCACGGGACCAACGTGGCCCAGGGCGGGGAGTGGGCCGAGAGCCGCCTGCTGAACTCCGGGCCGCGCACCAACCCCTGGTTCCAGGACGCCTCGGACAAGCTCATCGCGGCCGGGGAGATGGTCTGTTTCGACACCGACATGGTGGGCCCGGGCGGTTATCTCTCGGACATCTCCCGCAGCTTCATCTGCCCCGGCAAGGCGCCGACGGCGGCCCAGCGCGACCTGCTGGACATCGCCTCGCAGCAAATCAGTTTCAATCTCGACCTGCTGCGCCCGGGGCTGTCGTTTCGCGAGTTCGCCGAGGGCTGCTGGCCGGTGCCCAGGCAGTTCGAGCACAACCGCTACATGATGATGCTGCACGGTGTGGGCCTGGTCGATGAGTACCCCAGCGTGGCCTACGCGGTGGACTTTGCCGAGTGGGGCTATGACGGCCACTTCGAGGAAAACATGGTGCTCTCGGTGGAGAGCTACATCGGCGAGCGGGGCGGCCATGAAGGCGTGAAGCTCGAAGAGCAGGTGCTGATTACCGCTGCTGGAGCGGTCAAGCTTTCCCGTACCCCGTTAGTCGACGGCGATCGATAACAGTGGTTGTTGCCTGATTCTTGCAGGCACGGCGTCTACCCTGTCCGGAGAAAAACAATGAGCAGCATGACCGTGATCGAAAACGCCAGCCCCCTGGCACCGCCCCCGGTACCCAGCGCCGAACCTTTCCTGCGACTGGAGGCGATCCATAAGCAATTCGGGCCTTACCCCGTATTGCACGACGTGTGTTTCGAGATGGCCAAGGGTGAGGTGGTGGCGATCATCGGCCCCAGCGGCTCGGGTAAAAGCACCTTGCTGCGTTGCATCAACCAACTGGAGCCCGCGACCCGGGGGCGGGTCAGCATGGGCGGGGTGGCTATCGAAGCCGGGCGCCCGCTGCCCCGGAGCGAGCTGCTCAATCTGCGCCGGCGCATCGGCATGGTGTTCCAGTCGTTCAACCTGTTTCCGCACCTTACGGTGCTGCGCAACGTCAGCCTGGCGCAGGTCCGCACCCTCGGCCGCAGCGCCGAGGAAGCTGACGCCCGCTCTTTGCAGTTGCTGGACCGGGTGGGGCTCGCGGACAAGGCCAACGCCTATCCGGCGCGCTGCTCCGGCGGCCAGCAGCAACGCATCGCCATCGCCCGGGCCCTGGCGCTGGATCCGGAGCTGATGCTGTTCGATGAGCCGACCTCGGCCCTGGACCCCGAGCTGGGCCTGGAAGTGCTGGCGGTGATGAAGGAGCTGGCGCGCGAGGGCATGTCGATGCTGGTGGTGACCCACGAGATGCACTTTGCCGAGACGGTGTCCGACCGGGTGGTGGTGATGGCCGAAGGGCGGATCATCGAGCAGGGGCCCAGTGCCCAGGTGATGCGCGAGCCGCAGCACGCGCGGGTGGCGCAGTTTCTCCAGGCCGTGAGGAATCGCTGATGGCGGATATTCTGCTGGTCCTGTTGCGCGGCGTGCCCTGGACCCTGAGCGTGACCCTGGGCGCTTTCTGCATCGGCGTGGTGCTGGGCTTTCCACTCTGTGCCCTGCGTCTGTCGAACCTGAAGCTGTGTCGCTGGCTGGCGGCGATCCTGGTGCTGACCCTGCGTTCGATACCGCCCATCGTCTGGCTGTTCTTCATCTTCTTCGGCATCGGAGGCGGCTACATCGCCTTGTCGCCGTTCGCTGCCGCGGTGCTGGGCCTGGGGCTGATCACCGCGGCGCATATGTCGGAGGTGTATCGCGGTGCCTTTGCGGCGATCCCCCAGGGGCAGTACGAGGCGGCGCAGGTGCTCAATCTGTCGGCGCCCCAGCGCTTTTTCGATGTGATGCTGCCGCAACTGGTGCGCATCGCCATTCCCACCTCGGCCACCTATGCCATTGGCTTGCTCAAGGACTCGGCCGTGGCCTCGACCATCGGTGTCGGTGACGTCAGCTTCCAGGCGTACCAGATGTCCCAGCAAACCTTTCAAGGGCTGGAGGTGTACAGCGTGGCGGCGCTGGTCTACCTGATTCTCAGCGTACCGGTGGCGCTGTTCTCGCGCTGGCTGTCGGCCACCCTGAAGCAGAGGATTGCCCGATGAACGAGATCCTGACGATGTGGCTGGCCTGGTTTCCCGAGCTGTGGAAGGGCTTTGTGCTGTCAATTCAGGTCACCGCCGCCAGCCTGGCACTGGGGGTGGTCCTTGGGTTGTTGCTGGCGCTGGGTGTGTCGGCGCCCCGCCGGGCAGTGCGCTACCCCTCGTTGCTGATTGTCGAGCTGGGGCGTGGCGCGCCGGCGTTGATCCTGTTGCAGTACTTCTATTTCGGCCTGCCTTCGGCGGGCCTGACCCTGAGTTCTTTCTGGGCGGCAGCCCTGGCGCTGGCCTACTGCACTGCGGCCTACACCAGCGAGATCATCCGTGGCGGCATCGAGGCGGTGGCCCAGGGGCAGAACGAGGCGGCCGAGGTGATCGGCCTGAACCGCTTCGATGCACTGCGCTTCATCATCTTGCCCCAGGCGTTGCGGGTGGCTCTGCCGTCGTTGCTGGGGTTCTCGATCATGATGTTCCAGGCCGCGTCGTTGTGTTTCACCATCGCGCTCCCGGAGATCGTCAGCCGCGCCTCGGCCATCGGTTCATCCACCTTCGAGTACATGCCGGTGCTGACCCTGGCCGGCCTGATGTATGCCGCTGTGTGTGCGCCCGCGACCCTGGGTGTGGCGGCGCTGGAGAAAAAACTGGCCCCCAGCCAGCACGCATGACCTGCTCGAGCCGTCTTTCGGCTGCCATTCTCTTAATGCAACCCATGCACAGGTGAAGCCATGATCCGTTCATTCAAACGCATTGTTCGTTGGGCGTTCCTTTGTTCCTCCCTGGCGGGAGGTTCGGTGCTGCTCGGTGCCCCCCAGGCTCTGGCCGACTGCAAGCCGGCCCACTCGTTTGAAACCCTGACTCCGGGGGTGTTGAGCGTCGCGGCCTGGGTCTTCCCGCCGTACTCGATCCCCGGGCCGGGCAACCAGTTGAGCGGGGTCGATGGTGAAATCATCAAGCGCATCGCTGCCAGGGAATGCCTGGATATCAAGCTGACAGTGGTGGACCCGGCGGCGGTGGTCCAGTCGGTGATCGCACGGCGGGCCGACGTCGGCATCGGCGACTGGTACCGTACCGCCGAGCGCAGCAAGGTCCTGGGTCTGACCGCGCCGCTGTACCTGGACGTGATGGGGATCATTTCCAGCGAGGGCTATTCGAAAATCTCCGAGCTCGAAGGCCAGCGCATCGGCACGGTGCAGGGTTACCTGTGGGTCGACGACTTGAAAAAGGCCTTTGGCGACAATCTGGTGCTCTACCCCAACCCGGTGGCCATGGCCCAGGACCTGGCGGCCAAGCGGATTGCGCTGGGCATCGACAGCTTTGCGGTGGGTGTGGCTTCGCAGCAGAAGGGTGCCTACCGGGGCATGAGCATCAAGGTCTCGGAGCCCGACCCGCGGGTTAAGGCTACCCTGGAGCCGGGGCAGACCAGTTTTCCCCACACCAAGGCCAATACGGCGCTGAGTGAGGCGCTCAATGAAAACATCCAGGCCTTGCATGCTTCTGGCGAAATTGCCGAGATACTCGGCTCGTTCGGCCTGGATAAACAAGCCGCCAACGTGGGGGCGCCACGCCTGGTGGAATGACCCGCAGCCCCGGGCCCGGTGGTCAGGGCGGTTGTGCAGCAGCGTCAGGGAGCAATCGATGCAAGAGAGTGCAGCGTTCAAGTGTCTGTCGCTGGCAGAGGCCAGGGATTTTGCCCGGCGCTGCTGCCTGCAGGCGGGCAGCAGCCAGGAAGTGGCCCAGGCTCTGGCCGAGGCCACGGTATCGGCCCAGGGTCATGGCCTGGCCAGTGTGGGTTTCGAGCATCTGGCCGATTACCTGCACGGGTTTGCCAGCGGGCGCATAGCGGGCTTGGCCAAGCCACTGATCACCCAGGTAGCCCCGGCGATGATCCGTTGCGATGCGCGCGCGGGCATTGCGCAACTGGGGTTCGATCAGGCCTTTGGCGCTGTGTGTGACAGCGCCCGGCAGTTGGGAATCAGCCTGTTTGCCCTGCACAACGGGTTTACCTGTGGCGAGCTGGGCTACTACACCCGGCGCCTGGCCGCCGAAGGCCTGGTGGCATTGGCGTTTTGCAACGGCCCGGCGCTGTTGACCGTGGCCGGCCAGCGCCAGCCGATCTATTCCACCAACCCCCTGGCCTTCGCCGCTCCCTGCGGCGACGGGCGCCTGCTGCTGATCGACCAGGCCAGCAGCGCCACGGCCTTCGTCAACCTCCTCAAGGCGGCCGAGGCCGGGGAGGCGATCCCCGAAGGCTGGGCAGTGGATGCCCAGGGCGCAGCCACCCTGAGTGCCCGGGAGGCCATGCACGGTGCCTTGCTGGCGTTCGGCGGCAGTCGCGGGGCCAACATCGCCTTGCTGGTCGAAGTGCTCGCCGGCGGTGTCGCCGGGGGCAACTGGTCGCTGGATGCGCCCGATTTTCGAAGCGGCGCACAATCGCCGGGTTCGGGCCTGCTGGTGATCGCCATCGCCCCGCACCTGCTCGACGAGCAGTTCGAGGCTCGACTGGCGCGGCAGATGCAGCGCCTGGCCACCCTGGGGGTTCACCCTCCGGGGCAGGCCAAGCAGCAGGCCTGGGCCCGGGCGCAAATAGAAGGAATCAGCTTGCCTATGGCGCTGTATCAGCAGCTGGCGGCGCGCTTCTAGGGGGGAGCGAGTTCTGCCGTCAGAGCCCCAATCGTTGCAGCGATGCCAGGGAGCGGCTTACCTGGCGGATGACATGGGTGGCCAGAAGCGATTGCGCGGGGCATCACAACCGGCGCAGCCGGTGTTTGAATAATCCCCGGAATAATGCTGTGATTGCGCCCGTCACGCCCCCCGGCGGCCCTGCTTTTTTCAGAGACACTGCGAAATGGATAGCCAAGAAACGACAGCCAGGATGTCGCAGTTGCCTTCCGGCGATGACCTGTTCACGCGCCTGCAAGGGATTGCTGCCCAGACCGCACTGGTGTTGGAAACCAACAATCTGCGCGGCGGCAAGAATGCAGGCGAAGCCTTGGGCAGCCTCCAGCGGCTGATTGCCCGGCTGGCCCTGCAAAGTCTGGCGCCCCAGGCTTTTGCCCAATGGATCATCACCCATGACGGCCTCGACCTTGAGGCGCGCCAGGCGCTGTGCAGCCTGGCCGGCTGTGCGCTGGAGTTCATTGAGATCGATGCCGGCACCGGTTACTACGATGCCAAGAATGTCGGTTTCGATGGCGTCGACCAGGTGCGCTGCCAGTACGTGGTATTCGCCGATGCCGACTGCCTGCCCGATGCCCATTGGCTGGAAGAATTGCTGCTGCCCTTTGTGCAACCCGAGGCGCCCGTGGCGGTGGCCGGGCGCACCAGCTACGCGCCGAGCGTCGCCGGCAGTGCGCTGACCGCCATCGACTTCATGTATTTCCCCAGCCCCTTGCGCCACGGCGCCACGCGTAACTTCTACGCCAACAACGTGGCTTTTCGCTGTGCCACCTTCGAGCAGTATCGCTACGAGCCCCTGGATGGCATCTATCGTGCCCATTGCCAGGTCATGGGCCTGCGCCTGCAAGCGGCGGGGGTGGCGGTGGCCTATGCGCCGGCGGCGCATACCGAGCACCGGCTGCCCGACAGCCAGGGCGAGGTGTTCAAGTTGCGCTGGCTCAGGGGCGGCGACAGCGTCGGCCTGACCCCGTATCTGGTGCGCGCCTACCTGCCGGGCTGGCTGCAATGGCTCGGGCGCAGTGGGCCGCTGGGGCCTTTGTGCGTGATGGTCGGGCGCCTGGGCTACAGCCTGCGGGCCCTCAACCACCAGGACCTGCCGCCCCTGCACGGAGCCCGGCGCCTGGGGGCCATGGCCATGGTCACTGCCATCTCGTTGCTCGACACTGCCGGCGCCGTGGTGCGTGGCTGCGGGCTGTCCATCGGCCGCTCCAGTGCCCGGCACAGTGAAGCGTTGTCCTACCACCGCAACCTGGATTGATCCGCGTCGCGCCGTATCGTCGCACGCCGTTCGCGTGCCCAGAGGAAGTCCCCATGCAGAACCCTTCTCTTGCCTCATTCGGCCGTTCCCTGGCGTGCCTGGCCTTGCTGGCACTCGGTGGCCAGACCCAGGCCGCTCCCAGCGAGTTCGCCGGTCGCGGGGTGTACCACTTCGCTTCGGACAGTGGCTGCGCCACGTTCGCCTCCAGCAACCTCGACTGCAACCGCATCGCCCTGGACGTGAGTGATGCGCGGGCCAGTGTCGACCGGCAAACCCATGCCATCGTCATCGACGCCGACAGCAACCACGACAGCAAGACCGTGATCGGCGACATTCTGCTGCACGGCAGCGGCATCGCCAGCGACGGCCAGCGTGTACCCCTGAGCCTGCAGGTGCTGCTGCGCCGTTCGGGCAAGGTGTGGAAATCCGATACCTATGTGCACGCACCGGTGCGTGGCAAGTTCCGTGACATCAGCCTCGATCCCTATCAGATCAGCGTCCGTGAAGGCACCCGTGAGCGCGTGCTGTTCAGCCCCGAACAGGCGCGCAACGTATTGGCCCAGCCGTCGATCGCGGCGCGCCTGGCCAGTTATTTCGTGGTGGTGCGCCCCAGCGATGCGCAGCACCCGACAGCGGGCGACATCACCATCGGCCTGGGCGTCGGCCGAGTGTCGAAGTCGCTGATGCGTGCCAGCTTCAGTGCCAGGCAGCCGGGCAGCGAAACGCTGGAGCAGGTGCTGCAGCAGGGCACCTGGAACCTCGACCTGCAGGCCCTGAGCGGGCAGATCCCGCTGTGGGTGGTACAGCGCCAGCTGTTTGTCTTTGCGCTGGAGGACAGCCCGTTGCTCAGGGAGGTGCGTCAGCGGGGCTTGAACAAGGGCGACAGCCTGGAGCTGGGTGCGGTCAACGGCCAGGGTTACCTGCGCTATAACGGCCAGGAGGAGAGCTTTCCCGGCGCTGCGGCCAGCGGCACGGCCTTCATGCGTGACAGCTTTATCGGCCTGATCCTGGCCTGGCAGCGCCATTCGCACGGGGCCAGGACGGCCACCGCCAGCGCCGCGCAGTCCGTGCAATGAATGCGGGGCAAGCGGTTGCCGGCGAGGCCAACTTCGACTGCCTGAGCATGCCCCGGCCCCAGGGCCTGGGGGCGCTGCAGGCGCGGCTGGTGGACCGCATCAAACGCGCCGCCTTGTTGCGCCTGCACCGCAGCCCGCGAGGCGAACGCCTGCTGTTGCGCATGTACCTGGCTGGTGAAGACGCCACCGAGCGTGCGTTGCTCGATGAGTTGTTGCCGCAGTCGCCACCCTGGCTCGAACGGCAGGTAGCACAGCACCTGGCCGATGAGCAGCGCCACGTGACCCTGTTTGCCGAGGCCCTGCGCGAGCGGGGCGACGACGCTCAAGCCCGCCTGGAGCCGGACTGGCTGAGCCGGCGCAAGATCCAGCGCTGGCAGCGCCTGGCCCGTCGTTATGCGGGGCATTTCGAACAGGGCCTGCTGGTGCCGGCCTACGCCACCGGGTTGTGTGCCGAGCAGATGGCCGAGCGGGTATTGACCCGCCATTGTGCGGTGCTGGATGCCGGGCATGGCTTGTATCCGTTGCTGGCGCGGGTGCTGGCCGACGAGAAAGCCCACGTGCGCTTGTGCGAGAACACCCTGCGGCGCATCGTGGCGCCCCATGAGGCGGGCCATCTGGCGCGCCTGCTCAAGGACATTCGCCGCGTCGATGCGAGCTTTGGCGTGACCGGTGCCCTGGCGATGTATGGTGCCGGCTGGCTGCTCGGTGGTCGGGGCCGAGTGGGGCGATGAGTGCACGGATTCTTTACCTGGCGACCGCCGATGCCCGCGGGCACCTGATGCGCGCCCAACTGCTGGTACATGCCTTGCGTGCGGCCGGGGCCGAGGTCGAGGTGCTGACCACCTCGCAGCAGGGGCAGGACTTCCTGCAGCGCTTCGGCATTGCGGCGCAGATTCTCTCGCTGCATTACGCGGTGCAGTTCGACAGCCAGCAGAACATGCTGCGCCAGGCCACCAACCGCAATGTCGCCCACTACCTGTTCCGCCCCGGGCGCATGCTGCGGGACATCCTCCAACTGCGGCGCCGGCTGCGCGGCGTGGACCTGGTGATCAACGATTCCTTCCACCCGGCGCTGCTCTACATGGGCATGCTCCCGGGCTGGCGGCGCCAGGTGGTGCACGTGTACGGGGCCAGCCTCAAGGTGGCGCTGCTGAACAACTTTGCCGGCATGTGGCCGCGCCAGTTCGGGCGCCTGTTCGGCTGGATTGTCGGGCGCCAGATCGATACGGCGCGGGCGCGCATCGAGCACGATTTCGCCTATGAAGTCGACGATTCCCAGGCCCCGGCACTGTATCGCCTGCCGACCCCGGTGGCCCTGGCCGAAGCCTTGCCGGAACAGGCCGCCGTGGGCGCCGCGGTGTACCTCAACCCGCATTTTCGTGAGCCCGACCTGGCCGATGCCTTGAGCCGTGGCCTGGAGGATGCGGGCCTGGACGCTCACCGCGTGGGCGAGGGGTATGCCGGGCGCAGTGGCTGGCTGCAGGTCGATCCGCTCTGGGCCAGCCGCGCTGCCCGGGCGCAACTCCTGGTCTCGGCACCGGGCATGGCGGCGCTGTCCATCGCCCGGGTCTACCAGCGGCCGATCATCCTGGTGGTGAGCGACCAGCCGGAACAGACCAGCAACGCCGCCCGGGCCCGGCAATTGCAGTTGCTGCACCGGGTGGTGACCTGGCGCGGCGACCCTGCCGATTTTCGCCGTCAGGTGGCCGAGGCGGCGCGGCAGTTGAGCGCGGCGGCGCCAGCGCCCGACGTGATCTCGGGCAACCAGCGGGCCCAGGCACGGATCGATGCCTGGGCCGGCCGCTTGCTCGGCTTGTGAGGGCGCGGCCGTGAGTCGTCACCGCTCCATGCCCGCACCGGGCCAGCAGCCATGACCGGCACCTTGCAGCGCCTGATAGCCGCCGCCAACCTTCGGCAGGCCCTGGCTGCGGTGTTCGCCCTGCTGTTGGGGCTGGGCGCGTTCATGGGGCTGCAGCGCCTGGTGACGCCGCGCTACAACTGGGTCACGCCATTGGATGAGCTGATCCCCTTTATCGCCCAGTCCTGGTTCGTCTATGTGCTGTTCTTTCCCTTTGTGCTGCTGGCGGCGGCCTATGCCAGCCAGGAGGGCTTCAGGGCCCTGCGCAACGCCACCGGCATGGCCTTCGCCGTTGGGCTGCTGTGCTTCTGGCTGTTCCCCGAATATGTGCCGAGGCCGGATATCGCCGCCCTCGACAATGGCTTCCTGCAACAGCGGCTGGGCCGGATGTGGCAGCTGGACCTGGCCTGCAACGGTTTTCCCAGCCTGCATGTGGCAGTGACCTGCCTGGCCTGTCGCGCGCTCTGGCGCCGCCCTTGCAAAGAGCTGAGCGCTGTCATCGGCCTGCTGATCTGCCTCTCGACCCTGACCCTCAAGCAGCACACGCTGATCGATGTGGCGGGCGGCCTGTTCCTGGCCCTGGCCTGTGCCCTGGCCACCCAACGACAAGGAAACCCTGCCCGTGTCCCAGCCTGAACCCCGTGCCGGAGAGAATCGGGCCCTGCGTGCCTTTGCCCCCGACGCCGGGCTGTTCCTGCTCAAGCCCTGGATCGGTGGCCTGGCGCTGCTGGCCGACTGGGGGCTGATCGCCGCCGCATTCGCCTGCGCCGCGCTCTGGCCGCACCCCGTCATCTACCTGCTGGCCGCGCTGCTGATCGCCCGCAGCCAGTTGGCGCTGGCGGTGCTGATGCACGAGAGCGCCCACGGCCTGCTGCTGCGCGGGCAGAAAGCCAATGATCGGCTGGGCCAGTGGCTGGCCGCCGGCCCGCTGTTCCTGTCCCTCTGCACCTACCGCGCCGGCCACCTCAAGCATCACCTGCATCCGATGGAGCATGACGACCCGGTGGTGGCGGTCTTCGGCCTGGGGGATTACCCCTTGCCCCGGGGCAAGCTGGCCCTGCGCCTGCTGGCGGACCTGTGCGGGGCGGGCTACTTCATCAGTGCCTTGAGGTTCGCCCGGGGTGACTACCGCGCGATCATGCCCCGGGTCGACAAGTCGCCGCGCCAGGCCCTGGCGGAAGTGCTGTCCATGCTGGTCAGCAACGGCCTGCTGTTCGGCCTGCTGGCCTGGAGCGGCCACCCCTGGCTGTACCTGGGGTTGTGGCTGTTGCCGGCGATTACCCTGCTGCCCTTGCTGGGCCGGGTGCGAGCCATCATGGAGCATGCCGGCCTGCCGGCTGCCGCCGACCAGAGCCGCAACGCCCGCAGCATCGTGCGGCCCAGCGTGCAGACCTTCCTGTTCGGCCCCCACGCCATCCACTACCACATCGAGCATCACCTCTATGTGCGTGTGCCGTTCTACCACCTGGGCGGCCTGCACCGGCAACTGGCCACGGCGCAGTTGCTGCCCGAGGGCAACCTCTACCAGGGGTATGGCGGGGTACTGCGAGATGTCAGCGACCCCGACTGGACGTCAGCGGCGCGCTGAGGCGTGGAGGAAGGGGAGAACGGGCCCGCCATGGGTGGCGGGCCCGTGAGGGCGGTCAGAGCTTGGGCAACTGGCCGATGCGGCCGACCATCTCGGTGACGATCTGCAGGTCCAGGAGGAACTGCTCCACGGTCTTGAACTCGTTGTCGGTGTGGCCGGTGTACTTGACCTCGGGCCGCGCCAGGCCGAACTGCACGCCGTTGGGCAACTCGTGCACCGAGGTGGCGCCGGCGGAGGTGCCGAACTTGTGCGCCATGCCCAGGTTCTCGCTGGCCACCGCCAGCAGTGCCTTGACCCATTCACCCTCGGGGTTGCGGTACATAGGTTCGGCGATCTTGGTGTCGATGTTCACCGCTACCTGGGTCTTCTTGCTCCAGGCCGCCAGCTTGTCGGTGATTTCGCCCTTCAGCACTTGCGGGGTCTTGCCCTTGGGCACCCGCAGGTTGACCGCCAGCTTGAAGGTCTTGTCATCCACGCTGACCTGGGTCAGGGAGGTAGTCAGCGGCCCCATGAAGTCGTCGGAGAAGCCGATACCCAGCTTGTTGCCCAGGTAGTCCAGGCCCCAGTTGTCGGCGGCGTAGCGGGCACCATCGGTGAAGGCGTTGTGCTTGAAGGCGATCTTGCCGTCCTGGCTGTTGATGAAGTCCAGCATCCGCGCCACCGGGTTGACCCCGGACTCGGGCTCGGAGGAGTGGGCCGAGACGCCGGTGACCGTCAGTTGCACATCCTTGCCCACCACCTTGGCCGCGACCTGGAAGTTGCCGCCGTGCTGCTTGGCATATTCGGCGCCGGCCTTTTGCAGGCTGGCGGCCAGTTCCGCAGGCTGCTCGGTGACCAGGGTGGCTACCGAGGTCGAGGGGATCTGGTTGGTGGCCAGGCCACCGGTGAGGTGGGTGATCTCCGCCCCTTTGCCCTCGGCGGCGCGCCGGGCGAAGCTGGCCATCACCGTGCCGTAGCCTTTCTCGGCGATCACCACCGGGTAGCCGCCGTCCAGCGCCAGGTTGTAGTTGGGCGTCGGGTTGTGTTCGAAGTAGTAGGGAATGGCATCGCCGCTGGTTTCCTCGGTGGTGTCCACCAGCAGCTTGAAGTTGCGCGCCAGGGGCAGCTTCTCTTCCTTGATGATCTTCATCGCGTAGAGCGCTACCACGATGCCGTTCTTGTCGTCCTCGGTGCCGCGGCCGTACATGCGGTCGCCGATCAGGGTGACCTTGAACGGGTCGAGGCGGGTGCCGTCTTCGAGCACCCAGTTTTCCGGGGTCACCGGTACCACGTCGGCGTGGGCGTGGATGCCGACGACTTCATCGCCGCTGCCTTCCAGGGAGATCTCGTAGACCCGGTTGTCGATGTTGCGAAAGTTCAGGTTGAAGGCCTTGGCCAGGTCCTGGATCTTGGCGGCGATCTTGAGGAACTCGGGGTTCTTGTACTGCGGCACGCCGTCGATGTTGAAGGTGGGGATGGCCACCAGCTCGCGCAGGGTTTCGGTGGCGGCCTTGCCGTACTTGATCCGGGCGTAGAGGCCCAGCAGGCGGTGGATCTCGTTCTGCTGTTCGGCGTTCAGGGTCTTGTTGGCCAGGAAGGCCTCGATGGTCGGGGCGAGCTGGTCGCTCTTGGCCAGCGGGCTCTTGGCCAGGGTGCCGAGGAACTGGCGGAAATCCGTGACCGTGGCGTCATTGAAGGTCTTGAGGATGGCCGCGCTTTGTTGCGGGGTAATGTTGGCCTGGGCGATCGAGGTGTAGGACGACAGGCTGGCGAGCATCAGGGTGGCCGCAGCCAGGTGCTTGAGAGAAAAATCCATTGCGGAGGGCATTCCTTTGCAGGGGGTAAGGATTATCTGAGCTGTTAGTCAGAAACCTTGCCAAGCTAACACTGCGAAGGAGCAGGGCGGGAGCCCCTGAAGTGGGATCTGTCGCACAGAAACGCAAAAGCGACGCACAAACGAAACATTCATCCAGGCAGGAGGCGCCTGCATCGGCGCCTCCTGTCGTGGCTAGTGCATCAAGCCTTGGCGTCCCATGGGCGGTCGCCCTGTTCGTCCTTGATGCGGGTCGGCAGGCCCATCAGGTCCAGCGCCTTGAGGAACGGCTTGGCCGGCAGTTCCTCGACGTTGGCCATGCGCTGCACGTCCCACTCGCCACGGGCCACCAGCAGGGCGGCGGCCACGGGCGGTACGCCGGCGGTGTAGGAAATGCCCTGGCTGTCGGTCTCGGCGTAGGCTTCTTCGTGGTCGGCCACGTTGTAGATGAAGACTTCGCGCGGCTGGCCATTCTTGCTGCCCTTGACCAGGTCACCGATGCAGGTCTTGCCGGTGTAGCCCGGGGCCAGGGAGGCCGGGTCAGGCAGCACGGCCTTGACCACTTTGAGCGGCACCACTTCCAGGCCTTCGGCGGTCTTCACCGGTTGCTCGGAGAGCAGGCCCAGGTTGCGCAGCACGGTGAACACATTGATGTAGTGCTCGCCGAAGCTCATCCAGAACCGCACGTTGGGCACGTCGAGGTTCTTCGACAGCGAGTGCACTTCATCGTGGCCGGTCAGGTACAGGTTTTGCGAGCCGACCACAGGCAGGTCGTCGGTACGCTTGACTTCGAACATGGTGTTGCTGGTCCACTGGCTGTCCTGCCAGCTCCACACCTGTCCGGTGAATTCGCGGAAGTTGATTTCCGGGTCGAAATTGGTGGCGAAATATTTGCCGTGGGAACCGGCATTGACGTCGAGAATGTCGATCGAGTCGATGCGGTCGAAATGTTCCTGCTGGGCCAGGGCCGCATAGGCGTTGACCACGCCCGGGTCGAAGCCGACGCCGAGGATCGCGGTGATGTTCTTCTGCTGGCACTCTTCGAGATGCTTCCACTCGTAGTTGCCGTACCAGGGCGGGGTCTCGCAGATCTTGCCCGGTTCTTCGTGGATCGCGGTGTCCAGGTAGGCCACACCGGTATCGATGCAGGCACGCAGCACCGACATGTTGAGGAAGGCGGAACCGACGTTGATGACGATCTGCGACTCGGTCTCGCGGATCAGCGCCTTGGTTGCCTCGATGTCCAGCGCGTTGAGCGCATAGGCTTTTATTTCAGCGGGCTGTTTGAGGCTGCCCTTGGCCTTGACGCTGTCGATGATGGCCTGGCATTTGGAGATGTTGCGCGACGCGATAGCAATACGACCGAGTTCGTCGTTGTGCTGCGCGCACTTGTGGGCCACCACCTTGGCGACACCTCCTGCACCAATGATAAGAACATTCTTCTTCAATTTATTTACTTCTCCTCGTGACCTGTCCGCTCAGGAAAGGCTGGACAGGTAGTCTTCGAAACCAAACTCGCGTACCACCTCGATGCTGCCATCGAGTTGTTTCACGACAATGGACGGCATTTTCAGACCGTTGAACCAGTTTTTCTTGACCATGGTGTAACCCGCCGCATCAATGAACGACAGTCGATCGCCGATGGCCAGCGGACGATCAAATTGGTATTCGCCGAAGATATCCCCGGCCAGGCAGGACTTGCCGCACACCATGTAGGTATGTTCGCCCGCGCTTGGTGACAGCTTGGCGTTCAGGCGATAGATCAGCAGGTCGAGCATGTGGGCTTCGATGGAGCTGTCCACCACGGCCAGGTGCTTGCCGTTGTACAGGGTGTCGAGCACGGTCACTTCCAGGGAGGCGCTCTGGGTGATCGCCGCTTCGCCCGGCTCCAGGTAGACCTGCACGCCGTACTTCTGGGAGAAGGCCTTGAGGCGCGCGCAGAAGGCGTCCAGGGCGTAGTCCTCGCCGGTGAAGTGGATGCCGCCGCCGAGGCTGACCCACTCGACCTTGTGCAGCAGGTGGCCGAAGCGTTCCTCGATGGTGGTCAACATCTGGTCGAACAGGCCGAAGTCGCCGTTCTCGCAGTTGTTGTGGAACATGAAGCCGGAGATCTGCTCGATGACCTGCTCGATCTTGGCCGGGTCCCACTCGCCCAGGCGGCTGAACGGGCGCGCCGGGTCGGCCAGCAGGTAGTCCGAACTGCTGACCTGGGGGTTGACCCGCAGGCCGCGCACCTTGCCCGCGCTGGCGTCGGCAAAGCGCTGCAGCTGGCTGATGGAGTTGAAGATGATCTTGTCGCAGTTGGCGAGCATCTCCTCGATTTCGTCGTCGGCCCAGGCCACGCTGTAGGCGTGGGTCTCGCCTTCGAACTTCTGCCGGCCGAGCTTGAGCTCGTAGAGCGACGAGGAGGTGGTGCCGTCCATGTACTGCTGCATCAGGTCGAACACCGACCAGGTGGCGAAGCACTTGAGGGCCAGCAGGGCCTTGGCGCCGGACTGCTCGCGCACGTAGGCGATCTTCTGCATGTTGCTCAAAAGCTTCTGCTTGTCGATGAGGTAGTACGGCGTCTTGATCATTTCAGGGTCTCCGGCAGGGCCAGCCAAAAAGGTACGCATTGTGCCCGCAGTGCCACTAGATCGAAAGCTCGGAAATATATTTTCCACGGTCAACCGTCTGTCCCTTGCGTTGTCGAGCCAGGCATGCGATTCCACACAGACAGCTGCAGGCGGTGCACACTGGCCCGAGCCCAGGTCGATGAATGCTGCGGCGCTGCAACGTTTCGCCGATTCGATGAAAAAAATACCCGACGGAAACTGCCATGCCTGATCTGCCCGAGCCGTACCACCCTCTTACTGACGATCGCTTCCGCCTGCTGGTCGATGCGGTGGTGGACTACGCGATCTACATGCTCGACGCCCAGGGCCGGGTCGCCAGTTGGAACAGCGGTGCCCGGCGCTTCAAGGGCTACCGGCAGGAGGAAGTGCTGGGCCGGCACTTTTCCTGCTTCTATACCCCCGAGGATCGCCAGGCCGGTTTGCCCCAGAGGGCGCTGGACAGTGCCGCGCAGTGCGGGCGTTTCGAAGGCGAGGGCTGGCGCCTGCGCAAGGATGGCACGCGGTTCTGGTGCCATGTGGTGATCGACCCGATCCGCGACAGCGCCGGCGGGCTGATCGGCTTTGCCAAGGTCACCCGGGACATGACCGAGCAACGGGCCGCCGAGCAGACCCTGAAACAGAGCGAACAGCAGTTCCGCCTGCTGGTGCAGAGCGTGACCGACTACGCGATCTACATGCTCGATGCCCAGGGCCGGGTCAGCAGCTGGAACCTGGGGGCGCAGCGGATCAAGGGCTATGCCCCAGAGGAAGTCATCGGCCAGCACTTTTCACTGTTCTATACCGCCGAGGACCGGGCCAGCGACGAGCCGCGCAAGGCCCTGGAAGCCGCCGCCCGCGAAGGCCGTTTCGAGAAGCAGGGCTGGCGCCTGCGCAAGGACGGTACGCGGTTCCTGGCCCATGTGATTGTCGACCCGATCCGCGCCGACTCCGGGGCCATCATCGGTTTCGCCAAGATCACCCGCGACATCACCGAGGTGGTCCAGGCGCAGAAGGAACTGGAGGTCGCCCGCGAAGCGCTGTTCCAGTCGCAGAAGCTCCAGGCCATCGGCCAGCTCAGCGGCGGCATCGCCCATGACTTCAACAACCTGCTGACGGTGATCCGCGGCAACCTGGAGCTGCTGCACAAACGGGTCGGCGATGACCCCAGGCTGCGGCGCCTGCTGGACAACGCGCTGCAGGGCACCGAGCGCGGCGTGACCCTGACCCAGCGCATGCTGGCCTTCGCCCGGCGCCAGGAGTTGAAATCCCAGGCCCTGGACCTGGGCCAACTGGTGGCCAGCCTCAGCGGCCTGCTGTGCAGTTCGGTGGGGCCCAGGATTGCCCTGCGGGTGGAGATGGCGCCGGACCTGCCGGCGGTGCAGGCTGATCTCAACCAGCTGGAACTGGCGCTGCTGAACCTGGTGAGCAATGCCCGGGATGCCATGCCCGACGGCGGTTCGATCCTGATCGAGGCGCAATTGCACGGGGCCACGGGCAACCTGGCGCGGGGGCAGTACGTCTGCCTGGCGGTGATCGACGATGGCCAGGGCATGGACGAACAGACCCTGGCCTGCGCCGCCGATCCGTTCTTCACCACCAAGGGCCTGGGCAAGGGCACCGGCCTGGGCCTGTCGATGGTCCACGGCCTGGCCGAGCAACTGGGCGGGCGCCTGGTGCTCCAGAGCCGCCTGGGCCAGGGCACCCGCGCCGAGCTGTGGCTGCCCCTGGCGAGCGCGGCCAAGGGTTCGCCGGGCAGTGAGGCCATGCCGGCCCCGGGCCCGGACCACCCGCCGCTGTGCGTGCTGCTGGTGGATGACGACAGCCTGGTCCTGGACAGCACCACGCTGCTGCTGGAGGACCTGGGCCATCGAGTCATCCGCGCCGCCAGCGGGGCCCAGGCGCTGCAGTGTCTTGAGCAGCACCGGGACATCCAGCTGATGATCAGCGACATGGCCATGCCACACATGGATGGCCGCCAGTTGGCCGAAGCGGTGCGGCGCCTGCACCCGCAGTTGCCGATCATCCTGGCCAGCGGTTATGCCCAGCGCCAGGACGGCCCGGTGCCGGAGCTGCCACGGATCTTCAAGCCCTTCAGCCAGGCGCAGTTGAGGGACGCCCTGGCCCAGGTCCTGGCGCAGTCTGCGGCGGGCTGACTGGCGGCAGGCTGCTTAGCGTCCGCTGAGCCGCAGCAGCGGTTGCGCGGTGTCCGCGAAGGTGGGGTGGTCCTGGGGGCTTTGCGGGTCGACGAACTCGCGATTGATCAGGCGCAGGTGCTCGACGGCCTCCTGGTACTTGGCCTGGGCCTTGTTGCGCAAGAGGCGATAGCGCTCGAAGGTGTCGATTTCCAAGTGTTCCTGGTCAAGCAATCCATAGGCCTGGCTATCAAGCGCCTGGGCCTGGCGAAACAGGCGCTGGTTCTGTTCTAGGGCGAACTTCCTGCAGGCGCGGATCTGGAAACGCTGGTGGGTGCTGGTGGTCATGGTGCACATCCCTGGTTCAGGTGGTGACGAAAAGCGCCGGCCTCGCAGCGCTGTCGGCTGTCATGTCGCCGTTAACCATCTGACTCGCCCCGGGTGGCAGGGACTGCAAAAAAACGCAGCTGAAAATTTGTTGGATTGAAGCCGGCCCGGTGGGTTGAAAAATCATCTTTTTTGATCGATCGCTGAGCATCGATGGGCTATTTCGTGGCGTGCTCCAGTGCCCTGTCACTGTCCCGACAACCTGCGGCAGGCCGCGGCAGCCGTGGTTTAGCGTGCTCGCGCGCTGCCTCGCTTTTTCTTATCCAGCGAGCACATTTTTAATATTTTTCCTTCTCAGGCGTCTGTCGCACCATCTGTGGCATCCGACTTACCCCCGGGTTCTGAACAGCGTGCGCCCAGCCTTCCGGCCGGCGCCATTCGTCTCGCAGAAGGACACAGACATGACCGTAGAACAACCCATACAAGTGGACACCCTGGTGGTGGGCGCAGGCCAGGCCGGCGTGGCCATGAGCGAGCACCTGAGCAAGCTCGGGGTGCCGCACCTGGTGCTGGAGCGCAGCCGAGTGGCCGAGGCCTGGCGCACCGGGCGCTGGGATTCCCTGGTGGCCAACGGGCCGGCCTGGCACGACCGCTTTCCCGGGATGGAATTCGATGTCGCCGCCGATGCCTTCCCGGCCAAGGACCAGGTGGCGGACTATTTCGAAGCTTATGCGCGCAAGTTCAATGCGCCGATCCGCACCGGCGTGGAAGTGCGTAAGGTACTGCGCAATGTCGGCCGCCCGGGCTTCACCGTGGAAACCTCCGAAGGGCTGATCCAGGCCCAACGGGTGGTGGCCGCCACCGGGCCGTTCCAGCGTCCGGTGATCCCGCCGATTGCCCCGGCCAATGACCGGCTGACGCAGATCCACTCCGCCGAATACCGCAACCCGCAGCAACTGCCCGAGGGCGCGGTGCTGGTGGTGGGCGCGGGGTCGTCCGGGGTGCAGATCGCCGATGAGCTGCAGCGTGCGGGGCGCCGGGTCTACCTGTCGGTAGGGGCTCACGACCGGCCACCGCGCTCCTATCGCAACCGGGATTTCTGCTGGTGGCTCGGGGTGCTGGGAGAGTGGGACGCCGAGATCGCCAAGCCGGGGCGCGAGCACGTGACCATTGCCGTCAGCGGCGCCCGCGGCGGCCAGACCATCGACTTCCGCGCCCTGGCGCACCAGGGCATCACCCTGGTGGGGCTGACCAAGGCCTTTGCCGGCGAGCACGTGACCTTCCAGGCCGACCTGCTGGACAACCTGGCCCGGGGCGACGAGAACTACCTGGCATTGCTGGACGCGGCGGATGCCTACATCGCCCGCAACGGCCTCGACCTGCCCCTGGAGCCCGAAGCCCGCCGGCGCCTGCCGGACCCGGACTGCGTCAAGCAGCCGATCCTCGAACTCGACCTGCAACAGGCCGGCATCACCTCGATCATCTGGGCCACCGGCTACGCCGTGGACTTTTCCTGGCTGCAGGTCGACACCTTCAGCGAACAGGGCAAGCCCCTGCACCAGCGCGGCGTGTCCCGCGAGCCGGGGGTCTACTTCCTCGGCCTGCCCTGGCTGTCGCGCCGTGGCTCGTCGTTTATCTGGGGGGTGTGGCACGACGCCAAGCATGTCGCCGACCACATCGCCACCCAGCGCAAGTACCAGGCCTACAGCGACGCCCGGCCGCCGGCGGCTACCGCCGAAGCACCGGCCCTCAACCTCAGCCCCGTGGGAGCCCACTGATGCCTACTCATACTCGCATCCGCATGTTCAACACCAAGGACACCTACCCCAACCAGTCCCTGGACAACGACCTGTGCCAGGCCGTGCGCGCCGGCAACACGGTGTATGTGCGCGGCCAGGTCGGCACCGACTTCGACGGCCGGCTGGTCGGCCTCGGCGACCCGCGGGCCCAGGCCGAGCAGGCGATGAAAAACGTCAAGCAACTGCTGGAAGAGGCCGGCAGCGATCTGAGCCACATCGTCAAGACCACCACCTATCTCACCGACCCGCGCTATCGCGAGCCGGTCTACCAGGAGGTAGGCAAGTGGCTCAAGGGGGTGTTCCCGATCTCCACCGGGCTGGTGGTCTCGGCCCTCGGCCAGCCGCAGTGGCTGATGGAGATCGACGTGATCGCGGTGATCCCCGAGTGAGGGGGTTGCCGAAGGTTCCGGCGGCCTTGTGCCGCGCTTGCCACAAGGCCCTGTGGGCCAGGGAGTTTGCATGACTTTTTCCATCGTTGGACGCTGTGCCGAAACCGGCCAGCTGGGCATCGCCATCAGTTCTTCCAGCATCGCCGTGGGCGCGCGCTGCCCCTGGGTGCGGGCCGGAGTGGGCGCGGTGGCGACCCAGAACGTCACCTTGCCGGCCCTGGGCCCGCAGATCCTCGACCTGCTGGAGGGCCAGAAGCTCGACCCGGCCAGCGCCCTGGACCGGGCCCTGGGCAGCAACGGCTGGAGCCAGTATCGCCAGGTCACGGTGATCGACAGCCAGGGCCGCACCGCGTTGTTCAGCGGCCAGGAAGCCCTGGGCCAGCACAACGCGGTGGCGGGGGAGCAGTGCGTGGCGGCCGGCAACCTGCTGGCAGGCCCGCAGGTGATCGAGGCCATGGTCCAGGCCTTTGAAAACACCCCGGGCATGCTGGTGGAGCGCCTGCTGGCGGCGATGCAGGCAGCGATGGCGGCGGGGGGCGAGGCGGGGCCGGTGCATTCGGCGGCGCTGAGCGTGGTGGACGACCTGACCTGGCCCATCGTCGACTTGCGGGTGGACTGGGCCGACGCCGACCCCATCGGCCAGCTCGCCGGCCTGTGGCAGGCCTACCGGCCGCAGATGCAGGACTACCTGACCCGCGCCCTGGACCCGACGGCGGCGCCCAGCTACGGAGTGCCGGGCAATGAGTGAACAATCGAGCCGCGAGTTGTTGGCGCGGCTGGTGGGCTTTGCCACGGTCAGCCGCGACTCCAACCTGGAGCTGATCGGCTTCATCCGCGATTACCTGGCCAGCCATGGCGTGCACAGCGAGCTGATCTACAACCCGGAGCGGACCAAGGCCAACCTGTTTGCCAGCATCGGCCCCGAGGATCGTGGCGGTGTGGTGCTGTCCGGCCACACCGACGTGGTGCCAGTGGACGGCCAGGCCTGGAGTGTCGAGCCCTTTGTCCTCAGCGAGCGCGAAGGGCGCCTGTACGGCCGCGGTACCGCCGACATGAAAGGTTTCATCGCCTCGGTGCTGGCTGCGGTGCCGGGCCTGACCCGGCGCCGCTTGCGGCTGCCGGTGCACCTGGCCTTTTCCTATGACGAGGAGGTGGGGTGCCTGGGGGTGCGGCCGATGCTTGAGCGAATGCAGCAGCGGCCGCACAAACCGCTGCTGTGCCTGATCGGCGAGCCCACCGAGCTGCGCCCGGTGCTCGGCCACAAGGGCAAGCTGGCCATGCGCTGCCAGGTGCGCGGCGCGGCCTGCCATTCCGCCTATGCGCCCTATGGGGTCAATGCCATCGAGTACGCGGCGCGGCTGATCGGCAAGCTGGGGGAGATCGGCAGCCGCTTGGCGCAACCCGAGCACCACGACCCACGTTTCGATCCGCCGTTCTCCACGGTGCAGACCGGCACCATCCAGGGCGGCCGGGCCCTGAACATTGTGCCGGCCGAGTGCCAGTTCGATTTCGAGGTGCGCACCCTGCCGGGCTATGACGCCCAGGCAGTGGTGGACCAGTTGCAAGGCTATGCCCGGGACCAGCTGCTGCCGCAGATGCAGGCGGTGCAGGCCGACACCGGGATCGCCCTGCAACCTCTGAGTGCCTACCCGGGGCTGGCCACCGCTGCCGACAGCGAGGCCGCCGAACTGCTGGCGCTGCTCAGCGGCTCGCGGGAGTTCGGCACCGTGGCCTTCGGCACCGAGGGCGGGCTGTTCCACCAGGCCGGGATTCCCACGGTGGTCTGCGGCCCGGGCAGCATGGACCAGGGCCACAAGCCGGACGAGTTCATCAGCCTTGAGCAACTGCACGCCTGCGACGCCCTGTTGTTGCGCCTGGGCGACTGGCTGGAGCACCCGGCCTGAACCGGATGCGCTCCACCCAGGCTCCCTCGCTGTGGGACAGTGCCCATTCGCCGCCATCCGGACCTCCGGATGGCGGCGTTTTGCGTGGGGCGCCAGGCCGTCTGGTTGCAGAGCTTTTTCATGGGACTCGAACATATTTTTAGTATTTTTCCTCTGGCCCGCTGTGACGCACCATCGCTCTGGACCCAATAACCAGCAGGCCGTCGCAACGGCCGATGAGGGAATGCAGCGTGTTCGATCTCGGTTACTGGCAGCAGCGGGCTGCCCGACAAACATTCATTGACCAGGCGCTGATCGGCGGCCAGCGGTTGTCCGCCGAATCCGGCGCTACCTTCGATGCCATCAACCCGGCCACCCGCCAGGTGCTGGCCCGGGTCAGCGCCTGTGGCGCAGCCGAGGTGGACCTGGCGGTGGCCGCCGCGCGCCGGGCCTTCGAGCACGGGCCCTGGGCGCGCATGGCCCCGGTGGAGCGCAAGAAGGTCTTGCTGCGCCTGGCCGAACTGATGCTGGCCCACCGCGAGGAACTGGCCCTGCTGGACAGCCTGAACATGGGCAAGCCGGTGATGGACGCCTGGAACATCGACGTGCCCGGCGCGGCCAATGTCTTCGCTTGGTACGCCGAAAGCATCGACAAGCTCTACGATCAGGTGGCCCCCGGCGCCCGCAACAGCCACGCCAGCATCAGCCGCGTGCCCCTGGGGGTGATCGGCGCGGTGGTGCCCTGGAACTTCCCCCTGGACATGGCCGCCTGGAAGCTGGCGCCGGCCCTGGCGGTGGGCAACTCGGTGGTGCTCAAGCCCGCCGAGCAGTCGCCGTTCTCGGCGCTGCGCCTGGCCGAACTGGCCCTGGAGGCCGGTTTGCCGGAAGGCGTGCTCAACGTGGTGCCGGGCCTGGGCAGCGAAGCCGGACGGGCCCTGGGCCTGCACCCGGACGTGGATTGCCTGGTGTTCACCGGCTCCACCGAGGTGGGCAAGTTCTTCATGCAGTATTCGGCGCAGTCCAACCTCAAGCAGGTCTGGCTCGAATGCGGGGGCAAGAGCCCGAACCTGGTGTTCGACGACTGCCAGGACCTGGACCTGGCCGCAGAGAAGGCCGCCTTCGGCATTTTCTTCAACCAGGGCGAGGTGTGTTCCGCCAACTCGCGGCTGCTGGTGCAGCGCAGCATCCATGAAGAGTTCGTGGAACGCCTCAAGGCCAAGGCCCGGGACTGGCGGCCGGGCAACCCGCTGGACCCGGCCAGCCGTGCCGGGGCCATGGTCGACGCGCGCCAGACCGCCAGCGTCATGGGGCATATCGCGGTGGCCCTGGAGCAGGGCGCGCAGCTGGCCTGTGGCGGCCGGCAACTGAGCATCGATGGCAGCGACAACTACATCGAGCCGACCATCCTCACCGGCGTGGGCCCGGCGATGGCCATCGCCCGGGAAGAAGTGTTCGGCCCGGTGCTGGCGGTGACGCCGTTCGACGACGAGGAGCAGGCTATTGCGCTGGCCAATGACAGCGTCTACGGCCTGGCCGCCTCGCTGTGGAGCGACGACCTCAACCGCGCCCACCGGGTCGCCGGGCGCTTGCGGGCCGGCACGGTGTCGGTCAATACCGTGGATGCCCTGGACGTCACCGTGCCGTTTGGCGGTGGCCGGCAGTCGGGGTTCGGTCGCGACCTGTCGCTGCATGCCTTCGACAAGTACACCCAACTGAAAACCACCTGGTTCCAGCTGCGCTGAGCGCTGTGAACCCTCTGCGGCGCCGGGCTGGCGCCGCTGCACCTGCCGCCCCGGCGGCAGGCCCACAACAACAATAAGAACGGAGTGCGTGCCATGACTGCAAATCTCTCCACGAGGGCCTTGAGCCCCACCAACAAGGGCGGCCTGCGCCGGGTCCTGGGCCTGGGTTCACTGGTCTCGGTGGCTGTCGGCCTGGTGGTGTCCCAGGGGGTGATGGTGCTGATGCTGCAAGGGGCGGGGATGGCCGGGCTGGGCTTCTTCATCCCGCTGCTGCTGGCCTACCTGCTGGCCCTGACCTATGCCCTGTCGTTTTCCGAACTGGCGCTGATGGTGCCCCGGGCCGGCAGCCTGAGCAGCTACACCGAGGTGGCCATCGGGCATTTCCCGGCGATCCTCGCGACCTTCTCCGGCTACATGGTGGTGGCGATGTTCGCCCTGTCCGCGGAGCTGCTGCTTCTGGACCTGATCATCGGCAAGGTCTACCCCGGCGCGTTGCCGCCGATGCTGGTGGCCTATGGGGTACTCGGGGTGTTCACCTTGCTCAACCTGTTGGGCATCGACGTCTTCGCCAAGCTGCAGACGGTGCTGGCGGTGGTGATGGTGGTGATCCTGCTGACCCTGGGCCTGGGCGCGGTGAGCAGTGCCCAGGCCGACCTGCAACTGCCCCTGGACCAGGGCTGGAACCCCTTGCAAGTCGGCGCCCTGGCGCTGGCGGCCATGGCCATCTGGGGCTTTGTCGGTGCCGAGTTCGTCTGCCCGCTGGTGGAGGAAACCCGCAACCCGGAGCGCAATATCCCGCGTTCGATGATCATCGGCCTGAGCGTGATCTTCCTGGTGATTACCCTCTATTGCCTGGGCGCCTTGCTCTGTGTGCCGCGGGCGCAACTGGCCAGCGATCCGCTGCCGCATTTCCTGTTCGCCACCACGGTGTTCGGCGAGGCCGGCAAGCTGTTCCTGGTGGGGGCGGTGATCACTGCCACCTGCAGCACGGTCAACTCGTCCCTGGCGGCGCTGCCGCGGATGCTCTACGGCATGGCCCAGAACGGCCAGGCCTTTCCCCAGTTCAAGCGCTTGAGCCCCCGTGGCCGTACGCCCTGGGTGGCGGTGCTGTTCGTGGCGGCGCTGACCGGGCTGCCGATCCTGCTGCTGGGCCAGGACCCGGATTCCATCAGCCTGCTGCTGTTGGCCGCCGCCCTGGCGTGGCTGCTGGCCTATATCGTCGTGCACATCGACGTGATCGCCCTGCGCCGCCGCTACCCCGATGCGCCACGGCCGTTCCGCTCGCCGTTCTACCCCTGGCCCCAGGTGCTGGGTATCGTCGGCATGCTGTTTGCGATCTACCACGTTTCCCCATCCCCCGAGATGACCGCGCGGATCTTCGGCAGTGCCGGCGTGGTGCTGGGGGTGATTTCGCTGATCGCCGTGGTCTGGATCAAGCTGGTGATGCGCAAGCCGCTGTTCGTTCCCGAACCGCTGCTGCCCGGCGAACCGACCCTGGCAACCCAACCTTCCCTTGAACCCGCCTACCGTGCAGGAGAATGACCATGAGCACCTCCAACCAACAGCCGCAGCCGGCCGCGCCCCGCAGCACCCAGGACTACCAGGCCGCCGACGCCGCGCACCATATCCATGCCTTCCTCGACCAGAAGGCGCTGAACGCCGAGGGCCCGCGGGTGATCGTCCGCGGTGAGGGCCTGCACCTGTGGGACAACGACGGCAAGCGCTACCTGGACGGCATGTCCGGCCTGTGGTGCACCAACCTGGGCTATGGCCGCAAGGACCTGGCCGCTGCCGCCAGCGCCCAGCTGGAGCAATTGCCGTACTACAACATGTTCTTCCACACCACCCACCCGGCGGTGGTGGAGCTGTCCGAGTTGCTGTTCAGCCTGCTGCCCGGGCACTACAGCCACGCCATCTACACCAACTCCGGTTCCGAGGCCAACGAGGTGCTGATCCGCAGCGTGCGCCGCTACTGGCAGATCCTCGGCCAGCCGCAGAAGAAGGTGATGATCGGCCGCTGGAACGGTTACCACGGCTCGACCCTGGCGGCCACGGCCCTGGGCGGAATGAAGTTCATGCATGACATGGGCGGGTTGATCCCGGACGTGGCGCATATCGACGAGCCTTACTGGTTCGCCCACGAAGGCAACCTGACACCCGCCGAGTTCGGCTTGCGCTGCGCCCGCCAGCTGGAGGAGAAGATCCTCGAACTGGGGGCCGAGAACGTCGCCGGTTTCATCGCCGAGCCGTTCCAGGGCGCGGGCGGCATGATCTTCCCGCCGGAAAGCTACTGGCCACAAATCCAGCGCATCTGCCGCCAGTACGACGTGCTGCTGTGTGCCGACGAAGTGATCGGTGGTTTCGGTCGCACCGGCGAATGGTTCGCCCACCAGCATTTCGGTTTCGAGCCCGACACCCTGTCCATCGCCAAGGGCCTGACCTCCGGCTACATCCCCATGGGCGGCCTGGTGCTGAGCAAGCGCATTGCCCAGGTACTGGTGGAGCAGGGCGGGGTGTTCGCCCACGGCCTGACCTATTCCGGGCACCCGGTGGCAGCGGCCGTGGCCATCGCCAACCTCAAGGCCCTGCGCGATGAAGGGGTGGTGAGCCAGGTCAAGAACGATACCGGCCCCTACCTGCAGCAGTGCCTGCGGGAAGTGTTCGGCAACCACCCGCTGATCGGCGAGATCCAGGGCACCGGGCTGGTGGCGGCGTTGCAGTTCGCCAAGGACAAGGCCAGCCGCAAGCGTTTCGCCAACGAGAACGACATCGCCTGGCGCTGCCGCACCCTGGGCTTCGAAGAGGGGGTGATCATTCGCTCGACCTTCGGGCGGATGATCATGGCCCCGGCCCTGGTGGCCAGCCGTGGCGACATTGACGAGCTGGTGGACAAGACCCGCCGCGCAGTGGAACGCACCGCCGGGGAAATCGAGGCCGGTACCCTGCCGAGCAGCTAAGCGCGACACAGACCCGCCCCCCTTGAGTGGCATCACCCGCCGCAGCCTGGCTGCGGCGGTTTTTTTTGCCTGTCACTCGGCAGGGGAAGCATTTCCTTCTGCATGCCCCGGTGATGGGGCGTTAGCCTGTGGTCAGCCTCTAGAACTTCCCGTTCAAACCGATGCGCAGGCTGTCGTTGCGTTCATCCGAACCCAGCGCGGTCTTATAGGAGAAGCCCATTTGCCAGGCACGCCCGAGGTTGAAGTCAACACCCATGTCCAGGCTGGCGAAGTCGCGGTCCAGGGCGTCGGGCTTGAGCCGGTAGAGCTGGCCTTCATCGCCCTGGTCGGTATAGCGCATCTTGTAGTCGCTGCTGCTACTAAAGTTGTGACCCCAGGCCAGGCCGACCTTGGGGGTGACCACGCCGACCCGGGTCATCAGGTCGTAACCGGTGCGCAGGCCCAGGTAGGAGGTGAAGTTCTGCTGGTTTTGCTCGTCATAGGAAAGCCCGTAGATGCCTCCGCCTTTTTCACTGAAGGCGTCCAGGCGTGTGACGCTGGCGTTCAAGCGGCTGTAGGGGGTCAGCGACAGTGGCCCCTGGCGGTACTCGTAGCTGGCGGTCAGCGAGGCGAACAACTGGTCGGCATCGCGCGAGCCACGGGCATAGTCGTCGTTACTGCCCGTGATGTAGCGACGCGAGTCGAAGCTGATGCGGTTGTAGCCCAGCAGGCCGTCGACAAACACCTGGGGCGCCAGGTTCAGGCTCAGGTAGGTGGCGATGCCGATGGCGTCCGCATCGCTGCGGGTCTTGTTGCTGCCGATCTCGCTGCGGTCGTTGCCGTAGCCGATCCCGACCCCGGCGATCAGCGTGGGCGACAGCCGATAGTCGACGCCGGCGCTCAGGCCCAGGGTGGTGAAACTGTTGCCCTGGGCGCCACGGGCGTGGGTCGAGCCGGTGTTGACGAAACCGTCGCTCCAGAACGCCAGGTCATCCTGCTTGCAGTTGTCCTGCGCGGCAGCGGCGGCCTCGCGTTTTTCCTGCTCGGTCTGGTGGGCCGAATCTCCCAGTTGTTCCTTGATCACCTTGGCGACCTCGCCCAGCGGTACGTTGCTGCCGTCCTTGCGCAAGCTGGCGTTGAACGAATTGCGGTCGCAGCGCATCTGGTGCAGCTGCTCCATACGCTGGTTGAAGTTGTCCATCTGGGTACTGGCAAAGCGTTCCGCGGCGCGGGTCTGGGCGTTGAGCAGGCCGATGACCTCGGCGTCCCTGGTCGGGTCCGCACGGGTCTGGATGATGAAGCTCATGGTGCTGGAGGCGCTGGAGCCGCTGAGGTTGTGCAGGCCGAAGCTGACGACCGCCGTACCGGCGAAGGCCGCCGATGGCACGAAGCGCATCGAGAAGGGGCCCATCATCATCGCCCGGCCGGCCGAGGCCGGGGTCACCGTGCCCAGGGTGGCGTGGGTGAACGGGCCGCCGGTGGCGCCCTGGGTCAGGTCGACGGTGGCCGACTGGCCCGCTGCGAGGATCTGGCTGGAGGCGGGCACGGTGATCGCCACGGCAGCGATGGTGATCGAATAGGCCTGTGAGCCCGTGGCACCGTTGGCATCGGTGGCGGTGATGACCAGGTTGCTGCTGCCGCTGGTAGTCGGCGTACCGCTGATCAGGCCGCTGGCGGTGTTCAGGCTCAGGCCCGCCGGCAGGCTACCGCTGGTGATGCTGTAGCTGTAGGGAACGGTGCCACCGGTGGCGCTGAGAGTTGCGCTGTAGGGGCTGCCTGCCGTGCCGGCCCCCAGGGACGCCGGGGTCAGTACCAGGCTGGGCGCGCTGACGGTGATGGTCACCGTGGCCGGGCTGGAAGTGCCGCTGGCGTTGGTGGCGGTGTAGGTGAAACTGTCGGCGCCGGAGAAACCGGCGGTGGGGGTGTAGCTGATGCTGGTGCCGCTGGCCGTGGCAGTACCGTGGCTGGCGGCACTGGCCACGGCGACGCTGGTGGCGGCACCGCCACTGAGGCTCAGAGGGATCGGGTTGGCGCTGCTGTTGGCCGCGACCGTGGCGCTGACGGCGCTGGCAACCGGTGCCTGAATATTGATGGTGATCGAGTAGGCCTGGGACCCGGTGGCGCCGTTGGTATCGGTGGCGGTGATGGTCAGGTTGAAGGTGCCAGCGGCGCTTGGTATGCCGCTGATCGCACCGGTACCGGTGTTCAGGCTGAGGCCGGTCGGCAGGCTGCCGGATGTGATGCTGTAGCTGTAGGGCACAGCGCCGCCGGTGGCGTTGAGGGTAGCGCTATAGGGCGTGCCGGCGGTGCCGTTGCTCAGGGAACCGGGGCTCAGGGTGATGCTCGGGGCACCGACGGTGATGCTCACCGTGGCCGGGCTGGAAGTGCCGCTGGCGTTGGTGGCGGTGTAGGTGAAACTGTCGGCGCCGGAGAAACCGGCGGTGGGAGTGTAACTGATGCTGGTGCCGCTGGCCGTGGTAGTCCCGTGGCTGGCGGCGCTGGCCACGGCGACGCTGGTGGCGGCGCCGCCACTGAGGCTCAGAGGGATCGGGTTGGCGCTGCTGTTGGCCGCGACCGTGGCGCTGACGGCGCTGGCAACCGGTGCCTGAATATTGATGGTGATCGAGTAGGCCTGGGACCCGGTGGCGCCGTTGGTATCGGTGGCGGTGATGGTCAGGTTGGAGGTGCCAGCGGCGCTCGGTATGCCGCTGATCGCACCGGTGCCGGTGTTCAGGCTGAGGCCGGTCGGCAGGCTGCCGGATGTGATGCTGTAGCTGTAGGGCACAGTGCCGCCGGTGGCGCTGAGGGTTGCGCTATAGGGCGTGCCGGCGGTGCCGTTGCTCAGGGAGCCGGGGCTCAGGGTGATGCTCGGGGCACCGACGGTGATGCTCACCGTGGCCGGGCTGGAAGTGCCGCTGGCGTTGGTGGCGGTGTAGGTGAAACTGTCGGCACCGGAGAAACCGGCGGCAGGCGTGTAGCTGATGCTGGTGCCGCTGGCCGTGGCGCTGCCATGGCTGGGGGCGCTGGCCACGGCGACGCTGGTGGCGGCACCACCGGTGATGTTCAAGGGAATCGTGTTGGCGCTGCTGTTGGCCGCGACCGTGGTGCTCAGTGCGTTGGCAACTGGTGGCAGGCCGTTGATCAACAAGGTGTAGGCGCGAGAGCCGGTGGCGCTGTAGGCGTCGGTGGCGGTGATGGTCAGGTTGAAGGCACCACCGGCAGTGGGGGTGCCGCTGAGTGTACCGGTGCTGGTGTTCAGGCTCATGCCGGCCGGCAGGCTGCCGGCAGTGATCGCGTAGCTGTAGGGGGCGGTGCCCGCGGAGGTGCTCAGGGTCTGGCTGTAGGCCGTGCTTTGAGTGCCGTTGGGCAGAGTTGTCGGTGTTATCGCCAGGGTGGGCGGGGTGACGGTGATGGTCACCGTAGCCGGGCTGGAAGTGCCGCTGGCGTTGGTGGCGGTATAGGTGAAGCTGTCGGTGCCGGAGAAACCGGCGGTGGGGGTGTAGCTGATGCTGGTGCCGCTGGCCGTGGCAGTCCCATGGCTGGCGGCGCTGGCCACGGCGACGCTGGTGGCGGCGCCGCCACTGAGGCTCAGAGTGATCGAGTTGGCGCTGCTGTTGGCGGCCACCGTGGCGCTGACCGGGCCGACTGTGGGGGCGGGCACGGCGTAGGTATAGCCATTGGTCAGGGTCGCGCTGCCGCCAGGGGTGATGATCGTTACGTTCACTGCGCCCGCGGCATGAGCCGGTGTGGTGGCCGTGATGGTCGTGGCGTTGTTGACGGTATAACTGGGGGCCGCCGTGCCGCCGAAGCTGACCGAGGTGGCGCCGGTAAAATTGCTGCCGGTGAGGGTGACGGCGGTGGCGCCTGCGATGCTGCCGCTGTTTGGGCTGACCGACGTCAGGGTTGGGACCGCAGAACTGGTGACCACCAGGTTGTAGGTGGCGACTCCAGCCTGGCCAACGCCGTCATTCAGGGAAATGCTGAAGGTATAGTTGCCGGCGGTGGTCGGTGTGCCGTGCAGGGTGGTGGCTGAACTGTGGGGCGAGGAGTCGAGGATCAACCCCGGCGGCAGGCAGGGGGTAATGCCATCGTAGCCCGGATCGTCGATGTCGCACTGGAACCATTGATCCAGGGGTGTTGCGCCGCCCACGGAAAGGATCGAGATGCTCATCGACTGGCCCACCGCAACTGACGGCAGGGTAGTGCCCGATACCGGGCTGGTGATCACTGGCGCTGCGGCCTGGGCCTGGGCAGCCAGGGCCAGGTTCAACAGCAGGAAGAGAAAGGCCAGCGGACGTGCCAGCCAAGCGTGGAAACAACTGCGTGATGTTTTCATAAAGGCTTCCTGCCATGCGACCTGCTTGGTTGGGTCGCATCCAGCGTGTAAGGGAGTCAAGGACGAAGGTGGAAAATACGCAGGCTGCCTGATTCGGGCGTCCTGTCAGTAATACGCATTCAGGCTTCAGGGGTTGTCCAGATCCTCACGGACCGGTCGTTGTGCCGGCCGCTGCATTTGCAGGTACAGGCCATTCTCTTCAATGGGCTCAAAGCCCAGCCGCTGATACAGGCGCCGGGCCCGGCTGGCGGTTTCGACGCTCAGGCTGCTGTTGTGCCCCTGGGCGTCGGCCTGCGCCAGGATCGCCCGCAACAGTCGGGTACCCAGGCCTTGGCCATGCCAGGCGGGCAGCAGGGCGATATCGATGATGCGCTGCTCAGTGGCGTGCCGATGCAGGCACAGGCGGCCGATGGGCTGGCCGGCCTGCTCGACAATCAGCCACTGCGCCTCGGGGTAGTGCCGCTCATAGTGCTGGCGTTGCAACTCGGCCTGGTTGTGCAGGAACGCCCGTCGTTGGGCGTCGCTCCAGCCAGGAACGGCACTGACCTCGTCCCAACGGCGGGACACGAACAGCTCCCGCAGGAAGGCCAGGTCGTCAGCGCTCTGCGGACGCAGCCTGGCGCCGGCCGGCAGCGTGACCTGCAGGAGAGAGTCAAGGCATGATCTGGTCACGATTGCTGTGGGTACTCGCCGTTCAGGCAGATGCAATAGCGCAGGGTCAGGAAAGGCTGCATCACATCGCGCGTCGAACCTGTCTTCGCCGCCTCCGTACCGTTCGTGGTCACCGTACTTGGATGCAGGCTTGGTCCCGGAGCAGCGGTGGGCGGCACTGTGCCGTTGTACAAGCGCACACCCCGTGGTTGTGCCAGGTAGGCAGTGCCATTGGCCAGGTCCAGTGCGCCAGTGGTGTCGGTGCCGTCCTTGGCCAGTACGTGATGGGTATGGGGCGCAAAGTGTGCTGGCAACAAGGTCGTTGTATCGCCGCCCACGGCCTGGCCCAGGGATCGATTGGTCAGGTTGGCGCCCTGGCCGGTGCCGATGGTGACGCGACTTTTGAGGTTGGGCAGATTGAAACTGGTCCCGGCAGTACCGCCATAAGTGAGGCCGATCACGGAGTACAGTGCGGGGTAATTCTGCACGAGCAACGGGCTGCCGTCGCAGACGGCCCAGTTATCGGGAGCGAAGTTGAAGGGAAAGAGCCTGATTTCACCAGTAAAAGCGTCCATGGTCGAGCATTCCTGAAGTTAAGAGAAACTAGGGCTTTTGTGGGTAGTAGCCGTTCAGGCAGATGATGTAGGTGATCGCCAGGGACCCCATCATGTTGCTGTGTGGCTCGACTGCTTTATTGGGGATACCCAGAGCCGGGCTAAGAAAGTTCGGGCTCATGCTGACCACCGCCGATGTGCTGTCACCCTTGCTGTAAAGGCCGGTAAAGCTGCCTTCAAGCTTGAACTTGCCAAAGGTGTAGCTATTGGCCGGTTGGTTGGCGGGGAGCGGGTTGGCGGATGTGACCTCGCTGGAACTGACCTGGAAGCCATGGATGTGCGGTGGGGTATTGAGCGCACTCATGGTGACCTGCTCGGTCCCTACGGCCTGGCCCAGGGCCCGGGGTGTGAAGCCGGGCCCATTGCCCTGGCCGATGGGGGTACGGCCGCGGTAGTCAGGCAGGCAGAAGGTGTTGCTGCCATCACCGCCGTAGGTCGTGCCGATCAGGGAGTAAAGGGCTTCAAAGTTCCGGATCAACAGTTGCGCACCGTTACACAGGGCCCAGCCCCTGGGGGCAAAGTTGCCGGCAAACATGCGGATTTCTCCGAGGTATGCATCAGACATATCACTATCCTTAGTCGTTAGGCCCGGGGTGGGTAGGTGCCGGTGACGGCAATGCAGAAGTTGCCGACGATCGACGGCTGCATGTTCGGCAGTGGATAGCCGAGGGTGGTCACCACTGTGGTCGGGTTGATCGTCACGCGATCTTTGTCGGCATAAGCGACATAGGTGGGCTTGGATACGGCGCCTTTGGACGTCGAACTGATGGCGGGAATATTTCCCGCCGGCCCGCCGGTGCCGGCGGTGACCGCGACATTGGCGACATGGTTGTGGGCGGGCAGGTTGTTGAGGGTCAGTGCGACCCACTCGGCGCCGTCCATGCTGCCCAGTTCATGTACCCCCAGCACAGGGCTGGTCGACGCGACAGGGTTTTCCCCCAGGGCTGCGCGGCCTCGAAGGTCTGGCAGGCCGAAGGTGGTTCTACCGTCGCCGCCGTAGCGATCGCCGAGCAGGCTGGCCAGCGCCGTATAGTTCGCGACGTCGAGGATCTGTCCCTGGCACAAAAGCCAGCCTTGCGGGGCCCAGGACCAGGGGAACAGACGAATCTCGCCGAGAAAGGGTTCCATGTTCTTCGCTCCTTGAAAAGAGGCCTGGCAGAAGTACTTTCCGCAGCTGGCAATTTGATGTTGCGCACGATATACAAAATCGAATTTAGTTAGCAAACAGTATTTCTATCCATGAAAAAAGAGGAACTACTTCCCGGTGTTAGTGGGTTTGCGGCTTATCTTTTTTTACTTGGTCGGTAACATTAAGTTCATCTTGATCGGTAACATTCGATGCGCGTCACAGTCTTTTGCTTTAACGTTTTAGTTGCGGCATAAGCGCAGCGCGGTAAGCCTCATGCCTAGCGGCTTGGCACTAAGGATAAGGGGCTTGGGGCTATCGAATGCTGGCTTGCGGCGGGTGGGCGGGGGTTATTGCGCTACTCGCGAAAGTCCTCTAGTTCGGGCTTTTCAGGCCCTTTCATCACGAGCTCTAGTTGAGCGGAAGACGGCAGTGAAAAGTTCAGAAGAAAACAAGGCAGGCTAACGATCTTCCTGGGCGGGAAGCATGGGCGGCTTCCACGGGGAGGGTTCTGGAGTATAGGCAGGGGCTTTGGAAAGTGTTACCCGAAGCGGTCCTTGTTGTTACCCGTTCTTTAAGTTGTTCCCAACTAGAATACTCGGGAATTAGTGCTTTAAGTCTGGCTTGAAGGGCGTTGTTCAAACGGTGTGCAGAGCTTCTTTCAGGCCTTGCACCTGAAACGGGTAGGGCGCCGCTGCCCTGGCAGGCGGCACCCGGTGCCCGGCTTAGAGCCCGGCGTTTTCCGCCGCTACGCTTTTCGGCTTGCCGTAGTGCCACTCATAGACCACGAACTTGAAGTCCTTGAGATCGCCTTTCTCGTCGAAGCTCAGGTCGCCGGTGGGGGTCTTGAAGGTGCCCTTGTGGATCGCCTCGGCGACTTTTTCCGGGTCTTCGCTCTTGGCTGCGGCGATGCCTCCGGCAATCACTTCCACGGCCGAGTAGGACGGCAGGACGAATGGGCCGCTGGGGTTTTCCTTCTTGGCTTCGAAGGCCTCCACCAGGGCCTTGTTGGCCGGGTCCTGGTCGAAGGACTTGGGCAGGGTCACCAGCATGCCTTCGGAAGCGTCCTTGGCGATCTGCGAGATCGAGTCGTTGCCCACGCCTTCAGGCCCCATGAAGCGTGCGGTCAGGCCCTTTTCCTTGGCCTGGCGCAACAGCAGGCCCATTTCCGGGTGGTAGCCGCCGAAGTAGACGAAATCCACATTGGCCTGCTTGAGCTTGGCCAGGATCGAGGAGTAGTCGCGTTCGCCGACGTTGATGCCTTCGAACATCGCCACCTTGATGCCTTCCTTGCCGAGGATGTCCTTGACCGAGCTGGCAATGCCTTCGCCGTACTGTTGCTTGTCGTGCAGCACCGCCACATTGGTCGGCTTGAGCTGGGCGATGTAGCGTGCCGCCGCCGGGCCCTGGGCGTTGTCCAGGCCGATGGTGCGGAACACCATCTTGTAGCCACGGGCGGTCAGCTCTGGGCTGGTGGCGGCCGGGGTGATCATCACGATGCCTTCGTCTTCGTAGATGTCCGACGCGGGCTGGGTGGAGCTGGAGCACAGGTGTCCGACCACGAACTTGACGCCGTCGTTGACCACCTTGTTGGCCACGGCGACCGCTTGCTTGGGGTCGCAGGCATCGTCGTATTCCACGGCCACCAGTTGCTTGCCGTCGACGCCACCCTTGGCGTTGATCTGCTCGATGGCCATGCGCGCGCCGCTGAACTGCATGTCACCGTATTGCGCCACCGGGCCGGTCTTGGCCCCGGCGATGCCGATCCGGATGCTGTCGGCTGCCATGGAATGGCAGGCCAGGCCGGCAAGGATCATGGCGCTGAGCAGTTGGGTGGCTTTGTTATTGATACGACTCATGGGTTGTTCCACTCCTGTGGGTTACGGTTCTAAGGGTGTTGCGGGTGTTGCCTGGACTGCCGGCGCCCGGGCGCCGGCAGGGTGTTGTAGTCGGCTTTGCCGCCAGATGTGCTGATCCTGCTCAAGGCAGGGCCTTGCCGATTCGGCTCACGGCCTCCAGGGTGGGGCGCGCGGGTTCGGCGCTGGCGTCCAGGGCCTGGGCGATGTCGGCCAGCAGGTCGGCGATGTCTTCCAGCCCCACCGACAGCCGTACCAGGCCCTCGGCGATGCCGTGTTCGGCCCGTTCCTCCTGGGTGTAGGTGGAATGGGTCATGCTCGCCGGGTGCTGGGCCAGGGATTCGGCATCCCCCAGGCTGACCGCGCGGCTGAACAGCCCCAGGGCGTTCATGAAGCGTCGCCCGCTGGCCAGCCCACCCTTGAGTTCGAAGGCGATCATGCCGCCGGGCAGCTTCATCTGTCTTGCGGCCAGGGCGTGTTGGGCAAAGGATGCCAGCCCCGGGTAGGCGACCCAGGCCACGGCGGGGTGGTCCTGGAGGAACTGGGCGACGGCCTGGGCGTTGGCGCAATGGCGATCCATGCGCAGGGCCAGGGTCTTGAGGCCGCGCATCAGGAGAAAAGCGTCCTGGGGCGAGAGCACCGCGCCGGTCAGGTCCTTCAGGCCCTGCAGGCGGATGCGTTCGGCCAGGGCCTGGCCGGTGACCACGATGCCGGCGGTGATGTCGCCATGGCCGCTGAGGTACTTGGTGGCCGAGTGCAGCACCAGGTCGGCGCCCAGTTCCAGCGGGCGCTGCAGGTAAGGTGTGCAGTAGGTGTTGTCCACCGCCACGAGCAGGCCGGGATGCTGGCGGGCCACCTGGGCCACGGCGGCGATGTCCACCAGTTGCATGTTGGGGTTGGCCGGGGTTTCGAAATAGATCATCCGCGTGGCCGGGCCGATGGCCGCCCGTAGCTCGCCCAGGTCGGTCAGGTCGACATGGCGTACCTTGACGCCGAATTCGCCAAGGCCGTGGTGCAGCAGGGCAAAGGTGCAACCGTACAAAGTCTGGCCGACGATGACCTCGTCGCCCGGGCGCAGCAGGGTCCACAAGGTCGCGGCAATCGCCCCCATGCCGGAGCCGAACGCCACGGCCGCTTCGCCGTTTTCCAGGGCGGCCATGCGCGCTTCCAGCAACGCCAGGGTCGGGTTGCCGATGCGGGTATAGAAGTAGCCGGGTTCTTCACCGGCAAAACAGCCGGCGCCGTATTCGGCGGTGGCGAAGGTGAAGGTGGAGGTCAGGTAGATCGGCGGGATCAGCGCGCCCTGATGCTCCTGGGGGTTGTAGCCGTGATGGATGGCACGGGTGGAAAAACCAAGGTCACTGTTTTTATTGTTCATGGTGAACGCTCCCGGATTTGCTCTAATGCTATGCTCAAATCCGGCGCAATAATTTCCAATATCGGCCCTTTAGAACCGAATAATTGGAATAAATAACCATAAAAATAAGATAAAAAGGTAAGACATGCCCCTCGATCTGGACCGTATCGACAAAGCCCTGCTGATCGCCCTGCAAGACAACGCCCGGCTGACCAATGCCGAGCTGGCGGACAGCGTCGCCTTGACCACCTCGCCGTGCTGGCGCCGGGTGAAGATTCTCGAAGAGAGCGGGGTGATTACCGGTTACCAGGCGATCCTCTCGCCCAAGGCGCTGGGCTATGGGGTCACCGCCTTTGTCAGCGTGATGATGGAATCCCACTCCCAGGACACCGCCCGGGCCTTCGAGCAGAGGCTGCTGGAGATCCCGGAAATCATCGCCTGCCACAACGTCTCCGGGCGCTACGACTTTCTCCTCGAAGTACTGGCCAAGGACCTGGAATCCTTCGGCGAATTCGCCCGTGAAGTGTTGCAGACCCTGCCGGCGGTGAAGGAGATCTATTCGAGCTTTTCCTTCAAGTCGGTCAAGCCGTTGCGGCAGATTCCGGTACAAGAGTGAGCGCAGGCGGGGCGCCAGCGTCCCTGCGATTCACAAGCAACCTTGCTGTCTGAAACAGGCCCTCAGCGAAGGAGCGCCGGCCAGGGTTCACACCGCGCCCGGGGCCGCGAGGTTGCAATATTGTCCTTTGAAATACAGCAATGGCTGCGCAGCAGCCGCTTGCTGCAGGTTCAGCGCCTTGACTTCACCGATCACGATCAGGTGGTCACCGGCGACGTGTTCGGCATGAATTTCACAATCGAGCCAGTGCAGGCTGCCGGCAATGATCGGGTTGCCCAGCGGCGATTCCTGCCATTGAACTCCCTGCCACTTGTCCGTGCCTTTGCTTGCGAACTGGTTGGAAATCCTGACCTGCTCGCCTGAGAGGATATTGACCATGAAGCGGCCCGCCTGACGAATCTTGGGGTAGCTGGCCGAGCTGGACATGACGCTGAATGACACCAGCGGCGGGCTCATCGACACGCTATAGAACGACTGGCACGTGAAGCCGAGCGGCTCGCCATCAACCTGCGAGGTAATCACCGTGATGCCGGATGCGTAGTGCCCGAGCGCTTCGCGAAAGCGCATTGGCTCGATAGCCGTACTGGGAAGTGACATGGCGGGTCCTGAATATTGGGTACTGTCCGACAGCGCGCAGAGGGGTGAAGCGGCGGCTTTACAATCCACCGCTTCACCCCTCTGGCACACCACTTGCGGCTTTAGCTCAGCGCAGGTTCGAGAGTTCTCTTCGGATGATTTCTGCGCCGGCACTTAAAGCCTTCAGCTTGCCCCTTGCCACGCCACGGGATAAGGGCGCCATGCCACAGTTGGTGCAGGGATAGAGTTTGTCGGCATCCACGAACTGCAATGCCTTGCGCAGGGTGTCGGCCACTTCCTCGGGTGTTTCAATGGTGTTGGAGGCCACATCAATGGCCCCGACCATCACCTTCTTGCCTCTGATGAGTTCAATGAGATCCATTGGGACATGAGAGTTGTGACATTCCAGCGAGACGATATCGATACTGGATTTCTGCAGCTTGGGGAACGCCTCTTCATATTGCCGCCACTCTGAGCCCAGGGTCTTTTTCCAGTCCGTATTGGCCTTGATGCCATAGCCATAGCAAATGTGCACCGCCGTTTCGCATTTAAGACCTTCAATGGCTCTTTCCAGGGTGGCCACACCCCAGTCATTCACTTCATCGAAGAAGACGTTAAAGGCGGGCTCATCAAACTGGATGATATCCACGCCGGCCGCCTCCAGCTCCCTGGCTTCCTGGTTGAGGATCTTGGCGAATTCCCAGGCCAGTTTTTCGCGGCTTTTGTAATGGCTGTCATAAAGCGTGTCGATCATCGTCATCGGGCCTGGCAGCGCCCACTTTATGGGTTGCTCGGTCTGCTGGCGCAGAAACTTGGCATCTTCCACGAAAACCGGCTTCTGGCGACTGACAGCCCCCACCACCGTGGGGACGCTCGCATCATAGCGATCACGAATCCTGACGGTTTCACGTTTTGCAAAATCAACGCCGCTGAGGTGTTCGATGAACGTCGTGACAAAGTGCTGACGTGTCTGCTCGCCATCACTGACGATATCAATGCCTGCTTGCTGTTGTTCTTGCAGTGACAAGCGCAAGGCGTCCTGCTTGCCTTCAACCAGTTCTTCCTCTTGCAACTTCCAGGGCGACCAGAGTGTTTCAGGTTGTGCAAGCCAGGAAGGTTTAGGCAAGCTGCCGGCAGTTGAAGTGGGTAACAACTTTTTCATCATGGGTGACCTTGTATTTTTGATGAGTCAAAGAGCGTAATTGGCGGACCACTGCTCAAGAATGGTCTGGTATGGCTTGATGAAGTTGTTCTCGACAAACTGCCCTTGCTCAATCGCCAGGCGGCTACGTTCTTCTCGGTCATAGACAATTCGAGTCAATGAATAGTCCTGGTGCTTCAGGCTCGGTTGATAGGATTTGCCTGCTGCAGAGTTGGCATTGTAGATCTCTGGCCGGTAAATCTTCTGGAAGGTGTCCATCGTGCTGATGGTGCTGATCAGTTCCAGGTTGGTGTAATCACTGAGCAAATCGCCGGCAAAGTAGAAAGCCAAAGGCGCAACGCTGTTGGACGGCATGAAGTAACGAACTTTCAACCCCATCTTGTTGAAGTATTCATCTGTTAGAGAATATTCGTCCTGCTGGTATTCAATGCCCAGTACAGGGTGCTGGTTTTCAGTCCGATGGTAGGTCTTGCTGCTCGAAACGCTCAGGCAGATCACCGGTGGCTTGTTGAAGTTTTCCTTGTAAGTGCTGGAGTTGATGAAGTGCTTGAATAGCTTTCCATGCAGCTCTCCGAAGTTTTCCGGAATGCTGAACTTTGGTCGCTCCCTGTTGTGCTCCGGCAACAGCACGCTGAAGTCGTAGTCCCGTACGTAAGAGGAAAAGTTGTTTCCTACAACGCCCTCAAAGCGTTCGTTGGTCTTTCGATCGAAAATATTGGTTTTCAATATTTCAATCAGGGGGATGGCATGGCCACTGCTTCGAGTGTCGATGTCCATCTCCACGGAGATGATTTCAAGCTCGACTGCATAACGATCGCCCTTGGGGTTATCCCAATGCGCCAAGGCATTGAAGCGGTTGTCAATCATCCTCAAGGTATTGCGCAAGTTCTCTTGGCGACTCTTGCCCCTGGCCAGGTTGGCAAAGTTGGTGGTGATGCGCGTATTCTCGGACGGGTGATAATCTTCGTCGAAGCAAATGCTCTTGATGGTGAATGTGAAATCGTTGTTCATTGTGATCTGGCATCCTGATTTCCGAGATAAGTTCTGAACTTGTTTATTGGCTTTCAGTGCTTTCCAGTTTTGTTCCTGGCTGCTTTTGCTCGGTAGTCTTTATGTTGTCTATTATTGAGGCGCATCTTATGTCGAGCTATTAATTGAGTACTAATGAATTGATTTCACCAGGTCTTTAGTCACATTCATGATGAGATATTCACTCAATCGCAAAAGCCTATTTGCCCCAGTATTCATTGCCCGGCCAAACCACTGGTTGAGGGTGTGCCTGGGCTCTGGCGCAATCCGACCCGTGGTGGCTGCGGCAGCACTCGACGGGGCTGCCAGTGCCAGATGGGCCGGGAGCTGGCCCATCAATGCAATTGCTGCTCGTCCAGGTAGCGGTTCAGGCATTCGATGAACGCCTGGTGCTTGCGGGTCTGGCGCCGGTGGGCGGGGTAGATCACATGGATCCTCGGGCCGAACTGCTCCGGGTCCAGCTGCGCCTCGGGCAGCAGTTGCACCAGCTCGCCGCGACGCAGGTAGGGCGCGGCGCTCCACTGCGGGCACAGTTGCAGGCCCAGCCCGGCCAGTAGGGCACCGAACAGGAAATCGTAATTGTCACTGGCCAGCCGCGGCACCGGCTGGGGCACACGCTGCTGCTCGCCATTCAAGGTGAAGCGCCAGAAATGCGGGTTCAGTGCCGGGTGACGGAAGATCAGCCAGTCATGCTCGGCAAAATGCGCCGGGGTCACCGGCAAGGGCTGGCGCTGCAGATAGCGCGGGCTGGCGCAGAGCAGGATGCGGTTGGCCGTCAGCGGGCGGGCGATCAGGTCCGGCAGCTCCACCGGCCCGTCGCGCACGGCCAGGTCATAGCCGCCACTTTGCAGGTCGACGAATTCGTCGGTGAGCTCCACGTCCAGGCGCATCTGTGGGTACTGCTCAAGAAAGCCGTAGCAGGCGCCATTGAGAAAGGCCGGGGCGAAGGAGGGCGGCGCCACCAGGCGCAGGGTGCCGCACATTTCCTGCTGCAGGCGCTCGATGTCTTCCCCGGCCTGTTGCAGTTGGCGCAATACCTGCCGGGCGCTGGCCAGGTAGATATGCCCGGCCTCGGTGAGGGCGATCCGGCGTGTGGAGCGCTCCAGCAAGCGGGTGCCGAGCTGGCTCTCCAGGTGGCTCACTGCCTTGGTCAGGGCCGAGGTGGTCTTGCCCAGGCACGCGGCGGCGCGGGTGAAGCTGCCCTGATCGACCGTGGTCACGAACATGGTGATGGCGCCCAGCTGGTCCATTGCAGTCTTGCCTCTTTGGAAAGGATGGGTTGCGCGAAGCAGTATTCTTAAGCACCGGTGACTTGGCTAGTCTCTGGCGCATTCTGAGCCAAGGGTGCGAACAACCATGAAAAAGACGCTGAATATCACGCTGGCCTCGGCCCTGGCCCTGGTCTCGCTGCACAGCCAGGCCGCGGTGGACCTGGTGCTGCACAACGCCAAGGTTTTCACCGCCGAGCAGGGCCAGCCCCTGCAACAGGCGGTGGCGGTGGAGCAGGGGCGCATCGTCATGGTCGGCAGCGATGCCCAGGTGCTGGCGCTGAAGGCCCCGGGCACCCAGGTCATCGACCTGCAGGGCAAGGTGCTGATGCCGGGGTTCATCGACAGCCACAGTCATGCCATCTTCGGGGGCCTGAAGCTCAAGGCCGCCGACCTGGAAACCCAGCAACTGCCCCTGGACGAGCTGGAGCAGCGCCTGCGCGGCTGGCGCGATGACGGCAAGGCGCGGCATGGCGAGATCCTCAGCGTCAGCGGTTTTCCCTCGACCTACTGGAGCCAGGTGGACGCCCTGGAACAGCGCTTCAACCAGGGCGAATGGGCCGATGTACCGATTCTGTTCGTTGGCTGGGACTACCACACCGGCTGGGCCAACCGCGCCATGCTCAAGCGCGGCGGCATAGACGCCGCGCGGGTCAAGGCGCTGCAGGGCGAGGCCCAGGCCACCATCGGCCATCACCCGGACAGCAGCCCCAACGGTTTTGTCGCCGATGCCGGGCTCTCGGCCCTGACCTCGCAGCTGCCGCCGCCGAGCTTCGAGCAGTTGCTCGACGCCGGGCGCGCCGCCCGCGACCTCAACCTGAGCCTGGGCATCACCGCGCTGATGGACCCGGCGGCCAACGCCACCCCGGGCGACGCGCTGTTCGCCATGCATCCCACGGCCCAGACCGTCGGTGTGCTGCCGGTGTACAAGGCGCTGGCGCAGAAGGGCGAGCTGACCCTGCGGGTCGCGGCCCTGATGGTGGCCAATCCCAAGAGCCGCCCGGCGGACCTGGAGGTGCTGGAGCAGGTGCGCCAGCAGTTCCTCGGGGTGCCGAACCTGAGCCTGCCGGGGATCAAGATCTTCGCCGACGGTGTCGCCGAGTTTCCGGCGCAGACCGCTTCCCTGCTGACCCCCTACAAGAACTCAAAGAAGGACGGCGAACTGCTGATCGACCCGGCGCATTTCGGCGAGCTGGTCAGCGCCGCCGATGCCCGTGGCTGGCTGGTGCATGTGCATGCCATTGGCGACCGCGCGGTGCGCGAATCCCTCAACGGCATCGAGCAGGCGCGGCGTGATCGCCAGAGTGGGGTGGTGCACTCCATCACCCACTTGCAGATGGTCAACCCCAAGGAGTTCGCCCGCTTCAAGCCACTGGACGTGATCGCCTCCATGCAGCTGTACTGGGCCGCCGCCGATGAGCTGAGCATCGATTTGCTCCAGCCCTACATCAGCGCCATGCAGTTCCAGTTCATGTACCCGGCCCGCTCGCTGCTGAAGAACGGCGCCACCATCGCCGGGGCCAGCGACTGGCCGGTAAGCACCCCGGAACCCTGGAAGGCCATCGCCCAGGCCATCAGCCGCAAGGGGCCCAAGGGCGTGTTGAACAAGGACGAAGGCATCGACCGGGAAACCATGTTCTACGCCTACACCCGCAACGCCGCGCGGGCCATTGGCCTGGAGCAGCAGATCGGCAGCCTGGCCCCGGGCAAGCAGGCCGACCTGATCGTTCTTGACCGCGATGTGTTCCAGGTGCCCCAGGAGCAACTGGCGCAAACCCAGGTGCTCAAGACCTACTTTGCCGGGCGTGAGGTGTATAGCCGGCCGTGATGCTGCATGGATGCCGGCCGGGCCCGCGATCTTCATCGCGGGCTTTTTTTTGCCTTGTCGACCACTGCGACGCCTTCGCTGGCAAGCCAGCACCTACGGGCGAACGGCCTCACGGCCAAACACTTTTCTGCACGGCGATGATTGACGCGGCCAGAGCGTATCCCTATTCTTTGTCGACCGACAAAGAATAGGGAGCAGTTCGATGAAAACCCTCAAGGGGCCCAGCCTGCATCTGGCGCAATTCAGCGCCGAGACGGCGCCGTTCCACAATTTGCCGGCGATTGCCCAATGGGCCGCCGACCTGGGTTTCAAGGCGCTGCAGATCCCTGCCTGGGATGCGCGGTTGTTCGACGTCGCCACGGCGGCCGAGAGCCAGGACTACTGCGATGAACTCAAGGGCCAGCTGGCGCAGAAGGGCCTGCAGATCAGCGAGCTGACCAGCCATATCTTCGGCCAACTGGTGGCGGTGCACCCGGCCTACGACGCGATGTGCGACAACTTCGCCCCGCCAGCGCTGCGGGGCAATCCGCAAGCCAGAACGGCCTGGGCCATGGAGCAGATGAAGCTGGCGGCCAAGGCTTCGCGACGCCTGGGGCTGAGTGAGCTGGGGACCTTTTCCGGGTCCCTGGCCTGGCCTTATCTGTTTCCCTTTCCCCAGCGCCCCGAGGGCCTGATCGAGACGGCGTTCGACGAGCTGGCGCGGCGCTGGCGGCCGATCCTCGATGCCTGCGACGAGCAGGGGGTCAACCTGTGCTACGAGATCCACCCCAGCGAGGACCTGCACGACGGCACCAGCTTCGAACGCTTCCATGAACTGGTGGACCATCACCCGCGTTGCAACATCCTCTTCGACCCCAGCCACTTCGTGCTGCAACAGCTGGACTACCTGAGTTACCTGGACATCTACCACGAGCGCATCCGCATGTTTCACGTCAAGGATGCCGAGTTCAATCCCAGCGGCCGCCAGGGCATCTACGGCGGCTACAGCGCCTGGGTCGAGCGCGCCGGGCGCTTCCGCTCCCTGGGCGATGGCCAGGTGGACTTCAAGGGGATCTTTTCCAAGCTGGCGCAATACGACTATCCGGGCTGGGCGACCCTGGAGTGGGAGTGCTGCCTCAAGGACCAGGAAGACGGTGCCCGGGAAGGCGTGGCCTTCATCAACCGGCACATGATCCAGGTCACCCAGCGCATCTTCGACGACTTCGCCGGCGCGCAGATCGACCGCCAACAGATCAACGCCATGCTCGGCATTGCCTGACCCTTCAGCGAGAACACACCATGAACGCTTTGACTGACACCCTCCAGGCCGACAGCGTCGACCTGGTTCACCGCTATGTGCGCGTCGATGGCCAGCGCATCCACTGTGTCACCGCCGGCACGGGCCGGCCGGTGCTGCTGATTCCCGGCTGGCCGCAGACCTGGTACGCCTGGCGTCAGGTGATCCAGGCCCTGGCTGCCCAAGGCTTCCAGGCCATTGCCGTGGACCCGCCGGGCAGCGGCCAGTCCGACCGCCCTGAGCACGGCTACGACACCGGCCATGTGGCCGGGGTGCTGCACCAGGTGATGGGGCAGTTGGGTTTCGAGCGCTACAGCGTGGTCGGCCACGACGTCGGCATGTGGATCGCCTACGCCTTGGCCAGCGACCATCCGCAGGCGGTGGAGCGCCTGGCGCTGACCGAGGCGGTGATCCCCGGGCTGGCGGATGCACCACCGATTTTCGTCGCGCCGGAGCAGAACATCTTTCTCTGGCACTTCATGTTCAACCAGCTGCGGGATTTGCCGGAAGCCTTGATCGCCGGGCGCGAGCGGGCCTATCTGAATTACATCTTCGACCACTGGTCCCATCGCCGCGAGGCGGTGGCCGCCGAAGTCTACATCGAGGCCTACGCTGCCCCGGGCGGTTTGCGCGCAGGCTTCGCCTATTACCGGGCGATCCCCGAGACGGTGCGCCAGAATCAGCTGCGCGCGCAGCGGCCGCTGACCATGCCGGTGCTGGCCATTGGTGCCGAGCACGCCACCAACGATGCACCTCTGCTGACCCTGCAGGGCCATGCCAATGACCTGCGCGGGGCCATTGTCGAGGACTGCGGGCACTTCATCATGGAAGAGGCACCGGAGGAATTTCTCGCGCTGCTGCTGCCGTTTCTGCAGGAGGGCCGTGACTGAGGCAGGGCGCAGGCAAGGCCGCGGCCACGGAAATTGGCCGCGGCCGGCGCAAATCTAATATCATTTCGTCCCGGCGCCCTGCGCCAACCGGCTGTTCGGGCTCAACCGAACGCCTTCCCTGTCCCGACGAGATACCCGACCCCCATGGCTGGAAGACCCCGCGAATTCGACCGTCACCAGGCACTGCGCCAGGCGCTCGAACTGTTCTGGCGCCGTGGTTTCGAAACCACCTCCATGGCCGACCTGGTGGCGGCCCTGGGCATCGCCTCGGCGCGCATCTATGCCGCCTTCGGCTCCAAGGAGGCGTTGTTTCGCGAGGCCATCGAGCTGTACGAAAGCCAGGAAGGCGGTTTCGCCGACCTGGCCCTGCAAGAGCCCTGCGCCTACGTCGCCATCGAGCGCATGCTGCAAGAAGCGGTGGCACTCTACACCCGGGCCGACGGCCCCCGTGGCTGCATGGTGGTGGCCTCGGCGGTGAACTGCTCAAGCGACAACGACAGCGTGCGCGAATGGCTGGCCGAACATCGCCGGGCGCGTACCGCAAGCATTATCCAGCGCCTGGAAGCCGCGCAGCAGGCGGGTGAATTGCCCGGCCACAGCGATGCAACTTCCCTGGGCGATTATTACTCTACGGTGCTCCACGGGCTGTCGGTGCAAGCCCGCGACGGCGTCAGTGCGGCGCGCCTGCTGCAGGGCGTGGCGCTGGCCATGCAGGTCTTTGCGCGAACCGCCCAAGGGAATTGAAGCGGCGCTGCACCCTGGCTCCGCCTGGGAGCCTTTGCCCGCAATCCGGGAGCAGCGATGCTGGCCCGGGTTGTGCATTTTTTCAGCGGGTCCCGGACCCGTTCCATCATCGAAAGAGTATGACGCCCCCCCATGAGTGATTCCGCGGCGACACCCCAAGGCAACTGGCAGCCGGTCATCGCGCTGGCGTTGGCGGCCTTTGTCTTCAACACCACCGAGTTTGTGCCGGTGGGCCTGCTCAGCGCCATTGGCGCCAGCTTCGACCTGCCCACCGAGCGGGTCGGTCTGATGCTCACCATCTACGCCTGGATCGTGTCCCTGACCTCGCTGCCGGTGATGCTGCTGACCCGCAACATCGAACGACGCAAGCTGCTCACGGTGCTGTTCGGGCTGTTTATCGTCAGCCATGTGTTCTCCAGCCTGGCCAGCAACTTCGGCCTGCTGATGCTCAGCCGCATCGGCGTGGCCCTGGCCCATGCACTGTTCTGGTCCATCACCGCGTCCCTGGCGGTGCGCCTGGCGCCGCCGGGCAAGCAGGTGCAGGCCCTCGGGCTGCTGGCCACCGGCACCTCACTGGCCATGGTCCTGGGCATTCCCCTGGGCCGCTTGCTGGGCGAGGCCCTGGGCTGGCGCACCACGTTCAGCGTGATCGCGGCCATGGCCGGCCTGCTGGTGCTGTGGCTGATCCGCACCTTGCCGCTGCTGCCGAGCCAGAACTCCGGTTCCCTGCGCAGCCTGCCGCTGCTGTTCAAGCGCCCGGCGCTGGTGGCGATCTATGTGCTTACCGCCCTGGTGGTGACGGCGCAGTTCACCGCCTACAGCTACATCGAGCCCTTCATCAAGGTGGCGGCGGGCCTGGGGGGCGAAGTGGTGACCCTGGTCCTGTTGGTGTTCGGCGGCGCCGGGATCATCGGCTCGCTGCTGTTCAGCTGGCTGCACCGCCACAGCCCCCAGGGGTTTCTACTGACCGCGGTGGCGCTGCTGGCGCTGTGCCTGAGCCTGCTGTTGCCGCTCAATGGCCACGTCTGGTCGCTGGTGGCCCTGAGTGTGTTCTGGGGCATGGCGATCATGGGCTTCGGCCTGGCCCTGCAATCCAAGGTACTGGTGCTGGCGCCGGACGCCACCGACGTGGCCATGGCGATGTTCTCCGGCATCTACAACATCGGCATTGGCGGCGGTGCACTGCTGGGCAGTTGGGTCGGCGGGCAGCTGGGCTTTGCCTATGTCGGCCTGGCGGGTGGCGCCCTGGCGACCCTGGCCTTGCTGTTGTACAGCTTGGCCCTGGGCCGCATGAGCCGCACCAGCGTGTAGCCGCTGCCGCAGGCTGCGAACGGTCTGGGCGGCACTCCGTCGCAGGGGCGCGGCGCTCTTGAGGCCGATAGAGGTTCGGCGGTCGATCGTCAAGCAAGGTCCTGCGGACCTTTTCGCAGCCTCGCCGCAGGCTCGGCAGCGGCTACAGGGCCGCAGGGTTTCGATAATGCGCGTCGTTCGCCCGAAGGTTACCGGCGTCGGGCTACGGGCCAGCAGGCCACCAGTACGAGCAGCAGCGCCGCCAGCAGGTAGGGCAGGCGTGGCTCCAGCCCGTAGATCAGGGTCCCGGCCAGGGGCCCGACCACTACCCCCAGGCCCTGGGCCGCGCCGATGGAGCCGGCCGTGGCGCCTTGTTCGGCGGCGTCCACCGAGTTGCTGGCCAGGGCGGCGAAGGAGGGGAAGATCCAGCCCATGCCGGCGGCCGAAACAAAGAACCCCAGCCACAGCACCCAGGCCTGGGCCGCGAGAATGCTGGTGACAAAGCCCAGCGCCGCCACCAGGGCGCCGATGCGGATCATCCGCAGCGGCGGCCATTCCAGTTTGCGCACCACCAGTTGCGAGGCGATCAGCGCCACCCCCACCAGGGTCAGGGAAATGCCGGCGGTCTGCGCCGCGTCGGCCGGGCTCATGCCCAGGCGGTCGAGGGCGAAGAAGCCCACGGTGATCTGCGCCATGGCCACGCACAGCATCGAGACGAACGCCACCACCAGCGGCCGGCGCAGGCGCGGATCGCCCAGGCTCACCGGCTTGGGCGGCTGCTTGAGGTGCAGTTCCTGGCGCGGCAGCCGTGCCTTGAGGAAGGCAAACCCCAGCAGCGGCAGCACCGCCAGCACATAGAACGGCAGGCTCAGACTGTGGCGCGCCAGCAATGCGGCAAGCGCCGGCCCCAGGACCAGCCCGCAGGCGTTGGCCGCCCCCAGGGACGCCATGGCCCGGGCGCGATGCTCGGGTTCGATGTTGTCGGCGATCAGCGCATAGCCGCCCACCGGGATTGCCGCATAGAACACCCCGATCAGGCCGCGGCCCAGCAGCAACCCGGCAAACGCCAGCAGCGCCGAAGGCAGGGCGTGCAGCGCCACGTCGATAAACAGGCTGAGGGCGAGAAAGGCCAGAGTGAAGCCGCCGGTGCCCAGCAGCAGGATGCGCCGCCGACCGAGGCGGTCACTGGCCCGGCCCCAGGGGCGGGCCAGGAGCATCCAGATCACCCCGGAGACGGTCACCGCCATCCCTGCCTGCCAGGTGGCCAGGCCGAGAATCCGCGCAATGGGGCCGATCAGCGAAACGAACGCCATCATCGCCATGGTGCAGGCCAGGTTGGCCAGCAGCAGCGGGCGCAGGTCGAAGGCCGGGGCGGCCTGGGGCGTGTCCAGGGTGTCGAGGGGCAGCTGTTGAGCGTTGGTCATGGTTTATCCCAGGGCTGAGTGAGAGGGCAGGCGGCCGTCGACCATCACCAGCGGTCGACCGCGTACCTGTTCCAGGCTGGCGTCGACGCCGTAGACGTCGCGCAGCAGTTGTGGGTTGATCACCTCCAGGGCCGGCCCGGCGGCGGCCAGGCGGCCATGGTGCAGCACCACCACCTGCTGGCTGAAACCCAGGGCCAGGTTGATGTCGTGGACCACCACCAGGGTGATCAACTGGCGCTCGTGGGTGGCCCGGGTGATGGCTTCCACTACCTGGCACTGGTGGTACAGGTCCAGGGCGCTGGTGGGTTCGTCCAGCAGCAGCACCCGGGGCTGGCGCACCAGGGCCTGGGCAAGGCCCACCAGTTGGCGCTGGCCACCGGAGAGGGCGTCGATCGGGCGGTCGGCCAGGGCGGTGAGGTCCAGGTCCTGCAGCACTTGTTCGACCCCGTGCAACACCGCCGCGCTGGGCCGGCCAGGGGCGAAACCGCCAGTGCGATGCCCGGCCATGGCAGCGCTGAGCACTGCTTCGAAGGCGCACAGGCGGGTACGTTCCGGCAGGCTCTGGGGCAGGTAGACGATGTGCTGCGCCCGTTCCACCTGGGGCAGGCGGTTGAGGTCGACGCCGTCCAGCAGTACCTGGCCCGAGGTCTTGTGCAACCCGGCGATGCCCCGCAGCAGGGTCGACTTGCCCGCCGCGTTGGGGCCGATCAGCGCGGTCACGCTGCCCCCGGCCAGGGGCGGCAGGGCCACGTCGCACAGCACCTGGCGGTTGCCGTAGTGCATGTTCAGGCCGGCGGTGCACAGGCCGGCGTTGGAGGACACAAGCGGCTTCACAGGACACCTCGACGGTTGCGCATGACGATGGCCATGAAGAAGGGAATGCCCACCAGGGCGGTGACGATACCCACCGGAATCAGCACCCCGGGGATCAGCGCCTTGCTGGCGATGGAGGCCATGGACAGGATCAGCCCGCCGCTGAGCACGCTGGCCGGCAGGAACAGCCGATGGTCTTCGCCCACCAGCAGGCGGGCGATGTGCGGGGCGATCAGGCCGATAAAGCCGATGGTGCCGACAAAGGACACCGCCAGGGCCGACAGCAGGCTGATGCGCAGCAGCGACAGCAGGCGCAGGCGGCCAACGTCGATGCCGAAGCTGCGGGCCCGTTCCTCGCCCAGGGTCAGGGCGGTCAGGGCCCAGCTCTGGCGCAGGGAGAAGGGCAGGCACAGCAACAGCGCCAGGGCCAGTACCGCGAGCTTTTCCCAGGAGGCCCGGGCCAGGCTGCCCAGGGTCCAGAACACCAGTTGCTGCAGGCTGTCCTGGGTGGCGACGAATTGCAGCAGCGCCACCAGGGCGTTGAAGGCGAACACCAGGGCGATGCCGAACAGCACCAGGCTTTCCACGCCGAAGCCACGCCAGCGTGCCAGCAGGTACAGCAAGGCCACTGAGGCCAGGGCGAAGAGGAAGGCGTTGGCCGAGATCAGGTACTGCGCCGGCACCCCGGGAAGGCCCAGGCCGAGGACGATGGCCAGGGCTGCACCGAACGCCGCGGCGGCGGATACACCGAGGGTGAAGGGGCTGGCCAGGGGGTTATCGAGCACGGTCTGCATCTCGGCGCCGGCCAGGGCCAGGGCGGCCCCCACCAGCACCGCCATCAGCGCGTAGGGCAGGCGCACGTTCCACACGATCACCGCTTCCACCCGGGGCATCGAGCCCGGGTTCCAGAGCACCTGCAGCAGGCGCGAGAGGCTCATCCCGGAAGGTCCGGTGGTGATGTCCAGGGCCAGGGACAGCAGCAGGGCCAGGGCCAGCCCGCCCAACAGCAGCACTCGGCGCCCGTGGCGTCGCTGGTAATGGCCGGCGGCAAGGTTGTCCGCCACGTCGGTGGCAGCCTGGGTCATGGTTTCAGGCTCGTGGCGAACACGCCGCTGGCGGGAATCGGCATGAAGCGCTGGTACAGCTCGCGGCGGGTCTGGTCCGGGTCCAGGTCCTTGAACAGCTCCGGGTGCAGCCACTTGGCCAGGGCCTGGACCGCGATCAGGTGTTCCGGCGAGTCATAGAAGATGTGCCACAAGCCGTGCACATTGCCTTCGCGCACCGCCCGCAGTTCATTCAGCGGCGGGCGGTTGGCGGCCTGGCGCAGGCTGTCCCGGGCCTGTTGCAAGGTGGCGGAATAACCCAGGGTCACGCCGCCCTGGCCGGCGGCAAAGACCCCGGTGGCCACGTAAACGTCCGGGTCGCTGGAGAGAATGTACTCCACGTTGAGCACACCAATGGGCCCGGGTATGCGCCCGTCGGCAATGTTGCGCCCGCCCGCCAGCTTGATCATCTCGCCGAAGTTGCCGGTGCCTGGCGAGCCGCAGCAGTCCTGCAGCCCGGCGAGCATGTCGATGAAGATCTTCGGCTGCTTGACGGTACCGGCCTTGGCCAGGGTCTGGGTGACCTTGGCCAGGGACTGCTGATAGAAGGCAATGAATTCCTCGGCCCGCTGCTCACGGCCCAGGGCCTGGCCCAGCAGGCGCATGCTGGGCACGGTGTTGCTCAGGGGATGGTCGCTGAAGTCGACGAAGATCACCGCCACCCCGGCGGCCTCCAGCTGTTTCACCGCCTCGCTGTCGGGGCTCGGCCCATGGCCGCCGCTCAGGGCCATGATCGCCAGGTCCGGGTGCACCGCCAGGGCCTTTTCGACGCTGAAGGTCTCGGCCGAGGTGCCGCCCACCAGCGGCACCTTGTCGGCCTGGGGGAAGACCTTGTGATAGGCCTCGTAGCCCTGCACGTCGAGGCCGCGAAAGTCCCCTTGCCAACCGGCGAGACGGGCGAACGGGTTCTGGCCTTCGAGCAGCGACAGGGAATAGATCATCCGGCCTTCGCCGAGCAGGATGTGCTCGACCTTCTCCGGCACCTGGACCTGGCGTCCGGCCAGATCGGTGAGGGTCGCGGCGCTGGCCGTGGCGGCCCATAGCAGGCCCAGGGGCAGCAGGCCGAGCAAGAGCCCGCGCTGGGCGCGGCGCAAGAAATCACGGTGTGTCATGGCTAGTTTCCTTGAACGATTGGACGGCCCGGCGGGCAGCGCGCTTGCGCCACCACAGCAGCAGGCCGGTGAGGTACAGAAGGGGTAACGAAATGCCGCAGAGAAAAGCCAGCCAGGCGCCGGGGGTGCCCAGCAGCAAGTGGCCATGGGCGGCGGAAAACAGCGGCTTGATCGCCATCGGCTGGGCGCCGGGCCAGGTGAAGAGGTCCGGGCGTGCCAGCCAGGCACCGCTGCCGGCAATCAGCAGCAGCGGCAGGCACAGCCAGGCCGCCGCCACGTTGTGCCATTCCCGCAGGCGCCGGTTGCCCCGGCTGCCGGGACGCAGGCTGGCGGCCTTCCACCAACTGCGCCGGCCCGGCCACCACAGGTACAGGCCACTGCCCAGGGAGCCCAGCAGCGCCAGGCCACAGAGCAGCACCAGGTTCGAACCCCAGGCTGGCGGCAGCAGCAGGCTGCGGTGCAGCGCCACCAGCTTGGCCAGCCACAGGTCCTCGAAGACGAAGAAGCCCCGGGGTTCGCCGCTATAAGGATCGATCATGGCGATGCCGGTGCCGGGACGCTCCTTGAGGGCCCCGAAGACGATCACATTGTCCGATTCGAGAAAGCCCTGGCGCGGTGGGGCTGCGCCGAAGACCTTGTGCAATTGCGGGTAGGCGTCGGAGGCGGCCCTGATCCAGGCGTCCTGTTGCAGCAGCGTGCCATGCTCGCCAGGGGCCAGTTGCAGCATCTGCGCACCGACCTCCCAGCGCAGGATCGGCCCCTTGAGCTCCAGCAGCGAACCACTGAGGCCCAGCAGCGCGAGGAACAGCCCCAGGCACAGGGCCAGCCAGCGGTGCAGCCTGAGCCAGATATCACGCATGGACAGCATCGGCGGCTTACCAGCGATAGCGCAGGCTGGCGATGACACTGCGGTCATAACCGGCGCTGCAATTGGTCAGCGAGCAGCCTTCGTAATAGTGCTTGTCGGTGAGGTTGGTGGCATTCACCGCCAGGCGCAGGCCCTTGGCCGCCGGGATCAGCTTGTCGAAGTCGTAGTGCACCGCCGCGTCCAGCAAGGTGTAGGAGGGCACGCGCTGGGTGTTGGCGGCATCGGCCTCGGTGGAGCCGATGTAACGCACCCCGGCGCCGAAGCCCAGGCCGCTCAGGGGGCCTTCGGGCAAGGTGTAGTCGGCCCACAGCGAGGCCATTTTTTCCGGGGTGTCGGTGGGGCGTTTGCCCTTCTCCAGCGGGTTGTTGCTCTTGCTCACCTCGGCGTCGTTGTAGGTCAGCGCCGCCAGCAGGTCCAGGCCCCGGGCCAGGCTGGCCTTGCCTTCGAGCTCGATGCCGCGCACGTTGATCTCGCCGGTCTGGATCTTGTTCAGGCGTTCGGCCGGGTCGGTGGTCAGGACGTTTTCCTGGGTCAGGTCGAACAGCGACAGGGTGATGTAGCTGTCGATGCCCGGCGGCTGGTACTTGACCCCTACTTCCGATTGCTTGGCGCTGGTGGGCTTGTACGGCGTGCCGTAGAAGTTGGTGCCCAGCACCGGGTCGAAGGACGTGGAGTAGCTGATGTAGGGCGCCAGGCCGTTGTCCGCCAGGTACACCAGCCCGGTGCGGTAGGTGAACTTTTCGTTGTCCTGCTTGCTGCCGCTGTCGTTCATGCGGTTATCGGTTCGGGCGCTGGAGCGGTCCTGGCGTCCGCCGACGGTGAGCACCCAATGCTCATCGAAGGTGAACTGCTGCTGGGCGTAGACCCCGACCTGATCGGCGCGCTGCACGGTGTTGGTGAAGGGGGTGCTGGGGTCGAACACGCCGCCGTGCACCGGGTTATAGATGTCGATGGGCGAAGCCGAGCCGCCGCGCAGGTAGTAGTCCTCGCGGGTGCGCCGGTAGTCGATCCCCAAAAGCGACACCATTTGCGTGCTGCCCAGGTTCCAGCGGGCCTGGGCATTGTTGTCCAGGGAGTAGGTGTCGCCGACGATGCGAAAGCGATAGGCAGCGCGGTTCAGGGTGCGCAGGTCCGGAGCCAGGGACATGCCGCTGGCGGTGTTGGTCAGCAGGTTGACGTGGCCGTAGCGGGCGCTGGAATTGAGGCTCCAGACGTCATTCAGGCGGTGCTCCAGCAGGTAGCCCAGGGAGTACTGGGTGCGGTCGTTGTCCAGCCCCGGTTCATCGAGGAAGACGTTGTGCCTGACCTTGCCATTGGGGTTGCCAAGCAGGGTGCCCTGGGCCGGCAGGAACACCCGCGGCGCGCCGAACGTGTCCTGGGTGTAGTCGGCCAGGAGGGTCAGGCTGGTGTCGTCGTTGGGCTTCCAGGTGAAGGAGGGCGCGAAGTACTGTTTGTCGTCCTTGATGTGATCGAACTGGGTGCCGCTGTCGCGCTCCAGGCCCACCAGGCGATAGAGGAATTGCCCTTCATCATCCAGCGGCCCGCTGAAGTCGAACTGGCCCTGGGCTCGGTCGAAGCTGCCCCCCTGGATCTGCACTTCATGGAAGGGCTTGTCCAGCGGGCGCTTGCTGATCTGGTTGACCACGCCCCCCGGCGAGTTCTGCCCGAACAGCACCGAGGCCGGGCCCTTGAGCACATCGATGCGCTCCAGGCCATAGGCTTCGACCTTGGGCCAGGCCTGGGCGGTATTGCCCTTGAGGCCATCGCGGAGCATGCCGGTGGTGACGTCGAAACCGCGGATCGAGAGGGTGTCGAAGCGCTGGCTGGCGGCGGTGGTATTGGCCTGGACCCCGGCGGTGTAGCGCAGCGCCTCGTTCACCGATTGCACCTGCTGGGCATCCATCTGGTCGCGGGTGATCACGGAAATCGACTGGGGAATTTCGCTCAGGCTGGCATCGGTCTTGGTTCCGCTGAGGCTGCGCTTGGCCACGTAACCGGCCTGCGGCCCGGTGGCGGAGTCGGGCTGGGTGGCGCTGATCACGCTGGTGTCCAGGGTCAGGGCGTGGTCCTGGTCGGTATCGCCATCGGCGGCCAGCGCGGCGCCGGCCTGGGTCAGCGAGAGGCCCAGGGCCAGGCCGTGGATCAGGCACGCCAGCGGGTTGCGGCCCAGAGCCGGACGCGAGACCACACAATTGACGGGACAACCTGAGGTGTTTCGGTGCGCAACGCGGCTACCCATGCTTCACTCCGTGATGGGGATTAAATGAGAATGCAAACGTATCTCATTTGTGAGCTTGGGTTGCGGGCTAAAACTTTGGCTTGAGCGACCATTTCTTTCGTTTGCGGTACGGCGCGGGGAGGGCGCCCGGATCACCAGGCGCAGCTTTGGATGGAGCAGGCTCGAGCAGGAGCGGGCTCAACGCAAGGACTTGGGCGACACCCCGAAGCGCTTGCGAAAGGCCGTGGAGAAATGCGCCGGGCTGTAGCCGACCCGATAAGCCGCGCTGGAGACATTGGTCTCGCCACTGGCGAGCAAGCGATAGGCCTCGCCCAGGCGCTGCTCCTGCAGGTAGGCATAGACGCTGGTGCCAAACACCTGACGGAAACCGGCGGTGAGCTTGCGCGGGTTCAGGCCCACCTGGCGCGACAGCTCCGACAGCGAAGGCGAATCCTGCAATGAGTTGAGCAGCAGGTCACGGGCGGCATGGATGCGCTCGATGTCCGCCGAGCTGCACGGGCTGTCCTGCAGTGGCCTGGATTCGGCCTGGGCGAGAATCCCCTCGACCCCCAGGGCGGTGAGTTCCAGGGCCTTGCCACCCAGGTAGAAGGAGCGGGTCGGGCCCTGCAGCGGGCAGGTGAAGATCTGTTGCGCCAGGGCCAGCAGCGGTTTGCTCGCCGGCTGGCAGAACAGCATCGGGCCGCCGCCGCGCTGATCGAGCAGGCGCTCGGGTTCCAGGCCGACATTGCGGATCGAGGGGAAGTCCAGCTGCACCGTGGTGTAGCGCACCGGCACGCCGCTGGCGAACAGGTGGTCGCCGCAGTGCTCGCCCTGGTTGGCCACGGCGCACAGGGTCGGTCCGCGGATCTCCACTTCGGGCTGGCCTTCGACCCGGCAATTGAGCTGGCCGCTGAGCACCAGGATGATTTTCAGGCCTTCCCAGAGCGGCTCCTGCATCCACATCTGGCTGTCCATCAGTACGGTCCCGGTGGAGAGGGTGACCTCCGGGACTACAGCGGCCGACCCGGTGTGCTGCGGGTTGGGAAAGTGCAGGGTGGAATCCCTTTTGACAGGCTGCGGCGCAGCGTTGGGGCTGAGCATGGCGAACTCCCTGTGGACCTGAAAAGAGGCCATACGCTAGCAGGAAATTGCCTTTCTGTAATTAAGAATGATTATCCTTTAGCCTTCGGGCACCGTCCTGCCGCGCTCTTTCCGGGGCGCGCCGCGCAATCAAAAGAAAAAGCCGCGCAAACGAATGTCCTGCCGATTGCCGGGTCCGGCAAATTGCCTATTAATAATCGCTCTCATTTCCAGGCACGGCAGCCTCCCATGGACGACCCCTTGCTCGACAGCGCCGCAGGACCGCCGGCGACTCTTCATTCCCGCCAACCCTGACGGCGGATTCCCAGCTCATTCCAGGGGCCTGATCTTTCAGGTCCAGGGCCGCTTTTTGCGTAAAAAACATCAGGAGACAGCATGTCCACTTTCGATGACCTCAAGGATTGCCCCTCTTGGCCCGAAGACTTCGCCCAGCGCTACCGCCAGGCCGGCTACTGGCGCGACGAAACCTTTGGCGACCTGCTGCGCAGCGCCGCCCAGGCCTTTGCCGAGCGTGAAGCACTGACCGAGGGCGAGCAGCACCTGAGCTACCGGCAACTGGACCTGCGGGTCGACCAACTGGCCGCCGGCCTGTACCGGCTGGGGCTGCGGGCCGGCGACAACGTGGTGCTGCAACTGCCCAACAGTGCGGCCTTCGTCGAAGTCTGCTTTGCCCTTTACCGCCTCGGGGTGCGGCCGATCTTCGCGCTGCCGGCCCACCGGCACCTGGAAATCGGCCGCTTCTGCGAGTTCGCCCAGGCCCGGGCCTACTTCTGCGCCGACCGGGACGCCAGCTTCGACTATCGGGCCATGGCCCGCGACCTCAAGGACCGCAACCCGCAGCTGGAGTGGGTGGTGGTCGCCGGCGAAGCCGAGGAATTCACTGCCTTGCACAGCCTGTATGAGCCTGCGCCTGCGCGCACCTTCCTGCCCCCCAGCGCCGACGCGGTGGCCTGTTTCCAGCTCTCCGGCGGCTCCACCGGGGTGCCCAAGCTGATCCCGCGCCGGCACCACGAATACCTCTACAACCTGCGGGCCAGTGCCGAGCGCTGCGGCCTGTCCGAGGCCAGCGTGTACCTGGTGGCGCTGCCCATGGCGCACAACTTTCCCATGTGCTGCCCAGGGTTCATCGGCACCTTTTCGGTGGGCGGGCGGGTGGTGCTGAGCCCCTCGCCGAGCCCGGAAGTCTGCTTCGAACTGATCGAGCGCCAGGGGGTGACCCACACCGCGCTGGTGCCGCCCCTGGCCCTGGTCTGGCTGGAAGCGGCCCAGGCCCGCGGGCGTGGCCTGGCGCCGTTGCAACTGCTGCAAGTGGGCGGCGCCAAACTCAGCTACGAGGCCGCAAGGCGCATCGAACCGGTGCTCGGCTGCCGCCTGCAGCAGGTGTTCGGCATGGCTGAGGGGCTGATCTGCTACACCGACCCCGAGGACCCGCCACAGCGGGTGCTGCACACCCAGGGCCGGCCGCTGTCGCCGGCGGACGAAATTCGTGTGGTGGACGAGCACGACCAGCCGGTGCCGGTGGGGCAGGTGGGGCAGTTGCTGACCCGCGGCCCCTACACCATCCGCGGTTACTACCGTTACCCCGAGCACAACGCCCAGGCCTTCACGGCCGATGGTTTCTACCGCACCGGCGACCGGGTCATGCTCACCGCCGACGGCTACCTGATGGTGGAAGGGCGCGACAAGGACCTGATCAACCGCGGGGGCGAAAAGATCGCTGCCGAAGAAGTGGAAAACCTGCTGCTCAGCCACCCGGCGGTGGCCGACATCGCCCTGGTGGCGATGCCTGATGCCTTCCTGGGCGAACGCACCTGCGCCTTCGTCATCCCCCGCGGCACCGCGCCCCTGGCCCCGGAGCTGCTGCGTCACCTAAGGGCCCAGGGCCTGGCGGCGTTCAAGCTGCCGGACCGCTTCGAGTTCATCTCGGCCTTCCCCCAGACCGGGGTCGGCAAGGTCAGCCGCAAGCACCTGCGCGAGGCGATCCAGGCCCTGTACTTCGGCGCCCAGGCCGAACCCCTGGAGGGAAGTGGCGCCCGTGGCTGAACGACAAGGACTTTGCGACCTGTTGCACCCGGTGCGCGGGCGCCTGCTGGCGGCCATGCTGCTGCAGGCCCTGGCGGCGCTGGTGGGGCTGTTGCCGTTCATTGCCGTGGCCGAACTAGCGCCGCTGCTGCTCGCCGGCGAGCTGGATGCGCAGCGTGCGCAGTTCTGGCTGCTGGCCGGCGCCGCCGCCTTGCTCCTGCGCCTGCTGGGGCTGGCGGCGGCATTGCAGATCACCCACCTGGCCGACAGCGACCTGCAACGCCAGTTGCGCCAGCGCATCGCCGCGCACCTGGCACGGGTGCCCCTGGCCTGGTTCGGCCAGCAGCGGGAGACCGCCGAACGGGCCTTGCTGGATGATGTCGGCGCCCTGCACCAGTTGGTGGCGCACCTGCCCAACAACCTGGTGGCGGCGCTGGTGGTGCCCCTGGCCAGCCTGGTCTACCTGCTCACGGTGAGCCTGCCCATGACCCTGGTGGTGCTGCTGCCGCCATTGCTGGCGCTGTGGCGCTTGCGGGTCATGCGCACCCCGGCCTATCAGGCCGAGCGCCAGCGCCTGGGGGCGGCCCTGGGCGACCTGTCCACCGCGACCCTGAACTTTGTGCAGAGCATCGCCATGGTCAAGTCCTTCGGCCGTGCCGAGCGGGTGCAGGCGGATTTCGTCAGCGCGGTGCAGGGTTTCGGGCGTTTTTTCTCCCAGTGGGTGGAGCGCTGGGCGGGCCTGGGAGCGAGTGTCGAGGTGCTGCTGTCGCCCTTGCTGGTGCTGGCCCTGGTGCTGGTGGCCGGGGTGGCGCTGACGGCGGCCGGCTGGCTGCACCCGGTGCAACTGTTGCCGTTCGCCCTGCTTGGCCCGGCCCTGGCGGCGCCGGTGGCGGCATTGGGGCATGGCGCCGATTCCCTGGTCCAGGGCCGGGCGGCGGCGCAGCGCATCAGCACCGTGCTGAGTACCCCGGTGCAGGCGCAGCCGGCATTTTCCCGGGAGCCCGAGGGGCATCAGGTGATCTTTGATGAAGTGGCTTTCAGCTACCCCGACGGCACCCAGGTGCTGCACGGCATCGACCTGTGCCTGCAACCGGGGACCCTGACCGCCCTGGTGGGGGATTCGGGCGCTGGCAAGTCGACCCTGGCCACCTTGCTGGCGCGCTTTGCCGACGTCAGCGCCGGGGCCATCCGCATCGGCGGCGTCGACCTGCGGGACATGGACAGCGCGACCCTCTATCGCCAGGTGGCCTTTGTCTTCCAGGACGTGCGCCTGCTGCGCAGCAGCGTTCTGGACAACCTGCGCCTGGGGCGTCCCGAGGCCACGCTGGCCGAGGTCGAGGAGGCGGCCCGGGCGGCGCAGATCCACAGTCGTATCACCGCCTTGCCCCAGGGTTATCACACCCAGCTGGGCAGTGGCGTGCAGCTCTCCGGTGGTGAAGTGCAGCGCCTGGGCATTGCCCGGGCGATGCTCAGCCAGGCACCGATCCTGGTGCTGGACGAAGCCACCGCCGCCAGCGACCCGGAGTCCGAAGCGGCGATCCAGCAGGCGTTGTCGCGGCTGGCGGCGGGGCGCACGGTGCTGGTGATCGCCCATCGCCTGAGCAGTATCCAGGATGCCGACCAGATTGCCGTGCTGCAGGCCGGGCAACTGGTGGAATGCGGCCGGCACCAGGCCCTGCTGGAGCAGCAGGGGGTGTATGCCGGGCTGTGGGCGGCGCAGCAGTTCTGCGCCGTGGAAACGGCGGGGGAGCAGGCATGATTGGCGCACTGTTACGCAGTTTGCAGCCGGCCGAAGCCAGCCTGCTGCGCCGGGCCTTGCTGGCCATGGCCGCCAGTGCCCTGGCCCAGGGCGCGGCGCTGGCCCTGTTGCCCATGGCCTTTGCCAGCCTGTTCGATGCCGCTGCCGGGCAGGCGCCGTGGCGATGGGCCGGGGCCTTTGCCGGTTTCGCGCTGCTGTGCCTGGGGTTGCGCCGGCATGCGCAACTGGCGGGCTACCGCGCGGGCGCCGCGGCGGCCCAGTCGTTGAACCTGCGCATCGGCGAACAACTGGTGCGCCTGCCCCTGGAGTGGTTCGTCGAGCGCCGCAGCGCCGAGCTCAATCGGCTGGTGACCCACACCGTACTGCAGATCATGAGCACCCCGGCGCACCTGTTGCAGCCCATGGCCAACGCCTTGCTGACGCCCCTGGCGCTGCTTGTGGCGCTGTTCTTCTATGACCGCACCATGGCCCTGGCGGCCTTGGCCAGCGTGCCCCTGCTGCTGGTGTTCTACCACTGGGGCGTACGCTGGGGCGGCCAGGCCGAAAGCCGCAGTGAGGCGGCGGCCAACGAGGCGGCGGCGCGGGTCCTGGAGTTCCTGCGCCAGCAGCCGCTGCTGCGTGCCAGTGGCCGCACCGGCGAAGGCTTCAGCCTGCTCACCGAGGCCTTGCAGCAACAGCGCCGGGCCCAGCGTCGGGCCCACTGGCGGACCTTTCCGGCGGCCCTGGGGCTGGCGGTGGTACTCCAGGCCGGCTACACCGCGATGCTGCTGTGCGGCCTGTATGCAGTGCTCGGTGGCAGCCTGGGAGTGGCCCAGTACCTGGCGCTGGCGGTGCTCGCCACCTGCCTGGTGGAGCCCATGGGTACCCTGGTCAACCTCGGCACGACCTTGCGCCAGACCCGCCATGGCCTGAACCGTTTGCGCCACTTGTTGCGCCTGCCGGCGCTGCCGGAGCCGAGCCAGCCCGAGGAACCCCGGGGGCATCAGGTGCAGGTGCGCGACCTGGGGCTGGTGCGCCAGGAGCAGGTGATCCTGCAGGGCATCAGCTTCGAGCTGGCGCCGGCCTCGCTGAACCTGCTGGTGGGCGCCTCCGGCTCCGGCAAGTCGAGCCTGCTGCGCCTGCTGGCGCGGTTCAGCGATGTCGATAGCGGCGCCATTTTGTTGGGTGGTGTCGACCTGCGCCAACTGTCCGCCGCGCAGCGCGATCGTTCCATCGCGCTGATGTTCCAGGACTGTCCGCCGCTGGCTGCGAGCCTGCTGGACAACCTGCGCCTGGGCGGCCCCGAGGCCAGCGACAGCCAACTGATGGACGCCGCCCGCGCCACCGGCCTGGACCTTGTGGCCCAGCGCCTGCCCCAGGGCTGGCAAACCCGGGTCGGCGAGGGCGGCGTCAGCCTCTCCGGGGGCGAGCGCCAGTGCCTGGCCCTGGCCCGGGTGCTGCTCAAGGACGCCAGCCTGATCCTGCTGGACGAACCCACCGCGGCCCTCGATGCCATCAGCGAGGCCCGGGTCAACCGTTGCCTGCTGCAACTGGCGCGCAAGCACACGGTGCTGCTGGTGACTCACAAACCGACCCTGGCCCCCAGCGCCGGACAGATCCTCCTGCTGGAGCAGGGCCACCTGGCCCAGCGCGGTACCCACGCCCAACTGATGGCGGCCCCGGGCCGTTATCGCGAGCTGTTTCACGAGCGCGAGGCGATCAATCGCTGGCGCCTGCGCCAACCCCCTTCCGTACCCCAAAGGAACGTCCACCATGACCGATAACCCAGCACTGGCACGCGCTCATCCAGCGCACGCCAGCCTGAGTCATTCACCCCAAGGACTCTGCGAAGGCATTGCCCGGCTGCTCGGCTACAGCGCCGAGGATCTTGAACCCCAGGCCTCCCTGATCGAGCAGGGGCTCGACTCGGTGAGCATCATGCGCCTGCCGGCGCTGCTGGCCGCCGAAGGCGTGGCCCTGAGCTTCGCCGAACTGATCCAGCAACCGACCCTGGACGCCTGGTGGGCGCTGATCGAGGCTCGCCGTGGCCTCGCGGCGCCGCACCTGCAGGCCGTGGCCAGCGCTCCTGCCAACAGCGATTTCGCCCTGACCCCACTGCAACAGGCCTACTGGTTCGGCCGCGATCCGGGCATGCCCCTGGGCGGCGTCGGCTGCCACCTGTACCAGGAACTGGACGGCCAGGGCCTGGAGCCCCAGCGCCTGGAGCAGGCCCTGCGCCGCCTGTGCCAGCGCCATCCGATGCTGCGGGCGTGCTTTATCAGCGACACCTGCCAGCGCATCCTGCCCCAGAGCCCCTGGCCCGGGCTGACCGTCCACGACCTGCGCCAGGCTTCCTGCGTCGGGGCTGCCGAGGCCCTGGAGCAGATCCGCGAAAACCTCTCGCACCGGTGCCTGGAGGTCAGCCGCGGGCAGGTGTTCGATGTGCAGTTGAGCCTGCTGCCCGAAGGTCGCAGCCGCCTGCACCTGAACATCGACCTGCTGGTGGCCGACGTGCTCAGCATTGGCATCCTGCTGCGCGACCTGGCGCTGATCCATGCCGGCCAGGAGCACAGCCTGCCGGCCCTGGACTGGAACTTCGCCGACTACCTGCGGGCCGAACAGGCGGTGCGCGCGCCACTGCTGGCGGCGGCCCGGGAGTATTGGCTGGAGCGCCTGGAAGAGCTGCCGGACGGCCCGCAACTGCCCCTGGCCCAGGAACCGCAGAACGCCGGCACTGCGCGTTTTCGCCGCCTGGCCATGCGTCTGGACCAGGGCCAGTTGCAGGCCCTGGAGCAGCGCGCCCGGCAGCACGGGCTGACCCTGGCCAGCGTGCTGGCCTGCGCCTATGCCCAGGTGCTGGGGCGCTGGAGCGCCAGCCAGCATTTCCTGCTCAACGTGCCGCTGTTCAATCGCCAGGAACTGCACCCGTGCGTGCCTCATCTGCTGGCGGACTTTTCCAACCTGGTGCTGCTGGAGGTCGACCAGCGCCAGCCCGCGCCCTTCAGCCAGCAGGCCCTGGCGTTGCAGGCTCAATTGCACCGCGACATTGCCCACAGCGCCTGGCCCGGGGTCGAGGTGCTGCGCGAGCGGGCGCGGCTGCGCCAGGGCGGTGGCCAGGGCGCGCCGGTGGTGTTCGCCTGCAACCTGGGCCCGGCCTTTGTCGACGCCACCTGCCGCGAGCAACTGGGCGAACCGGGCTGGGCGCTGTCGCAGACGCCCCAGGTCTGGCTCGACCACCAGAGCTACCCGCTGGCCGACGGCCTGCTGCTGAACTGGGACGCGGTGGACGCGCTGTTCCCCGAAGGCCTGCTGGACGAGATGTTCGACGCCTACCGCGCCTTGCTGTTGTGGCTGTGCGCCAACGACTGGCAGCAGGTGGCGCCCTTGCCGCTGCCGGCGGCGCAACAGCAGCGCCGCCAGCAGGTCAATGCCACCGCACACGCGACCCCGGCGCAGCTGTTGCACCAGGGCTTTTTCCAGCAGGCGCGCCTGAACCCCGAGGCCGTGGCGCTGATCTGCGAGCAGGGCAGCCTGAGCTACGCCGAGCTCGCCCGGCAGGCCCTGCAACTGGCCGGGGCCTTGGGCGAGTGGGGCGTGCAGCCGGGTGACGCGGTGGCGATCACCTTGCCCAAGGGCCGCGACCAGGTGGTCGCGGTGCTGGGGACCCTTGCCGCCGGGGCGGTCTATGTGCCGGTGGGCATCGAGCAGCCGCCGGCGCGCCGCGACATGATCTACCAGCGCGCCGGGGCGCGGGTGGTGATCACCGATCAGGCCCACCGCGAGGGCGGTATCTGGCTCGCCGAACTGCGGGTGGTGACCCTGGCCCAGGCGCTGGTCGCACCGGCGCTGGGGCAATCCCTGGAGATGGCGGCGGATGCCCTGGCCTACGTGATCTTCACCTCGGGCACCACCGGCGAACCCAAGGGCGTGGAACTGTCCCACCAGGCGGCGATGAACACCATCACCGCCATCAACCGGCGCTACCAGGTGAGCGCCGAGGATCGGGTGCTGGGGGTCTCGGCCCTGGATTTCGACCTGTCGGTGTACGACCTGTTCGGCCTGCTGAGTGTCGGCGGCGCCCTGGTGCTGCCGGCGGACGGGCTGCGCAAGGAGCCCCGGGAATGGCTGCGGCTGATCCGCGAGCAGCGGGTGAGTGTGTGGAACTCGGTGCCGGCGCTGCTGGACATGCTGACCCTGCAAGTGCGCGACGACGGCGGCCTGGGAGCCTTGCGCCTGGCCATGGTCTCCGGTGACTGGGTCGGCCTCGACCTGCCACGGCGCCTGGAGCGGGCGGCGGGCCACCGCGTGCCGTTCGTGGCCCTGGGCGGCGCCACCGAGGCGGCGATCTGGTCCAACTACCAGGACGTGGCGCAGGTGCCCGGGCACTGGCGTTCGATCCCCTACGGGCGGCCCCTGGACAACCAGTGCTTCCGGGTGGTGGACAGCCAGGGCCGGGACTGCCCGGACTGGGTGCCCGGCGAGCTGTGGATCGGCGGTGCCGGGGTGGCCGCCGGCTATCGCGGCCTGCCGACCCTCAGCGCCCAGCGCTTTGTCGAGCACGAGGGCCGGCGCTGGTATCGCACCGGCGACCAGGGCCGCTACTGGGCCGACGCCAGCCTGGAGTTTCTCGGGCGCCTGGACCATCAGGTCAAGGTCCGCGGCTTTCGCATCGAGCTGGCAGAAATCGATGTGGCCCTGGAGCGCCACCCGGCCATCGACCGCGCGCTGAGCCTGGTGCTGCCCGGCAGCGAAGCGCAGCTGGCGGCGGTGCTGCTGGCCCGGGAGCCGCTGCCCGAACCCCAGGCCCTGCGCCAGTGGCTGGGGCAATGGCTGCCCGAACACATGCTCCCGGACCTCTGGCTGAGCCTGCCGGAACTGCCCCTGAGCACTAACGGCAAGGTCGATCGCGCAGCTTTGCTGTGGCTGCTGCAGGAGCAGCGCCGGGGCATCCAGCCGCAGAGTGCCGAGCCGCTGCAAGGGGAATGGGAAGAGGCCGTGGCCGCGCTCTGGCAGGAGCTGCTGGAGGTGCCGCAGGTGGGCCGGCACCAGGGCTTTTTTGCCCTGGGCGGCAACAGCCTGCTGGCGGCCCGGTTGATCGAACGCATCGCCCGGCAGTTCCAGCTGGAACTGTCGCTCAAGGATTTTTTCAACGCGGCCACCGTGGCCCTGCAGGGGCAGTTGCTTGCCTCGCGCCGGGAACAGCGGCCCGTCAATCAGAACGCAATGGTGGAGGGCGTGTTATGACGCTGCAGCAACTGCAACAGGATCTGCAACAACTGGGTGTGGAGCTCTGGGAAGAACAGGGTCGCTTGCGCTATCGGGCCCCGGCCGGGGTCATGGACGAGGCGCGCCTGCAACAGCTGCGCGAACACAAGGAGGCGCTGCTGCAACAGCTGCAAGCGGCGCAGATGCCGACCCTGGAGGCCGACCATTCGGCCCGGGAAGAACCCTTCCCGCTGACCGACGTGCAGGCCGCCTACCTGCTGGGCCGCACCACGGCTTTCAGCTACGGCGGCGTGGCCTGCCACGGCTACCTGGAGTTCGCCCAGAAGGACCTGGACCCGGTGCGCCTGGAGCAGGCCTGGAACCAGTTGATCGCGCGTCACGAGATGCTGCGGGCCGTGGTCCTGGAGGAGGGCTACCAGCGCATCCTGCCCCAGGTGCCGCATTACTCCATCGCCCGCCACGACCTGAGCCGGGACGACGGCAGCGCCTTGCAGGCCTTGCGCGAGCGCATGGAACTGCGCCGTGCACCGCCCCAGCAATGGCCGCTGATCGAGCTGTGCGTGAGCCAGGGCCGCGACACCTCGCGCTTGCACCTGTCAGTGGACCTCTTGGTGTGCGACTACCAGAGCGTGCGCATGCTGCTGGCCGAACTGCAGCAGCTGTACCGCGGCGAGAGCCTGCCGGCGCCGACGCAGATCAGCTTTCGCGACTATGTGCTGGGTGAGCGCCGCCTGCGCGAGCAGCCGCGCTACCAGCGTGATCGCGACTACTGGTGGGCGCGGGTCGACAGCCTGCCGGGTGCGCCGGAACTGCCATTGCTGGGGCCGCCCAGCGGGCCGCGCTTCCAGCGCCGGGCCATGGGCCTGGAGGCCCGGGACTGCAATGCCTTGCGCCTGAACGCGGCGGCGGCCGGGGTCGGTGTGTCGGCGGCAATCCTCTCGGCCTATGCCGAAACCCTGGGCCGCTGGAGCCGGCGCGGGCACTTCTGCCTGAGCCTGACCCTGCTCAATCGCCTGTCCCTGCACCCCCAGGTGGATCGCCTGGTGGGGGACTTCAGCTCGGTGGAACTGCTGGAAGTGCAGACCCTGCAAGGCGGCAGCTTCGGCCAGCGCAGCCAGCAGCTGCAGGAGCGCCTGTGGCAGGACATGGACCATCGCCTGTGTTCGGGCATCGAAGTGCTGCGCGAGCTGGCGCGGCGCAAGGGCCAGGACGCGGCGCTGATGCCCTACGCCTTCACCAGCACCCTGGGGGCCGGCGGCGAGAGCGGCGGCGGGGCCTTCATGCCCGGTGCCGAGCTGGTGTTCGGCATCAGCCAGACGCCCCAGGTGCTGATCGACTGCCAGGTCAGCGAGCGTGACGACGGCTTGGCGATCAACTGGGACATCCGCGAAGGGGTGTTCAGCGAGACCCTGCTGGATGCGCTGTTCGACACCTTCGAACGCCTGCTCAAGCGCCTGGCCCGGGAGCCCTCGGCCTGGACCCTGGATGACTGCCTGGAGTTGCCGGCGGCCCAGCGCCTGCAGCGCGAGCTGGTGAACCAGACTGCCGCGCCTTTGCCCTCCGGCCTGCTGCATGAGCCGTTCTGGCGCCAGGCCGCGGCTGCTCCCGAGCGTGTGGCGCTGATCCAGGGCGCCGCGCAACTGAGCTACGGCGAACTGGCCGGGCGCGCCGAAGCCGTGGCCGAAGCCTTGCTCGACGCCGGCTGCCAGCCTGGAGAGCGGGTCGCGGTGTGCATGGACAAGGGCCTGGAACAGGTGATCGCGGTGCTCGGCATCCTGCGGGCCGGGGCCGCCTACCTGCCCCTGGACACCAACCAGCCCAAGGCCCGGCGCCAGTTGATCCTGGACAACGCCGAGGTCGCCCGGGTGCTCAGCCAGTCCTGGCTGAGCGACAGTCTGTGCTGGCCGGCGCGGGTGACCCAGGTGATCGCGGTGGACCAGGGCCCGCGGGCGGCACAACGGGCGTTGCCGAGCCTGGACAGCGACCCGCAGCAACTGGCCTACGTGATCTACACCTCGGGCTCCACCGGGGTGCCCAAGGGCGTGATGATCAACCATCAGGCGGCCCTCAATACCATCGTCGACATCAACCAGCGCTTTGCCATCGAGGCCCAAGACCGGGTACTGGCCCTGGCCAGCCTGGGCTTCGATCTGTCGGTGTACGACATCTTCGGCCTGCTGGCCGTGGGCGGCGCGCTGGTGCTGCCGGACCCGCAACGCCGCGCCGACCCTTCGCATTGGGCCGAGTGCGTCCGGGAACACGGGGTGACCCTGTGGAACTCGGTGCCGGCGCAATTGCAGATGCTCACCCACTACCTGCAGGCCGTGCCATCCATGGCCCCCGGTTCCCTGCGCCTGGCGCTGCTGTCTGGAGACTGGATCCCCCTGAACCTGCCGGCGGAGGCCGCCCAGCTACTGCCCGGGCTGCGGCTGATCAGCCTCGGCGGCGCCACCGAAGCGGCGATCTGGTCGATCTACTATCCGATTACCCAGGTCAACCCCCAGTGGTGCAGCATTCCCTACGGCATGCCCCTGGCCAATCAGCGCTTCATGGTGCTCGACGAGCAGGGCCGGGATCGCCCGCAAGGGGTGGCCGGCGAGCTGTACATCGCCGGTAGCGGTCTGGCCCTGGGTTACCTGGGGGATGCCGAGAAAACCGCCGAGCGCTTTGTCGACCATCCGCGCAGCGGCGAGCGCCTGTACCGCACAGGCGACCTGGGGCGCTACCTGGACGACGGCCTGATCGAGTTCCTCGGCCGCGAAGATTTCCAGGTCAAGGTCCGTGGCCACCGCATTGAACTGGCGGAGGTGGAAAGCGCGCTGCTCAGCCATCCCCATGTGGAGTCCGCGGTGGTGGTGGCAGCGGGCGAGGGTGCCTTCGAGCGGCACTTGCAAGCCTGCCTGCGGGCCAGCCTGCGGGACACGCCGATCGCCTGGCCGGCGCAGTTGCAGGCGCGCACCCAGGCGGCGGCCGAAGCCGTGCGCGGCGGCTTGAGCGATGCCCTGGTGAGCGAGATGTCGGCCTGTGTCGAGCGCGCCGCACTGCTGTCCATGGGCCTGGCCCTGCAACGCCCCGGCTTGTTCGAGAGCGCCGGGCAGAGCCATGCCCTGGACGAGATTGTCGCGGCTTGTGAGGTGGCGCCGCGCAACCAGCGCTTGATCCGCCGTTGGCTGCAAGCCCTGGCCCGGGAAGGCCTGGTGCACCGGGACCTGCACACCGGGTGTTATTCGGGCCTGCAGGTATCGGCCGAGGAATACCGCCAGCAATGGCAGCGCATCGATGCCCTGGAACCGTCCGTGGGCTGGGGCGCCGAAGTGCTGCGCTACCTGCGCGAAAGCCAGGAGCAACTGCCGGCGCTGATGAGCGACCAACTGGACCCGCTGCACCTGCTGTTTCCCCAGGGCCGCACCGACACCGCCGAAGGCGCCTACCGCAAGAACCTGATCAGCCAGTACCTGAACCAGGCGGTGTGCGCCGCGGTGCAGGAGATCATCCGCCAGCGTCCGGCCGGCCAGCGCCTGCGCCTGCTGGAAATCGGCGCCGGGGTCGGCGGCACCAGCGCCGACCTGATCCCGGCCCTGGACGGGCTGGCGGTGGACTACCAGTTCACCGACCTGTCGCAGTTCTTTCTCAACGAGGCCCGGGAACATTTCGCCGCTTACCCCTGGGTCAGCTACGGGCTGTTCGACCTCAACCAGGACCATTGGGCCCAGGGCGTGGCCGCCAACTCCCTGGACGTGATCCTCTGCGCCAACGTGCTGCACAACTCGCGGCACGCCAGCCGGGTGCTGGCGCGGCTGCGGGAGATGCTGGCCCCGGGCGGCTGGCTGATCTTCATCGAGGCCACTCGCGACACCTACCAGATCATGGCGTCCATGGAGTTCAAGGAGGGCCTCACCGCCTTCGAGGATTTCCGGGCCGAACTGGATACCACCTTCATCCGCCGCGAGCAGTGGCAGCAGTTGCTGCTGGAGGCCGGAGGCGAGACCCCGCTGTGCCTGCCCGGGGCCGATGACGCCATGTCGCAGATCGGCCAGCACCTGTTCATCACCCGCTTCAAGAGCGAGCGCCAGGCCCTGGAGCCCGAGCAGATGCGGGCCCATCTGGCCCGGCACCTGCCGGAGTACATGATCCCGAGCCACTGGCAGATCCTCGATGAAATGCCCCTGACCGCCAACGGCAAGGTCGACCGCCAGGCCCTGGCGCGGATCGGCGTGGCCGGCCCCGAGCAGCAGGCCAGCAGCGGCGCGGCGCCCGTGGATGAGCTGGAACGCAGCATTGCCGAAGTCTGGCAGACCCTGTTGCGGGTGCCGGCGGTGGGCCGTGACCAGGGCTTCTTCGAGCTTGGCGGCGACTCGCTGCTGGTGGCCCAGGTGGTGGGCCGCCTGCGTGAAGCCTTGCCCCAGGCCCGGCAGTTGCCCTGGAGTGACCTGCTGCGCCAGTTGATCAACCAGCCCACGGTGGCGGCCCTGGCCGATTACCTGCGAGGCCAGGGCGTGGAGGGCTATTCGCCGCTGGTGCGCATCAGCGACAAGGCCCAGGGCCCGACGCGGATCTTCGTCCACGACGGCAGCGGCACCCTGGCGCCGTACCGCGCGCTGTTTGCCGCCCTGGGGGAAGAAGCGCCCCTGGAAGGGCTGGTGCTCAACGATGTGCCGGCCTACCTGGCCCTGGAGCCGGCCACGGCGATCCGCCAGTTGGCCGAGCGTTATGCCGACACTCTGCAGGCCGAAGGCCGGCGCCAGGTGAGCATCGTCGGCTACTGCCTGGGCGGGCTGCTGGCCACCGAGCTGGCGGCGTGCCTGGCGGCGCGCTCCATCGAGGTGCTGCAACTGAGCGTGATCAGCAGCTACCGGGTGCCGTTCATGATCGAGGACGACCTCTTGGCCGAGTACGTGTTCGCCCGGGTGATGCAGGCCGATCCGCTGGCCCTGGGTTACCCCGAGGATGAACAGGCCATGGAACGCACCATCGCCCGGGTGCTGGCGCAGACTCCGGGGCGCGTGCCCCAGGGTTCGCTGCTGGCCTTGAGCGAGGATGCCCAGTGCGCCCCGGCCCTGGCCTGCCTGCGGCGTCTGGCACACAAGACCCCGGAGCAGCGCCTGCAGGCCATTGCCGAGGCCATGCGCCACGCCGGCTCGCAACTGAGCGACCTGCACTGGCTGCGCGAGCAGTTGCAGGTATTGCGCCACAGCCTGGCCGCGGTAGCCCTGCACGAGGCCACGCCGTACCAGGGCGACATGCTGTTCATTCGCCAGAGCGGCGAGGTGCAGGTGCTGCCCGGCATGCACCGTGACATGAGCGCCTACTGGCAGGCCCTGTGCCTGGGTGAGCTGCGGGTAGTGGATGTGCCCGGGGATCATTTCAGTTGCATGCAGCAGCCCCAGGTGCAAGCCGTGGCCCAGGCCTTCGATGCACCCACCGAGGTGGCGGCATGAGGGCAGGGGTGATGGGGCTGGTCGGCGCTTACGGCAGCGTCGGCCGTCAGGTCGCGCAGTTGCTGGCCGGCAAGGTGGCACTGCGCCTGGGTGGACGCGATCCGCGGCAGGCCGAGCAACTGAACCAGCAGTTGGGGGCGCGCGCCGAGGTGCGCGCCCTGGACCTGTGGGAGCCACAGAGCCTGGCGGACTTCTGCGCTGGTTGTTCGCTGGTGATCAACTGCGCCGGGCCCAGCTACCGGATTCTCGATCGGGTGGCCCGGGCCGCCCTGGCCGCAGGCGCCGACTACCTGGATGTGGGGGGCGACGATCCACTCCATGAGCGGCTGGTGGGACAGCTGCCGGCGGGGCACCGGGTGCTGTTGTCGGCGGGCATGCTGCCGGGGCTCTCGGGGCTGTTTCCGCAACTGCTGGCGCAGTCCTTCCAGCGGGTCGATGCCTTGCGCTGCTATGCCGGTGGGCTGGGGCGCTTGTCCGCCACGGCTGCCGAGGATTTCCTGCTGAGCCTGGGCAACGGCTTCGGCCAGGCACAGTGCGGCTGGTGCGAAGGGCAGGTGGTGCGCAGCACGGCAAGTGCCGAACAGGCATTGCAACGCGACTGGCTGCCACCGGCCGGGGTGCAGGCCTATCCGTACCTGAGCACCGAGCAGCAGCGCCTGTTCGGTGATGTACCGGTGCGCCACGGTCAGGGTTTCAACCTGTTCGAGGGCGGCCAACTGGCGGCGGCCCTGCAACGTATCCAGGGCTCGGCGCCAGAGGCGCGGAGCAGCGCGCAGAACATCGCTGCGCTGGTGCAGGCCAGCGCCCTGGATGTGGCCGGGCGCCGGCCCTATCAACTGCTGGCGGTGGAAATCGACGGCCTGCGCGAGGGCCGCCAGCAGCAGGCCAGCGCCTGGCTGCGGGCCAGCGACGGCTCGCGCCTGACCGGCAGCGTCGCAGCCTTCTGTGCATTGCAGTGGGCGCATCTGCCTGAGGGGCTGCACTACGCCGCCCAGGTGCTGGACGCGACGGCCTGCCTGGAACAACTGCTGCGCTGGCTGCCGGATACCCGGGTGCACCTGCCTGACTTCGCCGCTGTGGCGCTGGCCGAGCCAGAGGAGGGCGTGCTGTGAGAAAGGTTCCCAGTGCCTGGCTGCGTCGTTATCCGCAGCCGCAACCGCCGCGCTGCCGCCTGGTGTGCCTGCCCCATGCCGGTGGCAGCGCGAGCTATTTCAACGACTGGCGTGGCCAGTTGCCGGCGGATGTCGAGCTGGTCAGCGTGCAGTACCCGGGGCGCGAAGAGCGCCTGAGCGAAAGCTGGCCCGGCAGCCTGGAGTGGATGGCGGGCACTATCACCCGGGCCCTGTCGGACCTGGTGGACCGGCCCCTGGTGCTGTTCGGCCACAGCATGGGCGCGGCCCTGGCCTATGAGGTGGCGGCGCGCATGCAGCAGCAGGGCTCGGCGCCACAACGGTTGATCGTGTCCGCGCACCCCGCGCCCCATCGCCAGCGCAGCGGCGAACTGCACCTGGGCCCGGACGAGGACCTGCTGGCGGATGTGCGACGCCTGTCGGACGGTGCGTCGTCGCCCCTGGATGACCCGGCGCTGCGCGACCTGTACCTGCCGGCGTTGCGCAACGACTACCGGCTGATCGAGTGCTACCGCGGTGCGCCCGGCCGCGCCCTGGACCTGCCCCTGAGCGTGTGCCTGGGGGCCCGGGACACCGAGGTGGACCAGGACGAAGCCTACGCCTGGGCCGAGGTCAGCGCCCAGGTCACCGACTTCCAGGCCTTCCCCGGCGGGCACTTCTACCTGCGCGAGCAACAGGCCGAACTGTTGCGCCACCTGACCCGGCTGCTGGCCGGCCATGGCGAGCAGCCGTGGCAGTGCTGGCCCTCGACCCCATGAATTTTCCCTTGGTAGACCCCGACATGAAGACACCCGAGCAGTGCAGCGGCCTGGACGACGTCCGCTGCGGTATCGACGCCATGGACCAGCAGATCATCCAGGCCCTGGGCCGGCGCCTGGCCTACGTCAAGGCGGCGGCGCAGTTCAAGCCGACCGAGGACAGCATTGCCGCCCCGGAGCGGGTTGCGGCGATGCTCCCGCAACGTCGGCAATGGGCCGAGCAGGCGAGCCTGGACCCGATGTTCGCGGTGCCGCTGTTTGCCCAGATCATCCACTGGAACATTGCCCAGCAAGTGCGCCACTGGCGCCGTCAGCACGGGCTGGATCAAGGAGCCCAAGATGAGTGAATCCTGCCTGTCCGGCTTGACCCGGGCCCTGCGCAAGGGCGAATCCCTGGCCCGACGCAGAGGTCGGGCGGTGCTGGTGGTGTACAGCCTGGCCGCCGAGCGCCTGGAGCCGCTGCGGCTGTTTGCCGCCAACCGCCAGGTGTTCGGCCAGAGCCTGTTCTGGTCCAGCGACCAGGGCGCCCTGGCCCTGGCCGGGTTCGGCTGCACCGAAGAAATCAGCCCGCCGGCCGCCGAGCGTTTTGCCGCCAGTACCCAGGCCTGGCGCCAGTTGCTGCTGCAGGCCCATCAGGTAGGGCCCAAGCGGGCCTACCTGTGCGGCGGCTTTGCCTTCGACCCCCAGGGCCCGCGCAGTGCCCAGTGGCAGTCGTTCGCCGCCACGTCTCTGGTGCTGCCGCGGATCCTGCTGCTGCGCGAAGGCGAGCAGCAGCACTGGCTGTTCAGCCTGTGGGTCGAGCCCGGCGCCGACGTGGCCCAGTGCGCCGGTGCCCTGGAGGCGGAGTGGGCCCTGTTGCAGGCGCGCTATACCCACGCCCCCTTGGCACAGATGCCCATTGGCACCCAGGCCGAGGATGACACCCAGGCCGCCGGCCGCTGGCAGGACTGCGTGGCCCGAGCCATCGCGCGGATCCAGGGCGGCGAGCTGAGCAAGGTAGTACTGGCCCGGGAAGTCTGCCTGCGGGCGAGCCGCAGCATTCCTTGCGGGCCGCTGCTGGAAAACCTCAGGGCGGCCTATCCCCAGGCCTTCCTGTTCGCCTTCAGCCGTGGCGACAGCTGCTTTCTCGGCGCCACGCCGGAACGCCTGGTACGCCTGGCCCGCGGCACCCTCAACACCGTGGCCCTGGCGGGCACCTGCGCGCGCGGCCAGCATGAGCAGCAGGACGCGGAACTGGGCCAGGCCCTGATGGACAGCGCCAAGGACCGCCATGAACACGCCCTGGTGGTGCAGACCCTGCGCGAAGCCCTGCAGCCCTACTGCGCGATGCTGGAGATTCCCCCGCAGCCGCAATTGCACCGCCTGGCCCACGTCCAGCACCTGCTGACCCCGGTGCTGGGGCGGTTGCGGCCCCAGGTCGATCTGCTGCAAGTGGTGGATGCCCTGCACCCGACCCCGGCGGTGGGCGGCCTGCCTCGGGGCAAGGCCCTGGGCTATATCCGCGAGCATGAGCAACTGGACCGTGGCTGGTACGCCGCCCCGGTGGGCTGGCTGAACGCCGAGGGCGATGGCGAGTTTGCCGTGGCCCTGCGCTCGGCCTTGATTCGCGGCAACCAGGCGCACCTGTTTGCCGGCTGCGGCATCGTCGGCGAGTCGGACCCTGCGAGCGAATACCAGGAAACCTGCCTGAAGTTGCGCACCATCGGCGAAGCCCTGCGCCCGCCACCGGCCGCGCCGAGCGTGGCAGCGAGCGGCGGACAGAGCGCCTTGTAGCCCTCGTGCGGACTTCTTCGCTGGCCAGCCAGCACCTACGCAAGCTCCCGTCAGCTGGTGGGGATGGCGTTGGCTGTCGGGCCGGCGAGGTTGTGGCCGGGCTTGGCTCGCAGCAGGGCGTTGATGGCCTGGCCGTAGCCCTTGCCCGCCAGGCTCATGCTGTTGTTGTGGGTGCCGCCGGGCACCAGCAGCAGTTTCTTCGGCTCCAGGGCGGCCTGGAACAATTCCTTGCTCAGGCGCGGCGGCACGTAGTCGTCCTTCAGGCCGTGCACCACCAGCAGCGGCATGCCGATCTCGCGGATCTTGTCGATGGAGTCGAACTTCTGCGACATCACCCAGCGCACCGGCAGGGAGGTCTTGGTCACCGCCGCGGCAGCGTCGGCCAGGGTAGTGAAGGTGGATTCGACGATCAGCCCGCGAGCGGCGGTCGGCGCCTTGGCGCTGGCGGCCTGGCGTCCCAGCTCGGCGGCCAGGTCGATGGCCACCGCGCCACCCAGGGAATGGCCGTAGATCAGGCGCTTGCTGGCGTCGGGCTGCAAGACCTTGAGCCGCTCCCAGGCGATGCGCGCGTCTTCATACACGCTGCTTTCCGAGGGCAGGTCGCCGTGGCTCTGGCCAAAGCCGCGGTAGTCGATGGCCAGCACCGAGTAACCCAGGGCGTGCAGCTGCTCGATGCGAAACAGCTGGCCAGTGAGGTTCCAGCGGACCCCGTGCAGGTAGAGGATCGCCGGGGCATCAGCGCGTTGTGCCGGCCACCACCAGGCGTGGATGTTCTGCCCGGCCTTGAAGCTTTTCGGCTTGAGTTCGAATTCCTGCACCGTGCTCGGCAGGCCGCGATACCAGCCGGCGGTGCCGGGCTCGATGCGAAACACCAGTTGGCGTTCCTTGTGTTCGAGCACCGCGCAGCTCACCGGCAGGCCGACCACCAGCGCGGCCATGCACAGCAGGGAAAACCAGCGACGGCGCAGGCGCTGGGGCAGGGTTGGGGACATGGAAGGCTTCACCGCAGGACAGTCGAAAACGCGTTTTAACAGATGTGCCGCGACGGCTGCAGGAATTTCGGCGCAACGGTCGGCGGCAAGGGTTAGCAAATGCTACAGAGAGGGGCGGCAAGCGCCGTGGCCACCCGCTGCCGGGGCGGGCCACGACGGTGGGGCTTTAGAAGTTCCAGCGGGTGCTGAGCATCACATTCCGCGGGTCGCCGTAGTACGACGAGTTGTAGAAACCGATGTTGGTGAAGTACTTCTTGTCGAACAGGTTGTTGACGTTGAGGGTGGCCGAGACGTTCTCGGTGATCTGGTAGCGGGCCATCAGGTCCACCAGCCAGTAAGGGTCCTGGGCGAATTTTTCCTCGGTGCCCTTGCCGTAGTTGCTGAGTATCTTCCAGCCAGTGCCCTGCCAGCGCACGCCGCTGCCCAGGGTCAGCTTGTCGAGGCTGCCGGTCAGCTTGTAGCTGGTATAGAGGTTGACCTGATCTTCCGGTTCCCAGGTGGAGACCTTGGCCCCGCTCTGGTCGCGAATGATCTTGTGGGTGTAGCCGGCCTGCAGTTGCCAGCCGGGAGCGAGCTCTCCGGAGATTTCCGCTTCATAACCCTTGGCCTTGGACTTGATGCCCTTGGAGGCATAGTCCAGCCCGGGGGTGGTGGGGTTGGCGTTGTAGGCCAGGTCATCCACTGGCCGGTTTTCTTCATGCACCTCGAAATAGGCCAGGCTGGAGTTCAGGCGGCCGTCGAAGAACTCGCCCTTGAGGCCCACCTCGTAGTTGGTGCCTTCGTCGGGCTTGAGCACCTTGTCGTTGCGGTCGCGGTAGTCGTCCTGGGGCAGGTAGATCTCGGTGTAGCTGGCATAGACGGAGAAGTTCTGGTCGAGGTCGTAGACCACCCCAGCATAGGGAATGACCTTGCCGGTGTCCTTGGTCCGGCTGGTACCGCTGACCTCGTAGTTGTTGATCCGGCTGCCGAGCAGCAACGAAAGATCATCGTTGAGGCTAAAGCGCGCAGTCATGTAGCCGGCGCTCTGGCGGGTGGTCTCGTCGTTCTTCTTGGTCATGCTGCCCCAATCGGGCTTGGGGCTGTGCCCGTCCCAGTTGAAGTAGTCGTAGAAATTGTCGTGATTGGTGGCGCTGGTGAAGTCCCGGCCTTTCCAGTGCGAGTTGGAGATCGATGCACCGACCACCAACTGATGCTCGCGCCCCAGCAGGTCGAAGGGGCCCGTGGCGTAGAGGTCACCGCTGTCGCTGACGGTTTCGCCGGTGTACTTGCGGGTCAGCAGCGAGGCGATGCCGGTCTCGGCATTGGGCGACATCAGCGAACCCAAGGGCGCGTTGTAGCCATTGATCTGGTGGTTGTATTGGGCCTTGGCCACCCAGCCGTTGGCGAAGCTGTGCTCCAGGGTGCTGAACACGGTGCGGGTGTATTGCGACCAGCGGCTCCAGCTCGCGCCGTTGTTGTAGGAGCGCGAGGTGCTGATGGCGTTGCCCTTGGAGTCGTACAGCGAACTGCTGCCCGACCAGCTGGAACCCTTGGGGTCGTTGTCCTGATAGTCGGCGCCGACGGTCAGCAGGGTGTCCGGTGACAGGTCGAACTCGAGGATGCCGTAGTAGACGCTGGTCTGGCGCTGGTAGTGGTCAAGGAAGGATTTCTTGTCCTGATAGGCGGCGACCATCCGCCCGCGGACATTGCCGCTGTCGGTTAGGGGGCCGCTGACATCGACCTGCGAACGGTAGTTGTCCCAGGAACCGGCCCCCAGGTCGATGTGCCCGGCGAATTCGGCAGTGGGTTTCTTGCGCACCATGTTGATGGTGCCGCCGGGGCCACCGGCACCGGTGAGCAGGCCGGTGGCACCCTTGAGTATTTCCACGCGGTCGTAGATCACCGTGTCGGTGAGGGTGTGGCCCGAGGAGTACTGTGCGTCCTGCAGGATCGGAATCCCGTCGTACTGGAAGTTCTGAATGGCAAAACCGCGGGAGTAGTAGCTGGTGCGGTCACTGTCGTAGGTGGCCACGGTGATGCCTGGGGTATGGCGCATCACCTCGTCGATGGAGTTGAGGCCAAAGTCATCCATGGCCTGGCGGGTCACCACCGAGATCGACTGCGGGGTTTCCCGCGGTGTCAGCACTAGCCGGGTGGCGGTGGCGATGGTGCCCGGCGTGTAGGAGCCGCTGCCTTCGGTGACGGTGCCCAGCTGGTTGGTGGTGACCGTGGTTGCTCCCAGCTCGACCCGTTCACCGCCGCTGGCCTGTATTACCCGATAGCCCGCGCCCTCGGCCACGGCTTGCAGGCCCAGGGGTTTGAGCAGGCGCTGCAGGCCTTCGTCCACGCTGAAACGGCCATTCAGGCCGGTGCTGCGCTTACCGGCGCTGAGGTTGGCGTCGATGGCGATCATGCTTGCCGATTGCTGGCCGAAGATGCCCAGCACCTGGTCCAGGTTGCCCGGGGCGATGGCGTAGTCGCGCTGCTGGTGGTCGGTCACGGCGGCGCCGGCTTCCGTGGCCAGCAGCGGCAGGCTGGTGCTGGCGATGGACAGGCCGATGATGACCGGGCGCAAGGTCGCGGCAAGGGGCGTAAGGCGAATGTGCATAAGGAAAATCCGTGGGTTGGGAAGGGATGGCGCTGAGCTGTTTTCCAGCTTCTTCCCTGGTCTTGATGCACGAGATTGAAAAAACTGCCGCCGCCCTGAAAAAAACAGGAAAACAATCAGGCAGCGTCCACGGAGGCCCAGTACCCCATTACCCGCCGGATGCGAATCGGCAGGGTCCTGGCCAGCAAATCGAGGCTGGCGTCCGGCTGGTCCAGGGAGAACGAGCCGGAAACCCGCAACCCGGCGACTTCGGCGGAGCAGCGCAGCAGGCCGGGGCGATAGCGGTCGAGTTCGGCGATCACCTCGCCCAGGGGGCGACGCTCGGCGATCAGCAGGCCCTGGGTCCAGGCATTGGCCGTGGTGGGCACGGCGGCCAGGGCGCTGATCCGCTGTTGGGCGATATCCACTTGCTGGCCCGGGTCCAGGCTTAGCGCAGGGGCATGGGCGGTGCTCACCGAGCCGCTGCCGGCGAGCAGTTGTACCCGGGTGCCGTTGATGCCCGGCAAGCCGACGCTGAGGATCAACTGCGAGCGCGGGGCGAGCTGGATGTGCCCATCGGTGGTGGCGACCTGCACGGGTGCGGCGTTGCCCAGGGTCAGCAACAGGCGGCCGCTGTTGAGCCGCAGTTGCAGGCCCTGGGGGCTGGCCTTCTGGTCGAGGCTGGTGCGGGTGTCCAGTTGCAGGCTGGCGCCAGCGGCCAGTTGCAGCTGGCGGCGCTCGCCGGTGGCGGTGTGGTAGTCGCTGAACAGTTGCGGCAACAGCAACCGTTCGCGCACGCTCCAGCTGCTGGCGGCCACCACGCCCAGGCCGACGATGCCCTTGAGCAGGGTGCGCCGCCCGGGGTGGCTGCGAGCCTGCAGCAGTTGCCGGGCGTGGGGCGCGGGCAGGCTGCGGGTGCTGTCGCGCAGGTCCTGGCCGATGCCGGCCAGGCGCTGCCAGGCCAGCTCATGCTGCGGGTCGGCCCGGCGCCAGGCCAGGCAGGCGGCCTGCTGCTCGGGGGGGCTGATGCCCGATTGCAGCAGCACCAGCCACTCCAGGGCCTGGTCCAGTACCTGCTGTTCCACGGCGCCCTGATCGTCCACTGGCTGGAAGGCGTTCATCCCGGGTACACCGCCGCGTAGCAGTGGCGGTAGGCCTTGAGCATGGCTTTCTGCACCACGTTGACCGAGAGCTGCAGGCGTTGGGCAATTTGCGGGTAGGTCAGGCCTTCGAGCTGGGACAGCAGAAACACCTCGCGCACCCGGCTGCCCAGGCCGTCCAGCACCTGGCCCACGGCGTCCAGGGCCTCAAGCACCAGCAGCCGGGTTTCCGGCGAGGGCTGGTACTGCGGCTCCAGCTGCGCCAGGGTTTCCAGGTATGCGCGCTCCAGGGCCTGGCGCCGGAAATACTGCCCGCACAGGCGGCTGGCCACGGTGTTGAGGTAGGCCCGGGGTTCGCGCAGTACCGGCAGTCGCTCGCTGCGCAAGATGCGCACAAAGGTGTCCTGCGCCAGGTCCATGGCCTGGTCCTGGTTGCCGAGCTTGCGTCGCAGCAGTTGCACCACCCAGTTGTGATGCTGGAGGTAGAGCTCGCCCACGGCGTGCTGTAGCGAAGGGTTGGGCACCATCGATAAGGGTTCCGGGGTCGAGGTGGGTGAAATGGGCGTTTATGGTAATGCTTCTCATTAGTGAGTGCTTGAGTTTTTATTGCCGTTCACCAGGGCTGACTGTCACTCGGAAAAGTGAGCAGGGTTGCGGTTTAATTGGTTGCAAGTTACAACTAAATGCCTCACTTGCGAGGTCACGCCCATGCCGAGTTCATCCGCTTCCCTTATCCCATCACTGCGCCAGGCCTCCCGGCAGATGGTCCGCGAGCTGGGCTTCATGCAGGCCACCCTGGCCGCCACCGACTACCCACCCTCGGCGGTGCACGCACTGCTGGAGATCGGCCAGGGCAATGCCCTGACCGCCGGTGACCTGGTGACCCTGCTGGGCCTGGAGAAATCCAGCGTCAGCCGCCTGGTGCGCAAGCTGGTGGACGCCGGCGAGATCAGCGAGCAGGCCCATGACCAGGACGCCCGCTCCAAGAAGCTGCAGCTCAGCGCCCGGGGGCGCCAGACCCTGGCCGGCATCGACCGTTTCGCCCAGGCCCAGGTGGCCGCGGTCCTGGCCCACCTGAGCCCGGCACAGCAGCGCAGCGCCTGTGCGGGCATCGCCGACTACGCCCGGGCATTGCGTGCGGTGCGGCTGGGAGACGTGCCCGAGCCGCCCGAGCGCTGCTCCATCGCCCGTGGCTACCGGCCCGGAGTGATTGGCCGCATCGCCGAAATGCACGCCCGTTACTACGCGGATCTGGCGGGTTTCGGCCAGCCCTTCGAAAGCCTGGTGGCGCGGGACATGGCCGAATTGATGGGGCGTTTGCACAACCCGCGCAATGAAGTCTGGGTGGCGCTGCAGGGGGAACGGATTGTCGGTTCCATCGCCATTGATGGGGAGGGCGAGGGCGGCGAGGCGCTCCTGCGTTGCTTCATTCTCGATGAGGCCGCCCGCGGCCAAGGGCTGGGCCGGCGGCTGCTGGCCGAGGCCCTGGGCTTTTGTGACCAGTGGGGTTTTGCCGTCACCCGGCTGTGGACCTTCAAGGGCCTGGATGCGGCGCGCGCGTTATATGAGGAACAGGGCTTTGTGCTGGTGCAGGAGCAAGAGGGCGAGCAATGGGGCGCGCCAGTGACCGAGCAGTGTTTTGTGCGAGCAAGGGTGGCGGAGCGTGACACCATCCGCTGAGCCCGCGAAGCTGCGCAAAGGCCCGCAGGGCCTTGCTTGGCGGCCCCGAGCCGAGCCTGTGGCGGCCCTGAAAACCTGCGTCTGCTGCGTCGGAATGCCGCCCAAGCCGTTCGCAGCCTTGTGCAGCCTTGTGCAGCGGCTACAGATAGCCGGTATTGGTGGTAGGGTTAGCCCCCTGATGATTATCGATCTGTGGAGAAGCATCCCATGCAAGCCATCAAGCTCAGCCTGCCGGCATCCCTGGACAACCTGAAGCGCGTGGAGCTGGCAGACCCCGGCCAGCCCGGCGCCGGGCAGATCCGCGTGCGTATCCATGCCTGTTCCTTGAACTTCCACGATTACGCCGTGGTGACCGGCGCGCTGCCTACCGCCGACGGGCGGATTCCCATGGCCGATGGCGCCGGGGTCGTGGAAGCGGTGGGCGAGGGCGTCAGCGAGTTCAAGGTGGGCGATGCGGTGGTGTCCTGCTTCTTTCCCCATTGGCACGATGGCGGCCCGGCGATCGCCGATTTCAGCACCACCCCGGGCGATGGCGTCGACGGTTACGCCCGTGAAGTGGTGATCCAGCCCAGCCACTGGTTCACCCATGCGCCCAAGGGCTACAGCCATGCCGAGGCGGCGACCCTGACCACCGCCGGCCTGACTGCCTGGCGCGCACTGGTGGTGGACGGCGCGCTCAAGGCCGGGGAAACCGTGCTGGTGCTGGGCACCGGCGGGGTGTCGATCTTTGCCCTGCAACTGGCCAAGGCCATGGGCGCCACGGTGATCGCCACCTCCTCCTCGGACGCCAAGCTGGCCAAGGTGCGCGAGCTGGGGGCCGACCATACCCTCAACTACCGCACCCACCCCGAGTGGGGCGCTGAAGTGCTCAAGCTCACCGGCGGCCGCGGCGTCGATCACGTGGTGGAAGTCGGTGGCCCGGGCACCTTGCCGCAGTCGATCAACGCGTGCTGCATTGGCGGGCACATCGCCCTGATCGGCGTGCTCACCGGCTGGGCCGGACCGGTGCCGACCGCGGCGCTGATGGCCAGGCAACAGCGCCTGCAGGGGCTGATCGTCGGCAGCCGCCAGCAGCAGATCGAAATGGTCCGGGGCCTGGAAGCCACCGGCATCAAGCCGATCATCGACAGCACCTTCCCCCTGGCCGAGATCGCCAAGGCCTTCGCCCATGAAGCCTCGGGCGCGCACCTGGGGAAAATCTGCTTGACGTTCTGAGGCGTTGATCGCGGCGACACCCGGGTTGGACTCGGGGTTGCCGCAGCCCAGGTGTGGCGTTGGCCCGCATTGCCGCCTCGGCTCAATGCGCCGGCTTGAGCTCAGGCGTGGCGTTGGCCCGGGCGATGACAGTGAGGATCGACAGCGCAGCGATGACCAGCCCTGGGGACGTGGCCAGCAGCACGCCCGCAGTGCCGGCGCCGGCGGCGAGGATCTGCCCGGCGGCCAGGGGCCCGGCCACCGAGCCCAGGCGGCCGATGGCCACGGCAGCGCCGACGCCGGTGGCACGCACCGCGGTCGGGTAGGCGGGCGGCGCCAGGGCATAGAGCACCAATTGTGCGGCCATCACGAACAGTCCGGCAGCAAAACCGGCCACGGTCATGGGAACAATGCCCACGGACAGCCCGACCCCGGCCAGCGCCGCCAGCAACCCGGCGTACACGAACAGCACCACCTTGATCCCGTTGCAGCGATCCAGCAGCAGGCCGCCGAGCAGCGAGCCAAGGGCGCCGCCTATGTTGAACAGCATCTGCACCAGCCCCGCCTGGGGTTTGCTAAAGCCTTGCTCGAGCAGCAGTGACGGCAGCCAGTTGAGCAGCATGTACATCACGGTCAGGGTGAAGAAATAACTCAGCCACAAGGCCAGTGTGGTGCGCCCGCGACCTTCGCCGAACAGCGCCTGGGTCGTGGAGGCACGGCGGGTGCCGGCACTGGTAGTGTGTTGGCGAAAGGCGCTGGATTCCGGCAGCAGCCAGGCCATCAGCGGCACCACCAGCAGTGGTACCAGGCCGCCGATGATAAAAGTGGTCTGCCAATGTTCGCTGGAGAACATCGCCACCACCGCTGCCAGCGCGCCGCCCAGGGGCACGCCGCAGTACATGACGCTGATGGCCGTCCCCCGGCGACGTTCACTCACCGCTTCGGCGCAGAGGGCGATCAGGTTGGGCAGCGCCGCGCCCAGGCCGAGGCCGGTCATGAAGCGCACCAGCAGCAGGCTCGAATAACTCTCGACGTAGGCCGTGCATAGCGAGAACAGGCCGAACAGCAGCACCGCGCCGACCAGGATCTTCTTGCGCCCGATACGGTCGGCGACCCAGCCGCCGAAGAACGCCCCGGGCAGCAGGCCGATGATCCCGACGCTGAACACCCAGCCCATCATCTTCGGGTCCAGGGCGAAGCTCTGGCGCAATCCGGCAGCGGCGGTGCCGGCCGCTTGCAGATCGAACCCCTCGATCAGCGCAACGATAAAACACAAAGCGATGGTCAGCGTCGAACGACGCGATGGACTGTCCATGGGCAAACCTCATTGTTGTTTTTGTTGTGGTGACCAGCCGGACGCCGAGCCTGAATGCGCCGGCGCTGGTGGCTGGTGATTAAGATAACAAAGATAACTAAAAAATGAATAGCGCCTTAATTTCGGACAATAAATGCAAATAATGTGATTTAAATCAGATAGATAAACTGACACTGAGGATTTTTTTAAAAAATAGATAATAATATTAATGTTCGATTATCGGTCGTTTGTGATTGACGTAAGGCTTGGGCTGTTTCCATTCTCTGTCCGCGACGTCGGCTGCCAGGCCCTCGCTCGACACCTAAAACAACAACAAAAAATGGACATCGGACATGCCAAATATCCCCACCAACGCCGTTGCTGCGGCGTCAGCTTCCTGTGTGCCCAGTCGCCCCACGCGGCTGGCTCTGGCCTTGCTGGGCTTGAGCCTGTTGCCTGGCCCACTCTGGGCGGCGGGTTTTATCGACGACAGCCACGGCACCCTGACCCTGCGCAATTACTACCTGGATCGCGACTACAAGGACGATGGGGCGAAGACCGCCGCGCGGGAATGGGCGCAGGGTTTCATCATGAACATGGAGTCGGGGTTCACCGAGGGCAGCGTCGGTTTCGGCCTGGATGTGCGCGGGCTGCTGGGGGTCAAGCTCGATTCCTCGCCGGACCGCAGCGGCACCGAACTGCTGCCGGTGTCGGCCAGCGACAAGCGCGCCGCCGATGAATACTCGCGGCTGGCGCCCACCGCCAAACTGCGCTTTGCCCAGACCACGGTGAAGACCGGCGATGTCTCGATCTTCCTGCCGTTTGCCTTTGCCAGCCCGTCGCGCCTGCTGCCGCAGACCTTTCGTGGCACCACCCTGAGTTCCAGGGATATCGACGGCCTGACCCTCAACACCGGCTACATCGACCGCATCAGCAAGCGCGACTCCACTGACTACCAGGCCATGACCATTGCCTCGCCCAACCGGCGTTTCAATGCCACGGCCAGCACCTCGCACCTGGCGTACCTGGGGGGCGACTACCAGGTCAACAAGGACCTCAGCCTGCGCGCCTATCACGCGCAGGTGGCCGACCTCTACCAGCAGGACACTCTGGCCCTGCTGCACAACCTGCCCCTGGGCGATGGCGTGCTGAGCAGCGACCTGCGCAGTTTTTTCAGCCGGGAAGACGGCAGTGCCAAGGCCGGCCGGGTCGACAACCGCAACCTCTCGGCGCTGTTTGGCTACAAGTTCGGCGGGCACCGGGTGAGCCTGGGCTACATGCATTCCAGCGGCGACACGGCCACGCCCTACATCTCCGGCACCGAGTTGATGGGCATGAGCGAGCTGACCATGAGTTCGGACTTTCTCAATGCCAAGGAGCGCACCTGGCAAGCCATCTACGACTATGACTTTGCCGCCGCCGGTGTGCCCGGGCTCAAGAGTCGGCTGCGTTACGTGCGTGGCGGCAATATCGAGCTGTCGGCGTTCAATGCCAGTGAGCGCAAGGAGCGCGAGTTTCAAATGGAGTTGGGGTACGTGCTGCAGAGCGGCCCGTTGAAGAACCTCGGGCTGGTGGCGCGCAAGTCGATCTATCGCAATGATTTCCCGGCGGGCGCAGCGTTCCGCGATGAAAACCAGACCCGCTTCCTGGTGCTCTACACCTTGCCGATCTGGTAGGCCCGCAAGCGCCTTGCTGCGTCAGCGTGCCGGCCCTGTGCCGGCACCTTGGGTTCAGTCCTGGTACACCTTCTTCAGCAGGCGCAGCAGCTCTTCGCGCTCCCCGGCGCTCAAGGCCGAGGTGGCGTCGACGTCGCTTTGCGCGGCGATCTGCTTGAGCTCCTTGAGCAGGGTTTCGCCGGTCTTGCTCAGAAAAATCCCGTAAGAGCGCTTGTCCGGCTTGCAGCGCACCCGCACCGCCAGCGCGCGGCTTTCCAGTTTATTGAGCAGGGGCACCACTTGCGGCGGCTCGATGGCCAGGGCGCGAGCCAGGTCGGCCTGCATCAGCCCCGGGTTGCTGTCGATGATCGCCAGGGCCGAGAACTGCGCGGGGCGCAGGTCGTGGGCCGAGAGCCGGCCGATCAGGTTCTGGAACAGCTTGAGTTGGGCGCGACGCATGGCGTAGCCAATCAGTTCGTCCAGCGCCGAATCCAGCGGCGCCTGAACCTCGGCGTTGGCGGGTGGGGCCTCGCGCGGGTCGGCGAGGGGAGCGGGCTTGGCCATGACAAAAACATCCTGGGTCGGTTAACAAGGCTATCCAGTTTGCCGGGGTCTGCCGCTGATAGCTACGTTTGCCTGTGCTGGCAGTGGCTGCAGAAGGATTTTATCCAGGGGCAGGGAAAATAGTTAATTCAATTAATAGTTAATTGACATAACTAATTTGTCGGTTTAATTTCGACCCATCTTCAAGCCAGAACAAGAGAGCATCGCCATGAGCAACTACGAAGGTCGCTGGACAACGGTCAAGGTCGAAATCGAAGAGGGCATTGCCTGGGTCATCCTCAATCGCCCGGAAAAGCGCAACGCCATGAGCCCGACCCTGAACCGGGAAATGATCGACGTGCTGGAAACCCTGGAGCAGGACCCGGCCGCCGGCGTGCTGGTGCTGACTGGCGCCGGTGAAGCCTGGACCGCCGGCATGGACCTCAAGGAGTACTTTCGCGAGGTGGATGCCGGCCCGGAGATTCTTCAGGAAAAAATCCGTCGCGAAGCCTCCCAGTGGCAGTGGAAACTGTTGCGCATGTACGCCAAGCCGACCATCGCCATGGTCAACGGCTGGTGCTTCGGTGGCGGCTTCAGCCCGCTGGTGGCCTGCGACCTGGCGATCTGCGCCGATGAGGCGACCTTCGGCCTCTCGGAAATCAACTGGGGCATCCCGCCGGGCAACCTGGTGAGCAAGGCGATGGCCGACACCGTCGGTCATCGCCAGTCGCTGTACTACATCATGACTGGCAAGACCTTTGGCGGGCAGAAAGCCGCCGAGATGGGCCTGGTCAATGAAAGCGTGCCCCTGGCGCAACTGCGTGAAGTCACGATCGAGCTGGCGCGCAATCTGCTGGAGAAAAACCCGGTGGTGCTGCGTGCCGCCAAGCACGGCTTCAAGCGTTGCCGCGAGCTGACCTGGGAGCAGAACGAAGACTACCTGTACGCCAAGCTCGATCAGTCGCGCCTTTTGGACACCGAAGGCGGCCGCGAGCAGGGCATGAAGCAGTTCCTCGACGACAAGAGCATCAAGCCCGGCCTGCAGGCGTATAAACGCTGAGCCCGGCCGGCGAACGGCGGGCACCTCCCGCTGTTCGCCGCGCCCCTGGCATTACTGTTACACCGCTGCGCTGCATTCCCGACAAAGACAACAAGAGGAATCACCATGCTGGACGTGCCCCTGCTGATCGGTGGCCAGTCGCGCCCCGCCGGCGACGGTCGAACCTTCGAACGCCGCAACCCGGTGACCGGCGCGGTGGTATCGCGCGTGGCCGCCGCGACCCTGGACGATGCCGACGCCGCTGTGGCCGCGGCCCAGGCCGCATTCCCCGCCTGGGCGGCCCTGGCTCCCAACGAACGCCGCAGCCGCCTGCTTAGGGCCGCCGAGCAATTGCAGGCCCGCAGCGAGGAATTCATCGCCGCCGCCGGCGAGACCGGGGCCATGGCCAACTGGTACGGCTTCAACGTGCGCCTGGCGGCCAACATGCTGCGTGAAGCGGCATCGATGACCACCCAGATCACCGGTGAAGTCATCCCTTCGGATGTCCCCGGCAGTTTCGCCATGGCCCTGCGCCAACCCTGCGGCGTGGTGCTGGGCATCGCCCCGTGGAACGCCCCGGTAATTCTCGCCACCCGGGCCATCGCCATGCCCCTGGCCTGTGGCAACAGCGTGGTGCTCAAGGCTTCCGAACTGAGCCCGGCGGTGCATCGCCTGATCGGCCAGGTGCTGCAGGACGCCGGCCTGGGCGATGGCGTGGTCAACGTCATCAGCAATGCCCCGGCCGATGCCGCGGCGATTGTCGAGCGGCTGATTGCCAACCCGGCGGTGCGCCGGGTCAACTTCACCGGTTCGACCCATGTCGGGCGGATTGTCGGCGAGCTTGCGGCGCGCCACCTCAAGCCGGCCTTGCTGGAGCTGGGCGGCAAGGCGCCGCTGCTGGTGCTGGACGACGCCGACCTGGATGCGGCTGTCGCGGCCGCGGCGTTTGGCGCCTACTTCAACCAGGGGCAGATCTGCATGTCCACCGAGCGCCTGATCGTCGATGCCAAGGTGGCCGATGCCTTCGTCGCCAAGCTGGCGGCCAAGGTCGAGAGCCTGCGTGCCGGCGACCCGGCGGCCGCGGACTCGGTGCTCGGTTCGCTGGTGGATGCCAGCGCTGGCACGCGCATCCGGGCGCTGATCGACGATGCCCTGGAGCAGGGCGCGCGGCGGGTGGTCGGCGGGCAACTGGACGGCAGCATTCTGCAGCCGACCCTGCTCGACGGCGTCACCGACGCCATGCGCCTGTACCGCGAGGAGTCCTTCGGCCCGGTGGCGGTGGTATTGCGCGGCAGCGGTGATGAAGAACTGTTGCGCTTGGCCAACGATTCCGAGTTCGGCCTGTCGGCGGCGATTTTCAGCCGCGACACCGGGCGGGCCCTGGCCCTGGCGCAACGGGTCGAGTCGGGAATCTGCCATATCAACGGGCCCACCGTGCATGACGAGGCGCAGATGCCGTTTGGCGGCGTCAAGTCCAGCGGCTACGGCAGTTTTGGCGCCAAGGCCTCGATCGAACACTTCACCCAATTGCGCTGGGTCACCTTGCAGAACGGCCCGCGGCACTACCCGATCTGATCCGTCGCCACGGGCGCGGTGCCTTGAGCACGCGGCCCGTGTGCAGGCCAGGCATAACAATAACAAGGCCGCAGCCACCGGCTGCCACGCTTGCCAGCCGTCGCCCTGCGTGCGCGGCGCAGGCGTGCCTTGATGGAGGACATGTACGTGAGTTGCCAATTCAGAGCGCCATCCCCACCCGTGGCCGAGCCGCCGCGTTACCGTCAGGTGTCCATTGGCCGGCCGGCGGTTGCCGTCAGTGAAGAGCAGGGCGTGTTGCATATGCGTTCCCTGGAACCTCTGGCGCCCTTGCCGCAGCGCTTGCTCGATCGTCTGTTGCACTGGGCCCGGGTGCGTCCCGAGCAGACCTTCATCGCCGCCCGCGAGGACGGCGGCGACTGGCGCCGGGTCAGCTATGGGCAGATGCTCGACAGCGTGCGCGCCATCGCCCAGGGCCTGCTCGGCTACGGTTTGTCGGCCGACAAGCCGCTGGCGCTGCTCTCGGGCAATGACATCGAACACCTGCAACTGGCCCTGGGCGCGATGTACGCCGGGATTCCCTATTGTCCGGTGTCGCCGGCCTATTCGCTGCTGTCCCAGGACTTTGCCAAGCTGCGCCACGTCTGCGACCTGTTGCAGCCGGGGCTGGTGTTTGTCAGCGATGCTGGCGCCTACCAGCGGGCCATCGACGCGGTGCTGCCACCCGAGACGCCGCTGATCTGCGTGCGCGGCCAGGTGCCGGGGCGACGCCAGGCGAGCTTCGCCAGCCTGCTGGCCGAGCCCGGTGCTGCCGAGGCCGATGCGGCCTTTGCCGCCACCGGCCCGGACAGCATCGCCAAGTTTCTCTTCACCTCGGGCTCGACCAAGCTGCCCAAGGCGGTGATCACCACCCAGCGCATGCTCTGCGCCAACCAGCAGATGCTGTTGCAGACCTTCCCGGTGTTCGGTGAAGAGCCGCCGGTGCTGGTGGACTGGCTGCCCTGGAACCACACCTTCGGTGGCAGCCATAACGTCGGCATCGTGCTCTACAACGGCGGCAGTTTTTATCTGGACGATGGCAAGCCCACGGCCCAGGGCTTTGCCGAAACCTTGCGTAACCTCAAGGAGATTTCGCCCACCGCCTACCTGACCGTGCCCAAGGGCTGGGAGGAGCTGGTCAATGCCCTGGAGCAGGATGCCGAGCTGCGCGAGTGTTTTTTCAAGCGCATGAGCCTGTTCTTCTTCGCCGCCGCCGGGCTTTCGCAAAGTGTTTGGGACCGCCTGGACCGGGTCGCCGAGCAGCATTGCGGCGAACGTATCCGCATGATGGCCGGGCTCGGCATGACCGAGGCCGCGCCGTCTTGCACCTTCACCACCGGGCCGCTGTCGATGGCCGGTTACATCGGCCTGCCGGCGCCGGGTTGCGAGGTGCGCCTGGTGCCGGTGGACGGCAAGCTCGAAGGGCGTTTTCGCGGGCCGCACATCATGCCCGGCTACTGGCGCGCGGCGCAGCAGACCGCCGAGGTGTTCGATGCCCTGGGCTTCTACTGCTCGGGGGATGCGCTCAAGCTCGCCGACCCCCACGACCCGCAGCTGGGGCTGATGTTCGACGGGCGCATCGCCGAGGATTTCAAGTTGTCGTCCGGGGTGTTTGTCAGCGTTGGCCCGCTGCGCAATCGCGCGGTGCTCGAAGGCTCGCCCTATGTCCAGGACCTGGTGGTGGCCGCACCGGACCGCGAGTGCCTGGGCGCCCTGGTGTTCCCACGGCTGTATGAATGCCGGCGGCTGGCGGGGCTGGCCGCCGAGGCCAGCGACGCCCAGGTGCTGGCCAGCGCGCCGGTGCGCCAGTGGTTCGGCGACTGGTTGCAGCGCCTGAATCGCGAGGCCAGCGGCAATGCCAGCCGCCTGGAGTGGATCGCCCTGCAGGTAGAGCCGGCGTCCATCGACCGCGGGGAAATCACCGACAAGGGCTCGATCAACCAGCGCGCGGTGTTGCAGTGGCGCGCCGAACAGGTCGAGGACCTGTATCGCGGCCGCGAGCCGTCGATCCTGCGCGCCGAGCCCAAGCCATGAACGGCGCCGGGCAGTACAGCGGGTTTGCCGATGTGGCGATCCTTGAGGCGTTGCGCACGCCCTGGGTCGACCTTGGCGGGGACCTGGCCGAGATCTCGCCGATCGATCTGGGGATCAAGGTCGGGCGCGAGGTACTGCTGCGCGCCGGCATCGATGCCCGGGCGGTGGACAGCGTGCTGGCCGGTTCCATGGCCCAGGCCAGTTTCGACGCCTACCTGCTGCCTCGGCACATCGGCCTGTACAGCGGTGTCGGGCAAGCGGTGCCGGCCCTGGGGGTGCAGCGCATCTGCGCCACCGGTTTCGAGCTGCTGCGCCAGGCAGCCGAGCAGGTGCGGGGCGAGGTGCAACTGGCGTTGTGCGTGGCCAGTGAATCGATGTCGCGCAACCCGATTGCCGCCTACACCCATCGCGGCGGCTTCCGCCTGGGGGCGGCGGTGCAGTTCAAGGACTTTTTATGGGAGGCACTGTACGACCCGGCGCCGGGGCTGGACATGATCGCCACCGCCGACAACCTGGCCCGGCGTTACGGCCTGACCCGCGAAGCCGTGGACGGCTATGCCTGCGCCAGCCATCAGCGGGCCCTGGCGGCCCAGCAGGCGGGCTGGTTCGCGCCGGAAATCGTCGCCGTGAGCCAACAGACCTTCGAGCTCGACGGTTATCGACCGCGCGGCATTTGCCTGCCGCGTGGAGTCGAGACAGTCAGCCAGGACAGCCATCCGCGCCCCAGTGAGCTTTCTGCCCTGGCGCGATTGCGGACGATTCACGAAGGCGGGGTGCAGACCGCCGGCAACAGCTGCGCGGTGGTCGATGGCGCGGCGGCGGCCCTGGTTGGTCGGGCGTCGGCTTGCAGGGACAGGCCCCTGGCGCTGTTGCGGGCCAGTGCGGTGGTCGGGGTGGCGCCGGAGCTCATGGGTATCGGTCCGGCCCCGGCGATCCGCCTGCTCCTGCAGCGCAGCGGCTTGAGTCTGACGCAGATTGGCCGCCTTGAAGTCAACGAGGCCCAGGCGGCCCAGGTGCTGGCCGTAGCCCGGGAGTTGGAACTGGACAGTGATCGCCTGAATGTCCAGGGCGGCTCCCTGGCCCTGGGTCATCCCCTGGCCGCCAGCGGCCTGCGCCTGGTGCTGACCCTGGCCCGGCAACTGCGCGAGCACAACCTGCGCTACGGGATCGCCGCCGCCTGCGTGGGAGGTGGCCAGGGCATGGCGCTGTTGATCGAAAACCCGGCCTGGCGCGGCTGAGTCCGACCGGCCCGCCGCCCCTGGCGGGCCACTCTATTTCTACTCGATGAGGTGTCCCCATGTGGAGCTACCAGGCGCCGCTGCGCGATATGCAATTTGTCCTTGAGCACTGGCTGGAGGCCCCCGAAGCGTGGCGTCGCAGCCCGGCGTTCGAGGCGCTGGACCTGCCCCTGGCGCTGCAGGTGCTGGAGCAGGCCGCGCGTTTCAGCCAGGACGTACTGGCGCCGCTGAATGCCAGCGGCGATCGCCAGGGTTGCCAGTGGGCAGACGGGCAGGTCAGCACCCCACAGGGTTTTGCCGAGGCCTATCGGGCCTATGTCGAGGGCGGCTGGCCGGCCCTGGCCTGCGCCGAAGCTTTGGGTGGCCAGGGCCTGCCGCAGCTGCTGGACGCGGCGCTGCAAGAGATGCTCTATGCCAGCAACCACGCCTGGGCCATGTACACCGGCATCGCCCACGGCGCCTACTTGTGCCTCAAGACCCACGGCGCGCCCTGGCTCCAGGAGCGCTACCTGCCCGAGATCATCAGCGGCGCGAGCCTGCCCACCATGTGCCTGACCGAGCCCCAGGCCGGCAGTGATGTCGGCCTGTTGCGCTGTCGTGCCGAGCCCCAGGCCGATGGCAGCTATCGCCTCAGCGGCAGCAAGCTGTTCATTTCCGGCGGCGAGCATGACCTCACCGACAACATCCTGCATCTGGTGCTGGCCCGGCTGCCGGGCGCGCCGGAGGGCAGCCGGGGAATCTCGCTGTTCCTGGTGCCCAAGCGCTTGCAGCAGGGCCAGGGCAACGGCGTGCGCTGCGACGGCATCGAACACAAGATGGGGATCAAGGGCAGCGCCACCTGTTCCCTGGTGTTCGAGGCGGCCCAGGGCTGGCTAGTGGGCGAGGCCCATCGCGGCCTGGCAGCGATGTTCGTGATGATGAATTCGGCGCGCCTGCACGTGGGCCTGCAAGGCCTGGGGCATGTCGAAGCGGCGTGGCAGAACGCCCGTGACTACGCTGGCGAACGCCAACAGATGCGTGCGCCATTGCGCCCCGCCGGTGTCGCCGCCCAGGCCGCCGACCCGATTCGCTACCACCCGGCCATGCGCCGCGTGCTGCTGGAATTGCGCGCCACCAGCGAAGGCCTGCGGGCCATCGGCTACTGGGCCGCGCACCTGCTGGACCAGGCCGAGCATCACCCTGAACCCCAGGTCCGGCGCCAGGCCGATCAGCTGGCGCAACTGCTGACGCCGATCATCAAGGCGTTCTTTACCGAGCAGGGCTTTCGTCAGGCCAGCAACGCCTTGCAGGTCTTCGGCGGCTACGGCTACGTCGCCGAGTTCGCCATCGAGCAGACCCTGCGCGATAGCCGCATCGCCATGATCTACGAAGGCAGCAACGAGATTCAGGCCAACGATCTGCTGTTGCGCAAGGTGCTGGGGGATGGCGGGCAGGGCTTCGCGCTGTTGCTTGAGCAATTGCGCGATGAGGCCGGGCACGGCGCCCAGGTGCCCGAGTGCGTGGGGTTCGCCCGGTCGTTGGCGGATCTGGCCGAGGCGTTGCAGGCACTGGTTGCCCAGGTGCAGCAGTGGGCGCTGGAGGATGCCGAGTACCCGTATCGCGCGGCCGGGGATTTTCTGGCGTTGTGTGGCCTGAGCCTGCTGGCGCTGGCCTGGGCTCGGGCGGCGCGGGTCTCGCACAGTTTGCCCGAGGGCGATCCGCTGCGTGGGGCGAAGCTTGAGACGGCGGGGTTCTTTTTCAGCTACCTGTTGCCCCAGGTCGAACAGCGGATGACGGCGGTGCGCGGCGCCCGGGCGGCGCTGGCCTTTATCTGAGGCGATGCAGGCTATTGGATCCAATATCGAAGCGAACCACGCCACAGGCTTGCTTAGCAGTGAGCCTCGTAGTGGGGCTCGTCGCCTGCCTGAACGGTGATGGTCGATAATCGCCCGCTAATCCCGGTGCATTGTCGGGCACCTAAGCATTTGATCCCTATGGAAATTAACCCCGACCCTGGTTGGTCTGGGATCTTTTGCTCAGCCGTTTCAGCCCGTTCGTCTCTTGTTATTGGATCCATTAAGCGCTTTATTGGCGACCTGGCGATGGCAGGAGCCCTCCTGACCGTCGGCAATAAAAACAACAATAAGGGTTTCGTCATGAATGTCTTATCGACGGTGTGCAGCCGCCTGGCTGGCGCGCGCTGGCTGTCTGTGTGCACAGGTTCTTTGGGTGTTGCGTTTCGGGTCCTGGCCGAATGGCAGGTGCGCCCATGAACCTCGATCTCAAGCAACGGGTCGACCAAGGCCCGATGGGCTCCTTCCAGTGCCTGGCGATCGGTATCTGCATTGTCCTCAACATGATCGACGGCTTCGATGTACTGGTGATGGCCTTCACCGCCGCTTCGGTGTCCGCCGAGTGGCAACTCAACGGGGCGCAGATCGGTCTGCTGCTCAGTGCCGGTCTGTTCGGCATGGCCGCCGGTTCGCTGTTTATCGCGCCCTGGGCCGACCGCTTCGGGCGCCGGCCGCTGATCCTGTTCTGCCTGCTGCTGTCGGGTGTCGGCATGCTGCTTTCGGCCGGCAGCCAGAGCCCTTTGCAACTGGCGCTGTTGCGCGGCCTGACCGGCCTGGGCATCGGCGGCATCCTGGCCAGCAGCAACGTGATCGCCGCCGAGTATTCCAGCCGCCGCTGGCGCGGCCTGGCGGTCAGCCTGCAATCCACCGGCTATGCCCTGGGCGCGACCCTGGGCGGGCTGCTGGCGGTGTGGCTGTTGACTCATTGGGGCTGGCGCTCGGTGTTCCTGTTCGGCGGCATCGTCACCTTGCTGGTGATCCCCCTGGTGCTGCTCTGGCTCCCCGAATCCCTGGACTTTCTCCTGGCCCGGCGGCCGGCCGATGCCCTGGCGCGAATCAATCGCCTGGCCGGGCGCCTGGGCCATCCGCAACTGCTGCAAATGCCCGCGGCAGCGGTACGCGAGCAGGGCGCCGGCAGCGGTTTTTGCCAACTGTTCGCCGGGCCGATGCGGCGCACCACGCTGCTGATCTGGCTGCTGTTTTTCCTGGTGATGTTCGGTTTCTACTTCGTCATGAGCTGGACCCCGAAACTGCTGGTGGCCGCCGGGCTCTCGGCGCAGCAGGGGATCACCGGCGGGGTGCTGCTGAGTGTCGGCGGGATCTTCGGCGCGGCGCTGGTTGGCGGCTTGTCCTCGCGCTGGCCGCTGACCCGGGTGCTGTCGCTGTTCATGCTGGTGACCGCCGGGCTGCTGGTGCTGTTCGTCGGCTCGGCCTCCTCGATTGCCGCGGCCCTGGGCCTGGGGCTGCTGATCGGGCTGTTCGCCAACGGCTGCGTGGCCGGGCTCTACGCCCTGTCACCAGTGGTCTACGACGCTTCGGTACGGGCCACCGGGGTCGGCTGGGGGATCGGCATCGGGCGCATTGGCGCGATTGTCTCGCCCACGGTGGCCGGGGTGTTGCTGGATGCCGGCTGGCAGCCGCTGCACCTGTACGCAGTGTTTGCCGTGGTCTTCGTGCTGGCGGCGGGTTGCCTGTTGTTGCTGCGCCCGGCGCCGCCGCAGGCGCAAGCGGCCCTGGCTTAGCCCGCGGAACCGGATAAGGCGGCGGGCGCTGTTTCAAGACTGGCCGTCGATGATCGCCGCGGCCACGGCCTGGCGGAACCAGCTCAGGGCGGCGGAGCTGTCGCTGTTGGGGTGCCAGTGCAGCGAGACTTCGAACTCCCCCACGGAAAACGGCAGTTCCAGTTGCCGCAGGCCGCCTTCGAGGGTGAACAGGCGGGCGATCTGCGCTGGCAGCACGGTCAGCAGGTCGGTGCCGGGCAGCACTTTGGGCAGCACCGAGAAGTGCGGCACGTGCAGGCTGATGCGGCGCCGGGCGCCCATCTGCTTGAGCACGTCCTCGACGCTGCCGTGGCCGGTGGTGCGGGTCACGGCGATGTGCCGCTCGGCGAGGAACTGCTCCAGGCTCAGCTGGGTGCCGATGCGCGGATGACGGTCGCTGAGCAGGCACACGTAGCGCTCGCGGATCAGCACCTGGCTGCGGGTGCCGGTCAAGGGCTTGCGGCAGATCAGCGCGTCGACCTTGGCGCTGCTGAGCCACTCGCCGGCCTGGTCCACCTGCAGCGGCAGGACTTCGACTTCGGCCTCGGGGGCCTGCTGGTTCAGGCGCGCCAGGATCAGCGGCAGGAAGCCCATTTCGCCAAGGTCGGAGAGGGCGATGCGAAAGCGCCGTTCGGTGGTCGCCGGGTCGAAGCGCCGGGTGCTGTGCACGGTGTTCTCGATCCGCGTCAGGGATTCGCGAAAGGCCGGGTACAGCTCATCGGCCAACTGGCTGGGCTGGATGCCGTCCCGGGTGCGGCTGAACAGGCCGTCGTCGAACAGCTCGCGCAGCCGCGCCAGGCCGTAGCTGACCGAGGGCTGGGTGACGAACAGGCGCTCGGCGGCCAGGGTCACGCTGCGGGCTTCGTAGAGGGTGACGAAGGTGCGGATCAGGTTCAGATCGATGTGGCTCATGCTGCCTCATGGATATAGACGGGTCTTATTTTTAATAGAGATAGTATCGATTTGATCAATTTCGTGGCGGCTGCAAGAGTAACTCAAATTCTAAAAAACAGCGGCAAAGGTCCATATGAAAACCGTCCATAGCGCCTCCTACGACATCCTGCGGCAACAAGGCCTGACCACCGTGTTCGGCAACCCGGGTTCCAACGAGCTGCCCTTTCTCAAGGGCTTCCCCGAAGACTTCCGCTACATCCTCGGCCTGCATGAAGGCGCGGTGGTGGGCATGGCCGACGGCTTCGCCCTGGCCAGCGGCCAGCCGGCCTTCGTCAACCTGCACGCCGCGGCCGGCACCGGCAATGGCATGGGCGCCCTGACCAATGCCTGGTACTCCCACAGCCCGTTGGTGATCACCGCCGGCCAGCAGGTGCGCTCGATGATCGGCGTCGAGGCGATGCTGGCCAACGTCGATGCACCGCAGCTGCCCAAGCCCCTGGTCAAGTGGAGCGCCGAGCCGGCCTGCGCCGAGGACGTGCCGCGGGCCCTGAGCCAGGCGATCCACATGGCCAACCAGGCGCCCAAGGGCCCGGTGTACCTGTCCATTCCCTACGACGACTGGGCCCGCCCGGCGCCGGCCGGGGTCGAGCATCTGGCCCGGCGCCAGGTGGCCACTGCCGGGCTGCCCTCGGCGGCGCAATTGCGTTCGCTGGTGCAGCGCCTGGCGGCAGCGCGTAACCCGGTGCTGGTGCTGGGGCCGGATGTGGATGGCAGCCAGAGCAACCACCTGGCCGTGCAACTGGCGGAGAAACTGCGTATGCCGGCCTGGGTCGCGCCGTCCGCTTCGCGCTGCCCGTTTCCCACCCGTCACCCGAGCTTTCGCGGGGTGCTGCCGGCAGCCATTGCCGGCATCAGCCGCTGCCTGGCGGACCATGACCTGATCCTGGTGGTGGGGGCCCCGGTATTCCGCTACCACCAGTTCGCCCCGGGGGACTACCTGCCCGCGGGCACCGAGCTGCTGCACATCACCTGCGACCCCGGCGAAGCGGCGCGTGCGCCCATGGGCGATGCGCTGGTGGGGGACATCGCCGAGACCCTGCAGGCCCTGGTCTGGGCGCTGCCGGATTGCGACCGGCCGCAGCCCCGGGCCTTGCCGCCGGCTGCTCCGGTCGAGGAGCTGGGCGGCCTGCTGCGCCCGGAAACCGTGTTCGACGTGATCGATGAGCTGGCGCCCAAGGACGCGATCTACGTCAAGGAGTCCACCTCCACCGTAGGCGCCTTCTGGCAGCGGGTGGAAATGCGCGAACCCGGCAGCTACTACTTCCCGGCCGCCGGTGGCCTGGGCTTCGGCCTGCCAGCGGCGGTGGGGGTGCAACTGGCCCGGCCGGAGCGGCGGGTGATCGGGGTCATTGGCGACGGCTCGGCCAACTACGGTATCACCGCGCTGTGGACGGCCGCCCAGTACCAGATCCCGGTGGTGTTCATCATCCTCAAGAACGGCACCTATGGCGCCCTGCGCTGGTTCGCCGGTGTGCTGCAGGTCAGCGACGCCCCGGGCCTGGACGTGCCCGGCCTGGACTTCTGCGCCATCGGCCGCGGCTATGGCGTGCACTCGGTGCAGGCCAACACCCGCGAGGCGTTCGCCCAGGCCCTGAGTGAAGCCCTGGCGGGCGACCGCCCGGTACTGATCGAGGTGCCGACCCTGACCATTGAACCCTGAGGGCTGCCTTGTCGCCGGGCGCGAGCCCGGCCTTGCCAACCGCAACCTGCGGACTCACCAGAAGAATAAAAAGAGGTGGTTATGAACACGACTTCGGTCACTGCTGTGATAGATGACGCGCCCCAGCCGGCGCGTTCCGGTTCCACCCACGCCGACATCGGCACCTTGCTCGACCATGGCCCCTTCACCGGCATGCAGAAGCTGGTGGTGTTGCTGGCGGCGCTGTCTATCGTCATGGACGGCTTCGACGGCCAACTGATCGGCTTTGCCATTCCGCTGATGATCAAGGAGTGGGGCATCACCCGCGAGGCGTTCGCTCCGGCGGTGGCGGCCGGGCTGATCGGCATGGGCATCGGCAGTGCCTGTGCCGGTCTGTTTGCCGACCGGTTCGGCCGGCGCATGGCGATCATTGCCAGTGTCTTCGTGTTCGGTGCGGCCACTTGCGCCATTGGCCTGGCGCCCAATGCGCTGGCGGTGGCGGCCCTGCGTTTTATCGCCGGGCTGGGCATCGGTGGTGCGCTGCCCAGCGCCACCACGGTGACGGCCGAGTTCACCCCGGCGCGGCGGCGTACCCTGGCGGTGACGGCCACCATTGTCTGCGTGCCCCTGGGCGGGATGCTGGCGGGGTTGTTCGCCTCCCATGTGTTGCCGCTGTACGGCTGGCGCACCCTGTTTTTCATCGGCGGCAGCCTGCCCATCGTCCTGGGCTTTGCCTTGCTGGTGACGCTGCCGGAGTCGCCGCGCTTTCTGGCGCGCCGGCCCCAGCGCTGGAACGAGCTGGGCACCTTGCTCGGGCGCATGGGCCGGCCGATGGCGGCGGGGGTGGTCTACACCGATGCCCTGGAACAGAAGAGCGAGAAGCAGGGTGGTTTCCGCGCCTTGTTCGCCCTGGGCTACGGGCGTGACACCCTGGCCCTCTGGGTCGCGTTCTTCATGTGCCTGACCGCGGTCTACAGCGCCTTCAGCTGGCTGCCCACCATGCTGCTGTCCGAAGGCCTGGAGCTGTCGGTGGCCGGTTCCGGGCTGACCGCCTACAACCTGGGCGGGGTGATCGGGGCACTGGTGTGCGCGGTGGCCATCACTCGCTGGGGTTCGTTCTGGCCGCTGCTGATCTGCTGCGCCGGCGGCGCGGCCAGCGCCTTCTTGTTGCAGGTGGTGGACATCCACCAGGACACCGGGCTGCTGATCTTCGGCTTCGGCGTGCACGGCCTGTTCGTCAACGCCGTGCAGTCCACCATGTTTGCCCTGTGCGCCTTTATCTACCCCACCAGTGTGCGCGCCACCGGCACCGCATCGGCCCTGGCCTTCGGGCGCCTGGGGGCGATTCTCAGTGCCTTCGCCGGAGCCCTGGTGATTACCCAGGGCGGCGCCAACGGCTACCTCACGCTGCTGGGTTCGGTGATGGTCATGGCGCTGCTGGCGCTGCTGATCGTGGGCCGGCACATTCCCCGGCGCCTGCCGGGCCAGTCATGAACGCGGCCCGGTGCGTGAACCGGCCACTCAAACAGGAGGTTCGATGAACATCACCATTCTTGGCGCGGGCGCCATGGGTTCGCTGTTTGGCGGCCTGCTGGCGCAAAGCGGCCAGCAGGTAACCCTGCTGGACATCAACGACGGGCACCTTGCGGCGATCCGCAGCGACGGCCTGCTGCTGGCCACCGACAGCGGCGAGCGGCGCATTACCGGCCTGCACGCCTGCCGCCCGGAGCAGGCCACGGGGCACCCCGACCTGTTGCTGGTCTTCACCAAGACCCTGCACACCGACAGTGCCTTGCGCAGTGTCGCCGGGCATATCGCCGGCCACACCCTCGTACTGACCCTGCAGAACGGCCTGGGCAATGCCGAGGCGCTGTCCCGGCATGTGGCCCCGCAGCAGGTGCTGATCGGCATGACCAACTGGCCCGCCGACATGGTCGGGCCGGGGCAGGTGCATTCCCACGGCCAGGGCATGGTGCGGGTGCTGGCCCCAGGCAGCCGCGAGCGCAACGCCAGCCAGGAGGTGGCGGCGGTGCTGGACGCTGCCGGGCTGAACTGTGCGGTGGACCCGCAGGTCTGGACCTCTATCTGGGAGAAGGTGGCCTTCAACGCCGCCTTGAACAGCCTGTGCGCCGTCACCGGCTGCACCGTGGGCCAGCTGGACGCAGCGCCGGAGGGCGTGGCCCTGGCCCGGTCCATTGTGCTGGAGGTGGTGGCGGTGGCCAGGTCCCAGGGAATAGAGCTGGATGCCCAGGGCTGCCTGGACAGTGTGGCGTTCGCCATTGCCCATCACCGCACCCACAAGCCTTCGATGTTGCAGGACGTGCTGGCAGGGCGGCCCACGGAGATCGGCTCCATCAATGGCCAGGTGCTGGAACGGGCGCGGCAGGCGGGGGTGCCTGTGCCCCACACCGAAACCCTGCTGGGCCTGCTGCGCCTGATCGAAAAACGCGCCGCCTCGTAGGAGCCGGCTTGCCGGCGAAGAGGGCCTTGGGGCTTGTGTGGCGCTGGCGGGCGCCTTCGCTGGCAAGCCAGCTCCTGCATACGCCGGCTTTTGTGTGACACATCGGTTTATGAATGCTGTTCCATGAGGAGATTTTCCATGAGTGATTCCAACGCGGTCTATCGCGATCTGCACCTGCAACCCATCGCCGGACAGTGGCGCGCCGGCGCCTCCGGCAAGACCCTGGTGGTGAGCAATCCATTCGACGGTGCACAGCTGCTGGAACTGGCCCAGGCCAACCGCAGCGACCTGGACGCGGCCTACGCCAAGGCCGCCCAGGTGCAGCCGCAATGGGCGGCCCTGGGCCCGTCCCAGCGCGCGGCGGTGCTGCACCAGGCGGTGGCGATCTTCGACCGGCGCCAGGAGGAAATTGTCGACTGGATCATTCGCGAATCCGGCAGCACGCGGATCAAGGCCCTGGCCGAGTGGGGCGCGGCGCGGGCCATCACCCTGGAGGCGGCGTCCTTCCCGGCGCGGGTCCACGGGCGGATTGTCGAATCCGATGTGCCGGGCAAGGAAAGCCGGGTGTACCGCAGCGCCCTGGGGGTGGTCGGAGTGATCAGCCCGTGGAACTTCCCGCTGCACCTGACCCAGCGCTCCATCGCCCCGGCCCTGGCCCTGGGCAACGCGGTGGTGGTCAAGCCGGCCAGCGATACGCCGGTGTGCGGCGGCCTGCTGCTGGCCAGGATCTTCGAGGAAGCGGGCCTGCCCGCCGGGGTGTTCAGCGTGGTGGTGGGGGCCGGTAGCGAGATCGGCGATGCCTTTGTCGAGCACCCGGTGCCGGCGCTGATCACCTTCACCGGCTCGACCCCGGTGGGGCGCGGCATCGGCCGCATCGCCAGTGGCGGCGAGCACCTCAAGCACGTGGCGCTTGAATTGGGGGGCAACAGCCCGTTCGTGGTACTGGACGATGCCGACCTGGAACAGGCGGTGAACGCCGCGGTGTTCGGCAAGTTCCTGCACCAGGGGCAGATCTGCATGGCGATCAACCGCATCATCGTCGACGAGCGCCTCTATGACGCCTTCGCCCAGCGCTTCGTGGCCCGGGTCAAGCAGCTCAAGGTGGGTGATCCGCAATCGCTGGACACAGTGATTGGCCCGGTGATCAACGCCCGCCAGTTGCAGGGCCTGCAGGACAAGATCGCCCTGGCCCGCGAGCAGGGCGCCGAGCCACTGTACGAGGGCGGGCAGAACGGCAACCTGCTGGCGCCCCATGTGTACGGCGAAGTGCGTGCCGACATGGACCTGGCGCGCAATGAAATCTTCGGCCCGCTGGTGGGGCTGCTGCGCGCCCGGGACGAAGCCCATGCCCTGGAGCTGGCCAACGACAGCGAATTCGGCCTGGCCAGTGCGGTGTTCACCGGCAACCTGGAGCGCGGGGTGAACTTCGCCCGGCAGGTGCGCGCCGGCATGACCCACATCAACGATGTGCCGGTGAACGACGAGGCCAACGCGCCCTTCGGTGGCGAGAAGAACTCAGGCCTGGGGCGCTTCAACGGCGACTGGGCGATCGATGAATTCACCCGGGACCACTGGATCAGCCTGCAGCACCGGCCGCGTCAGTATCCCTTCTGACCCGGCACCTTTGAATAACGCCCGGCCGCCCTGGCCGGGCTTTTGAGCATCCGTGAGCGCGCGGGCCCTTGTCGGCCTGTCGGGCACGGCTGCGCCTATGAAAAGCGGAGAACAATAATAATGAACACCCGTCATCCGATGCAGTGCCGTTCCCTGGTGGGGGCTTGCTTGTCCGTGGGCCTGTGCGTGCCCGCCTGGGCCGCCGACGACAGCGGTTTTTTCGAGGGGAGCAAGACCGACCTGCTGCTGCGCAACTACTACTTCAACCGGGATTTTCGTGACCATGACGCGCCCAAGGGCCAGGTCGAGGAGTGGGCCCAGGGCTTTATCCTCAAGTTCAGCTCCGGCTACACCCCGGGCACCGTGGGCTTTGGCCTGGACGCCATCGGCCTGTTCGGCCTCAAGCTCGACAGCAGCCGCCAGGCCAGCGGTTCGGAGTTGCTGCCGGTGCACGACGACGGGCGCGCCGCGGACAATTTCGGTCGCGCCGGAGCGGCCCTCAAGGCGCGGATTTCCGCCACCGAGTTCAAGGTCGGCGAGCTGCTGCCGGACATTCCACTGCTGCGTTATGACGACGGCCGCCTGCTGCCGCAGACCTTCCGCGGGGCCATGCTGGTCTCCCGAGAGATCAGCGGCCTGGGGCTGCAGGCCGGGCAGTACCGTGCCGTCAGCCTGCGCAACTCCTCGGACATGCAGGACCTTTCGGCCTGGGCCGCGCCCGGGGTCAAGTCCGACGGCTTCAACTACGCCGGTGCCGAATACCGCTTCAACCAGCAGCGCACCTTGCTCGGGGTCTGGCATTCGCAGTTGGAAGACATCTACCGCCAGAGCTACTTCAACCTGCTGCACAAGCAACTGCTGGGGGACTGGACCCTGGGGGCGAACCTGGGCTACTTCATCGACCGCGACGATGGCAGCGCGCGTATCGGCCGGGTCGACAGCCACACCGCCTATGGCCTGTTCTCCGCCTCCCGGGCCGGGCACACGCTGTACCTGGGGTTGCAGAAAGTCAGCGGCGACAGCCCCTGGATGTCGGTCTACGGCAGCAGCGGCCGGACCCTGGGCAACGACATGTTCAACGGCAACTTCAGCAACGCCGGCGAGCGTTCGTGGCAGGTGCGTTATGACTATGACTTCGCCGCCTCGGGGGTTCCCGGGCTGCTGGCCATGGTGCGCTACGGTCGTGGCGACAGCGCCACCACCAAGGTGGGCAATGACGGCCATGAGTGGGAGCGCGATACCGAGATCGGCTACACCCTGCAGAGCGGCACCTTGAAGAACCTCAGCCTGCGGCTGAACAACGCCACCAACCGACGCAGCTTCAACAGCGACTTCGACCAGACCCGGCTGATTGTCAGCTACCCGCTGTCGCTCTGAAAACCCTGTAGCCGCTGCCGAAGGCTGCGAACGGCTTGGGCGGCATTCCGACGCAGCAGACGCAGCGATTCCACGAGCGCTGGAGGTCCGACGGGAGATCGCCAGGCAAGGTCCTGCGGACCTTTGCCCAGCCTCGCCGAGGCTCGGCAGCGGCTACAAGTTAGCCGCTGTTTCGTGCTGCTTCGTATGGCAACGGCAATCTCGGGGTGCGTGTTGCGGGGGGGCTTGCGTTACTATGGCCGCCCACGTTTTCAGGAAGCTGCCCGGATGAGCAAACCCGGTCAAACGGTGCTGGTCGCGCTGCGCAAGATGATCGCCTCGGGCGAGTTGGCGGCAGGCGAGCGCTTGATGGAAGTGCCCACCGCCGAGCTGTTCGGGGTGTCACGCATGCCGGTGCGCATGGCCTTTCGCACCCTGGAGCAGGAAGGCCTGCTGGTGCGGTTCGGCGGTCGCGGGTTTCAGGTGCGTTCGGTGAGCGCCGAAGACATCGCCGGGGCGGTGGAGGTGCGCGGGGTGCTGGAAGGCCTGGCGGCGCGCCAGACCGCCGAGCGCGGGCTGTCGACCGAGGGCCGGGCGATTCTCGAACGCTGCCTGGTCGAGGGCGATGCGCTGTTCGACAAGGGCTATGTCAACGAAGAGGACCTGGAGCTCTATCACGACCTCAACATGCGTTTTCACCAGGTGATCGTGGCGGGCAGCGGCAACCCGGCGATCGCTGATGCCCTGGCGCGCAACGACCACCTGCCTTTCGCCTCGGTCACCGCCCTGGCAGTAGACCGCCAGGACATGGCCCGGGAATACCGGCGCTTCAACTATGCCCATATGCAGCATCACTCGATATTCGATGCCCTGGTCAATGGCCAGGGCGCGCGGGCCGAGGCCCTGATGCGCGAGCATGCCAACGCCACCTTGCGCTATGCCGAGATCTTCGGCTCGGCCGTGGCCGACGAGCGCATGAGGCTGATCCTGCGCCCGCAGTGAGGCTCTACAGATCCAGCACCAGCAGCGGGCTCCTGGCCCGGGAACAGCAGGGCGTGAACTGATCGTTGCGCGCCTGCTCGTCCTCGGTGAGGAACAGGTCGCGGTGCTCCGGTACCCCTTCCAGCACCCGGGTCAGGCAGGTGCCGCAGATCCCTTGCTCGCAGGAAATCGGCACTTCGATGCCCTGGTCCTGCAGCACCTGGACCACGCTGCGATCGGCCGGTACCTGGAACACCTGGCCGCTGCTGGCCAGCTTCACCGCAAAGCTGGCGTCGGCGCTGTGGTCGATGGGCGCAGCGCTGAAATATTCGCGGTGCAGGCATTGCTCCTTCCAGCCCTGGGCCCGGGCGTTGTCCAGCACGTGTTGCATGAAACCGCCGGGGCCGCAGACATACAGGTGCACGTCGTCCCGGGGCCCGGCCAGGGCCTGGGCGATATCCAGGGCGGTGTCCGGTTGTTCGTCGAAATGCAGGCTCACCCGCTCGGCAAAGGGCGAGGCCTGCAAGCGCTGGACGAATGCCGCGCGCTGGGCCGAACGAGCGCAGTAGTGCAGCTGGAAATCCGCGCCGCTGTGGGCCAGCTGTTCGGCCATGCTGAGGAGCGGGGTAATGCCGATGCCGCCGGCGAACAGCAGGCTGCGCCGTGCTGCGTGCTCCAGGGCAAAGAGATTGCGTGGCTCGCTGATGCGCAGGCGCGTGCCCACCTCCAGTTGCTGGTGCAGGCTGCTGGAGCCACCGCGGGAGGCAGGGTCCTTGAGCACGCCGATCAGGTAGCGGTGGCGCTCTGCGGGGTGGTTGCACAGGGAGTATTGGCGCACCAGGCCGTTGGCCAGATGCACGTCGATATGGGCGCCGGCGCTGAAGGCGGGCAGGGGGCTTGCGTCGGCCGCGGCCAGTTCGAAGCTGCAGATGTCCAGGGCTTCGTCGTGGCGCGCGGCCACCAGTACGTCGATCATCATGGGTCCTCGCCGGTGGCCGCATCCGGGCCGCCAGCCTGTCGGGTTCGGGGGGTTAACGGCTTGTGGCGATCAAGGGTTCCCGGGGCTCGCGCTCCCGGGCGATCAGCCGCTCCAGGACCCGGCGCGACTGCACGCCGCCGGCGTCGATATTGAGCTTGAGCAGGTTGCGCTGGGGCTGGGCGAGAAGGTTCTGCTGCTGGCGCTCAAGCATCTCCAGGTCTTCGCTGAAGATCTTGCCCTGGCCTTCGCGGATGCTCTCGGTGAGCGCCGGGTCCTGGGGGTTGAAGTTGCGCGCCATGCCCCAGAAGTACCAGATCGAGGTGTCACTTTCTGGGGTGATGAAATCCACCACGATGCTCGACGCCTTGTACTGCGCAGGGGCGTCGTAGCCACCGTGGCCGGCATGGGCCACGCCGACTTCGATCAGCACATGGCTGGGCGGGCTGAAGCGGCAGATCTGCCAGCGGTCCACCGGCACGTCGTCGGCCAGCTGGTTGCCGCGCAGGGCCATGCGCCAGAAGGGCGGCGGCATGACGTTGTGCATGTGCCGGGCGGTGACCACCTGATCGCCGTCTACCTTGGTCTGCGGTGGCGCCTCGTCGATTTCCTTCTGGCCGATGCTGGAGGCATGCACGTAGGTTTCGTGGGTCAGGTCCATCAGGTTGTCGATCATCAGCCGGTAGTCGCACTGGATGTGGAACAACCCGCCGCCATAGGCCCATTGATCGTTGTCGGCCCATTCCAGGTGATGGATCAGCGCCGGGTCGGCCAGGGCCTGGTCGCCGGGCCAGACCCAGATGAAACCGTAGCGCTCCACCGCGGCGAAGGTCTTGTTGCAGGGGAAGCCGCGCACCCGCTGGCCGGGCATTTCCACGGTCTTGCCGTCGCAGCCCATCACCAGGCCGTGATAACCGCATACCAGGTTGCCGTTCTCGACATAGCCCAGGGACAGCGGCGCGCCGCGATGGGGGCAGAAATCCTCGACGGCGGCTACCCGACCTTCATGGGCGCGGTAGAACACCATGTGTTCGCCGCAGATCTGCCGGCCCAGGGGCTTGCCCTGCAATTCATCGGGGGTGCAGGCAACGTACCAGGCATTCTTGGGGTACATGACGTCTCTCCAGGCGTTTGTTGTTTTTATTTAATGGATCCATTAAATGGTTGGCGCTCTGGGGGTGTCAAACAAATATGCTGATTTAGTGTTCGATAATCGGCTGCTATAGGGGGTTTGGATCCAGTGAAGGGGTTTATGGATCCATTGTTCGCGCGTCAAGGCGCAGCGCGCCGAAGGGCCGGTGGACAGTTGCGGGACGAGGCTGGGGGGGGGCGGGCCGCAGCGCCAGGGGGGATCTGGCGGCTGCGGTGTCGGGGACGAAGTGGGGTTGCAGAATCAGCGCCGTTGCAGGCTGTCCTGCAGGCGCTGGATGCCGTCTTCCAGCAAGGCCCGCGGGCAGCCGAAATTCAGGCGCACGAACTGCCCGCAGTCGTCTCCGAATTCCAGGCCGGCGCTGAGGCCGACCTTGGCTTGCTCGAGGAAGAAGGCGTGGGGGGCGTCGAGGCCCAGGGCGCTGCAGTCGAGCCAGGCCAGGTAGGTGCCCTGGGGCGCGTGCATGCGGATGCCGGGCAAGCGGGTCTGCACGGCGTGCAGCAGATAGTCGCGGTTGGCCTGCAGGTAGCCCAGCAGGGCCTGGAGCCAGGGGCCGCCGTGGGTCAGGGCGGCCAGGGTGGCTTCCAGGCCCAGGGGGCTGACGCTGTCCACCATGCCGGCGCGGGCATTGTTGAAGGCCAGGCGGGTGGCAGGGTCCTGGATGATGGCGAAGCAGGTCTTCATCCCGGCGATGTTGTAGGCCTTGCTGGCCGACATCAGGGTGATGGTACGCCGGGCGATTTCCGGGCTCAGGGAGGCGGTGGGGATGTGCCGGCGGCCGTCGAAGCACAACTCGGCATGGATCTCGTCGGAAATGATCAACGCGCCCTGGTCCAGGCAGGCAGTGGCCACCGCCAGCAGTTCGTCCCGGGGGAAGACCTTGCCCAGGGGGTTGTGCGGGTTGCTCAGGAGCATCGCGCCGGCGCCTTGCAAGGCCTGGCGCAGGGCGTCCATGGGGGTGTCGTAGGTGCCGTCGACGGTGAGCTGGAACGGCACTTCGACCTTGTCCAGGCCCCAGTTGCCCGGGGCCAGGCGCAGGGGGCGATAGTTGGGGGTTTGCAGCACCACCTTCTGCTGCGGCTGGACGAAGGCGTGCAGGGCCATGTTGAACCCGGGCTCGACCCCGGGGAGGAAAATCAGCTCGTCGGGCCTGACGCGCCAGGCGTATTTGTCCCACAGGTCGGCGACCACCGCCTCGCGCAATTCGTCCCGGGCCACGCTATAGCCCAGCAGCGGGTGCTCCAGACGCTGGCGCAGGGCCTGGAGGATGCCATCGGCCACGGCGAAATCCATGTCCGCCACCCACATCGGCAGGACATCCTCGGGGTAGCGGCTCCATTTGGTGCTGCCGGTGCCATGACGGGGGTGCAGGGTATCGAAATCGAAGCTCATGAACGGATCTCGTCGGGTCGCGGGGGAGAAAGGAACTGATTCTAGCCTCACCTGGCGCTGACCGGCAGGCGCTCTTGGGCGGGCTCGCAGGCCAGTGGCCGGATGTTGACGGGCAGCGAGTGGAATACTGAAGTTTTCCAATGTGTTGCCTGCCATTGAGTTAGTTGCTTGTTTAATTTGTGAAGTTGTTTTTTCGTTAATATCCAGTCAATGATCTTTATTGTTTTTTGTAGTTTGTTTGTGATTATTTTTTGTTTTGTCTTTTAAGAACTGTCTTAGGTCGAGTTTTTGTTTGTTGCTATATCGTGTGTTGGTTGTTGGGTTTTAATTTGATGTCTCAACTCAATGAGCAGGCAAGTAAAACAATCAGCAAGGAGCATGAAAATGATGGTTGAGAATGGAATTCGCTATTGTGATTACTCGGTCCCGCATCTGGTGGATGAAACGCTTAGAGAAGGCATTGAACGTACTGCCTTTCCGATCACGGTAGAGGCCAAGGTCGCAATCCTCAAATCCATGGTGGCGGCAGGCTTGAGGGATTTCGTGGTGGGTTGCGGCCCTGAGGAACCCCTGGTCTGGGACCGTCTGCATTTGGCTCGGGACGCCGGTGAACTGCCGGCCGACACCCGGGCCACCTTCATTATTCTGCTCAACTGCTGGGAAACCGCTTTCGACTATTTCAAGGCTCGGGAAGCCCATCGCCAGTGGATCGCCGATACCGTGTTCAGCTTCGGCATGATCACCTATCGGCAGAGCACCGGGGAGTTCGAACGGGCCATCGAGGCCTTTCGCAGTATCGGCGCGGTCAGGTTCAAGGCCAGTGTGCTCAACAACTTCCGTGATGGGGTGTCGAACCGCAGTTATCAGGAAATCTGCCGGCAGATCGACTGGGCTGCCGGCCTGGGAGTGGAGATCATCAGGATCAACGATTCCGTGGGCTCATTGCAGCCTCACGTGACCCAATGGCTGTGTTCCAGGCTGGTGAAGGATTTCCCTCAACTGGTGTTCTGCCTGCATGCTCACAATGACAACGGGCTGGCGCTGGCCAATACCATGCAGGCCATTCATTCGGGCTTCCAGATGGTTGAAGGGTCATTGGCCGGCTTTGGCAATCGCTCCGGTATTGCCCCACTGGAACAAGTTGTGAAGTTGTGCCAGGCCAACAATATAAAACTGGGCTCTCTGGAACTTGATCTGCCGGGCCTGATCAGCGCCGCTCATCAGTGTGAAGAGGCGTTTTTGCAATTGCCCAGTATCTATCGTGCGGTGAGTGGCAAGTTTGAAACGCTTTCCAACTACGGCGTCCTGAATATTCCGGACTTTCTCGAAACCAATGATGAGAAGGGCTATTTCGTCAACTATGTCGGCCTGCATCCGCAGACTTTACGGCAGGCTCTGGAGAACTATTCTTCGGCCGGGCTGGATGTAGGGGCTATTGCCGACCAGGAGCTGTGGGCCATAGTGGACAGCCTGAAAAACCAGATGCAGGCGTCCATACCCCATATCGAGTCCCAGTACCGGCAGGTGATGGGCGGGGTAATGGATTTCTATCGCGCGTCCACCTACACCCCTCGCCAGCTGGCGGTGTATGCCGAGCAGCGCATTTTCCGCAGGCGTGCGGCCCATGGATAAGGTCTTTACGGTGGTGATACCGCTGTTTGCCATGATCTTCGCCGGCTACTGGATAGTGCGGATCGGGGTGATCGCCAAGGACACGGTGAACGGCCTGGTGGGGGTGGTGTTCTGGCTGTTCCTGCCGTGCTTCATCTTCATCAAGACCCTGGGCACCCGAGACCACGGCGAGCTGGACTGGAGCCTGCTGAGCGCCTACTACTTGGCCTGCCTGGTGACCTTCATCATCGCCGTCGTCGGTGGCCGGCTGATCTGGGGCGGCAACGCCAGGGTGGCGGGCCTGCGGGGGCTGTCCTCGATCTCGGGGGTGGTGGGGTACATGGGCCTGCCGCTGATGGTCATGGCCTTCGGTGACGCAGCGGCGCTGCCGACCCTGATGATTACCATGGCCGACAACCTGGTGATCCTGGCAGGCGGGGCGTTGCTCATGGAGCTCACTGCCCAGCAGGAGGTTCAGGCCCGGCCGGATCTGGCCCGTGTATTGCTCACCACTCTGCGCTCGATTGTCAGTAACCCGCTGATCCTGGCGGTGGCGCTTGCGGGATTGTTCATCCTGCTGGAGTGGCAGTTGCCCGGCCCGTTGCAGATCTTTGCCACGCAGATGACCAACGCCACCGGGCCGCTGGCCCTGGTCGCCCTGGGTGCGGCCTTCGCGGTGCACCGCAACCACAACCTGATCCAGGGGGATTCCCTGGCCCTGGCGCTGTTGAAGGTGGTGCTGCTGCCGGTGCTGGTGTTCGTTTCGGCCCGTTATGTGTTCGACCTCAGCGACTTCCTGATCAAGATCGCGGTGATCATGGGGGCGCTGCCGGTGGCGGTGAACGTCTTCATCCTGGCCTCGCGTTACAAGACCTACGAAACCGAGGTGTCCAGCAGCATGCTGCTCTCGGCGGTGCTGGGCATCGGGGTAATCTCGGGATTGCTGGTGCTGCTGGACTGAAGCCCTGATCGACCAAGGTACCCCCGCAGGCGTGATATGCCTGCGGGGTGTTTTGCGTTATGCCGGCTGGCCCGATTGCGGCTTTTTTACCCCGGCTGTCCTCTAGGCAGCTTTTCCCTTGCCTGTGCCTCACAAAAACCTCGTTTCGTAACGCCCCGGGTTATGGAAACAATGAACCCCTGCATCCGCCTGCCCGACTGCCACGGGCGCTCCTGCGATGCACTGCCGATCGATTTGTTCTTCCTACAAAAACAACAGGGAGCAAGCGATGAACTGCCATTCGCGCATGACCACGGCCGGTTGCTCCGGACGGGTCGCCACTACACCAAACGATCAGGGCCGCAGAGCCCGCAACGGTGATGATCCGGCTACGCGGCCTGCGCCGCGCGAGCCCTTGCGCCGCTGACCAAGACTCGTAGTGCCTGGTGCTGTACCGCCCGTTGCATACGGTCGCTTCCAGGCTCTTGTTGTGCGGGTTCGTGCGGGCGAGCCGGCTTTCTTGAGGATGGGTTTCATGTCCAACACCTTGCGTTGCGGCGTTGCGTTGTCGTGGGTCTTGCTGTGCACCGGGGCTTACGCCCAGCCGCAGAACCTCACGGTCATTTCCTTTGGCGGAGCCACCAAACAGGCTCAGGAGCAGGCCTACTTCCAGCCCTTCAACCAGAGCGGGGCGGCCCGGGTAGTGGCCGGCGAATACAATGGCGAGCTGTCGAAGATCAAGGCCATGGTCGATGTCGGCAAGACCAGCTGGGATGTGGTCGAAGTGGAGAGCCCGGAGCTGCTGCGTGGCTGTGACGAGGGCCTGTTCGAACCCCTGGACCTGGCCCGTTTCGGGGACCCGGCGCAGTACGTGCCCGGCACGTTGACCGAATGCGGGGTCGCCACTTATGTGTGGTCGATGGTCATGGCCTTTGCCCCGCAGAAGCTGGCGAAGGCGCCGCAGTCCTGGGCGGATTTCTGGAACCTCAAGGACTTCCCCGGCAAGCGCGGCTTGCGCAAGAGCGCCAAGTACACCCTGGAAATTGCCTTGCTGGCCGACGGTGTGGCGCCTGCCCAGTTGTATCAGGTGCTCAACACCCCTGAGGGCGTGACCCGGGCCTTTGCCAAGCTCGACCAGATCAAGCCCTACATCCAGTGGTGGGAAGCCGGGGCTCAGCCGCCGCAGTGGCTGGTGGCCGGTGACGTGGTGATGAGCGCAGCCTACAACGGGCGCATTGCCATGGCCCAGAAGGAGGGCATGCAGCTGAGTATCCTCTGGCCCCAGAGCCTGTACGACCCGGAGTACTGGGCGGTGGTCAAGGGCTCGCCGAACAAGGCCCTGGCCGAAGCCTTCATTCTGTTCGCCAGCCAGCCCCAGGCGCAGAAAGTGTTCTCTGAAAACATCCCCTACGGGCCGGTGCATCGTCAGGCGCTGCCGTTGCTGCCTGAGGCGGTGCAGCGGCAACTGCCGACCTTCGAGGCCAATTTGAAGGGCGCCAGGGCGGTGGATGCGGGGTTCTGGGTCGATCATGGCGAGGAGTTGGAGCAGCGTTTCAACGCCTGGGCCGCCCGCTGATGGAAAGGCCGTAGGAGCGAGCTTGCTCGCGAAGATCGTCAACGAAAACGCCGCGTTCACTCAGTGACCGCGGCGTTTTTGAGTGCAGCGCGAGCACGCTCGCTCCTACAGGGGGCTTTGGCTGGTGGGTGCGGGCTGGGTCAGCCAGTCGATGAATAGCGCGAACAGCTCGGCCTGGGAGTTGATGGTCAGCTTGGTGTAGAGGTTCTTGCGGTGCATGCGCACGGTTTCCGGGGAAATCTCCAGCACCTTGGCCGTGGATTTTACCGAGTGCCCCCGCAGGATCAGGTGGGCAATTTCGCGCTCGCGAACCGTCAGCAGTGGCTGGCCAAAGCTCATGAACGCCGCTTCGATCTGCTGGTTGAAGTTGGCCGGTGCCGGGGCGGGCAGCGCGTCCTGACTGGCCTGGTGCAACAGCGGTTGCAGGCCGCTACCGCCGAAACGGCGGATCAGCTCGCGCACCAGCGGTTCCACCGCCCGCAGCAGCGCCAGGGGTTCGCTGGCGAAGCGCTCACCGCTCAGGCCCTGGAACATGCACAGGGAAATCTTGCTCTGGGGATCGAGGTCGACGATGTAGTAACTGTCTTCCGCGCCCCCGGTCTTGAGGTAGTAGGTCTTGTAGTACTCGCTGCTGAAGAAGTCGTCCGGGGCGATTTCCGACAGGTGATAGAAACCTTCGGCCAGGCCGTTTTCCACCGCCAGGCAGAACGGATCCAGCAGATAACCGCGGGAAAAGTAGCGGTTGATGATCTCGTCGCGGTAGGCGCCGACTATGCCCCGTTCATGCAGCAATTGCGGTGGCAGGCCCTTGCGTTCCAGGCTGATCATCATCGATTCGATGGGCGTCAGGGCGTTCAGCGCCGTCGCCAGGTGCTGCAGGAAAGTGCCATCGTCCACGCTGCCGAAGGCCTGGGCCAGGCAGGCGTGCCAGGCCTGCAGGGCAGGGAGGCTGAGGGGGGCGGTAGAAGTGTTTGCTGGTGCGCTCATGCCCGGCAGTCTAACGGTCGGGCGCAGGCCCGGTAAGACCCCGGGCCGATATTCGCGCTGCCAGCGGCTAGGGGTCATTGGCCCAGGTACTGGCCGTTCTGGCGCAGTTCGGCGGCGGCTTCGAGGATGCAGTCGCGCAAGGTGGCGACTATTTCGTCGATCTGCTGGCGAGTGATGATCAAGGGGGGCGACATCACATTGAGATGGCCGATGGGGCGCACCAACAAGCCTTTGGCCTGGGCCCGCAGATGGATGCGCTCGGCGATGTTCAGCCCGTCGGGCAGCAGCGCCTTGGTGCGCTTGTCGGCGACGAATTCGACGCAGGCCATCAGCCGCTTGCAGCGCACGCTGCCCACCAGGGGCAGTTCGGCCAGGGTCTGCAGGCGCTGCTCCATATAGACGCCGACCTCTTCGACATGGGCCAGCAGGTTTTCCCGCTCGATGATCTCGATGTTCTTCAACGCCGCGACGCAACTCACCGGGTGCCCGCTATAGGTGAAACCGTGGGTGAAGCAGCGACCCTTGCCCGGCTCGCCGATGACCTGCCAGATGCGCTCGGAGAAAATGCACGCGCCCAGGGGCAGGTAGCCCGAGGTCAGGCCCTTGGCAGTGGTGATGATGTCCGGCTGCATGCCGAACACTTCCTCGGAGGCGAAGAAAGCACCCAGGCGGCCGAAGGAGGTCACCACTTCGTCGGCGACATACAGTAGGTCGTAGCGCTGGCAGATTTCCCACATGCGCCGGTGATAACCCTCGGGAGGAATGATTACCCCACCGGAGCCCATGATGGGTTCGGCGAAGAACGCCGCCACCTTGTCTGGGCCCAGGGTGAGGATCTTGTCTTCGAATTCCGCTACCAGGAACTCGAGGAAGTCCGCTTCACTCATGCCGGCCGGCGCCCGGTAGTAGTTGGGGCAGGAGATGTGGTGAAACAGGTCGCTCATGAAGTCGAATTCAGGCGCTCGGTCAGCGGCCTTGTTACCGATGGACATGGTCAGGAAGGTGGAGCCGTGGTACGCGTTGTGCCGCGAGATCACGTGCTTCTTCTCATGCTTGCCGCGACTGTTCTGATAGAACTGCACCAGGCGGTAGGCGGTGTCCACCGCGGTGGAGCCGCCGGTGGTCAGGAACACGTGGTTCAGGTCCCCTGGGGCCAGGCTTGCCAGCTTTTGGCAAAGCTCGATGGCGCTGACATTGGCCATGTCGCAGAACGGGTTGGAGTAGGCCAGTTGCCGCACCTGGTCGGCGATGGCCTCGGCCATTTCCTCGCGGCCCAGGCCGATGTTGGTGCACCACATGCCGCCTACGGCATCCAGGTAGCGGGTGCCGGCGGTGTCATAGATGTAGGCGCCGTCGCCGGCAGCGATATTCAACGACCCCTGCTCGCGGTGTTCGTCGAACATATGGAAGCCGTGCATGTAGTGCGCCTTGTCGGCGGCCACCAGTTTCGAATCGTCGAACTGTTGGAAGAAGGCGTCGGGTTGGATAGCCATGGGCTTCACCTCGGGTAGCAATATGGGGTGGAAAGTCTGTGGGTTCGGGGGGGCTCACTTGCCGATCTTCACCATGTTCCAGGTACGGGTGATCAGCCGGGTGCTGGCGGGCGTCTGGATCTTCTGGGTGAACAGCCGCTCGAGGGTCTGGGCATCGGGGTAGATCGCCGGGTTGTCCCGCACCTCGGCGCTCAACAGTGGTGTGGACTTGAGATTGGCGTTGGCGTAGCGGATGTAGTCGCTGACTTCGGCCATGACCTTAGGTTGCAGCAGGTACTGGATAAAGGCATGGGCGCTGGCCACGTTCGGCGCGTCGGCGGGGATATAGAAATCGTCGAACCAGATCAGCGAGCCTTCCCTGGGAATGAAATAGTCGAGCTTGACCGGTGCCCCGGCCTCGTTGGCCCTGGCCTGGGCCGTGGCGTAGTCGCCGGACCAGGTGGCGCTGACGCACAGGTCGCCATTGGCCAGGCCATTGAGGTAACTGGTGGAGTCGAACTTGCGGATATAGGGGCGCACCGCCATCAAGGCATCCTGCGCCGCTTTCAAATCCTCGGGGGCGGCGCTGTTGGGATTGCGCCCCAGGTAAGCCAGCACCAGCGGCAGAATGTCGGTGGGCGAATCCTGCAGCGTCACCCCGCAATCGGCGAAGCGCGACACCACCTTGGGATCGAAGAGCATGGCCAGAGAACCGATGGGCGCGTCCGGCATGCGCTCACGGACCTTGTCGACGTTATAGGTCACGCCATTGCTGCCCCAGGTATAGGGCGCCGAGTACTGCACACCCGGGTCGTAGCTTTCCAGGCTCTTGAGCACCTGCGGGTCGAGATTCTGCCAACTGGGCAGCAAGGCCTTGTTCAGCGGCTGGAACACCCGCGCCTTGATCAAGGGCGGTACCAGGGCCGCGTTGAGCACCACCAGGTCGTAGCCGGAGCGCCCCGGCAGCAGCTTGCCCTGGACGGTTTCATAGGAATCGAAGGTGTCGTAGATCACCTTGATCCCGGTGGCCTTCTCGAACCCGGCGAGGGTGTTCTCGCCGATATAGTCCGACCAGTTGTACAAACGCAGGGTCTTGTCTCCAGGCTCACCGGCCTGGGCCCAAGCCGCCGTCAGTGCCAGAACCACGCCAAACATCGCAGGGAAAGCTGTACGCATACTTCAATTCCGCCTTGAACGTGATGGAAGGAGCCCGGGTCGAGCCGTTGGCGTAACTGTCCGCGAGCGCCCCGGCCCACGCCATAACCCGATCGGGTAGGTGGGCAAACACAGAAGGGGGCAGCTATCTGGATGGGTTTGTGCAATCATCCCGCCTCGTTGGCGAACACCAGGCTGTTCGCCCGACGGATTGGCTCAGCCCGGAAACCTGTAGAAACAGCCCGGCAGAAAAAATCTCGAATAGGAGTTGCCAGGAATGGAAAACACGTCCATAATTGCGACCATTCCTCAGCGAGGAAACGGAAAAACTCTTTAGAAATCAAAGAGTTACGAGGTGAAGTTGATCTCGTTAGCCGTTCCAGTTTGTACGTGTCCAGTGTTGTGTTTCAGGCATTGGGCATTTGGGGCCGAGTAGCAAAATGGTTATGCAGCGGATTGCAAATCCGCCTACGCCGGTTCGATTCCGACCTCGGCCTCCACCCTTGAAAACCCCGTAGATTAACGTCTACGGGGTTTTTTATTGCCTGGGATTTGGGCAATCACTTCCGCAAAATTCTGGATCGCTTCCGCAACGAGGCTCTTGAGCCCTCGATTTCAGCGCCGATCTTGAGAGCCATTAGTCACGGCGTTGAGCTGGTTGTATCCGGTAACCCATGGCCTCCATTGACGACCGAAGAGGACTGTTTATCCATCCAAGGCAGGCAGTAATATGGATCAAACAGGCAGTAAAATTCGCGCGAGATTTACCTATATAAATCAGTGTTTTGGGTTTAATACTTACAGCTGCGTCGAATGGAGTCCTATATCCCACTCTATTTGTATTATCATCTTGCCAGCATTGGATGGCGATTTCGGTAGGAAATATGAAGAATGAAGTGATGATGCGGGACATTAGAGTTATCCCGTTGGATAAAATTAAGCTTGATCAGGAGAACGTTCGTTTCGGCAATGATGTTGCGCTTAACCAGCGTGAGGCCATCAAGCTGATGCTATCTAACCCTGAAGACGCCAAAAAAATCCTCCGGTTAGCTGAGCACATTGTTGAAAATGGGCTTGATCCCACTGAGCTTCAGCTCGTGACTCCTGACGAGGACGGCAATTTCATCGTGCTTGAGGGTAACCGTCGGTTAACCGCACTTAAGCTCCTGCAGCGGCCGGATCTTTGTCCCTCTGACCGTGGATATAAAGGATTTGCAAAGGCCCATAGTCAGTTGGCTAATGGCATCCCGGAAAATCTGCAATGCAGTGTTGTAGATAACCGGGAAGCTGGTGATATATGGATCGAACTGAAGCATACCGGTGAGAATCGGGGTGTTGGCCGGGTTGGCTGGGACAGCGATATTCGGGATGAGCGCCGGGCTCGCCAAACAGGAATCGAATCCATTGGTCGTCAGGTTCGGAACCTGGTAAATGATAACCAGCACATCTTTTCGGCCAAAGCCGCGCTAGATGTAATGGAAGTCGACGTAACTACACTTACTCGTATTTTCGCTTCCAGTCTGGGGCAGAGCACGTTCCGCCTAAAGGTCGAGAATAAGACTCTTGTTCCGCAGCTTCCTTTAGAGTTTATTGCTCCTTCGCTTGAGTTCTTGCTGGAGATGTTTGTCTCCCATGGCTATAACGTCAACGACGTTCGTAAATATGAAAACCAACAGATAACGCTTGGTCACATCCCGCCGGAATACCTTCCTCATAAATTGGCAGAAGCAGCCAAAGCGAAGAGCAAGCCTGCACAACCGGATCCGAACTCAGGACAGAGCTCGACCACTACTCCGTCTCCTTCAAATCCTCTAGAGATGAATAGTGATGGGGTAAATGCTAGCTACTTGAAGGATAATCCGATTGATAATAAAGATGCTGATTCAAATATTGCGATAGCTGAACCTAGTGTAGCCCAGGCGCCGCAGTCAGGTGGATTTAATGCAGGCAAACCAGGCGTAAATAGCTCGCCTAAATTAGAGCAGCAAAAAGAACCTGACATACGTGCGAGGCCTCAGGTACGTGCAAGGAAGTATCTAACGCCCTTCTCCCTGAAAATACCTAATGCTCGAATTAATGCAATATACAGAGAGCTGCGGGCTATATTGAAAGTAGATGATTGTCCTAATGCTGCTGCAATTACGTTTCGAGTTTTTTTAGAGATAACTTGCGACGAATATATAAGGCTTAAAAAAGAGGCGGGCGCTCCAATTCTTCGTTGGGACACAAATCATGAGGTGCGCGGGGGCATAGGAGGAGACAAGCTCACTATTAAAGTGCAAGCAGTTATTAAGTATTTGCAGTCGAACAAGTTGGTTGCAACGGGGCCTGCAAAGGCTATTTTTAAAAGAGCAGGCTCAGCTGATCAGCCTGGTTCAATTGATCACTTTAATCTCTTCGTTCACAGCGCACATGGTGCCCCTGTACCATCAGAGCTCAAGGATATTGCTGAGGAGTATCGGCCTATGCTTGAGGCCATTTGGAGCTAAGTCATTGGAAAATATCTTGAATTGTGTTCTCATGTACTCCTTAATTGGCTGGAATCGGATTCATGGGCGCTTCTAAGGTATTTTCCACTCCGCTACGCTACCCTGGTGGTAAAGGAAAATTTGCTCACTTCATTAAACAGATATTTGAAGTGAATAACTTACATGACGGCCATTATGCTGAGCCATTTGCTGGAGGCGCAGGTGTTGCTTTAGAGCTTATGTTTCACGAGTATGCCTCGGTTATTCATATCAATGATTTGGATCCCGCAATATTTGCATTCTGGCAGTCTGTCGTGCACCACACTGACGAGATCAGCAAGGTGATAAATGACACCCCTGTTACAATGGAGAATTGGCATAAATTCAAGGCCGTTTTGGCCAATCCACAAGATTGCTCTGTCATTGATCTCGCCATGGCGACGTTCTTTCTTAATAGAACTAATCGTTCGGGAATATTGAAGGCTGGAGTTATCGGTGGAAAAGATCAAGCGGGTAAGTGGAAGCTTGATGTGCGCTATAATAAGTCTGAATTAATTAAACGAATTGAGCTTATTGGTAAGTATAAGAATCGTATTAGGCTTTATAATGAAGATGCCTTTGCGTTTATTGGTCGTTTAATACCAACTCTGCCCTCGAAATCTCTTACTTATTTAGATCCTCCTTATTATGTTAAGGGTTCGGGTCTTTATCGTAATTACTACGTTCATGATGATCATGAGCAAATTGCAACTGCCTTGGGTAATATCGATAAGCCCTGGATTGTCTCTTACGATAATGTGGAGGAAATCAAAAAGATTTACTCTAACTATCGACAAGATGAGTACTTCCTTAGTTACACTGCGCAGCAGAAGAAAAAGGGCTCTGAGGTGATGATTTACGGGCCTAAACTTATAACGCCTGAAGGTGGTTTGAACCGAAAAGCGTCTTAAATTTCCTTGAAAATACACTCGAAATTGCAACTCATGTAGCAGGCGTCTTCAGTACACAACTGGCTGCTCATAGCAATTTGACTCTGTGGCGGGCGCCGCTATTAGCCTGGAACATGTCTTCCATGTATCTATTAGGCTGGTGCCAATTCATATATGGGTGTTTCCTGACGCCCTCCGTTGTGACAGCGTTTGCTTCATTTTGTAGGTTTTACAATCTCCCCAACTCGCCGGTAGACCTTCTTGGTCATCTCCTCAGTTGAGTGTCCCAGCAACCGGCTTGCATGCGTCAGCTCAATCTCACTAGCCGCCTTCGGCCGAATGTCCTTGAACTGAAACTGCCGAATGCTGACCGCCAGTGCCGGATCGCCATCAGCCGCAGCCTTGATGGCAGCCTTCTCCCGCGCATCGTCCCAGCGGTTGCACAGCATTTGCTGACTCATTCGTAGCCCTGACGCGTTGGTGATCAGCGTCGACGTCCTGATGCCGTTGATCGCTCTGCGTTCCTGTAGATCCTCGATAAAGGCGCTCAACCCGGACTGGACGCCTTCCTCCTCCAGGCGCAGGCGCAGGCGCTTTTCGGTTTTGCCCTGGCCTATGAGTAAGAATCCGTTGTTCAGGTCGGTGGCGGCGATCTTGAGCACGTCCGCGGGGCGTTGGCCGGTCAGGTAGGCCAGGTCCATCGCGTCCTTGAGTTCCTGCACTGCCTCGGCGTCGACCGCATTCCATACGGTCTCACCGGCGTAGTAGTCCCTGGGTTTTTCCTTGTTGCGGCGAACGCCGAAGCACGGGTTGGCTTTGTCGGTCAGGCCCCATTCTCGGGCAATGGTGAATGCGTGAGAGAGCAGGGCGATTTCTCGATTGGCCCGGACCTTAGCGGTTCTGGCATCGCGGTATTGGGCGATCACCTGGGGGGTGATCGATTCGATAGGCGCGTTTTCAAAGGCTCTCCTGAGCTGTTTGAGTTCCTTGCGGTTGTCCGACTGGGTGCGGATCGATTTGCCGGGGATAATCTCCTTTTCGTACCGATCGAATACGTAGCTCATCAGGTGGTTGGGCTTGGGTGGCGCTCTGCGCTCCAGCCTGGCCCATTCCACCTTGGCCTGATCGAGGTCGGTGCCCAGTGGGATTTCCTTGCGTTTGCCGGCGGCGTCCCTGCCGTCGTAGTAGTACGCCGTCCAGATCTGGCCGTTCTTGCCCTTTCTGATACGGCGCACCATGCGCGGCGGCAGGTCGCGGTTGGTTGTGGTTCTCTTGCGCACGGGTCAGCTCACATTCGCAAGGTTGAGCGACCAGACTTCAGTCACGGCACTAGCTGCAGAGGGTTTAACGCCGGCTAACTTCATCCTGGCGTAAACCCGGCCAACGATGGGGCGCCGTGCACCGGTCAGAACAAACTCCCAATGGTTGTTGGTCAGCCATTGGATCTGTTTGGATGGGAGCTGATACCCGGTAATGGTGTGCAGTTCGTCCTGGTCAAGTGTTTCACTCTGCATATTTAGGGCGTTGTTAGTGGTCATGCGGCCACCTCACTTGGAAAGTGCATAAAATGCTGTTGCTGCCACTCGCGGAACTTGTCCATTTCCAATGGTGCGATGTCTGTCCATTGCAGTGGCCAGCCCATCAACCACTCGCTGAACTCGGGGTTGTGCCGCCCTCCAGGCAGTAAGCCCAGAAGGGTTAAGTGTTTGGGCAGGCGTACACCCCGCGAAGACTTTTCGGCTCTCTTCCTGGCGGTCTCTGGTAGAACGCTGCCTTTCCCGTCCGAAGCCGTCGGCGTCGGCCACAATCCAGATACGGTTCCTTCTGTGATCCAGGCCGGCGTCGTATGCGCTGAGCACTCCCCATCGTGCATCGAACCCCAGTTCGGCCAGGTCTCCGAGAATGCGTCCAAGCCCCCTAGAAGTGAGCATTGGCGAGTTCTCCATGTACGCGAGGCGGGGTCGTACTTCATCGATGATTCGGCACTGCTCCACCCACAATCCGCTTGCTTCACCGTCCAGGCCTGAGGCGTCCCCGCAGATGGATATGTTGGTGCAGGGGAATCCCCCCGAAACCACGTCAACAAGGCCTCTCCAAGGTCTTCCGTCAAAACTGCACACGTCAGACCAAATAGGGAAAGTTGGGAGGGCCCCATCGTTTTGTCGTTGCGCCAGAATCTGTGCGGCGTAGGCATCACGCTCAACGGCGCAGATGGTGCGCCATCCGAGGAGGTGGCCGCCGAGTATTCCGCCACCAGCGCCTGCGAAAAGAGCCAGCTCATTCACGCGGCCTCCTTCATAGACGAGGTATTTAAAAGTTGGCATGCTCCGTTTTTTTTGATGGCAGGGTGCCACGCGTTATGAAGCGGCTGACTATTACGCCGATGATGAAGCTTGCAAGTATCTGGGTAGCTTGGGCGTTTTTGGCTACAGGTGCTCTGGGGTGGGCACTCTTTGTCGTGCTCGAGCACTTCGATGCGAAGAAAGATGCTGCGGCCTGGGTTCAGGCGATTGGGTCTATAGGTGCCATCTTGGCCGCTGGTGCCGTTCCAGCCTGGCAAAGGCGACTTGAAGCAAGACGCAAAGAAACAGATCAGATGCAGCAAAAAATTGCGGACTGCTTCCACCCGCCTGCGCATGGCCGCGTTCCTGGCGCAGATCGGCCACGAGTCCGGCCAGCTCCTGGACGTGCGCGAGCTGGGCAGCAATCAGTACTTGAGCAAGTACGACACCGGCACCCTGGCCAAGCGCCTTGGTAATACCCCCGAGGCGGACGGTGACGGCCAGAAGTACCGGGGCAGGGGGCTGATTCAGGTCACGGGCCGGGCGAACTATGAAGCCTGTAGCGAAGCGCTGTTCGGCGATGCTCGATTGCTCAACACCCCGGAGCTGCTGGAAACCCCGGTCTATGCCGCGCTGTCGGCGGGTTGGTTCTGGCAGCGTGCGGGCCTGAACACCCTTGCCGATAAGGGCGACTTCCTCACAATCACCAAACGTGTCAACGGCGGAACCAACGGCCTGGCGGACCGCGAGGCGCTGTATGAGCGTGCATTGGAGGTGCTGGCGTGAAGGCCCCGGGCTAGTTATTGCCAGCCTTGGCGCTGGTACTGGGGCTCGCCTTGGGCGGCTGGCTGGCCTGGACTTGGCAGGCCAACGTCTACGGCAAGGCCCTGGCCGAACAGGCCGAGGCGTACAGCACGGATCGCGAGCAGGCTGCCACGGCGGTGATCAACTGGCAGGAAACCCAGCAGGATGCCCGCCGGGCCCTGGAGGACCGCCTGCAGGCGAATGACGAAACCCATTACAAGGAGCTGCGCGATGCTCAAACGAACCAGGCTCGCCTGCGTGATCGGCTTGCTACTGCTGATGTCCGGCTGTCAGTCCTACTCAACACCGCCGCCTCGGGTAGTGGCGGTGGGGTGCCAGCCACCGCCGGCACCTGCGGCGTGGTTCATGGAAGAGCGCGAGCCGAACTTGACCCAGCGGCTGCTCAACGAATTGTCACCATCGCTGGAGACGGTGACCAAGGATTGATCGCTTTGGCGGCCTGCCAGAGCTATATCAAAGAAATCGTTTCAACGAAGTAAAAAGGAGCGGTCGGGCCAGATGCGTCAACATCTAACCCGGCTGCTGTCCTCGCAGAATGTTTCTGCAAGTCCCGCCAAGGCTCTTGCTCTTTACATAAAGCGCGGCGAGATGAGGTGCTTCGGCCCATCGGAAGCATCCCGCCCGCGGAGGCCGAAGCAAACCACTGCACCGCTCTGGAAACTCCGGCCATAGCCCCCGTCACGAAGAGCAGTCAGCCCCCGGCAAAACTGGCGCGGTTCATCACCCGTTGCTGAACAGAATCTGCTGCACGCGGGTCGTATACTTGCCAATATCGATCACCGTCTGCCGGTTTCTGACCGTATTATAGGTATGATATTCGTCCATCAATTTCAGGCAACGTCGCGCCACCCGCATATCCCTGAGAAGCGCCAGGGTCGGGTAGAGTTCCATGTGATCGATCACGTCCCAATTGATGGCGGGTTTCAATGATTCCGTCCAAGCATCATAGGTGTTCGCGGTGACGGATCCGCCAATCTTGGTCAGGGACGTCTTCTCGTACTTGCTGATATTCGATTCCGATTCCTCATGGCCTTCGCTATGGGTGTAGTCCGAGCCACCACCGAAGCCCTTGATGGCCAACTTGAAGCCGACCGAGAACTCCTTTTCCTCCGACCGGGATTCCGTGTATTCCGATACCTCGGCGTTTTCCTCGCTGACCAGCATGCCGCCCAGGGTGAAGGTCCGAGCGACATAGTAGCCGCGGCTGTTCAAGGTTTCGATCAAGTTGACATAGGCGTCAATTTCGTAGCTTGGCGAGATGGCCGTGGCGATGGCGCTTTCGAAATCGGAAACCAGTACGAGGTTCGCGCGCTCTTGGGAGAGGGCGACCTTATTCACCATGTACTTGCCAAGCAGGTACTGTTTTACTTTTTTCGATGTCGTCGTATGGGATTGGGCATAGGAGAAGTCGGTCTGGCCTCCGCCGATGGGGGTTGTCACCGATACCGAGCTTTTGTCGGAAGTGGTCAGGGCCAAGGTGTTCCCCACCTCGGAAAAGGTGGAGATGACGCGGTTCTCGCTCATGTAGGTGGGCTTGGTCGACGCGGGGAGCTGGTTGGCGTTCCATGAGGCGATACAGGGCTTGAAGGTCCGATAAAACCCCTTGTCTTCCGCCGCCGTGATGCCCCGATAGATTTCAATCTCGTTGAACAGGGCCAGCTTTTGGCTGGTGGTGAGATGATTGTAACGGTCCACCGTCTTGTCCGGATCCTCCAGGCCCGTCGACGCCACGCCAATCATGAGCGTGCCGGAGCCATCGGCGCCGACCAAGGCCGACAAGTGCACGTCGTCTTCGTCATCCCGATCGACCGGGGCGCCGCGGAGAAGAAAATCATCGGCGGAGGTCATAAGCTCTTTGCTGGTCAGAACCTCGCGGGTTGCCGTTAATGAGGCGTTCAGATCCAGGGCCACGTTGCGACGTTGACCATCGGTGCGTTCGACTAAAACAAGTGTAGTTGCCATATGTCTTATTCCTTTTTTATGTGTATCTTTAAAGGGGATAATCCAATTACCCTAGAGGTGGTAAGTATCGTGGTGGGCGGTAGGGCGCGTTCATATCATTTGATATGAGGTGCAGTGATCGTTTTCAATCCACGGCCCAAGGACCGGGCGTGTTCAGGACATTAATGACCTTGTCAGCGGATTCCTTGTCCTTGAAGACGAAGAAGTAAAAGATAACCGCGCCAATGACGTTCTGGTTGGGGTCATCTTCTTTGAGAACCTGGATCGAGCCGAAAGTTTGGTCTGATTGGGGGCCGCGCGAGGGGGCGCCCGTCTCGATGGAATCGCCCGGTACGTAGACATCCCCGGACGGGTCTCCTGGAGTGAATCGCTCGTTTGCCGCCACGCTCTTGAGATTTAGGCTCGCGCCCTGAAAAGCCATCGATCGGGGGGCGGTGGGCGCGGGCGCTTCCATGTTACTGGTGTAGGTTTTGCCATTTTTTTTATAACTAGTAAGACGCCATGTTTTCACCGTAATTTTTTGGTAATACACAACTTCCTGTGTTGGTATGTTGAGTGATGCCGTACTCTCAATTTGGATAGAATTATTAGAGCTTTGATAGCGTCTCAGGGTACTGAAGGATTGATGGTTGGGGTTGTCCCCATATGTATTGTAGAGGGAGCTGCAGATAGTGTCCTTTTCGCTGCTCACCGAATAACCAAAGCCAGCCGCGCCCCAGGAACTGATTTCGAAGTTCACCACTGAGCCTTTCTCGCAGATGACAACCCGATCGTAGAAGGCGTTGCTCTGCTCGTTGGTCGGTTGAACATCCCTCAGCATGATGGGATCGAATTTTCCCTGGTTGGCGGTTATGGCCTTGCTGTCACTCTTATTCAGAGTGATCCGAACCCCGGCGTTCCGGTTGTAGAGCCAATCCGTCTGGGTGCCAAAAAGGTCGGTCTTGTTTCCGGCCACCAAAGCCATTTGCACGATGGTGTTGGTGTTTGTCGTGGGGTCGGGAAAGGCAATGCTTGAAATGGGCTTGCGGGCCTCTACGGAGCGATCGTTCAGGATGGTTTTTTGTTCAGTGAACCCATTGTAATATATGAAGTTGTAATCATCCGCCGCCGCCCCGATCTTGTTCCGAAGCACGGAAAGGTAGTCTGTGGGGAGGGCATCAACAATACGTTTGTTACCGCTCAAATAGACGGAGTACTGTGACATGGGATATTGCTTCCTAGTTTGATGGATTCCCTAGGATAGTACATATACAAATTGGACTTGCCCCTACAAAACCGGACACCAACTCCCCGTTAAACTGATGCAGCTGCCAAGCGCCTGAACTCCCTCGGCGAGCGATAGTTCAATGCGCTGTGCGGATGCTGCTCATTGTAATGCTCAAATGCAATTGCCAGGTTACGCAGCGCCGTTTCTCGATCCGGCTTGGGCATATGCGCGACGTAATCCCGCTTGATCGTCTTCACGAAGCTATCGGCCATGCCATTGCTCTGCGGGCTGCGCACCGGCGTAGTCACTGGCTGCAAACCGATCTGTCGAGCAAACAGGCGCTTCTGTTCGGCGGTGTAGGCCACCTCGGCGCGGACTTTGGAATCAACCCGAATGCCGCCCGCCTCGTCCAAGTAGTCGCTCACCCACAGGCAGCAAATCTCTGTAACCTGCCGGTGCCGAAACACGTCAACAGCAAGGCCGCGTCTCGGGTGCCATTCTCGGGACTACTGACCCTGGCGACCTTCACCGCATGCTCCAGCTGCTGATCCTCGATCACTATCGCCTTGGGCATTGTTCACTTTACGTCGTGATTTTCGATTAATGCCAACACGGTATGGCAACAAAAAAGCCGGGGATAGCCACGACCCTTTTGATTTCGCGGTGTTCACGGAAAATGAGAGGGGGCTTATAGGGATATAGGTATAAGCAATAAGCCAGAATGACTTTAGATATGCAGTCGTATGCTGTGAGCCTTGACTATCGGGCTGAACCAGAACAGCGCCGGCGGTCCGCTTTTGGCCGATACCGGCCTTTAAATACGGTAGTAAGGAGGGGGTGGATGCCTATCCTCTCTGGAGTTTCTTTGATCGGACAAACTCTGATCGGAATGGCGTTCTTTGCTGCTTCCCTGCTTAAGTTTTGCTACAGCAAGGATTATTTTTATTATAAATATATGAAATATAAGTAGTTTTAAATTTGGTATGTCCGATCCATCATGGGAAAGCGGAAGCGTCTAAATCAGTGCCGATAGGTTGGTAAAATCGGCACTGATTTAGAGATGCTCATATGCCTCGGATGGAAGCTTGACCTGGCGATACTCAATTGGAACATTCAATTTTACCTTGAGGAATCTGAGGTATCTCTCGTCCTCAAGGCTCAACGCAGTCCGGCCAACCGCAACTAGCCTAACTGCTTTTTCTGGCAAGTTGTCCCAGTAGTATGCGTATTCGAGTAGCTGACCAATTGCCAAGCGTAGAACCCTACGGGTACAGAAATCTGACTTAATCTCGAAGAGGATTTTCTCCATTTCCGTTGTTACGGTGACATCTACAAAATTTTCTTCAAAGACGATATTCGCCCCTGGATATTCGATCTTCAGTTCCTCATGCAGAGCAGCCTGGATCATTCCATGCTCCGGTGAGCATTCCCGTCCCGAGCCGCCACTCCTAAAATAGCTGTCTTGTATGGGAGGAAGATTCTGTCCTTTTCGAGCCGGGCGGCGTGTATTCACCGTTTCTGGCAGGGAGGCCTCGTGATCAAGCTCAATGAGCTGATAGCGGTTGTAGTGCTGTACGGGGTCCCCAGCCTCAGCAAACGTGTTTGGCGGGTACCACTCAACGTCTTCTGGGCGAAAACGAACATTCAACACGTAAGGCGCCCACTCACCGTTCCCCAAGCCACTTCTATCGCCATTTACAGCATCTATTTCCTCCAGCATGCGGTCATACCACCCAAGCCGCTTGTAATGATCCAAGGCCGCGATACTTTGAGTGTCATCTAGGAATTCGATATGGCGAATACGGGCCACATAACGGCGCCCATCAGGAGTAAGGGTGAAGAGCACAACATCACCTGCACGCTCACCACGTGCGAGCCGTGATTCCCAGCCCCTGTTTACTCCTTGAAGAAAGCCATATTGCCAGCCGCCAATTTGCCATTCGAATCGAAAGAGCCATTCCTCATGGCCATAGCCGTGCTGTGAAAAAAAGGTATTCGATGCTTCAGCTGCAGTCCTTGTGGGGTACTGCCAATTGGAGTCGTTTTGACAGATGCGGGTGATATAGCTCATTGCGGTCCTTGTCGATGGCTTGCGGCAAATTGCCATCATGTAGGATGACAAAAATCAAATGTCATTCCAAGCACTCTCCGAAAGCAGCTCAATGTCTTGTACGGAATGGTGCCAGTTGAGGAGAGAGGGGCTGAGAATGAGACAAAAACCGTTCCGCAACTCAAAACTGGACCCTTGAAGGATGTGGTCTACAGGTCGTTAAAAATCAGTAGCTTGCGGAACGAGAGCCATGTTAACCAGTTGATTTACCAAGCCTTTTTTGCGGATTGCAAATCCGCCTACGCCGGTTCGATTCCGACCTCGGCCTCCACCCTTGAAAACCCCGTAGATTAACGTCTACGGGGTTTTTTACTGCCTGTATGAAAGTGCTGGCGTACCAAAACTTTAAGGCTGGCGTACCAAAACTTTCCTATTTCGTCGGGTTTGCGATGGCGCCAACTCGAACGTAAATCTTCTTTGTGGTCTCCTGTTTTGAGTGTCCGAGAAGCCGGCTCGCGTCGTCCAGGTCGAGAATTTCAGATGCCGCCTTCGGTCGGATATCACGGAACTGAAACCCTGCGATTTTCTTAGCCAGGCCCTGGTCGCCTTGTTCGATAGCCTCAGCCACGGCTTTTGACCTGGGCGTCGTCCCATCTCTGGCATAGCATGCGCTCGGAGACCTTCTTCCCCGACTTGCTCACGATCAAATAGCCAGAGTTTATTTTTTTCGGTCTGGCAATAATTCTCTCGATGAGCAGGCCCAAGCTATTTTTCTGGCCATCGACCTCCATGAGGATTCGGATCTTCTTGGAAGTCTTGCCTTGGCCAACGCGCAGATACACTCCCTCCACATCATCGACACGCATTAGTCGGACATCGGCTGGGCGCTGGCCGGTCAGGTAGGCCAGATCCATTGCCTCCTGCAGTTCAATTTCGCCTTTCTGGTAGACCGCCTTCCATACCGCGTCGTTTGCGTAATAGTCGCGCGGCGTTTCCTTGTTCTTACGAACGCCCTGGCAGGGGGTCTCTCTGTTGGTCAAACCCCATTCGCGCGCAATATTGAAGACGTGAGACAGTAAGGCGATTTCTCTGTTGGCTCTGGTTTTCGCGGATCGCTTATCGCGATAGGCAGCAATCATCGATGGCGTAATCGCATCCACCGGTATCTCGTCAAAAACTGGCCTTAGCTGCCTCAATTCGGCCTTGTTGTCCTTCTGAGTGCGCTCCGACTTTTTCGGGATGATGTCGCGCATGTACCTATGGGTCTTCCTTGGGCGCATTTCATCTCACTCGCGACAAATCAAAGTTCCAGGTGGGGACTTCAGCGGGCGGGTTGCTTTGCCCGCCATCGCCGGCAGGCTTTCCGATTGTTGAGTGGGGTGTTTAGAGTTGTTGCAGGATTCGCTGGCCGATCCAGCGGACGACGGTGACTGCCTTGCTGTTACCGATCGCCTTGTAGCGTGGGCCGTCTGGGCATTCGCTGGCAGGCTTGCCGCGCCAGGGGATTAGGGTGTAGTCCTCGGGCATGCCTTGGAGGCGTTCGCACTCGCGTGGGGTGGAGCGCCGAATACTGGAATTCGCGAGGATATGTGGTGTGCCGCCTGGGTCTGGTGCGTGATCGCCTGCTTGTAGGGTATGAGTATTCGCACCGCCCAGGGCCTGGTATCGGAGAGGGCTCCAGTCATGTCTGTGAACGTCCTGATTCACGTATGCGACACTGTGCTATCTCACTAGGGAATGGAATGTTTACAAATGGTCCAATTGTTAGCGGTGTCCGGAAGCATTCGCGCAGCATCTTCTAACTCTGCACTGCTACGTGCGGCTGAGGTGTTGAGCCCTGAGGGGGTGTCGATCAAGCACTATCTGGCGGTTGGTCAATTGCCGCACTTCGATCCGGACCTGGCTGATGATCCGCCGCAGAGCGTCAGAGAGTTACGGGCTTTGGTGGGTAAGGTAGATGGCATCCTTATTTCGTGCCCTGAGTATGCTCGTGGAATACCTGGTTCTTTCAAGAATGCCTTAGATTGGCTTGTGGCCAGCCATGAATTTCCTGGTAAGCCGGTTGCACTGTTTAACGCTTCACCTCGTGCGAGTCATGCCCAAGCGGCGCTTCGTTTGGTGCTGAACACCATGTCCGCAATAGTTGTCGAGCCTGCGTCGATAACTGTGAATCTGCTCGCAAAGGGAATGAATGAGGCGGACATCGCAGGGAGCCCAGAGATCAGTAAGCAGATCGTCTCGGCATTGGTTGCATTCAAGAGCCACATTGAGGTCATGTAGGAATCGCGAAGGTGAGCGAATGAACAGGCCTGTGCCTCCCCTCTCACTGCTTGAGCTAACCGATTTGTCCGACTTCGGTACCCTACGCATCAATCTGCCGGCAGCTACCAGCGGCTGGCTGCTCAGGGTGACCCGCATCACCCCGAACCAGAACAACAACAAAATTGCCGACATCATGCAGATCGCGGGTTTCACCGAGGTCATCGATGCAAAGCTGCGCTACCCGAACACCGCGCTGCTCTACATCGAGTTCTCGGCCGAGCAGTTCCGTAGCATCCCAGCCGTCACAGTGGAGACCAAGCTGAAGAGGGTCCTTGTGCCGGCCAACTACAACCCTGTGGCTAGGACCTACTCCGGTATCTGGGACGGTAGCTTCAAGTTGGCCTGGACTGACAACCCAACCTGGATGACCTACGACATCACTGTCAGTGACCGCTTCGGTCTAGGCCGCCGCATCAAGCCGTGGATGGTGGACAAGTGGGAGCTCTACCGGATCTCCCAGTATTGCGACCAACTGGTACCGGACGGAATCCGCCTACGCCGGTTCGATTCCGACCTCGGCCTCCACCCTTGAAAACCCCGTAGATTAACGTCTACGGGGTTTTTTATTGCCTGGGATTTGGGCGATCGCTTCCGCAATTCGTTTGTTTTTAGCATCGAACTGACAAAGTCCTTTCGCTCCATTGGGTACGAGTTGATGGTGGAGATTGGCTAATACACTTGCCGTTTTGCGATGAGCTGCTTTGAGCCCTAGTCAAAGCGGAATTCAAGCTAGGTTCTTAGGAGCGACCGCTTTCGGTTAAAAGCAGCCGATCACAACGTACCGCTTTGCGGGGACTTTTTACTGTTCTGTAGTCCTCCACTTAAGTGGAGGAAATAATCATGAGCGGATGAAGGGCGCTGTATTCGACAGCCATTTGCCTAGGGTATGGAAAAGTGCTTTCGACGGACGGGTTTGTTTGTCATTTTTCAAACTTGCGTGCTCGACTTCAATGTCACCGAGTGCTTTGCGGCCTGCAATGCTTGCATCAGCTTGGCCAGTGACTCTGTCGGGACTTGCCCTTGTCGGGTGATGCTATGAAATGCTGCGTTATACCTCAGCCGCTGCGGTGCAATTACACGCAACATGCCACGTGCTACCCAGATATCGGCGTAGTGGGTCGGTAGGTAGCCGATGCAGGTGCCGGAAGCAATCAGTGTGGCAATGGCTTCCATGGAGAAAGCGCTTACCGAGTTGCCGAAGCGCAATTTGTGCGGCCGGCGGCTTTCGAGCATGTAGCCACGGTCTACGTAATCTGCGGCACCGATCTCCTCGTCCGTAAAATGCTCGTCGGGACGTGCAAAGAAAGGATGACCACGCCCGCAATACAGGTTTTGTTCTTCCTCGAACAGCGCTTGGTAATGCAGGCCTGAAAGCTGGTGGTTAAAACAACCGATGGCGAGGTGCAGACGCCCTTCGAGCACGGCTTGCTCAAGCTCGTCGGCACGCATTACCTGCAGGTCGATGCGGGTACTGGGCGAAACCAGGCGAAAGGAAGCGAGGGCCTGCGGCAGCGGTGCCTGGTCTAGCGAAAGCAGGTTATCGACGCTGCCAATCTGCAAGAACTCTGGATACTTTTCGTTAAGCATGACTACCCGCCGATGAAAGCGGTCGATATCAGCATACAGTTCCTGCGCCGCCGCATAAGTTTGGGCGCCTTGTTCGGAAAGTTGAAAGCCGCTCTTGCCACGACGGCAGAGGGAGTAGCCGAGGCGGATTTCCAGATCTCGCACCAATGTGCTCAAGCGAGGCAGGCTGGTATTTAAGCGTACCTGCGCGGCAGTGAAGCCTCCAGCCTCGACGATGGTGCAAAAGATGCGCAGTTTGCGCAGATCCACGTCTGAGAGATTAGTGAGCATCAAAACCTCCGATGTAGAGACACAAACGCTATAGGGACAGCCCTTATACCAGCAAATTTACCTTGCGAATCAATGCGACTGAACTGCACCGAAAGAGGCCGTTTTTTAGTTGCGATTTCGAGTAAGTCAGGTTCCGTACTGCAGGATTTACCAGCCATTTTTTTCTTCCGATACTCGCGGTGCTGCTGGTCGGCAGTGTTGCGGGGAGGGGAGCCACTGCCGCGGCCCACACAAGCAAAACTTCACCCAGAACAAAAATAACGATTACGGAGTGCGGTATGGCAACTCAACGAAGTAGCGGATCGAGCAGGCCCGCCATTGAAGCTCGCTCAATCGATTATGTGCCTCGTGCAGAGCGGCACGGGAAGGTCTGGCACCAAGGCCCGTTCTGGTTTACCGGCAACTTTGTGTTTCTCACCATGATGGTCGGCTTTGTTGGGCCAAGCATGGGGCTCAGCATAATGTGGAGTGTACTGGCGATTGCAATAGGTGCTGGCTTCGGCACTGTGTTCATGGCCTTGCACGCCAACCAGGGCCCCAAGATGGGCTTGCCGCAGATGATTCAGTCTCGTGCGCAATTCGGTAGCCGCGGTGCCATTGTGCCGTTTGCGGCGACCATCTTTGTTTACATCGGTTTTATAGTATTCGGCGTCATTTTGGTCACTCAGGCCATACAGCTGGTTCTGCCGGGCTCGACGTGGTTCTGGTACCCCATGTTGATTGCGATCAGCATCGTGATTGCACTGGTGGGATATGACCTGTTGCACTTTGTGCAACGTTGGCTCACGTATCTGCTAATTGCCGTGTTTGGCATCGTGACGTTGATGGCTGTTACTGCACTGCCCGCGGCAGCTCCAATACCGGTGAACTCGGGTTGGAACACCACTGCGTTTCTCGTGCAGTTGTCACTTGCTGCTGGGTACAACATCAGCTATTCGGTGTATGTCTCCGATTATTCGCGCTACCTGCCTCAAGACTCGTCCAGCCCCCGGCTGATCTTCTGGACGTACTTGGGCGCGACTGCGTCGGCGATATGGCTGATGTCGCTGGGGGCGGTGTTGTCCAGCTATATACCGGGCGCCGATGGCATCGTTTCGCTGGTGCAAACCGGTAATTATTTCTTCCCTGGCTTTGGCATATTCGTCGCGTTAGTGGGGGCCGTCGCGCAGTTGTCGGTCACCGGCATAAATAGCTATGGCGCCATGCTCACTGGAATCAGCGCGGTGGACGGCTTCCGTCCAGTACGCCCCGGTGTCCGCGTGAGAGTGATCGGCCTGAGCGTAGTGGGCCTGCTGTCACTGGTGATCGCTTTGGCGTTACCGGATGCCTATATGGCCAGCTTCAATGGCTTTGTACTGCTTATGCTGTACTTCCTCATCCCATGGACGGCGGTCAACCTCGTCGACTTTTATGCGATTCGCAAAGGCGAATACGCCATCGCCGAAATATTCAATCCGCACGGCGTATATGGCCGTTGGGCCTGGCGAGGTGTACTGGCCTATCTGGTTGGTTTTGTCGCAATGGTGCCGTTCTTCTCGCTTCCGTTTTTCGTTGGCCCAGCAGCTGCGGCACTGGGCGGTGCGGATATCGCATTCATCCCCGGCTTGTTGATTTCCGGCGGCCTGTATCTCGGGTTGGCGCGCAACCTCGAACGCTCATCGGAGATCGCAGCGCAACGCCAAAGTCAGCTCGTGCTTGAAGGTATTGCCAGCTGAACGCTCACCGATAAACGACCATCAGAAAAAGGTTTTTAGATGATCAGCAAATGCGAAAAAACAGTCGCTATTGTGCAAATGCCTGCGGCTCTTCTTGATCGAGCCGAATCGATGCGCCTGGCAGCCGAACATATCAAGAGTGCTGCGCTCAAGGAGGCGCAACTCGTGGTATTCCCGGAAACGTGGTTGAGCTGTTACCCCGCATGGATATTTGGAATGGCGGGCTGGGACGATGCGCAAGCCAAGTTCTGGTACGCCAAGCTACTGGCGGACAGCCCGGTAATTGGCCAGCCTGACGACATGGACGATGACCTTGCGGTGCTTCGCGAGGCTGCGCGTGTTAACTCAGTCACCGTGGTGATGGGTATGAACGAGCGCTCTCGGCGCCACGGCGGCTCGCTCTACAACTCTCTAGTCACTATTGGCCCGGAGGGGACCATTTTGAATGTGCACCGCAAACTGACGCCGACCCACACCGAACGCACGGTATGGGCCAACGGTGATGCCGCAGGTCTACGGGTGGTCGATACCGCGGTTGGTCGCGTGGGAGGGCTGGTGTGCTGGGAGCACTGGCACCCGCTGGCGCGCCAGGCCCTGCATGCACAAGACGAACAGATTCATGTGGCGGCATGGCCGGACATGACGGAAATGCACCATGTTGCTGCCCGTTCCTATGCGTTCGAAGGGCGCTGTTTTGTGCTTTGCGCTGGCCAGTACCTGAACGTTGCTGATGTGCCAGCCGAGTTACTGACGGCTTACCGCCTTGGGGTTGGCGGCAACGGACTGGAGGAGCGTTTACTGTTCAATGGTGGATCTGGTGTGATCGCTCCAGATGGTTCCTGGGTGACGGCACCGCTCTTTGGGGAACCTGGAATTGTCCTGGCAACCATCGACCTTGCGCAGATCGATGCCCAGCACCATGACCTCGATGTGGCAGGTCATTACTTGCGCCCGGATGTCTTCGAGCTCTTGATTGATCGACGCGTACGTACCGGTTTAACGCTGCGCGACGACTGAATATCTCCTCAACCCTATATTCCGGGTGGCCGTGCATAGGCCGGCCCGGAATCATTAAGGCTAACTCATGGTTCATGTACTTTTGGCTACAGCGCTCTTATCCATCATGTTGGGTGCACTCTCCGGCTTTGCCGTTCTGGCTTCCGTCGACTACCCAGCCAAGCTCCGTGCCCTAGGTGTGGTCAACCCGATGCGCGTGCGGCAGGCGCATCTGGACTGGATCATCATGGGGACGGTGATGGCGGTCACCGCGCTTGCCAATCCTCAGCTTCCCGACTGGGTCGTTGCGTTGGTGATGTTTGGTGGCGTGGTCAATCCGCTAACGTTTGTGCCCATGGCGTTCTCCACTACGGTGGAGACCACCAAGGCATTTCAATGGGTGTCTTTTGTGTCGTTTGTTTCGTTGAGTGTGGGACTGATCGCGGCGGCGGCTTATTTTATCTTTGGTTGAGTCATCAACATCGATAGCCGGCTAGACCTGTTCTACCGCCTCCTGCTTTTGACCAAAGCAACGGGCCGCTCAGGCACGAAAAGCGCGGCACTCTCCTTTGGGGAGTCCTCGCGCTTGATGGTCGAACGCCAAGCAAAGGGCGCACTTACAGGTGGAAATCCCCCGCAGCCTCCGGCTGGTAAAGCACTTTCCTGATTTCAATCCGGCGGGTGCGATCAGAGATTCGCCAGTCGATGGTGTCCCCCTCCTGATAGCCAAGGATGGCGGCGCCTATATCGGAATACACCGAATGCTTCCCTGCGGTGCTGTCCGCGTCTTCAGGGTAGACCAAGGCCACTTCGATCTCTTCGTCGTCCAGTTGCAGCAAGGCCCTGGAGTTCATCGTGATGACGTTGCGCGCCACCTGCTGCGGCTTGACGACAATGGCTCGCTCAAGCTCATGTTCGAGTTCAACAATCGTCGGGCCTTGCTCGAACACGATCAGGCTCTCGAGCCTGGCCTTGTCGATTTCAGTGATGTAGATCTCAGTGGAGTCGACAACGGTACCTTCGCGCAAGAACTGGAGATAGCGCTCGGCCGTCATGGAAAATGATTTCAATGTCGGCGTTTCGCTTTCAAGCACAAAGCCGCTGCGCTGAAAGGCTTTCAGCGAGCGCGTGTTGTCCGGGTGGATCTTGGCGATGAGCTTCTCGGCCCGCATGTCGAGGAAGGCCAGTTTCATGCCTTCGCGAATGGTGCGTGCGCCCAGGTTCCGGCCCCATTTGTCGCTGTCTCCGATGACCAGGACTATCTCGCAATTGGAGCCGGTCTTGACCAGACGGACAAAGCCCACCGGAGCGTCATGCCGGTCATAGGCCATGAAGAACCGGCCGTCCCGGTTGAATAGATGGGTCAGGATCGGCAATTGAGTCCGATCGATGACTTGTTCGATGGAGCGGGAGACGTGACGCGAATCGCTCAGAAAGCAGGTAACGCGCTCATCCTCCAACCAATCCATCAATGTCAGCGCGTGCGCCCGAGTAATTTCAGGGCACAGTGTAATGAAAGGCTTGTTCATCTTGACCACACTTATCTGTAAAGAATGGAAGCCTTTCATGGCTATGGTCATGACGGTTCTTCGGCAACCGCGCATTTTAAGATATACCGCGAGGAATGGCGAACATCCCGGCGTGTTCGAGGAAACCATCGTTCTGCCCCAGGATCCGGTCCAGAGGTTCGCCGCAGGCTGCTCCATCAAATGTATGTGGATGTCGTGGCATGACCGGGCGTAACAGTTTCAGTGCTTTGGATCATGTGGCCGAACCCGCCTTTGGGGAGGTTTCGAGAGTTTCGGCCCGCCAGGGCCCGTCTGGCGGCGTTTCAGCGCAGTGAATCTAAAGATGCCTGGCCGGGCCAATCTATTCGTGAAGCGTGTATTTCCCGTTGGCTGCAATAAAACCTTGAAAACTTCTAATAAAGGCTTTTCTTGTGCCAGGTAGTATTTTTTTTAGAGCCAGAAAATAAAGATAGATAGGCGTCGCGTCCCCAGTACCTTCCTCTATCCAGCACTCTTCTGTTGCAAAGCAAAAAAGTACACAGCGTATGAGGTTCGCAAAGTCTTCATCTGATTTACGGTGCTGTTGCTCTACCGTCCAGAGTTCTAGTACAAGCCTTCTCCGGAGATCCCCATCGCTTTCTATAGGTTCTCGCTGGATGCTTTTTTCGATATATGGAATCAGCACTTTCAACTTAGGGGTGGAAATGCTAGCAAGTACACCGCCGTCGATTAGACTGAGCAAATAGCGTGCGTACTGACGTGTTATTTCACTGAAAGGCACGCTCGCTTCAAGTAACGCCTGTTCAAGGTAATCGAACTCTTGAACCTCCAGGCTATCAATCATCATACAGCTCCATCTTTTACTCTTATCCTGCAGCAGCAATCGGCCGAAAGCGGTCAGTGCAGATTCAGGTAGGGGTTCGAGGTCCTATTCTCCCTACCCTGGTTGCATTTGGCGAGCTGGGTGTTATGGGGGGGCGAGGCCCTCGGCTGGTAAGCAGATAGCTAAGAACAACTACTCATCACAGATGGCAATGACCCGCAGATGGCCGCCCTTGCGCATCGTGCAGCTCGGGCGCCGTCGATGTTGGTTAGAATGGCGTGTTGAAGTCTACTGCTCGCAAGGAAACCCAATGAGCACTGAAAAGCCAGAGCCTTTGCTCATCCTTCAAAGGTTTCTAGATAATGTTTATGTGAAGGCTTCGAAAAGCCAGAATGTTTTACTCAAAAGAAATCATGGCCACTACACATACGCGAATGGAATACTCTTCGTCTACGTGACGATCTTCCCTAAAGAGGTTGAGCTTGTTTTTGAAAGCAAGCAGGTAGGTAACGGGGTTTTTAGTATTGTTTTGGATATGTGCATGTCCAGTGGAGAAGTACTGGCTGGCAACCTGCTGTCTCTGAATGGGAGATGCGAGGAGATCAGCACGGCATTGGCCTCGCAAGAAGACTGGGTGTTGGCCCTATTGTTAAAGTGCTTGGGCAACTGAGTCTTTTTCCAGAGCGTAGACACCGCAGGCGTTCCGGTTTGCCGGTTCGCGTGCGCCGAGTTTATGCAGTGACCGCTTCTGGCGGTGGATTCAACCGGTCGATGCAACAGATTAGCTAAATCGTTCGGCGGGTGTTTCGCAGTCTAGTGTTTTCCGAGGGCGGCTATTTAGCTGCCTTGCAACTTCGTAAGTCGATACCTCGCAACCCCACGGCTCATTATCTGGGCGAGAAGATCACCTTGACCGGATTGTCGTGTTTGTAGGTTGCCGATGATGGCCCGTAGTCGACGTTGAAGCCTGGCAGCCAGGCCCTGAGTTCAGTATCTGAAATCCATTCGAGCTGGAGCTGGCTTGCGGCCTCATTGGCGTCGAACTGAGCCAAGGCTTGCACCGCAGATTGGCAGGCTGCCGATACGCCGGATTCCAGTACCGAGACCTGGAGCTTCTCGCTCCATGTGATGGATCCGCTTTGAGGGCACTGGCGTACTTGCACATGATATTTCCCGCTGGGTGAAGGCAGGTCGTAGACAATTTTGTTGGGGCCGCATGCGGCCAGCAAGGCGGATGAGAAAATCAGGGCGGGGACACGTTTATTCATCGCAGTATTCCAATTGCCAGGAGGGGCAAGTGGGCAGTCGGCCCCATCGGGGTGGCAGGGCCTGCACCGGGGGCGTGCCGAATTCAGGCAAACAGGCCCCCGAGCGCATGCTCGACACGGTATTCGATGAGACGCCCATACCCCCGGACTTGTCTTACTTGGCCAGTGACAACGGCACGCCCCAGATGGGATCTTCCATGCCTTGCTTGCCCAGCGGCGTGATTTGCATGGGCTGGAGCCTGGACAGCAACTGCCGGTGCTTCTCGCTCAGGTTGCGCTGCTCGATGAGATTCTGCGTAAAGCTCATGGGCGCCGGCCAGGTATAGACGGTCAGGTTGTCGAGAGGGCACTCGATTTTCTTCGGGTCGATCGCCCGGCACTTCGACTGCTGGTACTTGTAGCCAGGGGTCTTCAGGTGCATGCGTGGGGCCAGCAGCAATTGGCCGCCCTGGATGGTGAAACTGGCAAGCGCCTTGTCGACCGGCAGGCGTGCCTGGACCTTGATCGCGGGAACGTCGCGAGAATCGGTCTGTTGGTAATAGCCGCCCGGGGAGAGCGCCGTCGTCTGGGTATATTGCTGTTCACCCCAGCTCACGCAGGCACCCGAAGCCCTGAGCACGGCGGTACAGACACCTTCGGTCTTGGTCTCGCTGCCATAGGTCGCGTCCTTCCAGACCTCTTCCCTGTAGTACTCGCGATACAGCTCGGGGGACAGGTAGGCAGTCCCGTTGGCGCCATGGCCCGAACCGGGTGGGCCGCTGCGGGCGCCGACCTGGTCGAGCAAGCCGTGGATCTGGTAGTCGTCGCCGCCGGTCAGCAAGTATTTGCCTGGTGGCAGGATGTGCACCTCGAAGGCCTTGAACAGATAGGTTTCACCAGGCGGCCTCTGCAGCGCGTTGGTCTGGAACTTGCGGCCGAAGGTCACCTTCGGATCCTTCTCGTATTCCCAGATCACCGTCGGCGTCCATTGAGTCATGGTCAGCGCATCGCTCAGCGACTTGTGCGGCATCACGTCCGCCACCAGCACCACCGCCATGTTCGCCTTGAGTGCTGCGTCCACCTGGTCCAACAGCTGCGCGTAGCGCGGATCGTCCATGCTGCCGTAGGCACCCGAATCGAGATCGGAGACGCAACCGGAGAGGGAAAGAGCGAGGAGCAACGCGGCGGGTAGGGTAGAGCGCTGCCGGAACAGTTTCATGTATCAATCCTTGATGGGCGTTGGCGGGAGGTGTTGAACATCAATATTAATGGTTTGAGGGTAGAGCGCAATATTTAGGAAGGCCGGTCCGATGGCATGCGCAAAGAGCAAGAATACGCTGTGATTCACCTCACATATCGAACTCTGAACGCTGTGCGAATTCGACTTCGCAGGCCCATAACGACCTGCGCAGGTAGAGGCAGGGAGGGGACGACATGAACATGGTCGGTGCCGGTGCCAAGTATCCCGCGACCACCCGTGATGCCGACGGCAAGTTCCTCGACGGTGCCCAGACCTACAAGCTCAACCTGCCGGCAAATGTACCTGCGGCGTTGTTCTGGTCGGTGACCGCCTACGACAACCTGACCGCCTCGGGCCTGGACAACGGCCAGCCGTTCCCGTCTCTCAATCAGATGGATAAGCCGGTGCAGAACAGCGACGGCTCCACCGATATCTACTTTGGCCCGAAATCTCCGGGCGAGGGCAAGAACTGGATCAAGACCGTACCGGACAAGGGCTTCCTGGTGATCGTGCGGCTTTACGGGCCCAAGCAGGCATTCTTTGACCAGAGCTGGAAACCGAGTGATTTGCTCAAGCAGTGATGAGTGTGCTCGTGTCGTGCCCGATAAGACGGCCAATGCGAACAACGCTTTTCGAAAGGTAGCCGGTGAGCGGTACGTTGAACCCTCTGCGCGATAGCGTTGAGCATTCATTAATAGCCGTCAGGTATGTCTGAATCAGGCTAAATGGTGCCCACTTCAATAGGTGGACACCATTTCCCTGAACGTTGGGATCAGGCCGGACGATTACAGCCATAGTGACTGTCGACCCGTGGGTGATTTGCACAGCGCGGGGAGTTCGCTCACTGCCCCTTTATATTGATTGTCACCTGTAATCCCAGTGGGCCAGGCCTGTCGCAGATCAATGTCATGCTGTCGATGGGATGACGCTCCAGCAATTGAAGCAGTTGCGTCGGGCGCAGACCTACTCGCACATGTGCCAGCAACTCGCGAGTGTGCTGAGACAGCGCTTGTAGCAGGGTGGCGGGATCATCAACCTGCAGATGCAGCCATTTGCGCGGCGCCGCGATATCCGGCAAATCGAAGCCGTCGACGCCTGTCTGGAACAGCTCCCCACCCTCGCTGTGAACGGAGGACGCAGCAGGTGAAATACCCAGGCCCTGCAGTAGCAATTTAAGCCTGGCAGCCTCGCCGGCAATGCCTGCGGCATTCATGGCAGAGAATGCGTAATTGACGCGCTTGCTCGGGGACTGCAATACGGCTTGCTCAAGAAAGGCCGTACGCTTGGGTGCGATCTCCCAAACCAGGGTGTTTTCAGTTTCGCAAGGCTGCATGGACTGCCTTTGAGCGGCAGCCTGATAAAACGGATGCTCACTCAGGGGCTGCATGACCTCGGACAGCCGATTGGCCAACCCGGTATCAAGAAAGCTCAGATACGCCTCGAAGGTCTGGTTGGACTTCGCGTCAGGCCAGCACCCGCAAAAAGCCCTGAGTGCGTCACGGGCTGCCGAGTCGAATGCCTGCGGCAGGATCATCGTCCCCAGATCCCGGGATCGCCCGCTGTCGCTCAACAGCGCGGCGTAGTCCATCAGCAACTCGCCCTGGTCGACCCATTGAATACCGTGGTCACGACCACGGCGTTGCCACAGACTGCGTTGCTGCTCATCGTGAGAAAACAGCAGGGCCGTCGTCTGTCCCGGAATGCATTGCGCCAGGAAGTCTTCAGTGGTCATCAGTTGAATGCCATCAACGGCATCAATCAGTACCTTGTCGTGCACCAACGCCACCGGTTCCCAAGGGAAGTCCAGATCCTGCAACGCGCGCTTGAAGGGCACTGATCGCGGCGTACTGTAATCCCAACCGATAAAGTAGAGTTTCTTGCGAACAGTCATGCCGGGCTCACTGTGGTTTCTGGAAGTAAAAAGTTTGCGTATCGCCGATACGGCCTGCGGTCAAAGCACCGCTATGGGGGCTGTAGTAATTGCCCGAGACCACCTTTCCGCTACTTGGATTGACCAACGTGCAGTCGGCCCCCAGCCAGGTCATCAGGGTCAAACCATGCCGTTCGCCCAAGCTCAGGAACTCTTCCACGGTGTAGTGCTTGTAGTGCCACGCGTAGGGGTTTTTGCTCAGGTCCACAACCTGTGAGTTGGGTGCGGAGATAATCAATCGGCCGCCGGGCTTCAATGCATGGACCATCAGCCCAAAGAACGCTTCGCCCTGCTCGACGTGCTCGATGGACTCGATCGACACAATGAAATCAAAGTGGTTGGCTGGCAGTGAAAACGGAAAAAATTTCTGGCTGAACAGTACGTTCAAATCGACATAATTGCGGTTAGCCAGGTCAATGGACTCGGCCGAGCCGTCGATGCCGTGCATGAAGCAGGGCAGGGATTGCGCCAGCAGATGAGTGCCATAGCCATTGCCGCAAAAGATATCGGCGCCCAGCAGCGGCCCCGGCAGGTCGGCGAGGACCTCGCGTGCGAATTCATAGCGAGCGATGGCATCGGGCGGGAGTGCATCCGGGTGCAATGCGGTGAGTCGTTCACCACTGTCCAACCTAAAATCTCTATCTAGCAATCCCATAAATACCTCGGCACTAAATGCCCGGACTCCAGGCACCGTAAATAAATGATTAGTACGTGAACACCCTGGGGCCTAGGGGGCTCAACTTGTCATAAAAACTGTTGCCAGGTAACTGTCGCCCACGTACAGCTCCCAACAATCATTTGCAGTGTTCGCCCGCTACCGTGCCGGGCAAGGCGACACTGGCCAAGCCAACCTTGGGTCTTGCGAGCCACCCCTGCGCTGTCCGGGGTGACTGCAGATTGATCAGCCGGTAGCCCGCCATTTGAACCTGCGGGAGTAGCTCGTGGCAGCGTAATTCGCCGCCCTGCCATCGAGCACGACCCCTACACGGTTTTCGGCAGGCGGATAGTGCTGTAGCAGTGGCGACAGGTCAAATTTGGAATGGTTGTTCGATGTCACGCGAGCTATACCGCCCAGTAGATCATCTGGTGCCGCCGCTATGGAGGTTGGCCATGGGCCAGGAGCAGACCCCTGGCCCGGCGTGGCTCTGGCCACCCGGGTCGAGGTCGTGGAGGGTCAGGCTTCTGGCTTGAGCTTTATGCCGGCGCATCGGCCTCGAGTCAGCAGGTAGTCCACTTGCCTGGCGCGGTTGATGGCGACGCGGATTTCGCAGCTGGCTGAGTTGGTCACGTCGCCCCAGTATTCAGCGTGTACCAGTTGGCCATTCTGTGGGCCGGTGTAGGTGCCGAGCGCTTCGCGTGAGGTGTACGAGGTGTCGCGTTTATAGATCAGTACCACCCAGTCCTTTTCGGGGGCGGTGGCGACTTGGTTGGGGACGCCAAAGTGCTCGATCGCCTCGCCAACCGGGCGGTTCTTCCAGTAGTTGCGAGCCTGGGCTTCGGGCAGGGTCGGAATGGCCGAGCATCCGCTGAGCAGGATGGCGGCTATTCCCAGTGCGAGCAGTCTTTTCATCGCACGTTCTCCATAAATAGTGCGTTCATTTGGCGGGCATCTGATCGAATGCCTGGTCGACGATCTTCAGGATGGCCGTCTTGGTGTGCTCGTGATTCATTAACTGGAACAGCCCCGGAGCGGCCGAAATCATCTGCGAGGTAGGCATCTTGCCGAGCGGATACATCTGCTTCGCCTGGCGCTGCTCCGGATGACAGAGGAAGTCCCGGGTCTGGGCTATCCAGGGCTCGGGCTGCTTTTGCCATTGAGTGGAAACCTTCTTCGGGCGCCAGTCGTTGAAGAACTTGCTGTAGTTCTGCGCGCCGTTCAGGCGCACCCGGTTCTTCGCGCAGTCGACTTCGACGTCATACGCGGTCATCGTTGGCTTGCCGCCTTCTTCGTAGAGCTGATAGACGCCCAGCGAACGGACACCGCCCTTGCGCAGGAAGATGTTGGAGGGTTCACCGTCGACGATGAAGGCTTCGTTCTTGTTGAGGCTGCCCTGGTGATGAATCATCCAGAAGTCGCCGGCCGGGGCACTTTCCGCTTGTGCAGCCAGCGGGCTGCACAGCAGCAAGGCGGGCAGCCAGGGTCTGAGGGAGGTGAGCATAGGGCAACAATCCTTTGCTGTGGTGGGCACCTGGAGGCGGTGCTTGCGGGTGAAGAAAAATCAACTCAGTCCGTTGGCAAGACAGTGAGTGGCCAAGCTCAGGGGCTGTATCGGGCGATGGGCAGGGCGAACTCTGGTGAGTGGCTGCCATGACCAGAGGGCGCTCCTCGAGTTTTTTGTTCGTGGCAGCAGGTGGGCCGCTCAAGGGTAGAAATATAGGTGCGCCGGGCGTCGTGGGTCGATTAGGGCAAATGTGCTAATGGCGTATTGCTGCTATCGAGCAGGGCCGCGGAAACTGCGGCGGGCAGCTATCCCAGGGCAGGCCGCAGGAGGTCGATGGAGCGCTCAGGCTTGAGGGGGCAGGGTGAATTCAGGTAAAGGCCAGGGCCGCTCAGGGAGGGGGGCAGTGTGCTACGGCGGCCAAGGCAGTTGGGGGGGCTGGATCAGCTTTCGGGTGCGATGACCGGGTCTTGAGCGGCTTCAGCCGCCAGCTTCAAGCGATCGGCCTTGCTGATGTAGGTGCACTTCTTCTTCGGTGCCAGTTTGGCGCTGGCCTTCTTGGCGTTGGCCTTCAGCAGTTGGTTGATTTTCTTGCGGCGATTCATGTGTGCGACTCGGCGGGTAAGTTGCCGAATGATATCAGCTAAGGGGGGGCAGGCCGGCCACCCGGGGTGAACCCTGGTTGCACAAGACTGGGGGGCGGCCCTGTTTAGCTGGATCACCCGATCACTTCTTGCTGTTGCAGTCGATTACGCTGGCATCGGTGATGATGTTCTGGCTATCGGTGTACAGGGTGATGCTGCAGAAGTAATCGAGCACTGTCCGGTTTTCCTCATACCCGGTCTTGCGATAGACCGCTTCGCTCCCCACCGGCATCATGCCGCCGACTCCGCCACCGCCAATGCCTACCCAGGTCTCCTTCTGGCCGACGTACTCGACGCCGGTCTGCACGAAGACCTTCTCTGGCGTGGTATGGGTCTGCACCCGGTTCCACAGGTAGAAACCTCCACTGCCGTAGGAAGAAGGCCCCATGCCCTGGTCGGGCCTGCCGAACAGTTGAAACGCATTCTTGGCCGGCTGCCCCACCAGTTTCTGGGCGGCGATCTCGACGTCGTTGGGTTCGGTCTTGGCTGTTGGGATGGCACAGGCGCTGATGGTCAGAACCGTGAGGGCAAGGCATACGAGCTTGAGTGAAGGCATGACACAGATTCCTTGTGTTCCTGGATTTTCGGCAAAAGATAATCTGAAAAATATCGGCATGGCCAGTGCAAGATTGTGCTGAAGAGCCGCCGTGCGCTGATTTTCGCCGGCCATACAGGCGCGACAACACGCCACACTGGCGCAATCGCCGGCAGTGGTCTTTGCTGTCTCGGGCCCGGCGGCAGGGCGCGCGGACTGAGCCTGCGTCATGCCATACAGGGGGCCTGTGTCCGCCTCTGGTGACGGAGCAGGGCACAGAACACTATCGAGGTCTCGACCAAGGAGGTCAGGTTGAAAAGGAAAATGCTGGCGGCTTCGCTGCTGCTGTGGATGTTTTCGCTGACGGCGCAAGCCGACTGCGCGGTGCTGGGGCCGGGAGAGGATCCGTGCGCTGGCCCGGTGCTCGGGCCTACGGTCTGCGAATGCCCTTGATGAATGTCCGTGCCCTCGTCAGGGGGCATGGGTGACTGGATGACTGACCAGGAGGTCGCAAATGAAAAAAGTGATGTTGGCGGTATTGCTGCTGTGGGGCTTCACCCTGACGGCCCAGGCTTCTTGCCCGGTGTTCGGCCCGTCCGAAGATCCGTGCAGCGGCCCGGTATTCGGTCCGTCCACCTGCGAATGCCCTTGAGCTAGTTGCCAATGGCAGGCCCGGCCCAGGTCGGGCCTGCTTCTGCCTTGGGCCTGATCGGCAGGTGCCGAAGCGCCTGTGGCCGGTTCTTCAAAGATGGGCAATCAGCTGCTGCCGATAGCCGTTTTCATCGGCTGGGGCGGGGTATCGGGTTTCATCGATCAGCGCGCGCAACTGCTGTGAATGGCTGGACTGCCTGAAGGCGACCTGGCACTCGGCAGCATCAAAAAAGCCTCGCAGATGAGGCAGGGCCAAGGGCAGCAGCAGAGGTTCTATCTTCAACGAAATACTGACGATATCCAGTTGGTCGGTGGGGTCTCGGTAGAGATCGATGACCAGCAGGCTTGCACTTTCGGTACCCGGATAAATGTGGACGTCGCCAGCGCCAACCGGGGTTTCGTCGAAGTAGCTGGTGTACAGCTTGCGAATGTCGAGAGCGATTCCCAGGGTGTTCAATGCCGCCGCCAGATCGGCGTTGGGAACAGGCTCGTCCTGCGCCCAGGTGACGAAGTCAGGCATGGAAACACAGATGTCGAACTCGTTGGCGCAGATGATGGGCGTCACTGGGAAGGCTTCCTGGTGGTGGAGGGCCGCTAGCCTACCACTGGGCGACGCTGTTTTTGCAGCGATGATCCATGAGCTACTCCAGGTTGCTCATCGGCTGTCCATAACTCTTGAATAGGTGGCGCATTCCCCGGTTTGTCCTGTAGCGTTCATCGCGGCTGGCGAAGCTGGCCAGGCACGGACGTTGGGAGTCCTGCACACATTCAGACCAAGGATATTGGCCCCAGATGACTCAGCTGATTGATTTCAAATCCATCGTTGCAGCAGCGCAGCGGATAGATGGATCGGTAGTTCGTACGCCGACGGTGGAAAGCTCAATGCTGGCAGGCATGGTTGAACGACCTGTCTTTCTCAAGCTTGAAAACCTGCAGACCGGTGGTTCATTCAAGGCCCGCGGGGTACTCAACAATTTCTCGGCGTTGCAGGAGGGCCTGAGCGATAGCCACTTCGTCGCCGTCAGTGGGGGTAACTTCGGCATTGCCATCGGCGAGGCGGCCAAGCGCTTCGGCGCCAGGGTGACGGTGATCATGCCCGAGAGCGCGCCGTCTTCGTCGGTCGAGCGCATTCGCGCCTCCGGCAGTACGGTCATTGTCGAAGCGGATGTGCATGCTGCCTTTGCCCGGGCCAAGACCCTGGAGGCAGAGGGCTATGTGGTGATCGACGATTGCGCCGACACGCTGATTGCCGAGGGGCATGGAACACTGGCCCTTGAGTTCATTGCCGACTGCCCGTCCCTGACCGACGTGTTTGTCGCGGTCGGCGGCGGGGCGATGCTGGCGGGAGTGGCCACGGCCTTGAAGGCGATCAAGCCCGGGATCCGGGTCTGGGGCGTAGAGACCGCCGGCGCACACTCCATGAGCCAGGCCTTGCAGGCGGGCAGGCCGGTGGATATCGACGTCAGTTCGATCGTCTCCACCCTTGGCGTTCCGATCATCGACGAGCTGATGTTTGCCCACGCTCGCCACTATGTCGAAGACATGGTTGTGGTCCCTGACGAAGAGGCGATCAAGGGCATGCTGTCCTTTGCGCAAGGGGCAAGGCAATGGGTTGAGCTGGCTTCTGGCGCGCTTGTGCCCGCGGTCATTGCCACCGCGCCCAGGCTGCCTGCCGACGCGGTTATTGGCCTTGTCGTCTGTGGTGGGAACATATCCCTTCAAGACATGACGAAATGGGCTACCTATGCGGGAATTTCCTGAACATTCCCAGGGTGATGTCTGTAACAGGTCGCTCGCTATCGAAAGCGAGTGCTGGCTGACGTACGCGCTCCGGCGCTGAGAGGGGGCGAGCAGCCCTCTCAGCGCACCAGGTTGGCCAGCCAGCCGTGCAGGTCCTACTTCACATCGCCATTGTAGAAAACGTGCTGTACGTCTTCTTTCTTGACGATCAGCTTGTTGCCATCGGCCAGGCTTTCGACCAGCTCCGAGCAGTTGTTGATTTCCATCTTGCCGGTCACCGATTCCGAGGCACTGTCAAAGGTGAAGGCGTAGGTGGTGGCGGGGCAGCTGGCGCCACCTTCTCCGGTGGAGACCACCAGCAGATACTTGCCACCGAAGGCATAGGCTTTCTCGACGGCGACGTATCCTGTGAGGTCCGGGTCTTCAACCACGTAGTCCATCACGTTGACGACACCGGCGCGGGATACATAGTTGATGGCCGAACCGCCCATTTCGCGGGTGCTGGTGGTGAATACGCCACCGATGTCGTCGCCGCTGATGATCAGCGGTACGTAGCTGACCCGGGGCGCTTCGGGGGCCGGTTGGGTGGCGACTGTCGGGGCGGGGCGCTCGCCGAGGGCAGGAGCCGCCTGTGGCGATACACACTTGCCGGTCTCGCAGATCCGATCACCCTTGCAATCGGTGTCCTTGAAGCACTGGGCGGCAGCGCCTGCCTGGCCGGTTGCCACCGGCTCGGGTTTCTTGTCGCATCCAACCAGGGCCAGCGCTGCAAGTGAGAGGGCGTAAACAAGCTTCATGTTGATCTGTCCTTAATCAAGAGGGGGGGGCGGCGGGCAATGTAAAGGGTTTGCTCAGGCGTTGCCAGGAAACCTCAGCCCGGCCATCCCCTGTTGGCGGCTTGTCAGCAAAGGCTGTCGGCCGCACTGAGCATGGGGAGGACCGGGAGGCTCATATCGCGGATGGCCGCTTCAAGCTTGTCCTGGTAGATGCTCAGGATGGAGTAATCCAGTTTCTGGGTGATGTTCGCGCCGCTTGCGCAATTTTGCAGCAGTTCTTCCAGTGCGCCGGCAACCAGGTCCGCGGTGACCTGCAAGACGTTCAAGCCGAAGCGGCTATCGACAATGACCAGATTCGTTAAGTCGTACATACAGCCCCTGCGGTCACTGTGATGAAGAGTAATAGCTATGAGCCACTAGCAGTTTAACTAAACCGTCGGTGGGCTGTCACGGGGAGAAAAGGGGGGAGTTGCGCCAGTGAGCTGGTTTTTTGTACGGCGATTTTCCAGCGCTCAGGGGCCGCTCTGTGTACCATTCTGGTCCGCCTGGAAACCAGATTTGATCTGCATGCTGATTTTGAAAAAGGGTGATCACCAGGGCTTGAAGATAGGGCCACGCTGGCCGTCTTCAGAGGTCTCGATAGATGCCCGGGTCTTCGCCCAACTGCTTGAGGTCCAGTCGAGACTGCCTCGCTCCGTGCAACTGCTGGTAACCCGGGGTTACGAACCCAACAGCAGTTGCCTGGGGTTTTTCAGAACCCTGTCGCGCTGGCTGGGCATCCGGCTTTTCTGCCTGTGTTACCCGCGGCGAAAGCAGGAGCTGGAGGATATTTTCGGCTCCAATGGCCATGACGTGGACGGCACTCATGTCGACCTGTCTATCGTCCTCGATGGCAAGCGCTTGCGCTTTCTGCCCTTGGGTGTGTTTACCTCGCCGGCCCGCCAGGAACAACGCAAGGCGCGTTACGCGGCGGTAGTGGAGGAGGTCAAGGCCACCCTGGGGCAGTGCGGTTTTCAGATTCATCGCAACCCTACCGAAAGCCTGCAGATCCATTGCGACTACAAGGCTTGATCTCGATCTCTGAAGCGTTGGTCATGCAGCACCCATGGTGCTTGCCGATGCAAGTAATAAGGACGTTACGTGTTGCGAAGTCTGTTGTGGCTGGTGCTGACCCTGGGGCTGAGCGGGTGCACGGCATTGATGACCCGAACCACTCCCTACACCTGTCCCTATATCGGCGTGCGCATGGACTGGGCGCTGGCAAAGGAAAACAACGGCGTGCTCTGGCCGTTTCTGGCACTGGATGCGCCTTTCTCCGGGGTGGTGGATACGCTGATGTTTCCCTTTGAATACCAGCACAGTTGCAGCCTTTGATTTTCGAGGTTCAGCTGGGCTGAACGGTCAGGTGAGTGGGCGGGCCGATCCGTGCTCAGGGGCGGGGGCGACCCCAGGATAGAAAGGCCGTCTAGAGTTAATTCTGGCAATCGCTGCCTGAGGAGAACCACCATGCACACATTGCGTCCGCTTGTTACCGTTCTTGCCTGCCTGTTCCTGGCTGTGGCTTCCCCCCTGGTGCTGGCCGATCCGGGCGGGGGCAAGGGGCAAGGCCATTCCAAGCAGGGCGCCCAGGATGATCGTGGCCAGGGCAACCGGGAGGGCCACGGCAAGGGCAAGAAACCTGCTGCTGACGATTGGAGCCATGGCCCGAGCATCGATCGTGGCAACGTGCTCGGCATCTTGGGTGGGCACCGTGATTACTGGAGCCCGGGACCGGCGTTGCCGCCCGGTATCCAGAAGAACCTGGCCCGTGGCAAGCCCCTTCCACCAGGCATCGCCAAGAAGCTGGACAGCCGGCTGCTCGGGCAACTGCCACGCTATGAGGGGTATGAGTGGCGGCAGGCCGGTACGGACCTGATCCTGGTGGCCATTGCCAGCGGGGTCATCTACGAAGTGCTGAATGACGTGTTGAACTGATGGGGCTGCCGGGGTTTCAGCCAATCGCAACTCAAACCCCGGCAGGGAGCCCTGGCCCGAAGGGCTATTCCCAGCGCTTGAACAGCACGCTGGCATTCACCCCGCCAAAGCCGAAGCCATTGGACAGTGCGTATTGCATGGCCAGTTGGCGAGCCTGCCCCCTGACCAGGTCCAGCCCTGCGGCGGCGCTGTCCGGGTTTTCCAGGTTGAGGGTGGCCGGGGCGATCTGATCGCGCAGGGCGAGGATGGTGAAGATCGCCTCGAGTCCTCCGGCCGCACCCAGCAGGTGGCCAGTGGCGGATTTGGTGGCGCTGATGGCCAGTCCACTGTTGGTGCCGAACACCGTTCTGATAGCAGCCAGCTCGCCTTTGTCACCCACGGGGGTGGAGGTGGCGTGGGCATTGAGGTGCTGCACCTGGGATGCCTGGATACCGGCCTGGCGCAGGGCCTGCTGCATGGCGCGACGGGCGCCGTCGCCGTCTTCCGGGCCGGCCGTCATGTGGTAGGCGTCGGCGCTGGTGCCGTAGCCCACCAGCTCGGCGATGGGCCGGGCGCCGCGGGCCAGGGCATGTTCCAGTTCCTCGATGACCAGCAGGCCGGCGCCTTCACCCATGACAAAACCATCCCGAGCCTGGTCGAACGGACGGGAAGCGCGTTCCGGGGTGTCGTTGAATTCGCTGGACAAGGCGCGGGCTGCGGCGAAGCCGCCCAGGCTGACCCGGTGGATGGCCGCCTCTGCACCGCCACACACAGCGATGTCGATTTCCCCGGCGCGGATCATCCGCGCGGCATCGCCAATCGCCTGGACCCCGGCGGCACAGGCGGTCACCGGCGCGCCCAGGGGGCCCTTTAGACCATGGCGGATCGACACGTGCCCGGCGGCCATGTTGCTCAGGAACGAGGGAATGGTGAACGGCGACAGGCGGCGCGGGCCCTTGCTGTCGGTGGTGCGTACCGCTTCGGCGATGGCCGGGAAGCCGCCCACCCCGGAGGCGATGATGGTGGCCGTGCGTTCCTGGGCTTCTGCGGTATCCGGCTTCCAGCCGGCCTGGGCCAGGGCCTCCTCGGCCGCGGCCAGGGCGAAGAGGATGAAGCGATCCATCTTGCGCTGTTCCTTGGGGGCCAGCAGTTGGTCCGGGTCGAAGCCGGCCTCCGGGTCCTGGAGCGAGTCGGGCACTTGGCCGCCGATGGTGGTCGACAGCTCGCCGATGAGTTCTTCCGGTAACGAGCGGATGCCGGACTGGCCTGCCAGCAGGCGCCGCCATACCTGTTCGACTCCACAACCCAGTGGCGTGATTGCGCCCATGCCGGTGACTACGATGCGTTTGCTCATGCGGATCCTGCTCCTTCAGCGTACGTGATTGGGGAACAACGAAACGTGGACGATACTATCATCATGAAAGTAACATCCGAATCCATAATTACCGAGGTGCAGTGCAGGAGCCAGCCATGCAACGAAAGAGTCTGATTGAAGCCGAGTGTCCGATCGCCCGAGGCCTGGAGCGGGTGGGGGAGTGGTGGAGCATCTTGATCATGCGCGATGCCTTGCATGGCTTGCGGCGCTTCGACGAGTTTGCCCGCAGCCTGGAGATCGCCCCGAACATGCTGACCCGGCGTCTCAATTCCCTGGTGGAGGATGGGTTGCTCGTGCGTGAGGCCTACAGCCAGCGCCCTCTGCGCTATCAATATGTGCCCACGGCCAAGGGCGAGGACTTTCGCGTGGTGCTCATGGCTTTCGTGGCCTGGGGCAATCGTCACTACGCTCCCGAAGGTGAGAGCGTGCAACTTGTCGAGCGGGAAACCGGGCTTGCGGTACAGCCTGTGATGGCGGAGGTCGCCAGCGGCCGGTTGGTGGCATTGCAGGCGTGCACGGTGCAAGCCGGGCCCGCGGCCAGTGCCAGCATGCGCCAGCGCCTGGGGGCTACGGCTGACTGAGCCCTGGCGCCTGGTTCGATGCCGCGGGTGCGGCGGGTTGCTGTGCGACGGCCAGGTTCTGGGGTAGCCAGCAGATTCTGGCTGGTGGCTGCCAGGGCGTTATCGCCCGCAGGCTGGCCGGCGTCTCAGCGTGCTCGCTGCCCGCGCCGCCAGGAAGGGTGAAAGTGCCGCCAGTGGGCGTCCTGGGCTGCAGCCAGCAGTTCACGGTCGCCGCGGGTATCGCCCCAGGCCCGGAGCCGATACTGGTTCAGCGGACCGTAGACGCTTTCCAGGCGCAGGACCTTGTTCTGGCAACGGCAATTGTTGCCGGTGATACGCCCGCTCAGTATGCCGTCGACCACCTCCAGTTCGGTGCCGATCAAGCTGATCCCCAGGCGTGTGGCGAAAGGTTGCAGGACCAGGGCCGGGGAGGCAGAGCACAGGGTTACCAGGGCGCCTGAGCGCAGCTCCTGGGCCACCGCCTGCAGGCCCGCCGGGCGCATCAGTCGGCTCCAGGCCTGCTGGCAGAAAGCTTCTGCCCGCTGCTGGAGCCAGGCGGCCTCGACGCCTGTGAGGAAGGTGCTGATCAGTTGCGCCTTGAGCTGGTCGCGATCGACCCGGCGCACCAGGAACCTCAGGCTGGGCAGGGCCAGGCCGAGTATCCGCCGGTTGAACTGGCGGTGGCCGAAGGCAAACCTGAGAAAGGGTACGAAGCTGTCATGGCGGGTCAGGGTGCCGTCGAAATCGAACACCGAAAGCACCTGGCTGGCATCGGGGTTGATCCCGATGGTGTCCGGGGCAAGCGCCTGGGCTACGGATTGTGGGGCCTGGGATGGCAAGCCCGTGGGGGCGAGGGGGCCGGTTGGCGGGTGGGGCGGCATGGGTGTTCTCATTGATGGCGGCCGTGGATACGCGGCCGGTTTTGCCTGGGATCGCTGCAGTCTACGCGTTCCGAGTGGATGCTTCTGCTACAGGTCTACAGACGCAGCATGGGAAGGGGGTTCCAGGGACGGGTCAACAGCCGTCTGGCGGACAATTGAACCAGCCGCAGATGAAAGCCGGCATCGGGAAATGCGGCAAACACTCGACGCCGATCCTGGCGCGATAGACCGAAGCTCAGCATGCCCAGGGAGACATCAATCCAGTCGGCGCGGCGAAAGCCTTCCACCAGGCTACCCGGCTGCGCGGCAGTAGGGGTGATCTTGTGGTGCAGTTCAATCATTGGCAGCACCTCGGCTGCCCATTCCGGCCTGCCGATTTCCTCCAGATAGGCTTCGGCCAGGTGTAACGAGGGTGGCAGGTAGTCGAAGGTCCCGGCGGTCCAGATCCCCAGATCATGAAAGGCTCCGGCAATGGAGAGTTTCTGCAACTGCAGGGCATCAGTGCCTGTAAGCAGGTGGCAGAAGTTGATGACCCGGTACACATGGTTGCGATAGCCGGTGAAATCCTTGCCCAGCTCGCCGCGATAGCGTTGCAGCAGTTCGTCCAGTAGTTCCAGTTGGGTCAATAGCATTGCAGCGTCCTTGCGGTACCCCTTCGGGGCGTGTTTTCAAGAGTCGGTTCACAATTAACGGGAAGCGCCGGATGCCGGCGTGCGTTGCCTGGCGCGGGCTCTTTCGACCATGGCCACGATGGTGTCGCAGAGCTCTTCCTGGGCTTGGCCGAAGCTGATCTCTCCCAGTGTGGCGGCATGGGACAGCGCTTCGGCGGCGCCGAGCATGGCCCGCAGGCCCGCGGTGCCTATCACGGCGCCGTTCGCGAAGGGCTCAAGGGCACCTCGACAGGTTTCCAGGAAGGTGGCCTCGTATTCACGCTTGGTCTGTTCCAGCTCCGGCGAGCTGGCCAGGGCGGCGATCACCCCAGGGATTTCACGGCCCTGGCGCTGCACACAATCCATATAGGACGCGGCAATCACATCGGCGCGAGCCGCCAGCGTGGGGCTGGCAGTCTCCAGCGCCTGCTCCATGAGTGCGGTCTGACGCTGATCGTAGTCCTGGTAGAGGGCCGCCAGGAGTACCGCCCGAGTGTCGAAATGATCGTAGACCACGGGTTTGGTGACACCGGCCTGTTCTGCCAGGTGCCCCAGTGTCAGGGCCTCGGTGCCTTGTTCGCGAACTATCTGCCAGGCCACGCCCATCAACTGCTGCAGGCGCTGTTCCCGTGTCAGGCGACGGCGCGGTGAGGTATCGGTGTTCTGGCGGCTTGACATGCTTATATACCAAAGGTAGGTTATTGGTCGTAACTTACTAAAAGTATATAAATCCTCTGCAATCAGCGCAATGCGCTTGTGAGAGTAGTCGCCATGCACGCACTTCTTGTCTTTGCCCATCACGACCCCAGGTCCCTGACCCACAGCCTTGCCCGGCAGATTGCCGAAGGCCTGGCCGAGTCTGCGGAGCACTCCTTCGAGCTTGCCGATCTCTGGAGCGAAGGCTTCGAGCCGCGTTTCGGCGCTGCAGATATTGCGGTACACAGAACCCAGGTCACCCCTCCTGTGGACGTTCTCGCCGAGCAGGCCCGGATCGATCGCGCTGATGCTCTGGTACTGGTCTATCCGGTCTACTGGTGGTCCATGCCAGCGCTGCTCAAGGGGTGGATCGACCGGGTGTTCAGCAATGGCTGGGCGTTTGATTTCCAGGCCGATGCCAGGTTGGTGAAAAAGCTGGGGCGCCTTCGGGTGCATCTGGTGGGGGTGGCTGGGGCTGATGCCGGTACCTATGAGCGTCACCGCTACCTCGAAGCGATGCAGGCTCAGATTGATCACGGGATCTTCGATTACTGCGGGGCCAGTGTGCTGACGTCGCAGTTGCTGTACGAGTCGGAGTCCGGCGCCCAAGCCGCCAATCTGCAAAGGGCCCGGGCTATCGGGCAGGCCTTGTTCAGCGCCCACAGGCTCGCCGAGCCGGTGTAAGGCTTTGCCAGGCATATCCAGAGGGGCAGGGCGGGAAGGGGCGGGCGGTGGTCGCGGTCGAAGGTCGGGCTGGTTCTAGCCCCAGCAGCACCAGGCGAAGGTCGTCAGGCAGAGCAGCAAGGGCAGGGCATCAAGAAATTCATTCATACCGGCACATTCCATTCGGACGGGTGCCGGCAATTTAAGGTGGCTGCTGTTATCTGTCTGTTGCGATTCTGTGAATTTTCAACGCTATTTTGTTGAATGCTTCACGAAGCATTGCAGGTGCGTGGCTGGCACCTTTTTTTCGCGGCTCCGACACTGATAGAGGCCTTCCAGAAACCTGTCCTGAAATCCAAAGACTCAAAAAAAGTGTGGATATTTAATGACTTAGGTGATTTTATTTGTGGTTTTTTTCTCAAAATATGTTGTTACAGAATGTACGATTCCGTTACTATAGCCCTGCGTTCACCTACCACGGTTTATGCATTTTTAGCCCCAAGTGTCCATCAGCTACTTGGGCTTTTTTTTGCCTGGAATTTGTCACGGGCCGCTTTTTCCCATGGGCTGGATGCACAGGATTCACGATCGGGCACCTGGCTCACCCGACCGTGACTGCCGATAGCCTAGTGCCGGACGATGTCCAGCCCTTCCTCCTCCTGAGGCGGCACGAAGTAGCGGCTAATCCGTTCGAACTGCTCGTCGCTGGCGGCAAACGGGTGATCGCCCAGACGATTGCGCTCGCGCAGCCTTGCCTTGCACTGGGCTTCATCCACATCCAGTACATGCAATTGATGAGGGGTGCCGGCCTGGTCCGCCAGCGCTCGCAGCCAGGTTCGCTGGGCGACGGTATTGGCGGGAAAGTCCAGGACGACACAGGTTCCAGCGCGCAACATGGCGATCACCAGCGGTTCCAGCACACTTGCCAGGCGCTGGGCGTGGAGCAGGTAGTCGGCGATCGAATGAATCTGCTCCGGATACAGGCCTGCCAGCCACTGGTCTTCAGAGATCAGGACGCTACCGTGCGCCTCTGCCAGCTGCCTGGCCAGGGTGGACTTGCCCGAGGCGATCTTGCCGCACAGTAAATGCAGTACGGCGGGTGATGAGTGCTTCATGGTTTTCTCCTGGGGTAGTTGCCTCAGAAGAGTGGTGGTCAACCCCGCCTCCGAGGCGGGTTTTCGACAGCCTGGACGGCCGCTAGCCCACCTTGCTGATGAAGGGGGTAATAATCGCTGCGAGGCCAGGCCGGGGGATCGGGTTCATGTAGTGGAAACTACAGAGTCGCCACGAAAAAAAACAGCCCGGCCATGCACAAGCCTTCATCATTTCGAAGCGCTGAGGCATTGCGCAGGCATTCGATAACTGCGGGGTAGTTAACATTTCTCTGTGTTTTTTCTGATACACAAAAGCGTATACAGGCCTATCCTGAACGGGCGAACTTCACCTCCCCCATACAGGCGAGAAGCCATGCTCTCTACCAGCGAGCTTTGCCACATATTGGAGTCCGGCTTTCTCCCGCTGTCCTGCGCCTGCGCCCTGAACCCCAACGGCTCCCTGACCATCAAGATCTACGATGCAGAGTCGGGCCGGGTGGACTTGCTGCTCACCGGTGTCTCCACTGCCGAACTCACCAGCGTGCGCGACATCTCCAATCTGATTGGCGAGCTGCGTACCGAATTGCGGGCAGGGCGCCGAGCCTTTGCCGGGGCCTTCACCCACTACGCCGGCTGAGGGGGCGGGGAGGCGCGTATTGCTGACAGTTGAACATGTCATTGCGAGGGCATAGCGTTACAGCGTTCGCCCAGTATCTATGACTCTTTACCGGTTCATGGATGGCGAGGTCATCTGTACTGGGCGAACTCCACAGGCGCTTGATGTACGTCTTTCTGGTTATAGCTGTTAACCTCCCTCGCCATTTTCACCCAAGGGTGCGCAACTCGGGCGGTACCCGAGGCTTTGTGCACCTGGCTTGGTCTTTACCCATTCAAGGAAGGTCTTCATGAACATCGGCAATACGCCTCCCGCCAACTACAGCTACGCCCAACTCTCGAAAGTACTGGAACACAACCGCTCGGTTGCTCAAGTCAAAGGTCCCGAGGCGACTGTGGAGCAGGAGTTCGCGGCGCATCTGGAGGCCGAGCAGGCGGTCGCCAAGGACGACGCGCTCAAGCTCTCCTTGAGTTTTTCCGCGCAAGCTTGAGGGCTGCCCGGGGAGGAAGCTCTTCCTGGACATTGCTGGCAGGAGCTTCGTCCGAGGCTGTCATTTCAGGATAAGTCTTTAAAAATCAGTTGGTTGGCTTATAGCGCCATGTTAGTCTTGCCGCCGCTGAGGGAATTGGCGAGAGGCCGTGCGGCCCCTGGTTGAACCTCGGGATGACGCTGTAGATCTCTGATTTACCGTGTTTTTTTACCCTCGACAGCGAGTCGGGAACCGGGCTTTTTTGCCGGCTTCGACCTTGCTTCACAAGGACTGGATGTATATATTCCACTCCCTGCTTCAAACACTGGACGGCCTGATGCCGATTGAATGTTCCAGTGCCGCGTTATCGCGCTACCGCCCGAATGGCGAAACTGGTAGACGCATGGGACTTAAAATCCCCCGCTCGTAAGGGCGTGCCGGTTCGATTCCGGCTTCGGGCACCATCTATTTCAAGGGCTTGCACGGTTTTTTGAGTGAGCCTTACTCTGAATCAATTCGCAACTTCAAATACTGCTCCGCAATTTACTTTGTGGGTGAGACCTTCTTGCCCTTGCGATTGCGCGTGCACTGTTCGGTCATCTCCAAAGCGGGAGGGCTAAATGAGCTGGAAGCGTTTTAAGGTGGCGATCCTGTATGTCGGTGCTGTCCTCATGCTCGTGCAGGCCGGGCGACATTTGGCCGATGGTGCTACAAAGCTCGATAACGTGGGGCCCGCAATCATTGCCTTGGGGATCGCCTACTACTTGATCAGGCGAGCAAGAGCGTGTGCCGGATAGCATGGCGGCAACTTGATCTTGATTGATAGATCACACTGTCACTAGTTGTCGAGTAGGCGGGTAAATCAACTCAGCGCTCGGATACTTGGCATGCTCTTGCGGCAGAGAAGGGCTTGCGCCCCTTCAGCATCGATGAATCCGCTATGTGCGTCTATTTGTTGGCGCCCTGATCGCCAGGTATTTGCCGGTGGTTCTTTGGGGAAGTTCACAAGTAGAGGTGGTGAAAAAAGCCTGGTAACTCTAGGCCGAACTATCTGGCAGTAGTGGTACCGTCTACGCTACATCTCTGGAGCCTGCTAGATGAATGGTCAAAGTCCGCCTCACCGCATCGCAACGCCTCTAGTTGCGTCAAGCGCTGAAAGCCCTGCCGTTCACCCACCTGTTTGGCATCGCGGCCCGGACTTGCTGACCCTTGGAAGCACGGGGGCGGCCATTTTGGGTTTCTGCTTTGTGGTGCTTGGGTTGTTGCCGGGCTTGGTGCTGACGCTACTGCTCCTTCTCGGGTTCGAAGCGATCCCAGCTGAACCGAGCAGCGATGGGTCTAGCCTCACAACGTCGTTGTTCATCCAGCTCCTGTGTGGGTCTGTTGTGCTCATGGGGCTGGTCTTCGCGTGGATTTTTTCTGCATCTAGAGTGCTGGCCTTCACGTTCGACGAAAACCAGCAACTGCTTACTCTCACGGTCACCCGTCGCGCTCGCAAGCCCGCCGAAGTGCAAGTGCCATTTAGCGACATCATTTGTATCTGCCCTTACGTGCTCGCCAGTTATGACCGCGATGGCCATTTTAGTGTCGTGTGCCAGGGACCGAGGGGCAAGGAGTTCGTATATCGATTGGCCGAGGGCACTTCTCTGGAGGAGATGGAGTTTCATGCTGCGTGGTTGCGGGGAATGATAGGGGACCGGATGCAGGAACTATTGAATCTGGATAAATGAACGAAGCACGTCTCTCCAGCCACTATCGAGGTGAGGCGGCTCTGCGCTCGACTGGCCGGGGTGTTTCAAACGGATTCTCGAACGGCCTGCACCGGCCGGGACGAGCGCCAATCGGCATGCTTCATAGGGTGCTGATCGCATCCGGGGCTGGACTGTTCAAACTGCTCCACAGGTCGCCAAACTCTGCAATTCGATCGGGCCGGGATCGTGACGGGGTTGCAGAATTTAGGTAACTTGGCATTTTCCATTCATGGACGACGGATTCATGCCAATCACCAAGCCTTTTGCAAAAATCTCCCTGAGCATCTCCCTGCTGGGCCTCGTAGGCGCTAGCCCATTTTCACTGGCGGACGACACCACTCCGGTGAGCGAGTTGCTGCGTAGCGGCTATGAAGTCAAGGCGGCCTACCAGGCGCCAGCACGAGTCGGCCTGGTGCACTTTCTGATCTTGCAAAAAGGTTCGTCGGCGTTCCAGTGCGTGACCTATGGCGCCGAAATAAAGCCACGTTTCCATGACTACTCCAACACCTACTCTTGTGCTCAAATTCAGGACCTGATTCCCACCCAGCCTAACCTCCGGCAATAATCCCCAAGCGTGTTCGTGGCTCCATTGCCCCCCAGCCCTACGGCTAGGACTGGGGAGCTCCAGGCTGCACAGGCTCGGGTAGTTCCCAGTCATCGCGTAGTAATTGGTCCTCTGCTACTTCGTCCCTGGAGCATGATCTATGTGAGCTGACCATGGTCACCAGCTAGCCTTGGCAATTGCCCGGAACTGCTTGAGGAAGCCTGCGTCTGCCCACTCCCGGCGGCTGCCTGAATCCTTGGCTTCGCCCATTCAGCAGGTAGGGCTGCAAGCTCTACACAAGTCAGTTTAGATAAAGGCATGCAGGAGACCATCCATATGCTTTCGGAACGGTCCTACAAAAAGAAGCGGTAGATTCTTAGATCTAAAACCAGGGGGGATTTATATTCTTTCGACTCATTTACTGGGTCGGGATTTAATGCCTTGAAATTTTATAGGTTCTATAGAGTTGCAAGTATTTTTTTACTTTTTCTAATGGTTGATACTGCTTTTGCTATTTCGATAGTTTCAACGAAGAGCGTGTATGAGCCAGCTGGTACTAGATATTATTTTACAGTTTCAAATTGGGGGCCGAATGAATATATTTGTAGCACGGTGAGTAGGAGTAAATGTACTGTGTTAATAGTTGGTGCGCCTGCCCCTGGAGAACATTCTTCCTGGATAGATACGCCTTATCGCTATGAAATTCAGCCGTCCTCGTCACCAGAACTCGTTCTTTATCGATTGCGGGAGAAAGGTTTTTCGATACCACTGCATGGGTCCTTTGTTGTTCCAAGGTGGACTTATGTTCCGAGTACGTTCTGCATTTCCTTGGCTTATTCCGAGGTGAGCAATACTATCGGCGGAGCATACAATTTGTATGGTCCTTGTGTCCGAGTTGTCAAGCCAGCGCTTAAGTGTGATGTGGGTGGAAACAAAACAATTGTTCATGACAATGTCAGTGAACGTGCAATAGATGGTAACGAGGCAGTTACTAACCTGCAGTTGTCATGTACCGGTGCGTCTAGCGTAATCATATATGCGAGCCGGGAAAGTGATTCCCGCGTTAATCTTAGAGCGGATGGCAGCTTGTACTCCAAACTCACGATTGAAGGCAAACCAGCGGCGCAGGGTGCTTCAATCAAAGTGCAGGAGGGCGTATCTACTCCGGTTTTGGTCAAATCAACGCTGTTCAGCAAAGGAGCTGTTGAACCTGGTGAGTTCTCCGGATCTATCGTGCTGAGAATATCTCCACCTTAGTCGGGCCTATTGGCTCTCGAACTTCTGTCTGCCCTCTCGCTGATCTTGTGAATGCTCTGGAGTGGGAAGGCCGCAGTATTTCGCTCGGCATTGGAGCTGCCATTTTTGCTGCCTGCGTTGTCATGGTAAGGGCAGCTTTCTCTCGATAATCGCTGGCTGTATCACTTGCAGTGAGCTGCCGATTCACCAATATCGGTAGTCAGGCGGGTTTCAAGACCGCCTAACTGAAGAGCCCTCGACAAGATCGGGACCTTTGCGTTTTCAGCTCCGTCACATCCATTGCCCCAGGTCGCGTGTGCGATGGGCAGGCCGTTCTTCCTGGTACGGGTCTGGACCCTTCCGGGCAGGAGAGATAGAGCACAGGGCAGATAATACTGGTTGCATATACAGTTTTTTGTTGAGAGAATTTCCCCACTCCGCGGGTGCATAGGAGGTGAATATCAGCTTGATGCTGATTTGCATGCATCCGTGTGAAGGCCTCGAGCCTGGAGCCATCGCCTTTGAGCGACATGAGAGCGGAGTCTTCCGCGACAAATCATTCGACTCAATAGGTCAATCCAAATGAAAAAAACTATCAGTGTTTCCCTGCTCGGTCTCTTGGCGTGTTTTGGTGCCAGCATGAGCGCCTTTGCTGACACAGCCATGTCCTGGAATTTGGCAAGGGATGTAATCCTGGCGAAGGAGAGCGCGCCACCAGGCTCACCTTGGTCGTTTATGCAGAACTTCTCCGGCGTGAACAAGGCTGAAAATTACATCCTATTGCCATACTTCAAAGCCGATTCGTGTAACAACCTCCCAGCTACTTGCTGGATGGACCAAGTTTCTGGGGCGCATGTTTCGGTTCACATGAAACCTTACACCTACACGGCAAACGGCAGCTTTACCATTGCGGCTGGCAACGTGGCCTTTCACCCAGGCCAGAATAGCCAGACGGTTATTCGCTGGACCAGTCCGGTGGTCGGTGAGATCAACATTCTCGGGCGAGTTAACAGTGTTCATGACAGTTGCGGTGATGGCGTGGCTTGGTCTTTGAATCAGGGCGACACGGTTCTTCAGTCGGGTAGCTTGGTCAGAGGCAGCGGCGCGGTCTTCTCGGTCAGCAAAGTGCCTGTCACCCAATCCTCTGCCATTTACTTGGTCCTCGACAAGAAGGCCAACTACGTCTGCGACACCAGCACCATCGACATGTTGATTACCAAGTAAAGGTTACGCTTGGTTGTATCGGGCTTTAGTGGCCTGCTTATTGAAAGCCAAGAGCTTCGAACTTATCGCCTTTGAGCGACATGAAAGCGGAAGCCTCCGCACAAATCATTAAGCTCAATAGGTGAAACTATGTCAGTAGTTAAAGTCGGCAAATTTTTTCGCAACGTAACCATGAATCCGGCGCGTGTTGTGAAAATTGTAGACCCCGCAGAAAACACTCATGGATTGATTATTCAGACTGGTTTGATTAGCCCCTCCAACGGCGCGTTGGGGCTCTACTCGGGCACCTCGGCACCGACCGGTATCGGTGATGAATCCAAGCCCATCATCTTTGCGGGGAACGGCAATACAGCTGCGGGTTCCGGCTCTGAGCTGTTGATGCCTAACCCACTCTTTGTCTCTGCGGGACAAGGCCTGTGGGTCGCTGCAAACGTCCCGGCTGCGGCCGTCGCTCTGACCTGGGATTTGCTTGATTGATCCTGATGCCGTGAAAGCGAGCCCTGCGATTGTGCAGGGCTTTTTCGTTTCCTCTCCCCGCCACGCTCCTTGCTTTAAGCGGGGTTACTGGTGGGCCACTTTTAAGTTGAGCCTTGGGAGGCGAAGGGCCTGGCGCTCACCCAGCCCCGCCCGTAGAGGCGGGGCGCGTGCGATGGAGCAAGGCGTTGCGACCAAGTGCAGATGCAGCGCGAACAGGCTGAAGGTGAGCCTTGCAAGCAAGGACGGGGCAAAGGAGAATGGCCAGCTTTCAATGTTTGTAACTAGAAATAACAAAATAAAATCAATAAGTTACTTTCTGGTTTTTGAGGCGGCATGGAATGCGGAACTGCGTTTGAGCTGAAGTTCACCTCTGGCAAACACACGCCTGTTGCTGACCAACACTCTCGGTTCAGATGTGACCCAGAGCGTTGCTGCGCCGCCTCCGGGATCTGATTTCTACAACAAGGCCAGATGCAAAAATGAACATAAAAGCATTGCTCATCGCTTCGCTGGGGGGGCTCTCGCTGATTCAAGCAACGCTTTCCTTTGCGGACAACACCAATGGCAAGAGTCTCTATGTGCAACGATGTGCCATGTGTCACGGCGCCGATATCAAGGGAACTGGGCCGTTGGCCAATAAGAGCAATCCTCCTACACCCGATCTGACGACCCCTGCTTTCAAAAAACGACTCAATGAGTATCCGGGTGTGATTGTGTCGTCGGTAATACTGCGTCCCAATGGAGACTTGATTCCCAGAACTTTGCGGGAGAACGGTGTGAAGGTGCCCCCGCATGCTTGGAGCGTTAAGGATTTTCGCGATTTGAATCAATACATGAGTGACGTGATTTCAAAGACTCGATGAGGCTTGTATATGCGCAGGTACAGCGTTCCAAGAGCCACTTGCTCCGAGACGGTGGCCAATCAATCTTGGCTTTAGCCTTGAGGCTCATCGCTGCCCGGGTCGGGCTGCACCAGGTGCTGCCAGGGAAATACCTGTCGGGCGAAATTCTTCACGTAACCGCCAGTGGTGGCCTGGATCACCATGATCGGCAGTTTGGGTCGCTGGCGCTGCAGGGCTTCGAGTTGTTCCAGGCTCAGGCAGGTATTGCGCAAGCGCAGCGCCCGCAATGGGTCGCACGCGTGGCTGGCAAACAATCTTTCATAGCTGGCAAAAGACGTGATGGCGTGCTCCTCGCGGTCTTTTGCCCAGCTTTGCTGAAGTGCGCTGGATTCGCTGAAATCCAGGCTGCTCAACCGCGGCAGGTTGCTGGAGCCTGCGAGGTTGTCGATAAAACCCTGGGTGTCGAAATGGGCGCCGATACGCAGTTGCGCAAGGTGTGGCAGGTCGACCTGGAAGAAGTCCGCGTTGGGGGCATTGGGCAGGGTCAGTTCGCTGAGGTACGGGGTCTTTGCTACCCAGCGGGCGATTTCACCGGCTTCTTCCATGATGGTGCCGGCCTTCTGGATCAACGAAGCGTTATGGTCCTGAGGTTCGGTGGGGCGAATCGCCAATGACCTGAGGCGGGGAAATTGCACCGCACTGTCCAGCAAGGGGCTGAACTCCCACTCGCGGGTACCGTTCGCGCCTTCATCGGCACCGGAAAACAGCAGCGAGCTGAGGGTGTCCGCCACGCTCTGCTCTGCCAGGCATTCCAGGGTCCAGGCAAAGGGCTCGTCCCATAGCTCGCCGTAGTACTCCAGATGCAGGCCGTCACGCATCGGCGCCAGGGCCAGGTAGTTGTAGTCGCTGGCCCACAATGGGCCGGCCGGGTCTTCGCCGGTGTCGTCGTGCTCGGCGGCCTGCTCCCGAGTGAACTCATGGATGCGTTGCTGCAGGGCCAGCAGCCGCTGGTAGCCAGGGGAAGACAAGGGATTGGGCATGGGATGGATTCCGCGGGTAACGCAGGCGCGGGCCTGCTGGATAAACGCTGGGCGTGGTGAGGGCCGATCATAACAAAGCGGCGAGGGCGGCCCGCTGTGAAGCGAGCGCTGGGCGGTACACATTTTTCCAACAAATAAACTCTGTCCTCAGGGCCAGGCCGGACGCTAGGATCCGTCGCCGACCTGCCGGCCTAGCGTCTTCCAGGGGCTCCACAGCATGCAATCAAGGCTACTGCCGTCATCAGCAACCGGGCTCGCGCCCAGGGAAATCACCCTGGATGACGCAGCGCTGTTGCAGCGTTTCTTTGTCGAGAACCCGGAGTATTTCCATATCGTCCACGGTGCAGCGCCGCAGCCGGACGAGGCGCGCGACGAGATCGATGATGCACTGCCAGCGGGCTGGTCCTACACCCACAAGTGGAAAATCGGTTACTTCGACAGTGAAGGGCGCCTGCTGGCGTTCGTCAGCATTGTCACCGACCTGTTGGCACAAGGGGTCTGGCACATAGGCCTGTTCATGCTGGCTACCCCCTGTCACGGCAGCTCCCTTGCCCGGCAGTTGCACGCTGAGCTGGAGGCCTGGGCTGCGGGCGAGGGCGCACGCTGGCTGCGCTTGAGCGTGGTCCAGGACAATGCCCGGGCACAGGGTTTCTGGAATGCCTGCGGTTATGCCCAGGTGCGTACCCGTGACGGGATCGAGCTGGGGCGCTTGCAGCACCAGGTGCGGATCATGATCAAGCCCCTGGCCGGGGATGCGCTGGCCGACTACCTGGCCCTGATGCCCCGTGATCGCAGCGAGGAGCAGGTACCTTCCTGACAAGGTGCCAGGAGCACCCGGACGGCGTGACTACCGCAAGGCAACCCCCCCAGCCAGGTGCTAGGCGTGGCTGAGCGACAGCTGGCTGATGATGCAGGCCGAGCCATCCTCCGCCGGAGTGCTGGGGGTGAAATCGATCTGGTTGTAGATCCCGCCATGAAAGTCGAATACCTGGCCATCCCAGTTCGAGTCCAGGGCGTGCGGGGGAGAGCTGGCTTGCTGACCATTGCAACTGGCGCCGATGGTGATCAGCCCAGCGTAGGTGCAGTGGATGCTGAGCTGGAACAGCGCGTCGAGCGGGACGCCGCCGAGCAGCGGTAGCGGCCTGGGGTCGGCGCCGTTGAAGCTCTGGCGCAGGGCATAGGTCAGGGTGCCCTTGTCCCAGAACACCTTGACGGCCGGATTCACGTCATCGCGTACATGCATTTGCGCAACCACCACTTTCTGCGCCGAGTTGACCTTGGTCAGGGTCATCTGCTGGCGATTCCAATGATCGGCGGCGCTGCTCAGGGCCCAGTAGCGGGACTCCTTCCACTCGCAGCGGGTTCGATGGGTGCTCTTGCTCGCCGCGCCCCGGGTCGGCGCGCACAGTTGTATCGAGCCATCTGCCAGGCGCGAGATCACGCTCGGGCATTGGGCCAGGGCGAGGTTGCCGTTGAGCTCCAGTGCCAGCGGGTTGCTGGCCGAGGTGGGCAGTGGGGTGGCGATGTCGAGTGTGCTGATGTCTACCGGCATGTGGAGGTTTCCTTGTCGGGGCGGTCGGTGGGCCAGCGTCCAGGGCGATGCTCGCGGCTGCGGGGCCGCGGCATCAGCGGGAGCTGTTTCCCGGAGCGCCCCCGGAGCCGCTAGACCGCGGTGCCGATGTGACTGTCGACCCCGTTCCTCACCGACCCGCAGTTCTATCTCGAGCTTTGCCGCACCGTGGTCCGAGGGGCTTGATCAGCCTGAACTAAAAACGCCCCTGCCAGTCCCATTGGGCATCTTTGAACGACTGGGGGAACACCATGAAAACTCATCCTGCAATGCTCTGCGCCGCGGTTCTGGCTTCAAGCCAGGCGCTCTTGGCACAGGCTGCCCAGACCACTACCGCCGAGCCGGCCTACCAGAGCCAGGTAGCGCGCTACCAGTGTGAAGGGCAGGTGCGCATCGACGCCGCCTACCTGAACATCGACAACGGCTCCTCGTTTGCCACGCTGTATTACAAGGACCAGTTGATCCCCATGCACATCGCGCGTTCCGCTTCCGGCGCCCTGTACGTGGCGGACGACGAGCAGAATAGCTTCCGCTGGCACACCAAGGGCAAGATGGGGGTGCTCTCGTTCCTGGAGGCGGACCACACCGCCACGGAGCAAACCCTGCTCAAGGACTGCAAGGAGCTCGAGCAGGACTGAAAAACCGCCAACGCACTTTCCCGCGGGCAAAAAAAAGCCCGCGGGGAGTGCGGGCGAACGTAGTTGCTTGAATGAGCGAGGCGACTATACACAGCGCTTTTTCGCTGCTGGGTGAAAGAAGTTTCATCTTGCGCCTCAGGGGGCCGGCCTTGCCCAGTCCCGTACTCGGCCGGCACGCTGGCGTGCTTCGGTTTCAGACGAAGGGCTGGCCGTGAAAGCCCCGTGGCAGACGCTGCAGGCCCGGCAGGGCGATCAGGCGTTCGGTCCAGGCGTTACGCCAGAGTTGGCCGCCATGGCTGGCCTTGGCCTTGCGTGCAGCCCGACGAGCGGCATTGCGCTGGTTGCGTCGGGCCTCCTTGTAGACCTCGGTGTTTCGGCAACTGCGGCATTTGACCCGGTTCAGTTCGCCGGTGGAGGCCAGTTGGGTGCCGTGATGACCGCAGGCCAGATGCCCGGCGACCTTGAAGTGAGTAACCATCGCGTTTCTCCTTCGGAGTGAGTACGGAGCACGCGTCGTGTGTTCGATGCGTCTCCATACTTTTACGACCGCAGGGCACAGGCGACGTTCGTTGTTTTGTCGGCAAACCCCGAGCCACCGGCAGATCTGTTCTAACCTGCTAAGGCGAGTGAAAAATCCCTTCAGGAAGAGAGGTGGGCATGGCAACGCAACAGCAACGCCCTTACGAGCAGGAACGCAGCGATGAGACGGCACCCTACGAGGTTGAACACAAGGAGCCGCCTCCGCAGACCTGGAAGCATCCGGATGATGGCAAAAGCCTGTCGGAACTGGATGAAGAACGTCCCTTGAAACCGTGACCCACAGCCCCGCTCCAGAGCGGGGCTGTCGTTTGTGGCAAAGCCTTGGGCGGGCTCTGTTACCATCCCCGGTTTTGCCGCCCCGAAGCGCCGGGGCGAGTGGTCCGTTCAAGGGAGAAACACATGATTGTCACCACCACCGCCCATATCGAAGGCCGGGAAATTGCCAGCTACCTGGACATCGTCAGCGCCGAATCGGTCCACGGCATCAACGTGGTCCGTGACCTGTTCGCCGGCATGCGCGACTTTTTCGGCGGCCGCTCCCAGACCCTGGAGCGCGCCCTGAAGGAAGCGCGGATACAGGCCACCAATGAAATCAAGGAGCGCGCCCGGCAGTGCAACGCCGATGCGGTGGTCGGCGTGGATTTCGAGATCAGCATGCCGGCAGGACGCGGTGGCATGGTAGTGGTCTTTGCCACCGGCACCGCCGTCAGGCTCAAGTAGCGTTCAACGCCTCCGGGCGTTCAGGGCGCGACCGGGGTGCACAGCTCCACTAAAGTGCCGTCCGGGCAGCGCACATAGGACACCGTCTGCCCCCAGGGCTTGCTTGTGGGGGGCGCCAGTTCCCGGGCACCGTGCTCCAGGGCCCGGGCATGGGCCGCCTGCACGTCTTCGGTGACCAGCCCCAGTTCCATGCCCAGGGGCTTGGGCGAGGAGTGAGCCGCCACATGGCCGGCCGGGAAATTCATTTCTGCCAGGTCATGGTCGGCGAAGGCCAGGGTAGTGCTGCCGGTTTCCAGCTCGCCATAGGTGCCGGATTCGTGGAGAAACCGCCGCTTGAAACCAAAGGCCTGCTCGAAAAAGCGCAAGGAACCTTCGACTTCGGGTACGTAGATGATGGTGTATCCGAACTGCATGGCGTGACGCTCCTGTCCATGGATTGTGAGGCGGCGAATCTAGCACGGGCCTGCGGCTGCGCAGGGCCCGTCGTTGTAAGCCGCTGTTTCATGGCTGCTGCTCCCTGAGGTGCCAGCCCAGGGCCGAGCATTGCAGCTCATGGGTCGGCGCCAGGGCCTGGAGAAAGGCCTGATCGTGGGAGGCCACCACCAGGGCCCCGGGAAAGTCCCGCAGGGCGCATTCGAAGGCCTGCACCGATTCCAGGTCCAGGTGGTTGGTGGGTTCGTCGAGCAACAGCAGTTGGGCTGGGTTGCCGCCCCACAGGGCCAGGGCCAGGGCGGCTTTCAGGCGCTCGCCGCCGCTCAGTTGCGCGCAGGGTTGCAGCACCCGCCGGGCATCCAGTTGCAGGCGTGCCAGGCGGGTACGCAAGGCGCTTTCCTCCAGGGGCGTGGCGGCGTTGCCCAGTTGTTCGAGCAGTGAGTGTGCGGGATCGAGTTGCGCCAGATGCTGATCCAGATAGGCACTGGCTACCGCCACTCGGCATTCGCCGCTCAGTGGCTGCAACTGGCCGGCCAGCAGTTTCAGCAAGGTGGACTTGCCGCAGCCATTGGGACCGACCAGGGCGATGCGCGCCGGGCCGACGACGTTGCAGGTGAGGCGGCTGGCCGGGGCTTGCGGGTCCAGCCAGGGCAGTTGCGCCTGCAGCAGACTGAATACCGGCTGGCCGGCCTGCAAGGTGGTGGCGGGCAGAGTGAGCAAGGTCGGTGACTGCGCGCCGACCCGGGCAAAGGCGTCGCGCACCTGCTCGTCGAGCTCGCTCTTGTGCCCCTGATGGGCGTGGCGTACCTGGCCCATGATGTCCCGCGCGGCGCCGAGCAGCTTGGCCCGTTCGAAGCCTGAGACGTTGGCGGTCTTGGCGTGCCGGCGCGAGGCCGCGGCGTGGCGCTGGATGGTGTCGTGTTCCCGTTGCAGGCGCTTGTGCTCGCGGCTGCGCTGGGTACGCGCATGGTCCAGCGCCGCCTGCGCCGCCTCGCTGTGGGCCTGGCGCTGCGCCTGGTACAGCGCATAGTTGCCGCCATAGACCTGGGCGCCCTGGGGGCCGAGTTCGACGATGCGTTGCACCTGCATGAGCAACTGGCGGTCATGGCTGACCAGGATCAGCCCGCCACGCCAGCCTTGCAGTTGTTCCGTCAGCCAGCGCCGGCCGTGGCGGTCCAGGTGATTGCTGGGCTCGTCGAGCAGCAGCAGGTCGGCGTTGCCCAGCAGGGCGCCGATCAGCACCACCCGGGCCAGTTGGCCGCCGCTGAGGACGTCCGCCGGGCCCTGCGGTTCCACGTGCTCCAGGCCGGCTTCATCCAGGGCCAGGCGTAGGCGCTGGGCCAGGTCCCAGCGATCATCCACCCGGTGCAGGTCTTCCAGGCTGGCGCTGCCGTCGGCCAGGCGCTCCAGGGCGCCCAGCGTCTCGGCGAGGCCGGCGACCTGGGCCACGCTCTGCCCCGGCTGTACCTGCGGGTCCTGAGGCACATAGGCCACGCTGGCAGTGTGGCTGATGCTCCCGGAGGAGGGTTGCAGGTCGCCGGCGATCAGGCGCAGCAGCAGGGACTTGCCCACGCCATTGCGCCCGACGATGGCCGTGGGCAGGCGATCGAAACTCAGGTTCAGGGCATCAAGCAGGGTTTCGCCATTGGCGAATTGATAGGTCAGCTGGTTCAGGGAAACCAGTGCGGGCAGCCGGGTGACGTGAGTCATCAGCACCTCCGGAAAATGTGGCAACAGGCCAATGAGCGCTAGCAGTGCTCATCGCGGATACATTTTTGGAAGGCTTAGTTGTTCACGTCGGCAATCGTCCTTGGACGGGAAAGAAGGTGCGTAGCCTAACCTCAGAATTCTCTGGCTGACAAGTACGCAAATTCGAAGGTGGCCGTCGTCAGGCCTGTTGGGCCTCCTTCGCCAGGCGCCGCAGAAAGTTCGCCAGGCCCGCTTCCTCGGCCTTCAGGCCCTGGCGGGCCCGGGCCTTGGGCAACTGCGCCAACTCACCGAGGACGAAGCGCTCCAGCAGCGCCGGATGGATGTAGCACTTGCGGCACACCGCCGGAGTGTTACCCAGTTCCCGGGCCACTTCCTTGACCGTTGCCACTATGTGTCTCTTCGCCTCGGCCTGGGGCTCCCAAGGCTGCTGGCGCAACCGCTCCAGGGCCAGGACGCTGCCGGCCCAGGTGCGGTAGTCCTTGGCGGTGAAGTCGGCTCCGGTCAGTTGCTGCAGGCAGGCGTTGATGTCCGACGAGCTGACGTGGTGCCGTTGACCGTCTTCGTCCAGGTACTGGAACAGCTGCTGCCCAGGCAACTCCAGGCAGCGCTTGACCACCCGTGCCAGGCGCGGGTCCTTGACGGTGATCTGGTGCTCGACCCCGCTCTTGCCACGGAACTGGAAGTGGATGGCGCTGCCGCTGACCTGTACATGGCGGTTGCGCAACGTGGTCAGGCCGTAGGAGCGATTGTCCCGGGCATACTGGCTGTTGCCCACGCGGATGAGGGTTTCATCCAGCAGCAGGATCAAGGTGGCCATGACCTTTTCCCGGCTGAAGCCGGGCACCGCCAATTGCGCCTGCAACTGCCGGCGCAGCTTGGGCAAGGCGTTGCCGAACGCCAGCAGGCGGGCGTACTTGTCACCGTCGCGCACTTCGCGCCAACGCGGGTGGTAGCGGTACTGCTTGCGGCCCCTTGCGTCGCGGCCGGTGGCCTGCAGATGGCCCTTGGGGTCGGGGCAGATCCACACCTCAGCGTAGGCCGGGGGAATCGCCAGGGCGTTGATCCGCTGTACCTCGGCGGCCTGGGTGAGGCGCTGGCCCTGGGCGTCGTAGTAGACGAACTTGCCCCGCAGCTTGCGCCGCCGGATGCCCGGCTGGCGGTCGTCGGTGTAGTGCAGGTCGGCGGGCAGGGCGGGAGTATCGCAAGCGTCGGGCATGGCGGCAGGTCCTGGGCAAAGTGCGGGCCGGTAGACCATGGACCGCGGCCTCGGCCAAGGGTGCCGATTTTCTCTGCGGGTTACGCCAGGACGGCCACTGCCTTGATCTGTGCCCAGAGTTGCTGCCCGGGGTGCAGGCTCAACTGGTCCCGGGAGAAGCGGGTGATGCGCGCCAGCAACGGGCTGCCCGCCACGTCCAGACGCACCAGCACATGGGCGGCGTTGTCCGCGGGGATTTCGTCGCGCACCGTTACCGGCAGGCGGTTGAGGATGCTGCTGTGCTCGCTGTCCTGCAGGCTCAGGCTGACGTCCCGGGCCTGGACCTTGAACCGCAAGGCCTTGCCCAGTGCCAGAGGCTCGTGGGCCACGCGGATAGTCAGCTGGCTGCCGGGCAGTTGCAGGGTCAGCAACTGGTAGTCCGGGTCGTAATGGCTGACCCGGCCTTCCACCACCACGCCCGCGTCGTCACCCAGGGCCAGGGGCAGGTCCAGGCGCGCCAGGGTCTCGCCCACGGGGCCGCTGGCCAGGGCCCGGCCATCGCTGAGCAGGACGATATGGTCGGCCAGGCGCGCCACTTCATCCTGGGAGTGGCTGACGTACAGCACCGGGATATCCAGCTCGTCGTGCAAGCGTTCCAGGTAGGGCAGGATCTCGCTTTTGCGTTTCGAATCCAGGGCCGCCAGGGGCTCGTCCATCAGCAGCAGCCGCGGGCTGGTGAGCAGTGCCCGGGCAATGCCGATGCGCTGGCGCTCGCCGCCGGAAAGGTGCTGCGGGTGGCGCTGCAGCAGGTGGCCGATGCCCAGCAGTTCACTGGCCTGGGCCATGTCCACCCGGCGTTGTGCCTTGGCAATGCGCCGCAGGCCGAATTCCAGGTTGGCTTGCACGGACAGGTGGGCGAACAGGCTGGCCTCCTGGAACACATAGCCCAGGGAGCGCTTGTGGGGCGGGACGAACAGCTTGCGCTGGCTGTCCTGCCAGACTTCGTCGTTGATCTGGATGCGCCCGCGGCCGGCTTTTTCCAGGCCAGCGATGCAGCGCAGGCAGGTGGTCTTGCCCGAGCCCGAATGTCCATACAAGGCTGTTACCCCGCGCCCTGGCAGTTGCAGGTCGAGATCCAGGGCGAAGTCCTGGTAGCCCAGGTGCAGCTTGACGTGAATGCTCATCGGCTCAGCTCCAGCCGGCTTTGGTCTTGCGGCTGGAGTACAGCGCCAGCAGCACCAGGAACGAGAACACCAGCATGGCCCCGGCCAGCCAGTGGGCCTGGGCGTATTCCATGGCCTCGACGTGATCGTAGATCTGCACCGAGACCACTCGGGTCTTGTTGGGGATGTTGCCGCCGATCATCAGCACCACGCCGAACTCGCCGACGGTGTGGGCAAAGCCGAGGATCGAGGCTGTGATGAAGCCTGGCCGCGCCAGGGGCAGGATCACCGTGAAAAAGGTGTCCCAGGGGTTGGCGCGCAGGGTTGCGGCCACTTCCAGGGGACGGCTGCCAATGGCAGAAAAGGCATTTTGCAACGGCTGTACCACGAAGGGCATGGAGTAGATCACCGAGCCCAGCACCAGGCCGGCAAAACTGAACGTCAGGGTGCCCAGCCCCAGGGACTGGGTGAACTGGCCGAAGAAGCCGTTGGGCCCCAGGGCCAGCAACAGGTAGAAACCTATCACCGTGGGTGGCAGCACCAGGGGCAGAGCCACCACGGCGCCGATCGGCCCCCGCAGCCAGGAGCGGGTGCGCGACAGCCACAGGGCTATCGGAGTGCCGACCACCAGCAGGATCAGCGTGGTCAGGGACGCCAGCTTGAGGGTCAGCCAGATGGCGGAAAAATCGGCACTCGACAGGCTCATTTACAGTTGGTAGCCGTAGGACTTGATCACCGCGGCGGCTTTTGGCCCCTTGAGGTAGTCCACCAGTGCCTTGGCGGCCGGGTTGTCCTTGCCCTTGTTGAGGATGACCGCGTCCTGCTTGATCGGGTCGTGCATCTGGGCCGGGACGATCCAGGCCGAACCGCTGGTGACCTTGCCGTCCTTGTAGATCTGCGACAGGGCAACGAAGCCCAGCTCGGCATTGCCGGTGGAAACGAACTGATAGGCCTGGGTGATGTTCTGGCCTTCGACGATCTTGTCCTTGACCTTGTCGGTCAGGCCCAGCTTGGCCAGTACCTGGGTTGCGGCCAGGCCGTAAGGCGCGGCTTTCGGGTTGGCGATGGACAGATGCTGGTACTGGTTGTCCTTGAGCACCTGGCCCTTGGCGTCGACGTAGCCGTCCTTGGCCGACCACAGGGCCAGGGTGCCGATGGCGTAGGTGAAGCGCGAGCCCTTGACGATGTCGCCTTCGCTTTCGAGCTTTTGCGGGGTGCTGTCGTCGGCCGAGAGGAAGACTTCAAAAGGCGCGCCGTTCTTGATCTGGGTATAGAACTGTCCGGTAGCGCCGTAGGCGGCCACCAGTTTGTGCCCGGTGTCTTTCTCGAAGTCGGCGGCAATCGCCTGGATCGGTGCGGTGAAGTTGGCGGCCACCGCGACCTGTACTTCATCGGCCTGGGCCGAACCCAGGGCGAAGACAGCGAGCAGGGCGGCGAGGCAAGTCGGGGCAAAACCTGAGGCGCGAAGGTTCATCAAACAGCTCCATTGGGGGGACGGATGCGTTGGGCAGTGAGTTATTGGAAGGGGCCTGCACCAAGGCGAGGGGGAATCGCTATATAGCGGAATATATAGCGATTTGTCGATGAACGGAACTCTGTTGCCAGCGCTTGTTGCCCGGGCCGCGATGTGGATCGCGGCTCTAGTGAATCAGCGTCTGCGCAGTTGTGCCAGGGTTTGTTCGGCCAGGCGCAGGGTCAATTCGTAGGCGGGCAGTTCCACCCCCAGGCGCAGGGCCTGGCCGGACCAGAGGTTGGCGAAGTCCGCCTCGTCCTTGGCACGCAGCGGCATCAAGGCGCCGCCGGCCCGGGGGAAGGCCGGCGCCAACGGGCTGATGGGGCCGATTTCGCGCATGACGCGGTTGACGATGCCCCGGGCCGGGCGCCCGGTGAACAGGTTGGTCAACGCGGTTTCGCTTTCCTTGGCGTGGCGCAGGGCATGGTGGTGGGCGGCGCTGACCTTGGCTTCCGGGGTGAACAGGTAAGCGGTGCCCAGTTGCACCGCCGAGGCTCCCAGGGCCAGCGCCGCGACGATGCCCCGGGCATCGCCGATGCCGCCGGCGGCAATCACCGGCAGTTGCACCGCGTCGACGATCTGCGGCACCAGGGCCATGGTGCCGACCTGGCTGTTGAGATCGTCGCCGAGGAAGATTGCCCGGTGGCCGCCGGCTTCGTAGCCCATGGCGATGATCGCGTCGCAGCCGCGCTCCTCCAGCCAGAGCGCTTCATCGACGGTGCTGGCCGAGGACAGCACCTTGGCTCCGGTGGCCTTGACCCGGGCCAGCAACGAAGGCTCTGGAAGGCCGAAGTGGAAACTCACGACTTCAGGGCGCAACTCTTCCACCAGTTGGCAGGTGCTCTCATCGAAGGGCGCGCGGTTGCTGACCGGGGTCGGAGCATCGAAGTCGGCGCCCAGCTCGCGATAGTAGGGCTCCAGGGCGTTCTTCCAGCGTTGCTCGTGTTCGGCATCGACGGGCTGCACCTGGTGGCAGAAGAAATTCAGGTTCAATGGGTTCTGCGTGGCTGAGCGAATCACCTGTACTTCCTGGCGGATCTGCCCGGCGTCGAGCATGGCGCAGGGCAGGGAGCCCAGAGCACCGGCCCGGGAGGCGCCGATCACCATGGCGGAGCCGGAGGGGCCGGCCATGGGCGCTTGGATGATGGGCAGGGCGATACCCAGCAGGTCTAAGAGGCGGCGATCAGTCCATTGGCTCATTTGCGGGAATTCTCCGTCGGCAGGTTTAGACGATGCAGCCCGTGGTTTTTATCAGGAGATGGCGCCCCGAGGCCAGCTGACTTTTCCACGGGGCTCGATTCCAGGCCTTTGCAACCGATACGGCGGCCGCTGCCGACGGCTGTCGGCGGCGTCGATCCGGCGCTAGACTGCGGCGGATATTTTTCCTCATCGCACCCCTCAAGGAAGGCTGGCCATGGATGTAAAACTGCGTGAAGTACTGCCGTTCAGCGTTGCAGGCCTGCAAGTAAGGACCCTCAACGCCGCCGAGCAACAGGCCGACAGCGCCCGGATCGGGCCGATGTGGCAGCGCTTCTATGTCGAGGGGCTGTTCGACAAGATCAGCCCTCGCCAGGCTGATTCGTTCGTCTACGGCGTCTATTCCAACTACGAGTCCGATGCCAGCGGGCACTTCGACGTGACCGCCGGCGTGGCGCTGGAAGGTGCCTGCGCCGACTACCCGAGCGTGGCTGTCCAGGGCGGGGACTACCTGGTGTTCAGTGCCAAGGGCGCTATGCCCGATTGCGTGATCCAGACCTGGGGGCTGATCTGGGCCTACTTCCAGGACAACCCCCAGGTCCGGCGCGCCTTCGCCACGGATTTCGAGGTCTACACCAGTGCCGATTCGGTGGCGATCTACATCGGCATCGAGGCCTCGCAGGCCGCTTCGCGCTCCAGCAACTGACGCTTGCGTTCCACACCCCAGCGGTAGCCCGAAAGGCTGCCGTCGCTGCGTACCACCCGGTGGCAGGGAATGGCCACCGCCAGGCTGTTGGCCGCGCAGGCCTGGGCCACGGCGCGCATGGACTTGGGCGCGCCAATGCGCTGGGCAATTTCGGCGTAACTGGCGGTGCTGCCCAGAGGAATGCTCCTCAGGGCCTGCCATACCCGCTCCTGGAACACCGTGCCCTGCAGATCCAGGGGCAGGTCCAGGCCAATGGCCGGGGCCTCGATAAACCCCACTACCTGGGCGACCAGGCGCTCGAAATCGCGGTCGGCACCGATCAGGTTGGCCCGGGGGAACTTGTCCTGCAGTTGCTCCAGCAGCGGGCCGGGTTCATCCCCCAGGAGAATCGCACACACACCGCGCGCGCTTTGCGCCACCAGTATTGCCCCCAGGGAACACTGGCCGAGGGCGAAGCGGATATCGGTGTTGGGGCCGCCGGCGCGGTAGTCGCTGGGCGTCATGCCCAGCAACTGGTCGGCCGCTTCGTAGAAACGGCTGTTGGAGTTGAAGCCGGCGTCATACAGGGCTTCGGTGACCGACTGGCCGCGTTCCAGGTGGGAGCGTACCTTGCGTGAGCGTTGCGCGTTGGCATAGGCCCGGGGGGTCAGCCCGGTGGCGGCCTTGAACACTCGGTGAAAGTGATAGCTGCTCATGCCGGCCTGCTGCGCCAGCTGGCCCAGGCTGGGCGGTGTTTCGGCGCCCTCGATCTGCCGGCAGGCCAGCGCCACCAGCGTGGCATGGTGCGCCGCGACCTGGGTCTGGTCACTGGCCAGGCGCTTGCTCGGGCGGTAGCCGGCGGCTTCGGCTTGCTCGGCGCTGTCGAAGAATTCGACATTCTCGGCCTTGGGCAAGCGCGACAGGCTGCTGGGGCGGCAATAGACGCCGGTGGTGCGCACGGCGTAGACAAAGCTGGCGTCGGCGCTGGCATCGCGCTTGAGCACGGCTTGCCAGCGGGGGTCCTGTTCGATGCGGTGCTTGCGCGACAAGGCGGTCATGGTCGGTACTCGGTAAGCGGTGGCGGCCAGATTAACCAAGCTGGGGCCGTTCGGCACTCCGGGCCTTGCGCTTGAATTCTCAACGTCAGCCGGCCCGGCGCAAGGTCAGGTTGATCCGTTGCTGGCCCAACAGCGGGTGGTGGCCGTCCTTGAGGGCCAGCACTCCGTGATAGCGCAGGCGGTCGACGCCGCCCCAGACCACCACATCGCCATGCAGCAGCGCGACCCGCTGGCTCTTGTCGCTGCGCTGCCGGCCGCCGAAGAGAAAGATCGCCGGCAGGCCCAGGGACAGGGACACGATAGGGGCCGAGTAGTCGCGCTCGTTCTTGTCCTGATGCAGTGACATCTTTGCCCCCGGCCGGTAGCAGTTGATCAGGCAGGAGTCCGGGGCGAACCCGGGAAAGCCGGCCGCCTCGGCCGCGGCTTCGGCCAGCTCCTGGAATACCTTGGGCAGTGCTGGCCAGGGGCGCTGGCTTTGCGGGTCGATGGGGCTGTAGCGGTAGCCGCTGCGGTCGGTGGTCCAGCCCAGTTGCCCGCAACTGCTGAGGCCCACCGACATGGTGAAGCCGCCGGGCGTCTGCATCTGGCGAAAGGGTGCGGCGGCGAGCACGGCATCGAGTTGCGGCAGCAGCGCTTCGACCCAGGGCAGGGCGAAGCCGCGCAATACCCGGGATTGTGGGCCCAGGACCTCGACGCGGGCAGGCTGCTGCAGGTCGCTGTCACTGAACAGCCCGAGGGTGGCTGGGCCGCCATCATTACAGTGCATCGTGAAAAATCACTCCAAGGGTATGGCGCTGGCCACTGTGAACGCGGCTGACACCGTGGCGCAAGGTCACCCGATAGTGCCCGCGCGCTCCGGCTACCGGGCGATGATGCACGGCGAAAACCAGCCCATCACCCTGCTTCAGACCAATGACCTGCGGCCGCGATTGCATGCGTGGGCGCTGTTCGGTGAGCACCAGTTCACCGCCGCTGAAGTCGCTTCCCGGCTGCGACAACAGGAAGGCCACTTGCAAGGGGAATACATGCTCGCCGTACAGATCCTGGTGCAGGCAGTTGTAGTCCCCGGGGCCGTATTGCAGCAGCAAGGGCGTCGGGCGCATCTGCCCGGCGTCGTGGCAGCGCTGGATGAAGGCGGCGTGTTGCATCGGATATTGGACGTCGATGTTCATCAGGCGGTTCCAGCGGTTGGCCTGGTCCACCAGGCGCGGGTAGAGCAACTGGCGCAATTGCGCCACGGGCTCCGGCAGCGGATAGCCAAAATACTGGTACTGGCCACGGCCAAAACCATGGCGGGCCATGATCACTTTCGAGCGAAACAACTCGGGGCTCTGGTAAAGCCGGCTCAGGGCCTGGCATTGCGCTGGGGTCAACAGGCCTTCGAGGCGGGCGCAGCCATCCTGGTCGAGGGCCTGCTCGATGCGGGCCCAATCCAGTTGTTGCAAGCGATCGTGTAGCGAGGGGGCAGGCATGGCGGGAGTGTCCTGGGCGGTAGGGAACCCGGCCAGTCTGCGGCACGGTTGGCCGCCGAACACTCCGTTGCTTGCGCTTGAATCGGTGGTGCGCAGCGGCGCTCTACAAGGCCTTGCTGACGCTGACGTCGCTGATGACATCGTCGGACTGGCCATGCAGCGCCTCGAGGGCGGCCCGGGCTTCTTCCTCGGAGCCGGTCTGCAGCTGGGCGAATTCGAAGCGGCGCTCACCGTTGAGCTTGTATTTGATGACGTACTTGGTGGTCTGGGGCACGGGGCTACCTGTTGTCGCGAGGGGAGGGCTTAGCGCAGTTTCGAGCTGGAGCGGCGAATGATGCGGATCGAATGCGTCAGGTTCGGCTTGCGGGTCACGCTGATGGGCCGACGGTTGACGGTGTCGATGGTGATGTTCCAGAAACCGGTGCTGGGGGCGGTGATCTTCGCCGGGAACTTGTCGAAGGCGCCGCCGTGATAGGTATGACGGCCGCCGTTCTTGAAGCTGCGGAAGTTGGCGTCGCTCATCAGGCGAATGTTGCAGACCTGGGAGCATTCGATGACGACGATATCGTCTTCGTTCAGGTGCTCGCGCTGGTGGATGAATTTCATGGGCGCCTCCAGAAGGGCTATAGCTACAAAAGCAAAAAAACGTTTGCGTGGGCGGTAACGCAGTTTATCAGGCCCAAAGGAGTATTATTCGGCCCCGGCGTCGAGCTTTGACAATTTAAAACAGTTATTTGGATTTTTATCGGCGATAAAGCCGTGCCTCCGGAGAAAAACGGCGCCTTTGCTGTCGGAGGGACTTTATTGGAGATTTTTATATGAAGCGCTGGGTGTGGGTTCTGGTCTTGGCCATCGGCGGTTGCGCAAGCGTCTCGGACATCAACCAGACACCGCCAACCCTGAGCGTGATTTCCGGCAAGAAGCCTCAGGAATACGCCAAGTGCCTGGCCGACAAGCTCTCCGGCAGCCGCGGCGCGCTGCAGGTCGAGCCGCACAAGGACGGCTTTCGGGTACTAGTGCCCCAGAGCCTGTCGCCGGCCCCGGCTGCAGTGTTCTACATTGAGGCGCGTTCCGGTGGCAGCAGCATCAAGCTGCACGAGCAGATGAGCAACAACCCCTTGCGCCCTCAGGATGTGCGCAAGGCCGGTGAAGACTGTATCTCCGGCTAAGCCGTTGCTCCCTGCGGGTGACCGGCCCCGGTTACCCGCTTGCATCCCTTCTCCAGACTTTGCCCCAGGCCCCGGGTAGCGCCGCCAAGCGCGGCCCGGGGCTGCTTTTGCGTGGGCAGAAGCCTTGTTGCACTGCGGCGATTAGCCGCTTTTTTTCGCCTGGTAAAACCTTGTTTTGCTGTTCGGTATTCGATAGGCGCGGGGCAATTTCGCGTTGTCCCGGTGGATCAATTGACCTACTATTTGTGTGCTTATGCCATGCAGGTCTAAGCATATAACTAGAATAATGGAGTCCATATGATCCCACTGGATCGAATGCTATTGAGTGGCCTGATGCTGCTGTTGGTTCAAACTGCCCATGCCGTGGAGGGGCAGAAAGTCTTTACCCAGGGAGGCGCCCAGCCGGGGGCGACGGCTTGCCTGGCCTGCCATGGCGCCGATGGCATGGGCCTGGCTCCGGCCGGGTTTCCACGCCTTGCCGGGTTGCCAGCGGGATATCTGGGCAAGCAGTTGCACGACTTTCGCAGCGGCGCCCGCACCAGCCCTGTGATGCAACCGCTGGCCAAGGCCTTGAGTGAGGAGGAAATCACCGCGGTCACCACGACCCTGGCCGCCATGCCTGCGCCCAAGCTGGCTCCTGTCAGCCGTAGCCAGGTGGCCACCAGTGTCGGTGAGCGCCTGGCCCTGCGTGGAGCCTGGGAACGGCAAGTGCCCGAGTGCGTCAGTTGCCACGGACCGGGTGGCGTGGGCGTCGGTACCGCCTTCCCACCCCTGGCCGGGCAGCCTGCCCGCTACCTGGTGGCACAGCTCAACGCCTGGCGTGAAGGTACCCGCCACAACGACCCCAATGACCTGATGGGGCACATCGCCAAATCCCTGAGCGCCGAAGAAGTGGCTGCCGTGGCGGACTACTTTGCAACCTTGAACTCCCAGGAGGCGCGCCCATGAAACTATTGATTCCAGGGGCGCTGCTGAGCCTGCTCGCGATCCAGGTCCAGGCGGCCACCATCGCCATGGAGGACCAGTCGCAGATCCCGGCGCCGAGCGCTTCCGCCCATGTCGAGTACTTCAAGCCGCCGGCTGAAAGCGAGCTGCCGGACAACGCCTACGGCAAACTGGTACGCGAAGGCTACGCCCTGTTCGTCGATACCAAGCGCCTGGCGCCGCAGTTCGTTGGCAACGGCCTCAATTGCAGCAATTGCCACCTTGATCAGGGTCGCCTGGCCAACTCGGCGCCACTGTGGGGCGCGTACCCGATGTACCCGGCCTATCGCAAGAAGAACGACAAGGTGAATACCTTTGCCGAGCGCCTGCAAGGCTGTTTTCAGTTCAGCATGAACGGTGGCAAGCCGCCGGCGGCGGACAGTCCGCAGATTACCGCGCTGTCGGTGTATGCCTACTGGCTGGCGAGCAAGGCGCCGCTGGGCGTCGAGCTGCCCGGGCGCGGGTATCCCGACGTGGCGCAGCCCGCCAAAGGCTACGACCTCAAGCAGGGTGCGGCGGTGTATCAGGCGCAGTGTGCGGTTTGCCACGGTGACAACGGCCAGGGCCAGAAGGCCGGTGCGGATTACGTGATGCCGCCACTCTGGGGCAAGGATTCCTACAACTGGGGTGCAGGAATGCACCGGATCAATACTGCGGCGTCCTTCATCAAGCACAACATGCCTCTGGGCAAGGGCGGCAGCCTGAGCGATCAGCAGGCCTGGGACGTGGCGGCGTTCGTCAACAGCCACGAGCGGCCGCAGGACCCGCGCCTGGTGGAGGGTTCCATCGAGAAGACCCGGGTCAAGTTCCACGCCAATGATGGGGTGAATTTGTACGGTCAGACGGTAGAAGGCGTGCTGATAGGCCAGGGCATCCGATAAACTAGCGCCCATTGTTGCCGGTGCCGCCCGGGCTCACGCCTGGGCGGCATCGATTTTTTGGGGGAAAGCATGAAGCGGGAAGATGTCAGGGCAAAGCATGCAGAGGGCTTGATCTCTGCCACCCACGTGATCCAGAACCCGGCCAATTCAGGGGAATGGATTGTGTTTTTCAAGAAGAGCGCCGGGCGCAGCTATTTTCTGGTGGACGACAGCGACGAGGTGGAATCTTTCTGCCGTCTCGACGACCTGATCGAAACTATTCGTGGCCTGGGCATCAAGTTCGCCGAAATTCATATGTAGAGGGCGTGCGCCTTCTACTTGCAGACCACTACCACGCTGCGGCTCTTATAGTTGCCAACATCGACGCCGAGGGTCTTGTCGCTTTCCTTGGTGGCGGGCGTGCCGACAGTGCTGACGATCCGATAGCCGGTGCCGGCGCAGGACGCCTCGGCTTTCTCGTAACAGCTGGCCCAGGAGCTGGCCTCGCCAGAGCAATCGATGCTCAGGCCTTGTTCGCCATTGGCCAGGTAGGTATTGGAGGCGGTGGCACATCCACTCAGGGCCAGTACTGCGGTGACAGTGAAAAGTCTGTTCATGGGGGATTTCGTCATCTGAGGGGGAGGGGGTGAAGTGGCCGTGCATGCCAGTGGCGATGCTATAGCTAATGGCCATTTCGGTACAGCACGTCACCTTAGTCCTCCGCGGGCCTGCAAAAGTGCCGCAGCCCCTCTGGGTGAGGGGGTTGTGGTGCCTGCGGGTGAACATCGCCAGGGCGAAAACGGTGCCATCATGGAGTTCGGATGGCCCGCCTTGGCCGTTGAGTCGAGGGTGTGCCTGGCCGATGCCTGGGGCATTCCGGCAACCCTGTGCAGGTGCCGGTTTACAAGCGCTGCGCGGTGATGGAGGTTTACCTGGCAGGCTATCTGGAGGATGCTGCGGAACTATCTGGCACTTTATTTCTCTATGATGGCAGCGGTTAGCCAGCGCGGGGCATTGTAAGGCGCTCGCGCCCTCATTAGACTGCGCCGAAACTCGTACACACAGCCTTTTTAAGGACTCATATGATCAAGAAATGCTTGTTCCCAGCAGCCGGTTACGGTACTCGCTTCCTGCCAGCGACTAAAGCCATGCCTAAAGAAATGCTGCCGGTGGTGAACAAGCCACTGATCCAGTACGGCGTTGAAGAAGCGCTGGATGCCGGATTGAATGAAATCTCCATCGTGACCGGCCGCGGCAAGCGCGCCCTCGAAGACCACTTCGACATCAGTTACGAGCTGGAAAACCAGATCAAGGGCACCGACAAGGAGAAATACCTGGTCGGTATCCGCAAGCTGCTGGACGAGTGCTCGTTCTCCTACACTCGCCAGACCGAAATGAAAGGCCTGGGCCACGCCATTCTGACTGGCCGCCCGCTGATCGGTGACGAACCCTTCGCCGTGGTGCTGGCGGACGACCTGTGCGTCAACCTCGAAGGCGACGGCGTACTGACCCAGATGGTCAAGCTGTACAAGCAGTTCCGCTGCTCGATCGTGGCCATCCAGGAAGTCGATCCGCAGGAAACCAACAAGTACGGCGTGATTGCTGGCGAGATGATCCGTGACGACATCTACCGCGTTCACAGCATGGTCGAGAAGCCAAAGCCGGAAGACGCACCGTCGAACCTGGCGATCATCGGTCGTTACATCCTGACTCCGGACATCTTTGACCTGATCGAGCAGACCGAGCCGGGCAAGGGTGGCGAGATCCAGATCACCGACGCCCTGATGAAGCAGGCACAGAACGGCTGCGTGATGGCCTACAAGTTCAAGGGCAAGCGTTTCGACTGCGGTGGTGCCGAAGGCTATATCGACGCAACCAACTTCTGCTTCGAGAACTTCTACAAGACCGGCAAGGCTTACTGATAGCCGCTGCACGGGTTTTTCGGAAAAGCCACCTTCGGGTGGCTTTTTCATTTGTCGCCCTTATGTAGACCTCTGCGCTGACCCGATCGCCATCTGCGGTTATGCTTGTCAGCCTGCCTGGGAGAGTGAAATGGCCTACGATTTTGATCTTTATGTAATTGGTGCCGGTTCCGGCGGTGTGCGCTGCGCGCGATTCGCGGCGGGTTTTGGCGCGAAGGTCGCGGTCGCTGAAAGCCGCTATCTGGGCGGTACCTGTGTCAACGTCGGCTGCGTGCCGAAAAAGCTGCTGGTGTACGGCGCGCACTTCGCCGAAGACTTCGAGCAGGCCTCGGGTTTCGGCTGGTCCCTGGGTGAGGCGAATTTCGATTGGGCGACCCTGATCGCCAACAAGGATCGCGAAATCAATCGCCTCAACGGCATCTACCGCAATCTGCTGGTCAACAGCGGCGTGACACTGCATGAAGGCCACGCCAAGCTGATCGATCCGCAGCAGGTAGAGGTCAACGGCCAACGCTACAGCGCCAAGCACATCCTCATTGCCACCGGCGGCTGGCCACAGATCCCGGATATCCCGGGGCGTGAGCATGCCATCAGTTCCAACGAGGCCTTCTTCCTCAAGGAGCTGCCCAAGCGCGTGCTGGTGGTGGGCGGTGGCTACATCGCGGTGGAGTTTGCCGGGATCTTCCATGGCCTGGGCGCCGATACCCAGCTGTTGTATCGCGGTGAGCTGTTCCTGCGCGGTTTCGACGGCGCAGTGCGCAAGCACTTGCAGGAGGAACTGACCAAGCGTGGTTTGGGCCTGCAGTTCAATGCCGACATCGAGCGCATCGACAAGCAGGCCGACGGCAGTCTTGAGGTCACCCTCAAGGATGGTCGCAAGCTGGCCGCCGATTGTGTGTTCTATGCCACCGGGCGCCGGCCGATGCTGGACAACCTGGGGCTGGAGAATACCGGCGTGAAGCTCGACAAGCGCGGTTTCATCGAAGTGGACGAGCAGTATCAGAGCAGTGAGCCGTCGATCCTGGCGATTGGCGATGTCATCGGCCGCGTGCAACTGACGCCGGTGGCCCTGGCCGAGGGCATGGCCGTGGCTCGGCGCCTGTTCAAGCCCGAGCAGTACCGTCCCGTGGATTACCAGATGATTCCTACGGCGGTGTTCAGCCTGCCGAACATCGGTACCGTCGGCCTCACCGAAGAGCAGGCGCGAGAAGCGGGGCATAAGGTGCAGATTTTCGAGAGCCGCTTCCGGCCGATGAAACTGACCCTGACCGACTGCCAGGAACGCACCCTGATGAAGCTGGTGGTGGACGCCGACAGCGACAAGGTCCTGGGGTGCCACATGGTCGGCCCGGATGCCGGTGAAATCGTTCAGGGCCTGGCAATTGCCCTGAAGGCGGGGGCGACCAAGCGCGACTTCGACGAAACCATCGGCGTGCACCCGACGGCCGCCGAAGAGTTCGTCACCATGCGTACGCCTGTCGCGGGCTGATCAAGCCTTCGCAGGTGCGTCTGGCTGGGCCTTGGTGGCAGCAGCCAGGCGCAACGCCTCCAGGCCGGCCTCGGCCTTGGTGGCGCGCAACTCCATCTCCTTGCTCGATCGAGCCTGTTTCCTGGTTTGTTCCTTGAGTGCCTGAACTTCTTCCTGGGCAACGCGCAGGCGCTCCTGGAGCAGGGTGCTTTCGCTGTCCTGGCGGGCGACCTGTTCGCTCAGGCGGGCCTGTAGCGCCGAGTTCTTGCTGGCGGCATCCTGGGCTTGCTTGAGCTCTTTGTGGATGGCGCGCTGTTCGCTGAGCAGGCGCTCGTTATCGCGATGCAGTTGGGTGATCTCGTCCTGGCGTACCAGCGCGCTCTGTTGGGCCTGGCGCAGCTCCATCTGGATCTGTTGCAACTGCCCTTCGTGGCGGCGCTGCTCCTGTTCGCGCTGTTCCTTGCTGGCCGCGCGGTAGTGCTCCAGGGCGTCCCGGGCATGCAGGTGCTTTTCCTCCAGGGAGTGGATCTGCTGCTCCTTGTCCTCCAGCCGCAGCTCAAGGCCCTTGAGTGCCTGGTTGAGTTCGGCGTTGCGGGTCTGTTCGCTCTGCAGCATGGAGCGAGTGTCTTGCAGGGCGGCGCTTTCCCCGGCCAGGGCGCTGGCCTGAATCTGCAACTGCTGTTGCAACTGCTCCTGAAGCTGGTGGGCTTCGTTCAACTGGTGTTCCAGCACCTGCTTCTGTTCTTCGAAGTGGGCGAGGGCTTGCTCCAGGGGTTCCTGGGCCTGCTCCTGCAGACGTTGCGCCAGGCGCCCCACCAGTTCGCCCAGCTCTTGGTCCAGGGGCGCAGGGCCGCTGTCACGCCGGCTGGCGCCGTCATCCAGCTCCTTGAGATAGCGGTGGATGGTGGTTTTCGAGCCGGTATTGCCCATTTCGATGCGTACTGCGTCGATGCTGGGGTGTTCGCCGCGGGCAAGAATCGCCTGACGCGCTTTCTTCACCACCGCCTTGTTTATACCTCCGCGAGCCATGCATCCTCCGACGATTTAGTACTGTGTTACGTGGTATGTAATTACATTGAATTGTACAGCAGATGTGAAATTATCAAAAGCCTGAAACTGACATGGGATATTATGGTATTACCCCGTGTGATGGGCGCTGAGGGCGGTTTTCGCCAGCCATCGCCGTACATTTGCCTGAGTTGAGCTGCCATGAGCGAGCTGGATCGTTATCTGCAAGCCGCCACCCGCGACAACACCCGTCGCAGCTATCGGGCGGCCATCGAGCATTTCGAAGTGCAGTGGGGCGGTTTCCTTCCGGCTACGGCCGAAAGCGTGGCCCGCTACCTGGCCGCCTATGCCGGTGAGCTGTCGATCAATACCCTGCGGTTGCGCCTGTCGGCCCTGGCCCAGTGGCACAGCAGCCAGGGCTTTGCCGACCCGACCAAGGCACCGGTGGTGCGCCAGGTGTTCAAGGGCATCCGTGCGCTGCACCCGGTACAGGAAAAACAGGCGCAACCCTTGGAGCTGCAGCACCTGGAACAGGTCGTCGCCTGGCTAGATGAGGAGGTGGCGAGTGCCGCAGCTGAACAGCGCCAGGGGGATCTGTTACGTGCCCGGCGTGATCGGGCGCTGATCTTGCTGGGCTTCTGGCGCGGCTTTCGCAGTGATGAGCTGTGCCGCTTGCAGATCGAGCATGTGCAAGCGGTGGCCGGGTCGGGCATCAGCCTCTACCTGCCCCGCAGCAAGAGTGACCGTGACAACCTTGGGCGGACCTTTCACACCCCGGCCTTGCTGCGCCTGTGCCCGGTGCAGGCCTATATCGAGTGGATCAACAGCGCGGCGCTGGTGCGCGGGCCGGTGTTTCGCGGCATCAACCGCTGGGGGCGCCTGAGCGAGCAGGGGTTGCATGCCAATAGCGTGATCGCGTTGCTGCGCCAAGCCCTGGAGCGTGCCGGTATCGCTGGCGAACACTACACCAGCCATTCCCTGCGCCGGGGCTTCGCCACCTGGGCGCACCGCAGCGGTTGGGATCTGAAATCACTGATGAGCTATGTCGGCTGGAAGGACATGCAGTCCGCCATGCGCTACGTCGAGGCCAACCCGTTCATGGGCATGGCGCGCATCGGCGAGAAGCCGGTACAGCAGTAGATTAAGGTTTCTTCTATTAATACTGTTGGCTGATAGTCAAAACCAATCGGCAGCATCAGGTTTGCCAATGAGCCAAGGGGCGATTCATTGGTTAGGATTCTCCCCATCAAGTTTTCACCCAATGTTCTCAACCACTGATGGAGAGTCAACGATGCCTATCATCAACAGCCAAGTTAAACCCTTCAAAGCTACCGCATTCAAAAACGGCGCATTCGTCGAAGTGTCGGACGCCGATCTGAAAGGCAAATGGTCTGTCGTGTTCTTCTACCCGGCTGACTTCACCTTCGTGTGCCCAACCGAGCTGGAAGACCTGGCCGACAACTACGCCGAATTCCAGAAGCTGGGCGTCGAGATCTACAGCGTTTCCACCGACACCCACTTCGCTCACGCTGCCTGGCACAACACTTCGCCAGCCATCGGCAAGATCCAGTACACCATGATCGGCGACCCGACCCTGGCCATCTCCCGCAACTTCGATGTGCTGATCGAAGAAGCCGGTCTGGCTGACCGCGGCACCTTCGTGATCAACCCGGAAGGGCAGATCAAGATCGTTGAAATCAACGACGGCGGTGTAGGCCGTGACGCTTCCGAGCTGCTGCGCAAGATCAAGGCCGCTCAGTACGTCGCTGCTCACCCAGGCGAAGTCTGCCCAGCCAAGTGGAAAGAAGGCGAGGCCACCCTGGCTCCGTCCCTGGACCTGGTCGGCAAGATCTAAGTCCATGCATTACCCAAGGGCGGTGATCCGCACTTAAGTCAGCTGCACCGCCCTCAAACAACGCCCGGGCGAGATTCGCTCGGGCGTTGTTTTTTCTACCGAATCAAAACAGGAGATCGCCCGTATGTTGGACGCCAATCTTAAAGCTCAGTTGAAGTCTTACCTGGAACGGGTCACCCAGCCGATCGAGATCGTAGCCTCCCTCGACGACGGTGCGAAATCCCAGGAAATGCTCGCGTTACTCAAAGACATTGTCAGTCTTTCCAATCAGATTACCTTGCTCGATAACGGCAGCGACGCGCGCAAGCCTTCGTTCTCGTTGAATCGCCCGGGAAGTGATATCAGCTTGCGTTTCGCCGGTATTCCCATGGGCCACGAATTCACTTCCCTGGTGCTGGCCCTGCTGCAAGTGGGTGGCCATCCATCCAAGGCCAGTGCCGAGGTGATCGAGCAGATCCGCTCGCTCAAGGGCGAGTTCAATTTCGAAACCTACTTCTCGCTGTCCTGCCAGAACTGCCCGGACGTGGTCCAGGCGCTGAACCTGATGGCGGTGCTCAACCCCAACATCCGTCACGTGGCCATCGATGGCGCGCTGTTCCAGGCCGAAGTCGATGAACGCAAGGTCATGGCGGTGCCCAGTGTCTACCTCAATGGCGTGAACTTCGGCCAGGGGCGCATGGGGCTGGAGGAAATCCTCGCCAAGCTCGACACCGGTGCGGTGGAGAAGCAGGCGCAGAAACTCAACGCCAAGGAAGCCTTCGACGTGCTGGTGGTCGGCGGTGGTCCAGCGGGTGCTTCGGCAGCCATCTATGCCGCTCGCAAAGGCATCCGTACCGGTGTGGCTGCCGAGCGTTTCGGTGGCCAGGTGCTGGACACCATGGCGATCGAGAACTTCATCTCGGTGCAGGCAACTGAAGGGCCGAAGCTGGCCGCCGCCCTGGAAGAGCACGTCAAGCAGTACGACGTGGACATCATGAACCTGCAGCGGGCCAGTGCCCTGGTGCCGGCCAAGGAAGTCGGCGGCTTGCACGAGATCCAGTTCGAAAGCGGCGCCAGCCTCAAGGCCAAGTCGGTGATCCTGGCTACCGGTGCCCGCTGGCGCGAGATGGGCGTGCCGGGTGAGCAGGAATACAAGGCCAAGGGCGTGTGCTTCTGCCCGCACTGCGACGGCCCGCTGTTCAAGGGCAAGCGTGTGGCGGTGATTGGCGGCGGCAACTCCGGTGTCGAAGCGGCCATCGACCTGGCGGGTATCGTCAGCCACGTGACCCTGCTGGAGTTCGACAGCAAGCTGCGGGCGGATGCGGTGTTGCAGCGCAAGCTCTTCAGCCTGCCCAACGTCAAAGTCATCACCAGCGCCTTGACCAGCGAAGTGAAGGGTGACGGCCAGAAGGTCACCGGCCTGGCCTACAAGGACCGTGATTCGGGCGAGTTCCACACGGTGGACCTGGAAGGCATCTTTGTGCAGATCGGCCTGTTGCCCAACACAGATTGGCTCAAGGGCACCGTCGAGCTGTCGCCTCGTGGCGAGATCATCGTCGATGCCCGCGGCGAGACTTCGCTGCCTGGGGTATTTGCTGCAGGTGACGTCACCACGGTGCCCTACAAGCAGATCGTGATAGCCGTGGGCGAGGGCGCCAAGGCTTCCCTCAGTGCATTCGATCACTTGATCCGTACCTCAGCACCGGCTTGATCGGTCGCTTAGAAAAACAAAACCCCATGAGCCTGGCTCATGGGGTTTTTTATTGCTGTGCCGGCAGGCACCGGCTTGTCGCTGAAGTGGCCGCTGGGTCTTGCGCCGCCCTTGAGAAGGGAAGTGCTGACAATCCAGCTTCTACACAGGCCGGCTTCGCACCTGCATAGGTTTACAGCGGTGCTTGCTGGATGATCTCGACCCAGTAGCCGTCCGGGTCCTTGATGAAGGCCAGGCTTTTCATCCGGCCATCGTTCAGGCGCTTCTGGAAATCGCAGCCCAGGGCTTCGAAGCGCTCGCAGGCGGCGACGATGTCCGGCACCGAGATACAGATGTGGCCGAAGCCGCGCGGGTCGCTGTTGCCGTTGTGGTAGGCGAAGGCTGGATCGTTCTCGGTGCCGTGGTTGTGGGTCAGTTCGAGAATGCCGGGAATCGACTTCATCCACTCGGTTCGCGCGCCAGCGTCTGCCGGGATCTGTGCCTTGTCCACCAGGGCCAGGAAGTACAGGCTGAACTCGGCTTCAGGGAAGTCGCGTTTTTCCACCAGGGAAAAGCCCAGGACCCGGGTGTAGAAGTCCAGGGAGCGAGTGATGTCCTTGACGCGCAACATGGTGTGGTTGAACACGAAACGGGCAGTGGCCGCATCCGGTTGGGCGGTCACGCCGGGAAAGGTATTGAGTTCGTTGAGGCTCATGGGCCCTCCAGAAGAAAGTGCGGCCAAGACTGCTTGCCGGGGCAAGCAGCCTTGGCTGGCAATGGTTCGGACATCCTTGGGATCGGGCAATGATACGCAAGTGGGTCGGCTGGCGCCAAACCCAAAGCTCCTGATCTATTGCCCATTCCTGGCGCCGGGCTCAGACTTCCAGGCCCCTTTACCTCAGTGTGCAAACGCATGATCGAGTCTTTTAAGTTCCGCGCCGCAGCTCTGTTGCTACTGGCGCTGGCCGGTGTTGCAGAGGCCGAGCCGCAAGTGACCTGGCCCCAGGGCTGGACGGTGGAACCGCTGCCGGCCCAAGAAGGCGAAGAGGCCGCCAAGGTGTCCCGGCAGAGAGCGGTCAAGAGCGATATCGCTGGCAATCCACTCATGGTCATGGAGTTGACCATGACTCAGGTGGACAGTGGGCATGTAGTCAATCTGCAGGGGGTATTGCTGGAGATGCGCAAGTCGGTGCAAAAGGACTTTGCCCAGGGCGGTTATCAGAGTGTCTGTAACAAGATTCATGCCGCGCAGTTGAGTCGTCTCGAGGCGCTGGAGACTACTTGCACCATTACCCAGAATGGCCGGCATGTGCTCTCGCAAACATTGGTGGCGGCACTGAATGGGGATAAGGCTTATGTACTTTCATACGCTGGCCAGGCTGCGGCTTTTGCCGAGAGCCAGGATGAAATACTCGCTGTACGAAACGGCCTTAAACTTTAAGGGAAAATCTGAACCAATCGGTTCGCTTTTTGCGGGTTACCCGTTCGTTAGCGAAAAGGCATTAAGCCTGAAGTTGCTTGGGAATCAGACGTTATTGCACGATGTATCAGCTAGGGAGAGGGGTGGGATCTCGCTCGGCTCTTCCCTTAGATGCAAGTCGTAATAAGAATTTTCTTATTCAATGTAAAAGGCCCTACATATGCAGGGCCTTTTTCGGGGGGGCGGCTTTGTTCAAGCGCGCAGCCAGGAATCCACAGTGGCGGCACCGTACTGTTCTTTCCAGGCCTTCAGGCCGCGGTGATTGCCGCCTTTGGTTTCGATCAGTTCGCCGGTGTGCGGGTTCTGGTAGACCTTGACCACGCGGGCACGGCGCTGCTTGGGGGCGTTGGCCTGTGGCAGGCCGGCCTTGCCCTGGTTGGGATCAAGGATGGCGATGATGTCACGCAGGCTCTTGTCGTAGGACTTCATCAGGGCCTGGAGTTTTTCTTCGAACTCGATTTCCTTCTTGAGTCCGGCGTCGTTTTTCAGGGATTCAAGCTGCGCGAGCTGTTCTTGAAGTGCTTTTTCTGCAGCACGAAACTCAGCAAGTCTGGACAATATCTTCACTCCAATAGTCTATTTGGCTGATACAAACCACAAACAAAGCTATAAGCCATGAGCCGATTAAGGCTTGATTAAGTGGCCTACCTGTGAATCTTGTACAGGCGGGAAAAATTGTAGTAGTTAATGCATCAAGAGTAAATCAGGTTGTTCTTGTCAAATGCGAAATTAACCAATTGATTCAAATTGGTGCGAGCCCCGAGTTGTTAGATCCAGCACTTTTTGTTCGGGTATGGCTATTTAATGGCGCGCCAGGGCTGCAACAAATTCGGCACTGGGCATGGGCCGTCCGAATAAATAACCTTGCAGGAAATCCACCCCTTTAGCTGCTAGATAATCCCGTTGTTCTGCAGTTTCAATACCTTCGGCGACAATGCCCAGATCGAGTTTGGCCGAGAGTTCGATAATGCTGTCGAGTATATGCAGGGACAGTGCGTCGGCACCGATCATGGCGACGAAACTCTGATCGATCTTCAAATAATCCACATTGAACTGGCGCAGATAACCCAGGCTGGAATGCCCGGTACCGAAGTCGTCGATGGCGATCATCACACCCAGTTCGTGCAGGGCGGCAAACAGCTGGTGGGTGGTGGTCGTGGGCTCGATCAGTTCGCGTTCGGTCAACTCCAGCACCAGGATCACCTTGCCTGGGGGGAAGCCGGCGAGGAACTCCCGGCAGTCCTCCAGCAACTGCAGGTCGTGGCAATGGCTGGCGGTGATGTTGATACCTATATGGAAACCGTCGGTAAAGTGCGCGGCATGGGGCGCCAGGGCTTGTTGGGTCTGCTGCATCAGCGAGCGGGTCATGGGCACGATCAGCCCCGAATGCTCGGCGAAGGGGATGAACAGGTCCGGGCGCACCAGCCCCTCTTTCGGATGCTGCCAGCGCATCAGGACTTCGATGCCGGCCCACGCCAGGGTGTCCCCGCGCACCACCGGCTGAAAGTACGGAATGAACTCCTGGGCCCCCAGCGCCCGTTGCAGCTCGTGGGTGGGGGAGGCGGAGCGCTTTTGCAGCCAGAGGGCAAGTACGCCCGCCGCCGCGCCGAAAAACACCAGCAGGCTGAACAGCGCCGGGTACTGGCTCTTCATGTAGTTCCACACGTCGCCCTCGGGAAACCCCGAGCTGACGCTGTAGGGATAGCGCGATGAGCTCAGTTGCTGGCTGGCCACGGCCGCCAGTGGCGGGCTGCCCTCGTGGACACGGCCGTCGCTGGACAACCAATGCCCGCCGACCTGCAATTGCAGGTCGGCGAAGCGGCTGATCAGGCGCAGGGCATTGGTCAGGTGATAGCCGTCGATGGTGGCCAGGGCGGCGCGATCGCCCTCGCTCCAGCGATAGACCAGCAGGGCCGTGTCGGGGGTGACAGGGTTGCCGCTCATCAGCCAGAGGCGGCCGTCCACGTAGTCCAGGGGGTTGAGCGGGACTGCGAAACTGCCGAGCAGGGAGCTGCAATAGTTGTTGTTGCGCCACACCAGGTTGGTCGAGCGCACGAACGGTCGGCGGGTGACCTGTTCGCGCAGGGCCAGTTGCCGGACTTCATCACAATCGCGGCCCACCTGGGGCAGCAGCGCCCTGGCGGCGATGTCGGTGTTATCGAGCATCAGGTCGAACTGGCGGATGGCCTCTTCGGCGGTTTCCAGGCTGCTGTGCATCAGTGTTCGTTCGGCCTGGGCGTAGAGGATGAGGGCGCCGAGCCCGATGGGAAGAAGCATGGCCAGCAATGTCCAGAAGGTACGGGTAGAGCGCTTCAATGGACCTTTGGCGGTCAGGGGCATGGATCGGACCTGTCGGCGGGCGAGGGGGAGGATGGCACCGGGGGGGCATGGCCCCTGCGGCTGTCTTGATCATCGCAGGATAGCCGGCTTTTACCGGCGATACAGGCGCTGCGCGTGCTGGATGAAGGCCAGGGCCGCCGGCGACGCCTGGCGTCGGTCGAGCACCGCGATCCCCACTTGGCGGCGCACGGCAGGCTCCAGGGGGCGGCTGGTGTAGCGCGGGTCCGCGGACTGGGGCAGGGACAACTCGGCAACGATGCTCAAGGCATCGCCGCGGGCCACGGTTTCCAGGGTGCTCAGCAGTTGGGTGCTGCGGTAGCGGATATTGGGCCGCAGGCCGGCACCGATGAACAGGCGTGACACCAGCTCCGCCGAGCCGGCTTCGGTGAGCACGAAGGGGTCATGGCACAGTTGGTCCAGGCGCAGTTGCGCTTCACTGGCCAGGGCGTGGCTGGCTGGAATCAATGCCAGCAACTGGTCCTCGACTACAGGCACGGTGTCGAAGCGCTCCTGGGGCAACACCACGAAGCCCAGGTCCACCCGTCGTTCTTCCAGCCATTGCAGGACCTGGCGATCGGGGCCTTCGTCGATATGCACTTCGATGTCCGGATATTCGCGGCGGTAGTCGTGAAGAATCCGGGGCAGGAGGCGGATCGACGAGGTGGGGCCGAACGAGCCGATGCGCAAGGTGCCGCGCTTCATGCCCCGGGCATCCGCGGCTTCCTGGGCCAGGGTCGCCGCCAGGCCGAGCATGGCCCGGGCGCGCAGCAGCAACTGGGTGCCGATGTCGGTGAGTTCGACCTGGGCCTGGTGCCGGCGAAACAGGTCCACCTGCAGCTCCTGCTCCAGTGACTTGATGGCATGAGACACCGCCGACTGGGTGATGCCCAGGCGCGTGGCGGCGCTGGTAAAGCCCTGGAGTTCGGCCACCAGGGAAAAGATCTCCAGCTGGGTCAGGGTCATGAGTAAAAGCTCATTTTACGATGATCAAGCATTAGACAAAAAATGGTCGTGCAGTACAAACCCATTGCCTCAGAGCGTCTTGACCATGAGTGAAAGCAATATCAGCGGCCCCCTCGCGGGCGAATACCGGGACCTGGCGGTGTATGGCCGCCTGGCGACAGTCACCATGATCTGGGGCGGCACCTTCGTTGCCGGGCGCTACCTGGCCGGCGGGCTCTCGCCCTTGCTGGCCGCCAGCCTGCGGTTCCTGCTGGCCAGCCTGGCCTTGCTCGGCTTCATGGCCGTGGCGCGCATTCCCCTGGTGCGGCCCAGCCTCAGGCAGTTTGGCCAACTGGCACTATTGGGGTTCTTCGGGATCTTCTTCTACAACCTGTGTTTCTTCCTCGGCCTGGAGCAGGTCAAGGCTTCTCGGGCATCGTTGATCGTGGCCCTGAACCCGGCAGTGATTGCCCTGGCGTCCTGGGCGCTGTTCAAGGAGCGCCTGGGCCGGCGCAAGCTGTTGGGCATTGCCCTGTGCCTCTGTGGCGCGGCCCTGGTGATCTGCAGCCGTGACCCTTCGGCCCTGGCGGCGCAGGCCGGGAGCTGGCAAGGCGACCTGTTGATTCTTGGCTGCGTGCTGGGCTGGGGCGTGTACTCGCTGTTCTCCAGGGGGCTGAACCACAGCCTGGGCTCATTGCAAACCGTGACCTGCTCGATCCTCCTGGGCACCCTGATGCTCTGCGCCGCCACCCTGATCCGTGGCGAGTTCGACCTGCAGGCGGTGGCTCGCCTGAACCTGGCCCAGGGCTTGAGCCTGCTGTACCTGGGCGTGCTGGGTTCGGCGCTGGCCTATATCTGGTATTACGACGGCTTGCGGCGGATCGGTGCCACCCGTTGCGGTGTATTCATCGCCCTCAATCCGCTGACGGCGGTGATCCTCGGCGCGCTCGTGCTGGGAGAACAGTTGAGCCCGGTGATGGGGGTGGGCGGGGCGCTGATTCTCGGCGGTATCTACCAGTGCAACAAACCCCTTGCGGGCGGGGCAAAAAAGGCGATTTTATAGAGAGTGCGGACAAAGGCTTTTACGCTGTGTAGAATCCGGTTACGCATACAATAATAAAGTCTTCTGGCAGCAGAAGCCTCGCCCCCCAGCCTGCAAGACAGGGTCGAAATGAAGATTCTCGGGTTTCAACTGATCTATGGTGACTTCCTCGCCCGCAGCGTGCGCGGTATCTCCTGTGCGCCACCGTCCCTCCTCAGCATTGCTAGCAACTAACGATCCGTTAATTCTAAAAATATGATGAGGCGCCAACCATGGCAGATATCTTCGAAAACCCAATGGGCCTGATGGGCTTTGAATTCATCGAATTCGCATCGCCTACCCCCAACACCCTCGAACCGATCTTCGAGATCATGGGTTTCACCAAAGTCGCGACCCATCGTTCCAAAGACGTGCATCTGTATCGCCAGGGTGCGATCAACCTGATCCTCAACAACGAACCCCACAGCGTCGCTTCCTACTTCGCGGCCGAGCACGGCCCGTCGGTGTGCGGCATGGCGTTCCGGGTCAAGGATTCGCAAAAGGCCTACAACCGCGCCCTGGAACTGGGCGCCCAGCCGATTCACATTGAAACCGGCCCGATGGAACTGAACCTGCCGGCGATCAAGGGCATTGGCGGCGCGCCGCTGTACCTGATCGACCGTTTCGGCGAGGGCAGCTCGATCTACGACATCGACTTCGTGTTCCTCGAAGGCGTGGACCGCAACCCCAAGGGCGCGGGCCTGAAGATCATCGACCACCTGACCCACAACGTGTACCGCGGGCGCATGGCCTACTGGGCCGGCTTCTACGAGAAGCTGTTCAACTTCCGCGAGATCCGCTACTTCGACATCAAGGGCGAGTACACCGGCCTGACTTCCAAGGCCATGACCGCTCCGGATGGCATGATCCGCATCCCGCTGAACGAGGAATCGTCCAAGGGCGCCGGGCAGATCGAGGAGTTCCTGATGCAGTTCAATGGCGAGGGCATCCAGCACGTGGCCTTCCTCACCGACGACCTGGTCAAGACCTGGGACGCCCTGAAGAAGATCGGCATGCGCTTCATGACCGCGCCACCGGACACCTACTACGAAATGCTTGAAGGGCGCCTGCCGAACCACGGCGAGCCGGTCAACGAGCTGCAATCGCGGGGCATCCTGCTGGACGGTTCTTCGGAAGCCGGCGACAAGCGCCTGCTGCTGCAGATCTTCTCGGAAACCCTGATGGGCCCGGTGTTCTTCGAATTCATCCAGCGCAAGGGCGATGATGGCTTCGGCGAGGGCAACTTCAAGGCACTGTTCGAATCGATCGAACGCGACCAGGTGCGTCGTGGCGTACTCGCCACCGAGTAAGCCCCGGCACGCTTGAGTCCAAGGCCCGATCAGGAGGTTTCTGGTCGGGCTTTATTTTGCCTGTCGGTTGGCGATTGTGAATGTGTTAATGTTTCGCCCCCGATTCCCAGCCCCTGACCGATGCCTCGATGAACACACCCAGACCTTCCCTGACCTTGACCCTGCTGCAGGCCCGTGAGGCCGCCATGGCGTTTTTCCGTCCCTCGCTGAACCAGCACGACCTGACCGAACAGCAATGGCGGGTGATCCGCATCCTGCGCCAGAACGGCGAGCTGGAGAGCCATCAGCTGGCGAAGATGGCCTGCATCCTGCCGCCGAGCATGACCGGTGTGCTGACCCGCCTGGAGCGCGACCAGTACGTCAGCCGGCGCAAGTCTCCGGAAGACCAGCGCCGCCTGTTCATCACCCTGACCGACAAGGGCCAGGCCTGTTTCGAATCCATGAGCGGCGACATGGAAATCAACTACCAGAAGATCCAGCAGCAGTTCGGCGAAGACAAGATGCAGGCCTTGCTGGCCCTGCTCAACGAACTGAAGCAGATCAAGCCCTGAGCCCGTACTGCAGGCCTTGATGCACGCGAGATACCCCCGCAGCCGGGCTCAGCCCCGGCGCTGGCGCAGCAGATGGCGCACGCCTTCGAGCACCAGGACCAGCACCGCCAGCCAGATCGGCACGTAGGTCAGCCATTCCCCGGCCTTGATGCTTTCCCCCAGCAGCAGCGCCACCAACAGCAGCAGTACCGGTTCCACATAGCTGAGCAGGCCGAACAGGCTGAAGGCCAGCAAGCGGCTGGCAATGATGTAGCACACCAGCGCCGAGGCACTGATCACCCCCAGCACGGGAATCAGCAGGTACAGCCAGGGTTGGGCCGCGACCACGGCAATGCCCTGTTCGCCGCTCTGCACCACCCACAGCGCCACCGGCATTAGCAGGGCCATGTCCACCCACAGGCCGCCCAGGTGGTCGGTGCCCAGGCGCTTGCGCAAGACGAAATACAGCGGGTAGCCCAGGGCCACCACCAGGGTCGCCCAGGAAAAACTGCCCACCTGGTACAGCTCGTTGAGCACGCCGATGCAGGCCAGCACCGCTGCCAGCTTCTGCAGCCGCGACAGACGTTCGCCATAGACGATGCGTCCGGTCAGGACCATGGTCAGCGGCAGCAGGAAATAGCCCTGGGATACGTCCAGGCTGTGGCCGTTGAGCGGTGCCCACATGAACAGCCAGAGCTGCACCCCGACCAGCGCCGACGACAGCAGCAGCGCCGGGCCCAGCACGGGCTTGCTGCGTACCCGTCGCAGCACCTCGTCGACCCGATGCCATTCACCGGCCAGGAGCATGAACAGGGTCATGCAGGGCAGGGTCAGCAACATCCGCCAGCCGAAGATCTCCACCCCGGTCAGGGGCGCCAGCAGCGAGGTGTAGAAATACATGACGGCAAACAGCACCGACGCCAGAACCGATAACGCAATACCTTTAGACACGCAGTCCTCGTAGAACCCGAACGCTCGGGATGCACAAAAAGAAGGGGAGAGTGGAGCGAGGGGGAATATAGAGGGTTTGCCCCGGGATTTTTGCTCTGTTTGCGACACCCCGGCGGGAAAATTTCTCGTTTGTGGCGCGGCCCGGCCTTCCAGGGAAAGGCCGGACTGCGATGGCTGCTGGGTTTGCGCGGCCAGGGCCCGTGTTTAGCCCAGGTGCGCAAAACGTCCGGAGACAAAATGGCCGACATCATTGAAACCGGGTGTCGAGGCGTGCCCCGGGGTCACCAGCGCGTCGATGAAGGCTTCGTCCTCAGGGCTGATCTTCACCTCCAAGGCCCGGGTGTAGGCGTCCCACTGGGCTTCAGTGCGCGGGCCGACAATGGCCGAGCTCACCGCCTGGTTGTTCAGTACCCAGGCAATGGCGAACTCGACGATCCCGGCCCCGCGCCCCTGGGCGTATTCCTGGATCTGCTGGGCGATGCGCAGGGATTCGACCCGCCATTCGGTCTCCAGGATGCGCTTGTCCTGGCGCCCGGCGCGGCTGGCGGCGTCCGGGGTGACGTCCGGCGCATACTTGCCGCTGAGCACACCACGGGCCAGGGGGCTGTAGGGCACCACGCCCAGGCCATAGGCGCGGGCGGCGGTGATCTGCTCGCCCTCGGCCTGGCGGTTGACGATGTTGTACAGCGGCTGGCTGATCACCGGGCGGTCCACCCCCAACTGGTCGGCGACTCGAATCGCCTCGGCAATCCGCCAACCCCGATAATTGGACAGGCCCCAGTAGCGGATCTTGCCCTGGCGCAACAGGTCGCCGATGGCCGAGATGCTCACTTCCAGAGGCGTGTTGTGGTCTTCGCGGTGCAGGTAGTAGATGTCCAGGTAATCGGTGCCCAGGCGGGTCAGGCTGGCCTCGATGCCGTTGAAGATGTGCTTGCGGCTCAGGCCGCTGCGGTTGGGCACGCCGTCCACCGGACCGAAGCCGACCTTGGACGCCAGCACCCACTCATGGCGGTGGCTGGCAATGGCTTCGCCGACGATCTCCTCGGAGCGGCCCTGGGTATAGACGTCGGCGGTGTCGATGAAGTTGATCCCCTGGTCCCAGGCCTTGTCGATGATACGCAGCGAGTCTTCGGTACTGGTCTGCTCGCCGAACATCATGGTGCCCAGGGTCAGGGTGGAAACCTTGAGACCGGAATGGCCGAGGGTGCGATAGCTCATGGGTGGAATCCTTGTGCTAGAGGGCTGGCCAGTGCGTTTCCGGCCATGGGGGCGACCATCAAATACCACAACCCCGGGCCTCTGCAATGCCTGAATGGCGCTCCCTTGCCGGCATAGGTGCCCGTGAGATCGCTATCGCTGGCAAGCCCGCTCCTACAAGGAGGTTCCGTAGGAGCCGGCTTGCCGGCGAACCGCGCAGCGGCCAGCCGTCCCGGAGCCGCTGCGGGTCAGGGGCACAGCGCCCGGCAGCGCTGCAACACAAAGCTGTGCAGCAGGCGCACCCGCTGGGAAACCTGTAGGCGATGGGGGCACAGCAAGTTGAAGGGGGCCGGTTCCCCTTGCCAGTCGCCGAGCAGCGGCACCAGGCGCCCGGCGCGGATGTCCTCGGCCACATCCAGCCGGGCCTTGTAGACAATGCCGTGGCCGGCCAGGGCCCAGCGCCGGGCCACCTCACCGTCGTCGCACAGGTAATCGCCACGCACCAGGACTTCGCGGGTTTCGCTGCCGCGGCTGAAACGCCAGCGGTCATAGGGCTGGCCGTTGCGCAGGTACAGCAGGGCGCTGTGCCCAGTCAGCGCCTCGGGGGTTTGCGGCACCCCGCAACGGGCCAGGTAGGCCGGGCTGGCGCAGGCGATGCGCCGGTGCCCGGGGAGAATCGGCAAGGCCACCAGGCTGGAATCCTCGGGCACGCCAAAGCGCAGGGCCACATCCACAGCGTCGCGGAACAGGTCGGCGTGGCGATCATCGAGCCGCAGTTGCAGGCGCAGTTGCGGGTGCTCGGCCTTGAATTCATCGAGCCAGGGCAGCAGGGCATTGCGCCCGAAGTCCGAGGGCGCCGACAACTGCAGCACCCCGGCCAGGCCCAGGCTCTGCTGCTTGAGCGCCAGCTCGCCGTCCTCCAGGGTGGCCAGGGCCAGGCGCACGCTTTCCAGGTAGCGGCGGCCTTCCTCGGTGAGCCGCATGCTGCGGGTGGAACGCGCCAGCAGACGGCTGCCGAGGCGGGTTTCCAGGCGCTTGAGGGCGATGCTGGCGGCTGCGGCGGTCAGGCCCAGGGAGCGGGCCGCGGCGGAAATGCTCCCGGCATCGGCGGTGCGTACGAAGATTTCCAGGTCCAGTATCGAGCTCATTAATAAAAATCCTTTAAAGATCTTTGCGTTTTAGCTGGATTTTTCCTCGATTGGCAAGCTGGGAAGATGCAATCACTTTCAATCGCAGCAGGTGATCGCAATGACTCTTTCCAACTCAAGCCTGGCCCAGCAAACCTTGGTGGTGATTGGCGCCGGCAGCGGCATCGGCGCTGCGGTGGCGCGCCAGGCTGCGGCCCGTGGCGCTCGGGTGGTACTGGCGGGGCGCAGCCTCGAGGCCTTGCAGCGCCAGCAGGCACAGCTGCCGGAATCGGCCTGCAGCATCGCCGTGGACATTACCGATGCCGCCAGTCTCCAGGCCTTGTTCGCCAGGGTGGGGGCCTTCGATCACCTGGTGATCAGCGCCGGTCCGGCCATTGCCGCCAAGCCCCTGGCCGACACCGATCTGCTGGATGCCCAGCGGGCTTTCGAGGTGAAGTTCTGGGGCGTGTGGCGCGCGGTCCAGGCGGCGCTGCCGACACTCGCGCCGCAAGGCAGCATCAGCCTGACCTCGGGCCTGCTGTCGCGCAAAATGGTCCCCGGGCAAGTGCTCAAGACCACCCTCAACGCCGCCCTCGAAGCCCTGGGCAAGCACCTGGCCAAGGAGCTGGCGCCACGCCGGGTGAATGTCATCAGCCCCGGGGTCACCGCCACCGAAGCCTATGCCGGGATGCCCGAGGACGCCCGCGAAGCCATGTTCGCCCGCACCGGTGCCAACCTGCCGGTGGGCCGCGTCGGCCAGCCGGATGAGGTGGCGGCGGCCTTTATCCTGGCCATGGAGAACGGCTTTATCAGCGGGAGCCTGATCGATGTCGATGGTGGAGGCTTGCTATGAACTGGCGCTTCGATCACCTGGCGTTCAACTGCGCCGAGGGCGAGGCGTTGCAGCAGGCCTTCGCCGATCTGCTGGGCCTGCAAACGGGCCGGCGGCCGCCGTTTCCCTTTCCCGGGCGCTGGTTGTACCAGGGCGAGGCGGCGCTGGTGCACGTCATCGAACAGGCCCATTGCCCTGAGCCGCAACTGAGCCACATCGCCTTCAGTACCCAGGAGGCAGCCGAAGCCGTGTTGCGCCGGGTGCAGGCCAGTGGCCTGGAGCATCAAGTGGCGCAGGTGCCGGAAGACGGCATCTGGCAGATCTTCGTCCGCTTGCCCGGCGGCCTGGTGCTGGAGTTGGATGCTCCGGCGATGGGGGCGTTGAGCATCAATCACGACTACGCCCGACAAGGTGGGGCACCGGCCTGAGCCCAGCCATGAAAAAGCCCGTTGGAGCCGAGGTTCGAACGGGCTTTTGTCGTGGCCGGGGCCGTGTAGTGCCGCGGCTTAGCGGTTCAGGGTGCGGGTCATGCGCAGCGCCAGCAGGCTGCCGGCAACAATCACCCCGGCCAGCAGGTACAGCGCGGCGTCGGTGGAACCGGTGCTGTCCTTGACCCAGCCGACGATATAGGGGCTGAGGAAACCGGCCATCTGGCCCATGGAGTTGATCAGCGCCAGGCCACCGGCAGCTGCACCGGCGCTGAGCAGGGCAGTGGGCACCGGCCAGAACATCGGCAGGCCGGTGAGGGCACCCATGGTGGCGAGGGTCAGGCCGAGAATGGCGATGGCCGGGTTGGCGGCGAAGTTAACCGCGATCAGCAGCCCCACGGCGCCCATCAACATCGGCACTACAAGGTGCCAGCGGCGCTCCTTGCGCAGGTCCGCCGAGCGCCCCACCAGCAGCATGAACACCGCCGCCAGCAGGTAGGGAATGGCGCTCAGCCAGCCGATCACCAGATTGTCGGCAAACCCCAGGTTCTTGATGATCGACGGCAGCCAGAAGTTGATCGCGTAGACCCCGCTCTGGATGCAGAAGTAGATCAGGCCGAAGGCCCAGATCGCCGGGTTCTTGAACACCGCGGCCAGGGAGTCGCTGGCGGTCTTGGGCTGGTTGGCGAGGTCGCTGGCCTGGTCGGCCTCCAGCACTGCGCGTTCAGTCGGGGTCAGCCACTTGGCATGGGCGAAGCTGTCGCTGAGCAGGAAGAACGCCAGGGCGCCGAGGATCACGGTAGGAATGCCCTGCAGCAGGAACATCCACTGCCAGCCGGCGAGGCCGCCCTGGCCGGCGGCGAAGTGGTTGAGGATCCAGCCGGAAAACGGGCTGCCCAGCAGGCCGGACACCGGGATCGCCGACATGAACAGGGCCATGATCCGGCCACGGCGGAAGGTCGGGAACCACTGCGAGAGGTACAGCACCACGCCGGGGAAGAAGCCGGCTTCGGCGGCCCCGGTGAACAGGCGCAGGGTGTAGAACTGGGTCGGCGTGGTGACGAACAGCAGGCAGGTGGACAAGGTGCCCCAGGTGATCATCATCAGCGCGATCCAGCGCCGCGGGCCGAACCGGTTCAGTGCCAGGTTGCTCGGCACGCCGCACAGCACGTAGCCGATGAAGAAAATCCCGGCACCCAGGCCGTAGACCGTTTCGCTGAATTTCAGGGCATCGAGCATCTGCAACTTGGCGAAGCCAACGTTGACCCGGTCCAGGTAGTTGAACAGGTAGCAGACGAAGATGAAGGGGATCAGGCGCAGGGTGATGCGCTTGTAGACGGCGTTCTTGTCGTCAGCCTGGGCCAGTGGGGCAGCGGCGCTCTGTGACATGGTGTGTCTCTCTTTATTATGATTTTTTGCGGTGCAAGGGTAACGTTGACCGCCCTGAGAGTCTCGGTCACCGGCGCGGGCCTGTCTTTGTGCCGGCGCACAGCGATTGGCCCCGGGCCCTGTGCCACTGAACAACGCCGCGTACCCCGCGGCCCGTCCCCGCAGCTGTAGCCGTCAAGGATCATCCCCCCATGTTCGAACTGGATCATGACCTGGCGCAGGATATCGTCGACCGCACGATGGCGATCCTGCCCTACAACGTCAACGTCATGGACAGCCAGGGCCTGATCCTTGGCAGCGGCGAGCCGGAGCGTATCAACACCCGGCACGAAGGCGCGCAACTGGTGCTGGCCAACGGCCGGGTGGTGGAGATCGACGAACCCACCGCACGCCAGCTCAAGGGCGTGCAGCCGGGCATCAACCTGCCGTTGCTGCATGACCAGCGGCTGATCGGGGTGCTGGGCATTACCGGTGACCCGGCGCAGTTGCGCACCTATGCCGAACTGGTGCGCATGACCGCCGAGATGCTGGTGGGCCAGCGCCACCAGCAGGCCGAGCAGCAATGGCGGCGCCAGCGCTGCGACGACCTGCTGGCCCTGCTGCTGAGCGACGGCGGCGACTCACCGCGGCTGGTGGATGAAGCCCAGCAGATGGGCCTCAAGCCACAGCTGGCGCGTACGCCCTATCTGTTCGAACTGGCCCAGGAACCGGCCTCGGGGCAGGGCGTGGATAGCCTCAGCAGTTGGTTGCTGAGCCGCTATCCGGACAGCTGGTGCGTCAGCTCGTCGAAGAGTTCCCTGCTCTGGTGCCGCCCGGCGAGCCTGAGCCTGGACAACCCGCGGCTGCTGGAAAAGCTCGACGGCCAGGGCTGGAACATCCTGCGGGTGGCGGTGGGCGGGCAGGCCGAGGGCCTGGCCGGATTGCGCCGCTGCTACCGCCGGGTCGGCGACCTGCTGGCCTACGGCCGGGATATCCTGCCGGACGCGCGATTGCTCACCCTCAACCGCTACCGGCTGCCGGTGATGCTCTGGCGCCACCGCAACGATGACGCCCTGGACGAACTGCTGACGCCGTTGCGCAAGGTCCTGGCCAAGGACAGCAACGGCCAGTTGCTGGCGACCCTGCGCAGTTGGTGCGACCACGACGGCCAGAGCCAGGCCTGCGCCGATGCCCTGGGCATCCACCGCAACAGCCTGCGCTACCGCATGGAACGGATAGCCGAGCTCAGCGGCGTCGACCCCTTGCGCCTGGACGGCATGCTGGCTCTTTATCTTGGCGTACAGCTGCTGCCCCACCGCAGCGAGCCGGCCTGATTTATCGCGCCGATCTCCACCATCGCCTATCCCGATCCAACAGGGGTGGTAGCCGCTGCCGAGCCTTGGCGAGGCTGCGCAAAGGCCCGCAGGGCCTTGCTTGGCAATCTCCAGCCAAACCTGTATCGCTTCCAAGACCTTCGCGAGCGCTACGCGCCCGTTCGCAGCCTGCGGCAGCGGCTACAGGCCCAGGAGGATTTAACGGGTCTGTAGCCGCTGCCGAGCTTCAGCGAGGCTGCGCAAAGGCCCGCAGGGCCTTGCCTGGCAATCTCCAGCTAAACCTGTATCGCTTCCAAGACCTTCGCGAGCGCTACGCGCCCGTTCGCAGCCTGCGGCAGCGGTTTCAACGCTAGGCGAGGTTGCGCGGTTGTAGCAATGAACAATAAAGCGCCCTCGGACTTGTGCAGTGGCCCGGGGTCAGCGCCTGCGCCAGATGGCAGCATGGCGGCACAAGAACCGGAGAAAACCCATGAAGATCATCATCGCCCCCGACTCGTTCAAGGACAGCCTGAGTGCCGAAGGCGTGGCCCAGGCCATTGCCCAGGGGCTGGCGGATGTGTGGCCCGACGCCGAGCTGTGCCAATGCCCCATGGCCGACGGTGGCGAAGGGACGGTGGAATCGATTCTCGCCGCCTGTGACGGGCAACTGCGCAGCAATCGGGTCCAGGGGCCGCTGGGAGCGATCGTGGAGGCGCGCTGGGGCTGGCTGCCCCAGAGCCACACGGCAATCATCGAAATGGCCGAGGCCAGTGGCCTGCAACTGCTGGCGCTGGAGCAGCGCGATGCGTGCAACAGCAGCACCTTCGGCACCGGGGAGCTGATCCAGGCCGCTCTGGAGGCCGGTGCCCGGCGCATCATCCTGGCCATCGGCGGCAGCGCCACCAACGACGGCGGCGCGGGGGCCCTGCAGGCGCTGGGGGTCAAGCTGCTGGACCGCCAGGGCCGGATACTGCCTCGCGGCGGCCTGGCCCTGGCCGACCTCGCCCACATCGAGCTGGATGCCATGGACCCGCGCCTGGCCCAGGTGCGCTTCGACATCGCCGCCGACGTCAACAACCCCCTGTGCGGCGAGCACGGCGCTTCAGCCATCTTCGGCCCGCAGAAAGGCGCCTCGGCGCAGCAGGTGCAGCAACTGGACCAGGCCCTGGGACACTTCGCCGACCTGTGCGCCCAGGTACTGCCCAAGGATGTGCGTGATGAGCCCGGCAGCGGCGCGGCCGGTGGCCTGGGGTTTGCCGCCAAGGCGTTTCTCGGCGCGCAATTTCGTCCCGGGGTGGAAGTGGTGGCGGAACTGGTGGGCCTGGAACAGGCCGTGCGCGGTGCCGATCTGGTGATCACCGGTGAAGGTCGCTTCGACGCCCAGACCTTGCGCGGCAAGACCCCCTTTGGCGTGGCGCGCATCGCCCGTGAGCAGGGCGTTCCGGTGATTGTCATTGCCGGCACCCTGGGCGAGGGCTACCAGCAGATGTACGCCCACGGCGTGGATGCGGCCTTCGCCCTGACCTCCGGCCCCATGAGCCTGGAACAGGCTTGCCGCGAAGCCCCGCGTCTGCTGCGCGAACGCGCCGCCGACATCGCCCGCCTCTGGCGCCTGGCCAGCAACCACTAGGCACCCCGTAGGAGCTGGCTTGCCAGCGAAGAGGCCCTCAAGCCTTGCCGCGCGCAAGAACGCCTTCGCCGGCAAGCCGGCTCCTACGGCAATCGCCCGTCAGTAAACCCCACCTTCGCTGGTGGGGGTGTCCAGGGTCTTGTACTGGCCGGCCAGGCTCTGCAGGCCCTTCATCAGGACGGTGGTATCCACGCCCACCGCGACAAAATTTGCCCCCAACTCGATGCAGCGCCGCGCCAGTCGCTGATCGGCACTGAGAATCCCTGCGGCCTTGCCCGCCCGACGAATCCGCACGATGGCGTCTTCAATCGCGGCCACCACGTCCGGGTGCCCGGGGTTGCCTCGCTGGCCCATGGCCGCCGAAAGATCCGCCGGGCCGATAAACACCCCGTCGACCCCGTCCACTGCGAGAATCTCATCCAGGTTGCGCAGGCCTTCGAGGTTCTCGATCTGCACCAGCAGGCACATCTGCTCGTCCGCCTGATCCAGGTAGCCGGCGATGCTGTTCCAGCGCGACGCCCGGGCCAGGGCGCTGCCTACGCCACGAACCCCCAGTGGCGGATAGCGCATGGCGCGCACCAGCTGGCGTGCCTGCTCGGCGCTTTCCACCATGGGGATCAACAGGGTCTGGGCGCCGATGTCCAGCAATTGCTTGATCAGCGCGGTATCGCCAATGGGCGGGCGGATGATGCCTTGGGCTGGGTAAGGGGCAATGGCCTGCAACTGCGCCAGCAGGCTGCGCAGATCGTTGGGCGCGTGTTCGCCGTCCAGCAGCAGCCAGTCGAAACCGGCATTGGCCGCCAGTTCGGCGCAGTAGGCATCCGCCAGGCCCAGCCACAGGCCAATCTGCGGTTCGCGCTGTTGCAGGCGTTGCTTGAACAGGTTCTGCGGCATGTGCATGTGCTTCTCCTCAGACGAAACGGCAGGCGATGCTGCCCAACTGGTCGTAGTCCACGTGGAAGACATCCCCGGGCCGCGCCGCCACCGGCCGGGTGAAAGAACCCCCGAGGATGATCTGCCCGGCCTCCAGACCGACGTCATAGGCCGCGAGCTTGTTGGCCAGCCAGGCCACGCCCTTGGCCGGGTGGTTGAGTACCGCGGCAGAGACCCCGGACTCCTCGATCACGCCATTGCGGTAGAGCACCGCCGGCACCTTGCGCAAATCCACATCCCCTGGACGCACGGCGCGGCCACCCATCACCACCCCGGCGTTGGCGGCATTGTCCGAGATGGTGTCGAAGACCTTGCGGGTGGCCTGGGTCTGCGGGTCCACCTGCTGGATGCGCGCATCGATGATCTCCAGCGCCGGGATCACCCAGTCGGTGGCGTCCAGCACATCGAACAGGGTGCAGTGCGGCCCCTTGAGCGGCTTGCCGAGGATGAACGCCAGTTCCACCTCGACCCGGGGCACGATGAAGCGCTGGAAGGGAATGTCGCTGCCTTCATCGAACAGCATGTCGTCCAGCAGGGCGCCGAAATCCGGCTCGGTGATGTTCGAGGAAACCTGCATGGCCCGTGAGGTCAGGCCAATCTTGTGGCCCACCAGCTTGCGCCCGTCGCGGATTTTCTGTTCCACCCAGCTGCGCTGGATGGCGTAGGCATCTTCGATGCTGATAGCGGGGTATTGCAGGGACAGCTGGCCGATCTGTTCACGGCTGCGCTCGGCGGCGTTGAGGCGCGCGGCGGCTTCCTGGATATCCGAGGGGCTGAGCATGGTTATTTCTCCCGAGGGTTGACGATATGAGCCGGCACCTGGAGCACCAGCCAGGCGCCGCAGGCAATCAGCAGGGCCAGGGCGTAGAGGGCCAGGCTGGCGCTTTGGGTGGCGTCGCGCACCACGCCGATCAGGTAAGGGGCAAGGAACGCGGCGACGCTGCCGAAGGAACTGATCAGGGCGATACCCGCGGCCTGGGTGCTGCTGGCGAGAAAGGCCGGCGGCAGTTGCCAGAACATCGGCAAGGCGGCGCTGGCGCCCATGCCCGCCACCAGCAGGCCGAACATCACCAGCCAGGGGTTGTCCGGGGCCAGCCCGGTGAGGATCAGCCCCAGGCTGGACATCAGCAGCGGCACTCCCAGGTGCCAGCGGCGTTCGCGCAGGCGGTCCGAGGAGCGGCCGACGCCGAGCATGAACAGGCAGCCTGCCAGGTAGGGCAGGGCACTGAGCAGGCCGACATTGCTGTCCCGGGCGATGCCGGCGTGGTGGATCAGGGTCGGCATCCAGAAGGCGATGGTGTTCACCGCCAGCATCACCGCGAAGTAGATGCACACCAGCAGCCAGACGTGGCGGTCCCTGAGGATGCCGCTGAAACGGGTGATGGACTTGTGCTGTTCTTCCTGTTGCAGGGCCTGCAGCAGCCAGGTCTTCTGCGCCGGGGCCAGCCAGCCCACCTGTTCGATGCTTTCCGGCAGGGCCTTGAGCACCACCAGGCCCAGCAGCACCACCGGCAGGCCTTCGATGAGGAACATCCACTGCCAGCCGCGCAGGCCGCCGAAGTCGTGGAAGCTTTCCAGGATCCACCCGGAGAGGGGGCCGCCAATGACTCCGGCCATGGGCACGGCGATGGCGAACAGGGCGGTGACCTGGCCGCGGCGGCTGGCCGGGAACCAGCGGTTGAGCAGCACCAGGATGCCGGGGAAGAAGCCGGCCTCGGCGACCCCCAGCAGAAAGCGCAAAACATAGAAGCCCCAGGCGCTGTCCACCAGCATCAGGGCGCTGGACAGCAGGCCCCAGACCAGCATCAGGAAGGCGATCCAGCGTCGTGGGCCGACCCGGTCAAGGGCCAGGTTGCTGGGCACCCCGAACAGCGCGTAGGCGACGAAGAACAGCCCGGCACCCAGGCCATAGACGCTGTCGCTGAAGCCCAGGTCCTGGGTCATCTGCAGCTTGGCGAAACCGATGTTGATGCGGTCCAGGTGAGCAAAGATGTAGCAGACGAACAACAGCGGCATCAGCCGCCAGGTGATCTTGCGATAGCAGTCATCGACCTCGGCGACCGGCGCCGTGGCAAGGGTTGAGTGGGGCATGGCAATGATCTCGTTATTGTTCTTGTGTGGGTGGCCGGCCTGCAGGAGCCGGCTTGCCGGCGAAGACGGATCCGGGGCTGGCACAAGGCCTGAGGGCCGCTTCGCTGGCGAGCCGGTTCCTACCGGCGGCTACCCTCAGGCTTGTCCGCGCAGGAACTCGTGCACGTTGTTGTGCTTGAAGTTCAGCTCGGCATCCAGCTCGCTCATTTCGAACGACAGGGCCAAGAGGCGCTGGCCCTGAAGCTCGGCGAAGTGCGCCTTGATGATCTCGAACAGGCCTTCGGCGACCTGGCGTCGTGTGGCCAGGTCGCGGCCGGCTCCCACTTGCAGGCGCATGTGGACGAAGGCGTAGTCGTGCTTGCCGTCGGCCATGCGCCAGGTGTCCAGGCGCACCCCGCGGCTGCGGATGCCCCCCAGGGGGAACACGCCAGTGGCGCCCAGGTAGTCATGGACCTTTTCGAACAGCCCCGGCAGGTCGGCAGCCTGTTCGATGTTGTCGGTGTATTCAGCGATGAAATGCGGCATGGGGAACTCCTTCGCAAGTGGCCGGCGGGAACCCGGCCGCTTGCGAGTCAGGGTGGCAGCTGGGCCTAGACAGGGAAGATGGCGTTGATCTGGCCGGTGCCGGAGCTGCCGAACAGCGGAGTGACGATCTCCGCTGGGCGGTTGTATTCAGGCCCGCCCAACAGCCCCAGGAGCATGGCCGTATCGTGCATTCCGCCCTCGCCATGACAGCTGCTGGCGTAGTCCGGGAGCATGGCGCAGAACTCGCGGAAGCGGCCCTGCTGCCACAGCTCCACCACCCGCTGGTCCACCTGCTTGTCGAACTCCCGGGTCCAGTTGTGGATGTTGGCCTCGGCCTCGCGGTCGTTGGAGAAACGGTGGGAGAGGGAACCCGACGCCAGCACCAGGACCTTGCGATCGCTCTTCTCGATGGCCCGGCGCACCGCGGCGCCAAAGGTGAAGCTGTCTTCGAGGCGGTGCCAGGCGCACCAGGCGGCGATGGACACCACCTTCAAGTGCTCGGCAGCGGGCACGTCCATGTGCATGTAGCGCATGGGCACCAGGGTGCCGTACTCCAGTTCCAGGCTGGGAATGTTGTGGGCCAGGGTGCGCACGTCGGCGGCATTGGCCTCGGCGGCGATCAGCTCACCCAGCTCCGGGCAGCCCTGGTAGTCGTAGGTCATGTTCTTGATGAAGTGCGGCAGCTCGTTGCTGGTGTAGGTGCCGTTGAACGCCTCGCCGCAGTTGATGTGGTACCCGCTGTTGACCAGCCAGTGCACATCGAATACCACCGCGGTGTCGGCCCCCAGCTCCCGGGCCCGGCGGGCGATCTCCTTGTGCCCGGCAATGGCCGCCTCACGGCAGCCGTGGTGTTTGCCCGGCAGTTCGGACAGGTACATCGATGGTACGTGGCAGACCTTGGCGGCCATGACGACTTCGCCCATGGTGCTTCTCCTGAAACATCTTCTTGTTGGGGTGATCCGGGACGGTTCTGAACCTTACACGCCCCAGCGCGGTATGTGGTGGCTGCCCATGGAGAGGCAGACGTTCTTGATCTCGGCAAACACTTCGAAGCTGTATTCGCCGCCTTCGCGACCGGTGCCCGAACCCTTGATACCGCCGAAGGGCTGGCGCAGGTCGCGCACGTTCTGGCTGTTGATGAACACCATGCCGGCCTCGATGCCACGGGCCAGGCGATGGGCCTTGCCGATGTCCTGGGTCCAGATGTAGGAGGCCAGGCCGTACTCGGTGTCGTTGGCCAGTTGCAGGGCCTGGGCCTCGTCCTTGAACGGGATCAGGCACACCACCGGGCCGAAGATCTCTTCCTGGGCGATGCGCATCTTGTTGTCCACGTCGGCGAACACCGTGGGCTGGATGAACTGCCCGCGGGCCAGGTGCGCCGGCAGGTTGGCCGGGCGTTCCAGGCCGCCGGCCAGCAGGGTTGCGCCTTCTTCCAGGCCGATGCGGATATAGCCGGTGACCTTGTCGTAGTGGGCCTGGGTGATCATCGAGCCGACCTGGGTCTTGGGGTCCTGCGGGTCACCGACGATCAGGCGCCTGGCCCGGGCGGCGAACTCCTTGACGAACTGCGGGTAGACGCTTTCCTGGATGAAGATCCGGCTGCCGGCGGTGCAGCGCTCGCCGTTCAGGGAAAAGATGGTGAACAGCGCGGCGTCCAGGGCCCGTTCCAGGTCGGCGTCCTCGAAGATCAGAACCGGCGACTTGCCGCCCAGTTCCATGGAGTACTTCTTCAGGCCCGCGGTCTGCATGATCTTCTTGCCGGTGGCGGTGCCGCCGGTGAAGGAAATCGCCCGCACGTCCGGGTGGCGCACCAGGGCATCGCCGGCGGTGGCACCGTAGCCCTGGACGATGTTCAGCACCCCGGCGGGAATCCCGGCTTCCACCGCCAGCCGGCCCAGCTCATTGGCGGTCAGCGGCGACAGTTCGCTCATCTTCAGCACCGCGGTATTGCCCAGGGCCAGGCACGGCGCGGTCTTCCAGGTGGCGGTCATGAACGGCACGTTCCATGGCGACACCAGGGCGCAGACGCCCACCGGCTGGTACAGGGTGTAGTTGAGCATCTGGTCGTCCACCGGATAGCTGTGGCCATCCATGCGGGTGCAGACCTCGGCGAAGAAATCGAAGTTGTGGGAGGCCCGGGGAATCAGCACGTTGCGGGTCTGGTGGATCGGCAGGCCGGTGTCCAGGGTTTCCAGCTCCGCGAGGTGCGGCACGTTCTTTTCGATCAGCGCACCCAGGCGGCGCATCAGCCGCGCGCGCACCGATGCCGGGGTATTGGCCCATTTCGGAAAGGCCTCCTTGGCCGCCGCTACCGCCTGGGCGATTTCCTCGGCGCCGCCGCTGGCCACCTCGCCAATGGCTTCACCGGTGGCGGGGTTGTAGTTGGTGAACACTTCGCGGCTTTCGACTTCGCGGCCGTTGATCCAGTGCTTGATCATTTATGCGTGCTCCTTGGCCACGGCAGTGGGCTCCGGGTGGGCGTGATGGGTGAAGAATTCGCTTTCGCTGACGATGCGGTTGACCAGCCGGCCGATGCCTTCGATTTCCACCACCACCTCATCGCCGGGCACCACGTCGGACAGGCCTTCGGGGGTGCCGGTGGCGATCATGTCCCCCGGTTGCAGGGTCATGAAGCCGGACAGGTATTCGATGAGGTAGGGGATGTCGAAGATCATGTCGGCGGTGCTGCCTTGCTGGCGCAACTCGCCGTTGACCCAGGTGCGCAGGGTCAGGTTGTTGGGTTCGGGTACCTGGGCCGCGTCGATGATCCACGGGCCTAGCGGGGTGGTGGCGTCGCGGTTCTTCACCCGCAGGTTGGGCCGGTAGTAGTTCTCCAGGTAGTCGCGGATCGCATAGTCGTTGCACAGGGTGTAGCCGGCCAGGTAGTCCAGGGCATCCTCGCGCTTGACGTTGCGCGCGGTCTTGCCGATCACCGCCACCAGCTCGCACTCGTAGTGCATGTAGGCGACGTTGTCCGGGCGCCAGGTCACCTGTTTGTGGCCGGTGTAGGTGCCGGGAGACTTGATGAACACCAGCGGTTCGGTGGGCGGCTTGAAGGCCAGCTCGGCGGCGTGGTCGGCATAGTTCAGGCCCAGGGCGAACATGGTCCCGGTGGCCGGCGGCAGCCACTGCACCTGGTCTTCGGCCAGGACCCGGCCGTCTTCCAGTTGCAGGGTGTTGGGGCCGGTGACCAGGGCCTGGTGGACCTGGCCCTGATAACGAATGCGTGCATGTTTCATGTCGGTTCCTTATTCGGCCACGATGGTGTTGGCGAGGCGGCCCAGGCCGCTGATCTGCACTTCGACCCGATCGCCGGGGCGTACATCGACCCGGCCTTCCGGAGTGCCGGTGATCAGCACGTCACCGGTGTGCAGGGTCATGAACTCGCTGATCTCGGCAATCAGCTGGGGAATGCTGCGCACCAGGTTGGCGGTGCTGTTGTGCTGCACCCGCTCGCCGTTGACCCACAGCTCCAGGCTCAGGGCATGGGGGTCGGCCACCTCGGCGGCCGGTACCAGTTCCGGGCCCAGGGCGCAGAAGCCGTCCCGGCACTTGGCCTTGACCGCGGGGCGGTAGTAGCTGTCTTCCGGCAGGCTGAATTCGTTGACGATGGTGTAGCCGGCCACGTGTTCCAGGGCGTCTTCCAGGCGCACCCGGCTGGCGCGCTTGCCGATCACCACGCCCAGGGCCGGGCCGGGCTGCAGGCGCTCTACACCTTGGGGAAACACCACCGGCGCCTCATGGCTGTTGCGGGTGTTGGGGGTCTTGATGAACAGCACCGGCTTCACCGGCGGCTTCTGGTAGGGCGGCTGGGTGAAGCTCTGCAGATGGCTCTGCAGCAACCCCTGGTAGTTCAGCGCAACGCCGAACAGGGTGCCGCCGGCGTGATCGTTCAGTGCACGGCTCATCGGGCTCTCCTGGTGTCCGTACCCGTAGCGGCTTGCCGCTGGTGGGTCGATTTCGTTAATGTGTTAACGTTATATTTAATATGTTAATGATCGTCAAGCGATGGACTGCCCGCTTCCATCCCGCAGTGGCGGGCAAGCCGCGAATCACGCAGGATGCGCAGGGTCCGCGTGGATCAAAATAAAAAACAGAAGGGCGCCATGAACCCACGCCAACCGATTCCCAACATCAACATCGGTCAGGTCTACGACCAGCGTTACGCCGATGCCCAGGTGCACTACGACAAGCTCAGCAACCTGGCCGGCTTCTTCGGTCGCAACATGCCGGTGCATCGCCACGACCGTTTCTTCCAGGTGCATTACGTGCAGAGCGGCGCGGTGCGGGTCTACCTCGACGATCAGCAGTATCTGGAGTCGGGGCCGATGTTCTTCCTGACCCCGCCGACCATTCCCCACGCCTTCGTCACCGAGGCCGACAGCGAAGGCCATGTGCTGACCGTGCGCCAGCAACTGGTGTGGGAGTTGATCGGCGCCGACCCGGCACTGGCCCCGGCGCCCCAGGTGCCGCCGGTGTGCGTGGCCCTGGCGCGCCTGGGGCCGCAGTTCGCCGGCGAAGTACGACGCCTGGAGGGCCTGTTCCATGAGTTGCAGCGGGAGATTGCCGGGCAGGGCCCGGGGCGCGAGCCGGCGCTGGAAGCCCTGACCCGGCTGCTGATGATCAGCCTGCTGCGGTTGTCGGCCAACTCCCTGACGGCGCGCCCGGCACGCCATGAAGACCTGCAGATCTTCCACCGCTTCAACGAGCTGATCGAGGCCCGCTACCTGGAGCACTGGCCCCTGGGCCGCTACGCCAGCAGCCTGGGAGTGACCGAGGCGCGCCTCAATGATGTCTGCCGGCGCATCGCCGACCTGCCGTCCAAGCGCCTGGTGCATGAACGGGTGATGCAGGAGTCCAAGCGCCTGCTGCTGTTCACCGGCAGCTCGATCAACGAAATCTGCTACCAGCTGGGCTTCAAGGACCCGGCCTATTTCAGCCGGTTTTTCCAGCGTTACGCCAAGACCGCGCCGGGGGAATACCGCTTGCGCCAGGGGCAGGCGCCTGCCCCTGGCGCAAATGCGCCGGGTGCCTGATCCCTGGGGCAGGGCTGATGCCATGGAGCCGCGCCCAGGCAACTGACCCTGGCGGTATTCGCCGTCTGGCGGGCGTGGCAGAATCCGCGCCTTTGCCCGACAAGGAGCGTCGTCATGCTGCGTACCGTTGTGTTGCCCCTGCTGGTGCTTGGCGCCTTGCCGTGCCTGGCCCGGGAGCTGCCGGAGCTGACGCCGCTGTGGTTGCAACAGGAGGGCTGGATCGGCGCGTGCGACAACCGCCGCGACTGCCAACTGCTCTACGCGCCGAACATCGATTTTGCCGAGCGGGTCAACCACCTGACCCTGAAAGTCCGCAGCCAGGCCGGCCCCGAAGGCCTGTTGCAACTGCAACTGGAGCACCAGGGCGCGCCATTGGAACTCGGTGCATTGCGCCTGGATGGCCAGCCGCTGGAGCCCGGCTTGCTGGCGGCGCTGGTCCAGGAAGTGGAAGCCCCCGACAGCACCCGTGAACAACAGTACTACCGGGTTGATGACCAGCCCCTGGCCCGGCAATGGCTGGCGCGCCTGCGCACCGCGCAGGTGCTGGAACTCCCGGGAGAGGAGCCGGCCCAGGTGCTGCTCAAGGGGCTGCCGGACTTGCTGCAACGGGTGGACCAGGTGCAGCAGCGCCTGGGCACGGTCAGCGCCCTGGCGGCACCCGGCGAACAGCCGGCCAGCGCGGTGCCCGGGTTGCAGCCGGCCGCGGCATTGCGCCCCTATCCCGGGGTGAAGCCCCTCGGCGCCCGAGAGCGCACCGGGCTGCTGGCGGCGGTGCGCAAAACCTTGCCGCCGGCAAAGACCGAAGATGCCGACGACTACGTCATGCCACCGAGGATCGAGGTCTATCCCCTGACCGCGCAGCAGGCGCTGGTCTTCGAGTTCTCCGATTGCGGTGCCTACATCTGCCTGTTCGATATCAGCAGCCGCTCGCGCACGGCGCCCTATGCGCTGCAGCCCCTGCAGATGCAGGCGTTGCCGGCCGGCAGCGTCGACCATGCCGGGGGCCTCAACTATTACCCCGAGACCGGCGAGCTCAGCAGTTTCCTCATGGGCCGCGGGATAGGCGACTGCGGTGAAATGGCCAGTTGGCACTTCGATGGCCAGGCCTTCCAGCTCACCGACTATCGGCGCATGCCCTCCTGCAGCGGCCTGGGTTACGAAGACTGGCCGGTGCTCTGGAGCGCCGAGGCACCCAAGCGCCCCTGAGCCCCGGCATCAGGTGCAAGCTTCGCCTTGAAGCACGTTGCTCGGTTGCGCCGGTGCCGTGCCCAGCACCAGGTCCGCGGCCTTTTCGCCGATCATGATTGCCGCCGCATTGGTGTTGCCGGTGATCAGGCTCGGCATGATCGAGGCGTCCGCCACCCGCAGCCCCTGGAGGCCGTGGACCCGCAACTGGTCGTCCACCACCGCCAGTTCGTCGTGGCCCATCTTGCAGCTGCCCACCGGGTGAAACACCGTGCCCAGGTGCTGGCGGATCCATTGCTCGATCTGCTCCTGGCTCTGCACCTGCGGGCCGGGCACCAGTTCGCCCTTGAGGCGCTGGGAGAAGGCCCGGGTCGCTGACAGCTGGCGCACCAGGCGCAAGCCGGCCACCAGCTTGCGCAGGTCTTCGGGGTGGCTGAGGAAGTTGGCGTCGATCAGCGGCTTGTCGTGCGGGTCGGCGGAATTCAGGCGCACCCGGCCGCGGCTCTGCGGGTGCATCACCGCCACATGCAGGCTGATGCCGTGGCCCACGGGGATCAGGCGCTGGGGCTGGTTCTTCAGGGCCGGGGCGACGATCAGCCCCAGTTCCGGCACCGGGTCCTCGGGCGCAAGGCGCAGGAAGGCTCCGGACTCGACGGTATTGGAGGTCAGCGGGCCCTGGCGCCGGGTCAGGTACTGCCAGGGTGAGCGGGCCAGGGGCAGCAGGCCCTTGGCGGAAATGCCGTAGCCCAGCTCGGGGTCGCTGCGGTACATCAGCACGATGTCCTGGTGATCCTGCAGGTTGAGCCCGACCCCTGGCAGCGGGTGGCGGGAAACGATCCCGTGGCGCGCAAGCTCCTCGGCCGGGCCGATGCCGGACAGCAACAGCAGTTGCGGCGAGTTGATCGCCCCGGCGCACAGGATCACTTCCCGGCGTGCCTGCAGTTGCCAGACCCGGCCGTCCTGGCTGATTTCCACACCGCTGGCACGAGTGCCTTGCAGCAACACCCGGTGGGTCAGGGTGCTGCTCAGTACCGTCAGGTTCTGCCGGTGCAGGATCGGGTGCAGGAAGGCCCGTGCCGCGCTGCAGCGCTCGCCGTTGATCTGGGTGACATGGAAGGGCCCGAAGCCTTCCTGCTCCGGGCCATTGAAGTCCGGGTTGTAGCTCCAGCCCAGCTCGGTGGCGGCCTGGTAGAACACCTGATTGACCGGGCTCGGGCTGCGCTGCTCGGCGACGTTGAGCTCGCCGTGCTGGCCGTGCCACGGCGAGGTGCCGGGTTCGAAATGCTCCGAGCGCTTGAAGTAGGGCAGCAGTTCGTCATGGCTCCAGCCCTGGTTGCCGGCGGCGGCCCAGCGGTCGAAGTCCAGGCGATGGCCGCGGATATAGATCATGCCGTTGATCGCGCTGGAGCCGCCCCAGACCCGACCCCGGGGGCAGGGGATCGGCACGTCGCCACTGCTGGCCTGTGGGCTGAACTGGTGCATCCAGTTCCAGCGCGGGTTGGCGATCAGGCGGATGATCCCCGCCGGAGTGCGCACATAGGCGGCGGGCAGCAAGGTGCGGTCACTGGGCCCGGCTTCGATCAGGCACACCTGGACCTTGGGATCGGCGGACAGCCGGTTGGCCAGCACGCAACCGGCGGAACCGGCGCCCACCACTATGTAGTCGAAGGTCTGCGTGGTGTTTTCACTCATGGGGGATACCTCTTGGGCAGTCACAGAAATCCATCTCAGAGCCCCAGCAGCGAGCCAACGTCGAGGGTCACTTGCAGGCCGACGACAAAGCCGTTGCCGCTCAGCTCGCGGGCTTCGGGGTTGTAGAAGTTGTCCGGGTTGACCAGGTACTGGACGCTGGGCTCCAGGGCCAGTTGCCGGGTCAGGGCGATATGGGCGTTGGCTTCCAGTGCGTAGACATTGCGTTCGCCCAGGCGCGGGTCGCCGCCGTTGGCGATGCGGGCCTGCTGCTGGAAGCGCAGCTGGTGGTCGTTGAGGCGCAGGTAGCTGGCCTTGAGGTTGAGCTTGTCCTGGGGCCGGTCGAAGGGCGCGAGGTAGGTCAGCCCGGCCTCGGCGAACTGGCTGAAGGGCTGCTTGTCATCGGCCGCCGCCGACAGCGAACCGAACAGCAGCAGGGCCTGGGGCGCACTGCCGGTACCGGCGTCGGCACGCCACAGTGCCTGCTGGAACTTGAAGAAGGCACCGCCGGTGCCGAAGTCCATGGCCCCGGTCAGCGGGTCCACCTGCTTGGAGGTGTTGTAGTAGCCGTTGAGCTCGTAGTGGGAGCTGTAGGCATCGCGGTTCTGGCTGCCGATGCCCAGCAGCAGGCTGGTGCCGCTGGCGTCGTCGGTACTGAAATCCAGGCCCTTGCGCTCCTTCAGGTAGTCCACCGGGTTGGACTCGAAGGCGCCGCCATGCACGTACCACTGGGGCGTCAGCTGGTATTTCAGGTAGCCGCCCCAACTGCCGTAGGGCGGCGGCAGGATGCCGGTGGAAGAGTCGATGATCGGGTCGTTGCAGGTCACCGTGCTTTCGCAGTTGTAGATATAGAAGTAGCGCCGGGCGTTGGTCCGCCCCAGGCTCAGGTCGACCCGGCCGTCGAGCCAGGTCTGCTGGTAGGTCAGCAGGCTCAACTGGTTGCTGGTGAGGTCGTTGTGGATCGGCGCGCCGCCGAAGTAGCTGCCGGCGGCGCCCTGCCAGTTGCGCGAGGTGGGCACGCCGGTCTCGTGGTCGAGGATGAACAGCGTCTGCTCGAAGTGCAGGGCTGCGCCGTCGAGGCCGGCGAAGGTCCCCAGATCGATATCGGCACCGACGAACAGGTCGCCGCTGTTGCCGAAACTGTGGGGCCGGGGGCCCGTGTCCAGGTTCTTCATGGCCAGGCTGAGGAACTGCACATGGGGCGTGATGCCACGGTCGGCCAGGTAGTCCCCCAGGCCGGACAGCGGGCCGGTACGCGGCGTGGGCGGCGTCTGGGCAAGGCAATCAAGGGGTAGCAGCAAGGCGGCCAGCAGCGGGCACAGCGCATAGGTTGCATTCATGTCGGGTACTCGATTCTTGTTGTTTTTGTCTTGAGTGTCGGTTGCACATCGTTTGTTCAGGCATCGGCCAGGGCCGGGGTCGGGTTGACCAGCACCTTGATCTGGCTCTTGTCTTGCAACAGCGCCTGGAAGCCTTGCTCCACCGCCTGTTCCAGGGCCAGGCAGCGGGTGACCGCCCGGCTCAGGTCCAGGCGCCCGCTGGCCAGCAGCTGGATCAGTTCGGGGTAGACGTGGCGGTAGCCGACGCTGCCGAGCAGGCGCAACTCGTTGTTCACCAGGTGGAAGGCATCGAACTGCACGTCGCCCATCAAGCCCACCAGCACCGCTTCGCCGCCCTTGCGCAGGCAGTGCAGGGCATGGCTCAGGGTCTGCTGGCTGCCGGCGGCCTCAAAGGCGCTGTCGATACCACCGGCGCTCAGCTGCCGCAGGCGTGCCTGCAGTTGCGGGTCGGCGCCGTCCAGGGCCTCAGAGGCGCCGAACTCCAGGGCCAGGCGCCGGCGCTCGGGGTCCAGGTCCACGGCGTAGATCCGTTCCACCCCTCGCAACCGTGCCAGTAGCACCAGCAGCAGGCCGATGGGCCCCAGGCCGAACACCGCGCAACTGTCGCCGGCCATCAGGCTGCTCTGGTTCAAGGCGTGGTAGGCCACCGCTGCCGGCTCCAGCACGGCCGCCTGCTTGAAGCTGACGCTGTCCGGCAGCAGGTGCAGCATGTAGGCCGGTACCACCGCCTGTTCGGCAAAGCCGCCGTCGCCCATCAGGCCGATAAAGCCCATGGATTCACAGAGGTTGTACTGGCCCATCTGGCAGTACGAGCACTCGCCGCAGCGGTATTCGGGTTCCACCGCAACCCGCTGGCCCAATAGCCGTGCATCCACGCCCTGGCCCAGGGCTACTACCTGGCCGCAGAACTCGTGGCCCAGGGTCAGCGGCGCCCGGCAACCGGACAGCGGGTGAGCCACCTGCTGAGGTATGGAGTGAGGGCCATCGACGTACTCATGCAGGTCGCTGCCGCAGATGCCGCAGTAGGCGACTTGCAGCAACACCTCGCCGGGGCCGGGCTGGCGCGGTTCCAGCTGAGTCAGGCGCAGGTCGCGGGCGGCATGCCATTGCAGTGCTTTGATCATGGGTTTCCTCCCAGGCTCGGGCTGGGTGCAGGGTTGGGGCCGGGGTGCCGGCGTTGTTGGCGGGCCAGTACCGCGGGGGCGGTTTCCTTGAGGAACAGGGCCAGCACGGCGGCCAGCAATGCGCCGCCGCAGGACATCCACATGACGATCGACAGGCCGAAGCGGTCGGCGGCGAAGCCGGCAATGGTCGGAGCGATGAAGCCGCCCACCAGCTCGCCGATACCCATGATCATGCCCAGGGCCGTGGCCATGACTTCGCGGGGCACGGTTTCCGCGGGGATGGTGGCCATGAACAGGGTGAAGCAGCCCAGGCCGGTGTAGGTCAGCAGCATCAGCACCCCGAGCATCCAGGGCGACGAGGCGTAGAGCAGGGCGATGGGACAGCAAGCGGCAATCAGCGAGAACAGCACCAGGGTCGGGCGCCGGCCGAGGCGGTCGGAGATTGCCGGCACGCCGAAGCCCCAGAGCACCCAGGCGCCTCCCAGGCAGCTCATCACCGTGCCCATGCTGGCCGGGCTGTAGTCGCGAACCTTGACCAGGAAGGTCGGGGTGAAGGAAATCAGGATGATGAACCAGGTCAGGAACACGCAGCTGATGAGGGTGCAGAGCACGATGTTGCGGCTCTTGAGCAGGGCCAGGCGATGGCTGCCACCCGGGCTGGACGGGGTGTGCGCTCGCGGTTCGTGTCGCGGTGGGTCGGGCTGCACGTAGCGCCAGATCAGCAGGGCGATCAGTAGCCCGGGAATCAGCGAAATGATGAAGGCGTGGCGCCAGCCGTAGGCTTCGGCCAGGGCGATCAGCACCGGCGGGCCGATCACCGCGCCCAACAGGCCCGCCGCCGACCCTTGCAGCAGGCCCATGTTCAGGCCCCGGCGATGGGGCGAGGAGGCTTCCACCATCAGCGATTGGGAGAGCGGCAGGATCGGCCCCTCGGCCAGCCCCATGATGGCGCGGAACAGCAAAAGGCTGAGAAAGCCGGTGACCAGCCCGGACAGCGCCGAGCACAGGGAAAACAGGATCACCGCGACGATCAGCAACGGCTTGCGCACGCCCCGGCGGTCCGACCAGGCACCCACCAGGGCCCCGGACACCGCCCAGGCCAGGGCCAGGATCGACGACAGCATGCCCAGGTGGCTGTTGCTCAGTTGCAACTCGTCAGCCATGAAGGGGAACAGGAAGGACAGCGCCAGACGATCGAAAAAGACGAAACCGAAGGTCAGGAACAGCACCCCCAGCAAGGTGTTCTCGTAACCGGCCTTGTTGTTTTTATAAGCCATGGTGGTTCTCCGAAGGAGGCGTGGGCAGCGCCGGTCAGCGGAACAGGGTGTCGATATGGGCGGCGCCCAGGCCGATCTTTTCGTAGTGGGCGCGGCACATGGCGATGTAGGAGTGCACGTCGAAGTAGCCGTCGGGCTCGCCCTGTTCGTCGAGCCAGATCAGCGGGCCCTTGACGATGAAGAACACCCGCATCGGCTGCTCATGCTCATAGGCCACCAGGGTGTGGCCTTCGCCCGGGGTCTCGTAGACGAAGTCCCCGGCGGTGGCGGTCCACTCGTGCTCCAGGTAGCCCCATTTGCCGGACAGGGTGTAGGCGAAGACTTCGTGGGGGTGGTAGTGGCGGTTCACCAGCCCGGCGCTGCGGGCCAGGAGAATGTCGCACCAGCGGTTTTCGCTGGGGGAGATCCACAGTGGCCGTGAGGACACGGTCTCGGTGAAGGGCACGTACAGGCTCAGGTCGTCGCTGGCGGCGTCGGGCAGGTAGACCTCCGGCTTGGCGTCGGGCTTGAAGCAGTTGGCGATCGGTTGCAGGTCTTTCCAGAATTCACGGTGGGCGGCTTCGGGCATGGTGGGCCTCGGTTGTTGTTATGGGAGGAGCCTGGGCAGCCGGGCAGGGCGGCCATGGGGGTACGGCGCAGACTTTAGGTCGGGAGCGGGGCAAGGGTTTGCACGGATCGGACTGGTTGTTTGTCTGTTTCGGACGGCTTTTTTCCTACGGCCGATAGAGAGCCGATGACGCACTCAAAGCGACCGGGCCCCACTGCGTTTCAAGTTGACAGGCTATATAGTTCAGATGTTAATGAATGGCCGCAGCCCGCAGTGCCTGCGGCCCCAGGTGTCCGGACACTGCCTTGCCGTCCGGGGAACATCCCGCCGCCATGAGAAGAACAACAATGTCTCCATGCGCCTTGCTCGAAACCCGGCATGCCAGCACCCAGGCCGTCGACCTGGACCAACGCCTGGCCTTCTGGGAGGACTACAACGCCAGCACCCTGGTGGGGCTCAAGTGCAACTCCTACGCCGAGGGCGGTTTCGCCGCCAGCCAGGACAACCTGCAATTGAGCGCCATGCGCCTGGCCCGCATCGTCGGCAACGAACACGTGGTGGAGCGCGACACCTCGATGATCCGCGGCGTGCCCAAGGAGTCGATCTTCGTGTCCCTGGTCACCGGCAGCGGCTCGTTCTTCTACCAGGATGGCGCCTGCCAGGTGCTGGAGCCGGGGGAGCTGGTGGTCTACCGCACCGACAAGCCCTATCTGTTCGGCTTTTCCGGGGCCATGCGCCAGTTCATCTTCGACATTCCCCAGCAGCAGTTCGCCGAACGCTGCCTGAAACGCTTCGACCGGCCTTTGCGGATCAGCGTCGAAAGCGGGGTCCAGCGCCTGTTGCTGCGCACCCTGGGCGAACGTACCCGGGGCTTTTTCCAGCAACCCCTGTGCGCCGAGGCCGAGGCTTATCAGGAGCAGGCCTTCGAGCTTCTGGCCAGCATCATTGCCGGGCATGTGGGGGAACGGCCAATCAACGCCCTGAGCGCCTCCTACCTGCTGGCGGCCAAGCAATGCATCCATGAACAGCTGGCCGACCCGACCCTGAGCTGCGAGCGGGTGGCGGCCCAGACCGGCATTTCCACCCGGCACCTGGCCCGGCTGTTCGCCCTGGAAGAAACGCTACCCAGCCGCTTCATCCTGGAAAAACGCCTGCAACAGGCCCGTCAACTGCTGTGCAGCAGCCAGGGAGCGGGCCTGGATATCAGCGAGATCGCCTACCGGCACGGCTTTGCCAGCCAGGCGCATTTTGCCCGGGCCTTCAAGAGCCGCTTCCAGCAAACCCCCAGTGAGGCACGCGCCCTTGGGGTAGCCGCAACCCTGGCAAGCCCGGCAGCCGAAAGCGTCGGTCACGCCTGTGGCGACAATCTCCGGGGCCTGGAGCAAGGCAACTGACCCACCCGGGCCACACTGTTGCAGCAAGTAGCCCAGGGGAGCGGGGGAAGGATGGCCGGTTGGGCAGAGCGGCGTTTCGCTGGCTGGAGCCCGGGCTCCGGGGAACGCCGTTGGTGGATGCCGCCGCTCGGGTGGCGGGGCTTGCCCGTTCCGGCACCAGAGCGGGGGTCAGCGCCCGGCAGCCTCCATGGCTTGGGCTTGAAGGTCGAGCAACTGGCGTTGAAAGGTCACGAATGGCTCCTTGGGCTGTTGCAGGCGTACGAACTCCAGCATCGGGTCGGCGACGGCGGTGCGGATTCCCGACAGCGCCTCCAGGGTGGCCAGCCCGCAAAACGGTACGTAGGCCTCGGAGTAGCCGCCTTCATGCACCAGCACCAGGCGCCCTCGGCACAGGCGCTCGGCAGCATCCTTCAGGCACTGGGTCATCTCGCGGAACGAGTCACTGTGCAGCAGCATCCGCGCCAGGGGGTCCACGGCGTTGGCGTCATAGCCACAGGCGACAATGATCAGTTCCGGCTCGAAGCGCTCCAGGGCCGGTATCACGATGCGCTGCATGGCGTACAGGTAGGCGTCGTGGCCACTGCCCGGCAGCAGCGGGATATTGATGTTGCAGCCCAGGCCGGCGCCGCGCCCGCGGTCCTGTTCACCGCCATAGCCCGGAGGGAAGCAACCGTCCTGGTGCAGGGACAGGGTCAGCACGTCGGCCCGCTCCTCGAAGATCGACTGGGTGCCGTTGCCGTGGTGCACGTCCCAGTCGATGACCGCTACCTTGCCCAGTCCATGACGGGCCTTGGCGGCCTCGATGGCGATGGCGATGTTGGCCAGGAAACAGAAGCCCATGGCCTGGTCGCGGGTGCAGTGGTGTCCCGGTGGACGGGACAGGGAATAGGCGTTATCGGCTTCGCCGCTGAGCACGGCGTCCACGGCGGCCATGGCCAGCCCGGCGGACAGCTGGGCGATTTCATAGCTGCCCGGGCCCACCGGCGCCTCGTCGCCGAGGTGACCGCCACCGGCGTCGCTCAAGGCCTTGAAACGCTGCAGGTAGGCAGCACTGTGGACCCGCAGCAGGTCGTCTTCGGTGGCCGCTGCGGCGCTGCGCAGGTGCAACTGTCGGGTCAGGCCGGAGACATCCATCAGGCTTTTCAAACGGCGTTTGGTTTCCGGTGATTCGGCGTGCCCGGCGGCGGCTGGCGGCTGTACCCAGCCCCCCACCGGCAGGGTCAGGACGTGGGGGCCGCCGCTGTGCCACAGGCTGAGTTCGTCGAAGAAAAACGCGCTTTTACAGGTCATGGTGATATCCATTTTTCAGGGTGGAATTTACAACGCGACAGCGGCTGGCCCAGGCCCTCGGTGCCAGGGGCACCAGGGCACCGAGAGCGTTAGCGTGCAGGCCGGCAACTGAGTACCAGGGCCATGGACAGCAGGGTGATTGCGGCGCCCGCCAGCAGCAGCCCGCGGAAGCCGCCGCTGCCTTCGATCAGCCGCCCGGCGATGGTCGGGCCTATGGCCAGGCCGGCGCTGATCACCAGGTTGGAGGCGTTCATCAGGCGGCCGCTGCGGTCCATTTCGGCCATGCGCGCGAGGATCAGCGGCAGGATGAAGGTCCAGGTGAACTTGAACACCAGCGCCGCCAGGGCAAAGCGCGCCAGTTGCGGCTGGCCCAGAAGCAGCAGCACCGAGCCGGCCATCAGGCCGTAGCCCAGCAGGAGCAGGGCGCTACGGGGCAGGCGATCGCCGAACAGGGTGGCGCACAGGGCGCCGGCAATGCCCATCAGGGTGGCGATGGCCAGCACGTCGCCGCTGGTCTGTGCCGAAAGGCCGGACTGGCCACCGATGGCGCCGATGAAGGTCCAGACCCCGCTGAGGCTGATGTAGAAGGTCAGGATGCCGAGAATCCCCAGGGTGGCCTTGGCCCTGGAAACCGGCGGGGCCTTGGCTTCATGGCTGGCCGCCTTCGCCGCGCCCGCTGGAAAGCTGCGAGCCAGGGGCAGGCACAGCAGCATCAGCAGCGCCATGATCAGGTAACAGGCACCCAGGCCGAAGCGCTCGAAGAGCATGGGCAGCAGGCTCAGGCCGATGGCCCCCAGCACCAGTTGGCCCATCACCCAGAAGCCGTAGGCGCGACTGGGGTTGGGGCTGGCGGCGGCGCTGGCCAGGCAGATGATCATCAGCGAGCCGCCGGCCAGGGCACTGCACGAGCGTGCGATCAGCAGCAGCGAATAGTCGTTGGCGAGCATCGACAGCAGGTTGGCGAGAATGAACAGCAGGGCGCTGCACAGCGCCGCGCGGCGCCAGTCGATGTGTTTCAGCCACCAGATGGCGGGCAGGGTGGCCAGGCTCATGGCCCCCAGCTCGGCGGAAAACAGGTCGCCGATCTGGGAGGGGCTCAGTTGCCACTGGCTGGCCAGTTGCGCGGCAATGGCCGGGGCCGTCAGCAGCACCGCGGGGGTGATGGCGGCGAACAGCACGATGGCCGCCTGGAGCCCGAGGGGCTGGCGGGTGATCGGCGGGTTCTGGCTCAAGGCGGGGTTCTGGGTGTTCATGGACAAGCTCCTAAGGCAAGGGGGTCAGAACACATGGACCAGGCGCAGCAGGGCGTCGGTGCCGGCAAAGCCGTTCTGGGTGGCGACGTTCTGCGACAGGCCGAACATCAGCTGGTTCTGCTTGTCCAGCCAGTGGCCGAGCTCGAACCCGACCTGGGTGTAGCGCTTGTGGGTGTCGTCGATGCGCCGGTCGTTGATCCGCAGTTCGCCGCCATCGGCGTGGATCAGGCGCAGGGCACCATAGGTGGCGGGGGTGAAGTCGTAAGAGGCGAAGGCCTGCAGGCGGTAGAGCGGGTCCTGCTTGAGGTCGCTGCCGAAGTAGTCGTCGTTGGTGCCATAGAGCTGGGCTTCCAGGTTGGCCTCCAGCACCCACTTTTCCCCCAGGCCCTGGGTGTAGTTGTAGACAAAGGTCGCGCCCCAGCGGTTGGCCCCGGGGGAGACGTCGGGGTTGCGCCCGTGGTACTCGCCCACGGGCAGCGTGATCAGGGTCAGCAGGCCGCTGTAGGTGCGGGTTTGCGGCTGGTTGATGAAGAACAGCGTGCCGCCCACCTGGGGGTCGCCAAAGCCGCTTTCGCCGGTGTGGCGTTCGGCGCCGGGCAGGCGCGCGTCGATATCGGCGAAGGGCACGATGAACTGCGGGGTACAGAGGGTGCCGCACAGGTCGCTGAAGAACACTTGGCGGTAGGCCATGGCATTGACTCGCAGCTCGGCCTTGCCCGTGCTGTCGGCCGGGCCGTGGAAATCACCGGCGCGGGTGGCGGGCAGGTACAGCACGCCCAGGCTGGTGCCCGCTGGGGCGGCGAAGAAGTCCCGGGCATTGAGGTCGGCGGCGTTCAGTGAAAGGCTGGCCAGGGTAGCCGTCAGGGCCAGGGTGATGCGGGGCACGGGCGTGGTCATGGGCGGTGCGTCTCTTGTTGGAGTTGTTGTTCGGCGAACGGCTCGCCGGCACACGGCAGGGGCTGGAAAAAGGGCAAAGGCTGCCCGTGGCCGTCACATTCGACGGCACTGATCAAGGGTGGTCAGGGGGCGGAATCAGCCGGGAGGGGCATGCAGCAACTGGGCGATGCGGGCCTTGTCCTTGACCCCGAGCTTGCTGTAGATGGCCCGAATGTGATGGCGCACGGTGTTGGGCGACATGCCCAGGTCCCGGGCCACTTCCTTGTAGGTCTTGCCTTCGCCGAAGCACTGGGCGACGGCATTTTCCCGTGGGCTGAGCCGGGGCAGCAGGTTGCGGCTGCGGGCCGCCAGGAGGCAGAGGTCGCCTACCGCTGAGGATTCCACCTGCAGGGACTTGCCTTCGAAGCCGACGGGGTCCAGCGCCATGGGCAGTTGCGGGCCGCTCCACTGCGGCCATTCATGCAGCAGCAGGTCGACGAAGCCGCGTTCGGCGCATTGCAGCACGCCGCGCTGGTCGCACACGGCCAGGGCCAGGTTGCGCGGGCCGGTGAGTTTCTCGCGCATGGCCACCAGGGTGCGGATCTGGTTGGCCGACACTGCGGCCACCAGGTGCAGCATCAGGTTGTTCAGCAGGTGGCAGTCGCCCTGGTTGAAGCGCGGCGCTCCCGGGGCGCGGTACAGCGCCAGGTGATTGTTCAGGTGGGTGTGGGGGTCGATGTGCACCACGCACAGCAGTTCGCCGATGTTGTACTGGCGGCCCAGCCAGTTGAGGCCGGGGCCGTTGTCCGGATCGGCCATGTCGACGATCACCGCCCGGCCCGGCACCTCATGGACCCGGCTCACCGTGACATCGATGTGGCGGATCGATTGCCAGTCCGGCAGGTAGCTCGGTGGCAGGCGGTACAGGTAGCAGCTGTGTTCATCCGGCAGGCCATCCACCAGTGCGGCACGGCCCCACCAGGCGCTGTCGAAGGGCAGGAGCCTGCTGATGCGCGCCAGTGCATGTTGGTGCAGGTTTTCGATGTCCCTGTTCTGCGCCAGTTGCTGCAGTTCAAGGGTCAGTTCGCTGAAGGCCTGCAACAGGCTGGCCGGGGCACGCTCGGGGTGGTTCATGGGTCTGTACCTCTGTGCGACGTTGTTATTGTTTTCGTCACGGAAGGGGTTTGGGACCGGTACGTCAGGGGACGTGGGCAGGGCCTGGTTCGAGTATCGATGGCTTGGAAGAGCCGCGCCATCCTACAGATGCAGGAGGTGGCCCTTGGCCCGGATGCCGGCGGGCATCCAGGCGCGGGAAATGACGGCCAGGAGGGAAGGGTTCAGGCCGCCCGGCAAGGGTGGGCCAGGCGATGGAAGCAACGGCTGAAGTACACCAGTGAGTCGCCGTGCTCCAGCACGCCGATTTCATCCAGTTCCACCAGCATTACCGAGTGCGTGCCGATTTCCTGGACCTCGGTGATGCGCCCCTGCAGGCTGGCCAGGGCGCCCTCCAGCACCGGCAGGGCCTGCAGGCCGTCGCGCCAGGGGTGCAGGCCGAAGCGCTGGTCCATGGCCACGCCGGTCATGCCGGCAAAGTGCCGGGCCACTTCTTCGTGTTCGCCGCTGAGGACGTTGACGCACAACCGCCCGTTGCCCTTGAACACCGGGTTCAGGGCGCTGTTGCGGTTGACGCAGACCATCAGTGTCGGCGGGCTGTCGGTGACCGAGCAGACCGCCGTGGCGGTGATGCCGCAGCGGCCGGCGGGGCCGTTGCTGGTGATGACGTTGACCGCTGCGGTCATGTGCGCCATGGCGTTGCGAAAGGCGAGTTGCTTGGGATCGAGTACAGACATGACGAATTCCTCGTGGACGCAGGGCATTGCGCTGCAGGAGCCGGCTTGCCGACGAAGGGGCCTGGGCCTTGTGGCGTTCTGGCGGGCGTTTTCGCTGGCAAGCCAGCGCCTGCACAAGCCCGCTCCTGCATGTGGCGTGGGCTATTGGCGGATGCGGTCCAGCATGTTGATGTCATCCGGGTTGCTCAGGTGCGGCACGGTCCAGCCGTCGAGGTCGTAGTCCCCCAGGCACTTGTCCACCAGGTCGGTCATGGCTTTCATCGAGCCGCTGGCCTGGGCGTGGCGCAGGCACTGCATGCGGATCTCGTCCTGGCTGCCGGCGTAGTTGATCTCGTACAACTCGTGGCGGCCGCCGAATTCGGTGCCGATGGCGTCCCACAGCAGCTTGAGGATCTTGATCCGCTCCTCGTGGCCCATGCCCCCGGAGCCCCGGCAGTAGGTACCGAGGTACTGGTTGAGCACCGGGTCCTTGAGGTCGCGGGAGCCGGAGGGCAGGTAGATCAGGCCGCTGGCCACCACCTGCTCGATGATCTTCTTGATGTCGGTGTAGGCCTGGGGCGCCAGGACCCGGTAAGCCTGCAGCGCCTGGGTACTGGGCAGGTAGACGCCGTTCATCCATTCACTGGCGTTGCCATGCATGGCGTCGGTCAGGGACCAGAACAGGTTGCGCCAGGCCACCACTTCGCCAACCTGCGCCTGGACCCCGCGAAACTCCAGGGAACCGGTGCATTGCAGGGCCTTGACCAGCAGGCCAGTGATGAAATCGAGCTTCACCGCCAGCCGGGTGCAGCCCTGCATCGGGAACAGGCGGCCGAACCCGCCCTGGGGGAACCATTGGCGGCAGCGCTCGAAATCGCGGTAGATCAGCACGTTTTCCCAGGGGATGAACACCTTGTCCATGATCAGGATCGCGTCGTTCTCGTCGAAGCGGCTGGACAACGGGTAGTCGAAGGGCGAGCCGGTCATGCCGGCCTGCAGTTCATAGGAAGGGCGGCAGATCAGCTTCATGCCCCGGGTGTTCATCGGTGCGATGAACATCAGGGCGAAATCGGTGTTGTCCCCCAGCAACTGGGCCGAGCCCTGGCCGACGAAGTTGTAGTGGGTCAGGGCCGAGTTGGTGGCCACCACCTTGGCGCCGCTGACGATGATCCCGCCCTCGACTTCCTCGTCCACCGAGATGAACACGTCCTTGACCTGATCCACCGGTTTGTCGCGGTCGATGGGTGGGTTGACGATGGCGTGGTTGAGGTAGAGGCAGGCTTCCTGGATGCGCTTGTACCAGGTGCGGGCGTTGTCTGCGAAGCGCCCGTAGAACTCCGGGTTGGCCCCCAGGGCGCTGCCGAAGGCGGCCTTGTAGTCGGGGCTGCGGCCCATCCAGCCATAGGTCAGGCGCGACCAGTCGGCGATGGCGTCGCGCTGCTGGCGCAGTTCATCGGGGCTTTTCGCCGAACGGAAGAACTTGTGGGTGTAGCCGCCGTTGCCGGTGTCGGTGTCCCAGCACAGTTGCTCCTTGGTGGCCGGGTCGTGCAGGGCGTCGTACAGGCGGGCCATGGAGGCCGCGGAGTTGCGGAAGGCCGGGTGGGTGGTGACGTCCTTGACCCGGTCGCCATAGATGTAGATTTCACGGTCGTCGCGCAGGCTGGCCAGGTATTCGGCACCGGTCAGCGGGCGGTCGGTTGCGGCACGAAAGTCTTCAGGTTTCATATCCAGTCTCAGCGTTGTTTTTATTGACTGGGGCCATGATGGGCAGCCGCGGGAATGGACTAAATGGCTTTTCCGGCGAATGAATTGCACTTTTCATAGGGAGGCGGGTGGCCGGAGCCAGGGTCGAAAACGGTGGCTGAGGGGCGATGCTGTAGCGCTTTATCGATTCACTTCGCGTTGTGTTGTATCAGCAGTGATACACCGGTCACATTCAGAAATATTTTTAACAATCAGCCATATGAAAGCTCAAGTTCGGCCGATATCTCTGACAGGCCCGCGGACTTCCAACAGCGCGGCGCCCCACGTCGGCACAGCCCCTGATGCGCCGACGGCTCAACGGCATGGATGCCTGTCGCCCGTTCTCCCTCGAGAGTCGTCCTATGTCCTTGCGTAACCTGAATATCGCCCCTCGTGCTTTCCTCGGTTTTGCCTTCATTGCCTTGCTGGTCGTGGTGCTGGGGGTGTTTGCGGTCAATCGCATGGCGGTGATCCGCGAAGCCTCGATGGACATGGAAAGCAACCAGCTGCCCAGTGTCGGCTTTCTCGGCAACCTCACCGAGAACGTGCTGCGCCTGCGGATTCTTTCCTTCCGTGTGCTGGTGAACCGCGAGCCGGCAGGCCTGGCAGAAGCCCAGACGCGCATCGGCGTGCTGGTGGACAACGCCAGAAAGGCCCAGGCCAGCTATGCGGCCTTGCCGGCGGGGCCGCAGGAGGCTGCGTTGTACAAGACCTTCGCTACGACCCTGGACAACTACCTGCAGGCGCAGAACGAGATGCTCGAACTGTCGCGCCAGAACAAGCTGGATGAAATGCGCAGCCTGATCAATTCGCGGATCAAGGAAGGCACAGACCAGATGGGCGAGCAGTTGAACCAACTGATCGCGATCAACGCTGCTGATGCCAGGAGCGCTTCCAAGGCTGCCGGCGAGCACTACAGCAGCGCCATCGCCGGGATTGTGGCGGTGGCTGTGCTTGCCGCGCTGCTGACCATTGTTCTGGCGCTGTTGCTCACCCGCAGCATCGTCACCCCCCTGAACAGGGCCCTGAATGCCGCTCAGGTGATCGCCGGCGGCAACCTGCGCCAGGCCATCGAGGTCGATGGCAAGGACGAGCCGGCGCGGCTGCTGCAGGCCCTGGCCGAGATGCAGGCCAGCCTGCGCCGCACCATCGAGCAGATCGCCGGCTCGGCGACCCAGCTGGCCTCGGCCTCGGAAGAACTCAGCGCGGTCACTGAAGAGGCTTCCCGCGGCTTGCAGCAGCAGAACAACGAGATCGAACAGGCGGCCACCGCGGTCAACGAAATGACCGCCGCGGTGGAGGAGGTGGCGCGCAACGCGGTGTCCACTTCCGAGGCTTCCCGGCAGTCGACCCAGGCCGCTCGCGAAGGTCGCGACCGGGTGGTGGAAACCGTGGACGCGATCCAGACCATGACCCACGATGTGCAGAGCACCTCGGTGATGATCGAAGGCCTGGCGACCCAGGGCCGGGATATCGGCAAGGTGCTGGACGTGATCCGCGCCATCGCCGAGCAGACCAACCTGCTGGCCCTCAACGCGGCCATCGAGGCGGCCCGTGCCGGCGAGGCCGGGCGCGGCTTTGCGGTGGTGGCCGATGAGGTGCGGGCCCTGGCCCATCGGACCGCCCAGTCGACCCAGGAAATCGAGAAGATGGTGGCCGGCATCCAGAACGGCACGGGCGACGCGGTGGAGTCGATGCAGCAGAGCAACCAGCGTACCCAGAGCACCCTGGAACTGGCCCGCGCCGCGGGTGTGGCCCTGGAGCAGATTGCCGAATCCATCAACCAGATCAACGAGCGCAACCTGGTGATCGCCAGCGCCTCGGAAGAGCAGGCGCAGGTGTCCCGCGAGGTGGACCGCAACCTGGTGAACATCCGCGACCTGGCCACCCAGTCGGCGGCCGGGGCCAACCAGACCAGCGCCGCCAGCCATGAGTTGTCGCGCCTGGCGGTGGACCTGAACGCTCTTGTGGCGCGTTTTGTGATCTAAGCGTCCAACGGCGCTGGCGCTCGCTCGACGAGTGCCGCGCCAGCACCTAGGGTTCTGGCTGAAGCATCTTTCATGGAGAAAGCGATGCGCTATTCAGCCCTGACCCAACGGATTGCCGGAGAAGGTTCCGCCGCCTGGGATATCCATTACCGAGCTTTGGCCTTGCGCGAGCAGGGGCGCGATGTGCTGTTGCTGACCATCGGCGATCCGGATTTCGACACCCCCCGGCCGGTGGTCCAGGCGGCCATCGACAGCCTGCTGGCCGGTGACACCCACTATTCGGACGTGCGCGGCAACCTGGCGTTGCGCAGTTGCATCGCCCGTTGCCACCACCAGCGCACCGGGCAGATCGTCGATGCCGAGCACGTGGTGGTGCTGCCGGGGGCGCAGTGTGCGGTGTTCTCCGTGGCCCAGTGCCTGCTGGGCCCTGGGGACGAGGTGCTGGTGGCCGAGCCCATGTACGTCACCTACGAAGGGGTGTTCGGTGCCTGTGGCGCCACCGTGGTGCCGGTGCCGGTGCCGGTGCCGGTACGGGCCGAGCAGGGCTTTCGCCTGGACCCGCAGGAAGTGGCGGCGCGCATCAGCCCGCGGACCCGGGCCATGCTCATCAACAGCCCCAACAACCCCTCCGGGGCCAGCCTGTCCCTTGATGACTGGCAGGTCCTGGCGCGGTTGTGCATGGAGCATGACCTGTGGCTGGTTTCCGACGAGGTCTACGGCGACCTGCTGTACGAAGGCCAGCACCTGAGCCCGGGCGGTCTACCGCGAATGGGTGGGCGCACCGCCACCATCAACAGCCTGTCCAAGTCCCATGCCATGAGCGGCTGGCGGGTGGGCTGGGTGATCGCTCCGCCGGTGCTGGTCGGGCACCTGAGCAATCTGGCCCTGTGCATGCTCTATGGCCTGCCGGACTTCATCCAGAATGCGGCAGTGGTGGCGCTGACCCGCGAACTGCCGGAACTGCCACAGATGCGCGAGGAGTACCGCCAGCGCCGCGACCTGGTGTGCACGCTGCTCGGGCAGTGCCCGGGCTTGCGGCCAGTGCTGCCCGATGGCGGCATGTTCGTCATGGTCGACGTACGCCGCACCGGGCTGGGCGCCCAGGCGTTCGCCGAGCGACTGCTGGAGGGTTATGGGGTTTCGGTGCTGGCGGGCGAAGCCTTCGGCCCCAGCGTGGTCGGGCACATCCGCATTGCCCTGGTGCTGGACCGCGAACGGCTGGCCGAAGCCTGCCGCCGCATCGCCCAGTGCACCGCGCAACTCCTGGCCCTGTAGGAGCCGGCTTGCCGGCGAAGAGGTCCCAGAGCCCTGCATCGCCCTTGCCGACGCCTTCGCTGGCAAGCCAGCTCCTACGGTGCAACGCAACGCCGAGCGTACCTTGCGTAGGAGCCGGCTTGCCGGCGAAGAGGCCCTTGAGTCTTCCATCGCCCTTGCCGACGCTTTCGTTGGCAAGCCAGCTCCTACAGAGGTGGGGCGCTTTCGGGGGTTAGAAGCGCAGGGTCGCGCCGGTGGTCAGCCAGCGATCGCGGTCTTCGGTCAGGTGCTGGCCAACGATCAGGTCCAGGTCCAGGTGCTGGCCCAGATGCAGGCGCGGGCCGGCCTGCCAGCCCTGTTCGCCGCCGCGTTGGCCGTAGCGCTCGGCAATCAGGGTCAGGCTCTGGGCCAGGTCGTACTCCAGCCCGCTGCCCCAGGCCCAGCGGTGGCTCTGGTCGCCGTCGTCATAGGCGTGGGCCCAGCCGGCATTCAGGTTCAGGCGCAGGCTGGCAACAGGGCTGAAGGTCAGTGGCAGGGCGAGGTCGCCACCGTCGAAGCTGTGGCTGCGGTTCAGGGCCCAGTGGGCGGAGCCGGCCAGGGCCAGTTGCAGGCCCAGGTCTTCACGGTCCAGCAGGGCCAGCTTGACCTGGGGGCTGAGCTGGGTCTCGCCCTGGCCGTCGGCCTGCTGGCGCTGCATCGCGGCCCCCAGTTGCACCCAGGGCAGTTGGCTGAAGGTGCAGGCCGGGGCCACCACGCTGGTGTGGCTGGAGCCCTGGTGGCGGGTGCTCTGGTACCAGACATCGACATTGCATTCCCCGGGAGCGTTGATGGCGCCGTCGTCCACCACGTAGGCGCCGCCGGCGGCCTGAGCCTTGGAGCACAGGGCCAGGGTGGCGGTCGCGCTGGCGGTGAGGGCGAGGAACAGCAGGTTGCGCTTGAGCATGCGGCTTTTCGCGGCAGGCAGAGGGTGGCCAAAGGCGCTGGAACGCGAGGGGCGATGTGGGGTGTGCTTGGACATGGCGGATCTCGTTCTGGGTTGGGGCACCGGTGCATCTGGCGTGCGGGCCGGTGCAGAGGGTGGCGGCTTGGGAGGCTTACTGGTCGGCCATCGACAGAACCTGGATCTGCCGGGCCCGGGCCTGGGCCAGCAGTTCTTCGGTGTCTTCCCCACCGGGCAGGGCGAGGACGATGTCGGGGCGGCTGTCGGCCAGCATGAAGGCGTTGCGCAGGCGTTCGGCGTGCTTGCCATGGCGTTGCCAGTTGGGCGGGTAGCGGACGATGTCGGCGCCGATGTCCCGGGCCCAGTCCTCGATATGGGCGCCGAGGAACTGGCTGCCGCCATGAATCACCACGCGGGTTTCATGCAGGCGCTGAAAGGCGTCGAGGACCTGGCGGCACCGGCGGTCGTCGGCGTAGTAGCGGCCGGCGCAGATCAGGACGCGCATGGGCTGTTCTCCTTTACCGGGCTGATGCTGGTCTCGCCGGGCAGCGGTTCGTTGAGGTAAGCGTGCTCGATGTCCCGTTCACCGGCGCGCTCCAGGGCTGGGTAGGCCAGGGCGGCGATGTGGTGGTGAACCCGCCGGTAGTCGCGCAGCAAGCGCTGGAAAATGTCCCCGGATTCGGCCCAGGCGCCACGGTCTTCGCGCAACTTGCGAAAGTGCTCGCGGCTGGCGGCGGCTTCCAGGCGCCGTACGTTTTCCTTGCGCGCCACCAGTTGGTGGGCGGTGGGCAGGTCTTCGCGCAGGAACACGGTGATGGCCAGGCTCAGGCTGTCCAGCAGTTCCTGGTGCAGCGGGTACAGGGTGCTCAGCTCGAACTCGGAAAACGGCTCGCCACGGCGCAAGCGCCGCGCGGCCAGGTGCGCCAGGCTGGTGGCGAGAATGTCCCCGGCATGTTCCAGGTTGATCACCAGCAGCAGGATTTCCTGGGAGCGGTCGGCATCCTGGTCGCTGATGCCTTCCTTGCCGATATCCGCCAGGTAGGCGCGGATCGCCGCGCTGAGCAGGTCCAGGGACTGATCGATATGGCGCACCTGATCGGCATTGGCCTGGTTGGCGGTGCGAAACAGCTGCAGCACCCGGTCGAGCATGCCCGAGAGCATGTCGGCCATGCGCAAGGCTTCGCGGGCGGCGTTGGACAGGCCGATATTGGCCACTTCCAGGCCGGCTTCGTCCAGGTACAGCGGCATGCCCGGGTCGGTCACCGCGGCCGGGGCCGGCAGCAGCCGGGTCAGCAGCTTGGCCATTGGCCCGGTGAAACCGATGAACAGCAGCGCCAGCACCAGACTGAAGGCGGTGTGCAGGGCCACCACCAGCAGTGCCGGAGGCAGTTGCTCGATGACGTGCCACTGGCCCAGGGTGGCGATCCAGGGCATCAGCAGCGCCGCTCCCGACAGGCGCACCAGCAGGTTGCCCAGGGGCAGGCGCCGGGCCACGTTGCCGCTGGCGCTGAGCAGCGAGGGCAGGGTGCTGCCGAGGTTGACCCCCAGCACCAGGGCCATGCTGGTGGCCGGCGACAGCAGCCCAGTGCCGGCCAGCGAGGCGATCAGCAGCACCACGGCAACGCTGGAGTGGCACATCCAGGTCAGCAGCAGCGCCACCAGCAGGGCCAGCAGCAGGTCGCCGTCGAGGCTGGTCATCACCAGCTGGAACACCGGGGTGCCTTCCACCGCCCCCAGGGTCGCGCCGAGCATGCCCAGGGCCAGCAGCATCAGGCCCAGGCCGATCAGTGCGCAGCCGATGCTTTCAAAGCGCGAATCGTCCCGCAGGCGAAAGCACAGGAAGCCCGCCAGCAATGCCACAGGTGCCGCCAGCGAGAGGTCGAGGCTGAGCAGCTGGACCACCAGGGTCGAGCCGATATTGGCCCCCAGCATCACCGCCAGCGCCGGGGCCAGGCCCAGGGTGCCGGCGGCGGTGAAGGAGCTGGCCATCAGGCTCACCGCAGTGCTGCTTTGCACCACGCCGGTGATGCCGACGCCGCACAGCAGCGCCAGCCAGCGGTTGTTCAGGTGTTGCCCGAGCCAGTGCCGCAGCGGGCTGCCGAAGCCCCGCAGGAGTGAGCCGCAGATCATCTGCGAGCCCCACAGCAACAGCGCGATGGCGCCGGCCAGGTTGATCAGAAGAGTAGTGCCCGACATGAGTATTCTCCCGGGACTGTGACAGGTTTCAGGCAATCGCCAGGCGCAGCGAGGCGCGGGTGATGGCGGCGCTGAACCCCAGCAGGAAACGCATTTCAACGGCGCTCAGCAGGCCCCGCACATAGAGGCGGATGCTCAGGCGGGCGAGCAGCCTGGCGCAGGCGCACAGGCCGCAGACCAGCAAGGCCTTCAGGCCGCGTTGCAACAGCGAAAAAGGTTTGAAAAACATGGCGATGCTCCTTTCGGGCGAACAGCGTCGCCGTCGACAGGGCGCTGGCCGCGCCGACGGTGGCATCGTTGGTTTGCTGTATCTGGTGCGACCGCCGTGGGGCGGTCGCACCGGGCTCAGGCCCTTAGAACCACTGCTTGAAGCGGCGGATGTACAGGGTCTTCATGGTCTGGGCGACCACGCAGTAGCTGAGCAGGGTACCCACCAGCCAAGGGAAGTATTCCCATGGCAGCGGCACCAGGCCGACCATGCTGCCCAGAGGCGAGAAGGGCACATAGATACCCAGTGCCATCACCAGGCCCGTGGCGAGCATGACCGGCAGTGCCGCGGTGCTCTGGATGAACGGGATCTTGCGGGTGCGCAGCATGTGCACCACCAGGGTCTGGGAGAGCAGGCCTTCGATGAACCAGCCGGACTGGAACAGGGCGGCCATTTCCACGCTGTTGGCGGCAAACACGTACCACATCAGGGCAAAGGTGGTGATGTCGAAGATCGACGAGGTCGGCCCGATCCACAGCATGAAGCGCCCGATGTTCTTGGCGTCCCACTTGCGTGGCTTGCTCAGGTATTCCTTGTCCATCTTGTCCCACGGCAGGGCCAGCTGGGAGAAGTCGTACATCAGGTTCTGCAGCAGCAGGTGGATCGCCAGCATCGGCAGGAACGGAATGAAGGCACTGGCCACCAGCACCGAGAACACGTTGCCGAAGTTGGAGCTGGCGGTCATGTTCAGGTACTTCATGATGTTGCCGAAGGTCTCGCGACCCTTGATCACCCCTTCCTCCAGCACCATCAGGCTCTTTTCCAGGAGGATGATGTCCGCCGATTCCTTGGCAATGTCGGTGCCGCTGTCCACCGAGATGCCGACATCGGCATCGCGCAGCGCCGGAGCGTCGTTGATGCCGTCGCCGAGAAAGCCCACGGTGTGGCCGTTGGCCTGCAATGCCTTGAGCACCCGGGACTTCTGCAGCGGGGTGAGCTTGGCAAATACCGTGCGCTCTTCCACCAGGCGCCCCAGCACTTCGTCGTCCATGCGCTCGATGTCACGACCCAGCAGCGGCTCGCCGACCTCCAGGCCGACCTCGCGGCAGATCTTCGCGGTGACGATGGCGTTGTCACCGGTCAGTACCTTCACGGTGACCCCGTTGTCGCGCAGGGCGGCAATCGCCGGGCCGGCGGTTTCCTTCGGCGGATCGAGGAAGGTCAGGAAGCCTTCGATCACCAGCTCGCGTTCGTCGCTGGCGCTGTACTGGTTCTTGATCTGGTCCCGGGCGATGTCACGGGTGCCCACCAGCAGCACGCGGAAACCGTCGCGGTTGTAGTCTTCGGCCAGTTGCAGCAACTCGGCACGCAGGGCAGCGTCGATGGTATGGGTGACACCGTTCTTGCGGACCCGAGTGGCGGTTTCCAGCATTTCTTCCACCGCGCCCTTGCACACCAGCAGGTGGTGGCCGCGGGCATCGGCGAGGATGACCGACAGGCGGCGCCGGACGAAGTCGAACGGTAGCTCATCCACCTTGCGCCAGGCGGCAGGCGGGGTGAAGTGCGGGTTCTCCTCGGCGAAGCTGACCACTGCGCGGTCCATCAGGTTCTTCATGCCGCTCTGGTGGTAGCTGTTGAGCCAGGCCAGTTGCAGCACTTCATCGCAGCGGCTGCCGCTGATGTCGACGTGATGTTCGAGGATGATCCGGTCCTGGGTCAGGGTGCCGGTCTTGTCGGTGCAGAGCACGTCCATGGCGCCGAAGTTCTGGATCGCGTTGAGGCGCTTGACCACCACCTTGCGCTTGGCCATGGCCGAGGCGCCCTTGGCCAGGTTGGCGCTGACGATCATCGGCAGCATTTCCGGGGTCAGGCCGACGGCCACTGCCAGGGCGAACATGAAGGCTTCGGCCCAGTCGCCCTTGGCGAATCCGTTGATCAGCAGAACGATGGGCACCATCACCAGCATGAAGCGGATCAGCAGCCAGCTGACGCTGTTGACCCCGCGGTCGAAGGCGGTCTGGGTGCGCGAGCCGACGATGGAGCGGGCCAGGGAACCGAAGTAGGTGCGCGAGCCGGTGGCCACGACCACGGCGGTGGCCGTGCCGCTGACCACGTTGGTGCCCATGAAGCAGATGTTCGGCAGGTCCAGCAGGTCTTGCTGATCGGCGGCCTGGGCGGTGGCGGACTTTTCCTGGACGGCGCCCAGGGTGTCGTACTTTTCAACCGGCAAGGCTTCGCCGGTGAGCACCGCCTGGCTGATGAACAGGTCGCGGGATTCGATCAGGCGGATGTCGGCAGGGATCATGTCACCGGCGGACAGCTGGATGATGTCGCCCACCACCAGGTCGCGCATCGGCACTTCACGCACCCGGGCCTGCATGCCCATCTGCTCGCGACGCAGTACGGCGGCGGTGGTCCGTACCATGGCCTTGAGTGCTTCGGCGGCCTTGGCCGAGCGGTGTTCCTGCCAGAAACGCATCAGGCCGCTGGCCAGCACCATCACCAGGACGATGATGACCCCGGTGAGATCGGTTTCTTCGCCGGCCTGCAGCGGCAGCCAGAAGTCGGTGAAGAAACTGATACCGGTCAGGGTCATCAGCACATAGATGAAGGGGTTGTTGAAAGCCTGGAGCAGCTGCACCAGAGCGTGTGGCGGACGGTCGTGGGCGACCTCGTTGTGGCCGTCCCGTTGCAGGCGGCCCTCGGCATCCAGTTCAGTGAGGCCGGCGGTGGTGGAGTTGACGTTGGCCAGGGTGACGGCCAGGCCGTTCTGGGCTTCGCGGGCGGCACGCATCGACAGCTTGTTGCTGTCACTGGTGGCGCTGGTGTTGCGGGAAGTTGGGTTTTTTACAGTCATGGTCTGTGCTCCTGCCGCCTGCTTGCGGCACGACACAGCAACACTCAACTAATTAAAGGCGAGCGAAAACATGTCGAGCCGCAGGTTAGCGATCGATTTTGATCTTGGCGTTTTTCAGGTTTTAACGTTCGCTGCTCAAACAATGAAGTTGTATGGGCAGCGAACCTACTACTGGCCTCTTCCATAACTTTCTCCAGTAACTTTATTAACTGATAGGCACTAGCACGCCGCCGAACTTAAACTTTTAAAGTTCGTTTGCAAACAACGGAAAGTTACCGCTGGTTCAGGCTGAGCTGCGTGCCCCGAGGTACAGGCCGAAGATCAGTCCGGCCTGCTGCAGGAGCAGGGCAGCGCCCCGACTCTGTGGGTCCTGGCTATCGTCGAAGCTCCAGCGTTGCTGCAACTGCCCGGTCATCGGGCAGACGCGCCAATTGGCTCGCAGGGCGGTCGAGGGGGTGGGGGCGGCACGAGAAAACGGCGAGCGCGCCAGAACCTTGGGCTCACGGCACAGCTTGACCCGCATGGTGGCGGCGAAGGCGCGAACGCCTGGCATTACAGAGGAAGTGAAGTGCATAACATTTGCCTCGCGACCGGACTGGTTCCGGGGGAGGCAAGTTACGTTGGAGCGTCAAGCCCTAGCGCAGCTTACCCGACCGCGGAGTCGAGTCCCGTCATTTTCAGGGTTAAGTGCCTGGCTCTGCGCAGCGGCAGTGACCAGACAGCGTCTAGATACTGTGTCCATTGGCTTCTTTAGTGAGTTAAACAAAGGGCCGTAATTACCGGCCCGCGCAATTTACTCAGGAGGGGTGCTGGAGTCAAGGTTAAATTGCCCTGAATCATTGGTCAGTTACGAAGTTTCAGGTGAGGTTCAGCTAAGGGTGGGAATTAGCTGATACGAGAGGCGGATATATATAAGTTTCAGATAAAGAAAGTGCCCACGACAGATGGGGATGTCATGAGCACTGAATATAGCGACGAGGATTATCAGTGCAGCAAGTGCTGGGAGATATCCTTGTAGGTCGCGCTATCGGTGGCCGCCATCAACTGCCGGCCATCCTTGAGGGTGCCGATGAAGGTCACTTCGTTTTCCGTACCCGCCATCAGGTACCCGGCCAGGGCGCCCACCGGGCCCAACAGCATGGCGCCGGCAATGCCGTAGCCCAGGGCGTCCTTGTTGGTGATGGGGCTTTCGCTGGCGATCTCCAGCGTCTTGAAGGCCGATGCCTTGACCTCGACGCCGTTGCTGTTGAATACCGTCTTGAGCCTGAAGGTGCCGTGCCGGTACTCGCCGGCGCCTTGCAGGAAATCACCTGATAAAACCTCAATCTTTGCCATGTTGAATCATCCTTATCCAAGCATAACCAGACAGGCCATTGAGCTCTCCGCCAGGGGGAGCGTCAACGGGGTTGCGATGAAGGGTGCTACCGCCAGTCAGCAGCCCTCGTTCATTCAGCCTCGGCCAGGTCACCCCGGGCCATGCTGATCCAGATCAGGGCTGTGAAGGGTTGTAGCAGCCCACGGGGCACCGGCCGTCGGCTTTCGACCAGTGACTGGCCGGGGCCGGGCGCTCAAGGTGATGTTAAAAAATGTTAGATTGAAAAACTTCTTCACATAATCCGTTCATTGGTGGATGATCGTTCACAGCCAAAGCTCAACCTGATAACAACAGCAACAGGATGGCCATGATGATCGATTCGCTCCTGCCTCTCTCGGCACCTGCCCACGGTGCCATGCACCTTCCGGGCTTGCCGTCTGGCGTTGCGCCTGTTGCCGCCTGTGTTGCATTTGCCGGACCTGCAATCCGGATTTCCCTGTCCTGCCCGGTTCTTGCCCGGCGCCTGTCTGGCGCGGCACAGTCCTGGTCTATTTCTGGAGTCCCCCATGAATAACAACAATGTCGGTGTCATCGGTCTTGGCGCCATGGGCCTGGGCATCGCCCGGTCGTTGCTGCGCAGCGGTTTCAAGGTGCATGCCTGTGACGTCCGTGCTGCGGTCACCGAGCAGTTCGCCAGCGAAGGCGGCGTGGCTTGCGCCTCGGCGGCGCAACTGGCCGGTGAATGCGATGTGATTGTCACCGTGGTGGTCAATGCCGAGCAGACCGAAAGCGTGCTGTTCGGTGAGGGCGGGGCGGCAGCGGCACTGCGTCCCGGCAGCCTGGTGATCGGCTGCGCCACCGTGGCCCCGACTTACGCCGTGGACCTGGGCCAGCGCCTGGAGGCCCTGGGCCTGCTCTATCTGGACGCGCCGATCTCCGGGGGCGCGGCCAAGGCTGCCGCCGGCGAGATGACGATGATGACCTCCGGCCCGGCCACCGCTTACGCCAGGGCCGAGGCGATTCTGGAGGGCATGGCCGGCAAGGTCTATCGCCTGGGGGATGCCCATGGCCTGGGCTCCAAGGTCAAGATCATCAACCAGTTGCTGGCCGGGGTGCACATTGCCGCCTCTGCCGAAGCCATGGCCCTGGGACTGCGCGAGGGGGTGGACGCCGATGCCCTGTATGAGGTGATCACCCACAGCGCGGGCAACTCCTGGATGTTCGAGAACCGCGTTCCGCATATCCTCAAGGCCGACTACACACCGCTGTCCGCGGTGGACATTTTCGTCAAGGACCTGGGGCTGGTGCTGGATACCGCCCGGGCCAGCAAATTCCCGCTGCCGCTGTCGGCCACCGCGCACCAGATGTTCATGCAGGCCTCCAGCTCCGGTTTTGGCCGCGAGGACGACTCGGCGGTGATCAAGATCTTCCCGGGCATCGAGCTGCCCGTGGCCAAGCCCGATGCCGAGTGAGGAACCCGTGATGACGATTTCCAATCCACGCCCGTTGCTGGGCTGCATCGCCGATGACTTCACCGGCGCCACGGATCTGGCCAACATGCTGGTTCGCGGTGGCATGCGCACTGTGCAGAGCATCGGCATTCCCAGCGCCGAAGTGGCTGCCGGGCTGGACGCCGACGCCGTGGTGATCGCGCTGAAGTCGCGCACCACTGCGGCCAGCGAAGCGGTGGCCGAATCCCTGGCCGCCCTGCAATGGCTGCGGGACCAGGGCTGCGAGCAGATCTTCTTCAAATACTGCTCGACCTTCGATTCCACCGCGGCGGGCAACATCGGTCAGGTCAGCGAGGCCTTGCTTGAGGCCCTGGGCAGCGATTTCACCCTGGCCTGCCCGGCGTTCCCGGAGAACGGCCGGACCATTTTCCGTGGCCACTTGTTCGTCCAGGACCAGTTGCTCAGCGAATCGGGCATGCAGCATCACCCGCTGACGCCGATGACCGATGCCAACCTGGTGCGGGTCCTGCAATCCCAGACCCGGCTGCCGGTAGGCCTGCTGCGCTACGACAGCATCGCCCAGGGCGTGGAGGCGGTGCGCAGCAGGATCGCCGAACTGCGCGGGCAGGGTGTTGCCCTGGCGATTGCCGACGCGCTGTCCGATGCCGACCTCTATACCCTCGGCGCCGCCTGCGCCGACCTGCCGCTGCTGACTGGCGGTTCCGGGCTGGCCCTGGGCCTGCCGGAAAACTTCCGTCGCGCCGGCAAGCTGCGCGACCTCGACGCTGCAAGCCTGCCCAAGGTAGCCGGTGGCGAAGTGGTGCTGGCCGGCAGTGCCTCCCTGGCCACCAATGCCCAGGTCGATGCCTGGCTGGAAGCCGAGCGCCCGGCCTGGCGCATCGACCCGCTGGCCCTGGCGGCCGGCGAGGCGGTGGTGGAACAGGCCCTGGCCTTTGCCCGGGAGCAGCAGGACACGGTGCTGATCTACGCCACCAGCACGCCGGAAGAGGTCAAGGCGGTGCAGCGTCAGCTCGGTGCCGAACGTGCCGGAGCGTTGGTGGAGAATGCCCTGGGCGAGATCGCCCGGGGCCTGCGCGACAGTGGCGTGCGGCGCTTTGTGGTGGCTGGCGGGGAAACCTCCGGCGCCGTGGTCAAGGCCCTGGACGTGCGCCTGCTGCAGATCGGCGCGCAAATCGATCCCGGGGTCCCGGCCACCGTCAGCAGTGGCGGCGAGCCCCTGGCCCTGGCGCTGAAGTCCGGCAACTTCGGCGGTCGCGACTTCTTCGCCAAGGCCCTGCGCCAACTGGCGGGAGGTCAGCCATGAGCCGCGAAAACGCTCTGCGCGAAGAAATCTGTGATGTCGGCCGCAGCCTCTATCAGCGCGGCTACACCGTGGGCAGCGCCGGCAACATCAGTGCGCGGCTCGATGATGGCTGGCTGATCACCCCCACCGATATCTGCCTGGGCCGGCTCGACCCTGCAGCCATCGCCAAGGTCAACCTGGCGGGGGAGTGGGTCAGCGGCGACAAACCGTCCAAGACCCTGGCCCTGCATCGCCAGGTGTATGACCGCAATCCCGGGGTGGGCGGGGTGGTGCATACCCATTCCACTCACCTGGTGGCCTTGACCCTGGCCGGGGTCTGGCGCGAGGACGACATCCTGCCGCCGCTGACCCCGTACCAGGTGATGAAGGTCGGGCATATCCCGCTGATCGGCTACCAGCGCCCGGGTTCGCCCAAGGTCGCCGAGCAGGTGGCGCAACTGGCCAACCAGGTGCGTGGGGTGATGCTCGAACGCCTGGGCCCGGTGGTCTGGGAAAGCAGTGTGTCCAAGGCCAGCTACGCCCTGGAAGAGCTGGAGGAAACCGCGCGCCTGTGGCTGATGAGCCAGCCGCGCCCGGCACCTCTGGATCAGGCCGCCCTGGATGAGCTGCGGGACGCTTTCGGCGCCGCCTGGTAATCACTGACAACGCTTCATGGAAAGCGGCCCTCGGGAGCGCCATCGGGCTCTCGCGGGGAGCGGCTTGCCGGTAAAAAACAATAACAACAGGACATCCCGAGATGAATGACTGCATAGGCTTTACGGGTTCCAGCGAGTTCTGCCACACACGCCAGCAACCTTGTGGGGGGCTGTCGCTATGAGCCCGATGATTCTGATGATCACCGCCGGGGCCGGTATCGCCCTGTTGCTGTTCCTGGTGCTCAAGTACAAGTTCCAGCCCTTTGTCGCGCTGATGCTGGTAAGCATCCTGGTGGCGCTGGTGGCCGGGGTGAAACCGGCGGAGCTGGTGGCCACCATCGAGGGCGGCATGGGCAAGACCCTCGGCCACATCGCCATCATCATCGCCCTGGGCGCGATGATCGGCCGCATCATCGAGCTTTCCGGCGGCGCCGAGGCGCTGGCCAAGACCCTGATCGAGCGCTTCGGCAACCGGCGCACGCCCCTGGCACTGACCATGGCCGGATTCATCATCGGCGTGCCGGTGTTCTTCGAGGTCGGGGTGATCATCCTCATGCCCCTGGCCTATGGCGTGGCCCGCAGTGCGCGCAAGCCGCTGCTGGTGTTCGCCTTGCCGATGTGCGCCGCGCTGCTCACCGTGCACGCCTTCCTGCCGCCGCACCCTGGAGCGGTGGCCGCGGCCAGCCAGCTGGGCGCGGACCTGGGCCGGGTGCTGATGTTCGGCCTGCCGCTGACCGCGCTGCTGTGCTACGTGGGCTACCGCGTGGCGGGGCGCATGACCCGGCGCAACTACCCGATGACCGATGACATCCGCGCCGAAGTCTACGGCCCGCACGTCACCAATGAAGACCTCGCCGCCTGGAACAACGGTTCCGAGCAGCCTGCCAGCCCCCAGGCGGTGGCCGCTGTGGCGCACATGGGCCTGGAGGAGTCCACCGGCAGCCTTGCGGCGAAACTGCCACCGGCGCCGCCACCGGGGTTCGGCCTGATCGTCAGCCTGATCCTGCTGCCCATCGTGCTGATCCTGCTGGGCACCCTGGCTACCTCCTTGCTGCCCCTGGAATCCACCCTGCGCGGGGTGCTGACCGTACTAGGCGCGCCGCTGGTGGCACTGCTGCTGGACACCTTGCTGTGTGCCTGGCTGCTGGGCTCGCGCCGCGGCTGGAGCCGCAGCCAGGTGTCCGACGTGATCGGCTCGGCGCTGCCCGGGGTGGCCATGGTGATCCTGATCGCCGGGGCCGGCGGGGTGTTCGGCAAGGTGCTGGTGGATACCGGCATCGGCGCGGTGGTCTCCGATCTGCTGCGCACCACCGGCCTGCCGGTGCTGGCCCTGGGTTTTCTGCTGACCATGCTGCTGCGTGCGGTGCAGGGCTCCACCACCGTGGCCCTGGTGACTACGGCGGGCATCATCGCGCCGCTGATCGCCACCCTCAACCTGAGCCCCAACCACATGGCCCTGCTGTGCCTGGCCATGGGCGGTGGCGGGCTGGCCATGTCCCATATCAATGACGCCGGGTACTGGATCTTCACCAAGCTGGCCGGCCTCAACGTCGCGGACGGCCTGCGTACCTGGACCGTGATCACCACCTTGCTCGGCACTTTGGGGTTCTGTATTACCCTGCTGATCTGGCCATTTGTCTGACCCTTTGTCCCAGGAGTTCCCATGCCTCGTTTTGCTGCCAACCTCAGCATGCTCTACCCGGAACATGACTTTCTCGAACGTTTCGCCGCCGCGGCGGCCGACGGCTTCACGGCCGTGGAATATCTGTTTCCCTACGACTACAGCCCCCAGGAGCTGAAACAGCGCCTGGACGACCACGGCCTGCAACAGGCCCTGTTCAACGCTCCGCCCGGCGACTGGGCAGCGGGGGAGCGGGGCATCGTTTCCCTGCCCGGGCGTGAGCAGGAGTTCCGCCAGGGTTTCGACAAGGCGCTGGAATACGCCGCGGTGCTGGGCAACTCGCGGGTCCACGTGATGGCCGGCCTGCTGCCGTCCGAGAACGATCGCCCGCGGCACCACGGCGTCTACCTGGAGAACCTGGCCCACGCCACGGCCCAGGCGGCCAAGGTCGGGGTCACGGTGCTGCTGGAGCCGATCAACACCCGGGACATGCCGGGGTTCTTCCTCAACCGCCAGGACCAGGCCCAGGCCATCTGCAAGGAAGTCGGCGCGGCCAACCTCAAGGTGCAGTTCGACTGCTATCACTGCCAGATCGTCGAAGGCGACCTGGCGGTGAAACTGCGCCGCGACCTGGCCGGGATCGGCCACATCCAGATCGCCGGGGTACCGGATCGTCACGAGCCGGACCTGGGGGAACTGAACTATCCCTACCTGTTCCAGCTGATGGACGACCTTGGCTACGACGGCTGGGTCGGTTGTGAATACCGCCCGCGCGGCAACACCTCCGCCGGCCTGCAGTGGCTGCGGGACTGGCAGGCGCGCTAAGGCTCGGCGGTGTAGCCGCCACTGCAGGTTGCGAAGCAAAAGGTATCTGGGGAGCGTCGCGCAAGGCCCTGGGGGCCTTCGCGCATCGCTTTATGTAGCCGCTGCCGCAGGCTGCGAACGAGCCGCAGGCTCCCAGCGATTCCCCGGCCGTCGAGGCCCCTGCGGTGCCTTGCGCAGCCTGCGGCAGCGGCTACAGATGATGCGAAGGCCGCGAACGGCTCGCGATGATACGTAGCGATAAACACAGGAGTTTTCCCATGCAGCGTTTTGCCTGCCGGGCCGCGTTCGGCCTGATTTTGTCCCTGGGCGGTATGTCCCTGGCCGCGGCCGCGAGCTTGCCGCCGGCCACCGAGGGCGATTGGGTGGCCCCGCAATTCACCTTCCACAACGGTGAGCAGCTGGCCAACCTGAAGCTGCACTACATCACCCTGGGGGACCCCAAGCACCCGGCGATCCTCTATCTGCATGGCACCTATCGGCCGGCCAGCGACCTGTTGAGCAAGGATTTTGGCGGTGAACTGTTCGGCCCCGGGCAACCCCTGGATGCCAGCAAGTACTACATCATCGCCACCGACGGCATCGGCGTCGGCCAGTCGAGCAAGCCTTCGGACGGCCTGCGGGCGCGGTTCCCCCAGTACAACTACGAGGACATGGTCCAGGCCCAGTACCGGCTGCTGACCGAAGGGCTGGGGGTCAAGCACCTGCGGCTGATCATCGGCAATTCCATGGGCGGCATGCAGGCCTGGATCTGGGGCCAGAAGTGGCCGCAGATGATGGACGCCCTGGTGCCCATGGCCTCCCAGCCGGGGGAAATGTCTTCGCGCAACTGGATGATGCGCCGCCTGCTGGTGGAGTCGATCAAGCAGGACCCGGCCTGGGAGCAGGGCAACTACCGGCAACAGCCGCCGTCGCTGCGCCTGGCCAACGCGCTGTTCGCCACCGGCACCAGCGGCGGCACCCTGGCCTATCAGGCTCTGGCGCCGACCCGGGCCCAGGCTGACCAGCTGGTGCAGGAGCGCCTCAAGGCCAGCCAGGGCGCCGATGCCAATGACTTCATCTACCAGTGGCAGTCCTCGGCGGACTACAACGCCATGCCGGGTCTGGGCAGGATCCAGGCGCCGGTGCTGGTGATCAACGCCGCGGACGACGAGCGCAACCCGCCGGAAACCGGCACCCTGCAAGCGGCGCTCAAACAGGTGAAAAATGCCCGCCTGCTGCTGATTCCCGCCAGCGCCGAAACCCGTGGCCACGGCACCACCGGCATGGCCCGGTTCTACGCCCGCGAACTGGGGCAGTTCATGGCCGAGACTGAAAAAAACCGCTAGTGGCTACTGCGGTCTCTTCGTCGCCCGGGAGCAAGTCCTGCGCCACGGGCTGCTGTGGGCCGGGGCTATCGCTGGCTCAGGATTGTGCCGGCAGCAGCAGTTCCACACCGTGCTTGCGGATCCCGTCCGCCGCCGCAGGGGCCAGTGCGGCGTCGCTGATGATGATGTCGAACTGTTCCAGCCCGGCGATCTTGTACATGCTGAAGGTGCCGTACTTGGAGCTGCTGGCCACCAGCACCACCTGGGTCGCCGACTGCATCGCCACCTGCTTGACCTCGACCTTCAGCGCCGATGGCGTGGTGATGCCCCGGCGCAGGTCCCAGGAACTGGTGGAGATAAAGGCCACGTCGGTCACCACCTGGCGCAGGGTGGCCACCGCCAGCCCGCCGACACAGGAGTGGTTGGAGTGGTCCAATTGCCCGCCGGTATGGATCACCGTCACCTGGGGCGCGTCCATCAGGGCCTGGGCCACGCCGAAATCGTTGGTCACCACGGTCATCCCCGACAGCGCCTTGATGTAGGGCACGATTTCCAGGGTGCTGGTGCCGGCGTCCAGGTACACGGTCATGTCCGCGTGCAGCAGGCTCGCCGCCAGCTTGGCCATGGCCTGCTTCTGCGGCAGCTCCACCACGGCCTTGGACTGATGGCTGGGCTCGCTGTGCAACTGGCTGGCGATGCGCACCCCGCCGGTGACCGAGTGGGCGCGGCCTTCCTGCTCCAGCAGGGCGATATCCCGGCGCACGGTCATGTGCGAGCAGTCGAACATCTCCATCAACTGATGCACGCTGAGCACCTGGTGCTTGCGCAACTGGCGCAGGATCTGCTCGCGGCGCTGTTCGGGAATCATCGGTGCGCCGCTGTCACTGGCAAGGTCCTTGGGGGTGGGCATCGTGGCTCCGAAGGGGATGGTTAAAGGCCGGCGGCGCACATGATAATCAAAACTCAAGCTCATCGCTTCAGTGATAGCGTCTGTTCGAGTCATCTGCTGGTGACCGTCGAGCCTGTCAGGCGCCTTAGGCGCCAGAGTGGATCAGTTGGTTGTAGCACCCTTCAAGATCAACCTTGAAACTAGTCAGCACCTGTACCGCCTGCATTTGCTCTGTTGAGGAAATGTCTTCGGTTGCCTGGCTGCTCATAAAGGCTTTGCCATTGGAGGTCGGGGCGAATGAGAGTTTCTGTTGATCGTCCATTGCGGTCGCTTTGCGGCTGGCCCACCCGAGTATCTGTTCCTGGGTCAAAGGCACTGAGGCAATGCTGCCCAACGTTGCAATGAGGTGCTGCCGGCTGAGTTCTATGTAGTGAATGGCGTCGGTGGCTGCAGTTGCTGCACTGGCCTTCTGCTTGGCTGGCGCTTCGACGATGGCCCAGTTCTGCTGTTTATCCGACAAGCTGTTGAGGACGTTTTTGATGCAGGCAAAAGACGTCACGGCCTCGGCATAGGCGGCTTCCTGTCGGGAGAATTGATAGCGGGTCGATGAGCCCAGCCCGAGTACGGCTAGGCCCGCGCCATAATTGGTCATGGCCGTTTTGCCCGCCAGGCCGCCTGCTCCAGCCAGCAGGGCTCCGGCACTGGTCATGTCGCCGTTACTCCAGTCACGCTTGTCAGCATTTGTTCCTTCTTTTACCGCACTATCGATGAGCTTGGTCAGTTCCGAGTTCACGCTGGATATTTCGGCAAGCTTGGTCGGTACTGGTGTAAAGGGAAGGGCTAGCTTATTGGGCGGGGTTGGCCATTGAGCCTGCATAGGACCGTAGGCGCAGCCGCTAAGCAAAATGATCGGCAGACATAGATATTTCATACGCTCTCTCTAAGTCGCGTTTTGCCATTAGGGTTGAGGCGTGAGCGTAGTTCAGGTCTGCGTTAGTACAAGATGGCAAACGGCTGCTGATCAACTGTAAAAATGGCTTTGCCCGCCAATCAACCAATGAAAGATGTCTAGACTTGAGCGGGAAGCAGAATTGAACCTACGCAGTCTTTCCAATCTCGATCAGCAAGGAAGTTGCCATGTCTGTCACTCGCCAGGACATCGTCAATGCCGCCTATGAAGAATGGGCAACTTGGGGATATTCACGTTTCAATCGTATTACCGGTGAACGACAAATTGCCCATGTCGATGATGAAGACCTGTGGGCAGATTATGTGATTGAGCAGTACTGCGCCGAAATGGGAAAGGAGGCTCCCTCTCGCAGGAACATTGCCGAGGATAAGTGGGCCTGGTCCGCAGTGGGCATCACCGCGCTCATGCGCAAGGCCGGATTCAACCACCAGCAATGGCCTTTTATCGTGGCTCACCACACTTACCTGAGGCGTTTCATTCGGGCCGGGAAACAACAACAGCCGGACCTGTTCTGGGGCGTGCCGGTGGATGCCCCGGGGGGACAGCCGAAAGCGGGGGATTTGATCGCCTACGCGCGTTTTGATGAAGGGGATCTGTCTTCCGTCGAGCAAAAATGGAAAACGGCCAGAAGCCGTTTCGATCTGAATGATAGATATAACAGTCATGCCGACATAGTGGTGGCGGTCAGACCTGGCGAGGTTGATGTAATCGGAGCAAATGTGGAAGACAGCGTAACGCTCAAGACACTGGAGTTATCGCCGGATGGCTACCTGAGCGATCGGCATTACTACTGGTTCGTGACGTTGAAGTTCAGAGACTGAAGCCTGCCTGGCAAGCCTCAGTCTCTGTGAGCGAGCTGGGCGTTAGAGCAAGGTCAGAAACTCTGCAACAGCCTCTCGGCTTAAAAACCGATTGATCTTGTTATCGCGGACGGGGCCATGGTGTTCAGTGGTGAATCTCAATAGCCGTGCGCAATATTCAATGGCAAAGCTGTGGTTTGTCTTGCTGGTGGTGATGAAGGTTCGGCAACTATCGTCACCTGCGACTGACAGCAGAAGGTCTCTTAGACTCGGATCGAAGTGCATCGAGTTTCCTGAACACTGAAGTATTCCTGCTTCTTCTGTACAAGGCGTAGCGGACTCTTCATTGGTCGTGTCGATCCCTTCATTCCAGTTCCAGGAACTCTCAAACCCAGCCAGTACCCTCAAGACTTCCAGCATTACCGCCTTGCGATGCAAGGGGCTTGTCCAGGGGCCTAGCGCCGCGTAACTCTTCGAGTAGATATCGTTTCGCTCGTTGGGCGCAAAAATGGCTGGGTCGGCATTTTTGCCCCATACAACCAATTGGTCCAAAAAGCTGTCCGGTGGCGCACCGCGGTCTTTGACTTCCTGTTTGGTCGCAACGTATTGGCTCATGTTGTTTCCCCGGATGAGGTGAGGCTTGGATTTGCCCGCTTGCCCTATCGAGGGATCAGGCAAAGGCCTGCTTCATGATAGCCGTCAATGAGATGGGCAAGATGGAGCGGGTAGGGGTAAGGCTCGGCAGGGGGCCTTGAGGTCGGCGAGGTAAAGCCTGAGGCGGCTCGGGCCGGCGGTTCATGCAGCTGGGCGTAGGCTTCGGCCTTCAGTTCGCCGCTGCCGGTGAGGGCCTGGCCGGCTTCGTTGTACAGGACGAAATCATGCTGCAGGCCGCCAACTCTGGCCGCGCCGTCCAGGCCCAGCAGCAAGGTGTAGAACTGGTCACTGAGGTCGCAGACGAGCAGCGCCAGAACTTCGGCCTGTTGCTCGGCGGGTAGCGCCAGGTTGCGCAGGCGCCTGGTGGCGTTGGAACCCGGGGTGGTCTGCAGCCTGTCCAGGTCGTGCTGTTTTTCGGTGATCCAGCTGGCCTCCAGGGTCTTGGCATCCTTGGCGATTCAATCCTTTGTCGAGCGGTATCGGGCCTGGTCGATATGCCAGCGTTGCTTGAGCTGCTGCAGGCTGCCATCGCGCTTCATGCCGTCCAGGGCCTGCTGCCAGCGGGCCACCTGGGCCGCATCGACCTTGGGCGAAAAGGCGATGTAGGCGTCCTGGTGCATCAGTGGCATCTGGTAGCGCAACTGGTCGAGGGCCAAGCCCTCTTCGGCGGCGAAGGTGCCCACGCTCATGGTGTCGGCCACCACGTATTGCACGCGGCCGACCTGCAGCAGGCGCATCATGATTTCCGGGCTGTCGACGCCCCACAGGTTGTCCAGCCCCTGCTGTTTGAGGTAGCTGTAGACCAGCCATTTGCGCGGCACGGCAATCTGGCCCCGGGTCTGGTGCAGGTCGGTGACCGGCGTGCTGTCGCCATTGCGGGTATAGAGGGCGGTTTCGGTGCGCATCAACGGGCCTACCCACTGGTAGCGCGACTCGCGCTCGGCGGTGCGCAGTATGGTGAACACCGCCGTGTCGTCATCGCTTCCGGCATCGCGCAGGGCCCGCAGCATCGGCCGCAGCTGCACGTTCACCGTGTCGCCGCTGCGCTGCGCCAGGGCCTGCACCACATCGACACCAAACCCCACCATCCGCTCGCCCTGCTGGAAGTGCAGCGGCGGGTGGTTGTCGGTCAGCATGCGCAACTCGCCAGCGTGGGCCGCAAGGCTCAATAGCGGCAACAGTGCCTGCAGCATCCATTTCATGCAGTGCCCTTGGAGTTTGAAAACGCAGAGCTTAGTACGACTGGTTGCCGCCTGTCGCGATAAAAGCTGCCGGCTCCCTGCCAGGCTTCAGAGGGGGGTGCCCGGGGGCTTTTTTCGTCGGGATATCGCTGAAAACACTCCACTGCAGTTATTCTTGCGCCGCCTTTTCAGAATGGAATCGACCCATGTTCGCTCCCCTTGTTCGTCCCTTGCGAGCCACTGGCTTGCTGTTCGCGGTCCTGGCCTGTTCCCAGGGCGTGCAGGCCAGCAGTTTCGACTGCGCCAAGGCCGCCAGCAGCAGTGAAAAGGCCCTGTGTGCCGACCCCTATACCGCTTCGCTGGACAGCCAGCTGGGCAAGGCCTGGAAGGCGACCCTGGCCAAGGCCAAGGACCCCAAGGCGCTGCGCCTGGACCAGCGTGAATGGCTCAAGGAGCGGGATCAGTGCGCAGCCGACCTGGGTTGCCTGCGCAGCAAATACCTGAGCCGCCTGGTCGCGTTGCGTTATGTGAATGTGCCGTTCGAGTGGCAGGGAACCTGGCAGCGGGTCTCGGTCAGCCCGTTCTACACCGGTGATCTGGTGATCCGGCGCACTGGCGAGGATCGCCTGAGCTTCGATCTGTCGGCCATGGGCGGCGCCAACTCCGGCTCGCTCGCGGGCAAGGCGCAGATCAAGGGCGGTGAGGCCAGCTACAGCGTCGAGGGCTGCAACCTGCGCTTCACGCAGCGCAACGGCCTGTTGCAGGTGAGCCAGGAGGGCGACTCCTTTGCCTGCGGCGCCGGTTCAGGGGTGTATTACGACGGGCTCTATGTGGCTTCCAAGCAAGCCCTGGAGAGCCATTACGACCTGCTGTCCACGGCGCTGGTGCGCACCGAGGAAGAAGACCGGCGCGCCCGGAAACTGCTGAAGAAGGACTATCAGACCCTGCTCGACAGTGGCTCGTCGTTCTCCGCGGATACCTCGGCCGAACTCAAGGGCGCCGAGGTCACCGATATGTGGCTGCCGGGCCTGGCCACCACCAATGCGGCGATTTTCGTGCGCGGTACCCAGGGCCAGTTGTGGGTCGCGCTGTTGGTGGTGGCAGGGCCCAAGGATGAAGTGCGGGTGCGTTACTACACCACCGAGCCTGAGTGGAAGCACAGCCTGCCGGATGCAGTGCAGAGCTGGTATGAAGCGCGCAGCAAGGACAAGCAGCTGCCGCTGGACATGATGCCCTGAGCCGGCGCGGCGAGCGGCCAGGGGCAGGGCGCGCAAGAGATTTCGCCGGACGGACAGGCGACAGCATCGGCGCACCTGCTAGAGTCTCGCCCCGGGCTGTGCGCAATCGCGCTTGGCGGGCGCGCAACACCACCGCCGTGGCCCCTGGAACCGGGGCCTGACGGGCAAATTCCTCAGGTTGGTGACGCGAAGCGAATATGAGCGTCTACGACTAGTGCAAGTGACACTGCCGCCGCCGTCATCGGCGCCTGGCACTTTGAAATTGGGAGAGTATGTATGGTCATCAAACCCCGCGTTCGCGGCTTTATCTGTGTGACGACCCACCCGGTGGGTTGCGAAGCCAACGTCAAGCAACAGATCGATTACGTCACCCAGCAGGGCGCCATCGACGCAGGGCCGAAGAACGTACTGGTACTCGGCGCTTCCACCGGCTACGGCCTGGCAGCGCGGATCACCGCAGCGTTCGGCTGTGGCGCCAACACCCTCGGGGTGTTCTTCGAGCGCGGCAGCGTTGACGGCAAGCTGGGCACCGCCGGCTGGTACAACACCGCAGCGTTCCACAAGTTCGCCGAAGAAAAGGGCCTGTACGCCAAGAGCATCAACGGCGATGCTTTCTCCGATGCGGTCAAGGCCGAGACCATCGAGACCATCAAGCGTGACCTGGGCAAGATCGACCTGGTGGTCTACAGCCTGGCCGCGCCGCGCCGCACCCACCCCAAGACCGGTGAAGTGCTGAGCTCGACCCTCAAGCCCCTGGGCAAGTCCGTGACCCTGCGCGGTGTCGACACCGACAAGGAAATCGTCAAGGAAACCACCCTGCAGCCGGCGACCCAGGAAGAGATCGACGGCACCGTGGCCGTGATGGGCGGCGAAGACTGGCAGATGTGGATCGACGCGCTGCACGAAGCCGGTGTCCTGGCTGAAGGCGCGAAAACCACCGCCTTCACCTACCTGGGCGAGAAGCTGACCCACGACATCTACTGGAACGGTTCCATTGGCGAAGCCAAGAAGGACCTGGACCAGAAAGTCATCGGCATGCGCCAGCAGCTGGCCGGCCTGGGCGGCGACGCTCGGGTGTCGGTGCTCAAGGCCGTGGTGACCCAGGCCAGCTCGGCAATCCCGATCATGCCGCTGTACCTGTCGCTGCTGTTCAAGGTGATGAAAGAGCAGGGCAGCCACGAAGGTTGCATCGAGCAGGTCTACGGCCTGTACAAGGACAGCCTGTACAACAGCGAGCCGGTGATCGACCAGGAAGGCCGCCTGCGTGCCGACTACAAGGAGCTGCAACCCCAGGTCCAGGACCGGGTCAAGCAGCTGTGGGACCAGGTGACCAGCGAGAACCTCTACGAGATGACCGATTTCGTCGGTTACAAGCAAGAGTTCCTGCGCCTGTTCGGTTTCGAGATCGAAGGTGTCGACTACGAAGCCGACGTCGATCCGGACGTGAAGATCAGCAACCTGATCCAGCTGTAATCCGCTCGTAGCATCAGCCAGCGCCCCTCTCTCGTGAGGGGCGCTGTCGTTTGCATCCCCCTATTTCCCGTAGGAGCCAGCTTGCTGGCGAAGAGGCCCGCAGGTCTTGTGCTGGTCTTGGAGACGCCTTCGCTGGCAAGCCAGCTCCTACCAGGGCGGGGCGGGGCAATTGCGCAAGATCGTTCAAGCCAGGGGCGCCGGCAGATGGCACAGTCAGCGTCCGTTACTTGTGTGCAGGGTTTTATGTCCAGCGTTCTCCTACCCCGTGCCGCGTTCATCCGTGGCGCCATCGCCATCATGCCGCTGTCCCTGGCCACCGCGCCCTGGGGACTGCTGGCCGGTTCCATGGCCATCGAGGCCAATCTCACGCCGCTGCAGGGCCAGGGCCTGTCGAGCATCGTTTTCGCCGGGGCCGCGCAACTGGTGGCCATCGGCATGCTCAAGGGCGGGGCGGGGATCTTCTCGATCCTGCTGACCACCTTGCTCCTGACCTCCCAGCACTTGCTCTACGGCATGAGCATGCGCTCGGTGATCTCGCCCTTGCCGGGCCGCTGGCGGGTGGGCCTGGGTTTCTTGCTCACCGATGAGCTGTTCGCCCTGACCAGCGCCCACGACAAGCAGCAGTTCGACCGCTGGTACGCCTTGGGCGTGGGCTTGACCTTCTACGTGGCCTGGAACCTCTTCACCCTGCTGGGCATCGTGCTGGGCAAGAGCATTCCCGGCCTTGAGCACCTGGGCCTGGACTTCTCCATCGCCGCCACCTTCATCGCCCTGATCACGCCACTGGTGCGCAATGTGCCGACGGTGGTCTGCGTTGCCGTATCGCTGTTCTGCTCGGTGCTGTTCAGTTACTGGCACTGGGGATCGGCGCTGGTGCTGTCGGGGCTGGCGGGCATGACCGCAGGTTTTGTCTGCAACAAACTCTATCGGGGGCAAGCATGATGGTCTGGGCAGTCATCTTCGGCATGGGCCTGTTGGTCTTTCTCAATCGCTACGTGTTTCTCGAACCGCGCCTGCCGTTGCGCTTGAGCAGCAATGCCCGGCAGTTCCTCGGTTTTGCGGTGCCGGGCATGCTCACGGCGATCTGCGGCCCCATCGTGTTCATGCCCGACCACGAGCTGAACCTGCACTGGAGCAACCCCTACCTGCTCAGCTCCCTGGTGGCCATTGCGCTGGTGATCTACACCCGCAACACCCTGCTCAGCATGCTGTTGAGCATGGGGTTCTTTTTCCTCCTGCGCTGGTGGTTCTGAGGGCCGTTTGCGGTAGCCTGTGCAGCTTTCGGCACCGGCCGACCTTCAACCGCAACGGATGCATCGGATGAGCGACTTTCCCCACGATATCGACCTGGACGCGTTCTGGGACCGGGCCACCAGCAGCAAGATCAACCAGCCCCCCGCCAGCCCTGGCGTCATAGCCCAGTTGCAGGCGCAACTGGGCTATCGCCTGCCGCTGTCCTACGTGGCCTTCATGAACCGCTACAACGGCGGGCGCCCGCACCTCAGCTGTTTCCCCACCGAGCAGGGCACCTCCTGGGCCGAGGACCACTGCGCGATCGACAGCTTTCTGAGCATCGGCTGCGATGGCGACTATTCCCTGGGCGGTGGCCTGGGCAGCCGTTTCATGATCGAGGAGTGGGGCTACCCGGACCTGGGGGTGTACATCTGCGATTGCCCCTCCGCCGGCCATGACATGGTTGCCCTGGACTACAGCGAGTGCGGGCCCGAGGGCGAGCCGCGGGTGGTGCATGTGGACCAGGAGGCCGACTACGCGGTGACAGTGCTGGCAGCGGATTTCGAGGCCTTTGTCCGCGGGCTGGTGTCGCCCGAGGTCTACGACACCTCGGAACAGGATTACCTGGATGATCTGGACAAGGTCGCCCACGCGCCGTTCTCGCCCCTGCTGGAGGAACTGCTCGGCCATTTCAGCGCAGTCCCCGACCTGGGGCCGCTGATCCGCCAGATCGCCTTGCGCATCGTCCATGAGAAGCGCTACTTCGCCCTGCATGCCGATCCACTGTCGCAACTGCTCTATGACCTGCAGTTCTGGCTGTACCAGAATCGCTACCCGGTCCCCGACAAAGAGGCGTACCTGCTGGTCTATCAGGACATGATCGCCTTCGCCAGGGGCTTCGGCACCGGCGGCTACGCCCCGGACTTCATCCGCGACTGGTTCCGTAACCGCCTGGCAGGCGGCCAACTGCGGCAGGCGGCGGGCGGGTTCGCCCTGGCCCCGGCCTACCAGGCGCAATTGCTGGAACAACTGGCCGGGTTTCGCCCCGCACCCCTTCACGCCCAGGAGCAGCCATGAGCGAGGAAACCATCCGCATCACCGCCGAACAGACCCTCTCCGACAACTGGTACGTGCTGAAGAAGTACAGTTTCGAGCTGCGCCGCCGCGACGGCAGCTGGCAGGCCCAGGACCGCGAGGTCTACGACCGGGGCAATGGCGCAACCATCCTGCTGTACAACCTGCAACGGCGCACGGTGCTGCTGACCCGGCAGTTCCGCATGCCGGCCTTCGTCAACGGCCACAGCGGCTACCTGATCGAGACCGCTGCCGGGCTCCTGGACAACGCCAGCCCCGAGGTGCGCATCCGCCAGGAAGCCCAGGAGGAAACCGGCTACCGGGTCGGCGAGGTGCAGAAGGTCTTCGATGCCTTCATGAGCCCGGGTTCGGTGACCGAGCGGGTGCATTTCTTCATTGGCCATTACCAGGCCGAAGACCGGATCGACGCAGGCGGCGGGCTGGAGCACGAGGGCGAGGACATCGAGGTCCTGGAACTGGATATCGACCAGGCCCTGGGCATGATCAAGAGCGGGGAGATCGCCGACGGCAAGACCATCATGCTCCTGCAATACCTGCAACTGCATGTGCTCAAGCCCCGCAGCCTGATGGTGCTGGTGGCCGGCCCTTATCGCTCTGGTACCGACGATGACCCGGCGCTGCTGGCGCGCAATGTCGAGGCCATGGAGCACTGCGCGGCGCAGGTCCTGGCGGCGGGGCACTTTCCGGTACTGGGGGAATGGGTGGCGTTGCCCATGACCCGGCTGGCGGGTTCCCGGGCGGTGGGCGACGAGATCTACAACCAGCGCTTTCATGCCTATGCCGAGCGCCTGCTGGAACGCTGCGATGCGGTGCTGCGCATCGGCGGGCCGTCGGCGGGCTGCGATGCCATGGTCGAGATCGGCCAGCGCCTGGGCCTGGCCCTCTATCACCGGGTGGAGCAACTGCCGGTGGTGCCCGGCGGCACAGGCTGACGCGCCGCTCCAGGATGCCCCGGCGCCGGCAATCGGCGCCGGAGGAATACCCGCACAGGCCCCGCCAGGGGCTTTTCTTCAGGCCCTGCGGGGAAAAACTGTCTATCGTCAATAGGCAAGCGGGAGCTTCGTCGAAGGCCGCGTGAGGCAGGGTCGCACCGGTCGGTTTGTCGTTATGGCGCCTGGAGCACTATGGAAAACTTCGGTCTTGATCCGTCTCAAGGGCGCAGCACCTCCAATCAGGCGCTGACCCGCGCCACCTTGCTGGGGTGCTCGGGGCTGCTGCTGGCGCTGTTTCTCTTCACCGGTGTGTTGCTGGTATACATCGCCCTCGACCAGAACCTCGAGGCCGAGCAGCACAACCGCCTGGACATCGACAAGGCCCTGCAATCCTTTGCCGGCAATGCCCGCACCACCCTCAAGGACTACGCCCTCTGGGGCGATGCCTACCAGCACCTGCACCTTAAGGTCGACCTGGACTGGGCCTTCAACCGGCAGAATTTCGGCCCCACGCTGTACCGCGACCTGGGCTTTGACGGGGTGTTCGTGATCAACCCGGCCGGCCACACCGTGTACTCCCTGGTGGCCGGCGACCTCAGCGAGATGGATGCCCGCGACTGGCTGGGCGAGGCGTTGCCGCCCCTGGTCAGCGCAGCGCGCGAGGCCGGCGGCAAGGTGGTGGACCGTTACCAGTCGATTGCCGGCACCCCGGCGCTGGTGCTCGCCGCTGTCATAGGCCCGGGCAACGACCCGCAAGTGCGCCCTGATGCCGGGCCGCAGTCGGTGCTGATCTTCGTCGCCCGTTTCGACCCGGCGCGGTTACTGGCCCTGGGCCAAGGCCTGGACATCGAGCATCTGCAGGTGGCCCGTGCCGCCACGGACCAGAGCTTGCCGACCCTGGACTTGCCCGACGGCGCCGGAACCCTGCAATGGCGGCCGGCGCGCCCCGGGCACCAGTTGCTGGTGCTGGTGATGCCGCTGTTGCTGCTGGCCGGCCTGCTGGTGGGCCTGATGGCGGCGTTCCTGTTGCGCCGCGCCGATGCTGCAGCGCAGGTCATGGATCGGCAGGTCCAGGCGCTGCGCGCCAACCGCTGGGCCCTGGCCGCGAGCGAGGAGCGATTTCGCGATGTGGCTGAAGCTGCGTCCGACTGGATCTGGGAAGTCGACGGGCAGCTGTGCTTTACCTACCTGTCCGAACGTTTCGAGGCGGTCACCGGGTTGACCCGGGAGTCGACCCTGGGGCGGCCGATGACCGAGCTGCTGAGCTGCGAACAGGGTTCGCTGGGCCAGTGGCTGGCGGCCCCGGAGCGGCGTTCTCAGGCGATCCAGCAGTGCCTGTACCGGGATGGCCAGGGGCAGGCGCGAGTCTGTCGCCTGTCGGTGCGGGCCATGGCAGCCGGGGGCTTTCGCGGCACCGCCAGTGATATCACCGAGGAGGTCGCGGCTCGAAGGCGGGTCGAGTACCTGTCCCAGCACGATGCCTTGACCGGCCTTGCCAACCGCACCCGCATGCAGGAGTTTCTCGAAGGCCGGCTGCAGGCCCCGCCGACCCTGCAGGAACCCCTGCTGATGCTCAGCGTCGACCTGGACCGTTTCAAACCGGTGAACGATCTGCTGGGGCACGCCGCTGGCGACCAGGTGCTGCACGAGGTGTCCCAGCGCCTGGCCCAATGCCTGCGCAGCGAGGACCTGGTGGCCCGGGTCGGCGGCGACGAGTTTGTCCTGGTGGTCACCGGCCAGGTGGCTGGCCACGAGATCGAAGGCTTGTGCCGGCGGCTGATCGAGCGGATCGAGGAACCGTTCTATATCGCCGGGCACGAGGTCTTCATCAGCGCCAGCATCGGCATTGCCCGGGCCCCGGGCGACGCCTCCCAGGCCGAAGAACTGCTGCGCTTTGCCGACATCGCCCTGTACGAGGCGAAAGCGGCGGGGCGCAGCACCTGGCGTTTCTATGCGCCCTACATGAATGTGCGGATCATCGAACGGCGGCGCCTGGAGCGTGACCTGCGCCATGCCATCGAGCAGGACCAGCTGCTCCTGCATTTCCAGCCGCGCTACCGCGTGCTCGATGGCCAATTGATGGGCGCCGAGGCCCTGGTGCGCTGGCAGCATCCCCAGCATGGCTTGCTGGGGCCGGACGTGTTCGTGCCGATTGCCGAGGACACCGGGTTGATCCTGCCGCTGAGCAACTGGGTACTGCACGCAGCCTGTCGTGCGGCGCGAGCCTGGCCGGAAGGCCGACTGCTGGCGGTCAAGCTGTCGCCGGCGGAATTTCTGCGCGGCCAGCTGGTGGCGCGGATCGCGGCGGTGCTCAAGCAGAGCGGCCTGGAGCCGTCACGCCTGGAGCTGGAAATGACCGACAAGGTGCTGCTGGACGACAGCCGCCACGTGCTCACCATCATGCAGGGGCTCAAGGCGCTGGGGGTGCAGTTGCTGATCGACGATTTCGGCACCGGCTACTCGGCGCTGCAGTACCTGCAGACCTTCCCCCTGGATGGCCTGAAGATCGACAGCAGCTTCATCGCCCGGCTCAACCACAACGATGCCGGGCGCTCCATTGTCGAGGCGATTGTCGACCTGGGGCATGCATTGTCCTTGCGGGTGGTCGCCGAGGGGGTGCAGGCCGCAGAGCAGTTCGGGGTCTTGCGCGACATTCAGTGCGATGAGGTGCAGGGCCCGCACCTGAGCCCGCCGCTGGACCAGGAGGCCCTGCTGAAACTCTATGGCGAAGCCGCCCGGGCCTCGCGCCCGATCACCTGAGCCTGTGTTTCAGGGCAGGTGGTCGGCGGCGAAGTCGGCCTCCGAGCGCGCTTGCAGGCGGCCTTTGCGGCAGGCCTGCTGGAAGCGCTCGAAATCCCGTTCGTTCTGCGTGGCATAGGCCTGGGCGTAGTGCCACAGGGCTTCGGCCAGGGTTTCGCTCTTGCCGATGTAGCCGCTGATCCGCGCGGCCTGGCCCGAAGCCTTGGCGTGGGCCCGGGCCAGGGCCCGGCCACAGATCCTGGCATAGGCGGCGAAGGTATCCTCGTCGAAGGTCTCAAGTTCCGCCGAGACCTTCATGTCGCGCAGTTGGCGCACATAGAAATGACGGCCGTTGGGGCCGGTGGTCCAGCCCAGGAACAGATCGCTGGCGGACTGCATCAGGCGCTGGCCTTCCACCACCCGCTGGCCGTTGTGCCTTGGCTTTGAGCGTTCGCGCACATAGTCGGCGAGCACCGAGCGCCGGGCTTCCTTGAATTGCAGGAACAGTGGCCGCTGCTGGGCGTCGGTGAGCAGCGCCACCAGGCAGCGGGTGCCGACGCTGCCAACCCCCACCACCTTGAAGGCCAGGTCGCTGGGCTGGAACCGTGCCAGCAGGTCGCGGCGGTCGGCCTGCAGGGTGCCGCGGTAGTCGCGCATGAAGGTGTCGTACAGCGGCCGCCAGTCTTCCAGGCGCATCCAGTCATCGTCGGGGTCCAGCAGGCTGGTGGTGTTGTGCAGGTGGAAGATTTCCGGCAGGTCGTCGCGAATCAGCAGGCGGCCCCGGGCGTCGCGTTCGCTGATCTTGGGCAGGAGCTCGGCATGGGTGCGCCGGGCGGCCTTGTCGATGGCCCGTTGCACATGCTCCAGGGTGTCGCTGTTGGAGCGCGCCTGGTGCAGCAGGTCTTCGTAGGTCAGGGCGTCGTACCAGATCTCCAGGGCGCTTTGCCCGGCGCAGGTGGCCATGCTGCGCTGATAGGCGCCCACCAGTTCGCGGCACAGGGCCTCTTCGACCCCCGGGCCGTGGCGCAGGTGCCGGGCGGCTATCAGGAAGCTCGCCACCAGGCGCTTGAGGTCCCACTCCCAGGGGCCGGGATGGACCTCGTCGAAGTCGTTGACGCTGAACAGCAGGTTGCGCTCGGGGGTGGCAAAGCCGCCGAAGTTCATCAGGTGGCAGTCGCCACAGATGGTCGAGCGCAGGCCCATGTCCGGGGTGCTGGCCAGGTCGTGGGCCTGGAGCAGGGCGTTGCCACGGTAGAAGGTGAAGGGCGACACCAGCATGCGCCCGTAGCGCAGTGCCACCAGGGACTGGACCCGGCCCTGGCTGGAGGCCTCGATCAACGGCAAGGGGTCGCGCTTGATCTGCCCGGGATCGGAATGGGAGCTGCGGGGGCAGTCCTTGCGGGCTTGCTTGCCGAGCTTGATCGAATCGTCGGGGCGGTTCATGGACAGCTCCTGTGCCAGGCCTTAGCGGTAGGGGGGCGGTTTGGCTAGGGTTGTGCGGGCAACTCCTGACGCGCCTGCCGGATCGGCAGTTCCACGCGAAAGGTGCTGCCGACGCCCGGCTGGCTCTGCACGCTGATCTGCCCGCCGTGCTTCTTGACGATGCCGTAGGACAGCGACAGGCCCAGGCCGGTCCCCTGGCCCACCGGCTTGGTGGTGAAGAAGGGGTCGAAGATCTTGGCCAGGTGCTCCTGGTCGATGCCGCAGCCGCTGTCGCTGACCTCCAGCCAGACCCGCTCGCCGTCCACGCCGTTGCGCAGGGTAATGGTGCCGCGCTCGGGGCCTATGGCCTGCGCCGCGTTGACCACCAGGTTCATCACCACTTGATTGAGTTGGGAGGGCAGGCATTCGATTTCCGGCAACGGCTGGTAGTCGGTGACCAGGTCGGCCTTGTACTTGAGTTCGTTGGCAACAATGTTCAGGGTCGAGTCGATGCCCTGTTGCAGGCTCGCCAGCTGCCATTGCTGGTCGCTGTCGACCCGGGAGAAGTTCTTCAGGTCCTTGACGATCTGCGCCACCCGGCCGATGCCTTCCTTGGACTCCCTGATCAGTACCGGAATGTCCTGCTGGAGGAAGTCCAGGTCGATGCTCTCGCGCAGGCTCTGCAGGTGCTTGCGCAGTTCCGGCGCGGCGATGGCTTCTTCGGCCTGGCGATAGGCGCTGAGCATCTGGTCGAGCTGCTGCAGGTAGCCTGCCAGGCTGCCGAGGTTGGAGGACACGAAACCGATGGGGTTGTTGATTTCGTGGGCGACCCCGGCGGCCAGTTGCCCGAGGGAGGCCAGTTTTTCCGATTGCACCAGCTGGTTTTCCAACTGCTTGCGTTCGTCGATCTCCAGTTGCAGCGCCGCCCCGGCCTGCCTCAGGTCTTCGGTGCGCTGCTGCACCAGGTGCTCCAGGTGATGCATTTGCAAAAGCGCGCGGGCGGTCATTTCCCACTTGCTGGTCAGGGTGTTGGCCATCTGCTGGACTTCGATGTTGTCAAAGGGCTTCTTCAGGATCAGCAGGCGGTGATGACCCTGCAGGCGCTCCAGCAGCTCTTCCCAGGAATAGTCGGAGTAGGCGGTGCACACCACCACCTGTAGCCGCGGGTCCTGTTGCCAGAGGCGTTCGATGGTCTGCGCGCCGTCCCAGCCCTGGGGCATGCGCATGTCGACAAACGCCAGGGCATAGGGACGCTGCCGCTCCTGGGCCTGGCAGACCATGGCCAGGCCTTCCTCGCCGCCGTAGGCCGAATCCAGTTCGAAAGGCTGTTGCCGGGGCTTGGCCGTGGCGCCGAACAGCTGTGCCTCCAGGTCATCCAGACCGTTGTCGTCTGCCTCGGGCGGGGTGAGGATCTTGCGAAAGTCCTCGTGGATCGACGGGGTATCGTCGATCAGCAGGATCCGGCGATTGTTCAACTGGTCCATCATGGGTCCTCTGCGCTGATCAGCGGGATGTCCAGAGTGAAGGTGGCGCCCAGGCCGGGGCCATCACTGTGCACATTCAATTGTCCACCCATCTCCATGGCCGCCAGGGCGCAGCTATGCAAGCCGAAGCCGTGGCCGTCCTTGCGGGTGGTGAAGCCGTGGGAAAAAATCCGCGTCAGGTTCTCCGCGGGGATGCCTTCGCCTTCATCCTTGACGCTGATGCTCAGGGTCTGGCCGTCCAGCACTCTGGCGCTCAGGGTCAGGGTCCGCGAATGATCATCGAGGTTGGACATGGCGTACTTGGCGTTGCTGATCAGGTTGATCAGGATCAGCAGCATGCGGTGCTTGTCGCCCATCACCGGAGGCAACGGGCCATAGTCCTTGACCACCGTGACCTGATGCCGGGCCAGGGCGCCGGAGTTCATGCGCAGGGCGTCTTCGATCAGCTCGGCGACCCGCAGGGGTTCTATCAGCCGAGAGGCTCCGGCATAGGATTGCTGGGTGGCGACGATTTCCTTGATGTGGTCGACGCTGCGGGCCAACTGAGCCAGTTCTTCGCCCATGCCCTGCTGCTCGGTGGCTATGGCTTCGACCAATTGATTGAGGTAGCCGGGGAGCAGCTTGCCTTTGTCGTCTTCGGTGAAAAAACGCCCCAGGTCATCCTGGTGCTGGTTGATCAACTGCATGGCCTTGCCCAGCCCTTGTGCCTTGCTGGAGCGCAGGGTGCGGCTGAGCATTTCGCTGCAGATATTCACGCTGTTGAGCACGTTGCCGACGTTGTGCAGGACGTTGGTCGCAATTTCCGCCATGCCCGCCTGGCGGGCGCTGTCCATGAGTTCGCTCTGGGCTTCCTTGAGCTCCCGGGTGCGTTCCTCGACCCGGTGTTCCAGGTGCTCGTTGGCGCTCTGCAGGGCCGTGTTCACCCGGCGGATGACCGCGTAGCTGCGTACCAGCCTGACGGCCAGGTAGAGAATCAGTATCACCAGCAAGGCGGCAAAGAGCAGCAGGTACTGGTGGGCCTTCTGGTCCTGCAGGTCGGCCTGCGACTGATCGGCGTTGAGCAGATGGGTGATGTCGTCCAGGCGCTGGGCGATGGGGATCGAGGTGATGCGCTCCAGCAGGTCGTTGACCACCGGCTGCTCCCGCAGAATCACCGAGACGTGGTTGCTGAGGATCTCCACCGGCTCATGCATGGGTTCGGGCAGGCGCTCCTTGTTGACCGCCAGTTTGTTCAGCCCCACCAGGATGTCTGCGGCCCGGTCGTCGCTGGAAACCTGGGCGAACTCCAGGCTGCTGAGCAGCAGGTCATAGGTATCGATGGCAATGGTCTGCTCTGACAGCCGCGCCTGGTCGTCAAGGCCGGCCAGGCGGCGCTGGATATCGTCTTCGGCAGTGGGCAGGAACGCCAGGGAGTTGCGCAGCACCGCGTTGTGGGTCTTGAAACGCTCCACCAGGCCGGCCTTTTCCTGGAAGGCCTCGATGAACGCCTGGTGGCCGGCCGTCCAGGCGGCCGGGTCATTGTGGTTCTGTTGTGAAAGCTGATCGAAGCGGTTCCACAGCTGGTTGATCTCTTGCACCGGCATGACCAGTGGATCGTAGTCGTGGGTAATGGCGATCCGAGCCTTGAGCACCTCGGTTTCCCATTGGGCATTCAACTGCTTGATATGGCTGATCAGGTCCCGCGCCAGTACGTAGTTCGAGGGCTGGCCGATCACCGTCTTGAAGTAGAGAAAGGCCAGCCCCAGCACCAGGCTCAGGGTCAGTAGCGACAGCAGCATGATCGGCACGCGTCGGGACAGCTTCATAAGGGCTTGCCCTGCCATTCGCCGGTCAGGGTCTTGAGAAACTTGACGATCAGGCTGATGTCCTGGGTATTGGGCGGGCGCCCCAGCTGATACTTGAACATGACTTCCACTGCCTGCTCCAGGGTCGGCGCCGAACCGTCGTGGAAGTAGGGCGCAGTCACTGCGACATTGCGCAGGCTGGGCACCTTGAACACGTTGCGGTCCTGTTCGTCGCCGGTGACCAGGAAGCGCCCCAGGTCGGCGTCGGTGGGGTTGCCGCGGGCAGCGAAGTAGTCGCCCATCACGCCGAACTTCTGAAACATGTTGCCGCCGATATTGACCCCCTGGTGGCAGGCGATGCAGCCGTAATCCTTGAAGCGCTGGTAACCGTATTTTTCTTCCAGGCTGAGGATGTCGGTATTGCCTTGCAGGTACTGGTCGAACCGCGAGTTGGCGCTGAGCAAGGTCTTTTCATAGGTGGCCAGGGCATTTTGCACGTTGGCTGCGGTGATGCCGTCCGGGTACAGGGCACCGAAGGACTTCTGGTAGGCGCTGTCATCGCTCAAGGTGCGGATCAGCGCCGGCCAGGTGTTGCCCATCTCGCTGGGGCTTTGCACGACGCTGTCGATCTGCGCTTCCAGGGATTCGACGCGCCCGTCCCAGAACTGCCGGAAATTCAGCGCGGCATTGAACACGCTGGGGGTGTTGACCCGGGTGGGTTGCCCCTTGAAACCCGGCGATTTTGCCTGGGAGTCGGCCCCGCCCTGGTCCAGCCGGTGGCAGCTGGCACAGGACAGGCTGTGGTCCTGGGACAGGCGCGGTTCGTTGAACAGCTGGCGCCCGAGCTCGACCCGCTGGGGGTCGAGTGCCGGCGGTGCGGGCAACGGCTTGAGCGGTTCGTCCAGGGGCGCGGCAAAAGCGCTCGGGCTGCTGGCGCCCAGCCCTGCCCAGAGCAGCAGGAGCAGTACCCGTGCGCGGCGGCGCGGCGGCTGGCGCGGTTGTTCAGTGGTCATGGTCCGTCACCTGGAACTGCGGCCTGTGCTTGCCCAGCAGGCGAGCGAAGTCTTCGGCGGGCAGCGCCTTGCTGAAGTAGTAGCCCTGGGCTTCCTCGCAGCCTTGCTGCTGGAGAAAGGTCAGTTGCTGGTGCGTCTCCACCCCTTCGGCGATGACCTTCAGGTTCAGGCTGCGCCCCAGGTTGATGATGGCGCTGACCAGTACGGCGTCCTTGTGTTCGTGGCTCAGGCCGTGGATGAAGGATTGGTCGATCTTGAGCACATCCACGGGAAACTTGCGCAGGTAGCTCAGGCTCGAATAGCCGGTACCGAAATCATCGACGGCCAGGCGCACGCCCAGGGCCTTGATCGCCAGCAGGGTAGCCAGCGTGACCTCGACGTTCTGCAGCAGTACGCCTTCGGTGATTTCCAGTTCCAGCCAGGCCGGGTCCAGGGCGTTGTCGCTGAGCGCGTCGCGCAGTTGCTGGAGCAGTTGCGGCTGCCTGAAGTCAGCCGCCGACAGGTTGATGGACAACGGCACAGGGGGCAGGCCGGCGTTCTGCCAGGCCCGGCACTGGCGAGTGGCTTCCCCCAGGACCCATTGGCTGATGCGGGTGATCAAGCCGCTGTCTTCGGCCACTGGAATGAACAGCTCGGGGCTGATCCAGCCCTGTTGCGGGCGTTGCCAGCGAATCAGCGCTTCAGCGCCTACCACATTGCCCGAGGCCAGGTGGATTTTCGGCTGGTAATGCAGGTGGAACTCCCGGCGTTCCAGGGCCTGGAGAATCCCCGACTCCAGGTATTGCTGCTCCCGGGCCCGGTGCGTCATGTCATCGGTGAAGAAACAGTAGCTGCCCGGTGCCTGCTCCTTGCTGGTGCGCATGGCCATCTCGGCTTTCTTGATCAGCGCCAGGGCATCCTGGCCATCCTCGGGGTACAGGCTGATGCCCAGGCTGGCCGTCACCTGCAGGTCGTGCCCGGCGATGTCATCGAACTGGCTCACGGTGGCCAGCAGCTTTTGCGCAAGCGCGCGTATCTGCGCCGGATGCTGCTGGTCATGGAGCACCACCACGAACTCGTCGGAGCCGTAGCGAAACAGCGAGTCCGACTCGCGCATGCCTTGTTCCAGGCGCCGGGCGATTCTCTTGAGCAACTCGTCCCCGGCCGGGTATCCCAGGGCATGGTTGATCCGCTTGAACCGGTCCAGGCCGAGGAACATCACCGCCAGCCGCTGCTCATAACGGCGGGCCCGTGCCATGGCCTGGCCCAGGCGGTCCCCCAGCAAGGTGCTGGAGGGCAGGCCGGTGAGCACGTCGTAGTGCAGCAGGTGGGAGACCTTGAGCAGTTCGGCCACCCGTCTTTCGATGGTCTGTTGCAGGTCGTCGAGTTTCTGCCGGGCGTCCTGTGCCATCTGCCACTTCCAGGTCAGCGCGCTGGCCATCTGGCGGATTTCCAGGCTGTCGAAGGGCTTTTTCAGGATCAGCAACTGGTCGCCGAATGCCAGGCGTTGCGCCATGGCTTCCCAGGAATAGTCGGAATAGGCGGTGCACAGGGCGATCTGCAGGTCCGGGTCGGCGTTCCACAAGCGCTCGATGGTTTCCAGCCCATCCCAGCCGGGGGGCATGCGCATGTCGATGAACGCCATGGCATAGGGCAGGCCCAGGGCCAGGGACGCTTCGACCCGGGCCAGGGCCTCTTGGCCCTGGAACGCCGAGTCGAGGCAGAAGGGCGCTTGCTGCGCTGGCATCGTGGCGTGGCCGAACAACTGTTGCTCGGCCAGGCTCAGGTCCGGGGCCTGGCGCGGGGCCAGGATCTTGTGGAAATCCTCATGGATTGCCGGGCTGTCATCGACAATCAGGATCCGTCGGTTGGCCCGCCCTGGGGGCTGGTCCGAGGCTTCTTGTGCCTTTGTCTGTGCGTCACTGCCAGCGTCCATAGACCTTCCCTAGTACCCTGAGCCCGCCTTGCAACGTTGTCAGCATAGTCATTGCGCAGTGCCGCGGCTGACGAATTTATTTCGCGGGGGGCAATGGCGTGAAAATAAAAAACTCATCTAGGATTGTCTGGGAAAAACGCCGCTGCCGAGCCGTCCGTGAGCACGGAGCGGGGCAGCCTATGCCGCACAGGGAGAGCCCCATGGAAGATCCGCAGCCGGTTGAGCCAGGTAGGCGTCCACGTGTGTTGCTGGTGGACGACGAGGAGTCGATTCTCAACAGTCTCAAGCGCCTGCTGCGTCCCGAGCCCTATGAAGTGCTGCTGGCCAACAGCGGCGCCAGAGCGCTGGAGATCCTCGCCGAAGGCCCCGTCGACCTGGTGATGAGCGACGCGCGCATGCCCGGCATGGACGGCGCGGCCCTGCTGGCCCGGGTGCGGGAGAAGTACCCGGCGGTGCGGCGAATCCTGCTCACCGGTTATGCCGATCTGAACACCATCATCAAGGCCGTCAACGACGGGCAGATCCACCAGTACCTGAGCAAGCCCTGGAATGACGAAGAGCTGCTGCTGATCCTGCGCCAGACCCTGGAGCACCAGCTCGCCGAGCGTGAGCTCAAGCGTTTGCAGCAGTTGGTCCTGGAGCAGAACCAGCAACTCAAGGCCAGCAACGCCAGCCTGGAACGGCATGTGGCTTCGCGGACCGCGGAGCTGCAGCAGACTGCCGACATGCTCGACCTGGCCTACGAAGAACTCAAGCACAGCTATGTGACCGCCACCGAGGTGTTTTCGCTGCTGGCCAACCTGCGGCTGCCCGCGGACAAGCAAACCAACCGCAAGATCATCGAACTGGTGCGTGCCTGCTGCAAAAGGCACGGCCTGGACGAGGCCAGCAGCCGCGACCTGACCATGGCGGCGGCCCTGTACAACATCGGCAAGTTGAGCTGGAGCGATGCCATGCTGCTGGCGCCGGCGGACTTGTTGCGCCATACCGATCAGGCGCGCTACCGCGCCTATCCCGAGCAGAGCGAATCGGTGCTGATGGCACTGGAACCGATGCAAGATGCCGCGCGGCTGATCCTTCATCACCAGGAGCGCTGGGACGGCAGCGGCTTTCCCCAGCGCCTCAAGGGCGAGGCGATTCCCTGGGGCTCCCGGCTGTTGAAGCTGGCGGTGGATTTCATCGAATTGCAGTGCGGGCTGATTCTGGAGCGGCACATGAACAGCGATGAAGCCCTGCTGTTCATTCGCAAGTACGCGGGCCGCCTGTACGACCCGAATCTGGTGGAAGACTTTGTCCAGGTCTGTGCCGCCTACCAGAGCGATGTCACCGTCGATGATCCGACGGTCAAGGTCCTGGGAACCCGGGAGCTGCAGGCCGGGATGGTCCTGCGGCGCAACCTGAATGCCGACAACGGCATGTTGCTGCTCAATGCCGGCAAGGTGCTCAGCGAACCGCTGGTGCAGAAACTGATCGCCTTCGAAGCCATGGAAGGGGCCCGCTACAGCATCTTCGTCAGCGTTCCTGACGCCTGAGTGGCGTGTGCGGTCCGTCGTGCTTGCCCGGTGCCGCAGTGATCCGTCATATTTTGCCCCCCGCGTAGTGGGCGCCCTGAGGTGCTCCGGGCGATTTCGGATCGCGGCGGATGACCTTGGAGCGAACCCATGGATATACCAACCCTGCTGCTGTACATCGTCACCGTCAGCGCGGTGATGATTACCCCCGGTCCCTCGATGTTGCTGGCCTTGAACAATGGCGCGGTGCATGGCATGCGGGTGGCTGGCTGGGGCATCGCCGGCGCGGCGTTGTCCGACCTGCTGCTGATCGGCGCGGTGGGCTGCGGCCTGGGGGCGTTGCTGCAGGCCTCGCAAGAGCTGTTCGTGGTGGTCAAGAGCTGCGGCGCGGCCTATCTGCTGTATCTGGCCTGGGGCTTGTGGCGAGCGCCGACCCGTGCCCTGGCCTGTACGGTGGGCGGGGCCTCGGCCAGCGGCTGGTCGGCGTTTCGCCGGGCGTTGCTGGTGGGGCTGTCAAACCCCAAGGGCCTGCTGTTTTTCTCCGCCTTCGTGCCGCAGTTCGTGCGCCCGGAGCAGCCGGTGGCCGAGCAGTACCTGATCCTGGCCGTGGTCAGCGCCCTGGTGGACTGCCTGATGATGAGCCTCTATGCCGTGGGTGGCCGGCGGGCCATGGCGCGCTTTTCCGCCCGGGTCATGGGCTGGATCAACCGCAGTTGTGCCGGCCTGCTGGCGGTGCTGGCGCTGGGTGTCGGCCTGTATCGGCGCAGTGAGGGCGCTGCCGCCTAGGGCATTGGCGGGTATTCTCCGGGCCGCTGCCTGACCGGCTTCTGCGGGACACCGGGCAATTGCTGTCATGTTCCGGCAACGCCGGCCTGCCAGAAAGATCAGGTTGTTTTCAATCCGTTCCACCCCGATGGCGGGGCCAGGACGATGCGCTTTCCCAAGGAGAAGGTCACGATGAGAAAGTTTTTTACCCTGATGGCAGCCCTGGTGCTGACCCTGGGGATGGTGGGCATCAGCGACGCACGTCAGCCCAAGCAGCAGCGCGATTCGGTGGCGGGTACCTTCGACTACTACCTGCTGACCCTGTCCTGGTCGCCGACCTTCTGCCTCATGCACCCGGAAAACGAGCAGTGCACCGGCAAGGGCTACGGTTTTGTCCTGCACGGCCTGTGGCCGCAATACGCCAAGGGTGGCTGGCCCGAGTCCTGCCCACCCCTGACCCAGCTCAATGCCCAGGAGCGGGCCAAGGGCCTGACCCTGTTTCCCACCGCCAAGCTGATGAATCATGAATGGAGCAAGCACGGCACCTGCAGCGGCCTGGGGGCCATGGGGTACCTGGATGCCGCGGACAAGGCCCTGGCCAGGGTACAGATTCCCGAGGCGCTGCAGCCTTCGACCACGGTGCGCTATTTCGAGGCCAGCCAGATTGCCCAGCAGTTTCGCCAGAGCAACCCGGGGATCGCCGAGAACGGCATCGCCATTCTGTGCAGCGGCCCCGAGCTGTCCGAGGTTCGTGTTTGCCTGACCAAGGACCTGGAGTTCGGCGCCTGCGGCAAAGGCGTGAAGAACCAGTGCCGCGCCGGGCAGATCCGCATTCCGCCCATCCGCTGAAGGCACCTGCAAGAACTCCACCGATGTCGCATCGCTGTAGGAGCTGGCTTGCCAGCGAAAGCCTACCTGGGGCGGGTGCAAGCCGCGGCGGCTTCTTCGCCGGCAAGCCCGCTCCTACAGGGTGCGGAGCAGGGTTTGCAGGGCGGCGCTGCAATCGTGCATCGGTGCTCGCAACTGCGTTCCAATCAACCCCTGGTGGGCCAGCAGTGCCTTGACCGGCGCCGGGTTGGGTTCGGCGAACAGCGCCTTGATCAGCGGCACCAGTTGCATGAAGGTGCTCCGGGCCGCGTCCAGTTGCTGTGCCCGGACCTGTTGCAGCAAGGCGACGAACCGTTGCGGGTGGATATGCGCCGAGGCCGCAATGGCCCCATGGGCGCCCAGGCACAAGGCGTTGAACAGTTGCAGGTCCTCGCCGCACAGCACTTCGATCTGCCCGCAGGCCAGTAGCGCCAGGGTCTTTTCCAGGTTGCCGCCACAGTCCTTGACCGCCGCGATCCGTGGATGGGCCACGATGTTCAGCAAAGTAGCGGTGTCCAGGCTCACCCCGGTGCGGTAGGGAATGTCGTAGACAATCAGCGGCACGCTGGAGGCGTCGGCCACGGTGGCGAAGAAGCTCTCCAGGGCTGCTTGCGACGGCCGGATGTAGTAGGGCGCGGGCACCAGCAAGGCGGCCACCGCACGCTCGAGGATCTGTTCCTGCAGGCTCAGCAGCGACTTCAGGTTATTGCCCGCCAGCCCCATGATCACCTTCCCGGCGGGGGCTCGCTCCAGCACCGCATCGAGCACCGCCAACTGCTCGTCCTTGTCCAGGGCCGCGGCCTCGCCGGTAGTGCCGCAAACCACCAGCCCGGCTACGCCGCTTTCCAGCAGGTGAGTGGTCAAGCGCCCCAGGGCGGCGAAATCGACGGCACCGTCGATGAAAGGGGTGACGATAGGGACCCAGATACCTTGAAACGATGACATGCGTGTTCTCCTGATGGTTGACCGTCGGGTCGTCGTCAGAAGAGTAGAAGGGCGGTAAGCAGGGGGAGGGTGTCCGTAGCGCTTGAGGTCCTGTCAGCTCATCTGACGGGACACAGCGCCCCGGTCACATGAGCGACTGTTTCTTCGATTTAGAGCTGCAGGCCACGCGCGCCTCGACCTTGGCCGACAGGCCAATGGTGCGAAGGATGAAGGGCGTGGCTGGGGACATGGTCGCTGCAGGCTCAAGAATCAGGCGCCCAGTTTTAAAAGCCGGCGATCGCTTTGTCAATCCTCGAATCCGTTGAATCCGCCGTGCAGGCTGCCAGGGTGCCTGCCCTGAGGCTTAGCCCGGGCCTGGGTTGTCCGGCGCGCTGATGCGGTACAGCAGGCTCGGCGCCTGGCCGGGAAAATCATCCAGTTCGCCGTCCAGGCTCAGCCCCAGGCGCTCCAGGGCGCGCCGCGAGGGCAGGTTGTCGGGGCGCACCAGGCCAGTGACCCGCGGTGCATGCAGTTCGCTGAACGCCAGGTACAGGGCGGCCCGGGCCATTTCCGCGGCATAGCCCTGGCCCCAGGCCTCGGGGCGCAAGCGAAAGTACAGGTTCAGCCCCGGCTCGTGGCCAAAGAAGCCCTGCATGATCCCGCCGAAGCCGATCAGCCGTTGCGGGTCGCTGCGCAGGGCGATGGCCCAGTAGCCGAAACCGTGCTGCTGCCAGTGTTCGATCCAGCCGTGCAGCTTGTCGGCGCAGGCGGCAGCGTTGATCGGGCCGTTGGGGTTGAAGCGGTTGGTCTGCGGGTCGCCATGGATGGCACAGGCCTGGGGCAGGTCGTCCAGGGTCGGGGCGCGCAGTAGCAGGCGGGCAGTTTCTTGGCAGGAGGCAGGCATTGGCGCGGCTCTATGGCTTAGGGACCTGGAGAAGGTAGGTGATGGGCCATCGGTTCTCAACCAGGGGCGGCCGGGGCATTGCTTGCCAGGCTAAGTATTGATCCAGGTCAAGAGTGTTGAATCTAGTTCCGTTGCCAGGGAAGTTATTTCCCTGGAGGCAATAGCGCGATTAAAAGTGCTATCTAAACTCGATTCGGTCGGGCGCTGGGCAGTTGTTGTAGTGGATTGCTCATCAGGCTCGGGAAAGTTCTGCAGGTACGCAGAAGAAGTCTTCGGGTAATCGCAGGATGCGCCAGTTGCTGTTTGATCATGACGAGCAATTACCAGACTTCCTGCGAGGTTTTTCAAATGAAAAACAATCTCCCGGTGACTCAGCGTGAGCGGGTGTTTCCTGCCGAACAACGGCTTATTTCCGCCACCGATACCCATGGCAAGATCACTTACTGCAATGACGAGTTCGTTGCGGTCAGCGGTTTCAGCCGCGAACAGCTGATTGGCAGCCCGCACAACATCGTGCGCCATCCGGACATGCCCGAAGCGGTGTTCGGCCATATGTGGTCCTACCTCAAGGACGGCAAGAGCTGGATGGGCATCGTCAAGAACCGTTGCCAGAACGGTGATCATTACTGGGTCAACGCCTATGTCACACCGATATTCAGCCAGGGCGTGATTGCCGGCTACGAATCGGTGCGGGTCAAGCCCGAGCGCCAGCAGGTGGAGCGCGCCGCCGCCCTGTACTCGCACCTGCGCAGCACCCGCCTGGCCACGCCCTGGCGCCATCGGCTGCTGGGCGCCGGGGTGTTTGTGCTGCCGCCGCTGCTGGCGGTACTGGCCAGCGCCATGGCCGGCTGGCTGGCCGGGCTCTGGGCCGGGCTGGGAGTGGCGCTGCTCGGGCTCTTTGCCGTGCAGGCCCACGGCGCCTACCGCACCGGGCAGTTGCTGGGGCGCATCAGCGCGGTGTCCCTGGGCAGTTTCGACAGCGAGCTGATTGCCCGCACCTATACCGATGAGCGAGGCCCGGTGGCACGCCTGCAGATGATCCTGATCAGCGAGGCGGCGAAGATCCGTACCGCCCTCAGCCGCCTGGGGGACTACGCCAACCAGGCGGCGTCACTGGCTTCCACCAGCCAGAACCTGTCGCGCCAGGCCGAGTCGGCCCTGGGCAAGCAGCGCGACGAAGCCGACATGGCGGCCACGGCGATGAACCAGATGGCTTCGTCGATCGCCGAGGTTTCGGTGCACATCCATGACACCGCCGCCGCGGCCGACCAGGTCAACGAGCTGACCCAGGTGGGCTCCCAGGAGGCGCGCCGTTCCCGGGTGGTGATCGAGAAACTGGCAGATACGGTGGATGCGGTCAGCCAGTCGGTGGAAGGCCTGGCGCAGGAAACCCAGTCGATCCAGGTGGCGGCGAACATGATCCATTCGATCGCTGAGCAAACCAACCTGCTGGCCTTGAACGCAGCCATCGAGGCGGCGCGGGCCGGCGAGCAGGGCCGGGGGTTCGCCGTGGTCGCCGATGAGGTGCGGGCCCTGGCGTCGAAGACCCGGGAATCGACCCAGAGCATCCAGCGCATCATCCAGAGCCTGCAGCAGGTGGCGGGCCAGGCCGTGGAAGTGGCGCGCCAGGGCAGCGTGGAGGCGCGCTCCGGGGTGGCCCAGGTAGTCAGCACCCAGCAGGCGCTGGACGGCATCAACTCGGCGGTGGAGCGCATTCACCAGATGAGCCAGCAGATGGCCGCGGCGTCGGAGCAGCAGGCCCATGTGGCCGAGGAAATCTCCGAGCAGATCAGCAATATCGCCCGGGTCTCGGACCAGAATGCCGATATTGCCGTGCACTCCTGCAGCATTGGCGGCGATCTTGAATCCACGGCCCACGAGCTCAACGCACTGGTGACTCGTTTCAATAGTTGATTGCCGGGTGCGATCCACAAGTTCGTCGCGGCCTGCGCGGTGTCACGACAGCCCGTCACCGGCAGGGTAGTTTTGTTCAATACCGCCTCACCCCGGCCTCGTAGTCTGTGCGGCTCCAACCCACAGAGACAAAGAGGCAAGTGATGAGCGTAGTGTTTTCCATGGCGGCCTTTGCCCTGGCGGCCTCCATTACCCCGGGGCCGGTGAACATCGTCGCCCTGGGCAGCGGTGCGCGGTTCGGCTTCCGGGCCAGCCTGCGCCATGTGGCCGGGGCCACCCTGGGGTTTGTCCTGTTGCTGGTGCTGGTCGGCCTGGGGCTGCACGAACTGCTGCGCCAGTGGCCGGCCCTGACCCAGGGCATCCGCCTGTCCGGCGTGGCCTTCCTGCTGTACATGGCCTGGAAGCTGGCCCGGGACGATGGCCGGCTGGATACCGAGGGCCAGCCTCGGGCGCCGTCGGCCTGGTATGGCGCCCTGATGCAGTGGCTCAACCCCAAGGCCTGGCTGGCTTGCGTGGCCGGCATGGGGGCCTTCGCCGCCGATGGCGAGGCGCGGCTGGTGTGGCTGTTCGCGGCGGTGTACCTGGTCATCTGCTACCTGTCGGTGGCCTGTTGGGCCTATGCCGGCAGTTTTTTGCGCCATTACCTGGGCAACCCGGCGGGCATGCGCCTGTTCAACCGGGCCATGGCCGCCTTGCTGGCAGTCAGCGCGGCCTGCCTGCTGCTTTGAATGCAGCTGGGCGTCAGTGGGCCTGGGGTTCGCCGCGCCTGGCCCGTCGCGGCCCCTGGTACTGGCCCGGGGTGGCCCCCAGATGCTGCTTGAACGCGCGCTGCAAGTGCGCCTGATCGGCGAAGCCCGCGGCCTGCGCCACCTCGGCGATCGGCGCGCCCTGGCGTAGGCGGGCCTGGGCGAACTGCACCCGCCGGTTGACCAGGTAGGCATGGGGCGCCATGCCGTACTGCTGCTTGAAGGCGCGGATCAGGTAGGAGGCCGAAAGCTGCGCAGCCTGGCAGATCTGTTCCAGGTCCAGGGGCTCGGTACAGTGCTGGCGGATGAACTGCGCGGCCCGCTCAAGCTTGTGGTTGTTCTCCCGGGGTAGGGCCTTGGCCGGGTTCAGGCGCTGTTGCAGCTCGCTGAAGAACGCCACCACGCAGCTGTGCTTGTGCAGCGTCTCGGCCTGTGGGTCCACGAGGGCGTGGTACAGCTGCTCGAGGTCGGCGAAGAGTTGCGGGTCGTCGCTGCTGGTTTCCTCGAAGGGCTGGAACTGCAACTCGGGGCTCACGCCCAGTTCATGTTGCAGGCGGGTCAGCCAGGGCGTGTCGACGTACAGCATGCGGTACGACCAGGGCTGGTCGTCGATGGGGTTGCAGGCGTGGACCACCCCGGGGTTCATCAGCACCACGGTGCCGGCGCCCACCTGCCTTTGCGTCTGCTCGCTGACGTAGGTACTGACCCCTGCGGTGATGCAGCCGATGGAGAACTGCTCATGGGCATGAGCGCAATAGCAGACCTTGCGCCCGTCGGCGATGGAGCGGGCCTCGATGAAGGGCAGGGCCGCATCGCGCCAGAAGAGGGGGGCGTCTGCAAAGGGCGGGGCGGTTTTCGTCAAGGCCATATCCATCGTTCAAGGACCGGCCACGAGTGTATTAGCTTCGCGCGTCGAAGGCGCGTTGCAGTGCCGCGATATCGAGTTTTTTCATCCCCAGCAGGGCCTGCATCACCCGCTCGGAACGGGCCGGGTCGGGGTCGCACATCATCTGCGCGAGCGTCTGCGGCACGATCTGCCAGGACAGCCCGAAGCGGTCCTTGAGCCAGCCGCATTGCTGGGCCTGTTTCGGGCCGCCAAACCCCAGGGCATTCCAGTAGTGGTCGAGTTCGGCCTGGGTGCGGCAGTGCACTTGCAGCGACACCGCTTCGTTGAAGGTAAACGCCGGGCCGCCGTTGAGGGCACTGAAGCCTTGGCCGTCAAGCTCGAACGCCACGTTCATCACCGAGCCTTCGGCGCGGCCATGGAACTCGAAGCCGGCCTTGCCGTAGTGGCTGACGTGGGTGATGCGCGAGTGCTCGAAGATCGAGCAGTAGAACTGTGCGGCCTCGTGGGCCTGATGGTCGAACCACAGGCACGGGGTGATGGTCTGGATGCGTTGCATGGGGGCGCTCCTCTGCGGGTTGAGCACGCTCGCACAAGCGTAGTCAACCCGCAGCCGGAGCGGGCTACCGTGGATCGGCGCGGGGCTAGAAGTCCCAGCGGGTGGCCAGTTGCAGGCTGCGCGGCTCGCCGTAGAAGCCGGTGCTGAAGTTGCCGATACCGGTGTAGTACTTCTTGTCGAAGAGGTTCTTCACGTTCAGGGTCGAGCTCAGGTGCTGGCTGAACTGGTAGCGGGCCATGGCATCCACCAGGAAGTAGCCGTCCTGGGTGATGCGCGAGTCATGCCCGCCATTGACCGTATCGCTCGGGTCGGGCTGGTACACCTTGCCGAAGAACTGGCTCTGCCAGTTGACCCCGCCGCCCACCGTCAGGCGGTCCCAGGCGCCGGGCAGGCGGTAGGTGCTGAACAGCCGAGCCACCTGCTGCGGTTCGGTGCTCTGCAGCACCGAGCCGTAGACGTAGTCGTGATTGGCGTCGCGGGTGTGGTTGTAGCTGTAGCCGGCCGACAGGTTCCAGCCTTCGCTAAGCTCGCCAGCCACCTCGACCTCGAAACCCTTGGTGGTCGCGCCTTTGGTCGGGCGGTAGATGGCGTCGATGCCCCAGCCGTCCACCAGTTGCGCGACGTTGTCCTGCTCGGTGTGGAACACCGCGAAGCTGGCGTTGACCCGGCCATCCAGGTACTCGGCCTTGATCCCGGCTTCGTAGCTGTCGCCCTGCACCGGGTCGAGGATCTTGCCGTCGACGTCCTTGCTCATCTGCGGCTGGTAGATGCTGGTGTAGCTGGTGTACAGCGAGTAGCTGTCGTTGAGGTCGTAGACCAGCCCGGCATAGGGGGTGACCACGCCGGTCTGCTGGTAGCGCTGGCGTGCGTCGGGGCTGTTGGGGTCGAGGTAGCGGGTGTTGTCGATGCCCTTGAAGTCGCTGACCCGGGTGCCGAGGATCACCGCCAGGTCGTCGGTGGGCTTGAGGCGGGTGGCCAGGTAGGCGCCGGTCTGGCGCTGGAGGATGTCGTTGTCGCCGATCTTCGGGATGTCCGGCTTGGCGAACTCGCCGCGCCAGTCGTAGATGCTGCCGCCCACTGGCGGGTACACCGAACCGTGGACCGGGATGTCCTGTCTGGCGTTCATCAGCATGAAGCCGGCGATCAGCTCGTGCTCGCGGCCGAACAGGCTGAAGGGGCCGTGCAGGTTGATGTCGAGGTTGTCCTGGCGCTGGTCGCCCTTGAACTTGCCCATGTACATGAACATGCCGTCGCCGCTGGCCTGGTCCGGGTTGCCGCCGCTGGCCGAGCCCAGCAGGGTGTCGTGCTGGCGGCGCAGGTGGTCGTAGCTGACCTTCAGGGTCCAGTCACTGGCCAGTTGCTGTTCCAGGGAGGTGAACAGGGTCTGGTTCTTGAAGTCGCGGCGGCTCCAGTCGGTGGCCGGGTTGAACGAGCGGGAGAAGTGGGTCCGCGAGCCGTTGCTGAAGTACATCGGGAAGCCGGTCCAGGTGGCGCCCCGGGAGCGGGTGTTCTGCTGGTCCAGGCCGAGGGTCAGCAGAGTGTCGGGGGTCAGGTCGGCCTCCAGCACGCCGTAGGCGATGTCCTTGGTGTTCTGGTAGTGGTCGAGGTAGGAGCTGCGGTCCTGGTAGACCCCGACAAAGCGCCCGCGCAGGTTGCCGGTTTCGGTCAGCGGGCCGGAAATGTCCCCTTCGCTGCGGTAGTTGTCCCAGGAACCGACGGTGCCGGTGACCGAGGCCTTGAACTCCTTGGTCGGCCGCTTGCGGATCAGGTTGACGGTGGCCGACGGGTCACCGGAGCCGGTCATCAGGCCGGTGGCGCCCTTGATGATTTCCACCCGGTCGAAGGTTGCCATGTCGGTGCTGGTGGTGCCGTAGTCGTAGACCCCGTCGTAGGTGGCGTTGACCCCGTCGTACTGGAAATTGGTGATGGGCAAGCCGCGGCTGGAGAACTCCCAGCGCTCGCTGTCGTAGTTCTGCACGCTGACCCCGGGGGCCCGGCGCAGGGTGTCGGCGATGCTGGTGGCGCCCTGGTCGTCCATCTGTTGGCGGGTGATCACCGTCACCGTTTGCGGGGTTTCGCGCAGCGACAGGTTGAGGCCGGTGGCCGAGGCGCTGGCCCCGGTGGTGTAGCTCTGGCTGCCTTCGGTGACGCTGCCCAGGCCCTGGGCGGAAATCTGCGTGGTGCCCAGTTGCAGCGGGCCGCTGGTGGCGGGAAGTGCCTTGAGCACATAGCCGCCGCTGACCGCCTGGGCTTGCAGCCCGGAGTTCGCCAGCAGCAGTTGCAGGGCCTCTGCGACGCTGTAGCGGCCGTTCAGGCCGGGGCTCTGCTTGCCGACGGCCAGGTCGTTGTGCCCGGCAATGAACACCGCGCTCTGCTCGGCGAAGCGGTTGAGCACCGTGACCAGCGGCCCGGGGCCGATGCTGTAGCTGCGCCGTTCAGCCTGGGGCTGGTTCTGGCCCGCATCGGCAGCGGCGTGGGCCCAGGGCGCGGCGCCGCACAGCAGTGCGGTGCACAGGGGCAGGGTATGAAAGGGCAGGCGCGAACGACGGGGTGATGGCATGGGGTTCCCTTGTGGGTCGGCAATGTGAGGACTGTTACCGGGTTAACCGAAGGGCGTCGGAAAAAGGGAACCTGCCAGGTGAAAAAAGTTTTCCGGCTTCAGGTACGTGGCTCCAGGGTCACCCACCAGGACGCCAGGCGCTTGACCCGCACCGGCAACGCCGCTTCCAGCAGGGCCAGGGCCTGGTCGGAGTCGTGCAAGGGGAAAGAGCCCATCACCGGCAGTTGGGCGATGGCCGGGTCGCAACCCAGGTGGCCGTTGCGATAGCGCCCCAGTTCCTCCAGAAGTTGCTCCAGGGGCAGGTTGTCGGCCAGCAGCAGGCCGTGGCTCCAGGCTTCGCGGGCGGCACTGGCGGCCTGCAGCGGCCCCAGGGTGCGGCCATCGAAGCGCAGCTGCTGGCCGGCATTCACCACCTGCACCTGCAAGCCACTGGCGCTGCGTACCTCCACCGCGCCGGCGTAGACGTTGAGCAGGCTGTCGCTGGCGCCGCAGCGCACGCTGAAGCGCGTGCCCAGGGCGCGCAGGCGGCCGTGTTCGGTCTGCACCAGGAATGGCCGGCGCGGGTCCTTGGCGGTGTCGATGAGGATCTCCCCCAGGTGCAACGCCAGCAGCCGCTGCTCGGTGCTGTAGCGCACATCCACCGCGCTCAGGGCATTGAGCCACAGGCGCGTACCGTCGCTGAGCAGCGTGTCGCGGACTTCCCCGGTGCCGGTGGCGTAGTCGGCACGCCAGCGGCTCAGGGCCTGGGGCAGCGGGCTGTTGCGCCAGGTGCCCCAGCCCAGGCCAGCCAGCAGCAGTGCACCGAGTACCTGGCGCCGTGCCAGGGCCGGACGTCGGGCGGCGCTCAGGGCGCGGCTGGCGGATGGGCGGGTGTTGGCCTCCTGCAATGGCAGCAGGCGCTGGCTGACCCGCTCCACATAGCTCCAGGCCTGGCGGTGTTCCGCGCTCTGCTCGAACCAGTCCTGCCACTGGCGACGCTGTTCGTCGCTGCTGCCCTGGTCCTGCAGTTGCACGTACCAGTGCGCGGCCTGTTGCAGGCAGGCGTGGCTGAGCCGGCCGCCGGGTCGAGGGTCCATGGTTCAGTCCACCAGCAGGCCGTCGAGTTCGGCCTCCAGCAGTGCGCAATGCAGCAGGGCCTGGGCCAAGTACTTCTTCACCATGCGCTCCGATACCCCCAGCTCATCGGCGATGGCCTGGTAGGGCCGGCCGTGCAGTTGAGCGAGGATGAAGGCCGAGCGCACCTTGGCCGGCAGGCGGCTGAGCATGGCGTCCACTTCGTACAGGGTCTCGACAATGATTGCCTGCTGCTCCGCCGAGGGTTGCACCGCCTGCGGGCGTGCAGCCAGCGCCTGCAGCCAGGCCTGCTCCAGTTGCCGGCGCCGCCAGTGGTCGATGCACAAGCCCCGGGCCACGGTGGCCAGGTAGGAACGCTGGTGGACCTCGTCACGCAGCACCGGCGGGCGCTTGAGCACCCGGACAAAGATGTCGTGGGCCAGGTCGGCAGCGTCCCAGGCGTGATTCAGGCGCCGGCGCAACAACTCGTAGAGCCAGCGGTGATGGGCGTCGTAGAGGCTGTGGACCGAGTCCGGGCTGGCGAGAGGCGTGGAGGGCAAGGAGGCGTGTCCGCTGGCGATCTGGTTGTAAATGGGAATTGATCGCGATTAAAACAAAAGCCATCGACCCCTGCAAACGATATCGCCGAGCCCTGGCGCAATCGACCGTGCTTGAGCGGGTGGCCGCGCGGGCAGTCAAGCCTGGCGCGAACAGGACGATAAAAGACTGGGATCGGGGCCATTCAGTGCTTGCTGAATGGGGTTTCTTCAGTGGTATCTTCGCCGGTATTCGCTTGTCATGGCCTGGCGCTGCATTGCGTATCCATGGGGCGGGCGGCAACGTCCGGGGGGTATCGGACGCGCAGCGGCAAAGGGGCGGGGCTTATGCGAAACGTGGGGTTCAAGCTGTTTTTCACCCATCGTCTGGCACTCCTGGCGGGTGCCGAGTCATTACGCTCGATCCGCGAAGGCCTGTTGTGGCTGCTGCCGTGCCTGCTGGTCTCGGCGCTGCTGCTGATCCTCGGCCAGTGCGCCCAGGCGTTGGGTGCGCCGCCAGCATTGGTGGAGCTGCTGACCGGCCTGCACAACCGCATCAGTTCGATCATTCCCCTGCTGGTGGCGGCGTCCATCGGCTACATGCTGGCGATCAAATACCGCCTGCCCCAACTGCCGGTGGCCTTCCTCTGCCTGTCCCATGTGGTGATCGCCATCTACCTGCTGCGCGACTATCCGCGGGCGGCGGCGACCTTCGTGCTGTTCATCGCCATTGCCTCGCCCCTGGTCAATGTGCCGCTGATGGCCCGGCTGCACCGCCAGCGCTGGACCCGGCTGGTGGACGAGGGGCTGGTGGGGCACAACCTCAAGGGCACCATCAACATGGTGCTGCCGGGGATGGTGACCTCTTTGGTGCTGGTCTGCGTGTTGCAACTGCTGCTGCAGTTCCATGATTTTGCCTACGTCGAGCGGCCGATCGATATCGACGACCTGGACAACCCCTACCTCAACGCGATCTTCCTGACCTCGACCAATTCGCTGCTGTGGTTCTTCGGCATTCATGGCGCCCATGCCATGCAGCCGCTGATGGATGTGATGGACCAGGCCGTGACGCTCAACGCCGCGGATCAGGCCGCTGGCCGGCCATTGCGCTATGCCTTGAACAGCGGCCTGCTGGGCTGCTTTGCCTTCATTGGCGGCTCTGGCGGTTCCCTGGCGCTGGTGCTGGCGATCCTCGGTTTCTCGCGCAACCGCTCCATGCGTCTGCTGGCCTTGGCGAGCCTGGCGCTGTCGCTGTTCAACGTCAACGAACTGCTGCTGTTCGGTGTGCCGATCATCCTCAACCCGCGCCTGCTGGTACCGTTCATGCTGGTGCCGATGGTCAATGCCTGCCTGGCGCTGCTGGTGGTGCAACTGGGGTGGGTGAGCCCGGCGCTGGTGAGCCTGCCCTTTACCTCGCCGGTGCTGCTCAATGCCTACCTCAGCACCCAGGGCGACTGGGGCGCGGTGCTGCTGCAAGGGCTGCTGCTGGGGGTCGGCATCCTGATCTACATGCCCTATGTGCGCAGTATCCAGCGCCAGGGCGAGCAAAGTGCCCAGGTCTACCTGAAAACCTTCGACACCACCTTCCATGGTCTGGAGGAGCGGGGCCGGCTGTTCGAGCTGGACCCGATGGTGGCGTCCTATCAGCAGGCCGCCCAGCAGTCCTTGCAACTGGCCCGTATCCAGCAGTTGAGCGACTACGACTTCCACCTGGAGTATCAGCCCCAGGTGATCAAGGACAGCGGCTTGTGCAGCGGTTGCGAAGCGCTGATCCGCGCCCGTGACCGCGAGGGCAAGGTGCAGTCGCCCTGGGAACTGCTGCAGTGGCTGGGCCAGGCCAAGCTGATGCCCGAGGTGGATTTCTGGGTGGCGTCCCAGGCGGTGCGCCAGCACCTGGCGTGGCGCAAGGTCGGCTTCGAGCTGCCCATCACCATCAACATCTCCAGCGCCACCCTGGCCTCCCGGGAACATGGCCAGCGCCTGCTGGAGATTCTGGCCCGGGCCCAGGGCCAGGTGTCGGTGGAGATTACCGAGGATGCCCTGGTGGGCGATGCGCTGCTGACCCAGCAATGGATCGGCAAGCTCCATGCGCTGGGCGCCCGGGTCTATATCGATGACTTCGGCACCGGCTTTTCCGCCCTGAGCTACCTGCACCAGTTCCCGGTGGACGGGATCAAGATCGACCGCAGCTTTGTCCTCGCCCAGCGTGAACCCAAGGGCGCCCAGGTGTTGAACGGCCTGCTGCGTTTTTGCGAAACCCTCAAGCTCAAAGTGGTGGTGGAAGGGGTGGAAACCCGCGAGCAGCTGGATTTCCTGCAATCGAGTGCCGAGCTGACCATCCAGGGCTGGTACTACAGCAAATCCCTGCCCGGGGAGCAGATCCCCGGTTTCGTCAGCCAGCGCGCGCGGGACGCCCAGGCACTGAAGGCCGATTGACCCCGGGGCTCAAGCCCCGGCGCGGAAGGCCGGGTGCGCCGGGCGGCGCAGCGCCTGCCACGCCCGGGCCTGGGGCCAGTCGGTGGCGTTCAGCCACAGCCCCTGGTGTTCACGCAAGGGTTCGGCAGGCAGGCGCAACAGGTCCTCCAGTGCCCACTCCAGGCTGTGGCCCGGATCGGGATCGTCCGCCGCCTGCCAATCCCGCTCGAACAGCTGCAGCGCCAGGCCCCGGGCATCGAAGTGCTGGAACAGCGGGCGGTGGCGCAGCCAGTCGGGGGCGATGCGCAGGCTGCGTTCCTGCACATCGAGCAGCAGCAACTGCCAGGCGCGGTAGCCCTGCTGCGGGTCGCCGGCGCCGAGCCGGAGCCGGGTCAAGGCCAGGTAGCGGGCGTCGGTGGACCAGATCAGCGACGGGGCCAGATCGCCTACTGCACAGCCGGAGGCGGTGAGCAGGTGGCCGCCGAGCCGCGGGCTGGTTTCCCGCAGCCAGCTGTCGGCGTACTCGGTTTCGCTGCCAAACAGCCACGCGGCGTCGCGGCCATCGGGGGCAGGCTGGATAAAGTCACCCTCGGCGACCGCGGCCTGAGGCCGATCCACCAGGCGCCAGGGCGCCACGGGCTGCAATTGGTCATCGATCACCTGCCAGTCCTGGCGCTCATAGCAGGGTTGCGAGGCCGGGCCTTCGGTGCAGAATGCCGCGGCGTGTTCAGGTGCGGGCGCCGGCCGGTTGAAGCGTTGCAGCGGGCTGCTGGCGTGGTCCGGGTCGAGGCGCCCGACCAGCACGGCCAGGCTCAGGCGGCCCTGGCGAAAGTCCAGCAGGCGCGCCGCCAGCAGTGCCGGGCTGTAGATCAGGCGCTGCTGTTGCAGGTCCGCCACCACCACCTGGGGGGCCAGCTCCAGGGTCTCGCTCCAGGGCAGCAGGGCCAGGTAGCGCTGGCAATCGGAAACCCGATGGTCCAGCAACCAGCACCCGGGCAGTTGCCAGGTGCCGATCTGGCATCGGTAGGCACCCAGGCCCCGGGGGTCGTCCGTCAGCCAGCTGAACAGCGCGCGCTGCTCGCCCAGCAGGGGCTGGGACTGGATCCGGCTTTCGCCCCGGGCCCCGCTGCCGTCCAGGGGCTGCAGCAACTGGGTGCGGGTCAGCGGCAGCTGCGCCACTTGCAGGCAGCCTTGCCGGTCATGGCCGACGCCGGTTTCGCTGTCGCTGTGGGTACTGTGCAAGCGATAGCCGTAGCGCCCGTGGTCCGCCTCGGCCAGGTCCAGGTATGCGCTGTAGCCCAGCCAGTGGCGATCCAGGCTGAGCAGCGGGCCAGGGTAGAAGGATGGTTCTGCATGGCTGGCGACCCAGGGCGCGGGCAATGCCCGCCAGCCCTTGTCGGCCTGCCACAGCCAGCAGCACGCGGCCTCAGGCTGCGCCTGCTCGTGGGCGATGCAGGCCAGGGCCCGGCCGTCGTCGCGCCAGATGCGGGGTGCGTCCGCCCGCAGCAGCAAGCCGCTGGGCTGGCCGTCGATACTTATGCGATAGGGCGGCGTGCGCAGGGGTTCCAGGGGTTGCTCCAGGGCCCTGAGGCTGGCCGGCAGCGCCAGGCTGGCGTGCAGCCGGTGGCTGCCGTGGGGTGCGCTTTCTTCGAAATCCTGGCGAGCCAGGGCCTCCAGCCACTGGCCCGGCTCCAGCCAGAGATCGGCTACCGCCACCAGTTCGACGCATTCGGCCTCCTGCAGCAGGCTGTTCAGGCTGGCCTGGTGCTGGCCGTTGTCCACCAGCGGGCTGTGGCGGCCGCTGAGGGTGTCGGCGCTGAAGGCATCCAGCTCCCAGAAGTGTTCCCGGTTGCAGCGGTACAGGCGGCGCTGTTCACGGTCGAGGATGGCCAGCCCCCAGTGTTGCCTGGAAGGCAGCGGCGCGGCGAAGTAGCGCCCGTCACTGGAAAACCGCGCCGAGGACCCCAGCCCTTGCAGCAGCACCCCATCGGGGAACAGGTAGTCGCAATAGGTGGGCCCGCCCATGGCGATCTCGCCGTGGTTGAACACCCGGATCGGCTGGCCCTCCGGGGTCTGTTGCGGTTCGTTGCCGCCCCAGGCGCTGATCGGTGTGGGGCTCGGCTGCACCAGCCCCAGGCGGCGTTCCAGGTGGCTGACCGCTGCCAGCCCGGCAAAGATGCTGGTGAAGGCGGCGGCGATATCCCAGTAGGCCGGCAGGGCCCGGCCCAGGCTGAAGCCCAGGCCGAACGCGGCGCTGATCATCAGCCGCGCCAGGCCGCGGGCGGTTTTAGGCCAGCCCAGGCGCGCCGCCAGGGTCATCGCCGCTGCGCAGCCGAGCAACACCCCCAGGGCCGCCGGGGGCGGCAGCAGGGTGACGAAGAAGATCGGGATGAGCAGGGCGGCCAACTGCCAGAGCAACTCCAGCAACAGGCGTGACAGGCTCTTTTCGGATGCGGGGGAGGAAGCTTCGGGCATCGGCGACATCCTTGTATGGGAGCGAGCGAGCTCGCGATGGGCGTCAACGATAACGCGGGTCTAAAGGAAGTGCGCGACGTTTTCCGATGCATCGCGAGCAAGCTCGCTCCTGCAGAGGGGGGATTGGCTCAAGAGGGGCAATCAGCCCTTGCCGGCGAAAAAGGGCAGCGGGGAAAAATGCAGTCATATTGACTGCGTTGGCGGTCTTTATGACTTCTTCTTTATCTGGTCATAAAGACTCTTGAGGTGGCAGGGCCCGGTTTTATGGGCTCTGCGCGCTGGCATGAAACGTGAAAGGCCAGTCATGCCATTGTGTGTTCGAGGAGTTGTCGACATGAGCCGTTACTTCGATTCGCCGCTGCATGTATTGCACCTGTCCAATGCGCTGCTGTGGTCGGGCAGCCTGTTGCTGGGCCTGGGGGTGTACGCCGCCTATGTCCATTCCGGCCATTTGCCTATCGCCACCCTGGTGCTGATGCACAGCCTGGTGATTATCGGGCCGACCCTGTTGAAGATCGGTTATGTCATGCGCCTGCTGGCCCAGCGGCGCATGGCCCAGTGCCAGGGGAGGGCTGCCTGTGTCTTTGCCTGAAGCCTGGCACCGCTGGACCGGCCAGCCCCTCTGGAGCCTGGGGTTCCGCCCGTTCTTCCTCGCCGGCGCCGGCTTCGCCTGCCTTGCCCTGGTGGGGTGGGGCCTGTGGCTGCATGGAGCGCTGGCGGGCCTGCAACCGGTAGCCGGGATGCTGGCCTGGCACCGTCACGAAATGCTCTTCGGCTTTGCCGTGGCGATCGTTGCCGGCTTCCTGCTGACGGCGGTGGCCAACTGGACCGGCCGCCCGGGCCTGAGCCGTACGCCGTTGCTGTTGCTGTGGCTGCTGTGGCTGGCGGGGCGCCTGGCCTGGTGGCTGCCGCTGCCGGGCCCGCTGTTCGTTGTGGTGCAACTGGCGTTCATGCCGTTGCTGGCGGCGGTGATCGGGCGCGAGCTGTGGTGCGCCGGCAAGCGCGAGAACTACCCCATGGTCCTGGTCCTGGGGCTGCTGGCGCTGTTTCAGGGGCTGACCCTGTGGGGCCTGTTGGAACACCAGGACAGCTGGCAGCGGCGCGGCGAACTGGGCGCCTTGTGGCTGGTGGCGACCCTGATGACGGTGATCGGCGGCCGGGTGATTCCCTTCTTCATCCAGCGCGGGCTGCAACTGCCCCCCCAGGCGCCGACATCGCCCTGGCCGACCCGGGTGTTGCTGGTGGGCAGCCTGCTGGCCGCGTTGTCCATGGCCCTGGGCGGCGGTGACGCTCCCCGCGGGTGGCTGGCGCCGCTGTTCGCCCTGCTGGCGGGGCTGCAAGGCTGGCGCTTGTGGCGCTGGCACCGGCCGGGGGTGTGGCGGGTGCCGCTGCTCTGGTCGCTGTACCTGGCCTACGGGTGGCTGGCCCTGGCAACCCTGGGCATGGCCCTCTGGCACCTGGGCTGGTCGATACCCCAGAGCCTGGTGACCCATGCCCTGGCGGTGGGTGGCCTGGGCGGGCTGGTGCTGGGCATGGTGGCGCGGGTCAGCCTCGGCCACAGTGGCCGGCCCCTGCAGGCTTCGCGGGCCATGGCCGGTGGCTTTGCGCTGCTGTTCCTGGCGGCCCTGTGCCGGGTCCTGTTGGTGCCGTTCAGCAGCCTGGGGCTGGGCCTTTCAGCGCTGCTGGCAGGCCTGGCGTTTGCCGTGTTCGTGGTTGGCTACGGGAGGATTCTGTTGGCCCCCCGGTTGTGAGGGCCACCTGCCCACTGGCTCCTGCCGCGCCGCTTTAGATGATAAGCCGTCGTTATTCTGGACTACGCTTGGAATCTTAGCCGCGAATGGAGTCAGCGATGTTGTATCCCAGCAAACCCAACAATGAGGCCTTGAGAATCCAGACCCTGCGGGAGCTGAATGTGCTCGACACCTCCCCGGAGGAGCGTTTCGACCGCCTGACCCGGCTGGCCAAGCGTCTGTTCAACGTGCCCATTGCCCTGGTCAGCCTGGTGGATGCCGACCGGCAATGGTTCAAGTCCTGCGTGGGGCTCGACGTCAGCGAAACCTCGCGGGACATTTCCTTCTGTGGCCACGCGATCCTCGGCGACCAGATCCTCACCGTGCCCGACGCCGGCCTGGACGAACGCTTCCACGACAACCCGCTGGTGGTGGGCGCGCCGGGCATCCGCTTCTATGCCGGTTGCCCGCTGACGGTGACCAATGGCAGCAAGCTCGGCACTCTGTGCCTGATCGACATCAAGCCCCGCGACCTGGACGACGAGGATCGGGCACTGCTACGGGACCTGGCGCGCATGGCCGAGCAGGAACTGGCGGCGGTGCAGATGGCCAGCATGGACGAGCTGACCCTGCTGTCCAATCGCCGCGGCTTCGAGGCCCTGGCCCGGCATGCCCTGGGGGTGTGCAAGCGCCTGGAAAAACCGGCGACCCTGCTGTTCTTCGACCTCAACGACTTCAAGCAGATCAATGACACCTACGGCCATGCCGAAGGCGACGGCGCCCTGAAGACCTTCGCCGACGTGCTGCGCATCGCCTTTCGCGAGAGCGACGTGATCGGCCGCCTGGGGGGCGATGAATTCGTGGCCCTGCTGACCGCTGCCGACCATGTCGAGACTTCGGCGATCATGGCGCGCCTGCGGGAGATTCTCGACGAGCGCAATGCCACCTTGAAGCGGGGTTATGACATCCGCTTCAGCGTCGGCCAGATCGAATACGACGCCGAACGCCATCCCGACATCGAGGCGTTGCTGGCGGACGCCGACAAGGCCATGTACCTGCACAAGCAGGCGGGCAAGCGGGCTCGCTGAGGGTTGCTGCCGCCAAGCCCTGCCCGGTGACGCGGGGCAGGGAAGGGCGTCAGTGGCAGGGCGCTATTGGCCGCGCTCCATTAGCGGTGGGCTATAGCTTTCCTCGATGTCGACCCCGGCCGCCCTGGCCCGGCTTTCAACTTCTGAGCGACGTTGCAGCCGTTCTTTCAAATGCGCAGGGAACAGGGTTCTCCATTGGGCTCTTTGTGCCTCTGCAAAGTCGCGGGTCCAGAACGTGTCCAGGGACATCAGGTTCAGGCTTATCAAGTAGACAGCGCTCTGCAGGGGGGCGCTTTTCGAGTCGTAGCGCAGGGCTCGGACATGCGCAATGTAGTTGCCGTGATAGAGATACCAGTCATAGAACATGTTGTTGCCCAGCCACTGCTCAAGGCTCATCTCATGGTTGGCATCGAACAGCGGGTGGCTGAGTGGCTGGGTACCCAGGAGGCTTTCCTTCCAGTCCAGCTTGTGCAACTCGCCAGCGGCTATTCGGGGGTCGGAAGGGAAGTAGTATTTTTGCCATCCAGCGTTCTTCAACGTCCTGAGAAGGTTATAGACAAGCGCCTTGTTGGCCTTGTGAGTGCTGTTGTCCGGCAGTCCGCGAAGGTCGATGTTCAATTCCTGGATGGTCTTTGAGGTATTGCCATCAACGGCAATCAGCAGCCCGGCCACCTGATCCAGTTCAAGCGTGCCCTCGGGCTGGGCCAGGCTCAGGTCAAGGAGTGCTCCCTGACGATCCGCCTCATACCAACATAGGTTGACCGCATCCAGGCAGTCGGCGGTAAAGCTCACCGGGCTCTTTTCCAGGAACTCGGCAACCGGTGTGCCCAAGGGGATGTGCAGGCGTGCGACGCTGCTCCGGGCTTTATTCGAGGCGGTATCTTGGGTGTTGTCGCAGCCGGCTAGAAACAGCACGAGCAACAGATAGCACAGCTTCATGTTTGGCCTTTCCAATGAGCAGGAAGGGGCAGGGTGGCGAGGGCGCAAGCCCCCTCGCCACCGCCGCAGATCACTCGTCGAGGTTACCCATGGCGGTGGTGTTGAAACCGCCGTCCACGTACATGATCTCGCCGCTGATACCCGAGGCCAGGTCCGAGCAGAGGAAGGCGCCGGCGTTGCCGACTTCTTCGATGGTGACGTTGCGCCGCAGCGGGGTTTGCGCCTCGTTGGCCGCCAGCATCTTGCGGAAGTTCTTGATCCCCGAGGCGGCCAGGGTGCGGATCGGGCCGGCGGAAACGGCGTTGACCCGGGTGCCCTCCGGGCCCAGGGAACCGGCCAGGTAGCGCACGCCGGCTTCCAGGGAGGCCTTGGCCATGCCCATCACGTTGTAGTTGGGCATGGTGCGTTCGGCGCCCAGGTAGGACAGGGTCAGCAGGCTGCCGTTGCGGCCCTTCATCATTTCCCGACCGGCCTTGGCCAGGGCCACGAAGCTGTAGGCGCTGATGTCGTGGGCAATGCGAAAGCCCTCGCGGGTGGTGGCATCGGTGAAGTCGCCTTCGAGCTGGTCGCCAGGGGCGAAGCCCACGGAGTGGACGATGCAGTCCAGGCCGTCCCATTTTTTACCCAGCGCGGTGAAGACCTGGGCGATCTGCTCGTCACTGGCCACATCGCAAGGGAAGCACAGCTCGGCGCTGGAGCCCCAGCCTGCGGCGAACTCCTCGACCCGGCCCTTGAGTTTTTCGTTCTGATAAGTGAAGGCCAGCTCGGCGCCTTCACGATGCATGGCGGCAGCGATGCCGGAGGCGATCGACAGCTTGCTGGCGACACCGACGATCAGGACACGCTTCCCAGCGAGAAAACCCATATGTTGCTACTCCTGTTTCAGGTTATTCGGCGCTTGCCGGAGCCAGGAAGGCGGCTTCCAGCAGTTGCCGTGTGTAAGGGTGTTGCGGAGCGTCGAAGATGCCCCCGGCGTCCCCCTGTTCCACCACCTGGCCGTGCTTGATCACCATCAACTGGTGGCTCAGGGCCTTGACCACCGCCAGGTCGTGGCTGATGAACAAGTAGGTCAGGTTGTACTTGCTTTGCAGTGTGCGCAGCAGTTCCACCACCTGGCGCTGCACCGTGCGGTCCAGGGCCGAGGTCGGTTCGTCCAGCAGGATCAGCCGCGGCTTGAGCACCAGGGCCCGGGCGATGGCGATGCGCTGGCGCTGCCCGCCGGAGAACTCATGGGGGTAGCGGTGCCGGGTGTCCGGGTCCAGGCCGACCTCCTTGAGGGCTTCGATGATGGCCTGTTCCTGCTCCTGCTCACTGCCTATCTTGTGGATGCGCAGGCCCTCGCCGACGATCTGGCTCACGCTCATGCGCGGGCTGAGGCTGCCGAAAGGGTCCTGGAACACCACCTGCATTTCCCGCCGCAGCGGCCGAACCTGTTGCTGGGTCAGGCTGTCCAGTTGCTGGCCCTCGAAGCGAATGCCGCCCTGGCTGGCAATCAGGCGCAGGATCGCCAGGCCCAGGGTCGACTTGCCCGAGCCGCTTTCCCCAACGATGCCCAGGGTCTGGCCCTGGGGCAGGCTGAAGTGGATGCCGTCCACTGCCTTGACGTGATCCACGGTGCTGCGCAGCAGGCCTTTCTTGATCGGGAACCAGACCTTGAGGTTGTCAACCTCCAGCAGCGGCGGGCCAATCTCGTTGGCCGCCGGCAGGCCGCTGGGTTCTGCGGCCAGCAGTTCCCGGGTGTAGGGATGCTGCGGCGCGCGAAACAGATCTTCGCAGGATGCCTGTTCGACGATGCAACCCTTCTGCATGACACAGACCCGGTGGGCAATGCGCCGCACCAGGTTCAGGTCGTGGCTGATCAGCAGCAGCGCCATGCCCAGGCGCGCCTGCAGTTCCTTGAGCAGCTCGAGGATCTTCAGCTGCACGGTGACATCCAGGGCTGTGGTGGGCTCGTCGGCGATCAGCAGTTCCGGCTCGTTGGCCAGGGCCATGGCGATCATCACCCGTTGCCGCTGGCCGCCAGACAGCTCGTGGGGCAGGGCCTTGAGGCGCTTGTGCGGTTCGGGGATGCCCACCAGCTCCAGCAGCTCCAGGGTGCGCCGGGTGGCGACCTTGCCGGTCAGGCCCTTGTGGATGCCCAGCACTTCGTTGATCTGCTTCTCGATGCTGTGCAGCGGGTTCAGCGAGGTCATGGGCTCCTGGAAGATCATCGCGATGCGGTTGCCGCGGATATGGCGGATGGTCTTCTCTTTCAGGGTCAGCAGGTCGTGCCCGGCATACTGGATGGTGCCGCTGGGGTGGTGCGCCAGAGGGTAGGGCAGCAGCCGCAGGATGGAGTGGGCGGTGACCGATTTGCCCGAGCCGCTTTCGCCCACCAGGGCCAGGGTCTCGCCGCGCTTGATGTCGAAGCTGACGCCTTGCACCACCCGCTGGCGGTGCTCGCCGGTGACGAACTCCACCGCCAGGTCGCGGACTTCTATCAGGTTGTCCTGGGTCATGTCATTTCCTCGGGTCGAAGGCATCGCGGGCGGATTCGCCGATGAACACCAGCAGGCTGAGCATGATCGCCAGCACGGCGAAGGCGCTCATGCCCAGCCAGGGCGCCTGCAGGTTGGACTTGCCCTGGGCCACCAGCTCGCCGAGGGATGGCGCCCCCGGCGGCAGGCCGAAACCGAGGAAGTCCAGGGCGGTGAGGGTGCCGATGGCGCCGGTGAGGATAAAGGGCATGAAGGTCATGGTGGAGACCATGGCGTTGGGCAGGATGTGGCGGAACATGATGGCGCCGTTCTGCATCCCCAGGGCCCGGGCCGCGCGCACGTACTCCAGGTTGCGCCCGCGCAGGAACTCGGCCCGCACCACGTCCACCAGGCTCATCCAGGAGAACAGCAGCATGATCCCCAGCAGCCACCAGAAATTGGGTTGCACGAAGCTGGCGAGGATGATCAGCAGGTAGAGCACTGGCAGGCCGGACCAGATCTCCAGGAAGCGCTGGCCCACCAGGTCCACCCAGCCGCCGTAGAAGCCCTGCAGGGCGCCGGCGATGACGCCGATGATGGAGCTGAGAATGGTCAGGGTCAGGGCGAACAGCACCGACACCCGGAACCCGTAGATGACCCGGGCCAGCACGTCGCGGCCCTGGTCGTCGGTGCCCAGCAGGTTGTCCGCCGAGGGCGGCGCCGGGGCCGGCACCCGCAGGTCGTAGTTGATGCTCTGGTAGCTGAAGGGGATCGGTGCCCAGAGTACCCAGGCATCCTTCTGCGCCAGCAGTTCGCGGATGTAGGGGCTCTTGTAGTTGGCTTCCAGGGGGAATTCGCCGCCGAAGGTGGTTTCCGGGTAGCGCTTGAGGGCCGGGAAGTACCAGCCGCCTTCGTAGTGCACCACCAGCGGCTTGTCGTTGGCGATCAGCTCGGCGCCCAGGCTGAGGACGAACAGCACCAGGAACAGCCACAGCGACCACCAGCCGCGCTTGTTGGCCTTGAAGCGCTCGAAGCGCCGGCGATTGAGGGGGGACAGGTTCATCTCAATGCTCCCGGCTGTCGAAGTCGATGCGAGGGTCGACCAGGGTGTAGGTCAGGTCGCCGATCAGTTTCACCACCAGCCCCAGCAGGGTGAAGATGAACAGGGTGCCGAACACCACCGGGTAGTCGCGGTTGATCGCTGCCTCGAAGCTCATCAGGCCCAGGCCGTCGAGGGAGAAGATCACTTCCACCAGCAGGGAGCCGGTGAAGAAGATGCCGATGAAGGCCGAGGGGAAGCCGGCGATCACCAGCAGCATGGCGTTGCGGAACACATGGCCGTAGAGCACCCGGCGCTGGGTCAGGCCCTTGGCCTTGGCGGTGACCACGTACTGCTTGTTGATCTCGTCGAGGAAGCTGTTCTTGGTCAGCAGGGTCATGGTGGCGAAGTGGCCGATCACCAGGGCGGTGACCGGCAGCGCCAGGTGCCAGAAGTAGTCGAGGATCTTGCCGCCCCAGCTCAGCTGGTCGAAGTCGTTGGAGGTCAGGCCGCGCAGGGGGAACCAGTTGAAATAGCTGCCGCCGGCGAACACCACGATCAGCAGGATGGCGAACAGGAAGGCCGGGATCGCGTAGCCGACGATGATCGCCGAACTGGTCCAGACATCGAAGTGGCTGCCGTGGCGGGTGGCCTTGGCGATCCCCAGGGGGATCGACACCAGGTACATGATCAGGGTGCTCCACAACCCGAGGGAGATGGACACCGGCATCTTCTCCTTGATCAGGTCCACCACCTTGGCGTCACGGAAGAAGCTGTTGCCGAAATCCAGGGTGGCGTAGTTCTTGATCATGATCCACAGGCGTTCCGGCGCCGACTTGTCGAAGCCGTACATGTGCTCGATTTCCTTGATCAGCGCCGGGTCCAGGCCCTGGGCGCCGCGGTAGCTGGAACCGGCCACCGAGACTTCGGCGCCGCCGCCGGCGATGCGGCTGGTGGCGCCGTCGAAGCCTTCGAGCTTGGCGATCATCTGCTCCACCGGGCCGCCGGGTGCGGCCTGGATGATCACGAAGTTGATCAGCAGGATGCCCAGCAGCGTGGGGATGATCAGCAGCAGGCGGCGAAAGATATAGGCCAGCATGGTCAGTACACCGCTTCGGCCGGGGCCGCCTGGTTGTCCGGGGTCGGTTCAACGGCCGGCTTGGCACCGGGCTTGATCCACCAGGTGTTGACGCCGATGTCGTACTTGGGCGCGACCTTGGGGTGGCCGATATGGTCCCAGTAGGCCACGCGCCAGGTCTTGATGTGCCAGTTGGGAATCACGTAGTAGCCCCATTGCAGGACCCGGTCCAGGGCCTTGGCGTGGGCCACCAGGCTGGCGCGGGAATCGGCGTTGATCAGGTTTTCCACCAGGCTGTCGATGGCCGGGTCCTTGAGGCCGATGTAGTTGCGGCTGCCGGGCTTGTCGGCACTGGAGGACATCCAGAACTCGCGCTGCTCGTTACCCGGGGAGTTGGACTGGGGGAAGCTGCCGACGATCATGTCGAAGTCCCGCGAGCGCACCCGGGTGATGTACTGGGACACGTCGACCCGGCGGATCACCAGGTCGATGCCCAGGTCGGCCAGGTTGCGCTTGAACGGCAGCAGTACGCGCTCGAACTCGGTCTGGGCCAGCAGGAACTCGATCACCACCGGCTTGCCCTGGGCGTCGACCATCTTGTCGTCGACGATGCGCCAGCCGGCTTCCTGCAACAGCTGGTAGGCCTGGCGCTGCTGGGCGCGGATCATCCCGCTGCCGTCGCACACCGAAGGGGAGAAGGCCTGGTCGAATACCTGCGGGGGGATCTTGCCCCGCAGCGGTTCGAGGATGGCCAGTTCCTCGGGCCCCGGCAGGCCGGTGGCGGCCATTTCCGAGTTCTCGAAGTAGCTGCGGGTGCGGGTGTAGGCACCGTTGAACAGCTGCTTGTTGCTCCACTCGAAGTCCAGCAGCAGGCTCAGCGCGTGACGCACTCGCACGTCCTGGAACATCGGCCTGCGGGTGTTGAAGACAAAACCCTGCATGCCGGTGGGGTTGCCGTTGGCGATCTGCTCCTTGATCAGGCGGCCCTGGGCCACGGCCGGAATGTTGTAGGCGTTGGCCCAGTTCTTCGCGCTCATTTCCAGCCAGTAGTCGAACTGGCCGGCCTTGAGCGCTTCCAGGGCCACGGTGTTGTCGCGGTAGTAGTCGCTGGTGATCACGTCGAAATTGTAGAAGCCGCGGTTGACCGGCAGGTCCTTGGCCCAATAGTCCTTGACCCGCTCGTAGCGGATCGAGCGCCCGGCCTTGACCTCGGTGACCTTGTAAGGGCCGCTGCCCAGGGGAATCTCCAGGTTGCTCTTGGCAAAGTCGCGGCTTTGCCACCAGTGCTTGGGCAGGATCGTCAGCTGGCCGAGGATCAGCGGCAGCTCGCGGTTGTTGGTGTGCTTGAACTTGAACAGCACCCGCTGCGGGTCTTCGGCGATCACCTGGTCGACGTCAGCGTAGTAGCCGCGGTACAGCGGCGAGCCGGCGCTCATCAGGGTCTGGAAGCTGAACACCACGTCTTCGGCGTGGATCGGCTGGCCGTCGTTGAAGCGCGCCTCGGGGCGCAGATAGAAGCGCACCCAGCTGTTGTCCGGGGCCTTCTCGATCTTGCTGGCCACCAGGCCGTACTCGGTGAACGGCTCATCCAGGCTCTGGGCCATCAGGGTGTCGTAGACCAGGCCGATGTTCAGCTCCGGCACGCCCTTGCTGATGAACGGGTTGAGGCTGTCGAAGCTGCCGAAGCCGGCCATGCGGAAGGTGCCGCCCTTGGGCGCGTCGGGATTGACGAAGTCGAAGTGCTGGAAGTTCGCCGGGTATTTCGGCGCTTCGTTGTACAGGGTCACGGCGTGTTGCGGCGCAGCCTGGGCATAGCAGGCGATGGCGCTGAACAACAGGCCGCTGGTGCGCAGGAGCAGGGCACGCAGGGGCATCATTGGGCGTTCTCCATGGACTTCAGCCACCAGGCGCCGAGGCCCAGGGTGTAGGGCGGCGTGGTGACGAAGGCGAACCGGTTACGGTAGGCCAGGCGGTGATAGTTGAGGTACCAGTTGGGAATCATGTAGTGCTGCCACAGCAGCACCCGATCCAGGGCCCGGCCCGCGGCCAGTTGGTCGTCGCGGGTCTGGGCGGCCAGCAGCTGTTCCAGCAGGTGATCGACCACCGGGTTGTTGATGCCTGCGTAGTTCTTGCTGCCCTTGACCGAGACCTGGCTGGAGTGGAAGTACTGCCATTGCTCCAGACCCGGGCTCAGGGTCTGGTTGAGGGTCATGAGGATCATGTCGTAGTCGAACTGGTCCAGGCGCTGCTTGTATTGCGCCCGGTCCACGGTGCGCAGGCGGGCGTCGATGCCGATGCTCGCGAGGTTCTCCACGTAGGGCTGGAGAATCCGTTCCAGGTTGGGGTTGACCAGCATCAGTTCGAAGCGCAGCGGTTGCCCGGCACTGTTCTGCAGGCGCTGGCCATTGAGCTTCCAGCCCGCCTCGCCGAGCAGCCCCAGGGCCTTGCGCAGGGTGTCACGAGGGATGCCGCGGCCGTCGGTGCGCGGCAGGCTGAAGGCCTGGCTGAACAGGCTGGCGGGTAGTTGCTCGCGGTAGGGCGAGAGCAGCAGCCATTCATGGCCCTGCGGTACCCCGGTGGCGGAGAACTCGCTGTTGGGGTAGTAGCTCAGGGCGCGCTGGTAGGCGCCGCTGAACAGGGTGCGGTTGGTCCACTCGAAGTCGAACATCATGCCCAGCGCCTCGCGCACCCGCACGTCGGCGAAAGTGGTGCGGCGGGTGTTCATGAACAGGCCCTGGGTCTGGGTCGGGATCTGGTGCGCCACCTGGGCCTTGATCACCTCACCGCGGTTGACCGCCGGGAAGTTGTAGCCGTTGGCCCAGTTCTTGGCCTGGTGCTCGATATAGATGTCGAACTCGCCGGCCTTGAAGGCTTCGAAGGCCACGTCGCTGTCCCGGTAGAACTCCACTTCGACCCGGTCGAAGTTGTTGAAGCCGCGGTTGACTGGCAGGTCCTTGCCCCAGTAGTCCTTGACCCGTTCGAACACCAGCTGGCGCCCGGGCTGTACCTGGGTGATGCGGTACGGGCCGCTGCCCAGGGGCGGGGTGAAGGTGGTGGCCTTGAAGTCGCGATCCTTCCAGTAATGCTGAGGCAGCACCGGCAGTTCGCCCAGGCGCAGGATCAGCAAGGGGTTGCCGGCACGCTTGAACACGAAGCGGATGCGCTGCGGGCCGAGGATATCCACCCGCTGCACTTCCTGCAGGTTGGTGCGGTATTGCGGGTGGCCTTCCTTGAGCAACAGGCGATAGGAGAACGCCACATCGTAGGCGGTGATCGGCTTGCCATCGTGAAAGCGTGCTTCGGGGCGCAGGTTGAACACCACCCAGCTGCGGTCCTCGGCGTATTCCACCGAGCGGGCGATCAGGCCGTAGCTGGAAGTCGGCTCATCACCGGAAGGCGCATACAGGCCGGTGCCCACCATCAAGGGTTCGTTGAGCTCGTTGACCCCGTATTGCAGGAAATTCGGCGTGGCGACCGGGCTGGTGCCCTTGAAGGTGTAGGGGTTGAGGGTGTCGAAGGTGCCAAAGGCCATGACCCGCAAGGTGCCGCCTTTGGGCGCAGCGGGGTTGACCCAATCGAAATGGGTGAACTTTGCCGGGTATTTGAGCGTGCCAAACTGCGCGTAACCGTGACTTTCGGTGATCGTCGCGCTTGCGGGAAAGCTCAAGGCCAGGCTGATGAAGAGCAGGAGCAGGGGACGCATCGAGACAGAGATCCGATCCAGGCGGCTTGGGCTTTGTGCTCCGTACAGTAACAGCTTGTATCAGCAGGAAAAAGCTCGCTGGCGCGCGCTTCGTGCAATTGAAATTTCCCGTAGGAGCCGGCTTGCCGGCGAAGGCTGTTCGCCGGCAAGCCGGCTCCTACAGGGCAGATTTCAGTGCGGCAGGTACACCGTCAGCATCTGGCCGGGCTTGAGGGCCTGGGCCGCGCGGGGGTTCCAGCGCTTGAGGTGCTGCATCTCGACATTGAAGCGCTTGGCCACCATGTACAGCGAGTCGCCCTGCTTGACCTTGTACTGAGTCGACTTCTTCTTGTTGCTGGCCAGGCTGGTTTTCTTGCTGGCCACCTTGCGGGTGTCCTGCATCACCAGCGTCTGGCCGACCTTGAGGTTCTTGCCGCTGAGCTTGTTCCAGCGCTGCAGGTCCTGGACGTTGACCTTGTTGGCCTTGGCAATGAGGGTCAGGTTGTCGCCATTCTTGACCCGGTAGATGCGCTTGGCCCGCAGCGAATCACGCCCTTCGTCGCGGTCGAAGACCGGTTTGAGGGAGCGCTTGCTGATCAGTTCTTCGGGTTTCATGGTGGACAGGCTGGTGGTCAGCAACTGTGCCTTGGAAGTCGGCACCAGCAGGTGCTGGGGGCCGTCGATGGTGGTGCGCTGCTTGAACGCCGGGTTGAGCTGGAACAGCTCGTCCTCGTCGATGTTGGCCACCGCCGCGACCTTGGACAGGTCCATGCGCTGGTTGATCTCCACCACCTGGAAGTAGGGTTCGTTGGCGATCGGGTTGAGGTTCACGCCGTAGGCCTGTGGGGCCAGCACCACCTGGGACAGGGCCAGCAGCTTGGGCACATAGGCCTGGGTCTCGGCCGGCAGCGGCAGGTTCCAGTAGTCGGTGGGCAGGCCGAGCTTTTCATTGCGCTCGATGGCCCGGCTCACCGTGCCTTCACCGGCGTTGTAGGCGGCCAGTGCCAGCAGCCAGTCGCCGTTGAACATGTCGTGCAGGCGGCTCAGGTAGTCCATGGCCGCGGTGGTGGACGCGGTGATGTCGCGGCGGCCATCGTAGAAGCGGGTCTGGCGCAGGTTGAAGTAGCGCCCGGTGGCCGGGACGAACTGCCACAGCCCCACCGCATCGGCCCGGGAATAGGCCAGGGGGTTGTAGGCGCTTTCGATGACCGGCAGCAGGGCCAGTTCCAGCGGCATGTTGCGCTCTTCGAGACGCTCGACGATGTAGTGGATATAAAGGCTGCCGCGCTCGCCGGCATTTTCCAGGAAGGAAGGGTTGCTGGCGAACCACAGGCGCTGCTGTTCAATACGCGGGTTGACGCCCAGGCCTTCTTGCAATTGGAACCCCTGGCGCATGCGTTCCCAGACGTCCTGGGGTACTTGCGGGCTGGGCTGGTTGCTCAGCCAGATGGGTTTCTGCTTGATGCGGGCGTTGAAATTCTGTGTGTGTGTCGCGTCGCTCTGCGGGGCATGGCCGGTGCTTTGGCAGCCCGCAAGAGTCGCTGACACAGCTACCGCGATGGCCTGGGCCAAGCGCGTCAATGCGTCTGAACTGATGGAATAACGAATAGATGACGACATTGGCTGGAAGTAAGTTCCGGGCAAAAATGTCGGGCGATTCTAGAAAGCACCCGGGGTGCGGTCAACCATTCAGAATTTTTGTACCAATCGATAGCCTGCTTAGAACTTATCTTTCCAAGCCCGCAGAGCCGCAAAGACCGCACTCTGCGACTGGTTATCCTGGCCATTCCGTTCGTCCGCTTTTTGTTTAACGGATGTTTCACCGGTACGCAGGAACGGGTTGGTCAATTTCTCCAGGGCCAGGGTCGAGGGCAGAGTCATGCGCCCTTGCTCACGCATCTGCGTGACCTTCGCCAGGCGTTCGGCGATGTCCGGGTTGGCCGGTTCCACCGCCTGGGCGAAGCGCAGGTTGCTCAGGGTGTATTCGTGGGTGCAGTAGATCAGGGTGTCGTCCGGCAGCGCGGCGAGGCGGCCGAGGGAGTGGTGCATCTGCTCCGGGGTGCCCTCGAACAGCCGGCCACAACCGGCCGCGAACAGGGTATCGCCACAGAACAGCAGGCCATGGTGGTAGTAGGCGATATGCCCCAGGGTGTGGCCGGGCACGGCGAATACCTCGAACTCCCAGCCGAGGATGCTGACCCGCTGGTTGTCTTCGAGGCCGATGTCGCGGGCCGGGATTTTTTCCCGGGCCGGGCCATAGACCGTGGCCGCGCTGTGCTGCTTGAGGCGTTCGACGCCGCCGACGTGATCGTGGTGATGGTGGGTGATCAGGATGTCGCTGAGCACCCAGCCCTGGTGCTGTTCCAGCCAGGCCAGTACCGGCGCCGCATCCCCCGGATCGACGACTGCGCAGCGCTGGCTGCGATGATCTTGTAACAACCAGATGTAGTTATCGGTGAAGGCGGGCAGGGCACTGATCTGTATCATCTTCGGATTCGCCAAGCGGAAAACAATGGCGCATCTTAGAGCTTCTTGGCGTGTTGGAGAATGCAATGACCGATAAAGCCTTCGCTCAGGCAGATCCCGACTGGCTGGCCCTGATCAGTGCGGCCCGGGAGTGGCTGTCCGGCCCCCTGGGGCAATTTCTGCTGGATGAAGAGCGGCGCATGCTCGAAGAGGAACTGGGGCGTTTCTTCGGTGGCTACCTGGTGCACTACGGGCCCTCGGCGCAAACCCCGCCGGCGGCGCCCCAGGTGCAACGCAACGTGCGTCTCGGCGCGCCCTTGCCCGGGGTGGAGATCGTTTGCGAGGAGCAGGCCTGGCCCCTGAGCGAGCACGCCGCCGATGTGGTGGTGCTGCAGCACGGCCTGGATTTCTGCCTGTCGCCCCATGGCCTGCTGCGCGAGGCGGCCAGCAGCGTGCGCCCTGGGGGGCATCTGCTGATTGTCGGCATCAACCCCTGGAGCACCTGGGGCCTGCGCCATGTGTTCGCCCATGATGCGTTGCGCCTGGCCCGCTGCATCTCCCCGTCGCGGGTCGGCGACTGGCTCAACCTGCTGGGCTTCGCGCTGGAGAAACGCCGCTTCGGGTGCTATCGTCCGCCGCTTGCTTCAACGGCATGGCAGGCGCGGCTGGCCGGCTGGGAACGCAGGGCCGGGCACTGGCAACTGTCCGGCGGCGGCTTCTACCTGTTGGTGGCGCGCAAGATCGCCGTGGGCCTGCGCCCGGTGCGCCAGGTGCGGCGCGAGCCGATGGGCAAGCTGGTACCGCTGCCCATGGCCAAGGTCAACCGCCGCAACAGCGAGCCTTGATGAACTGTTGAAACCCTCTTTTTATACACTCTCGGCCGGCGTAGCCCGGCCCTGGGCCCGGTCGATCGCGGTCGGCGGGCCAATGGCAATTTTCTGATGGAAGGCGTGGATGAGCGATAGCGTAGAAATCTTTACCGACGGTGCCTGCAAGGGCAATCCCGGCCCCGGTGGCTGGGGCGCGCTGCTGGTGTGCAAGGGCGTCGAAAAGGAGCTCTGGGGCGGCGAAGCCAACACCACCAACAACCGTATGGAGCTGATGGCGGCGATCCGCGGCCTGGAAGAGCTCAAGCGCCAGTGCGATGTGCAACTGGTCACCGACTCGCAGTATGTGATGAAGGGCATCAACGAGTGGATGGCCAACTGGAAGAAGCGCGGCTGGAAGACCGCCGCCAAGGAGCCGGTGAAGAATGCCGACCTGTGGCAGCAGCTCGACGAACAGGTCAACCGCCACAACGTCACCTGGAAATGGGTGCGCGGCCACACCGGCCATCACGGCAACGAGCGGGCCGACCAGTTGGCCAACCGCGGTGTCGACGAGGTCCGCGGCTACAAGCAGCCCTGATGCCCTGAGCGGCCAATCAGCGACAAGGCAGCGGCCGTTCGAGCCGCTGCTTCATTTCCCCCGTCGCACGGGGCGAATCCACCAGCACCGCATCCATCTTCAGGCAAGTAGCCGCCTGGTAGTCCTCGGCCGTATTGATGCCGATCGCCAGCATCCGCACCTTGCCCCGTGACTGAAAGCAATCCACCGCAGCGGGCGTCCACAGCCGGGCATCGACCTGGGAGCGCGCCTCGCCCAGGGTAAAGGTCTCGACCAGTTGCACCGGGCGCCGGTACTCGAAAGCCACCCAACTGCCGGGTGCAGGTGGTGCGTTGCAGTGGTGGGCGAGGGCGACGCTGGCCAGCCGGTCCCGGGTACTGTCCCTGGATTCGAACAGCCGGGCCTGGGGATAGGGCGCGAAAGCCTGCTGGTAGCCGGCATCGGTGGAGTAGATCAGCACCCGGTTCCAGGCGTGCAGCTGTTCCAGCAAGCGGGCGACGGCCTGGGCCTGGGGGGCAGCCGGCAGGGCCTTCATGTCGAGAATCACCGGCACCGACTCAGGGATCGCCATCATCGCCTGACGCAACGACGGCAGGCTTACCGGCTGGGCGCGATAGGGAAAGCTCACCTGGCCATCGGCTGCTGTCTGCTTGAAATTCCACCCGGCATTGAGTGCCTGCAACTGCGCCAGGGTGTGCTGGTTGACTGCGCCTGTGGCCTGGGTATTGGCGCTCAGGTCGGCCGGTCGGTACAGCACCGGTACGCCATCGCGGCTGAGTTGCACCGTCAGCCAGAGCATGTCGACGTTATTGCGCAGGGCGTTGTCGATGGCCAGCAGGGTGTTCTCGGGAAAGTCCGCGGCGCCGCCGCGATGGGCAACGATCAGCGGCCGTTGTTGGCTGTCGCTGTCGGTGTGCGCAAGGGAAGAGCAGCCACTGATGCAGGCCAAGGCCAGCAGCAGTGGGAGCATCTGTCGAGTCTTGAGCATGGGAGGGCGGTTCCTGTGGGGTGAGTGCAACGCCGGGTATCAGCACCCGCGCGCCAGGGTGAGGCCGCACGGTAACGCAATAGCCTTGTCCGCATAAAGAAACGGCTGGGGCGCGCGATGAATTAGCTGCGGATGCGCCTGGGGGCTCAGAGCGCAAGCATGGCGCTGGCCAGTTGCAGGTCGCTACAGGGCGGGGCGCCGAGCTCCTGGCGAATGTGCATCAGAGCGGCTTCCAACCGGGCGCCACGGATCTCGCCGGCGCTGGCCACGAAGGCCGCGGCATCGCTCTGGGCGGCGAGCACAAGTTTGTCGTCCTTGAATGAGCTGCTGGCTTTGGAGCTGCCCTCGGTTGAGCTCAGGGTCAGGCTCATGCTGATGTCGGTGCTGATCACCAGGGCGCTGGCCTGGACGAGGTCGGCGCACAGGCAGGCGCAGAGCACGCAGGCCAGTTGGGTTTTGCTGGGGGTCATGGCAGGGCTGGGTCCGGCGGAAAATATCGTCGGGCACCCTAGCGCTTTGCGTTGCAGCGAACTGCAGCAGCTTTGCTAAGGATTGTTAAAAACTGCACAGGCTGGGGGCTGATGAATCCGCCATGGGTGTCCTGCCGCCAGAGCGTGCTAAAATCCCGCGCTTTGAAACACTTCCACCGTTGAGAGCTGACCCCTGATGGCCAACAGATCTGTTGTACTCGATACCGAAACCACCGGCATGCCGGTGACCGACGGCCACCGGATCATTGAAATCGGTTGCGTCGAGTTGATCGGTCGGCGCCTGACCGGCCGGCACTTCCACGTTTACCTGCAACCGGATCGCGAGAGCGATGAGGGCGCCATCGGCGTCCACGGCATCACCAACGAATTCCTGGTGGGCAAGCCGCGTTTCGCCGAAGTCGCCGACGAGTTCTTCGACTTCATCCAGGGCGCGCAGCTGATCATCCACAACGCGGCGTTCGACGTTGGCTTCATCAACAACGAATTCGCCTTGATGGGCCAGCACGAACGGGCCGACATCACCCAGCACTGCACCATCCTCGACACCCTGATGATGGCCCGCGAGCGGCACCCGGGGCAGCGCAACAGCCTCGACGCCCTGTGCAAACGCTACGGCGTCGACAACTCCGGCCGTGAACTGCACGGCGCCTTGCTCGACTCGGAGATCCTGGCCGACGTCTACCTGACCATGACCGGTGGCCAGACCAGCCTGTCCCTGGCGGGCAATGCCTCGGACGGCAACGGCTCTGGCGAGGGGGCCGGCCAGGCTTCGGAAATCCGCCGCTTGCCGGCCGATCGCCCGCGCGGGCGGATCATCCAGGCCAGCGAGGCCGAACTGGCCGAGCACCAGGTGCGCCTGGAAATCATCGCCAAGTCCGCCGGTGCCCCGGCGCTCTGGACCCAGTTGCTCGAAACCCAGCAGTAAGCCTTTGCTGTGGCCGCTGCCGCAGGCGGCTAACGGCGCCGTAGGAGGCGCCGCGATATTGAGGGCCGCAGGGGCCTGGCGGGAGATCGCCAGGCAAGGCCCTTCGGTCCTTTTCGCAGCTTCGCAGGCCCAGCAGCGGCTACAGGCGTGTTTGGGGCGTGGCTCGGAATGGACCGGCAATTGTTCCAGAGCGACGTTTTGTTACACCCAGCCCATGCCTGGGGTGACACGAAGCGTGCGCAGCTTCTACCCTGAGTTGATTGGCGGGGCCTGCCCGCCGTTTCAGGACACTGAGCCCCATGTATAAAGACCTGCAGTTTCCGATCCTGATCGTGCATCGCGACATCAAGGCCGATACGGTCGCGGGGGACCGGGTCAGGGGGATCGCCCGGGAACTGGAAAAGGACGGGTTCAGCATCTTTTCTGCGGTGGACTATGCCGAAGGGCGGCTGGTGGCTTCGACCCATCACGGCCTGGCCTGCATGTTGATCGCCGCCGAAGGGGCCGGGGAAAACAAGCACCTGTTGCAGAACATGGTGGAACTGATCCGCCTGGCGCGGGTACGTGCGCCGCTGCTGCCGATCTTTGCCCTGGGCGAGCAGGTGACCCTGGAAAACGCCCCCGCCGACGCCATGAGCGAACTCAACCAGCTGCGGGGCATTCTCTACCTGTTCGAGGACACGGTGCCGTTCCTGGCCCGGCAAGTGGCCCGGGCCGCGCGGGGCTACCTGGATGGCTTGCTGCCACCGTTCTTCAAGGCCCTGGTACAGCACACCGCCGACTCCAACTATTCCTGGCACACCCCGGGGCACGGCGGTGGCGTGGCCTATCGCAAGAGCCCGGTGGGGCAGGCGTTTCACCAGTTCTTTGGCGAGAACACCTTGCGTTCGGACCTGTCGGTGTCGGTCCCGGAGCTGGGGTCGCTGCTGGATCACACCGGCCCGCTGGCGGAAGCCGAGGCCCGTGCCGCGCGCAACTTCGGCGCCGATCACACTTTTTTCGTGATCAATGGCACCTCCACCGCCAACAAGATCGTCTGGCATTCCATGGTCGGTCGCGATGACCTGGTGCTGGTGGACCGCAACTGCCACAAGTCGGTGCTGCACTCGATCATCATGACCGGGGCCATTCCCCTGTACCTGTGCCCGGAGCGCAACGAACTGGGGATCATCGGGCCGATTCCCCTGAGCGAGTTCAGCGCCGAGTCGATCCAGGCCAAGATCGATGCCAGCCCGCTGACCCGCGGTCGGCCGCCCAGGGTCAAGCTGGCGGTGGTCACCAACTCCACTTATGACGGCCTGTGCTACAACGCCGAGCTGATCAAGCAGAGCCTGGGCAACAGTGTCGAGGTGCTGCACTTTGACGAAGCCTGGTACGCCTATGCGGCCTTTCATGAGTTCTTCGCCGGGCGCTACGGCATGGGCACGTCCCGCAGCGCCGACAGCCCGCTGGTGTTCACCACCCATTCCACCCACAAGCTGCTGGCGGCCTTCAGCCAGGCCTCGATGATTCACGTGCAGGATGGCGGCGCCCGGCAACTGGACCGCGACCGCTTCAACGAAGCCTTCATGATGCATATCTCCACCTCGCCGCAGTACAGCATCATCGCCTCGCTGGACGTGGCTTCGGCGATGATGGAAGGGCCGGCAGGGCGCTCGCTGCTGCAGGAAATGTTCGACGAGGCCCTGAGCTTTCGCCGGGCCCTGGCCAACCTGCGGCAGAACATCGCCGCCGATGACTGGTGGTTCTCGGTGTGGCAACCGGAGCGGGTCGAGGGCATCGACCAGGTGCGCACCGAGGACTGGCTGCTGGAACCTGAGGGCGAGTGGCACGGTTTTGCCGGGGTCACCGATGACTATGTGCTGCTGGACCCGATCAAGGTGACCCTGGTCATGCCCGGCCTGACCGCGGGCGGCGCCCTGAGCGAGCACGGGATCCCGGCGGCGGTGGTCAGCAAGTTTCTCTGGGAGCGCGGGCTGGTGGTGGAAAAGACCGGGCTCTATTCGTTCCTGGTGCTGTTCTCCATGGGCATCACCAAGGGCAAGTGGAGTACGCTGCTCACCGAACTGCTGGAGTTCAAGCGCAACTACGACGCCAATGTCAGCCTGGCCAGCTGCCTGCCCAGCGTGGCCGGGCAGGACCCGCAGCGCTACCAGGGCATGGGCCTGCAGGACCTGTGCGACCAGTTGCACGCCTGCTACCGCTGCAACGCCACGGCCAAGCACCTCAAGCGCATGTACACGGTGCTGCCGGAGGTGGCCATGAAGCCTGCCGATGCCTATGACCATCTGGTGCGGGGCGAGGTCGAGGCGGTTTCCATCGATCAGTTGCAGGGGCGTATCGCTGCGGTGATGCTGGTGCCCTATCCGCCGGGCATTCCGCTGATCATGCCGGGCGAGCGTTTCACCGATTCAACCCGTTCGATCATCGATTACCTGGCCTTCGCCCGGGCCTTTGACAGCAGCTTCCTGGGGTTTGTCGCCGATGTGCACGGGCTGCAGCATGACGATCTGGGCGACGGGCGCCAGTACACCGTCGATTGCATCAAGGCATGAGGAGTTTCCCGGCCATGCAACCTGTTGTGAATCCCCGTTATCCGGGCCTGGCGGTGCGAGTCGCCGATGAGGGCTTTGCCGCTTATATCTGGGGCAGCGACTTCAGCTTCGAGGTCAGCGCCTATGCCGTGGCCGAACGCGAAGTGCCGGTGGCGGACTGGGCCCTGCGACGGATCGTGCCCTATCGCAAATGCTATGGCATCGACCCGGAGGAGTTCAGCAGCTACCGCAATGCCGCGGACAGCGAGATCTTCATGGCCTATCTGGACGACCAGCCGGTGGGCCATGTGGTGGTCAGCACCAACTGGAACGGTTACGCCCATATCGATGAGCTGGCGGTGCATGCGCCGGCCCGGCGCCACGGGGTAGCCAGGGCGCTGCTGGATGTGGCGCAGTTCTGGAGCCGCAGGAAAAAACTGCCGGGGATGATGCTGGAAACCCAGAACAACAACCTGGGGGCCTGCCGTCTCTACGAGCAATGTGGCTATGTGGTGGGGGGCGTGGACCACCTGCGTTACCGCGGTATCGACCCGCAGACCGCCGAGGTGGCGATCTTCTGGTACCGGCTGTTCGCCAATGAGCTGGAGGGACCGGCGCTTTAACCTGCCAGCAGGGCCTCGGCCTGTTCCGTGAGCAGCTCCAGCAGGGCAGTGGTCAGCGGCGAGCTGTCGCTGCCGTGGCGCCGCAAGGCGTACAGCGTGACGCTGATGGGGGGCGACAGCGGGCACACATCGAGCCCGGCGCTGCGGGCGCCGACGGCGGTGAAGGGGTCGACGATGGCCAGACCTTCGCCAGCTTCCACCAGGCTGCGCATCATCTGATAGGTCTGCACCCGGGTCTGGATCACCGGGCTGGGGCGCAGGTTCTGCAATTTGCTGGCAAGCATCACGCTCAGCGGGTCCTGGCCCTCCAGGCCGACCATGGCCTGGCCGGCCAGATCCTGCAGGGCGACGTATTTCTGCTTGGGTTGCAGCCAGCCGTGGGGCGCCAGGAGAAACAGCTTGCCCTGGGCCAGGGCCTGGCTGTGGATGTCCGGGTGCTGCGGGTCGTGCAGGCTCAGGCCCAGATCGCAGTCACGCAGCAGCAGGCTGTGGACCATGTCCCGGGTGCTCTGGCCGAGCAGGCTGCAAGGGGTGTCGGCGAAGCGCCGGCGCAGGGCGGCGATGCACTGGGGTAGCAGTTGCTGAACCAGCGGCGGGGTGCCGACGAGGCGCAGCGGTGGCGCCTGGTGGAACCTCAGGCTGTCGGCCAGGCGCTGCACCGGCTCGAAAGCGTCATACACCCGGGTGATGGCTCCCTGCAGCTCCCGGGCTTCACGGGTGGCCTGCAAACGGCCGCGAACACTGGCGAACAGCATGAAGCCCAATTGGCTCTCGGCGTCGCGCAGCAGGGCCTCGACCTCGGCCACCGAAAGTTGCAGCAGTTCGGCAGCAGTGCCCAGATGAGCGGTTTGCAGGAGCGCCTGAATCACTTCGATATGACGTAAACGCATGCTTGAAGTCCATCTCCAGCCGTCGAGGGGTCAAGCAACGAATCCTAACCCAAGTGTGGCGACACAACAGCTGGCGATGATGCTCGCGCAGAATCACTGAGCTACATAGGTCTCGGGCTCGCGCACGATGGTTACATCCGACTGCACCAGCAGGAACTGGTTGTCATCGAGTTTCTTGACCCGGTCGCCGATGGCCAGGCGGTAGGTGGTCACGGGCTCCGATCCGGCCGCGCCGTCCTCCGGGGGCATGGATTCCTGGAATTCGTGCACTGAATACACCCGTCCCTCGGCATCTCTTGCATGGAATTGTCCGACAAGTACTGCTGCCATTCTTTAGAGCCTCTGGAGATAAAACACGCAAATTCGGTGGTGTAGACCCGGTGTCCCCAGGGGAAGTTTTACCCCGGGAAAAAAATAATCCGCTACCGGTGCCAGCCTCGTTATCGCGGGCTCGCTGGCAACAGGCCATGGCTTGGGAATTATCGGGGTGGGGTAGCAGACATCACCTCGGGTCATCTATAACTAACACCTTCTTTACGCCAACGGTTGGAAACTCCCATGAGCAATGTCTACAAGGTCGCAGTACTGGTCGGCAGCCTGAGAAAACAGTCCCTGAACCGCAAGGTCGCCCTGGCCCTGGCCGAGCTGGCGCCTGCCAGCCTCCAGCTGGACATCGTCGAGATCGGTGACCTGCCGCTCTACAACGAAGACATCGATGCCACGCCACCGGCGGCCTACACCCGTTTTCGCGAACAGATCAGCGGCGCCGACGCGGTGCTGTTCGTTACCCCGGAATACAACCGCTCGGTACCGGCGGCGCTGAAAAATGCCATCGACGTCGGCTCGCGGCCCTACGGTAAAAGTGCCTGGAGCGGCAAGCCGGGGGCGGTGATCAGCGTTTCTCCTGGGGCCATTGGCGGTTTTGGCGCCAACCACCACCTGCGCCAGTCCCTGGTGTTCCTCAATGTGCCCTGCATGCAGCAGCCCGAGGCCTACCTGGGTGGCGCCGGCTCGGCATTCGACGAGGCCGGCAAACTGTCCGAAGCAACCCGGCCGTTCCTGCAGGGCTTCATCAACGCCTACGGGCAGTGGGTCGAGCAGCAACGCAAGGCCTGATTCCCCACCATTCCCTGCTGTCGCAGGAGCCGGCTTGCCGGCGAAGAGGCCCTTGAGTCCCGTGGGGCACCTTCGCCGGCAAGCCGGCTCCTGCATACTCAAGACCCTCTCTCATGTTGATTGCCGTATCGATTTTCCTGCTGACCATTACCTTGGTGATCTGGCAGCCCAAGGGCCTGGGCGTTGGCTGGAGCGCCGTGTTCGGGGCGGCCCTGGCGCTGTTGTTCGGGGTGGTGCAATGGGCGGATATCCCGGTGGTCTGGCAGATCATCTGGAATGCCACCGGTACCTTTGTCGCGCTGATCATCATCAGCCTGCTGCTGGACGAGGCCGGGTTCTTTGCCTGGGCCGCGCTGCATGTGGCGCGCTGGGGGCGAGGGCGGGGCAGGCGGCTGTTTGCCTTCATGGTATTGCTGGGGGCGCTGGTCTCGGCGCTGTTCGCCAATGACGGCGCCGCGCTGATCCTGACCCCCATCGTCATTTCCATGCTCCTGGCCTTGCGCTTTTCACCGGCCACGACCCTGGCCTTTGTCATGGGCGCGGGGTTCATTGCCGACACCGCGAGCCTGCCGCTGGTGGTTTCGAACCTGGTGAACATCGTCTCCGCGGACTTCTTCAAGATTGGCTTCAACCGTTATGCGCTGGTGATGCTGCCGGTCAACCTGGTGAGCGTGGCCGCCACCCTGGTGGTGCTGCTGTGGTTCTTCCGCCGCGATATCCCGCTGGATTACGACCCCCGACAACTGGCCGAGCCCGCCAGCGCCATCCATGACCGGGCGACCTTCATGGCCGGCTGGTGGGTGTTGCTGATCCTGCTGCTGGGCTGTTTTGCCCTGGAACCGCTGGGCATTCCCATCAGCGCTATTTCCGCGGTGTGCGCGGCGCTGCTGCTGGCGATTGCCGCCCGCGGGCACCGGATCTCCACGCGCAAGGTGCTCAGGGAAGCGCCCTGGCAGATCGTGATTTTTTCCCTGGGCATGTACCTGGTGGTGTACGGCCTGCGCAATGCCGGGCTCACGGCGTACCTGGCCAGCTGGCTGGACGCCTTTGCCGGCGGCGGGATCTGGGGCGCGGCCCTGGGCACCGGGTTGCTCACGGCGGGCTTGTCATCGCTGATGAACAATCTGCCGACAGTGCTGATCGGCGCCTTGTCCATCGATGCCAGCCAGGCCACGGGGGTGGTCAAGGACGCGATGATCTACGCCAACGTCATCGGCAGCGACCTGGGGCCGAAGATCACCCCCATCGGCAGCCTGGCGACCCTGCTCTGGCTGCATGTACTGGAGCGCAAGGGCATTCACATTGGCTGGGGGTACTACTTCCGGGTCGGCATCGTGCTGACGCTGCCGGTGTTGCTGGCGACCCTGGCGGCCCTGGCGCTGCGCCTGTCTCTGATGTAGGCGCCGGCTTGCCGGCGAACAGGCCCTTGAGTCCTGTGGTGCCCATAGGGTCGCCTTCGCCGGCAAGTCCGCTCCTGCGGCTGATTGTCAGGAGGGCTGCGGGGGGACGTGGGGCCAGAGATCGGCCACCAGGAACAGGCGTTCGGCTTCTTCCCAGCCGCCTTCAGGGGTTTGCTCCAGGCGTACCAGCAACTGCGCCGGGGCCTGGGGGGCAAGTTCCGCCAGCCATTGCTGCAGTTGCGTGGCGGTCCAGGCCTGCTCGGCCGGGTAGTGGGCCGGCGCCAGCCAGGCGTGGCGGGGCAGGGGCTGCCAGCGCCCCGGGGCGCTCTGGGCGAAAAATGCCGGCCAGTCGCGCTGATGCAGCCAGCGCCCGCACAGGTGTTGCGGGTGGGCGCCCTGGGGCGGTTCGGCGCGACCCGGCCAGGGGTACAGCAGGTAGCCCCCCAGCCACAGGTGCGCGCTGAACTGGTGGATATCCAGTGCCGCCAGGGCTTCGCGGCTTTCGTCCCGGGCGGAAATCGGCAGTTGGTGCCCATCCAGGTGCGCCAGCTTGCGGTCCAGGCGGTCATGGCAGCCGGGGCCCAGCCATTGGGCGCTGTCCTGGCCATTGCCGGCCTGGGGGCCCAGGTACAGCTTGATCGCCAGTTCCAGGTGGTGCACGCCGTCACGGTCGCGCAGCAGCATGTCCAGTTCGCCCAGGGTGTGACCGCCGCGGCGGATTGGCAGGTTGGCCGCCAGCAGCTCGACCCCGGGGGCGTGGCGGACGGCAAATTGCCAGAGGCGTTCGTAATACAGGCCCAGGCGCCGGGTCGGGCCTTCGGCCAGCCACTGGCGCAGGGCGCGGCTGTCCAGGTCCTGGCAGCGCAGCCAGTGGGCCAGCAGTTGCGGCGCCTGGACCCAGTCGCTGCCGGCGAGTGGGTGGCGCTGTGGCCAGGGCGTGTGGCTGAGCATCGGCGGCGCGAGGATGACCCAGGCGAGGTCGCGGACTTCAGGTTGACGCAACTGGCGGGGAAGGCCGAGCAGATCAGGGAACAGGAGCATCTTGCGAGCATAGACGCAAACCCGGGCCGATCGCGATAAATGCGTGCCACTCGCAGTTGCGGCAGGGCTGGCTAAGCCCGTGTGGCTGAAAGGATTTTGTCTAACGCCGGGTTTCGCCCATAATCGTCCGTTTCGCCCGTACCCGAACCCCGCAGGAGCCCCATGGAGCAATTTCGCAATATCGGCATTATCGGTCGCCTGGGCAGTTCCCAGGTGCTGGACACAGTTCGCCGACTGAAAAAGTTTCTGCTGGCGCGGCACCTGCACGTGATCCTTGAGGACACCATCGCCGAAGTGCTGCCCGGCCACGGCCTGCAGACTTCCTCGCGCAAGTTGCTGGGCGAGGTCTGCGACATGGTCATCGTGGTCGGTGGCGACGGTAGCCTGCTGGGCGCCGCCCGGGCCCTGGCGCGGCACAACATCCCGGTGTTGGGGATCAACCGCGGCAGCCTGGGCTTTCTCACCGACATCCGCCCCGACGAGCTGGAGGTCAAGGTCGCCGAGGTGCTGGACGGCCACTACCTGGTAGAGAACCGCTTCCTGCTGCAGGCCGAGGTGCGCCGCCATGCCGAGGCCATCGGCCAGGGCGATGCGCTGAACGATGTGGTGCTGCACCCGGGCAAGTCGACGCGGATGATCGAGTTCGAGATCTACATCGACGGCCAGTTCGTCTGCAGCCAGAAGGCCGACGGCCTGATCGTCGCCACGCCCACCGGTTCCACGGCCTACGCCCTGTCCGCCGGCGGGCCGATCATGCATCCCAAGCTGGATGCCATTGTGATTGTGCCGATGTACCCCCATACCTTGTCGGGAAGGCCGATCGTGGTCGATGGCAACAGCGAGCTGAAAATCGTCGTGTCCAAAGATATGCAGATCTATCCGCAAGTTTCCTGTGACGGGCAGAACCATTTCACCTGTGCCCCGGGCGACACCATCACGGTCAGCAAGAAGGCGCAAAAACTGCGCCTGATCCACCCGCTGGACCACAACTACTACGAGGTCTGCCGGACCAAACTCGGCTGGGGCAGCCGGCTGGGCGGTGGAGGCGACTGATGCTCGATCCCGCGCGTAGCTACGACCTGATCGGTGACGTGCACGGTTGCGCCCTGACCCTGGAGCACTTGCTGGAGCGGCTCGGTTATCACAAGCAGGCCGGCGTCTGGCGGCACCCGTCGCGCATGGCGGTGTTCCTCGGCGATATCATCGACCGCGGCCCGCGTATCCGTGAGTCCCTGCACATCGTCCACGACATGGTCGAGGCCGGTCAGGCCCTGTGCATCATGGGCAACCACGAGTTCAATGCCCTGGGCTGGAGCACTCCGGCGGCCGAAGGCAGCGGCAAGCAGTTCGTGCGCGAGCACACCCCGCGCCATGCCCGGCTGATCCACGAGACCCTGACCCAGTTCGAACAGCACCCGGGTGACTGGCACGATTTCCTGCAGTGGTTCTATGAGTTGCCGCTGTTCGTCGACGCCGGGCGCTTTCGCGTGGTGCACGCCTGCTGGGATGCGGGCCTGATCGCGCCGCTGCGCCAGCAGTACCCCAACGGCTGCATCGACCGCGAGTTCCTGCAGTCCGCGGCCGTTCCCGACAGCTTTGCCTGTACCGCCTTCGACCGCCTGCTGCGGGGCACCGACATGCGCCTGCCCCATGGCCTGACCATGACCAGCGGCGACGGCCTGACCCGCGCCTTCTTCCGTACCAAGTTCTGGGAAGACGACCCGCAGACCTACGGCGACATCGTGTTCCAGCCCGATGCCTTGCCCGAGCCTGTGGCCCGCACGCCGTTGTCCCCGGCCGAGAAGAATAGCCTGCTGCGATATGGCGCCGAGGAGCCGATGCTGTTCGTCGGGCACTACTGGCGCAGCGGCAAGCCGGCGCCGATCCGTCCCAACCTGGCGTGCCTGGACTACAGCGCGGTGCTCTACGGCAAGCTCGCCGCGTATCGGCTGGACCAGGAAACCCGCCTGGATCCGAATAAATTTGTCTGGGTCGACGTTGAACGGCCCGAGGTAGTGCGATGAGTGCGGTAGCGGTATTGCGCCTGCCCCTGGCGACGGACCTGAGCGGCTTCGTCAAGCTGCTGCAACGCATGCAGGTGCCTCACCGGGTCAGCGAGGAGGCGGGGGAGCAGGTGCTCTGGGTGCCGGAATCCATCAGCGAGGACGTGCGTGGCCTGTACCATCGCTTTCCCCAGGGCGACCCCGATCAGCAACTGGACATTCCCCAGGCCAGTGCCCCGGCGCGCGCCGGCTTCGTCCAGCAACTGCGCAGCAGCCCGGTCACCGCGCTGGTCCTGCTCTTGAGCCTGGCGGTATGCGGTATCACCTTGCTCGGCGACAACCTGCAGACCCTGAGCTGGTTCACCTTCCTCGAGTTCCGCGTGGTTGGCGACTACATCCAGTTCAGCTCCCTGGCCGACAGCCTGGCAGCGGGGCAGTGGTGGCGCCTGGTGACGCCGATGCTGATCCACTTCGGCTTCCTGCATATCGCCATGAACGGCATGTGGTACTGGGAGCTGGGGCGGCGCATCGAAATGCGCCAGGGCGGCATCAACCTGCTGGGCCTGACCCTGCTGTTCAGCCTGGTGTCGAATTACGCGCAGTACTACTTCAGCGGGCCGACCCTGTTCGGCGGCCTGTCCGGGGTGCTCTACGGCCTGCTCGGACATTGCTGGATCTATCAATTGCTGGCCCCCAACCCCATCTACCGCCTGCCCCGGGGCGTGCTGGTGATGATGCTGGTGTGGCTGCTGCTGTGCCTGTCCGGGCTGGTCTCGATGATCGGTTTCGGTGAAATCGCCAACGCCGCCCACGTTGGCGGGTTGCTTATCGGATGCCTCACCGGCCTGTTGGGCGGCTTGTACAGCCGCCGACGGGCCCTTTAAACGCTGGAGTCTTGTATGTCGTCCTTTGTTGAAATGATCGAAAACATCACCCCCGAGATCTACCAGAGCCTGAAACTGGCGGTAGAGATCGGCAAATGGTCCGATGGCCGCAAGCTCACCGCCGAACAGCGTGAACTGTCCCTGCAGGCGATGATCGCCTGGGAAATGCAGAATCTGCCCGAGGATCAACGTACCGGCTACATGGGCCCGCAGGAATGCGCCTCGAAGTCGGCGCCGGTGCCGAACATCCTGTTCAAGTCGGATGCCATCCATTGATCGAGATTGGCCGCGGCTCCATCAGTAAAATGTCGGCGCGCCTTGACGGGTCGAACGTTGAATACGCTTTTCGCCTGGGCGACAGCGAGGTACCGGTCAACCCCTTGATCGGCACCACAGTGCGCCTGGAATACCTGGGTGCGATCCATTGCAGCCATTGCGGGCGCAAGACCAAGACCAGCTTCAGCCAGGGCTACTGCTACCCGTGCATGACCAAGCTGGCCCAGTGCGATATCTGCATCATGAGCCCGGAACGCTGCCACTACGACGCCGGTACTTGCCGCGATCCGTCATGGGGCGAGCAGTTCTGCATGACCGACCACGTGGTCTACCTGGCCAACTCGTCGGGGATCAAGGTCGGCATCACCCGCGCCACCCAACTGCCGACCCGCTGGCTCGACCAGGGGGCCAGCCAGGCGCTGCCGATCATGCGCGTGGCGACCCGCCAGCAATCGGGCTTCGTCGAAGACCTGTTCCGTTCCCAGGTGGCCGACAAGACCAACTGGCGCGCCTTGCTCAAGGGTGATGCCCAGGCAGTGGACCTGGTGGCAGTGCGCGAGCAGCTGTTCGCCGCCTGCGCCGAGGGCCTGTTGGCCCTGCAGGAGCGTTTCGGCCTGCAGGCGATCCAGCCGGTGACCGATATCGAGCCTCTGGAAATCCGCTATCCGGTCGTGGAGTACCCGACCAAGATCGTCAGCTTCAACCTGGACAAGAATCCGATCGCCGAAGGCACGTTGCTGGGGATCAAGGGCCAGTACCTGATCTTCGACACCGGCGTGATCAACATTCGCAAATACACGGCGTACCAGCTCGCCGTGCATCAGTAGAAGGAATTCGCCATGCGCACCGACCAACCGAAGATGATCTACCTGAAGGACTATCAGGCCCCCGAGTACCTGATCGACGAGACCCACCTGACCTTCGAGTTGTTCGAGGACCACAGCCTGGTCCATGCGCAGCTGGTGATGCGTCGCAACCCGGCCCGAGGCGCCGGCCTGCCGCCCCTGGTGCTGGACGGCCAACAGCTGGAGCTGCTGTCGGTGAGCCTGTCCGATCAGGCCCTGAGTGCCAGCGACTACCAGCTGGACGACAGCCACCTGACCCTGCACCCGACCAGCGCCAGTTTCACCCTGGACACCAGCGTGCGCATCCACCCGGAAAGCAACACCGCCCTGGAAGGCCTGTACAAGTCCAGTGGCATGTTCTGCACCCAGTGCGAGGCCGAGGGCTTTCGCAAGATCACCTATTACCTCGACCGCCCGGACGTGATGAGCAAGTTCACCACCACCGTGGTGGCCGAGCAGCACAGCTACCCGGTGCTGCTGTCCAACGGCAACCCGATCGCCAGCGGCCCGGGAGAAGACGGCCGGCACTGGGCGACCTGGGAAGACCCGTTCATGAAACCGGCCTACCTGTTCGCCCTGGTGGCCGGAGACCTGTGGTGCGTGGAAGACAGCTTCCGCACCCAGAGCGGTCGCGACGTGGCGCTGCGCATCTATGTCGAGCCGGAAAACATCGACAAGTGCCAGCACGCGATGAACAGCCTCAAGAAGTCCATGCGCTGGGACGAAGAGACCTATGGCCGCGAGTACGACCTGGACATCTTCATGATCGTCGCGGTCAACGACTTCAACATGGGCGCCATGGAAAACAAGGGCCTGAATATCTTCAACTCCAGCGCCGTGCTGGCCCGTGCCGAAACCGCCACCGACGCCGCGCACCAGCGGGTCGAGGCCATCGTTGCCCACGAATACTTCCATAACTGGTCGGGCAACCGGGTGACCTGCCGCGACTGGTTCCAGCTGTCGCTCAAGGAAGGTTTCACAGTGTTCCGCGACGCCGGTTTCTCCGCGGACATGAACTCGGCCACGGTCAAGCGCATCCAGGACGTGGCGTACCTGCGGACCCACCAGTTCGCCGAAGACGCCGGCCCCATGGCCCACGCCGTGCGTCCGGAAAGCTTTATCGAGATCTCCAACTTCTACACCCTGACCGTGTACGAAAAGGGTTCGGAAGTTGTCGGCATGATCCACACCTTGCTCGGTGCCGAAGGCTTCCGTAAGGGCAGCGACCTGTACTTCGAACGCCATGACGGCCAGGCCGTGACCTGCGACGACTTCGTCAAGGCCATGGAAGACGCCAACGGCGTCGATCTGACCCAGTTCAAGCGCTGGTACAGCCAGGCCGGTACGCCGCGGCTGGCGGTCAGCGAGTCCTACGACGCAGCGGCGAAAACCTACAGCCTGACCTTCCGCCAGAGCTGCCCGCAAACCCCGGACAAGGTCGAGAAACTGCCGTTCGTGATTCCGGTGGCCCTGGGCCTGCTCGATAGCACCGGTGCCGACATGGCCTTGCGCCTGGCGGGTGAAGCCGCCGCCCAGGGCTCGTCCCGCGTGTTGTCGGTGACCGAGGCCGAGCAGACCTTTACCTTCGTCGACATCGCCGAACATCCGCTGCCCTCGCTGCTGCGGGGTTTCTCGGCTCCGGTGAAGCTGAGCTTCCCCTACAACCGTGACCAGCTGATGTTCCTCATGCAGCACGACAGCGACGGTTTCAACCGCTGGGACGCCGGCCAGCAATTGTCGGTGCAGGTGTTGCAGGAACTGATCGCCCAGCACCAACAGGGCCGGGCGCTGGTGATGGACGAACGTCTGGTGGCTGCCCTGGGCACTGTGCTCGCCGATGACAGCCTGGATCAGGCCATGGTCGCCGAAATGCTGTCCCTGCCGGGCGAGGCCTACCTCACCGAGATCAGCGAAGTGGCGGATGTCGAGGCGATCCACGCGGCTCGCGAGTTTGCCCGTCAGCAACTGGCTGACAGTCTGTTCGATGCCCTGTGGAAGCGCTATCAGGCCAATCGGCAGGTGTCCAAGGCCACCGCCTACGTGGCCGAGTCCGAGCATTTTGCCCGTCGCGCGCTGCAGAACATCGCCCTGTCGTACCTGATGCTGACCCACAAGCCCGAGGTACTGGCTGCGGCCATCGAACAGTTCGACAGCGCCGACAACATGACCGAGCGCCTGACCGCCCTGGCAGTGCTGGTCAACTCGCCGTTCGAGGCCGAGAAGGCCAAGGCCCTAGAAGTATTCGCCGAGAACTTCAAGGACAACGCCCTGGTCATGGACCAATGGTTCAGCGTGCAGGCCGGCAGCCCGTTGCCCGGTGGCCTGGAGCGGGTCAAGGCACTGATGCAGCACCCGGCGTTCAACATCAAGAACCCGAACAAGGTGCGGGCGCTGGTGGGGGCGTTTGCCGGGCAGAACCTGATCAACTTCCACGCCGCCGATGGTTCGGGCTATCGCTTCCTGGCGGACCTGGTGATCCAGCTCAACGGCTTCAACCCGCAGATTGCCTCGCGGCAACTGGCGCCGCTGACCCGCTGGCGCAAATACGACAGTGCCCGCCAGGCACTGATGAAAGGCGAACTGGAGCGCATCCGCGCCTCCGGCGAGCTGTCCAGCGATGTGTTCGAGGTGGTGAGCAAAAGCCTGGCCTGAGGCTTGTATCGCCCCCGGCATCGCCTTCGCTGGCAAGCCAGCTCCTACGGACCCAAACCACCGCATACCCCCTCTGTAGGAGCCGGCTTGCCGGCGAAGAGGCCCTCAAGCCTTGTACCGCCCTCGGCATCCCTTCGCTGGCAAGCCAGCTCCTACGCGAGCGGTGGTGGTGGGGAGGCAGGGGGGATTTGGCTCTGTAGCGCTTCGCTCAAGTCGCGGTGATAGTTCTGCGCGCCGATGGCGTGCAGGATGCCGACCCGCTCCAGCTTGCCGTGCACCTTGAGGTTGGCTTCGCACAGCTTCACCACAATCGCGCGCTTGTGCAGCTGGCCTATCACTTCTTCCAGGGTCTGCAGCCCGGTGATGTCCATGAACGGCACATGCTTGAGGCGGATGATCAGCACCTGCGGGTCGCTGTGGGTCTGGGCCAGGGCCCGTTCGAAGGTCTCCGCGGCGCCAAAGAACAACGGCCCTTCGATGGTGTAGATCAGCACGCCCGGTGGCAGGTGCTGCTGGCCACTGTGGTGCAGTTCCTGCTGCAGATCCTGTTCCACCACTTGTTGCACCTCCACCGAGGAGGCCATGCGCCGCAGAAAATGCAGCATGGCCAGGACCACGCCGATGTTCACCGCGATCACCAGGTCGCTGAACACGGTCAGCACAAAGGTGCACAGCAGGATCGCCACATCGGCCCGGGGGGCCCGTTGCAGCATGCGCTTGAAGTGGTGCAGCTCGCTCATGTTGTAGGCCACCACGAACAGGATCGCCGCCAGGGCGCACAGCGGAATGTTCGCTGCCAGCGGCGCCAGGAACAGGATGATCAGCAGCAGCACCAGGGCATGGACGATACCCGCCAGCGGGCTGCTGCCGCCGTTGCGGATATTGGTGGCGGTACGGGCAATGGCGCCGGTGGCGGCGAAACCGCCGAACAGCGGGGTGACCAGGTTGGCGATGCCCTGGCCCATCAGTTCCTGGTTGGAGTCATGGCGGGTGCCAGCCATGCCATCGGCCACCACCGCCGACAGCAGCGATTCGATGGCCCCGAGCATGGCGATGGCGAAGGCCGGGCCGATCAGGTCCAGGACCTGCGGCAGGCTGACCTCTGGAAACTGCAACGCCGGCAAGCCCTGGGGAATGCCACCGAAGGCACTGCCAATGGTGGCCACGCCCTGGAACTGGAACAGCGACTGCAAGGCCGTGGCCAGGGTCATGGCCAGCAGGGGGGCCGGCAAACGCTTGAGCTGGGGGATGCGCGGCACCCATAGCAGCAGCGCCAGGCTCAGCAGGGCCAGCAGGGTGGTGGTCAGGTGCAGTTGGGGCAGGGCTTGCAGCAGGTGCCAGAGTTTCTGATGAAAGTGCTCGCCGCTGACCGCGGGCAGGCCGAAGAAATCCTTCCACTGGCTGACCCAGATGATTACCCCGATACCGGCGGTGAAGCCCAGGATCACTGGGTCCGGGATGAACTTGATCAGGGCGCCCAGGCGGCTGATGCCCAGCAGGAACAGGATCAACCCGGCCATCAGGGTCGCCAGTTGCAGGCCGCCGACCCCGTATTGGGCGGTGACCCCGGCAAGGATCACGATAAAGGCCCCGGTGGGCCCGGCGATCTGCACCCGGCTGCCGCCGAACAGCGACACCAGCAGGCCGCCGACGATGGCGGTGTAGATACCCTGTTCGGGCTTGACCCCGGAGGCGATGGCGAAGGCCATGGCCAGGGGCAGCGCCACCACTGCGACAATCACCCCGGACACCAGGTTGCGGCCCCAGTGTGCACGTCCCAGCAATCCGGCTTTCCACGCCTCGCGTATGGCAATCATGGCTCTGTCCTGAAGTCTGTCCGGCTCATCATAGCCCCGGCCGGGGAGTGTCGGCCCCTGTCCTGGATCAGGCTTTGTCCCACTGTCGCGCAGACGCGGCCTAGACACATCCATCAGTCTTGCGAATGGCCGATCATGCAGGGTTTCGGCAGGGGCTGATGGTTAACAAAAGATAACGTGGCGTCGATTGTCAGACCTTTCCAAAGCCCGATAGGATAGCCCGCAGCCGAAGGGGCTCTAGATTGCAGTTTCCAGGACGATCGTCATGATCGCCCAGGCCTGCGCAGCCCCCTCAAGGCGCCCTGAGAGGTTGAATGACCTGACAATAATAATGGGGGAATGGTCTATGAGTGAGCCTGTCATGGGTGTGGTTGTTGGCCGCCCGCCGGCGCTGCGCACGTTCGCACTGTTGGCTACAGCGCTCTCGCTGTTGGGCGTCGTGACGCTGTCGACGCCAGTCCTGGCCGCTGCCACTGCAGCGGATTCTGTCTATTCCATCGAATCGCCCAAGGCGGCGAAAAGCCTGATGCTCGATGTGGTCCACGCCGGCAAGCGCCTGGTGGCGGTGGGCGATCGCGGGCACATTCTCTATTCCGACGACCAGGGCCAGACCTGGGTCCAGGCCAAGGTGCCGACCCGGCAACTGCTGACGGCGGTGTACTTCGTCGATGATAAGCGCGGCTGGGCGGTGGGCCACGATGCCCAGGTCCTGGCCAGCAGTGACGGCGGTGCCACCTGGACCCGGCAGTTCCGGGACCTCAAGCGCGAGGCACCCTTGCTCGATGTATGGTTCAAGGACACCCAGACCGGCTACGCCGTGGGCGCCTACGGGGCCCTGCTGGAAACCAGCGATGGTGGCCAGCATTGGGAGGACGTCAGCGACCGTCTGGACAACGAGGACCAGTTCCACCTCAACGCCATTGCCCAGGTCAAGGATTCCGGGCTGTTCATTGTCGGCGAGCAGGGCAGCATGTTCCGCTCCGCCGATGACGGGCAGACCTGGGAGCGCCTCGAAGGCCCCTATGAAGGCTCGTTGTTCGGCGTGATCGGCACCGGCCAGCCGGCCACTCTGCTGGTCTATGGCCTGCGCGGCAATCTCTACCGCTCCACGGATTTTGGCAGCACCTGGGAACAGGTGGAGTTGAACGCCGCCCGTGGCGCCCTGGAGTTCGGCCTGTCGGGGGCGACCCTGCTGGACGATGGCTCGCTGGTGATCGTCGGCAACGGCGGCAGCGTGATCCGCAGCACCGACCACGGCCAGACCTTCAGCGTATTCAACCGTGCGGACCGCATCTCGCTGTCGGCGGTCACCGCTGCCGGCAACGGCGACCTGATCCTGGCCGGGCAGGGCGGTGTACGGGTTTCTGCAGCAACGGGCGCTGAACTCGGCCAATAAGCCGGGCACATAATAAGAAGGTGGGGAATTCCATGAGCAGTCATCACCAGGACAAGGCGAACTTTCTTGAGCGCCTGATTTTCAATAACCGCCCGGCAGTGATCTTCATCTGCTTGCTGGTCAGCGCTTTCCTGTTCTGGCAGGCGACCCTGATCCGGCCGTCCACCAGCTTCGAGAAGATGATCCCGCTCAAGCACCCGTTCATCGAGCGGATGATGGAGCACCGCAACGACCTGGCGAACCTGGGCAACACCGTGCGCATCTCGGTGGAGGCCCGCGACGGCGACATCTTCACCAAGGACTACATGGAAACCCTGCGGCAGATCAACGACGAGGTGTTCTACATCTCCGGCGTCGATCGCTCCGGGCTCAAGTCGCTGTGGAGCCCCAGCGTGCGCTGGACCGAAGTGACCGAAGAGGGCTTCGCCGGCGGCGAGGTGATTCCCCAGAGCTACAACGGTTCGGCCGACAGCCTCGAACAGTTGCGCAACAACGTGCTCAAGTCCGGCCAGGTCGGGCGCCTGGTGGCCAACGACTTCAAGTCCAGCATCGTCGATATCCCGCTGCTGGAGTCCTACCCGGACCCGCAGGACCAGGGCAAGCTGCTGGCCCTGGACTACCAGAAATTCTCCCACCAGCTGGAAGAGAAGATCCGCGACAAGTTCGAGGCGCAGAACCCCAATGTGAAGATCCACATCGTCGGCTTCGCCAAGAAGGTCGGCGACCTGATCGACGGCCTGATCATGGTGGTGATGTTCTTCGGCGTGGCCTTCATCATCACCCTGGTGCTGCTGTACTGGTTCACCTGGTGCATCCGCAGCACCATCGCGGTATTGATCACCACCCTGGTGGCGGTGGTCTGGCAACTGGGCCTGATGCACGCCTTCGGTTTTGGCCTGGACCCGTATTCAATGCTGGTGCCGTTCCTGATCTTCGCCATCGGCATTTCCCACGGGGTGCAGAAGATCAACGGCATCGCCTTGCAGTCCAGTGATGCCGACAATGCCCTGACCGCGGCGCGGCGCACCTTCCGCCAGTTGTTCCTGCCGGGGATGATCGCGATCCTCGCCGACGCCGTGGGCTTCATCACCTTGTTGATCATCGATATCGGGGTGATCCGCGAGCTGGCCATCGGTGCCTCCATCGGTGTGGCGGTGATCGTGTTCACCAACCTGATCCTGCTGCCGGTGGCGATTTCCTACGTCGGCATCAGCAAGCGCGCCATCGAACGCAGCAAGAAGGACGCTTCCCGCGAGCATCCGTTCTGGCGCCTGCTGTCCAATTTCGCCAGCCCCAAAGTGGCACCGATCTCCATCGCCCTGGCCCTGGTGGCCTTTGCCGGCGGCCTCTGGTACAGCCAGAACCTGAAGATTGGCGACCTCGACCAGGGCGCCCCGGAGCTGCGTCCCGACTCGCGCTACAACAAGGACAACAACTTCATCATCAGCAATTACTCCACCAGCTCCGACGTGCTGGTGGTGATGGTCAAGACCGCGTCCGAAGGCTGCTCGCGCTATGAGGCCATGGCGCCCATCGACGAGTTGATGTGGAAGATGCAGAACACCGAGGGCGTGCAGTCGGCGATTTCCCTGGTGACCGTCTCCAAGCAGATGATCAAGGGCATGAACGAGGGCAACCTGAAGTGGGAAACCTTGTCGCGCAACCCTGACGTACTGAACAACTCCATTGCCCGGGCCGACGGCCTGTACAACAACAACTGCTCCCTGGCGCCGGTGCTGGTGTTCCTCAACGACCACAAGGCCGCGACCCTGGATCGCGCGGTGCATGCGGTGCAGGAGTTCGCCACGCAGCACAACAAGGACGGCCTGGAGTTCATTCTCGCTGCCGGCAACGCCGGGATCGAGGCCGCGACCAACGAGGTGATCAAGGAGTCCGAGCTGACCATCCTGATCCTGGTCTACATCTGCGTGGCCGGCATGTGCATGATCACCTTCCGCTCCTGGGCGGCGACCCTGTGCATCGTCCTGCCATTGGTGCTGACGTCGGTGCTGGGCAACGCGCTGATGGCCTTCATGGGCATCGGGGTCAAGGTGGCGACCCTGCCGGTGGTGGCGCTGGGGGTGGGCATCGGCGTGGACTACGGCATCTATATCTACAGCCGCCTGGAGAGCTTCCTGCGGGCCGGCCTGCCGCTGCAGGAGGCCTACTACCAGACCCTGCGCTCCACCGGCAAGGCCGTGCTGTTCACCGGCCTGTGCCTGGCCATCGGCGTGTGCACCTGGATCTTCTCGGCCATCAAGTTCCAGGCCGACATGGGCCTGATGCTGACCTTCATGCTGCTGTGGAACATGTTCGGTGCCCTGTGGCTGCTGCCGGCCCTGGCGCGGTTCCTGATCAAGCCGGAGAAGCTGGCGGGGCAGAAGGGCAACTCGCTGTTCGCCCACTGATCCCGTTGCATGAGTACTCAGCCGCACCCTCGGGTGCGGCTTTTTCATGCCCGGTGTTCCGAGGGGAAAGCAGGTGGTGCTGAAGAACCGGGCGGCCCCGGCAGCGCCTGTCGGAGGATGTATCCGGGGCAGTCGCTTGCGCGGCGCAATGCTGGCCCAACCCGGCAGCGCCAATCAGCTATCATTGCGCCTTTCCATCTGATGATTGATCGCTATGACCGCTGCTACCGACACCTTGATCTGCGCCCTTGAAGCCTGCGACATGCTGGAAATCGACGGCCTGCACGCTTTCGATTTCACCCTCGACGAGCAGCGCCTGCTGATCGAGTGCATGGACGGCCGCGCGGCCAAGCGCTGGAGCTTTACCCTGGCCCAGGTCCAGGCCGCGACCTTCGACCAGGACTTGCAGAGCTGGACCCTGGCAGGCGACTCCGGTGAGCACCGCCTGGTGTGCATGAGCGCGTTCAGTGCCCGCGACGAAGAGGAAGGTGAACATGAAGATGCGTAATTTCTGGCCCCTGCTGATGGCCGGCAGTGTCGGTGCCATGGCGGTCCAGGCCGCGCCGGCCACCGAAACCCATGAGCTGCTGGTGGGGTCCTATACCCAGGGCCAGAGCCAGGGGCTGTACCGCCTGCAATTCAATGAGCGCACCGGGCAGATCGACCCCAAGCCGCTGCAGGTGGTGAAGAGCTCCAACCCGTCCTGGCTGACCTTGTCCAAGGACCTCAAGTTCGTCTTCGCGGTGAATGAGAACAGCCCGGGGCAGGCCGACCCCATCGGTCGTGTCAGCAGCTACAGCCTGGCGCCGAAAACCCATCAACTGAGCCTGATCAACCAGGTGCAGAGCCAGGGTAACGAGCCCACCCATTCCAGCCTGAGTGCCGACGGCAACTACCTGTTCGTCAGCAACTATTCGGTGGATGTGGATCCGGGCGGCAGCCTGGCGGTGGTGCCGGTCAGCGATGACGGTCATCTGTCGCCGGTGGTGCAGCTCACCAGTCATCCGGCCAGCCGGGTCGACCCCGAGCGCCAGCAATCGGCCCACGTGCATTCGTCGGTGCCGTCCCCGGACGGCAAGTTCCTGTTCGCCAACGACCTGGGTGCGGACAAGATCTTCGTCTATCGCTATGACCCCAAGGCCAATGCGGAACACCCGCTGAGCCCGGCCGACCCGGCCTTCGTCCAGCTGCCGCCGGGCAGCGGCCCGCGGCACCTGCTGTTCAGCGCCGATGGCAAGCATGCCTACCTGACCATGGAAATGAGCGCTCAACTGGCGGTGTTCGACTACCAGGACGGCAAGCTGACTCAGCGTCAGATGCTCGACCTGGCGGCCAACGGCTCCAAGGAGAAAAAGGCCGCCGCGGCTTTGCACGCTTCCAAGGACGGCCAGTACCTGTATGTCAGCAACCGGGGCACCGCCAACCAGTTGCTGGTGTTTGCCATCGACCCGGCCAATGGCCAGCTCAAGGAAATCCAGCGGCGTTCGGTGGAAGGCGATCACCCACGGGAGTTCAGCCTCGACCCGAGCAACCGCTATGTGCTGATCGGCAACCAGAAAAGCAACGAGATCGTGGTGATCGAGCGCGACGCCAAGACCGGTTTCCTGGGCAAGACCGTGCAGAAACTGCCGTTCGATTCCCCCAGCGATATCAAATTCCTGGTGCGTCAATAGACCGCAGGCCCCGGCATCCGGGGCCTGACTCCTTCTATTAACGACGCTGATAATGGCTACTGCCGCAAAGAATTTTTTCCCGCCAACCCTCGGGAGTAAGTTTGCTTCACGGCCCACACGGGCAAGCAAGCCAACTGAATACGAGGGTTATACCGATGAACTTCAATCTCTTCTCCGTGATCGCAGCCTCCGCCATTTCCGCCAGCGTGGTCCTGCCAGCCAGTGCCAACGTGGAAATCAGCCAGAAGAAATCCAGCACCAACACCTACACCCAGAAGTACCTGCAACAAAGCGCCAACTTCTACGCCGCCCTGGATCACAAAGCCCAGCAATGAGCGCTCCGGATCACCCCGCAAGCAGCAAACCCAAGGTATGCAGGAGCGAAGTCACTGAAGCAGTGATGTCGCTCCTGCATCACCTGTTTGCGACTTATTCTTCCCGCCAGGCGAATTTTGCTTGGTAGTGTCATATAGCCATGTGTTTAAATTTGACGCTGAATTATTGACTCTTTCCCGAGCAAGGATCGATAGCATGGTGATGCGTCTGACCGTGGTTCTGCTGTTGCTCTACTCCACCCCCATCCTGTCCTCTGCCCAGCCTGTCGAAGGCGAGCCGGAGACTTCCCGCGAGCGTCTGACCAGCCTGTTGCAGGACTGAGACGCGAGTTTAAAGCATCAAGAAAATTGATGATGGCTATGGATATAAACGTCTTTTTACTGGCGTTTGATTGATAGATCCTCTGGGCACGAAAACGCCTCAGGAGATCACCATGGCCCGTTCGATCCTCAGTTCCGCCAAGTACGGCGCCTACCTGGCGCTGGGGCTTTATCTGCTTCTGATGCTCTGGGCCAGCCTGGCTGCGGGCCTGCCGAGCGCTGCGTTGATTGATTCCGGCGCGGCAAGCGGCCAGGGCCCGGTACTTCATGCCGAAGCGGGGAGACGGCCATGAAAGGGCGCCGTCTGATGATCACCGCCTTCCTCGCGTTCTTCACCAATGGCACCAGCCTGCTGGGGCTGGGCCAGGGTTCGGCCGGAGCATTGGCGCGGGCCATCGAATGCAATCACCAGATCGCCCATCACAGCCAGGCGGCCAAGGCTCCGGCGCTGCTGGCGGGCAATCCACCGGGCAAATCCGCTGCGGCCTTTCCCGGGCCTTTCGCCCTGGATTGCCCACAGGCACGGGTATGCCCGGCCATGGCGGCCTGAGACGAGAAGAGGGGAGCAAGAGAAGAAGGGGCCCCGGAACCGGGACCCCATGCAGCGATGTCAGTCCTTGGACGAACCGCGTTTCACCAGTTTCATCACCACCACGAAGAACACCGGCACGAAGATCACTGCCAGGGTTGCGGTGATCATGCCGCCGATCACCCCGGTACCGATCGCCTGCTGGCTGGCGGAGCTGGCGCCGGTGGCGATGGCCAGGGGCACCACGCCGAGGATGAACGCCAGCGAGGTCATGACGATGGGGCGCAGGCGCAGGCGTGCAGCCTGCACCGTGGCATCGATCAGATCATGGCCTTCGTCGTACAGGCTCTTGGCGAACTCGATGATCAGGATCGCGTTCTTCGCCGACAGGCCGATGATGGTGATCAGGCCGACCTTGAAGAACACGTCGTTGGGCATGCCGCGCAGGCTCACCGCCAGCACTGCGCCCAGTACCCCCAGGGGCACCACCAGCAGCACCGAGGTGGGAATCGACCAGCTCTCGTAGAGCGCCGCCAGGCACAGGAACACGATCAGCAGCGACAGGCCCAGCAGCATCGGCGCCTGGCTGCCGGACAGCCGTTCCTGGAGTGACAGGCCGGTCCATTCCAGGCCCAGCCCGGTGGGCAACTGCGCCACCAGCCGTTCGATTTCCTGCATGGCTTCACCGGTACTGTGGCCAGGGGCCGGCTCGCCGGAGACGGCAATGGCCGGGTAGCCGTTGTAGCGGGTCAGTTGCGCAGGGCCCAGGCTCCAGCTGGCGCGGACGAAGGCCGACAGCGGCACCATCTTGCCGGCGCTGTTGCGCACGTTCAGGCGCAGCAAGTCTTCGACCTGGCTGCGCTGGTCGCCTTCGGCCTGGATCACCACCCGCTGCATCCGCCCCTGGTTGGGGAAGTCGTTGACGTAGGACGACCCCAGGGCGGTGGACAGCAGGCTGCCGATATCGGCAAAGGACACGCCCAGGGCATTGGCCTGCTTGCGGTCGACCTCCAGTTGCACCTGCGGCGCTTCGGCCAGGGCACTTTCCCGGACGTTGGCCAGGATCGGGCTCTTTTCCGTGGCCTTGAGCAGCTCGTCCCGGGCCTGCATCAGGGCCGCGTGGCCGACGCCGCCACGGTCCTGCAGGCGGAACTCAAAGCCGCTGGAGGTGCCCAGGCCATCGATCGGCGGCGGCAGCACGGCGTACACCACGGCATCCTTGATCGCGCCGAGGGCGGCGTTGGCGCGGTCGGCGATGGACATCGCCGAATCCTCGCTGCCCCGTTGCGACCAGTCCTTGAGCGTGGTGAAGGCCAGCGCGGCGTTCTGCCCGTTACCCGAGAAGCTGAAGCCGAGAATGATGGTGCTGTCGCCGACTCCCGGTTCGCTGGCGTTGTGCGCTTCGATCTGCTCCACCACCTTGATCGTGCGGTTCTGGCTGGCGCCAGGTGGCAGCTGGATGTCGGTGATGGTGTAGCCCTGGTCCTCCACTGGCAGGAAGGAGGAGGGCAGGCGGCTGAACAGCAGCGCCATGATCGCCAGCAGCGCCAGGTAGATCAGCAGGTAGCGGCCGGTACGCTTGAGGGCATAGGTCACGCCGCCCTGATAGCTGTCGCTCAGGCGTTCGAAGCGCCGGTTGAACCAGCCGAAGAACCCCGTGCGTTCATGGTGTTCGCCCGCCGCGATGGGCTTGAGCAGGGTGGCGCACAGGGCCGGGGTCAGGGTCAGGGCGAGGAACGCCGAGAACAGGATCGAGGTGGCCATGGACAGCGAGAACTGCTGGTAGATCACCCCCACCGAGCCGGGCATGAAGGCCATGGGGATGAACACCGCCACCAGCACCAGGGTGATGCCGATGATGGCCCCGGTGATCTGCTGCATCGCCTTGCGCGTGGCTTCCTTGGGCGACAGGCCTTCGGAGGCCATGATCCGCTCGACGTTCTCCACCACCACGATGGCATCGTCCACCAGGATGCCTATGGCCAGCACCATGCCGAACATGGTCAGCACGTTGATCGAGAACCCCAGGGCCAGCATGGTGGCGAAGGTGCCCATCAGGGCCACGGGCACCACCAGGGTAGGGATCAGGGTGTAGCGGATGTTCTGCAGGAACAGGAACATCACCAGGAACACCAGCACCATGGCTTCGGCCAGGGTGTAGAGCACCTTGGTGATCGAGACCTTGACGAAGGGCGAAGTGTCGTAGGGGATCTTGTATTCCACGCCGGCCGGGAAATAGCGCGACAGCTCGTCCATCTTGGCGCGGATCAGGGTCGCGGTATTCAACGCGTTGGCCCCGGGGGACAACTGCACGCCCACCGCGGTGGACGGCTTGCCGTTCAGGCGGGTGCCGTACTGGTATTCCTGGCTGCCGACTTCCACCCGGGCCACATCGCCGATGCGTACCGTGGAGCCGTCGGGGTTGGCCCGCAGGACGATATCGGCAAACTCTTCAGGGCTGGAAAGCTGGCCCTTGACCAGGATGGTCGCGGTGATTTCCTGGCTGGCGGGGTTGGGCAGGTCGCCGATGCTGCCGGCCGGAACCTGGGCGTTCTGCGCCGCCACCGCGGCGTTGACGTCGGCCGGGGTCAGGTTGAAACCGATCAGTTTCTGCGGGTCGAGCCAGATCCGCATGGCCCGCTCGGCACCGTACAACTGGGCCTTGCCGACGCCATCGAGGCGGCGGATCTCGTTCATCACGTTGCGCGCCAGGTAGTCGCTGAGGGCGACATCGTTCAGGCGGCCGTCACTGGAGGTCAGGGTGATCAGCAAGAGGAAGCCGGCGGAGACTTTCTCCACCTGCAGGCCCTGCTGGGTCACCGCCTGGGGCAGGCGCGGTTCCACCGCCTTGAGACGGTTCTGCACGTCCACCTGGGCCAGTTCCGGGTTGGTGCCCGGCTGGAAGGTGGCGGTGATGGTGGCGCTGCCGAGGCTGCTCTGGGACGAGAAGTACAGCAGGTGGTCGGCGCCGTTGAGCTCCTGCTCGATCAGGCTGACCACCGATTCGTCCAGGGTCTGCGCCGAGGCTCCCGGGTAGGCGGCGTAGATCTCGATCTGCGGCGGGGCCACGGTGGGGTATTGCGCCACCGGCAGTTGGGGGATCGCCAGGGCGCCGGCCAACAGGATGAAGAAGGCGACCACCCAGGCGAATACCGGGCGGTCAATAAAGAATTGCGGCATGTGTACTACCTACTGGCCAGGGTTCTGGACGTGCGCAAGGGGGCTGGCGTCGATTTCCACCGGCTCGCCGGGGCGGGCGTGTTGCAGGCCTTCGACAATCACCCGGTCACCGGGCTTGAGGCCCTCGGTGACGATCCAGCGATCGTTCTGCACTCCACCCAGTTGCACCGGGTGCTGCACCACGTTGTTTTGCGCATCCACCAGCAGCACCTGGGCGATGCCGGCGCTGTCGCGCTGGATGGCTCGCTGCGGCACGCTGATGCCTTGCTGGTTGACCGCCTGTTCCAGGCGCACGCGCACGAAACTGCCGGGCAGCAGGTCGAGGTCCGGGTTGGGGAACTCGCTGCGCAGGATGATCTGCCCGGTACTCGGGTCAACGCTGATATCGGCGAACAACAGCTTGCCCGGCAGCGGGTAGAGGCTGCCGTCGTCCTGGATCAGGGTCGCCTTGGCCTGGTCCTTGCCCACCTGCTGCAACTGACCGGCGCGGAAGGCCCGGCGCAGGTCGTTGAGTTCACGGGTGGACTGGGTCAGGTCGGCGTGGATCGGGTCCAGTTGCTGGATCAGCGCCAGCGGCGTGGTCTCGTTCTGGCCCACCAGGGCGCCTTCGGTGACCAGGGCGCGGCCGACCCGGCCGGAAATCGGCGCAGTGACGGTGGCATAGCCGAGGTTGAGCTTGGCCCGCTGCACCGCGGCCTGGTTGGCGGCGACGTCGGCGCTGGCCTGGCGTGCCGCAGCCCGGGCATTGTCGTATTCCTGGCCGCTGATGGCCTGGTCGGCGACCAGCTTGGAATAGCGCTGCTCCTGCAACTGCGCCTGGAAGGCGGTGGCCTCGGCCTTGCGCAGGCTGGCCTGGGCGCTGTCCAGGTCAGCCTTGAACGGGGCCGGGTCGATGCGGAACAAGACCTCGCCCTGCTTGACGTCGGAGCCTTCGCGGAAGGTCCGTTGCAGCACCACCCCGGCCACCCGGGCGCGGACTTCGGCGATCCGTGGCGCGGCGATGCGCCCGCTCAGTTCGCTGGTGATGGACAGGGCCTGGCTCTGTACGGTTTCGATCCGTACCTTGGCCGGTGGCGGCGTCTGCTCGCCTTCGGTCTTGCCACACGCGCTCAGCGCCGCTGCCAGAACGACCAGGCAGAATGGCGCAAAGAGTTTATTCGACATGCTGATACCCCAATAATGACCTCGGCATGCTAAGGGCATGGGTCAAGGCCCGCTGTGAAGCTGTGTAGGTGCTGTGTGAAAAAGTGTGAAGCCTGCGCACCGGTGCGGCCAGGGTTGTATATCCTTGGCGCCTTGCTGGTTTTGCCCGGTGCCTTATAAAGAACGCCGGTATTCTGTATTTCTTCAATAAAGATCGCTCTCCATGCCCAATATTCTTCTTGTCGAAGACGACACCGCGTTGTCCGAACTGATCGCCAGCTACCTGGAACGCAATGGCTATCAGGTCAGCGTGATCAGCCGTGGTGACCAGGTGCGGGAGCGGGCCAAGGCCAGCCCCCCGGACCTGGTGATCCTCGACCTGATGCTGCCGGGCCTGGATGGCCTGCAAGTCTGCCGCCTGTTGCGCGCCGACTCGGCGACCCTGCCGATCCTGATGCTGACCGCGCGGGATGATAGCCATGATCAGGTGCTGGGTCTGGAAATGGGCGCCGACGACTATGTGACAAAACCTTGCGAACCGCGAGTGCTACTGGCCCGGGTCCGTACTTTGTTGCGCCGCAGCAGCCTCAGCGAGCCGCAGAGCGCCAGCGACCAGATCCTCATGGGCAACCTGTGCATCGACCTGTCGGAGCGCACCGTGACCTGGCGCGAGCAGTTGGTGGAGCTGTCCAGCGGCGAGTACAACCTGCTGGTGGTGCTGGCCCGGCATGCCGGTGAAGTGCTGAGCCGCGACCAGATCCTGCAGCGCCTGCGGGGCATCGAATTCAACGGCACCGATCGTTCGGTGGACGTGGCGATCTCCAAGCTGCGGCGCAAGTTCGACGATCACGCCGGCGAGGCGCGCAAGATCAAGACCGTGTGGGGCAAGGGTTACCTGTTCAGCCGTTCCGAGTGGGAATGCTGATTCCATGCTGCGCATCCTGGTCCGTCTGTACCTGATCACCATCATTGCCTTCAGCGCCGCGATCTACCTGATCCCGGACCTGGTGATCAAGGTTTTCCACGAGCGTTTCCTGGACTACAACCTGGACCAGTCCCGGGGCCTGCAGAGCCTGATCGTCAAGCAGTTCCGCGCCTTGCCGGCGCAGCAGTGGCCGACCCTGGTCAAGGAGATGGACGAGGAGTTCCACCCGCTGCAGGTGGCCCTGGTGCGCATCGACGACCCGGATTTCAGCGATTACGAGCACGAGCGCCTGCAACGCGGCGAGAAAGTGGTGCGCCTGGGCGATTGGGGCTGGCGCACCCTGGCGGTGTCGCCGCTGGATGAGCAACTGGCGGTGAAGCTGGTGGTGCCGCCGGACCCGCTGGACGTCAACCTGCTGTACTGGAGCATCAATGTCCTGATCGTCGCCGTGCTGCTGGCCTGCCTGCTGCTCTGGGTGCGCCCGCACTGGCGTGACCTGGAGCGCCTCAAGCGCACCGCCGAACGCTTCGGCAAGGGCCATCTGGGCGAGCGCACCCAGCTGCCCGCCAGTTCCAACATCGGCAGCCTGGCCAATGTCTTCGACACCATGGCCGGGGATATCGAAAAACTCCTGAACCAGCAGCGTGACCTGCTCAACGCGGTGTCCCACGAACTGCGCACGCCCCTGACCCGGCTGGATTTCGGCCTGGCCCTGGCGCTCTCCGACGATTTGCCGGCGGCCAGCCGCGAGCGCCTGCAAGGGTTGGTGGCGCACATTCGCGAACTGGATGAACTGGTACTGGAGCTGCTGTCCTACAGCCGCCTGCAGAACCCGGCGTGCCTGCCGGAGCAGATCGAGGTTTCCCTGGACGAGTTCATCGACAGCATCCTGGGCAGTGTCGACGATGAGCTGGAGTCGGATATCGTCATCGACGTCCTGCTGCACGGTGCCCTGGAACGTTTCACCCTGGACCCACGGCTGACCGCCCGGGCCTTGCAGAACCTGCTGCGCAATGCCACCCGTTATTGCGAGAAGCGCATCCAGGTGGGGGTGCTGGTCAGCGACGACGGCTGCGAGATCTGGGTCGACGATGACGGCATCGGCATTCCCGACGACGAGCGCGAGCGGGTGTTCGAGCCGTTCTACCGCCTGGACCGCAGCCGCGACCGCGCCACCGGCGGCTTCGGCCTGGGCCTGGCCATCAGCCGCCGGGCCCTGGAAGCCCAGGACGGCACCCTGACCGTGGAAGCCTCGCCCCTGGGCGGCGCGCGTTTTCGCCTGAGCCTGCCGCCCCCGCCCAGGGCCTGAATCCGTAGGAGCCGGCTTGCCGGCGAAAGGGCCGCAGAGCCCAGCGCTTGTCTCAAGGCCGCCTACCAGGCGGTGCGGACTCGTTGGAGGAGCCGGCTTGGCGGTGAAGAGGCCCCTGAGCCGAGCGCCCCTGCGGATAACGCCTTCGCTGGCAAGCCAGCTCCTGTAGCCTGCTCCTGCGGCGGGGGTGCAACTGACAGGAGTTTCATGCTGCCTGTTGTCGGGCACGGTTTATCCTGTTCGTACTCACCCGCAATGAGGAGGTTCATCCATGAACGATCAGGCGATTCATCATGCTGCGGCCGACGGCTACCAACAGGCCGCCGATACCTATGTGCGGGGCCGGCCGGACTATCCGCCAGCCCTTGAGCCCTGGCTGCGGGAGACGCTGGGCCTCGGGCCGGGCAGGGTGGTGGTGGACCTGGGCGCCGGCACCGGCAAGTTCACCGGCCGCTTGCTGGCCACCGGGGCCCAGGTGATCGCGGTGGAGCCAGTCGAGCAAATGCGCGCCAGGCTGGCGGCGGCCCAGCCCGAGGCCCAGGTACTGGAGGGCAGCGCCGAGGCGCTGCCGCTCAAGGATGCCTCGGTGGATGTGCTGGTCTGTGCCCAGGCCTTTCACTGGTTTGCCCACCGCGCGGCACTGGAGGAAATCCATCGCGTGCTCAAGCCCGGCGGCAAGCTGGCCCTGGTGTGGAACCTGCGGGATGCCCGGGTGCCCTGGGTGGCGCGCCTGGACGCCATCGTCAATGCCTTGCAGGCCGATACCCCGCGCTATTACACCGGTGCCTGGCGCCAGGCCTTTCCCCACCCGGGTTTCGGGCCTCTGCAGGAACAGCATTTCACCCAGGGCCACAGCGGCACGCCGGAGGACGTGATCTTCAACCGTGTGCGCTCCACCAGCTTCATCGCCGCCTTGCCCCAGGCCGAGCGCGAGGCCGTGGACCGGCAGATCGCCGCCCTGATCGACAGCGAGCCGCAGCTGCGGGGCAAGGCCCAGGTCACCGTGCCTTACACGACCGCCGCCTTCTATTGCACCCGGCAAGGCTGAGCTCATCACCCCCACATCGCCCCCATGTAGGCGCTGGCTTGCCAGCGAAGGCGTTATTCAGGGGCCTCTTCGCCGGCAAGCCGGCGCCTGCAGGGGCGGTGGCCAGTCCCGCTTTTGGCCGATGCGCTGCCTTACGGCCCGCCGCCGCCACTTGCTATAGTTCGGCCCTCATTTTCTGCCCAGTAAAGGATCACTGCCATGTCCGAATACCAAGCCTTTCGCGTCGAACTTGCTGACAACATCGCCCATGTGCAGATCAACCGCCCGGAAAAGATCAACGCCATGAACGCCGCGTTCTGGAGCGAGATCGTCGAGATCTTCCGCTGGATCGACGACACCGACGCAGTGCGCGTGGTGGTGCTCAGCGGTGCCGGCAAGCATTTCTCTTCGGGCATCGACCTGATGATGCTGGCCGGGGTGGCCAACGAACTGGGCAAGGATGTGGGCCGCAACGCGCGCCTGCTGCGGCGCAAGATCTTCCAGCTGCAAGCCTCGTTCAACGCCGTGGACAACTGCCGCAAGCCAGTGCTGGCGGCGATCCAGGGCTATTGCCTGGGGGGCGCCATCGACCTGATCAGCGCCTGCGACATGCGTTACGCCGCGGACGATGCGCAATTCTCGATCAAGGAAATCGATATCGGCATGGCTGCGGATGTCGGCACACTGCAACGTTTGCCACGTATCATCGGCGACGGCATCCTGCGCGAGCTGGCCTACACTGGGCGCACCTTCGGTGCCGAGGAAGCACGCAGCATTGGCCTGGTCAACCGGACCTATAGCGATGCCGCAAGCCTGCTGGACGGGGTCATGGGAATTGCCCGGGAGATCGCCGCCAAGTCGCCGATCGCGGTCAGCGGCACCAAGGAAATGCTCAGCTACATGCGTGACCACCGTATTGATGACGGCCTGGAATATGTCGCCACCTGGAACGCTGCCATGTTGCAGTCCAACGACTTGCGCGTGGCCATCGCCGCCCATATGAGCAAACAGAAACCCGAATTTCTGGATTGATTGACGATGATTGAACGCTGGACCACCGCAGTACTCGACACCGACCTTCCCGGCGGCTGGGCCGTGGCCCGCGGCCCGGACGGCTTTCTCTACGACGACAACGGCGCGCTGTTCCCCCGGCACTGGCTCAAGGGCCAGGACCTGCCGCTGCTGGCGGAACACGGCATCGGCCATCTCGATGGCGAGCCGGTGTACCTGCTGGAACTGAGCGCCCGCGCCGAAGTGCCGGGCTGCGGCTGGAAAGGCCTGCGGGCCTTCATGCTGGAGGGCGATCACACCCTGTACAAGGTCCTGGGCTATGCCGCGCAGATCGGCACCTGGGCCCGGGAGCACCGGTACTGCGGCAGTTGCGGGCAGCCCATGGCCCAGGTGCCGGGGGAGCGGGCGATGCATTGCCAGCCTTGCGACCTGCGCAGCTACCCGCGCATTTCACCGAGCATGATCGTGCTGATCACCCGCGGTGACGAAATCCTCCTGGCTCGTTCGCCGCGCTTCGTCACCGGGGTCTACAGCACCCTGGCAGGCTTTGCCGAGCCGGGCGAGTCGGCGGAGGACTGCCTGATTCGCGAGGTGCGCGAAGAGGTGAGCATCGAAGTCAGGAACATCCAGTACGTAGGCAGCCAATGCTGGCCGTTCCCCCATTCGATGATGCTGGGCTTTCACGCCGAATACGCCGGCGGCGAGATCATTCCCCAGGAAGACGAGATCGAGGACGCCCAGTGGTTCAGCGTCCATGCGCTACCGCCGTTGCCGGCCTCGCGCTCGATTGCCCGCTACCTGATCGATCTCTATGTGGCGCGCCGCCTAGGCCACGCTGAACCAGTGCTGCCAGGCTAGGCGCACGGTCAGCCCGAGGACCACGGTGATGAACACCGGGCGAATGAACTTGGCACCACCGCTGATGGCGGTGCGTGCGCCGAAGAAGGCCCCGACCATCACCGATAGGCCCATGCACAGGCCGATGATCCAGTCCACCTGCCCGGAAAACACGAACACCGACAGCGCCGCGATGTTGCTGACGAAGTTCATGCTGCGGGCCACGCCGCTGGCCTTGACCAGGTCGATGGGGTAGAGCAGCAGGCTGCTCACGGTCCAGAAGGCCCCGGTGCCGGGGCCGGCCACGCCGTCATAGAAGCCCAGGCTGAAGCCCTGGCTCGATTGCCACTTCTTCTTGATCGGTGCGTCGCTGTCCAGTGGCGCCTTGGGCGTGCCGCCGAACAGCAGGTACAGGCCGCAGGCGAAGACGATCACCGGCAGCATCTTGTTCAGCCATTCCGCCGGCAGGTAGTGAGCGACGATGGCCCCGGTCAGGGCGCCCACCAGGGTGCCGACAATGGCGTGGGTCCACTGCCTGGGGTGGAACAGCTTGCGCCGATAGAAGGTGAAACTGGCGGTGGCCGAGCCGAAGGTCGAGCTGAGTTTGTTGGTGCCCAGCACCAGGTGCGGCGGCAGGCCGGCGGTGAGCAGGGCCGGGGTGGTGAGCAGGCCGCCGCCGCCGGCAATGGCGTCGATGAAACCGGCGATGAAGGCCACGAGGGCGAGAATGGCGAGGGTGGTCAGGTCTACGCTGAGTTCGAAGGGCATGGGGTCGGCTTATTTCGGCGAGAAGCGCAAAGGGGGCTGCGCGAAAGTCCGCCATATTACCTGCAACCCAGCCCGCCGCGCGACCGCCTCGACCTTGGTCGGATGCCTCTCCCTGAACCGAGCGCCCGCCTGGATGACGCCTTCGCTGGCAAGCCAGCTCCTACGGGGCGGTGCGCCGAGATTTCGCTGCAGGAGCCGGCTTGGCGGCGAAGAGGCCGCTGGGCCGAGCGTTCGCCTGGATGACGCCTTCGCTGGCAGGCCAGCTCCTACGGGGGGCTGTGCCTGAGGTCAGCGCTGGGGGCCGTTGCCAATCTGCCAGACAAAGGGTGGCTCGCTGCCGTTGATCTTCCAGTCGCCGACGATCCGCGCCTTGTAGATCACCGGGTTGTGCGAAGACACGGTGCGCGCATTGCGCCAGTGCCGGTCCAGGGCCTTGCCCTGGCGAATGTCCGAAGCCCCCAGGGCATTGAACAGCTCGCTGGTGGCGCGCTGGACCAGTTCGGTGACCACCACCTGGGCCGTGGCCGATTCGATTTCCGCCGCCACATTGGCCGCGCGCTCCTGGGCCGGATCCCCGGCAAAGCGCGCCAGGTAGGCCTGTTGCGCAGGGGCTGCAGCACGCAGGGCGGCGGCTTCGGCGGCATACACCAGGGCCGCTATCTCGCCCACCACCTGCTGCACCTGGGCATCGGCGCTGGCCTGGGGCGCGTTGCCGTGGCTGTAGATGCGCTTGCGCACCCGCACTTCGTGGGCCACATCACGTAGCGCCGCGCGGCCGATGCCGGCCAGGGTCGCCAGCAGCACCAGCTGGTAGAAAGCGGTCTGGTATTTGAAGCGGGTTGCGAAGTCGATGATGTTCTCGGCGTCCACTTCAGCGTCCTGGAAGCGCGAGGTGCCGCTGCCGGTGGTGCGCTGGCCGAAGCCGTCCCAATCGTCGCTCTGCTCGATGCCCGGCTGGCGGGTGCGCACCGCGGCAATCACGTCGCCGCCGGTGTCCGTGCGCTGGGCATAGACATCGATCCAGTCAGAGAAAATGCTTCCGGTGCTGTAGAACTTTTCGCCGTTGAGGCGCCATTTTTCGCCATCCGGAGAGACTTTGGTGATGACCTGGCCGATGTCCACGGCGCCGATTTCGGTCCAGGCGCAGCCGACGATATCGCCTTCGACAAAGCGCTTGAACCACAGGTCCCGGCTCGGTCCGGGCGTGGCATTGAGCCGATCCTCGACAAAGGCAAAGTGCCCGCGCAGGGCCTGGGGCACGTTGGCGTCGGCCTCGGCCAGCTCGATCAGCAGCTGGAACAGCTGGGGCAGGGAAGCGCCGCCACCGCCATATTCCAGCGGCACCCGTACCGCGCCGAATCCGGATTCCTTGAGCCACTGGATGGGCTCGTAGGGCAGTTTGCGTTGCTGTTCCCGTTCCACCGCGCCACTGGCGATGCGCTGGAAGATCGGGCGAAAGCCTGCGGCCAGGGTCTCGTAGTCGACCCCCACGGACAGCGGATTGATTACCTGGTGTTCAGTCATGGTGTAGCTCCTGGGTTCGGCAGAAAAAAGCGCTGCAGGGTCCAGGCCGATTGCACACACCATGCCGAAGCCGCAAACGCCGGTTTGCCGGGGCAAGGGCTCCCGCAGAGCGCCTGCAACTGTTGCTCCGCCAACAGTTCATCAACAAAACAGCCCGTTTCCAGGGTTGGCCGGCCCCGCGCCGCCGCAGGCAGCGAGCCTCAGCCATTGCCCGGGAGAGGGCGTGCTTGAGGCTCCACACGGCGTCTGGCGGCCTACGCGCCGAGGGCTTCCAGGCCCTGGCACGCTTGCTGCTCTGCTCCGAGGTACTTTCCCAAGTCCCGAGGACCGAACCATGAGTCAGCAAGCCGTGAAATTTGCCTACTGGGTGCCCAACGTCAGCGGTGGGCTGGTGGTCAGCAAGATCGAGCAACGCACCCATTGGGGCATCGACTACAACCGCAAGCTGGCGCAGATCGCCGAGCAGGCCGGCTTCGAATACGCCCTGACCCAGATCCGCTTCACCGCCGGCTATGGCGCCGAGTACCAGCACGAGTCGGTGGCTTTCAGCCACGCACTGCTGGCGGCCACCGACAAGCTCAAGGTGATTGCGGCGATCCTGCCCGGGCCCTGGCAGCCGGCCCTGGCGGCCGGCCCTGGCGGCCAAGCAACTGGCGACCATCGACCAACTGACCAATGGCCGTATTGCGGTGAACATCGTCAGCGGTTGGTTCAAGGGTGAGTTCCAGGCCATTGGCGAGCATTGGCTGGAGCACGACGAGCGCTATCGCCGGTCCGAGGAATTCATTCGCTGCCTGCGCGGGGTCTGGAGCCAGGATGCCTTCACCTTCAGGGGCGATTTCTATCGCTTCGACCACTACAGCCTCAAGCCCAAGCCCCTGGGCCAGCCGGAGATCTTCCAGGGCGGCAGCTCGCGGGCTGCCCGGGACATGGCGGCCCGGGTTTCGGACTGGTACTTCACCAACGGCAACAGTGTCGAGGGGATCAAGGCCCAGGTCGATGACATCCGCGCCAAGGCCGCGGCCAACCAGCACTCGGTGAAGATCGGAGTGAACGCCTTCGTGATCGCCCGGGACACCGAGGAGGAGGCGCGGGCGGTGTTGCAGCAAATCATCGATCAGGCCGACCCGGAGGCGGTGAATGCCTTCGGTGACGCCGCCCGGCAGGCCGGCAAGGCGTCCCCCGAAGGCGAGGGCAACTGGGCCAAGTCGAGTTTCGAGGACCTGGTGCAGTACAACGACGGGTTCAAGACCAACCTGATCGGCACGCCACAGCAGATTGCCCAGCGCATCGTGGAGTTGAAGGCGGTGGGTGTGGACCTGGTACTGGCCGGGTTCCTGCATTTCCAGGAAGAGGTGGAGTATTTCGGCCAGCGCGTGCTGCCCCTGGTACGCGAGCTGGAGGCCCGGGTGCGGTCCAAGCAACAGGAAGCCGCCGCCTGAAGCCGCCCCTTGCCGGCGAATGGGCCTCGCAGCCTTGTGCCGGGCTTGAGGGCGCTTTCGCTGGCAAGCCAGCTCCTACGGGGGCAGAGGCGGTGTGTTTTTTCGTAGGAGCCGGCTTGCCGGCGAACGGGTCTCGGAGCCTTGTGCCGGGCTTGGGGGCGCTTTCGCTGGCAAGCCAGCTCCTACGGGGGCAGAGGTGGTGTGTTTTTTCGGAGGAGCCGGCTTGCCGGCGAATGGGCCTCGGAGCCTTGTGCCGGGCTAGAGGGCGCTTTCGCTGGCAAGCCAGCTCCTACAAGGGCGGAGGCGGTGGTGATTACAGGCCCAGTTCGCTCAGGCCCGGGTGATCGTCGGGCCGGCGGCCCAGGGGCCAGTGGAACTTGCGCTCCTGGGCCTTGATCGGCATGTCGTTGATGCAGGCAAAGCGCCGGGCCATCAAACCCTGTTCGTCAAACTCCCAGTTTTCGTTGCCGTAGGAACGGAACCAGTTGCCCGAGTCGTCGTGCCATTCGTAGGCGTAGCGCACGGCAATACGGTTGTCGGTAAAGGCCCACAGTTCCTTGATCAGGCGGTAATCCAGTTCCTTGGCCCATTTGCGGGTCAGGAACGCCTTGGCCTCTTCGCGGTTGTGGGCGAACTCGGCGCGGTTGCGCCATTGGGTATCCAGGGTATAGGCCAGGGATACCCGCTCCGGGTCCCGGGAGTTCCAGCCATCTTCGGCCAGGCGGATCTTTTCAATCGCCGACTCGCGAGTGAAAGGCGGAAGGGGCGGGCGCACTTGAGCGTTAGACGACATGATCTGTCTCCAATGAAAGTTGCTGTTCAAACAAAGAGGCTGCTCTTGTTTAAAACAATCAGAGGTCCAATAACTTTCGCGCCATGCATTGCGCATTATCAGCAGCACTGTGATTGCCCATCACAAGGGCAACGGTAATGGCGCCATCGATCAGGATCAGCAGTTGCGCTGCCAGTTCCTCAGGATGTTGCACGCCATGTTCCTGGCAAAGCTCGGTCACGTAGTCGAGCAGGTTCTGCTTGTGCCGTTTTGCTACTTGGCGCACCGGGTCTTGCGGGTCGCCGGTTTCGCCACTGGTGTTGATAAAGGCGCAGCCGCGAAAACCGGGGGTTGCGAACCAGTCCTTGAGCACGTCGAACAGCGCCAGCAGGCGCAGGGCCGGGGTCGCGGCCTGGTTCACCGCGCTGCAGAACCAGTGCATCCAGCGCTGATCGCGACGCTCCAGGGCGGCCACCACCAGCTCGTCCTTGTTGGTGAAATAGCGGTAGACGCTCTTGCGCGAGACGCCGGCGGTCTTCACCAGAAGATCCATGCCGGTGGCGGCAATGCCGTTCTGGTAGATCAGTTTCTCGGTGACATCGAGGATGATGTCTCGGGTTTCAGAGTGCATGATTTCGTTCATGTGATGAACAGTAGAACGATCGTTCTCCTTGGTCAATGGCATTCTTGATTTTTCTTCGAAACTGGCCATTACCCTTGTAGGCGCTGGCTTGCCAGCGAAGGTGTCATTGCGCCTTGCACAGGGCTTGGAGCTCCATTCGCCGGCAAGCCGGCTCCTGCGCACAGCGGGCGGGTGCTTTGCTGAGGGAGGGCGTAATACATGCCAGGCAGGGGACTCCGGCCGGTCCATGGTGTAAGCTCTTGCGCTCTTTGGATTTGAGCCACTGCGAGCCCTAATGCCGTCGCTTTTCAAACGTTCCCTGCTGCCCAAGCTGCGCAGCTTCCCACTGGCCGCCGAGGCTTTCACCACGCTGACCGGCGCTGCGCAGTTTCGCCGCACGCTGCTGGAGCAGATTGCCCAGGCACGCCGGCGCATCTATATCGTCGCGCTGTACCTGCAACAGGATGAAGCCGGCCAGGAAATCCTCGATGCCCTGCACGCCGCCAAGGCCGCCCGCCCCGAGCTGGAAGTGGTGGTCGTGGTTGACTGGTTGCGGGCCCAGCGCGGCCTGATCGGTGCCGGCAAGCAGCCGGGCAACTCGGCCTGGTACCAGCAAATGACCCGCACTCACGCCAGCGAAGTGCCGATCTACGGCGTGCCGGTTCAGACCCGCGAGCTGTTCGGGGTGCTGCACCTCAAGGGTTTCGTCATCGACGACTGCGTGCTCTACAGCGGCGCCAGCCTGAACAACGTGTACCTGCACAAGTTCGACAAGTACCGCTTCGACCGTTACCACCTGCTGCACAACCAGGCGCTGGCCGACTCTATGCACCACCTGGTGCAGCACGGCCTGGTGGAGTCGCGGGCAGTGCACCGCCTGGACCTGCCGAACCTGCCCACCACCCGCAGCCTGCGCAACGACATCGGCGATCTGCGCAGCCGCCTCAAGCACGCCACCTACGACACCACTGCCGGTGGCCTGGACAAGAGCGGGCTGTCGGTCAGCCCGTTGCTCGGGGTGGGCAAGGGCAACCCGTTGAACCGGGTGATCTGCGAGCTGATTGCCGGCGCCCAGCGCCAGCTGACCATCTGCACCCCGTATTTCAACCTGCCGCTGCCGGTGACCCGGGAGATCAACCGGGCCCTGGAGCGCGGAGTGAAGATCGACATCATCGTCGGCGACAAGACCGCCAACGACTTCTATATCCCGCCCAGCGAGCCGTTCAAGGTGATCGCCGCGCTGCCTTATCTGTACGAGATCAGCCTGCGGCGTTTTGCCAAGCGGCATCAGAAAGTGATCGACAACGGCCAGTTGAACCTGCACCTGTGGCGTGACGGCGACAACACCTACCACCTCAAGGGCATGTGGGTCGATGAGCGCTATACCTTGCTCACCGGCAACAACCTCAATCCGCGGGCCTTCCGCCTGGACCTGGAAAACGCCCTGTTGCTGGACGACCCCAAGGGCGAGCTGCTGCAGGCGCGCAACGCCGAACAGGCCGAGATCTATCGCCACACCCGCCGCATCGAGCACTTTCAGTACCTGGACAGCCTGGTGGACTATCCCGAGGCCGTGGGCAAGTTCCTGCGCCGGGTCAGCCGCGTGCGCATCGAGCGCTTGCTCTACCGCATGCTTTAACCCGTAGCCGCTGCCGAGGTCCGCAGGACCTTCAGCAATCTCAAGAGCGGCGTCTGCTTCGCAGCCGTTCGCAGCCTGCGGCAGCGGCTACAAAAGCAGCGCAGTACCTGTAGCCGCTGCCGAGCCTGCGAGGCTGCGCAAAGGTCCGCAGGGCCTTCAGCAACCTCAAGAGCGGCGTCTGATTTGCAGCCGTTCGCAGCCTGCGGCAGCGGCTACAAAAGCAGCGCAGTACCTGTAGCCGCTGCCGAGCCTGCGAGGCTGCGCAAAGGTCCGCAGGGCCTTCAGCAACCTCAAGAGCGGCGTCTGCTTCGCAGCCGTTCACAGCCTGCAGCAGCGGCTACAGGTCTTTGGGCTGCGGGGCGGGCCAGATCGCGATCAGTACCAGCAGCACCGCCGCCAGCAGGTAGGGCAGGCGCGGTTCGATGGCGTAGATCAGGCTGCCGGCCATGGGCCCGATGACCACGCCCAGGCCCTGGGCGGCGCCGATGCTGCCGGCGGTCGCGCCCTGTTCCGAGGCTTCTACGGCATTCGCCGCAAGGGCCGAGAACGACGGAAACACCCCTCCCATGCCTGCCGCCGATACAAAGAACGCCAGCCACAAGCCCCAGGCGCTGTCCACCAGCATGCTGCCGGCATAACCCAGCGCCGACAGCAGGGCGCCGTAGCGGATCATCCGCAGCGGCGGCCATTCCAGCTTGCGCACCACCAACTGCGCGCAGATCAGCGCCACGCCAACCATGGCCAGGGCCACCCCGGCCGTCTGGGCGGCATCGGCGGGGCTCATGTGCAGCCGGTCCAGGGCATAGAAGCTGACGGTGATCTGGGCCACCGACACACAGAGCATGGCGACAAAGGCCACCACCATGGGCCGGCGCAGTCGCGGGTCGCCCAGGCGTACCCGGGTCGGCGCCTGGGCCAGGTGCAGTTCCTGGCGCGGCAGTTGGTAGCGCAGCACCAGGAATGCCAGCAACGGCAGCACCGCCATGGCGTAGAACGGCAGGCTCAGGCTGTAGCGCGCCAGCAGCGCGGCCACCGCCGGGCCCAGCACCAGGCCCACGGCGTTGGCGGCGCCCAGGGTGGCCATGGCACGGGCGCGGTGCTGAGGTTCGACGTTATCGGCGATCAGGGCGAAGCCGCCCACCGGGATCGCCGCGTAGAAGGCGCCGATCAAGCCGCGGCCGAGCATCAGGCCGAGAAAGGCCATGGCGACGCTGGGCAGCGACTGTAGCGACAGGTCGATGAACAGGCACAAGGCCCAGTAGGCGAGGGTGAAGCCGGCGGTGCCCAGCAGCAGCACCCGGCGCCGGCCGAAGCGGTCGCTGGCCTGGCCCCAGGGGCGTGCCAGGAGCATCCAGATCACCCCGGAAACGGTGACGGCCGCGCCGGCGTGCCAGGTTTCCAGGTGCAGGGCCCGGGAGATCGGGCCGATCAGCGAGACGAAGGCCATCATCGACATGGTGCAGGCCATATAGGCGGCCATCAGTGGAACCAGCGAGAAGGGTCTGACGGTCAGCGGCGCGCTGGCGGCTGTGGAGCGAGGCATGAAGGGTCTTCCATGAAAGTCGATGGGCCGTGAACGTTAACGGGATAACGTGTCACAGCCCAGGCTTATCTGCATTCGTGATGATGTTGCCGGCGAAGAGGGCCTTGAGTCGGGGGTTGTACCCAGGGCCGCTTTCGCTGGCAAGCCAGCTCCTACGGGGGTAGCGGGGTGCTGTTCTGCCTGTGTAGGAGCCGGCTTGCCGGCGAAGGGGCCTTGAGGCGGGCGTTGTGCCTAGGGCTGCTTTCGCTGGCAAGCCAGCTCCTACGGGGGGCGGGGTGCTGTTCTGCCTGTGTAGGAGCCGGCTTGCCGGCGAAGGGGCCTTGAGGCGGGGGTTGTACCCAGGGCCGCTTTCGCTGGCAAGCCAGCTCCTACAGGGAGGATGGCGTGTTGGGTTCCGGGCTCAGTTCAGGCCCAGTTTGCCGCGCAGGGTGGAGAGATCTTCGGCCAGGGCATTGACCGGGCCTACCAGGGCCTTGCGGTCGTTTTCCTTGACCTTGTCGTAGGTCATGAAGCCGCCGTCAGGGGTTTTGTACTTGGCCAGGATCTTGTTCACCGTGGCGAAGTTCTTGTCCACCTTGGCGACAAAGGCCTTGTCCTGCTTCTCGATCTGCGGACGGAACAGGTCGACGATTTTCTTCGCCCCGTCGATGTTGCCCTGGAAGTCGTAGAGGTCGGTATGGCTGTAGCGGTCTTCTTCACCGGAGATCTTGGTTGCGGCCACTTCTTCCAGCAGCGCGGCGGCGCCACCCACGACTTTTTCCGGTGGGAAGGTCAGGCCGGCGACGCGGGTCTGCAGGTCCTTGACGTCCTTGTTCAGGCCGTCGGCCAGCTCGCCCAGGCCTTCGGTGCTGTTTTCCGAGAACAGCGAGTATTCCAGGCGGTGGAAGCCGGTGAAGTCTTCGGCCTTGACGCCTTTCTCGTGGTCGTCGACCCGGGAGTCGATGGACGCGTCCAGGTCACTGAAGAGCTCGGCGATCGGTTCGATCGACTCGTAGTAGACCCGGGTCGGCGCGTAGAGCTTCTTGGCGGCGGCCAGGTCGCCCTTTTTCACCGCATCGGTGAACTGCTGGGTGTGGCTGGCCAGTTCGTCGAGCTGCTCGGTGACGTAGATCTTGTAGTCGGAGATCGGCCCCACCAGCTCCAGGGGCGCAGTTGCGGCGAACGCCGAAAGCGGCGCGTGGAGCAAGCCAAGGGTCAGCAACACAGCGAGAGGCGACTTTTTCATGGGACTTTTCCGTGGGGGTTGTTGTGTCATGGGTGTCAGGCAGTGCTTTTAGGCCGGGTGGCATCGAGCAGCGAACGCCCGATGAAATCCTCTTCGCCGGTGACCCCCGGCAAGGTGAAGAAGTAACCGCCGCCAGTGGGCTTGAGGTACTCCTCCAGGGGTTCGCCGTTCAGACGGGTCTGTACGGCGATGAAGCCTTTCTCCAGGTCGGCCTGGTAGCAGATGAACAGCAGGCCCATGTCCAGCTGGCCGTTCTTGTTGACCCCGTTGGAGTAGTTGAACGGCCGGCGCAGGATCAGGTTCTGCTGGCTCTGGGCAGTGCGCGGGTTGGCCAGGCGGATGTGGGCGTCGAGCTTGGTGACCTTGCCATGGGGGTCCCGGGCGTAGTCGGGCACCTGGCTTTCCTTCTGGCCGTCCATGGGCGCGCCACTGGTCTTGATCCGGCCGATGATGCTTTCCTGCTCCTGCAGCGGGGTGCGGTCCCAGCGTTCGACGAAGTTGCGGATGATCCGCACTGCCTGGTAGCTGCCATGGGCTGCCCAGGCCGGTTCGTCACTGCCGGGCTGGACCCAGACGATCTGCTGCATGGCCTTCGGGTCGTTGGAGTCGGGGTTGGCCGAGCCATCGCGAAAGCCCAGGAAATTGCGCGCACTCTGCGCCGGCTCGCCGGGCTTGGCCGGGGCCTGGGGCGGTACGCTGCCTTCCTGTTTCCAGCGCACCAGCAGCAGGTCGGGCAGGTTCTTCACGATGTCGCGCAGGGCGTGGATGTTGGTGTCGGCGGTGTTGGAGCAGAACTGCAGGCTCAGGTCGCCGTGGCAGCAGGCGGGCTCCAGGGCATCGTTGGGGAAGCCCACCATGCGGATCAGGCGCTTGGGTTTGGCCGCCTCCAGGCCGAAGCGCTCGTCGAACAGCGATTCGCCCACCGAGACGGTGATGGTCAGGTTGTCCGGGGTCACCACCGGGCCGAGGATGCCGGAGTCCAGGGGCGGCAGCTTCGGGTCCACCTGGGCCACCGGGCCACCGCGCATGAGAAAGGCAATGCGTTGGTCGAGGGTGCGAAACAGCCGTTCCAGGTCGTCGCGGTCGCTGGCCAGCACATCGAAGGACACCAGCATGCCCGCGGCCGGGCGCGGGGTGACGATGCCGCTCTGATGCTGGCCATGGAAGTCGTGGCGGTCCTGGGTCTTGTCGCTGCTGGGGGCTTCGGTGACCTGGGCGGGCGCGGCGGCCATGGCCGGGCAACTCAGGCTACTGCCGGCCAGGGCCACGCCGGCGGCGCCCATGCCCAGCAGCACGCGCCGACGCTGGGCGGAAAAAGACGGATTGGACTGATCTGAATCGTTCATTGAAAACTCGTCTTGTTACAGGCCGGAAAGGCCAAGTGCGGGATCAATAGCGTCGAGGGCGTCGGCCAGGGCCTTGGCTTTGTCGGCGATCTCTTTGCGCTGCCGGGCGTCGACCTGGTCGTAGGCCACATAGCCGAAGCCGTCGCGCAGGCTGGCCAGGCGAGTGGCCAGGGCATCGGCGGCGCTGTCCACCTGGGGCAGCAATTGGGCCGCGGACTTGGCCAGCAGCGGCCGTAGCAGGTCGATGACCTTGCGCGTGGTTTCCAGGTTGGCGGCAAAGCCGTTGAGGTCGCTGTGGCTGTAGCGTTCTTCTTCACCGCTGCTGGCCCGCAGGTCGGCCAGGCTGCGCATGTTGCGCGCGACGATGCTCACCAATTGCTCCGGTGGCAGGGTCTGGGCCAGCAACTGTTCCTTGAGGCTGACCACGTCGCTGGACAGGCGCTGAGCTACGGGAGCCAGGCCTGCCAGGTCATTTTTCTGGAACAGGCCGTATTCCAGGCGGTGGAAACCGCTGAAGCCCGGATCCTGTTCGCGCTGTTCGAAATAATCGGCGCGGGCGTTGATGGTGTTGTCCAGCTCGGCTAGGCGCTGGGCCGCCGGGGCCAGGCGCTGATAGGCTGCGCGGGCCGGCAGGTACAGCGCCTGGGCCTGTTTCAGGTCGCCGGCGTCTATGGCCTGCTGCAAGGCGTTCACTGCCTTGACCAGGGCACTGTCCTGGGTGCTGAGGTAGACCCGGAACTCCGACAGCGGGCCGATAAAGGCCACCATCGACGGCCGCGCCTTGGCCTGGGCGTCGGACTCGGCGGTCGGGGTCACGTGCAGGGTGCCGCGGGGGTTGCTCAAAAGCCCGCAGGTGATGGCGTAGTCCCCTGGCTGCAGGTTGGCGTTGATCACCTGGCTCAGGCCCGGGGCGATGTTTTCCCGTTCCTCCACCACCAGCACGCCGTCGAGAATTTCCCACTCCACGGCGCGATCCGAACGGTTGACGATGCGGAAGCTGGCGCGCCCGGCCGGGACTGTCAGCGCGTTGGGTTCACAACTCTTGGGGTGGATGGTCACGGTGATCTCGCCCTGGTGGGCCTGGCGCTTGCTGGCGGCCAGTTGCGAGGCGTAGTAGAACAGCCCGCCGGCGGCGATCATGACGATCACCGAACCGGCAACCGCCCAGCGCAGAGCGCGGGGAGGCGAGGCCTGGGGAGAGGCTTGCTGGGTCATGGGGAGCCTTACTGACTGGAAACGGAGGACGTTGAGCCGGGCGCCTTGGCTGGGGCGCCGCCGGGCAGGAAGAACAGCACCAGGGTCACGGCCAGGTACAGCACATAGGCGCCGAGGGTGCTGATGGTGGGGGCGTCCTGGTAGCCGAACATGCCGGCCAGTACCGAACCCACCGGGCCATCCATGGGCAGGCTGGCGCTGAAGTCGAAGAGTACGGTCTGCAGGTGGTTCCAGACCCCGGCTTCATGCAGGGCCTGCACCGAATTGGCGAGGATGCCGGCGGCCACCACCAGGATGAACAGCCCGGTCCAGCGAAAGAAGGCGCCAAGGTTCAGGCGCATGCTGCCGGTGTAGATCAGGAAGCCGACGATGATCGCTGAGATCAGGCCCAGCAGGGCGCCTATGGGCGCGCCCGGGCCTTCGCTCTGCTGGAACACCGCCAGCAGGAAGAACACGGTTTCCAGGCCTTCGCGGGCCACGGCGAAGAACACCATGGCGATCAGCGCCGTGACCTGGTGCTTGGAGCCGGCCAGGGCGTGGTCCAGGGAGACATGCAGGGAATGCTTGATCGAACGCGCCACCTTGCGCATCCAGAACACCATGGAACTGAGGATGCCGACGGCCACCAGGCCGACGATGCCTTCGAAGAGTTCCTGCTGCTTCTGCGGGAATTCGGCGCTCATCAGTTCCAGGCCGCCGCCCACCAGCAGGGCCAGGGCCGCGGCGAGGAAGACCCCGATCCACACGGCGGGCATCCACTGGCCACGGCCAGTCTGTTTCAGGTAGCTGGCGATGATGCCAACGATAAGCGCGGCTTCAATCCCTTCGCGCAACATGATCAGAAATGGAACGAGCATTCAGCACCGGTGGGCAAATAGGCTAGGGGGTAATTTGTAACATAATGATACTCATTGCTAAATGAAGATTATTGACAACTGCTGAACGGAAGCTGAACGGGTCTCGTTTACCAAGCCTGGACCGGTTTGTTGGCTCTTGCGGGCGATTGTTCCTGGCGCCGGGCGTGGGGGCGCCTTCGCTGGTGTGATATTGGGGGTGCCCTTGTAGGAGCCGGCTTGCCGGCGAACAGGCCCTTGAGACCTGCGCCGAGCGTGGGTACTCAGCCGAGGTTCTGTTCGGTCAGGCGTTGCACCGCCAGGCGGCGGTAGTGGGAGGGGGTCATACCCTTGAGCTGCTGGAAGCGCCGGTTGAAGTTGGAAATGTTGTTGAAGCCCGACTCGAAGCACACGTCGGTCACCGGTTTGTCGCCGTCGGCCAGCAGTTCACAGGACTTGCTGATGCGCAGCCGGTTGACGAACTCGACGAAGCAGCGCCCCGTGGCCTGCTTGAACACCCGGGAAAAATAGCTGGGCTTCATGCCCAGGTAGTCGGCCACTTCCTCCAGGGGCAACTCCCGGGCGTAGTGGGCAAAGATGTAGTCCACCGCGCGGTTGGTGCGGTCGACGCTGTGTTCGTCCGCCAGTTGCACGCTGGTGGCGCCGGACAGCAACTGGTAGTCGTCGCAGGCCGCCAGCAGCTCCATGAGGATGAGGAAGTGGCCAAGGCGGGTGATGCCGCTGGAGTCGGCGATGCGCTGCATCAGTGGCAGGGCCTGGGCGATGGTTTGCGGGCAGCGGAACTCGATGCCGTACTGCGCCCGCTCCAGCAGCGGGCTGAGGTTCTTCAGCTCGGCGAACACCTGGCTGCCACTGTCGAACAGCTCATCGGTGAAGTTCACCAGCATGTCGCGCTTGGCCACCACTTCGTCCTCGGCCACCTGGCTGATCCAGTTGTGGGGCAGGTTGGGGCCAGTGAGAAACAGCGTCTGCGGGTAGAAGTTGCCGATGTAATCGCCGATGAACACCTTGCCGGAGCTGGCGACTATCAGGTGCAGCTCGTATTCCTTGTGGAAATGCCAGCGCACCAGAGGGCAGGGGAAGCCGTGCTGGCGATAGATGATGGACAGGCCGTTGTGGTCGTCCATCAACTCATAGGAGGGGTCGGTGATCTTGCCGGGTCGGCTCATGGCGCGGGCCTGTTCTTGTTGTAGGCCCGGCTGATAATGCCTCGTGGCCCGCTCGCGCACCAGAGAAGGCGTTCTCAGGGTTGGCGCCCTGTTCGCCGGCAAGCCGGCTCCTACAAGAACACCGCCGACATCACGCCAGTTGCAGGAGCTGGCTTGCCAGCGAAGGCGGCCTCACGTTCGGCGCAAATCCCAGGGCCTGTTCGCCGGCAAGCGCACCACCGGTAGTGCGCCAGCGAAGAAGGGTCAGGAGGCCGGGCGGTTTTTCGCTTCGATCCACTGCGCCATGTACTGGGTGCTCTTGTGATGGTGGTGACGCAGCATGGCGCCAGTGAAGTTGTCCCGGCGCAGTTGCTCCAGGTGCTGGCGGCAGTGTTGCAGGCGCTGGATCAGCGCCGGGCCGTGGACTTGCTGGCGGTAGCGCGCTTCGAGCAACTGCCGGCCATCCGCCTGGGCCTGCTCCCACAGCTGCCGGTCCTGATAGAGGCGCACCGCGGCCGTCGCCAGGCCACTGGCGGATTCAGCCACCGCCCCCGGCCATGGCAGGCCGTCCTGGGACATGGATTCGCTGCCCACCGGGGTGGTGACGCTGGGCGTGCCGCAAAGCATGGCATCGAGCAGCTTGCCCTTGATCCCGGCGCCGAAACGCAGGGGCGCCAGGCAGATCCGCGCTGCACTCATCACCTGCAGCGCATCCTCGGCCCAGTTCATGATGTGAAAACCCTGGGCCGGGTTGTGCAGCGCCGCGGCCTTGGGCGGGGTGTAGGCGCCGTACAGGTGCAATTGCGCGCCGGGCAATTGCTGGCGGATCAGCGGCCATACGCGGTTCTTCATCCACAGCACGGCGTCCCAGTTCGGCGCATGGCGAAAGTTGCCGATGCTCAGCAAGTGCGCCCGCTGCTCGAAGGGAGCAAAGCCCTGCGGCAGTTGCTCGAGCATCAGCGGGCACCAGTGCAGCAGGGCCGGCGGCAAGTGGAACTGCTGCACCAGCAGCTCGATTTCCACCTCGGAGATCATCAGGCTCAGGTCGCAGCGATAGATGGCGGCGATCTCGCGCTTGGCCAGGTCGGTGACGGCCATGTGCTGGAATTCCTGCTCCGGCGCCTGGGCGAACAGCGGGCTGAAGTCGTCTTGCTCGGTGCCCTCCTTGAGAACATCCTTGAGGCGCTGGTGCCGGGCATGACGCAGGCATTGCAGGTCGGAGGTCTCCAGCACTCGCAGGGCATTCGGGCAATGCTGCTCCACCCGCCAGCCGAACTGTTCCTCCATCATGAACTGGTCGAACAGCACGATATCCGGTGCCAGCTCGGCGACGAAACGGTCAAAGCTGGCGTTGTTGAGTTCGATCGGGCATTCACGAATGCCCAGGGCCGTCAGGTCTTCCTTGTGTTCGCCCTCGTTGGCCGGGCTGCTGAAGATCAGCTCCCAGCCCTGGTCGAGGAAGCTCTGGAGGATCTGCATCATGTGCCCGCTGGCGGCAGAGGAGCGGGGTTCGGGCCAGACGTAACCAATGATCAGGACTTTGGTTGCGGCGGTGGGACTCATGAGCGGGCATTCCTGGCAGGCGGGGGGCAAAAAAAGGCCGCCATTAAACCACAGCGCGCCAGCGCCCGAGCAGGCTGCCTGGCCTCAGCCGAGAATGCTGTGCACCTTGTCGCGCAACTGGTCGATGGAGAACGGCTTGCCGATGACCGACATGCCGGCCGGCACCTCGATGGACTCGGCGTAACCACTGGCGAACAGCACCGGCAACTGCGGCCGCAGGGTGCGGGCACGCTCCGCCAGCTCGCGGCCGTTCATCCCGGGCAGGCCGACATCGGTCATCAGCAGGTCGATAGGTTGCCCGGCGTCCTCCAGCAGGCTCAGGGCCGCTTCGCTGCCGTCGGCCTCCAGCACGCTGAACTCCAGTTCTTCAAGGACATCGACAATCAGCATGCGCACGATGGCATCGTCTTCGACGACTAGGATGGTGGAGGCGCTGGCGGGCATAGGGACACTCTCAAGAAATGAATTCGGCGGGGCAGTGCGGCAGGCAGCCCTGTGCATCAGTAAGTGCTGGCTTGCCACAAGTTCCCGAAGCTGTACAAAAAATTCCCCTTGTACAAGCGTCGGCAAGAATAACCGCTTCCTTTGTCCCACGGCAGGGCAAATCGCAAGCGAGCGCTACCTTGGTTATAAAAAATAGCTGTCCTGGCTGAATGTGGGGCAAACTTCGTTTTTTTTCACCAGCGCCAAGGCCCATCAAATGATTCGTCCGTCCTCGGTTGATGAACAGAGTTTCCGCAAGCTGCTGACCCGCAACATCAGCCTGCCGCTGGGTGTCGGTGTACTCAGCGCGATTTTTTTCGTGTCACTGATCACCTACCTGCTCTCGGTCATCCAGTGGGTGCAGCACACTGATCGAGTGATCAACAACCTCAACGAGTCGGCGCGCCTGACCATCGACCTGGAAACCGGCATGCGCGGCTTCCTGATCACTGGCGACGAGCACTTTCTGGACCCCTACGAAGTGGCCAAGCCGCGCATCGTCAGCGAACTGCGCAGCTTGCAGGAGCTGGTGGTGGACAACCCGCAGCAGGTGGACCGGCTCAAGCGCCTGGAAGCCCTGCAGGTGGAGTGGAACAACTTTGCCCAGGGCATGATCGACCTGCGCCGCCAGAGCGGTGATTACCGCGGGGCGGTGCAGGCCGGGCGTGGCAAGCGCCTGACTGACGAGATCCGCAAGGAATACGACGACGCGGTGGCCATGGAGCAGCAGTTGCGCCTGGAGCGTAACGAGAACGTTACGCGCACCACCATTTTCAGCGTGGTGCTGTACCTGCTGTTCGTGGTGGGCATCAGCGCGCTGCTGGCCTACATCGGCCGTCGTGACCTGCTGGCACTGTCCAAGAGCTACAGCGACAACCTCGAAGCCCAGGAAAAGAGCGCCCGGCGCCTGGAACAGCAGGCCTGGCTGCGCAACGGCCAGACCGAACTGGCCGAGCAGATGCTCGGCCAGCTGAGCCTGAACTTGCTGGGGCGCAACATCCTGCAATTCTGCGCCCAGTACCTGGACACACCGGTGGCGGCGCTCTATGTGCGCGAGGAGCACGGTGGCCTCAGGCGCGTGGCGTCCTATGGCTTCTCCCGGGAACAGGAAGCCCAGGAACAGTCGCTGTACAGTGACGAAGGGCTGGTGGGGCAGGCCGCGCAGCACAAGCGCCTGATCCGTCTGGACGAGGTGCCCGCCGATTACTTCAAGGTCAGCTCCGGCCTGGGCGATGGTTCGCCGCGCAGCGTGCTGGTGGTGCCGACCCGTGACGACGATCGGGTCAACGGGGTGATCGAGCTGGGCTTCCTGCGGGCCTTGAGCGAGCGCGACGTCGAGCTGCTGGAACTGATTGCCGGCAATATCGGCACCTCCATCGAGGCCGCGCGTTATCGCCAGCGCCTGCAGGAAGTGCTGGCCGAGACCCAGCAGCTCAACGAAGAGCTGCAAGTGCAGCAAGAAGAGCTCAAGACCGCCAACGAGGAGCTGGAAGAGCAGTCGCGGATCCTCAAGGAATCCCAGGTGCACCTGGAAACCCAGCAGGTGGAGCTGGAGCAGACCAACGAGCAACTGGCGGAGCAGGCGCAGATCCTGGCCGATCAGCGCGACGCCATGGACCGCAAGAACAACGAGCTCAACGAGGCCCAGACCCAGCTCGAGGAGCGCGCCGAAGAGTTGCAGCGCTCCAGCAAGTACAAGTCCGAGTTCCTTGCCAACATGTCCCACGAGCTGCGCACGCCGCTCAACAGCTCGCTGATCCTGGCCAAGCTGCTGGCGGAAAACCCCCAGGAAAACCTCAGCCCCGAGCAGGTCAAGTTCGCCGAGTCGATCTATTCCGCGGGCAATGACCTGCTGAACCTGATCAACGACATCCTCGACATCTCCAAGGTCGAGGCCGGCAAGCTCGAAGTGCGCCCGGAGAACGCCAGCGTGCCGCGCCTGGTGGACGGGCTGCGCAGCCTGTTCCAGCCGCTGACCCAGGACAAGGGCCTGGAATTCAAGGTGGAGCTGCAACCGGGAGCGCCGCAGATGCTGTTCACCGACCGCCAGCGGGTCGAGCAGATTCTCAAGAACCTGCTGTCCAATGCGGTCAAGTTCACCGAGAAGGGCCAGGTGAGCCTCACGGTGTCCGCTCAGCCGGGGGCCGGTATCGCCTTTGCCGTGCAGGATTCGGGGATCGGCATTGCCCAGGATCAGCAGCAAAGCATCTTCGAGGCCTTCCGCCAGGCCGATGGCACCACCAACCGGCGTTATGGCGGCACCGGCCTGGGGCTGTCGATCTCCCGGGATCTGGCGACCCTGCTCGGCGGCTCCATCAGCGTCAGCAGCGAACCCGGCCGCGGCAGTATCTTCACCCTGGTGCTGCCAGAGCAGTACCAGGAGGCCGCCGAGCCGCTGGTGGCGCCGCCGGCCCCAGTCGCGCCCGTGGCCGCGCCTCAGCCTGCCAGCCTGCCGCAGCCGGTGGCCGAGGCCCCGGGGGCGGACATTCCGCGCTTCGCCGATGACCGCGACAAGGCGCCGTTCAGCAGTCGTTGCATCCTGGTGGTGGAAGACGAGGCGAACTTTGCCCACATCCTCTTCGACCTGGCCCACGAGCTGGGTTACCACTGCCTTGTGGCTCACGGCGCCGACGAAGGTTACAGCCTGGCTGCCCAGTTCATCCCGGACGCCATCCTGCTGGACATGCGCCTGCCGGACCACTCCGGCCTGACCGTGTTGCAGCGCCTCAAGGAGAACGCCCAGACCCGGCACATCCCGGTGCACGTGATTTCGGTGGAAGACCGGGTGGAAGCGGCCATGCACATGGGCGCCGTGGGCTATGCGGTGAAACCCACCACCCGCGAGGAGCTCAAGGATGTCTTCGCCCGCCTGGAAGCCAAGCTGACGCAGAAGGTCAAGCGCGTGCTGCTGGTGGAGGACGACGACCTGCAACGCGACAGCATTGCCCGGTTGATCGGTGACGATGACATCGAGATCACCGCCGTGGGCCTGGCCCAGGAGGCTCTGGACCTGCTGCGCGAGAACGTCTACGACTGCATGGTCATCGACCTCAAGCTGCCGGACATGCTCGGCAACGACCTGCTCAAGCGCATGTCCACCGAGGATATCTGCTCCTTCCCGCCGGTGATCGTCTACACCGGGCGCAACCTGACCCGGGATGAAGAGGCCGAGCTGCGCAAGTATTCGCGCTCGATCATCATCAAGGGCGCGCGCTCGCCGGAGCGCCTGCTGGATGAAGTGACGCTTTTTCTGCACAAAGTCGAATCCCAGCTGTCCCATGAACGGCAGAAGATGCTCAAGACCGCCCGCAGCCGCGACAAGGTCTTCGAGGGCCGCAAGATCCTCCTGGTGGATGATGACGTGCGCAACATCTTTGCCCTGACCAGCGCCCTGGAACACAAGGGCGCGGTAGTGGTGATCGGCCGTAACGGCCATGAAGCCATTGCCAGGCTCAATGAGGTCGAGGATATCGACCTGGTGCTGATGGACGTGATGATGCCGGAGATGGACGGTTTCGAAGCCACGGTGCAGATCCGCAAGGATCCGCGCTGGCGCAAGCTGCCGATCATCGCGGTCACCGCCAAGGCCATGAAGGATGACCAGGAGCGCTGCCTGCAGGCCGGCTCCAACGATTACCTGGCCAAGCCCATTGACCTGGACCGGCTGTTTTCCCTTATCCGTGTGTGGCTACCCAAGATGGAAAGAATTTAGTGGAGCGGAATACCGAGATCGAACTGCGTTTGCTGATCGAAGCTATTTACCTCAAGTACAGCTACGACTTCCGCGACTACTCAGGTGCCTCGATCAAGCGCCGGGTCAACCACGCTTTGCGCCAGTTCGAATGCAAGACCATTTCTGCGTTGCAGGAACGGGTGCTGCACGACCCCACCGCGTTCATGCAGTTGCTGCAGTTCCTGACCATTCCGGTGAGCGAGATGTTTCGCGACCCGTCGCACTTTCTGGCGATCCGCCAGGAGGTGGTGCCGCTGCTCAAGACCTATCCTTCGATCAAGATCTGGATCGCCGGCTGCAGCACCGGGGAGGAGGTCTACTCCATGGCCATCCTGCTGCGCGAAGAGGGGCTGCTGGAGCGCACCATCATCTATGCCACCGACATCAACCCCAGCTCCCTGGAGAAGGCCAAGCAAGGCATCTTTTCCCTGGAGAACGTGCGGGCCTACACCCACAACTACCAGCAGGCCGGCGGCCAGCGCTCCTTTGCCGACTACTACACCGCGGCCTACGACTACGCGATCTTCGACAAGAGCCTGCGCGAGAACGTAACCTTCGCCGACCACAGCCTGGCGACCGACAGTGTATTCTCCGAAACTCAATTAATTTCTTGTCGTAACGTATTGATTTATTTCAATAAAAAATTGCAGGATCGTGCCTTCGGACTGTTTCACGAGTCCCTCTGCCATCGTGGTTTCCTGGTGCTGGGCAGCAAGGAAACCCTGGACTTCTCCGCCTATGGCAAGCACTTCGAGCCCTTGGTCAAACAAGAACGGATCTATCGCAAGACATGAGCCAGGAGATTGTCAGCCAGGGTTTCTGGCCGCAGATCGAGGCGATCGTGGTAGGGGCCTCTGCGGGTGGGGTCGAAGCCTTGCTGAAGCTGTTCAGCGGTTTCGCCCAGGGTTTCCGCCTGCCGGTGATCGTGGTCCTGCACCTGCCCGACGAGCGCCGCAGCCAGCTGGCCGAAGTCTTCGGCCGGCGTCTGGCGCTGGCGGTGAAGGAAGCCGACGACAAGGAGCAGATCGTGCCTGGCACCCTGTACTTCGCCGCGCCCGGCTATCACCTGTCGGTGGAGCAGGACCGCAGCCTGTCCCTGAGCCAGGAAGAACGCCTGCATCACTCACGCCCGGCCATCGACTACCTGTTCGAGTCCGCCGCCGATGCCTATGGCCGGAACCTGGCCGCGGTGCTCCTGACCGGGGCTAACCAGGATGGCGCCCGCGGCCTGGCCGAGGTCAAGCGCCAGGGTGGCCTGACCATCGTCCAGGACCCCAATGAGGCCCATGTCTCGACCATGCCGGACGCCGCCTTGGCCCTGCATCAACCGGACTACATTCTCCCTTTGCGCGGCATCAGCCGTCTGCTTGCCGAGCTGGAAGGAACCCATGTTAAGTAATATTCAAGCCAAGCTGCTGATCGTCGACGATCTGCCGGAGAACCTGCTGGCCCTGGAGGCGCTGATCAAGCGCGAGGACCGTACGGTGTACAAGGCGCTGTCGGCTGACGAAGCCTTGTCGCTGCTGCTCCAGCATGAGTTCGCCATGGCTATCCTCGATGTGCAGATGCCCGGCATGAACGGCTTCGAGCTGGCCGAGCTGATGCGCGGCACCGAGAAGACCAAGAACATTCCCATCGTCTTCGTCAGCGCCGCCGGGCGCGAGCTCAACTACGCCTTCAAGGGCTACGAGAGCGGGGCGGTGGACTTTCTGCACAAGCCCCTGGACATCCACGCGGTGAAGAGCAAGGTCAACGTATTCGTCGACCTGTACCGCCAGAGCAAGGCCATGAAGCAGCAGGTCGAGGCCCTGGAGCAGAGCCGGCGCGAGCAGGAAGCGCTGCTCCAGAAGCTCCAGGCCACCCAGAATGAGCTGGAGCAGGCGGTGCGCATGCGCGATGACTTCATGTCCATCGTCGCCCACGAAGTGCGCACGCCGCTCAATGGCCTGATTCTCGAGACCCAGCTGCGCAAGATGCACCTGGCCCGGGAGAACGCCGCGGCCTTCAGCCTGGACAAGATGCACGCCATGGTCGACCGCGACGAGCGCCAGATCAAAAGCCTGATCCGCCTGATCGAGGACATGCTGGACATCTCGCGCATCCGTACCGGCAAGCTGTCGATCCGCCCCTCGCGGTTCGATCTGGCGCAACTGGTGCGCGGGCTGGTGGAAAACTTCGCGCCTCAGGTGGAAGCGGCGCAGTCGTCCCTGAGCCTGCAGGCCGAGCAGCCACTGGAGGGCAACTGGGACGAGTTCCGCATCGAACAGGTGGTTTCCAACCTGCTGACCAACGCCCTGCGCTACGGCGCCAAGAGCCCGATCGAAGTGCGGGTCTATGCCCAGGACGGCGAGGCTCGGGTCGAGGTGCGTGACCACGGCATCGGTATCAGCGAAGACAACCAGAAGCGCATTTTTCAGCAGTTCGAACGGGTCAGTGCCAACCACGTGGCGGCGGGGCTGGGCCTGGGGCTGTTCATTTCCGAGCAGATCGTCACCGCCCATGGTGGTGCCATCAGTGTCGAGAGCCGGATCGGCGAGGGCGCGCTGTTTCGCGTGAGCCTGCCCCTGTAGAGGCCCGTTGGCCGGTGAATCATTAAAAGCGTAACGCGCACGCAACCTCTGCGTGACCCAATGGTCGTAACAGCAGCAATTGACCGAGCAAAGGTTTTCCATGAGTGAAGATGCACAAGACGTCGTACTGATCGTCGAAGATGAACCAGTGATCCTGATGCTTCTGGCCGACTACCTGTCGGGCCTGGGATACCGGGTGCTGCAGGCCGAGAATGGCGAGCAGGCGTTCGAGATTCTCGCCAGCAAGCCGCACCTGGACGTGATGATCACCGATTACCGCCTGCCGGGCGGGATCACCGGGGTGATGATCGCCGAGCCCGCCGTGAAGCTGCGTCCGGATCTGAAGGTGATTTTCATCAGCGGCTACCCCAACGAAATCCTCGAATGCGGCAGCCCCATCACCCGCAAGGCGCCGATCCTGGCCAAGCCCTTCGACCTCAACAGCCTGCAGGAACAGATCCAGCAATTGCTGGCCTGAAGCCCGGCTATCAGTCGCGGATCATTTCCCGCACCTTGGCGGTCAGCAGGTCGAAGGTGAACGGCTTGGTGATCAGTTGCATGCCGGGTTCGAGAAAGCCACCACGGGCCGCCGCGTGCTCGGCGTAGCCGGTGATGAACAGGACCTTGAGCTCCGGGCGGATCTGCCGCCCGATTTCCGCCAGTTGCCGGCCATTCATGCCCGGCAGCCCGACATCGCTGATCAGCAGGTCGATGCGCTGCGCCGAGTCGAGGATCGGCATGGCGCTGCGGGCATCGCCGGCTTCGACAAAGGCGTAGCCCAGTTCGCTGAGCACCGCACAGACCAGCACCCGCACCGCCGGGTCGTCCTCGACGATCAGCACGGTTTCACCGTTCTGCGCATTGGGCGGTTGTTGCACCAGAGGGTGTTCGGCCTGCTCCAGGTCGCCGACAAAACGCGGCAGGTACAGGCTGACCTCGGTACCTCGGCCCAGGGTGCTGTTGAGGGTCACATGGCCGCGGGACTGCTTGCTGAAGCCGTAGATCATCGACAGCCCCAGCCCTGTGCCCTGGCCGATGGGCTTGGTGGTGAAGAACGGATCGAACACGCGGTTGATGATCGCCTCGGGCATGCCGCAGCCGTTGTCGCTGACTCGCAGCAGCACGTAGTCCCCCGGCTTGAGGTTGTCGTGGGCCTGGGCGAAGTCCGGGGCCAGGCGCTGGTTGAGGGTTTCCACCAGCAGCCGGCCGCCGTTGGGCATGGCGTCCCGGGCGTTGAGCACCAGGTTGAGCAGGGCGCTTTCCAGTTGGTTGGGGTCGGCTTCGGCCACCCATAGCTGCGGGTCCAGGCGCATGTCCAGCTCGATGCTTTCGCTGAGGCTGCGTTGCAGCAGCTCGCCCATGGAGGTCACCAGGGCGTTCATCTCCACCGGCTTGGAGTCCAGCGACTGGCGCCGGGAGAAGGCCAGCAGGCGGTGGGTCAGGCCGGCGGCGCGGTTGGCCGAGGTCACCCCCAGGTCGATCAGGCTGTCCAGGTCCTCGGTGCGGCCCCGGGCCAGGCGCCGGCGCAACAGCTCCAGGCTGCCGATGATGCCGGTGAGCATGTTGTTGAAGTCGTGGGCGATGCCGCCGGTGAGTTGCCCCACGGCCTCCATCTTCTGTGACTGGCGCAGGGCTTCTTCGTTGTGCCGCAGTTGTGCGGTGCGTTCTTCCACCTGCTGTTCCAGGGTCTCCAGGGTGCGTTGCAGGCGCAGTTCGCTCTGGCTCAGGTCGATCAGCCGGTCGCGGGCGTCGTACTGCCGGCGCCTGCCCCGCAGGGCGGTGCTGACCAGGCTGATCAGGGTCGCCGGGTGGAAGGGCCGTTCCAGAAAGCTGACGTTGCCCAGGGGCTCGCTGAAGCGCGATGCCGGGTTCTGCTCGGGGCCGCCGTGCTGGGTCAGCAGCACGATGGGCAGGTCCGACCACGCCGGTTGCTGTTCCAGGTGGCGCAGCAGGGGCTCCAGGTCGACCCCGCGCAAGGCTTCGGCGGCAATGATCGCCAGCCCGGCGCCGTGCTCCAGCTGCTCGCACAGGGCGGGCAGGTGCGGGGTGATCAGGCTGCTGAAGCCGGCCTCCTTGAGCATCATCTGCGCCAGTTGGCTGTCACGCCCGTGGGGCGTGAGCACCAGAGCCCGTTCGGAAAAGTCCAGGTCGGGGCTCATTGGCCCTCATCCCTGAGCAGGGGTTTGCTCTCGCCCAGGTAAGTGGGTACGCCCCGCAGCACGCCCTGGAAGGCTTCCAGGGGCTCGCCGATGGTCAGGCCACGAGCGCTGATGCGGTATTCGCGAATGGTCGACTCGTGGCTGCCGGTGCGTTTCTTGATGATGGAAATGGCCCGGCGCACCTTGCCCAGGGCCTCGAAGTAACGCAGCAGGATCACGGTGTCGGCCAGGTAGGTGATGTCCACCGGGGCCTGCATGTCGCCCACCAGGCCATGCTGGGCCACGGTCATGAAGGTGGCGGCGCCCTGGCGGTTGAGGTACAGCAGCAATTCGTGCATGTGCAGCACCAGGGCATTTTCCTCGGGCATCGCTGCCTGGTAGCCGTTGATGCTGTCGATCACCACGGTCTTGATCCGCTCCTGGTCGACGCAGCGTCGCACCCGGTAGGACAGCTCCCCCGGCGAGAGCTCGGCGGCGTCCACCTGTTCGATGATCAGGTTGCCGCTGGCCTGCAGCGCCTTGAGGTCGATGCCCATGTTGCGCATGCGCTCGAACAGCAGCCCCAGTTCCTCGTCGAAGATGAACAGCGCGGCTTTCTCTCCCCTGGCTACGGCGGCCGCGGCGAAGATCATCGAGATCAGCGATTTGCCGGTGCCGGCGGGGCCGAGGATCAGGGTGCTGGAGCCGGTCTCGATGCCGCCCCCCAGCAGCGCGTCCATCTCGGTGATGCCGCTGGTCAGGGTCAGGCGCTGGTATTGACCGCGGTGCTCGGCGGCCACCAGGCGCGGAAACACCTGGACCCCGTCGCCCATGATGGTGAAGTCATGGAAGCCGCCGCGGTACTTCTGGCCGCGGTATTTCACCACCCGGATGCGCCGGCGTTCGGCGCCGTAGCTGGGGGTCAGTTCTTCCAGGCGGATCACCCCGTGGGCCACGCTGTGCACGGTCTTGTCCAGGGATTCGGTGGTCAGGTCGTCCAGCAGCAGGACGGTGGCGTCATAGCGCACGAAGTAGTGCTTGATCGCCAGGATCTGCCGCCGGTAGCGCAGGGAGCTTTGCGCCAGCAGGCGGATTTCCGAAAGGCTGTCGAGCACCACCCGGGTCGGCTTGACCCGCTCCACCACTTCGAAGATCTGCCGCGTGGCTTCCCCCAGCTCCAGGTCCGAGGAGTACAGCAGGCTTTGCTGGTGCTCGGCGTTGAGCAGGCTTTCCGGCGGGATCAGCTCGAAGATGTGGATGTTCTCATCCAGTTGCCAGCCGTGGGATTGCGCGCCCTGGCGCAACTCGCGCTCGGTTTCCGAGAGGGTGATGTACAGGCAGCGCTCGCCGGCGGCGGCGCCGGCCCGCAGAAAATGCAAGGCCACGGTGGTCTTGCCGGTACCGGGTTCGCCTTCCAGCAGGAACACATGGCTACGTGACAATCCGCCGGAGAGAATATCGTCCAGGCCTTCGATGCCGGTGGCGGCTTTTTCGCTGAGCAACGCAGATGAGGTCGACAAACAATGCCCTCGCAAATAGGTCCAAGTGATCGGCGACGGCGTCGAGCACCTTGATATCGCTGATAAATCACTTGACCGCCTGCCGCTGGCACGGTTCAACCTTTTGTCGCCGTGGAGCCGCTGCTGAGCACAGCAGGCGCGGGGGCTCAAGAGCGCCAAAGGTTCGGCTGGGGATCGCGAGGCAAGGCCCGGGAGGCGGCTACAGGCCCTGCTGTAGGGCCGGGTCGTCGGGGTTCTGCTGTTCCAGCTGGGCCAGCAGGACCTGGACGTTCTGCAACTGGCCGCTTTCCTTCCAGTAGCTGATCAGCAGCACCCGCGCCTTGCGGTTGTAGGGCTGGCGCTGGACGATTTCCTCCAGTTGCTTCTGCGCCGCTTCCAGCTCCTGTTCGCTGTGCAGGGTGGTGGCCAGGTCGTAGCGGTAGGCGGCGTTGTTAGGCTCCAGTTCCACCGCTCGGGACAAGCCGAGCAGGGCGAACTCGCCCTGGCCATGGTGCAGCAGCCAGAGCCCCAGGGCATGTTGCAGGTAGGCCGAATCCTGCTGTGCCTGCAACTGCTTGGCCAGCAATTGGCGGGCGGCATCGCTCTGGCCCTGCTTGTCCAGCACTTCGATCTGCAGCACCACTGCCTGCAGGTTGTCCGGGGCCAGGCGCAGGGCCTGTTCCAGGGTCTGCTGGGCCTTGATCAGGTCGGCATTGTGCAGGTACAGGCGAGCCAGCTGGTACTGGGCCTCGACGTTGTCGCCGCGGGTCTTGAGCACTTGGGTGTATTCGTCGATCACCTGCTGCAACGGGCCGAAGTACAGGCCCTGGTCGTCGGGGCTCAGGCCCAGCAGGGCGTCCACCGCGGCGAAGCGCACGCTCTGTTCGTGATCGTCCAGCAATGGCCCCAGCAGCAGGCTGCGCTGGCCGCTGGGCACCAGGCCGAGCACGCTCTTGATCGCCGCTTTGCGCACCTCGGCAGAAGGGTGATAGAGGTCGGCGTCCGCCAGTTTCAATGCCTGGGGGCTGGGGTAGTTGGCCAGCACTGCCAGCAAGCGGATGCGCTGCTGGTCGTCGAGGTCGGGCCGGCCCAACTGCTGGTAGAGCACGCGCGCCGCGCCAGGCTGGCCATTGCGGGCTTTTTCCAGTGCCGCGCTGTAGCCATGCTTGATGGCCTCGGGAACCTGCGGCGGGCTGCTGCGCAGAAAGCTCCAGGCCAGGGCCAGGACGACGACGGTAAGCAGGCTGATCAGCAGGTAGCGGCGGGGCTGGGACATGCAGGAATCCGGAAGCTGGCGACTTTTGGAAGGCGCAAGCTTCGGTCAGGAACCGGCTTGAGTCAAACCCCGGTTCAGGTCAGCACGTACTCCTGCGGCTCCAGCAGCGGCGGCAGCTCGGTTTGCCCCAGTGCCGCCAGGACTTCGCGCTCCAGGCCGCGCAATAGAGCGCTGCACGGCAGGTCGTTGTCGTCATAGCCGAAAGGGTCTTCGAGGTCGTCGCCGATCTCGTCCAGGCCCAGGAAGGTGTAGCTGACAATGGCGGTGAAGATCGGCGTCAGCCAGCCCAGGGGCTCGGCCATGGCGAACGGCAGGAGGATGCAGAACAGGTAGATGGTGCGGTGCAGCAGCAGGGTGTAGGGGAAGGGCAGCGGGGTGTTCTGGATCCGCTCGCAGGCGGCCTGCACCAGGCTCAGGCTGACCAGCCGGGTTTCCAGTTGGGTGTAGCGCCATTCGCTGATCAGCCCCTGATGGGCCCACTGCGAGCAGCGCTGGCCGATGCGTTGCAACTGCGCGTCGGTGAGGTTCGGGTGGCCGGGGTCGAGGCTGGCCTGGGCCCAGGGGCGCAGGGCGGCGGCCTCGTCTTCATGGCGCAGGCGGGCGATCAGGCTGTGGGCAAAGCCGCACAGGTCGCGCAGCATGCCCTCGCGCTCGGGGTGGCCGTCGATGATCAGGCTTTCACGGATCAGCGAACGCACCTCGATGATCAACTGCCCCAATTGCTTGCGGCCTTCCCACCAGCGGTCGTAGCAGGCGTTGTTGCGAAAACTCATGAAGATCGACAGCGACAGCCCCAGCAGGGTGAAGGGCGTGGCGTTGACCTTGGAGAAATAGCTCGGTTGCAGGGTTTCCACCAGCACGATCACCGAGGCCAGCAGTGTGACCAGTACGCAGCGCAGGGCAATGCGCTTGGCAATCGAGCCCTTGAGGGCGAAGAGGATGCCGATCAGGTTCGGCTTGGGGCGGACAATCATGGGGGCTGAGGCCAGGGCGATTACGCGGCGAGTGAAGAGTAGGAGCGCGCTGTGGGGCTGTCCAATCGCAATGGCCAACCGCATGATCGACGGCCTCTATCAACGGGCTTGGGGTGGGCGGTGTTCTGGCGGGCGCCTTCGCTGGCAAGCCAGCTCCTACCGGGGCCATGCGTTTGGGGCCATGCGTTGCGCGTGCTCTTGTAGGAGCCGGCTTGCCGGCGAAGGGGCCCTTGAGCCGGACAAAAAAAAGCCCCGCGACCGAATGATCCACGGGGCCAAACATTGGTTGGTTGCGGCCAACCAAAGGAGCTCGTTGCAAATCCTTACTGGCTGGCCAGCGTCTCTGGTTGCCAGCCACCACCCAGGGCCTTGTAGATGGCGACGATGCCACGGTACAGGTCGACTTCGGCCTGGGCCTGGGAATCCTCGGCCGCCAGGCGTTCACGCTGGGCGTCCAGCAGCACCAGGAAGTCCACGGTGCCTTCGCGGTAGCGGATCTCGGCCAGGTCCGCGGCGGCGCGGCTGGATTCGCTCTGGCGAATCAGGGAGATCAGCCGTTGCTGGCGCTTGCCGTAGTCGCTGAAGGCGTTTTCCGATTCCTCCAGGGCCAGCAGCACCTGCTGCTCGTAGCTGGCCAGGGCGCCGTCGGCATTGGCGTCGGCGCCGCGCAGGCGGGCTCGCACACTGCCCAGGTCGAAGGCCGCCCAGGTGATGCTCGGGCCCAGGGCCCAGGCATTGGCCGCCGAGGAGCCGATCTGCGAACCGCGGCCGGCAGTGAAGCCGAGGAAGCCGCTGAGGCTGACCCGCGGGAACAGGTCGGCCTTGGCCACGCCGATGCGCGCGGTGGCCGCTGCCAGCTTGCGTTCGGCGCTGAGAATGTCCGGCCGGCGTTGCAGCAGCTCGCCCGGGTCGCCAATCGGCAGGGCCTTGGCAATGGCCGGCAGCTGCGCCGGCGACAGGTCGACGCTGAGCTTGTCCGGGCGCTCACCCAGCAGGGTGGCGATGCGGTTGCGCTGGCGGGTCTGCTCGGCCTGCAACTGCGGCACGCTGGCTTCCACCGAAGCCAGGCGGGCGTCGGCGCGGACCACATCGAGCTGGTCGCCGACCCCGGCGTCGCGCAGGCTTTCAGTGATCTTGCGCGACTCCTGCTGGTTGTCCAGGTTAGCCAGGGCAATCTTTTCCCGCAGCTGTGCGCCCCGCAGCTGGCCGTAGGCGTCCACCAGCTCGGCGATCATGGTCACTTGCAGCTGGTACAGGTCGGCCTCGGCCGCTTGCTGGTCGGCGTCGGTGGCTTCCAGGTTGCGCTGGATGCGGCCGAACAGGTCCAGCTCCCAGGCCATGTCCAGGCCCAGGTCGTAGCGCTCGCTGTTCACTCGCTTGGTGGTCTGTCCGGGGATCTGTCCCTTGGCCAGGTCGCTGCTGGCGCGGCTGGTGATGGTGGGCATGGCGTCATTGCTGGCGTCATCGCGAATCGCCCGGGCGGCCCGCAGGCGGGCGAAGGCCACCCGCAGTTCACGGTTGCCCTGCAACGATTTGCTCACCAGCTGGTTGAGAGTCGGGTCATCGAACTGCTGCCACCAGATGCCTTCGAAGCGTGCGCGGTCGAAGTTCTTCTGGCCCGCAGCGCCATCGGTGGCGGCGCTGATGTGCGCCGCCTCGGTGGTTGGGCTCTGGTAGTCCGGACCGACGGCGCAGGCACTCAGGGCCAGCACCAGCAGGCTCGGCAGGAAGACTTTGGAACTCATTGTTGCGCCTCCAGTTGCAGAGCACGGGCGGCTTTGCGCGCCTCGCTGCGCTCCACGTAGTTGCGGATCAGTACATAGAACACCGGAGTCAGCAGCAGGCCGAAGAAGGTCACCCCGAGCATCCCGGAGAACACCGCGACACCCATGGCATGACGCATTTCCGCACCGGCGCCGCTGGAGATCACCAGGGGCACCACGCCCATGATGAAGGCGAAGGAGGTCATCAGGATCGGCCGCAGACGCAGGCGGCAGGCTTCCAGCACCGCGGCCAGCGGGTCAAGGCCTTCCTCTTGCTTGTCCTTGGCGAACTCGACGATCAGGATCGCGTTCTTGCAGGCCAGGCCCACCAGAACGATCAGGCCGATCTGGGTGAAGATGTTGTTGTCGCCCCCGGAGACGATCACCCCGGTAATGGCCGACAGCAGGGTCATGGGCACGATCAGGATCACCGCCAGTGGCAGGCTCCAGCTTTCGTACTGAGCGGCCAGCACCAGGAAGGCCAGCAGCACGCAGAGCGGGAAGACGAACAGCGCGGTGTTACCGGCCAGGATCTGCTGGTAGGTCAGCTCGGTCCATTCGTAGGTCATGCCGTTGGGCAGTTCTTCCTTGAGCAGTTTCTCGATCGCCGCTTCCGCTTGCCCGGAGCTGTAGCCCGGGGCCGCTGCGCCGTTGATTTCCGCAGTGACGAAGCCGTTGTAGTGCATCACGCGGTCGGGACCTGCGGTGTCGCTGACCTTGATGAAGGTGGCCAGGGGGATCATCTCGCCCTTGTTGTTGCGCACTTTCAGCTGGCCGATCTGCTCGGGCTCGAGACGGAACTGCTGCTCGGCCTGGACGTTGACCTGGTAGGTGCGGCCAAAGCGGTTGAAGTCGTTGGCATACAGCGAACCCAGGTAGATCTGCAGGGTGTCGAAGATGTCGGAGATCGCCACGCCGTGGGTCTTGGCCTTTTCCCGGTCGATGGCAGCATCCACCTGGGGCACGTTGACCTGGTAGCTGGTGAACAGCCCGGCCAGTTCCGGCACGCTGCGGCTCTTGGTGATGACGTTCTGCACTTCCTTGTACAGCTCGTCGTAGCCCAGGCCGCTGCGGTCCTCCACCTGCAGGCGGAAGCCGCCGATGGTTCCCAGGCCCTGTACCGGCGGCGGTGGGAAGATCGCCATGTAGGCGTCCTGGATATCCGCGTACTTGCCGTTCAGGGCACCGGCGATGGCACCGGCGGACATGCTCGGGTCCTTGCGCTCATCGAAGGGCTTCAAGGTGACGAAGACGATGCCGTTGTTCGGGCTGTTGGTGAAGCCGTTGATCGAAAGGCCAGGGAAGGCCACCGCACTTTCCACGCCGGGCTGCTTCAGGGCGATGTCGGACATGCGCTTGATCACGTCTTCGGTGCGGTCCAGGCTGGCGGCGTCCGGCAGTTGGGCGAAGGCCACCAGGTACTGCTTGTCCTGGGCCGGGACGAAACCGGTCGGGGTGTGGGCGAAGCCGAACCAGGTCAGCACCATCAGGCCTGCATAGAGGAACAGGGCGATGCCGCTGCCGCGGATGACCCGGCGTACGGTGCCGACATAACCATGGCTGGCGCGATCGAAGAAGCGGTTGAAGGGTTTGAACAGCCAGCCCCCCAGCAGCTTGTCGAGGATCTTCGAGAAGCGGTCCTTGGGCGCATGGTGTTCCTTGAGCAGTACCGCGGCCAGGGCCGGCGACAGGGTCAGGGAGTTGAAGGCCGAGATCACCGTGGAGATGGCGATGGTCAGGGCGAACTGCTTGTAGAACTGCCCGGTCAGGCCACTGATGAAGGCCGCCGGTACGAACACCGCACACAGCACCAGGGCGGTGGCGATGATCGGGCCGGTCACTTCACGCATGGCACGCTTGGTGGCTTCCACCGGGTTCAGGCCCAGGCCGATGTTACGTTCGACGTTCTCCACCACCACGATGGCGTCGTCCACCACGATGCCGATGGCCAGCACCAGGCCGAACAGCGACAGGGCATTGAGCGAGAAACCGAACAGGTGCATCACCGCGAAGGTGCCGATCAGCGACACCGGTACGGCCACCAGCGGGATGATCGAGGCACGCCAGGTCTGCAGGAACAGGATCACCACCAGCACTACCAGGATCAGGGCTTCGAACAGGGTGTGCACCACCGCTTCGATGGAGCCGCGGACGAAGATGGTCGGGTCGTAGACGATGCTGAAGTCCATGCCCTGCGGGAAGCTCTGCTTGAGTTCGGCCATCTTGGCCCGCACTTCGTTGGAGATCTCGATGGCGTTGGAGCCCGGGCGCTGGAAGATCGGGATCGCCACCGCCGGCTGGTTGTTGAGCAGGGAACGCAAAGCGTACTGGCTCGACCCCAGCTCGATGCGGGCGATGTCCTTCAGGCGGGTGATCTCACCGTCCTCACCGGAGCGGATGATGATGTTCTCGAACTCTTCCTCGGTGATCAGGCGGCCCTGGGTGTTGACCGACAGCTGGAAGCTGGTGGCGGTGGGCGCAGGCGGCGCGCCCAGGGCACCGGCGGCGACCTGGCGGTTCTGTTCACGGATGGCGGTGACCACGTCGGTGGCGGTCAGGTTGCGCGAAGCGGTCTTGTTCGGATCCAGCCAGACCCGCAACGAGTAGTCGCCCATGCCGAACAGCTGCACGTCCCCCACGCCGCCCAGGCGCGCCAGCTCATCCTTGATGTTGAGCAGGGCGTAGTTGGACAGGTAGAGCATGTCGTAGCGTTTGTCCGGCGAGGTCAGGTGGACCACCATGGTCAGGTCCGGAGAGGCCTTGTCCACGGTAATACCGATGCGCGTCACTTCTTCGGGCAGCTTGGGCTGGGTGCGGGTCACGCGGTTCTGTACCTGCACCTGGGCGTTGTCCAGGTCGGTGCCCAGGGCGAAGGTGATGGTCAGGGTGATCTTGCCGTCAGCGGTGGATTGCGAGGACATGTAGAGCATGTTCTCGACCCCGGTGATCGCCTGTTCCAGGGGCGCGGCCACGGTTTCACCGATGACTTTCGGGTTGGCCCCCGGGAAGTTGGCGCGCACCACCACGGTGGGCGGCACCACTTCCGGGTATTCGCTGATGGGCAACTGGAACAGCGAGATAGCGCCGGCGATCAGGATCAGCAGCGACAGCACCGCGGCGAAGATCGGCCTTGAAATGAAGAACTGGGAAAAATTCATCTTGAGAGTCGTCCCTTAACCGCGCGGTGTCGCAGCGGCGAGTTTCACAGCCGGAGCCGCCTTGGCAGGGGTGACCTGCGGCAGGTTGCTGGCTTCCAGTGCTTGGCGTTGTTGGGCCAGGGCGGCGAGGGTTTCCTTGCTGGCCATGGGGATCACTTCAGGCGTGACCGGTGCGCCGGGACGTGCCCGCTGCAAGCCCTTGACGATGATGGTGTCGTCCTTGCTCAGACCGTTGCGCACGATGCGCAGGCCTTCGATCTTCGGCCCCAATTCCACGGCGCGGTAGGCCGGCTTGTTGTCGGCGTCCATCACCAGCACGAACTTCTTGCCCAGGTCGGTGCCCACGGCTTCGTCGTTGATCAGCATCGCCGAGTAGGTGCCACTGCCCACCAGTTTCAGGCGCGCATAGAGGCCCGGGGTGTAGCTGCCGTCGCTGTTGTCGAACACCGCACGGCCACGGATGGTGCCGGTCTTGGGGTTGACCTGGTTGTCGACGAAGTTCATCTGCCCCAGGTGCGGGTGGCCTTCTTCATTGGACAGGCCCAGGTACACCGGGGTGGTCTGGCCGCGCTGGCCCTGGCGGGCGAGCTGGGTGTACTTGAGGTACACGCGCTCGTCGGCGTCGAAGTAGGCGTAGACCTTGTCGGTGGAGACCAGGCTGGTGAGCGGGGTGACATCGGCGGTCACCAGGTTGCCGGCGGTGATCTGCGCGCGGCTGACCCGGCCGCTGATGGGCGCCACCACCCGGGTGAAACTCAGGTTGAGCTTGGCCACGTCCAACTGGGCCTGGATCGCATCGACCCCGGCCCGGGCTTCCTGGGCGGCGCTGGTGCGGGTGTCGGCCAGCTCGGCGGAAATGGCGTTGCTGGTCAGCAGGCGCTGGCCGCGCTGGGCTTCGTTGGCACTGCGGGTCGCGGTGGCCCGAGCCTGTTGCAGCTGCGCTTCGAGGCGGCGTACTTCAGCCTGGAAAGGCCGTGGGTCGATCTGGAACAGCAGGTCGCCTTTCTTCACCAGGGCGCCTTCGGTGAAGGCTACCTGATCGATCTGGCCCGAGACCCGAGGCCGGATCTCCACGGTTTCCGGGGCTTCCAGGCGCCCGGTGAATTCATCCCATTCGTTGACCGGCTGTTCCAGCACCTTGGCCACGCTGACTTTGGCAGCGGGCGGGGCGGAGGCGGTCTCAGGGGCTTTGCCGCATGCGCTCATCACCAGCACGGCGAGAACGGCGAGTGGAAAACGTAGGAGTTTGACTGACTGGTCCATGGTGCATCCGCCACTGTATTTGAGATGGGCGGATGATGCTCGGCAGGGTTGTATCTCACGAATCGAATGAAGCGAAGGTAACTATCATTCGGAATGATATAAGCGCCAAGCAAGCCCTCTAGCATGCACCTTTCGTTAGGCTGCTATCAATTCCCTGGAGTGCAATTATTTATTGCGGCTGACGCAATATTGGCCGGTGCTACCGGAGTCGACTGGCCCGCGAAAAGGGCCTTTCGACGCCCGGGTGCTTTCGTTGGCAAGCCCACTTCTACGAGGCTTTTGGGTGGTGGGATCACCGATTCCTCCGATATCAGTTGCTGTCCAGCCTGGGGCTGGGGCAGCGCAGACCTTCGAGCTAGCCGCTTCGGTGGATTTCTCGGGCCGCCAGACGTCATGCCTGGCCGGGAAACAGGAACGGGCTGATGCTGCTGCGCGCGAAGCCTTCAGCCTCAAGCCCGGCATCCAGGGCCAAGGACGCGAGATCGTCGGCCACCGGCTCCAGCCTCTGATCGTGTGGGTAATAGAACACCTTCAGGTAGCTCTGGCAGTCTCCACAGCTCTCGGCCTTGACCGCGCTGTCCTGGTGCTCCAGCGACCAGTAGTGCAGTTGGCCGGTGCCTTCGCAGTTGCTGCATTTGGCTCGCACCATGTGCCAGCGGCTCTCGCATAATCCGCAGTGCAGGTAACGCAGGCCGGCGCGCTTGCCGCTGAGGATCACGCTGGCCACCGGCGCGCTGCAGCACACCGGGCAATGCTGGCGCTGTTCTCCCACCTGGGCCTGGGCAGTCACCGGCAGGGCGCTGGCCAGTTGGCTGAAATACAGGCTCAGGGCCGCCCAGAAAAACAGCGCCTGGCCGCTGTCTACCTGAAGGTAATGCCCCAGCAGCAACTGCTCGGCACAGGCTTCACGCTGCTCGGCGGGCATGCCGCCGATGGCGTCCAGGGCCTTGGTCAGCGGGGCGCTGGCGTCCCTGCGCAGGTGCTCGATCAGTTGCTCAAGGGCCGCTTGCCAATAGGCCGAGCGCGGCAGGCGCTGCACATCCAGCGGCGCGCCATCACCGATCCGCGCCACCAGCGCCTGCAACTCCTCGGCCGCCAACGGCGAACGCTCGAATATCGCCTGTTGCGCCTCGGCCACCCGCGCGGCAAACCGCAGGTAGTCGGCCTGCTCGTGACCTTCGGCCAGTTGGCGCAGGCGCGCTGCGCGCCGGCTGAAGTGCTGGCGCAGGTCCGGCAGCAACAAGGCGCTGATTTCTTCCACGCCGCCACTGGTGGGCTCCAGTGGGGTTAGCTTGATGCTGCTCATTTCTTCTCACTCTTGGAAATCTGCTGGTACCAGCGGTCATGGTGCGAGCGGGCCCAACTGCGCGATACGTAGCCGGTGACCATGCCGCGGATCGAACCCTTGACCCAGAACGCCAGGTAGGCGTGACCGATGATCAGCAGCATCAGCGAGATCCCGGCCAGGGCATGGGTGAGCAGGGCGATGCGAATCAGGGGAATGCTGAAGTACTGGGCGAACCACGGCCGCCAGATCACCACGCCGCTGAGCAGCAACAGGCTGATCAGGCCCATGATTCCCCAGAACAGGATCTTCTGCCCGGCGTTGTACTTGCCAATCTGCAGCGGTTGGCTGTGGTCCCCCGAGAGCACCGTCTTGAGGTTGCGAAACCAGATCGCGTCCTGGCGTTCCGGCAGGTTGTGCTTCACAAAACGCACGAACAGGAACATCAGCAGCAGGAACACCACCGTTCCCAGAAACGGGTGCAGGATGCGCGCCAGCTGCGGTGTGCCGAACACGCCGTTGAGCCAGTTCAGCGACGGGAAGAACCACGACAGCCCCGACAACGCCACCATGAAGAAGCAGATGACCATGAACCAGTGGCTGGCGCGCTCGATAAAGCGGGTACGCAGGATCAGCTTGTTCTTGTTCATCACGGGTTCTCCTTGAGGTCTTCTTCGACTTCGTTCGGGCCGACGCCGATGTAGTGGAATACCGTACCGGCCAAGGTGGCGAAGAAAACCACGGCGGCCGCCGGCTTGAGCCAGCCTTTCCAGCCTTCGATCGCGCTGCTGATGCGCGGGTCAGGGTTGAGCTTGTGGTACAGCTGCGGCTGGTCGGCGTGTTGCAGCACGTAGAACACATGGGTTCCGCCCACCGCTTGCGGGTCGTAGATCCCCGCGCCGGCAAAGCCGCGGCCCTGCAGTTCGGTGACCCGTTCTGCGGCCTGCACCAGCATGTCGGCCTTGCTGCCGAAGTTGATCGCCCCGGTGGGGCAGGTCTTCACGCAAGCCGGCTCCTGGCCCACCGTGACCCGGTCAACGCACAGGGTGCACTTGTAAGCCTTGTTGTCCTTCTTGCTGATGCGCGGCACGTCGAACGGGCAGCCGGCGACGCAGTAGCCGCAACCTATGCAGTGCTCGGACTGGAAGTCGACGATGCCGTTGGCGTACTGGATGATCGCTCCCGGTTGCGGGCAGGCTTTCAGGCAGCCAGGGTCGGCACAGTGCATGCAGCCGTCCTTGCGGATCAGCCATTCGAGCTTGCCGGCTTCGTTCTCGTGCTCGTCGAAACGCATCAGGGTCCAGGTGTCGGCGCTGAGGTCGGCGGGGTTGTCGTAGACCCCGACGTTGTGGCCGACTTCGTCGCGCAGGTCGTTCCATTCGTTGCACGCCACCTGGCACGCCTTGCAGCCGATGCAGATGCTGACGTCGATCAGCTTGGCCACTTCGGCCTGGTGATCGCGGGCCCGCGGCGCCGGGGTGAAGGCGTTGGTGGCCGAACGGCGGATGATGTCTTGGGATTGCATGGACATGTCAGTTGCTCCGTCAGGCCTTTTCCACGTTCACCAGGAACGCTTTGTATTCCGGGGTGTTGGTGTTGGAATCGCCGACGCCCGGGGTCAGGGTATTGGCCAGGAAGCCCTTGCGGGTTGCACCTTCGTAGCCCCAGTGGCAAGGAATGCCGATGGTATCGACCGGCTGGCCGTCGATCTGCAGGCGGCGGATGCGTTTGGTCACCACCGCCTTGGCCTTGATGTAGCCGCGCTTGGTGCTGACGCGCACCAGGTCGCCCTGGACGATGCCTTTTTCCTGGGCCAGCACTTCGCCAATCTCGATGAACTGTTCCGGCTGGATAATCGCGTTGAGCCGGGAGTGCTTGGTCCAGTGGCGGAACAGTTCAGTGATCGAATAGGTAGTGGCCACGTAGGGGAATTCCTCGCGGCTGCCCATGCGCGTTCGGTCACTGTCGTACAGCCGCGCCGTGGGGCTCTTGCTGACGTTGGGGTGCAGCGGGTTGTGCGCCAGCGGGCTTTCGGTGGGCTCGTAGTGCTCGGGAAACGGGCCGTCGTTCATGGCGCCCACCGAGAACAGCCGGCCCAGGCCCTCGGGGAGCATGATGAACGGGTTGGCCTGGGTGCCCGGCGCCAGGTTGACCGGGAAGTCCGGCACATCGATGCCGCTCCAGCGACTGCCGTCCCAGCCGATGATCTTGCGTTGCGCATCCCAGGGGTTGCCTTGCGGGTCGGCCGATGCGCGGTTGTAGAGAATCCGCCGGTTCTGCGGCCAGGCCCAGGCCCAGCCCGGGGTGCAGCCCAGGCCGCTGTCGGCGTTGTCGCGACGGGCCATCTGGTTGCCGGCCTCGGTCCAGGAACCGGCGAATATCCAGTTGAAGCAGGCGGTGCTGCCGTCGTCGCGCAGTTGGCCGAAGTTGTCCAGCAACTGGCCCTTGCGCAGGATCAGGTTGCCCTGGTCATCACGCACGTCGGCCAGGGCGTAGCCGTTGGATTGCTTGGCCACTTCCTCGGGAGCGGGGTCGTAGGGGTCGCGGTAGTCCCAGGCCATATTCAGCACCTGCTCGGGGCAGGCGCCGCCTTCGCCGCGGTACAGCTCGCGTAGTTTCATGAACAGGTGGCCGAGGATCTTGCCGTCGTGCCAGGCCTCGCCGGGTGGCGCAGCGCCGGCCCAGTGCCACTGCAGCCAGCGCCCGGAGTTGACGATCGAGCCGTTTTCCTCGGCAAAGCAGCTCGAGGGCAGGCGGAACACTTCGGTCTGGATCTGCGCCGGGTCGACATCGTTGGACTCGCCGTGGTTCTGCCAGAAGCTCGAAGTCTCGGTGGCCAGCGGGTCGATGATCACCAGGAACTTGAGCTTGGCCAGCGCCGCGGCGGCCTTGTTCTTGTCCGGGAAGGCGGCAATCGGGTTGAAGCCCTGGGCGATGTAGCCGTTGACCTTGCCTTCATACATGCGGTTGGAGAAGTTCAGTACGTCGTAGCTCTCGTCCCACTTGGGCAGCCAGTCGAAGCCCCATTGATTGTCACGGGTGGCCTTGTCGCCGTACAGGCTCTTCATCAGGCTGATAAAGAACTTGGGGGTGTTCTGGTAGTAGTTGACCTGGCCGGGCAGTTGGGCGTTTGGGGTCGTTTCCTTGAGGTAGGTCGCCAGGCTGGCCTGGTTGTCGGACGGCAGGTTCATGTAGCCCGGCAGGCGCTGCGAGAGCAGGCCAAGGTCGGTGTAGCCCTGGATATTGGAGTGCCCGCGCAGAGCATTGACGCCGCCGCCAGCCATGCCGATGTTGCCCAGCAGCAGCTGGATCATGCCCGAGCCGCGGATCATCTGGGCGCCGGTGGTGTGGTGTGTCCAGCCCAGGGCATAGAGGAAGGTCGCGGTCTTGTCCGGCACGCTGGTGCTGGCCATGATCTCGCAAATCTCCAGGAAGTCGGCCTGGGGCGTACCGCAGATCTGGCTGACCCGCTCCGGGGTGTAGCGGCTGACATGCTGCTTGAGCAGGTTGAGCACGCAGCGCGGGTGGCTCAGGCTCAGGTCGCGGCGGGCGTGACCTTGTTCGTCCAGCTCGTAGGCCCAGGAGCTGCGGTCGTAGCGCCGAGCCTTGGCGTCGTAGCCGCTGAACAGGCCGTCATCGAAGCGGTAGTCGCTGCGCACGATCAACGAGGCGTTGGTGTAGGCGCGCACGTATTCATGCTGGATGCGATCGTTGCTGAGCAGGTAGTTGACCATGCCCATGAGGAAGGTCACGTCGGAACCGGCGCGCACCGGCGAGTAGATATCCGCCACCGCGGCGCTGCGGTTGAAGCGCGGATCCACCACGATGACCTTGGCGCCATTGCGGATCTTGGCCTCGATCACCCACTTGAACCCCACCGGATGCGCCTCGGCCGGGTTGCCGCCCATGATCAGCACCACGTTGGCGTTCTTGATGTCGACCCAGTTGTTGGTCATGGCGCCACGGCCGAAGGTCGGGGCCAGCGCCGAGACCGTCGGCGCGTGGCAGACCCGGGCCTGGCTGTCGGTGCCGAGGATGCCCAGGGCGCGGGTGAAGCGCTGGTCGAGCGAGCCGGTCTCGCTGCTGGCGGCCGACGAGCAGAGCATGCCGGTGGACAGCCAGCGATTGACCGTGACGCCCTTGGCGTTTTTCTCGATGAAGTTGGCGTCGCGGTCGTCCTTCATCAACCGCGCGATGCGTTCGATGGCGTAATCCCAGCTGACCCGCTGCCATTGGTCCGAGCCCGGGGCGCGGTACTCGGGGTACAGCAAGCGTTGCTCACTGTGGATGTAGTCGACCAGGCCGGCGCCTTTGGGGCACAGCGAGCCGCGGCTCACCGGGTGGTCAGGGTCGCCTTCGATATGGAAGATCCGCGCCTTGGCGTTCTTTGCGCCATCGCCCAGGCTGTACATCAGGATGCCGCAACCGACCGAGCAGTAGGTGCAGTTGTTGCGGGTTTCCCTGGCGCGCAGCAGTTTGTACTGGCGCGACTGGCTGGCATTGGCCGTGGTGGGCGCGAAGCCCAGGGATACGGCGGTGGTGGCCACGGCACCGGCTGTACAAAGTTTAAAGAACTGTCTTCTGCCAAGTGTCATGACGCATTCCTTATGCAGGCATTTTTCAATCACGGGTGATCAGGCAAGGTGGCAAGGGCCACTCTTTTAATGGGGGGCACAACGCGTGTGGAATAGAACGGCAAGTCTTGTGCTGATTCTGCTGTGTGCCGGCGATTTTATGGGCCGCTTGCGTAGGCGGCTAATAGGCTGGGTCGATGGCCTGATAGGTCTTGTCGATGAAGGTGCTGAACGCTTCGAATAACCCGTCGAAGTATTGATCTGGATCAAAAAATGGCCGCCAAAACAGACTGTTGGCGTTACGCAATACGACCAAAGTCACTGCCGGGCACGACTAAAGTTTTCTCGGGGCGGGTGGTGAAAGGGCTCAAGGCGTGGGGGTGGCCGTCTGCAGACTCCTTGAGGGGCAGGGCAGGTGCGCGACCCTGCTGGGCAGGACAGGGCAGAGCATCTGTCCAAGGGGGCCCTACGTGGTACAGGGCCGCGGAGTCTGGGGGCGTTTCGGTAGATCAGTGAGCCGTTGGGGACGGCTCAGAGGCTGTCGGGGTCGCCGAAGAACATTTTGACTTGGCTCTAGGGCGGTAGTTTCAGGTCATAAAAAACTAATGATGCCCCCAGTTTTGCCCCCAGTTACACAGGGTGCGAGAGCGCTCGCGAGCGGCGATTTCTCACGAACTCCTGCATGGCAGTTGCTGGCTTTCGGTGTAACTCCTCATTGGATCTGGAGGGAGGGTGCATGGCTCATCAAGGACGAACTAATCCGCTCTCGCTCGACAGCAGCGACTCCGATCGGCTGTATTCGACCAAATATTTGCATCCGCGTAATTGGTTTGCTGGGCTTGTAGGTTTCTACGAAACCAGGGGGTGATTCACTGGGCGCCAATCATTGTTGATAGACCCCCTCGTCAAAAGGCACCTGATTAGGGCGCCTTGCGGGTGATTACGCTAACTGATGTTCGAACATTATTGCTCAACTCGGCTCATGCGACTCAGAGGGTCTCGTACCATCTGCAGATCTACGTGAGTGGACGCCAATGTTCAGAGGGCCGGCAACACCCTCCAACGCGCTCCGTCCCTCTCGTGTTGCTACGAGGGCGACACCTTCGCCCCAGAACTGATCTTGGTTTACGTCCTGAGGGGCACCATCACGCCACCAGATAAGTCCTGCGACGCAGACACCGTTCCTGTCGAGGTAGTGCATCCAATTGCCCTGATCATGCCGCCATTCCAGGTAGTGCAGCCATTCGGGGCACAATACCAGCACATCATCAGAGTAAGTTGGGATACCGCTGATGGAGAGGCGGCCGACAATGCTCTCTGATGGTTCGTCTAGAGCGCATATGCCATCAATCCACAGTGCCGGGGGGAAGGGCGCGTCCTGTGCTTGCCCAATAAGCTTCCTCGACATAGAACGGAGCGCGAGCACGCGTCATCTCAAGATTTTGTCTGATAAGACGCCAATAAAAATGAGTGATTTCTGCGATAGCGGAGTCCCCGTCATCGATTATGGCCATGTGTGCGATGGATAAGTGGGGAAGTAGGGTGTTGAAGCTGGAAAAGCCCGAGCAAATTCGAGATCACTGGAATACGGACGAAGCATCGCAGTTCATCTGGGTTGATGACGCCTTTGGGGCGATGCAGTACGAAGCCGACCTGGTGATGGAATGGAACCGGATACTCCCAGCGCTCTCGACGATGATCCGAGCCGGCCATCAGGTAGTCCTGACTAGCCGTGATTACATCTACAACAGCGCACGGCGTGATCTTAAGAGAACGGCATTTCCTTTAATCGAGGAAAAGGGCAGGCCCGTGTTTGTGCAGAGACTCGATGTAATGCCTCATGTCATGAAGGGGTTGTTTGACGTATGGTTCCATCAGGATTGGATGATTGCTCCTGGGATGGCTTTCAGGGGAACAAGGAGTGGTGATGAAAATGCTGTCCAAAGCTGTTGCCAGCAAGCTTGAAAATTTTGCGGCGCCAAAGCGTGGTGATGAATTTGAAGATCTCTGCCTAGATATTTTTGAGCACGTCCTGAGTAAACAAGGGTTTCCCATCATCGGGGGCCCTTACTCACGGATCGTTGCACGGGGTGTCAGTGGCGATTCACAGGGTGGTGTGGACATTTATGATCCGGCGACTCTGGCTGCAGCCCAGTGTAAAAACCAAGGAAAGGTTTACGTCTCCCATCTTGAGGATGAAGTTCAGAAGCTTCAGAGCTTTAGTAAGCCGGTTGCCCACTACATCTTTCTGTTGAGTCGCGACGGCGTGCCCAAGGCCTTGCAGGATTGGGTGGATGAGGCCAATCAGCGCAGGACGGATGCTCGTTCAGATGACGCTAACGCTGCCTCTGAGGTGGGTGTGGCTGTCCCCATGCTTCACATCATGGGGTGGAGGGAACTCAAAGGATATTTGTTTGCGAGTAATTTTTTGATGTGGAAGTGGGGGGTGGCTCACCCCGTGATCCATCAGTACCCCTATCTCCCAACGTTGGATGTGAGCTTCTTGGCTGAGACCATGGACGCGCTCAGGAACAAGCTGGATGCGCTGCCGAATAGACGAGACTCCAAAGACGCTGTTGAAGGACTCTTGCGTTCTGTTGATGCTGAGGGACTTGTCAATCTGGTCGCAGACTCAAAAGTTGAGCGAGAGGTATTCGATGGGCTCGGGGAATTCATCGAAGAGTTTTGGCGCGCTGTACGGGTGGCCAAAACCTACTCGGTTGCGGTGAAAGACGTAGACAGTCGAGATCCCATCATCATGGAGCAAGGCTTTGCCTTGATGAATGATCTAGCACGTTACTTGCCCCGGATATCTGCTCTGCGGTACCTGCGGCCGGTGTGCAAAGCGAGCGAAGCGCTGTTGAACGTTTTCAGGGATGAGGATAGCTATGACTGGGAGCAAGTCGTTGTCGAACACCAAGGCATGGAAGTCGAGGTAGATGGCGACAGCACGATGCTGTTCAACTTCGAGCATGAGGACTGGACCAGTCCTTACTTTGTCGATCCTGAGCAAGTGAATAGCTTGATCAAGGACATCGTTGAAGGGGTTGAGCATGCAAGGCGGGCAATCGTGGACGTTAGAACCGTTGAATGAGATGTGGGAGGCCAGTGCTGCAGATACAGTCACTGGCCTTGGAGCATTAGATAAGGCTTTCCTCTGCAAACGAAAACGCTTCACCACTGCCGACAATGACATGATCCAGCACCTGTATATCCACCTGGCTGAGCAACTGCTTCAAGGTTCGAGTGAGGGTCCTGTCGGTTTCGCTGGGCTGTGATTGTCGATCAGGCGCAGTGTGGAGGTGGCCTTCAATCCGCTCCCCAAAGCCTCAGCTTTCTGGCCGTCGACGGTATGCGCCACTTGTTCGCCGGTCAAACAGCGTTGCAGGGATGGGTTAATCCAGGGTAAGCAGTCTCCGCAACCAGCCCGCGGCCATTACCCTGCGTATGCAGGTAGACCCAGACCACGGCGTCCCAGAAGCCTTCCCGGCCTTCGAGCTGGCCAACACATTCGACCAACTATGCTTCCCGACTCGCGGCTGGTTCGTGCTGGGGCAATGGCAAATGGTGCCATGCCGAGTTGACGTGATTTTTGGTGACGATCGAGCAGTTGCAACTGCGGCAGGTAACTGGGTACGTTCGATTATGGTCAGTGGGGAGTGCGTTGGCGTGCTGACTCAGCACCAGAAGGTAGATCCCACACGTGGCAATCAACGTTAATAGCTGTTTGAACATACTCACGTATTCTGTTCTCGGGAATGACGTGAGCATGTCTGTATCACGGCCTTACTTCAGTGATCAATCTGGTTTCCGTAGCAACCGAATTTCGGGGCCGGGTCTGGGAGGCTAGAACTGCACCTCCGTGATTGAATCAGCGCCGAACCAGTTCCGTAGAGTTGCGCTTGCGGGGGCAGATATCTCTTGAGTGAACAACAACGCCAATCGGATCTGGGGCCTGGAGCAGGCCACGTAGAATAGATTGCGATTGCGCTCAAATTTCTCTTGCCTGTTCGCGGGCACAGTTGGACGGCTCGCATTCTCAAGCATTTCCCCGAAGTTGTACTTGCTCCAACCTCTACCTACAACGACAAGCACATTTTCGAATTGAGCACCTTTGACGCCGTGCTTCGTTTCGAAAGGTGAATGACCGTCCAAGTATCGGCAGAGCGCCTGTACCTCGGAATAAGGAGTCCCATGAAGTCCCATTAGCTCTGTCAGCCTTCGTGGGATGTCTTCTTCTGCGCTATCGAAGGTTTCAAGCTCGTGCTCAAGCTTTTCGATGGCATCCGGGAGTCGAGGACGGCGTGTACTCTGTAGGTGTTTGATGACCTCTCCCACAGTGCCTTCGTTTCGGAGTTTTTCCAATTGGTTCATGGCGGTGTCCCAAGCCGCTTTGTCCTGATGTCTCGGCAGAAGCGGTGTTCTGCCGCCCAATGCCTCAAACATCAAACCATACCGGTGGTTGGCGAACGCATTGCAGGCAGGCTCCAGTGCGTCCACAAAATAGGCGATGTGAGGGTGCTCCTTCTTGGTGAAAGCTTCATTGAACGTGAAGTTAGCAGCAAGATTTGAGTAGCCCTGTTCTGCAGCGAGCAGGCGATGCGTCAGCATCAGTATCTTCGTATCCTGCTGATTCCAGCCGTCTGCCTCTAGCTGCTGCTTGACGCTATTCAAGGCGACCTTACCAACTTCCGTTGGGAGATCCCCCCCCCAGTGAGCGCCTGCCTGTCTCGTCCCCGCCCACGTGTTGGTCAGAAAGACGCGAACTTGCCCTGGTGCATCGGGATTTGTCACGCACTGGTTTAGGCCTGGTCGCATGCGGTTGAGACAGTCCACCACAGGTTTGACGGAGCGGAAATTTGCCCCTTTTCCAATCTCTGTCACCGAGGAGTGAGTAAGCCTGCCGCAGCCACCGTCATAGATTTTCTGCCAGTGGTCGCCAAAGAACCCGAACAAAGGTGACTCTGGTTGGCCAAGAAAAAGAGCCTTGATGGCCTCAATCCAATTTTTGTCGGTGTCCTGATACTCGTCTACCAGAATGATGGGGAAGCGATCCCTGACTATGCTGCGGAATTTTGCATGGCCCATTAGCGCGATAGTGAGAGGGAGCACGTCATCGTGATGCAACAGCGCTCGGCTGTCTCGAAGGGATCGATGCCCAAGATTGTACTCGATGCTTCGACTTCCAATGCTCTCACCTTTCTCAGCCAGAAGTTCCTGCCACTTTGGCAGTTGCTCTACCTGCGCACGCAGAGGCTTCTGGAAACCGCTGATCAATGACCAGCAGAAGGCGTGGTTTGTCTCGCAAAAGATCGCGGGACTACGATCAGTCCGCGCGGCAATCTCATCCTTGGCTACGTTGGTGAAGGTTATGCAGGCGATCTGCTGGTTCTGTCTCAGCAGTGTGGCCTGGTCCCGCTTGAGCAGGTATCTGAGTGCTTCAATCAGCGAGTAGGTCTTGCCTGCACCAGCGCCAGCCTCCAAAAGGAAGCTCTGTCCTGTGTTGATACAATCGAACATCTGCTCCAACGCTACTTGGCTGGCGTGCTCAGCCGGTGATTGCTTAGGCATTTTCCGGCTCTCCCGATGCCGCTAACGCAGCTCCGATTGAGGCTGCTCCTTTCGTTGGCAGATTGAGCGGGCTGTCGTTATCGGCCAGCCATCGTATGCCGTCAAGCATGTACTTAGGAGCAGTCCAGGTAGTCTCGGTAATGGCGTACTTGAGGGCGAATTCGGACTTTTTCTGCTTGCTAGCAATTGCGCGAGCTTCAAGTTCCAGTGTGTCACTCGTGGTAGCCGTCAAACCAAACAGCGTCGGATTTGCAAGAATGAAGGCATCCTCGAATGTTCTGCCGCAGGGCCCCTCATCATTCTCTGGGCATTGGTAGGCAATGCGATTTCCCTTCAGGATTCGCTGTGAGTCCGTCATAGCCGTCAAGGCTGCCAATGTGACTGGCTGATCTCCCTTGAACCAAGCTTTAAGACATTCGTTACTCGAATGCTTGCCTTGATGAACTGTACAAGCCTCGCCGCCAGGCTTCTCCACTGCGTCAAGATCGGTAATGATCAATGTGCGCAACTCAAGGAAGTCCAGGAGTTCGAAGAACAGATGAGCATAGGCGCCACCCACTTCCATGACCGTCATGTACTGGCTGGATAGTTTTGGTGTCGCACTATCAGTTGCTTCCAGTTTTTTGATGATTTCCGGCAGCAGAAGGCGCTCGCTAAGGCCTTCGACAAGCACAGCTTTGTCCGCAAAGAACAGATCGCACCGCGTTAAGGTCATGTATTGGTGCAGGAACTGTTTGTCTTCTGGCGGGGTTGACTTGAGCCCCTTGCGTAAGTCTTTAATTTTGGTTTGCCGGACACCCGCTGGCCCGCCGTGTGCCGCGCGGCCGAGGAAATAGCGAATACTCTCGAATCCAGCTGCATTCGCAATGTGCGATGAATGCGTAGATACAACGAACTGGACTGGCCAAGGCATCTTGTCGGCTGAGCCTGCAACCAACTCTGTGGCGATCTTGTCCAACTGCCGAATGAAGACCTCTTGCATCTGTGGATGCAGATGCGCTTCCGGCTCCTCAATGAAGATGAGGTGTATCCCAGGCTGTTTTGCCTCTGCCCGGAAGGCTTTGTAGAAGCTGGCTAGCTGCAGGAGGATGAAGATCAAGTTTCGTGCGCCCAGCCCGTTGTAGGCCTCAGGGAGCGTGATGCCGCTGTGGCCTGGATAGCGCACCTTGGTGAAATTCGATAGCAGCTTCTGGATGTCCAGGATGGTTTCTGTATGAAGTTCCTGTTGGCCCAGTCCAGGGTAGCCAAAGATTTGTAACGCCGGTACCAGCGCCTTCAGCTGTTCGCTAAAACTACCATCGACCTGTTTTTGGATATCGTTAACGGTTTCCTTCAGGGCATCTGCGATCATTTTGTCAGCGGGTTCTGCCGAGGCAGAAGACGCGGTGGCGAACAGGCTCTCCAGTGTCTTGGCAAGGACATCTGATTCCCGAGAGGTCACATCGTCCAATCCCCTCTGCGCGTTGATGAACCCCGTCTTGACCAAGCCCGCCAGCGCTGCTGGTGGCAGTTGCCTACAATTTTCCGGATCGTTGGGATCCTCGGCGAACAGCTTTGTGCTGAACATGTTTGGGATGCGTTCTCGCAATGCTCGGAAGAACACAGCTGTCGATTCGCTGTCTTCAGGATCAATGGTTAGATCAGCGAAGAAGACATCCAGCACTCCGTCATTTAGCTCGTAGCGCAGGACGAGCAAAGCCTCATGGCAATCGGGATCAAGGTCAATTACAAACGGCGCGAGTGGTCCCAGCTGCGGTTTGTCTGGGTCATATTTGATCTTGATGCGTAGCTCTATGAAAGGGAGTAGCGCACGTACTGCTGCATCATCTGCGCCTTCAGCATGCGCTTGATAGGCTTTGCGGAATCCGTCGTAGCTGGCACTGGAGAAGTCCTCTAGACGAAAACGTGCGTTACCGTCAGCTAGCAGCCGACGCATGACTTCGGATAGCGAAGTTTTGCCACTGTTGTTACGCCCCACAATGACAGTCGTTTGCGCTTCAAGCGCCAAGTTAACGTCGGCAAGAAGGCGAAAATTCTTGATCTCCACTTGATGGATTCGCATCAGGTTTTCCTTGAGCTATGGCGGTTCCATTTAAATTGCAGACGGTGCCATACTCTTACGAAGAATGTGGAAATTTATGCTCAGAGATGTCGCGCCTAAAGAGTTTCAAGATATTTCCGCGTGGGCGTGTTGTGCCTGAACCAGCTAAATATGCTTTTTGAGCAGTTGAAACTGGTCCTGCCGCTGGCCAGGCGCCTGGCGACAAGTCAGCCAAGGCAGATCACGACCGCGTCTGATTCCTCTGTGATCAGAGCTGCGGGCGCTACTGAACGAGCTGACCCCTCGTGATGAGGTTCCAGCCATGGAGGCTTTCATTCATTAGTTGGATGAGGTTGATCCCCAGTCGTTCGCGTTTCGCTATCCAACCACAAAGAAGGTGAAGTCAGCCTGCCAGACATACGTCACGTCAACGTGCGGCACCTTGGGGAGGTCATGGACAGCGTGTTCTCGCTCTTGGATGGTATCCATGGCGAGTTGGGGGAGATGGCTGGATAACGAACATTTGGACAGGGCTCTAGGGCGGTATTTCTGGTTTGCAGAAACGGAAATGTACTCCCCAGAAATACCCCTATACCCCCAGCAGGATGCGCGATCGAGGATGGCGATTTCTAACAGCTGTCGAACGAGGTGGCGCCCACTGGACTCCAGTGTACCTCCATGGCGGACTGTCAGTGGCTCTTTGCGGATCTGCTTCCCCGCCTTCAGGCGGCGTTGCTGGTTCGCTTACGGCAGTTACTTCGTCCGTAGCTGTGCGGCAGCAGTCATGTCTGGGGCTTCAGCGCCACCTCGGTGGAAAGCGGAGGGCGTCCGGCATTCTGGCACAGTATAAGGCCGCGCATGGATCAGTTGAGACTCCTAATTGTGAACCCCCGATCACAACCTGACTGAAAGTGATAGCATATTGCCTACACCCCAGTAACGTTGGGAGGTGGGTTCTGCGACCTCCGCTTTGAATGTCTAGGATGAGCATGCGCATAGGGATTGATTTTGGAACGAGCTACACCGCAGCAGCTGCCTACATAGACGGTGAGCTTCGACATATTTCCTTCGGCGGCGACAGCCAGTTTCGAACTGCGGTATTCATACCGGAGAAGTCTATTGACTGGACCCTTTTCCAGCCAGACGCCTATGAGCAGCAGGTCCGCGACAACCTTAGTGCTTCGACGGCGGCGTATACGAAGGCTCTCGGAGAATACGACGAGGCAACCAGTAAAATTCGGTTCCACTATCGATCGCTAGCGAAGAATGGCGACATTACTCAAGAGGAGGCACAGGCTCGAATTTCCTTGGCTACCTCGGAGCTGAGGAAGCCTGTATCGCCTTTGGCTGCGGAAATTCGGAGAGCGACCATTTCCGCAGCTCGACGCCATTGGGCCCATGAGCAGAGGGAGGCGGGTAGGGCTAGCTCGATTAACGTCGACGAATCAGCAGTTTTTGGCGAAGACGCGATTGAGGAATTCTTTTGGTACGAGGAAGGCCGACTCATCCAATCTCCGAAATCCATGCTTGGTTTCAGGTTAGCGGCTCCACAGCGCGAAGCGATTGTGAAAATCGTCTCGAATGTCCTAAAGCACGTCCGGCGTGCGGCGACTGAGCAATTGAGTGTCGATGTCACTGAAGCCACTATTGGCAGGCCTGTTGTATTTAGAAGCTCCATGGGGCCAGAGGGAAGTGACCAGGCAGTGGAGCTGCTGCGCGAAGCAGCACATCGTGCGGGATTCAAATCAGTGGATTTCCTGGCAGAGCCCGCAGCAGCCGCAATAACCTATCACATGGATTTCCCTGAGTCCCAGTTTGCGGTAGTCGTGGATGTAGGAGGTGGTACCACTGATATCGCCGTTGGGCATGTCGGTGGTCAGGAGGGGGCGCCGAAGCTGGACGCCAGTTGGGGCTTAGCTAAGGGCGGCACCGATGTGGACCTTGGACTTTCTCTTCGCGCGGTAATGCCACTATTTGGAAAAAATGACTGTCGCCTGCTCGCACCGTTTTACGTCGACGCCGCCATGGTCAGCGACCAGAACCGGCAAGCGGCCTTTCGAAAAGTAGACGTTGATTCGATCAAAGCTCCCTACAAGAAGCGTTTGCTTGCGCTGCAGCGGTATGGGGTCACTGTCAGGATGAATCGTGACGTAGAAAGGCTCAAGGTCGCTCTCAGTTCAGAAGCTGAAGCAGACGTTTCTCTCGATTACGTGCAGAAGGGGCTTCGAGCCAAGGCGGGGACATCTGATCTGGAGTTTGGATATGAAAGGTACATGCGCTCCTTCAACGAGTTGCTCAGTCAGGTGAGGGGGGCGACCGCTGGCCGAACTCCGATTGTGTTGCTTACCGGCGGCATGTCGCGAGCGCCCTATATCGCAGAGGCTGTCAAACGTCACTTTCCAGGTAGTGAGATACACCATGGAGATGCGTCGCTAGGGGTGGTAGGTGGCTTGGCGATGCATGCGGCCACGGTGCACAAGACGCCCTTTGACACTCATGCGAAACTCTGACTGCTTCGGCCACTGCCCAACTCCCGCAATGGCGAGAACCCCAGGTTTGTGCCAGCACATTGTTCCGTATGCGTAATTGCAAGCCAAGGAGACAAGGATGACCCCGATCCACCGGCCAGCGTGCCCAGATTACCTCACCCCCTATCTATCTGATTTCCCGCCTGAGCACTCGGCCAGCATCATCCTGGCCAAGAGCTTAGTTACAACTCGCGCCGGTTATCCGAGCAAAATTTATAACCATCTGAGGTCGCTTCGCGATCTTCTAAGTGAAGTTTTCCAACATCGTTGCTGCTACTGCGAGATATACGCGGATCGTACTTCTGCTGGTGTTATAGAGCGATTTAGGCCTAAATCTTCCCGGTCTGCGTCTGAATCCTTCGATCAGAATTATTGGCATCTGCAGCTTGACTGGCGCAATCTCTATTGGGCTTGTTCTACGTGCAATCGCTACAAGGCTGATCGTTTTCCTCTTTACAACTCCCTCGCAAAAAGCGGCGCTCCATACATCGAAATCGTCGAGTTTGAGAGTCCAGTGCTCCTTGACCCCTGTAGGGACGATCCCGATGAGCATTTGATATTCATGTCGGACGGCTCCGTAGAGGCGCACACGGCTCGCGGCTGGGATAACATCAAACTCTTTGACCTGAACCGTCGGCAGTTGGTGCTCGCACGTTCGGAACAGGCAAAACTATTCGAGAGCGCTAGTAATGAGGAGCGGGTCGCACGAGCCGAGGGCCACTCTGCTCACTGTGCTGTTTGGCGACAGTTGCTACGCGCCGGGGATAGACCGCTTACGAGGGATCCGGTCGATGCTGGACCCAGCCGTTTTATGCCTGGTACGGCACAGATTTCCATCGATACTGAATTGGGTATCGGAGTCGAAAGCTATAAAGCCATCTCTCAATACATCACTCGAATCCAGATCAAAAATTATGGCCCCATCCACCACTTGGATCTCGACCTCAGCCAGTCGCTGTCGGAGCAAGCGCCTTGTTTTGCTCTGCTTGGTGAAAACGGGGTGGGTAAGAGCACTGTGTTACGGGCCTTGGCCTTGGCGTTGTCGGGGAAGGCCTACGCGAAACGTCTAAAAATGACCAGCGCCAAGCTACTATCTGCTGATGCCTACGAGGGCGAGGTTAGGGTGTCGGTGGTTGGTGCGGACGAAGACACGGTCGTAACGTTTCGACGATCCAAGCCTCTGAGCTTCAACACTGAGCATTCTAGGTCACTTGTATTGGCTTACGGCGCAACGAGATTACTTCCACGAGGGCGCCATAAGCCAAAGGCGGGGTTAAACCACGCAAAAATCGATAACCTTTTTGACCCGTTTTTGCCACTGAATGCCCCGGAGGAGTGGTTGGCGGAGCTTGCTCACGAGCAGTTGGATGAAGTCAACCGAGTGCTCGCCAGTCTGATGCCTGATGACCATCTTGTGAAGGTAATCCAAGGGGCTGGAGTGGGCGACCTTTCACTGGAGGTAGGTGGTGCACTAGGGCGTCGAATCAGTCATCTGAGCGATGGCTACCAGTCGATGCTAGGCATGGCGGTGGATATCATGCAAGTACTGTATCGGTTTGGCTCAGACATAGAATCAACAGAAGGAGTCGTCCTGATTGATGAGCTGGGCAATCACTTCCACCCGGCCTGGCGCTTGCAATGCTTGTCCGCTCTGCGAAGTGCATTTCCACGCACTCAGTTCATTTATAGCACCCACGATCCGTTGTGCCTTCGAGGCCTTTACGAGGGGGAAGTGGCGGTACTGAAGCGAGACAGGCTCGGTCATATCTATGCCCTGGAAGACCTACCCCCGGTTTCAAAGCTTCGGGTAGAGCAGTTGCTGTCCTCGGAGCACTTTGGGCTACGCAGTACTGCAGATCCGCAAATGGAAGCGGACATCAAAGAATACGAAACACTGCTGGGAACACCGAATCGTACCGAAGAGGATGAGTCGAGACTCAAGGAGCTCGTCCAGGAATTGACCGATGAACGATATCTGGGGACTACCAAGCGCGAACGGCTGGCTCTACAGCTACTTGATTCCTCAGGCACCGAAGAACTACCAGCGCTGCAGAATGTGAGCGCCGAGAAGCTCTCGAAGGCAACTGTTGCTCGACTGAGGTTTGTCATGCAGGAGATGTCGCCCAAGACATCGCCAGATGAGGTAACTCCACTATGATCAAGGTCGATCGGCCCAAGGATAGTGCGCCAAAGGGTTTTGCTGCTGCGGGGGTCAAAGAACGACGAAGGAATCGAATCGCCAAAATCGCGAACGAGAAGCTGAAGTTTGCCGCATATTCCACCAAGAGCGTCCGGGACAAGTTGGATAAGCTTTTTGGTCGCAAGTGCGCATTTTGCGAGTCAATCCTTGCCGGCACTCAGTCGGGTGACATCGAGCATTTCCGTCCCAAAGGAGCCGTGATTGTGGAGTCGGCTGTCCCAGGGGGCGATCCGATAAAAAAGGACGGCTACTACTGGTTGGCTGCAAAATGGCCCAATTTGCTGATCTCTTGCGCCGATTGTAATCGGCCGAGAACCCAACCTGACTATGACAACCGCAAGCGAGTAATCGGCAAGGCCAACTACTTCCCGCTAGTCGACGAGTCTCAGCGGGCGACGGGACCCCGGGGGTTAAGGAATGAGGAACCGTTGCTGTTAAATCCTTGCGTCGATGATCCAGCGGAGCACTTGGTGTTCCTTGATGACGGTAGGATAGAACCCGCCATCATCGACGGTCAGCTCAGCCCGAAAGGGGTCGCGAGCATCCGATATCTTGGCTTGGCCAGGGCTGAACTACTTCAAATGCGCGCTCGTCATCGTCGAGTAGTCATGTCAGCTATTCGTCATACATTCGCCGCCATGAAGGAAGGGCGCGATCCGGGGACTGATCTTGAAGATCTGGTGAAGTTGCTATCGCCTGATGAAGCCTATGTCGCTTACACCCGGGCGCTAGTGAGGGAACATATGAGCCCTTATCTTGAGGAACTACGGTTTGCCATTGAAGGGTAGGTTGGCGAGCCGATCATACAATTACAAAAGTTGCAAGCGTGATTCGAGCTCGGATAGACACGCCCTCCGTATTACGATCCCAACTGAAAAGGTGTTGATGATGTCGGTATCGAGTGCGCTTTCGGAGATCATTGCTACAGGCTTTAAATATGCGTAACTATCGCGGCTTAGTAGAGTTCTGTAACTGACTTGAGGACCGCCGATGGCAACACCAATGATTGATTTCCGAGCCATCCGCACACATCACGGCAGCCAGCACGCGGGTTTCGAGGAGCTCGTCTGCCAATTTGCCGCGCTCGAGTCTCAGGGGGGCGTACCGTTCCACCGCAAGGGTGCGGGTGCCGACGCAGGACTTGAATGTTATCGAGTCGAGCCCAATGGCTCTGAAACTGGATGGCAGGCCAAGTATTTTTTCGAGCTTGGTAGCGGCGAAGCGGGGCAGCTCAAAGACTCCTTTGAAAACGCCGTAGCCAAGCACCCGGCACTCGCCACCTTCATCGTATGCATACCTTTCGACTTGTCTGACGGCCGTGTTGAAGGCCGCAAGTCTGAGCGCGATCGCTGGGATGACTGGGTGATTGCGCGTCAAGCTTCCATCGCGCCTCGTATAGTTGAAATCCAACTCTGGGGCGGCTTTCAGCTCACAGAACGACTCTCACGGAATGATCCACTGTATGTGGGGCGTCGTACCTATTGGTTCGATCTCCCTCATTTTGGGTGCGAATGGTTTAAAGACCGGTTTGCGATCAGCCGTGCCGCTCTCGGTCGCCGCTACACGCCAGAACTTAATATCGAACTGCCTATTCGTCAGGCGTTAGTCGCATTCGCACGAGATCCCGATTTCGCGTGCAAGATCATTGGTTGGGCTGATGATCTCGACGAGGCGAGACATCGTTCGCTACGCAGCATCGGCGCGGCGCTGGGGGGAACATGTGATATAGATTTCACTGCGCTCGGCGACCAAATGGCTGCGATATCTTCAGCAATTCGCGGCGTACCACTTGGCCCAGCGAATCTCATTCCATTCGGGGAATGGAGCGCTTTATTGGCGATTGCAACTGCGGCGCTCAACCGCTGTCGGAGCGGAATCTGGGAGCTACGTCGGCAACCCGGAGCGGCTCAGGACAGTGGTCGCGACGGTCTTCATTTTGCCGAACATTTGCGCGAAGTGATCGATCGCGTTGTCGAGGAAATCAATGCCCCCTCGACCAACTTCGCTAATTCACACCGCCTGCTACTGAGCGGAGAGGCGGGCGTTGGTAAGTCACACTTGCTGGCTGATGTCGCCGAGCATCATGTTGCGCAGGGCTTTCCCGCCGTCCTAATGCTTGGTGGAGCGTTCAGTGATGCGGAACCTTGGCGACAGATCGCCGAGCAGTTGGGGCTGACAAATGCTCCTCCGGATGCAATTCTCGGTGCGTTTGACTCCGCTGCCGAAGCAGCTGGCACCCGCGCATTAGTGATGGTTGATGCGATCAACGAGCGTAATGGTGTAGCGGTTTGGTCCGAGCGTCTTGCCGCGTTCCTCGCTGTTGCCGACCGTTTTGAACATACAGCGGTTCTCGTCTCCTGTCGCTCCACCTTCATCCCTTATATCGTGCGCGACCTCGATACGACCACGTTACCCCGCTTGGAACACCCAGGTTTCGCAGGAAGGGCGGCTGAAGCCGCGCGTCGCTACCTCGACCAGCGCGGCATCGTTCGAATGGCAGCCCCGCATTTCGCGCCAGAGTTCGAAAATCCGCTGTTCCTGCGTACTTGCTGTGACATGCTTGAACGTCGTAATGAAAGCGAACTTCCGCGTGGACTGGCTGGCGTGTCGAAGGTCTTCGATTTTTATTTCAACGCGGTGGTCGAGACGCTCAATTTGCGGATGGGCTTGGCGCCAAGGCTAAAGCGTGTAGAGGCGGTCCTCACGGCGCTCACGGAAGAGATGGTGGTTGCGGGTACCGGCTATCTCTCAATTGACGCCGCGAATTCAATCATCGAATGTTCGCACAACTCAAACGGTTTCGCTGAACAAAGCCTTTTCTTCCAGCTCGAAAGCGAAGGTGTGATCGCGGTTGAACCAGTCCGCGACGGAGAAGAGATCAACGAGATGGTTCGCTTTACCTTCGAGCGGTTAAGTGACCATCGTATAGCCCAGAGGCTACTCAATACGCATGTAGGCGACGGCGATCCTGCGCCAGCTTTCATCACTGGGGGGCCACTCGCATCTTATGTGGTGGGTCGAGGCTCCTCCAGGTTCGCAGGCATCGCCGAGGCATTGGCTGTACAACTGCCAGAGCGTTACGGCGTTGAACTCATTGACGTTGTCGACGGCAAGTTTGCCCGCTGGGATCTTGCTCATGCCTTTCAGCTCAGTCTGCTGTGGCGTCGACAGGACGCCTTCACCAAACGGACCCTCCAACTGGTTGAGGAATGCGCTGACGTAATCGGAGGTGACGCAGTTCTTGAGACGCTGCTTGCGATCGCCACTGAACCTGACAATCTCTTTAATGCCGACCATCTTGACCGTTGGCTGCAACCGTTGCCGATGTACGAGCGCGACATTGAATGGTCGACTCGCGTGACGCACATCGCCGTGGATGGCGACGGCGACGGCACGATTGAAACATTGATCGAGTGGGTGCTAGCCAACGGACTAGAGCCAATCGAGCTGCCGCGCGCTCGACTAGTCGCCATCACGCTCGCATGGCTCACTAGTCTCAGCCATCGTTGGATCCGTGATATGGCGACCAAAGCGCTTGCGACACTATTAGTAAATCGCCGTGAACTCGCCGCCCAGATGATCGAGAAATTCTCCAATGTTGACGACGCTTATGTTGTCGACCGCGTGCTTGCTGCTGCATATGGTGCAGCAACGCGAAATTCCAGCGATGAGGGACTTGCCGAGCTCGCGCGAGTTGCCTTCGAGGCGGTATTTACTAACGACCAGCTACCAACCCACGCGCTCGTTCGCGACCACGCGCGTGGGATCGTCGAGCTTGCTGCCAGTCGCGGCGTTTTGCCCGCGGACATATCGCTAGATTGCGCTCGGCCTCCTTATCCAGGAGGGAGGGTACTCGAGACGGTGACCGAAAACACTCTTGGCATATATGTTCAGAACTATGGTGGCAGTTTATTGCGTGATGAAATTTGCAGTTCCGCAGTCGAGGATGGTGATTTTGCACGTTACAAAATCGATAATCTTGCCGGCGACTTCCTGTTACTTCCACGCTCGGAGCATGGTCGTTCTATGCGTGAGATTTACGACGCATGGTACTTGGAAGCGATCAAACCTCATCCGGCGCGTACCACGGCGTTTGAGCAGGTACTTGAAATTGCAGCTCGCACCAATTCGATGCCTACGGGGCTCTCGCTTTTTCTTCGTCAAGCTCACGACGAAGCCAAAAAACTGATGGAGGCGCGGCGTGCGTCCGAAAAAAAGCGTGACGCGACTATCAGCGAGTTCGAGCGTCTTTTGGACGAGGGAGAGATAGAGGAGTTTCGTGTTCGTGCTGCCGGCTTTGTGCGCGGCCGTATGTGGGACGAGCGTGCCGTAGCCGGGCATCCAACATATGCTGGTGATAGGTCGCGCCATTGGGTCGCTTGGCGCGCACATGAGCTTGGATGGACTCCAGAACGCTTTGCCGAATTCGACCGCGAGATGGCGGGCCATGACCGTAATGAGCACCGAGTCGAGCGCATCGGTAAAAAATATCAATGGATCGCCTACCATGAAATGACCGGACGGCTTTCTGACACCTCGCTCGTAGGCGGTAACTATCAGGAAGATCCCGAGCTATTTCGCGGCCCTTGGCAAGTCGGGTCACGTGAGATGGATCCGACTATCCTTGTGACTCGTACGAAACAACGCGACTCGGATCGTCAAGGTCCGACCTGGTGGTCCCCTCACTTTTCGCGTTGGCGCGACGATCCGCCCGAATCGCGAGTCGCGTGGATGGAGGATCAATCGCGAGACGTGCCTGATCCAGTGCAGCAGATTGATGTAATCGACCCTGCTGGCCGACGCTGGCTCGTACTCGACACGAATGTTGGCCGTAATCATCTGGCTATGGTCGATGGCGAACGCGTGATTCATCGGATGACCTGGCACAAAGTTAAATCGATATTGGTAGCACGCGGTGATGTTGAGCGTCTAACGGAACTTTTAACCCAATCAGCAGATAATCGGGATCATTTTCCGGCATTTGATATGCCCAGGAATGGCTACCTTGGCGAATATCCTTGGCATCCGGCATTCGACACCATTGATGGAAGTTTCGAGATGGGTTCGGACGAAGCAATTCATACGCAAGCGACGGTAGCTGACTGGCGTGTCGAGCGTTCAGGCCATGACTATTCGATAGAGGAAAGCTTCAATCTTACGATTCCCGCTCCAGCGCTAATGCGTGGCCTTCATTTACGTCTGGCGGAAGGGCGGTCCCTTGCATACGCAACAGCAGATAGCAGAATTCTTTTTAAAGATCCGTCCGTTGACGAGCCCGGGTTCAGTGCGGCTGTTGTAGATCGCGATGTGATGCGGGCGTTTCTGGACGCAGAAGGGCTAGAAATCGTTTGGGTTGTTACTGGTGAAAAAAGTGCCCATGGCGGATCGCGTCATGGCAGGGGGTGGGGTGGAATGCTTAATTATAGGGGGATCTACCGGTTTAATGGTGATTCTATCCAAGGCCGACTCGAGTTCGAGAAACAGGCTCCCCGGCCTGAGCAGCTAGCGGAGCTTCTGGCCCATCCGTGAAAATGTGCTATCGGCTTCCGAATTAGGTGCGACATCACCGAGGTGATAAGCATTAATAACGGGCTTCGCTTTTAGTCTTCCCATCAACCACAAAGCTGATTCAACCGCATTCGTTTGCACGACCCCACCTCCACGTAAAAGGAATGACAATGAGTGATCAAAGTGGGTATCGGGCATTTCGTACCCATGCCTTAGAGCAAGGGCGAGACGCGGTCAAACGACTGGCCATTTCCGATTACGATGAAAGTGCCGACGTTCACTCCAGATTTACTCAGCGGATTGCCTTAAGAGCTGCGCGGCGTTGGGTTCAGAACAATGTCAGCGAGCTGCTTGCCGAAGACTCTGACCAGGCACTTCATATCCGCCGAATGCTTGGCATACTCGCTTCGCAGTCACTGATTAAACCAGAGGAGTGGCCCTGGTATGGCAAGTTGGGGATATTCTTCGTCCCGCATTGGCTGACATGGCAATACACGCGTAGGCAGTTAGCAAAAACACGCACCTACGAAGGACGCGCCTTTCTTTACGAGACCTTTTACGACCGAGTCGTGGCGTGTCGCTTGAACCGCTACACCCCAGCCGTTGATCAGGCCATACAAGGCATGCCGCTGCTCTCCTATGAACGCGCAAGACAGCTCGACAGACTGGATGCTGGCTGGTTCATGGCCGTGCGTAAGATCGGCGTGGAGAGCTTTGCGAGGATCGAACATTATGCTCGCTATGGCAGCTTCAGATTGAAGGGCCCACTCGCCAATCTGCTGGTGCTGACCAATGTGGTGCAGACAGAAGCAGAACTGGCCTGGCTAGACTATCAAATGAAAGAGCGCTATCACGCGCACGCGCCCGAGATCACCCCTGAAGCCCTTCGCACCTTCAAACAGGCCATTGATCTATTGCTGGCCAATGGTGTTAAGCGCAAGCAGGTAGCGGGTATCTTTCGTCATGACCTGGATGCTATAGACCCGGATCGGCTGCAGGTAAACTTGCAACTGATTGTTGCTTCTGGCACAGCAGGCGCAGATGCCATCTACGAGGTCATTGGAGAGTCGCTTTGGCGAGCTTCCAGCGCAAATTGGGCCTTTGTATTGGATGTGGTTAAGGCCCATTCAGCTGATCAGATTCAACACTGCAAGCGTATGCTGGACCATTACTGCGAGCCTTCTTCATTGTTGGTCGAGCACTTGATTGCCCTGGGCGCGAGCGTCGAAGACCTAGCGCATTGCCAGACGCTCATATTGGAGCTCAACAAAAGAGAGGGAGAGGGCGAACCGCTTGCCGAGATCGCGCTGTTGGCCGGTGCTCCATACTGCTTGAGCTTCGAGCAGATAGGGCAGTGCTGCACTTACCTGGCGCGCCCCGGAGCATTGCAGGAATACTTGGCAGTGCTTGAGCGACATGGATATGGCTACCCTGAGGCAGTTCTGGTTTTTCAACGTGCGTATACCGACATCGGTGTCCAGAGCCTTGAAACTTGGCTTGAGATCAAAGGGCAGCGTAAACCGCGTAAAGAGCGCGAGTTGATTGACTGGATCATGCGCTGTGCTGGCACTCTTGCCGCCCAACCCTATCACTATCTGCTCGCCACCGTGCCCATGCCAGAGTTCAGTCATTTGTGCCAAGCGGAGCGCGTGGTACGGTTTGGGACAGGCACTTTGCAGTACTTGGTCGAGGACAAGGGATTGGACTCATTCAAGGCGATCATGGACTGGTACTACAAGGCACGTGGTGTGCATACGCTTTGTTGCTGGGACCTGAATTCAACATCTCGTGTGCTGCTGGACGATGCTTTCCGTCGTAACCACTTTGCTGCTTTTACTGAGAACCTGAGCTGCGTCATGAGGGCCATTGATGACCAGGTGCAAGCGAAGATCGGGTATCGCCATAAGCAACCGGACGATGCGACACGCGAGCGCTACGACGAACAGAGGGAAGTGCTTGCTCAGGCCGAGCGTCTAAAACTTTTGCCTCGGTTACCAGCTATCTTGAAGCAAACGGGTGGCGTCCTGCTGCCGAGCATGGTTCGCCATGCATGGTCGTCAGCTGAGCAGCTACAAGAACAGATGGATGCATTAGTGCCGTTGGTAGAGAGCCTGCTAATGGGGCGCGGACCATCAGGCGCTGAGCTGCAGGCCCAGGAGGTTGAGGCTATATCCATGATCTACCAAACTGACGGCCACAGCGTCAGGTCACAGTGGAAGAATGTCCTGGGTTTCGAATCGCACATGGCTGGATTGAAATTGTGGGATGGTTACCCCATGCGTTGGGCGCGCTCGATTCGTCGCATGGAAAAGCGCCTTGAGCGCAGTAGTCTGCGAGCGCTGCTTCAGGCAAAGACGATCAGCGCGAAGGCCTGTTCAAAGAAGGACTTCACCGATGTGTGCCAGGCCATCCGTTCCAAAAGGCTATACGACAAGTCGCGTGATCCTCAGTCCATGGCGGCCCATCTAGGTGTACTGTTCGCGGCGAGCCGTGAGGACTCATTGATCGGGTCGTGGCTCGAAACCGACCTCGGACAGATAACTGCCTTGGAGGATTTCAGCGTTGACATCGCCGAGGGGCTGGAGCAGCTCGACACGCTTTTCACCAGCACTTTGCCGGACGCTCTAGAGGCGCATATGCCGGCGTTTGTAATGAACTTCAACGATGAGCAGGCTGATAGCTTGGCCAAGCGAATGGTGGGTGAGGCTCATCTAGCTGGGTTGCAAACTGGCCGTGGAAGATTGCAGGCCGCGCTTAGACATACCCAAGCAATTGTGCTCGCAACGTGTGCAAGCTGGCTGAAGCGCGAGCAGGGGAAATTCACCGCTATGCCTGCTAACGACGAAGTCACTGAATTGCAGGCGTTCGTGTCAAAGTATCCGGCAGCGTTTTTCGCTAGGCAAGCCGCGAACCTGTGCACGCGCGATGACACGGACATGTGGAAGGAGGAGCGGCACGCGCATATGGTGGTGTTTGACCCTGTGCAACGTCGGCTTGCGGGGATGGCCATGATCTATTTCGAATCGATCCCGGCGCTCCATCCAACCAAGCGTTGCCTGATCGTTCGCGCGATCAATCCGATGGATGAGATGTTGGCTACTCATACGGTACATAGCATCGTCAACGCGTTTTTCGATGTCGCCGTCAGCATCGCTCAAGAAAATGAGCTGGCAGCGGTGCTTTTCCCGAATCCTGGCGGCATGCATCTCCTTTCCAATCAGAGCACTGTTGAGAATTACTTCAAAAAACGCCTCATTGAACGCGCCGAGCCTTACCGGCAGATAGAGCTGGGAGCAAGCGCTGCGCACTGGCGTACCAGACCTAGGCGCCTGAATACACGATTTTATGCCTATGCGCAGGGGCAGCAGCAGGTTTCGGAGTTATACGTCGTTTGGGCGAATAGCCAAATCATTCTGACGGCTCAGAAGCGCAGATCGGTTGAGTACATAGATCTCTGATTGAGGGCTGACGCGCTTTCGCAAAAGGCGCGTCGCTATCGCGATGAGCTCACTAGGCAGCTAGTTATTCGATTGCTACTCCTCACCGGAGTGAGAACGTATGAGCCACGTCTGCATCGAAGGATCAGGTCCCGAGATCCAGATTAGAAAGTAGTGCTGCCGCTATCTCCAGGGCACGGCATTTCCACAACTCCGCTATGATTGCACTTTGTCCGGCATCAGGACTTGGCTGCAAGGATCGAACGTCAGATGAGCGTCCCCAAATACGACCTTCACCTCCTGGGTTGGCATAGCTTTCAGCAGTTATGTATGGCCGTAGCCTCTACGGTATTGGGTCAGACCGTCGAGACGTTCCTTGAGGGAAATGATGGAGGTCGCGACGGTGGGTTCAAGGGGACGTGGTCTCCTCAGCCAAATGAGTTGTATGAAGGCACGTTCGTCTTCCAGTGCAAGTTCACATCGCGCCGTGATCATAATCTCACGTTGTCAGATGTAGCTGGTGAGCGTGAAAAAGTGCGCAGACTCGTCGCCAGGGGACAGTGTGATGTCTATGTTCTGATGACGAACGGAGACTGGACTGGGGAGAGCCATCTCAAGATCAAGCAGGCGTTTGAAGATGTTGGGGCCAAGCATGTACTGCTACTGGGCTCCACATGGATCTGCGAGAAGATCCAGCTAAACAGTAACCTGCGCATGAATGTGCCTCGGCTCTATGGTCTGGGTGACCTCAGTCAGATCTTGGATGAGAGACGGTACAAGCAGACGAAGGCGCTGCTGACGGAGCTTCCTGAGCTTTCAAAGCTTGTTGTGACTGGCACCTATCGCAAAGCACTCCAGGCCCTTCAGCAGCATGGTTTTGTTCTCCTGGTTGGAGAGCCCGCTGCAGGAAAGACGACGATTGCCTCACTAATGGCCATGTGTGCGATGGATAAGTGGGGAAGTAGGGTGTTGAAGCTGGAAAAGCCCGAGCAAATTCGAGATCACTGGAATACGGACGAAGCATCGCAGTTCATCTGGGTTGATGACGCCTTTGGGGCGATGCAGTACGAAGCCGACCTGGTGATGGAATGGAACCGGATACTCCCAGCGCTCTCGACGATGATCCGAGCGGGCCATCGGGTAGTCCTGACTAGCCGTGATTACATCTACAACAGCGCACGGCGTGATCTCAAGAGAACGGCATTTCCTTTGATCGAGGAAAGCCAGGTGGTCATCGACGTGAAAGAGCTGACCCCACGAGAGAAGTCAGAAATCCTCTACAACCATGTGAAGCTTGGCAACCAACCGCGGCGGATTCGGACGGCTTTAAAGGAATTTCTTCCTGCGGTGGCAGCTCACAGTCGGTTCGCTCCCGAGACAGCTCGGCGCTTGGGCAGTATTGAATTCACCAGGGCCCTCAAGATCGACCAAAGAAGTATCGATGAGTTTGTCGCCAAGCAGGAGCGATGGCTCGTTGAGACAATGCAGGGCATGGATGACGAAAGCCAGGCCGCATTGGCTTTGCTTTACATGAAGCACGGAGCAATCGAAAGCCCGGTCAACCTCTCAGGGAATGAGGTGAAGACAATTGAAAGGTTGGGTGGTAACCAAGCCGGTTGCATCCGTGCGCTTGAGAGTCTCCGGGGAAGCTTTGTACAAGTAGCAGATACTGCTGAAGGACGCTATTGGCGGTACAAGCACCCAACGATTGGCGATGCGTTTGCTTTAATTCTCGCCCAGAGTCCTGATCACCTGCAGATTTTTGTAGATGGCACACCCGTTGAGCGCTTGATGGAACTTGTGACGTGCGGCGATGCGGGCATCCAGAATGCTACGATTTTGCCGTCGAGCATGTTCGCAGTGATCGCAACACGATGCTATCAGTACGTCACTTGTGGGGCTGAAGTGGAGCGCATGAGGCGGGGCAGATTGTACTCTTTCCTGCTGCGCAGGACTGACGCCGTATTTCTGGCCATGTACTCGAAAACTGATGGTGAGCTGGCCTCCAGCCTGGTTCGTGATTTCGTGAGAAACCTATTTACGATGTCGTCTGACCTTGCACTGCGCTTGCTTCGGCAGGGTCTTTTACCGGAGACAGCCAGAGATGCTATCTCGACCAAAATTCACGGCTTTGTGTTCGATGAGGATGACCTTGGGTACATCTACGATCAAGACATGCACGAGTTCTTTAATGACCAGGAGCGGGAAGACTTCTACAGTGATGTACTGAAGCATGTCTTGCCTGACCTCGATAGGATCCGCCGATCTCAGCAGGAAACGTACAGCTATGAGGAAGATCCTGATTACCACCTTTCTGATTTCGTTGATCAGCTAGAGGGAATACGTGCCGCGTTCCCTGAATGGCCCGGTGTGGATGATGTGGTCGATACCCAAAGGTGCCGAGTTGACGATTGGGTAAATGAGGTATCACAGGAGCGGGGAGCAGAGCCTGCAGTTGGCCGAAGCGATTTGATCCGTCCATCTACACAAGAGGGCGGTCGAAACATCTTTGACGATGTCGATCTCTAAACCAGCTAAACGAGGGTATGCCGGTGCCCGATCAAGCTTTTGAGTAACGAACTCTCTACGCTCAGAACGATATAAAGTCATGGGCGGAGAGAAGCGACCTCTGGGACGAGATCAGCTTTATGGTGATGTAGATGGTAGTCCTCCGCTTTTCGACATCATTTCGCCGTGAAAAACGGAAAATGAGGTGCTTAATCACCTCAATCTGGACAAGAGATCGATACAAATCAAAATTGTTAGCTGGGTCAAACTCGTGGTCGGCGGTGTTCATCGCAGTCGCAGCCGCTATAACCCAGAAGGATGCTGTTGTAGTTTCTCGGTTTCACTTCAGCTTTCGTGTGGATGCATTTGAACCTATAAGTGACGTGTTGAGCCGCAGTTTTCCACTCGGTATCCACTAAGCTCAGGCCAATGACTCGGGCCCTCTCTCGAAGCGCCTCAAGGTATTCACTACCCTTTGCTTTCATCGTGTGTCGGCGTCGCTCTTTCACTTCTGGATGATTTCTCGCGCAGCGGGGACAGCACTTCCACTTTGCAGATTCACGCACGATATAAGGCGCTTTAAAATCGTTGTCGCATATCTTGCACTGCCATGAGTAGGTATGCCATTTCCCGTACCATGCCGTTTCTTTCACGCTGAGGCTATGTTCCTCCGCCAATGCCAGCAGCTTTTTTTGGCCATTCAGGTTGAGCATTGGAATGTGCGATAGCAGCAGCAAATGCTCTGGAACAACGCATTGCTTTCTCAGCCCGACATTTTCAATGCCTTCCATAATCTTTTTCCTCACATCTGCAGCCTGAAACGGATACATGAACTCGTTTATCACAATTAGTTTGATTTCCAGCTCTCTGCACATCACAGCCTTCTGCTCATCTCGCTGAAGCTGGCGCTGGTAGCTCGCTTCCGTGCGGTGTCGGGCTTTTTGGGAGTGCCATGCGCCTTGGTATTCGAACGCGATTTTGTAGTGCGCGTTGTATCCATCCAGTTCGAGGCTGGCGTGGGGCTGAATCAAGTGGGGATGATCTTTCTGCTTAAATCGCCGTTTCTGCAGCGAAAATCCGAAACCTTCTTCAAGAATACTCCGAGTAATCGCCTCGCCAACGAAAGGAGAGCAATTGGGGCAGCTTCGACCACTAAAAATTTTCTGCGGGACTACGTTTACCTCATGGCCTTCATTGCAGCGAACCAACATGGATTCACCTTGGCTCTTGTAATCATGCTCTGGGGTGAGAAGGCTGAAACCATGTTCGGCCAATTTTGCTTGGACTTCTATGTAAGGTTTGCGGTAGCGCAGTCGAGAAATGTCTCCCTTGCAACGCTGGCATCCTGAGGGTGCTCGGTTGCCTGTTTGTACGTGCGCCGCTGCAGACGGGGTAAATGTAAAATCATGCTGCTTGCAGTAGGCAGTGATTTTGCTGACACGTGTGACTAGCTCCTCCTCTAAGTTAGGATATTCGTACTTTCCAGAGTGGGCCGCGAAAGCCTCCTCTCTAAAGTTTTGGAGCAAGGCATTTTGGTTAGCTCGGCGGTTTTGTTCGGTGGTCAACACCCGGGAACTGCTCTTGCAAACCCCACAAAACGACATACCACGCAGATGGAGTGCGGCGCTGATGCTGCCGCGTACGCCATGCTCAACGCAGAGGATACTGACTTTTTCTTGACCACTGGCATGGCTGAAATTCGTTTGGCCGTAATCGAAGCGGTCAGCGAAGCGTTGGCGTGCCGACCTGATGAAACGATCTTGGTAGGCGCAAATATGGCATCCCGTGCCTCCCAGGTGCTCTTCAGGCTTTAATTTGAAGGCTCCGTGGGTGTGGCAGATCACTTGGCACGGCCGGGAAAACGAGATAAAGAGGTTTTCCTCGTAGCGGTACTGAGCTAGGTGTTTGCGCGTGGCGTCGATGCTAAACCTCAGAAAATCGGGGTTTCGGCTGGTTTCCAAATAACGGAGTTCGGGGGGCAAGCTGCTCACCAGCGCTGCTAAAGCAGGCTGATTTTTAAGTTCGTTTACGCAGTGGCGACAACCACCGCCTGAGAGCAGAGCACTCGCAGTTAAGCTCCAGTTATGTCTATGTCGACTGCAGAATGCCTGGACAATGGTTTTGAAGCCTGACCAGGCACCGAATCGGACCGAAAGAATCGAGCCAAATTTCTGCTCGATACGCGACCGAAGTACTGGCTCGGTGATCTTGAGATTTTCTGCCACGCACTTCTTGCACTTACTACCGCTCGCGTGTCGCTCGGCGCGTTGAGAGAACACGCCATGCTTGGGACAAATGATGCGAACGTTCTTGCCAAATCCCACGTAGCTCTCGGGCTCATACCGGTAGTAACCGTTATGCGTCAAATTTGCCCTAGTCAGGAATTCCTCATACTTCACGCTCCGCTGGTCGTACAGCTCCGCGTTGCTCTTTTTTAACTTTGCACTCTTGCAGGCAGGGCAGCCACCGCCTTTCAAATGGACCTCGGGGAGTTGCCAGAACTCGATGCAGTGCTTAAGGCAGTATATGAGTACTTCTGTCTTGGCATTGACATATACCAGTTTGCCGTAATCGAAGGCTTCACCGTGCCTGGCTTTGGCCTCGGCGATGAAGACCTCCCGGGTCTTGCCATGTCGAGCCCTCGCGCTGTCAGCCTTGCATTGCCTGCAGCCACCTTTCTTGCGCAGGTGGTGATCGGGATTTATCTCTACTTTTTCGGGGGGATTGTGCCTCAGGCAATGAAGAACTACAGGTGTGCTCGCCGAGTGCCAGAGGGTCTCGACGTAATGGAACTGCTGGCCAAATTTCGCCTTGGATTTTGCGATGAAAGCCTCGGTGTCCTTAATACGGCTGATGACTTTTCTCCTTGAAATCAATCTGAGCGGCAAATCTTAGCAGAGCATTGAGTTGGCGGCGCGACGGCAGTGCCGCCAGAAATACAAGCGGTGGCAGCACTGCTGTCGTCTGCTTATTCTATTCACACAGCGTGTGTCCAGGGCACGTGGTTTTTGATAGACAAATATTCTCCAATCCACAGGTATTATGGAAATTACATTTGTAAATGCGATATTCATATGATGGATAGTTTCGAGGGGCAGGGCTGTGCGGCCCAGATGCGCTCAGTAGACTGACCATGGCTGCGGTAGATCATGGTTTTTGGTTTGGCTTGTGTAAGGATGTGCTAACGCAGTTGCCTATCCAGAAGGCCAGCGAATCCGGGCAACTGCTGCCGTATCAGTGGATGCCGACCTGACTTACGCAAGGCGAGTTGGGCGCTTGCTTACGTGGGCCCTCAGGCTGGGGGCATCCTTTTCAAACCATCCAGAGCATGCCCTCAGATGTGCCCCCAATGTAGCAATCTACCGGAAGTGAATGGAACTCCATGGTTTGTGGAAAGGCAGAAATGATCAGCCGAACAGCCTGCCAGACGACGTCTAAAGACTCTCAGGGTCGCCAAAAAACATCTGAATCCGCGAACGCAACCAGCGCTCCCCTGGATCGTTGTCCTGTGAGCCACGCCAGGCCATGTGCAGCTCAAAACTGCGCACCGGCAGTGGCGGATCTTCGGCGCGTACGCCGCCGGCGGCAGTGAGGGCATCGGCGGTGTAGTCGGGCACGGTGGCAAGGATGTCGGTGCCGGCCAGCAGGGTGCTCAGGCCGTTAAATTGCGGTACGGCGAGCACGACGTGGCGCTTGCGGCCGAGTTTCTCCAGTTCTTCATCGATAAAACCGCTCAGGTCCCCGGCGAACGACACCAGGGCGTGGGGGCGGGCGCAGAAGTCGTCCAGGGTCAGGGGGCCGGGCACGGTGTCGGCCCGCAGCAGTTTGGGCAGGCTGCGGCGCAGGACCTTGCGCTTGGCGTTTGCCGGCAGGTCGGCGGTGTAGCTGACGCCGATGGAGATTTCGCCGGAGGCCAGCAGCGCGGGCATCAGCAGATAGTTGGCGCGGCGTACCACCAGCACGATGCCCGGGGCTTCGGCGCGCAGGCGTTTGAGCAGCATCGGCAGCAGGGCGAATTCCACGTCGTCGGAAAGACCGATACGGAATACGGCGGTGCTGGTGGCCGGGTCGAATTCGGCGGCGCGGCTGACGGCGGTGGAGATCGAATCCAGGGCCGGCGAGAGCAGGGCGAAGATTTCCACTGCCCGGGCCGAGGGTTCCATGCTGCGCCCGGTGCGCACGAACAGCGGGTCGTCGAACAGGTTGCGCAGGCGCGACAGGGCTGCACTGATGGCCGGCTGGCCGAGGAACAGCTTCTCGGCGGCGCGGGTCACACTGCGTTCGTGCATCAGTGTTTCGAATACGATCAACAGATTCAGGTCGACACGACGCAGGTCATTACGATTCATCTGGAGTCCTGGCAGAGTCAGCGAGCTTGACGGGAGCGACCATATCGGAACAATGGCCGGCGTGAATCTTACGGGGAAAGGCTGGTACTCTGCATCGGCTAAATGTTGTTTGTTTGTAGCCGGGCAAGGTTCGAGCACGCTGTACGCCCCGATTTTCAAGGGCACGAAATCAATGCCAGGCATGTCGACTATTAATAGGCACTGATAGTCTTGCTTGCAAAGCCCGGATAAAGTTCGCGGCATTAGAGGTTAATTTGACGAGGTTTGCGATGTCCCGCACGATTCGTTTTCACAAGTTTGGACCGGCCGAGGTGCTCAAATGCGAAGAGCATGCGGCCTCGTTGCCTGCGCCAGGCGAAGTGCAGGTACGAGTCGAAGCCATCGGTATCAGCTGGTATGACGTGCTCTGGCGGCAGAACCTGGCGTCGTCCCATGCGCGCCTACCCTCGGGCCTCGGGCACGAAATGGCCGGTGTGGTCACGGCCGTGGGCGAGGGCGTCGACGACCTGGCGGTAGGTGACAAGGTGGCGAGTTTTCCCGCCGAAAGCCCCAACGATTACCCGGTGTATGGCGAGCTGATCGTCCTGCCGCGTTCGGCCCTGACCCGTTATCCCGATGTTCTCAGCCCGATCGAGGCTGCTGTTCATTACACGCCGCTGCTGATCGCCTATTTCGCCTACGCCGACCTGGCGCGGGTCAAGCCGGGGCAGTTTGCCCTGGTCACGGACGCCAGCCATTGCGCCGGGCCGTCCTTTGTCCAGTTGGGCAAGGCCCTGGGTGTGCGGGTGATTGCCGCCACCAAGACCGCTGAAGAGCGTGAATACCTGCTGTCCCTGGGTGCCGAGAAGGTGATTGTCACCGAGGAACAGGACCTGTTGATGCAGATCAACAAGCTCACCGACAACCGCGGTGTCGACGTGGTGTTCGACGGCCTGGGCGGCCCGCAGATGTCCATGCTCGGCGATGTCCTGGCGCCCCGTGGCAGCCTGGTGCTCTATGGCCTGCAAGGCGGCAACCAGACGCCGTTCCCGGCCTGCGCGGCGTTCCAGAAGAACATCCAGTTCTTCGTCCATTGCATCGGCAACTTCACTGGCAAGCCGGAGTTGGGAATTGTCCAGGATCAGGTCGCGCTGCAGCGTGCGTTGCGCGACATCAACCAGCTCACCGCGGACCGGGTGCTGCTCCCCCTGAAGACCCGGGTATTCGCGTTCAACGAGTTTGTCGAGGCGCACCGCTACATGGATGAATGCCCATGCCGCGAACGGGTCGCGCTTCAGGTCGAACCGGTCTGATCCCAACGCCAGGCAAAGCCTGGCGTTTTTTATTGTCTCGATTTGCCGGCCCTTGCGCCGGCTTTTTAGTTTTTCCCCTGGCAGTCCTTTTGCCGGCAAGCCGGCTGCTGCATAAAAGCGCCGGGGCGCCGGGATAGATTCCATCGCGCTGCGGTCAAACTGCCAGTAAACTGCGGCCCATTTCCGAACCATCCTTTTCCAGAGGTTTTGCATGACTCTCAGTCCTTTTGCGGGCAAACCGGCACCGGCTGAATTGTTGGTCGACATCCCGCGACTGGTTACGGCTTATTACACCGGTCAGCCTGATGCATCGGTGTCTACCCAGCGTGTGGCCTTCGGCACCTCCGGGCACCGTGGCAGCTCGTTCGATCTGAGTTTCAACGAATGGCATGTGCTGGCCATCAGCCAGGCCATTTGCCTGTACCGCGAATCCCAGGGCATCGACGGCCCGCTGTTTGTCGGCATCGACACCCATGCCCTGTCGACCCCGGCCGGGGCCAGCGCCCTGGAAGTGCTGGCGGCCAATGGCGTGACCGTGATGATTGCTGCCGGCGACGAGTACACCCCGACCCCAGCGGTGTCCCACGCTATCCTCTGCTATAACCGGGGGCGTACATCGGGCCTGGCGGACGGCATCGTCATCACCCCGTCCCATAACCCGCCACAAAGCGGCGGCTACAAGTACAACCCCACCAACGGCGGCCCGGCCGACACCCACATCACCAAGTGGATCGAAGCCAAGGCCAATGAACTGCTGGCAGCCAAGCTGGCCGGGGTCAAGCGCATCGGTTACGAACAGGCGCTGAAGGCCGACACCACCCATCGCCACGATTACCTCAACACCTACGTCGCCGACCTGATCAACGTCATCGACCTGGACGCCATCCGCAACGCCAAGCTGCGCCTGGGCGTGGATCCGCTGGGCGGAGCAGGGGTGCGCTACTGGTCGGCGATCGCCGAGCACTACCGCCTGGACCTGGAGGTGGTGAACAAGCAAGTGGACGCCACTTTCCGCTTCATGTCGGTGGATTGGGACGGGCAGATCCGCATGGACCCGTCCTCCAGCTACGCCATGCAGGGCCTGATCGGCCTCAAGGAACGCTTCGACGTGGCCTTCGCCTGCGACCCCGATCACGATCGCCACGGCATCGTCACCCCGAGCGGCGGTCTGCTGGCGCCGAACAACTACCTGGCGGTGTCCATCGATTACCTGTTCCAGAATCGCCCGCAATGGCGCGCTGATGCCGCGGTGGGCAAGACCGTGGTCAGCAGCGGCCTGATCGACCGGGTCGCCGCACGCCTGGGCCGCCGTCTGTATGAAGTGCCGGTGGGCTTCAAGTGGTTTGCCGATGGCCTGTTCGACGGCTCACTGGGCTTTGGCGGCGAAGAAAGCGCCGGTGCCTCTTTCCTGCGCCGCGACGGTGGCGTCTGGAGCACCGACAAGGACGGCCTGATCCCGTCCCTGCTGGCGGCGGAAATGACCGCGCGTACCGGTCGCGATCCGAGCCAGGCCTACCGCGCCCTGTGCGACGAGCTGGGTGAGCCGTTCTCGGTCCGCGTCGATGCCAAGGCCAACCCGCAGCAGAAGGCCCTGCTCAGCAAGCTGTCGCCACAGCAGGTGACTTCGACCCAACTGGCCGGCGAGCCGATCCAGCAGATCCTCAGCCATGCACCGGGCAACGACCAGGCCATTGGCGGCCTGAAAGTCATGACGGAGAACGGCTGGTTCGCCGCACGCCCGTCGGGTACTGAAGACATCTACAAGATCTACGCTGAAAGCTTCATCGGCGACGACCACCTCAAGCAGCTGGTGCAGGAAGCCCAGACCCTGGTGGACACCGCCATCAGCGGCAACTGACCGGCGCTCCGGGCCCGTCAGGCAAAAAAAGGGGCGACCATCACGGTCGCCCCTTTTTATTGGCCGCTGTATTTCACGCCAGATCCACCAGCACGATCTCGCTGTCCTGCAACGCCGTCACCCGCAGCACCGGCTCATTCTCAACCGCGACGCCGTCTCGAGCTTCGGCGCGCAAGCCGTTGACTTCAATCGCGCCGGTCGCCGGAACCAGGTAAGCCCGGCGCCCGTCGTCCAGGTGATACTCGGCCGTTTCCCCGGCCTTCAGGTTGGCCGCCACCAGCCGCGCATCGGCGCGAATCCGCAGGCTTTCCTCATCGCCAGCCTTGCCACTGGCCAGGGTCACGAAACCTTCACGCTGGCCCTTGGGAAAAGGCTTGGCACCCCAGGAAGGCGCGGAGCCTGCCTGGTTGGGGATGATCCAGATCTGGAAGATCTTGGTTGGCGTGGCTTCCAGGTTGTACTCGCTGTGGGCGATCCCGGTGCCGGCGCTCATCACCTGCACATCACCGGCTTCGGTGCGGCCCTTGTTGCCCAGGTTGTCCTGGTGGCTGATGGCCCCTTCGCGAACGTAGGTGATGATTTCCATGTCCCGGTGCGGGTGCTGGGGGAAGCCGGTGCCAGGGGCGATCACATCATCGTTCCAGACCCGCAGGTTGCCCCAGTGCATGCGCTTGGGGTCATGGTACTCGGCGAAGGAAAAATGGTGGTGGGCATCCAGCCAGCCGTGGTGCGCGCCGCCCAGGGAGCTGAAAGGTCTGAGTTCAAGCATGATCTTCTCCTCATTAAGGGCTCGTCATGGCACGTTATACCCGGGCCAGAAAACGATAACCGTTGGTTGATGGCGAGCATCTTCCATCAGCTATAGATCGATAAAAAGCGCAAAAAATGCCGTAATCCAATCGTAAAATTAGATGATTTTTTTGTCGCAAAGTTGGTGTTAAACCTTCGGTTCATCGCTTAAGTTAATGACCTACAAGCAATTGGCTGGATACCGTGGAACAATCCGCCGAAGATTACTGCTCAGCCTCACACCCTGGAGTCCGCGTGTCGCAACACAACCCCGATCTGCCCCCCGAGCTTTTGCCCCTGGCCCAGATGCCCTTGTTGAAACGCCTCGCGGCGCGCTTCTTCGGCCATGGCCTGAACCGCCTGCGGGCCCAGCATCGGGCTTCCTGGCTGCATGGTCAGGCCGATGGCTTTCGCAGTGGCCACACTGCCGGCGTGGAATACGGCTACCAGGAAGGTCGGCTTGAGGGGCTGGAGGAAGGCCGCCAGGTGCTGTTGATCCGCGACAGCCGCAACACCGAGCACCGCCCGCCCGGGGTGGATGACCGGCTGTTCGATGACTGGCGCCTGCCGTTGAGCGCCGAGCTGAAAAAGCGCTTCAAGGCCGATGTCGCCCGCCTGCTGCCCGCCGCCGCGCAGCCCAGCGCCGCGCAGTGGAAGATGATTTTCAGCGACACACCCGCCACCGCGGTGATCGCCGGGGCCGGGGCCGGCAAGTCAACCTCGCTGGTGCTGCGCCTGCTGCTGTTGCATCACTATCTGGGCTTCGAACTGGACGCCATGACCGTGGTGACCTTCACCCGGGAGTCGCGCAAGGACTTCATCACCAAGCTCACGCAAGTCTTTGCCCTGTGGGGTCGGCAACTGGGCGCCAGGGAAGCCAGGGAGCTGGTGCGGACCTTCCACTCGCGGATTCTGCCCATGGTCCGCAGCCTGCCGGGCTTCGAGCGCCTGCAGGCCTTCGAGAACCTCAGCGATCGGCTCCAAGGCGGCGAAGACGAGGTGGACAGCAACCCATTCGATCTGCGCATCAACGACGCCCAGCGCCGGCACCTGAATGCCTGCTACCAGGCACTGTACCGCGATGACCCGCGCTTTCGCCTGGCGTTGCAGCCGTTGGTGCGCCACGCCCTGCAGCTCAAGGAACTGGAGCGCGATCACCCGGACGTGCAAAAGCGCATGGCGGTGACCGAACTGGCGGCCAAGCGCGATGAAGAGCTCTGCGACACCGTGGAAGACCTGTGGTTTCGCGCGGGCGCCTGGCCGATCAAGGGCATCGAGCCGCAGCGCCAGCGGTTCGAAATCAACGGTGCGACCTTTCACAGCCATGGCTATTGTGCGGAGCTGGACGCCTGGGTGGTGCTGGGTTTCGACCCGCGCGAGAGCCCTCAGCTGACCCGGCCCGGGGCCAAGCTGACGGTGCGGGCGGAGTGGGCTGTAAAGCGCACCCTGTTTCAAGCTTTTTGCCGTAAACCATTGATTTGGCTTGATAGTTACGAAGCTTCAAAGCGTTCTGCCGGCGCCTTTTCGGCCCAGGTCAATGGCGGTCCGGGTTTCGATTACAAGGTCAAGGGCGAGCTGGCGTCGGCGCCGCTGCTCGATTGCTTTGTCGCCGCCGCAGGCTTTATCGAGAACCTGGGCTTGGAAGTGGGCGATGCCGTCGCGGGCATGAGTTTTGCTCAGGACGATCCGGACCGGTTTTTTTTCGAGGCCCTGAGCCTGTTCTGGCGAGCCCTGGAGGATCATCTGCTGGATCAGTCGCCGCCCATCATGAGCTACAACCGCATGTTCGCCTTGTTCAGCGAGCGCTCGCCGGAGAACTTCAAGCTGCTCAGCGATGCCTGCCTGCGCCCGATGTCACACCTGATGATCGACGAGTTCCAGGATGTTTCGCCGCAGATCGTTTCCTGGATCAGGGCCAGCCTTGCGGCGATCCGCAGCCGAGGCGCCGCCTTGCACATCGGGCGCGCCGCCCAGCATTCCTCGCTGCTCTGCGTCGGTGACGACTGGCAGTCGATCTACGGCTGGCGGGGCAGCTCGCCCAAGTACTTCATCGAGTTCAACAAGGAGTTCCCGTCCCCGGGCACCACCCGGGTCATGCTCAGCGAGAACTACCGCAGCCATCAGCATGTGATCGATGCCGCGGAACATATTGTCCGCGCGGCGCCGGCCATTGCCGGAAAGAAGGCCAAGGCCAGCGGCGAAGCTACAGAGCTGTGGCCGGTGCAGGTGCTCGATCGCGATGACCAGGGCCTGGCCCAGCGTCTGGCTGAGCACTATGAGCAGGGTGATTCGATCTTGATGTTGTTTCGAAAAAGCAGTGATAAGTTATTGATTGAAAACGTTATTTCGCAAATAGTTAATGTTGATTCTAGCCTGCCTTCAGGGTCGCGGCGCCTGAAACAGCTGACCTATCACAGCGCCAAGGGACTGCAGGCGGATGCGGTATTCCTGCTGGGCGACTGCCAGCACCTGAGCAGTTCGCCGTACAAGAACCAGGTCTATCGCATGGCCGGGTTGGGCAAGGACGGCGATGCCGAGCCCTACGACAGCGCACAGAAGGACGAGATCCTGCGGCTGGCCTATGTGGGCATCACTCGGGCGGCCAAGCATTGCTACTGGTATGTGGACCGCCAGGAAGGCCCCGCGGGCAATGCGCCCAAGGCTTCGGACCGGGTACCGCGAGACAAGCCGTACTTCCAGGACTTGCGCCAGGCGACATGAAAAAAGCCCGCTGGCGAGGCGGGCTTCGGGTGAGGCAGCGGGGCTTCAGGCCTTGAGTGCCAGGGACGGGGAAAAGGCCTCCAGTTCATCTTCCACCGCCTCGATTATTCGTTCGACATCCGCAGCGCTCATCACCGTGGCACAGGGAATGCCGGCGATGGCGATCATGGTTTCGCCGCTGGCGCGATCAAAGAGCCGGGCGATCATGCTGCCGGGCGCATCCATGCTGGCTTCGAAACCCATGGGATGAAAATGCCAGCGCATCAGCTGGCAGGCGTTGGGAAAGGTGACTTTACTGGCCCAGACTCTGTTCATCGGTGGCCCACCTTGATTCATTGAGCGCTTCCTTGTGCTCGCGGTAGGAACGACCGGATCGTCAATGACCCGATCGGTTGAGGTTTTAAAAATAGCATTGGCTTGTGACGGTTCGCAGTTTTTTTGCCCACCGTCCGGCGGTTCACTCACGGATTATTGATGCAAGTCATGTCATCTCCCAGGCACCCCCCGGCGGCTGCCGTATCTGGCCGGCGGCCGGTCGTTGAAGCCCTTGGCGAAGTTCGGCAAGCTGCGCCTTTTCCTGTTCGAGAAACCTATGTCTGCCCCCGATGACGGGCCGCTGCACACCCAGGCCACCGGTGAAACCGTGATGCGCTACCACCTGTGCTGGAAGCACCGGGACCTGGATGGAGTAATGGCGCTGTACCACCCGGACATCCAGTACAACGACTTTTTCCAGAACCGTACCCTGGGCCTGGAGGAACTGCGCGAATACGTGCGGGCCAGCATGCCCCGGGCTCCCGACGAGGCCCTGGAGCACAGCGATCGCATCCGCCTGGATGGCAACACCGCGTTTATCCAGTACCAGGTGACCCTGCGCGGCGGCCAGGGCCTGGTGTCATTTCGCTCCAGTGAAGCGATCACCGTGCGCGACGGGCTGATCTGGCGGGTCAACGAGTACGCCTCACTGGTCCGGGAGCCGGCACCGAGCAAGTCCTCCGCCAGACTGCGCCCGGCGGCCAGCCGGCTGGGGCTGTCGCCGCGCCAGTTGAGTTTCATGGCCGAGGACCTGCAGCAGTATTTCCAGCGCCAGCAGCCGTATCTGGACCCCGAGCTGGACCTGCAGCGGGTGTCCCGGGAATGCGGTTACAGCCGCAACCAGATTTCCTACCTGCTCAATCAGGTGCTGGGGCAGAGCTTCTACCGCTACGTCAACCAGGCGCGCCTGCAGCATCTGCTGGCAGCGCTGGACCAGGCCACGCCGCCGCTGCGCATCGACGAGCTGGCGTTTGCCGCAGGGTTCAACTCGCTGTCGGCCTTCTACAGCTGTTTTCGCCAGCACACCGGCCAGTCGCCCAAGGCCTACGCCAAGCAAATTTCTTTGCGTGCACGCGCGCAAGACAGCCCCTGAGGCCAGGCACTAGGATCGCCGCATTCGAAATTCGGGTTGCGGAGTGCTTGCATGCCAGCGTGGCGCAGTATCAGTTTGTGGATGGACCAGCTCGACGAGCCGCTATTGCCGCGGCCGCAGCTTGCGCAAGACCTGGACCTGGACGTGGCGATCATCGGCGCCGGCTATACCGGGCTGTGGACCGCCTATTACCTCAAGCGCCAGGCGCCGCAGTTGAATATTGCGGTGATCGAAGCGCAAACCGCCGGTTTTGGTGCCTCGGGCCGCAATGGTGGCTGGCTGATGGGCAACCTGCTGGGAGAGGACCGGCTGCTGGCCGCTCTGTCGCCGCAGCAGCGTCGGGCCTCCTTCGACCTGTTGCACGGCATCCCTGATGAAGTGGCCAATGTCATCGAACGTGAGGGCATCGACTGCGATTACCGCAAGGGCGGGGTGCTGTATTGCGCCGCCCGCTACCCGGAGCAGGAAACCAGCCTGCGCCACTATCTGGACAAGCTCTATGCCCAGGGCCTGAACCAGGACGACTACCGCTGGCTCAACCCCGAGCAACTGGCCCAGCAGATCCGCCTGGCCAAGCCCTATGGCGGTATCTATGCCCCGCATTGCGCCACCATCCAGCCTGCCAAGCTGGTGCGCGGCCTGGCCCGGGCGGTTGAGCGCCTGGGGGTGACCCTCTATGAAAACAGCCCGGTGACCCATTGGCAGTCCGGCAGCCTGCAGACGGCCCAGGCTTCGGTGCGCAGCCGCTGGATAGTGCCGGCAGTGGAAGGCTATTCGGTCACCTTGCCGCCCCTGGGCCGCTACCAGTTGCCGGTGCAAAGCCTGCTGGTGGCCACCGAGCCGCTGGCGGAGTCCGTCTGGGAAGAAATCGGCCTGAGCCAGGGCCAGGCCTTCAGCGAAAGCAGCCGACAGGTGACTTATGGCCAGCGCTCCATGGACAACCGGCTGGTGTTCGGTGCCCGGGGCGGCTATCAGTTCGCCAGCAAGCTGCGCCATGACTTCGACCTGACCCGTGACGAAGTGGAACTGCGCCGCTACCTGTTCGGCGAGCTGTTCCCGCAACTCAAGAACGTGCGCATCAGCCATTCCTGGGGCGGCAACCTGGGCATGTCCCGGCACTTCAAGCCGCATATGCTCTGCGACCGGCGCAAGGGCATCGCCCTGTCCGGCGGCTATGGCGGCGAGGGCGTCGGCGCCAGCAACCTCGGCGGCCGGACCCTGGCGGACCTGATCCTGGAACGCGACAGCCCTCTGGTACACCAGCCCTGGGTCATGCCCGAGTGCGGCCTGGAGGCCCTGCGGGCCTGGGAGCCGGAGCCGTGCCGCTGGCTGGGCTACAACGCGATCATTCGCAGCTTCGTCCACGAGGACCAGACCCTGGCCAACCCGGCCTCGGCTCCATGGCGGCGCAGGATGGCCAGCCGGATCGCCGGCTTCATGGAAGGTTTCATGCACTGAGCCGGCCTCTATGTACCGAACGCTGTCCGTTCGGATTTTCCGTCGAAAGGTAGAACCATGAGCATCACCCAATTCAAGCAAACCGCCACCGCCATCCTGGCCGAATCGGCACCAGTGGCGGTGCCCCTGGGCACTCCGGTGGCCGTGACCTCGGTGACCGCCGTCGAACGCAACGACGGGGTCGAGACCGGCATCTGGGAATGCACCCCGGGGCGCTGGCGGCGGCAGATCGTCGCCCAGGAGTTCTGCCACTTCATCCAGGGCCGTTGCACCTTCACCCCGGACAACGGCGAAACCCTGCACATAGAAGCCGGCGATGCACTGATGTTGCCGGCCAACAGCACCGGGATCTGGGATATCCAGGAAACGGTGCGCAAGACCTACGTCTTGATTTTCTGATCCCTTGATTGCCTGCCAACAACAAAACCAGCCACAGGTATCGACTCATGATCCGCAAGACTTGCGCGTTGCTATTGCTCAGCCCGTTGTTCCTGGCCACGTCCCTGGCCCAGGCCGATACGGTGAAGATCTACAACTGGTCGGACTACATCGCCCCGGACACCACCAAGGCCTTCCAGAAGGAAACCGGGATTGGTTTCACCTACGACGTCTATGACAGCAACGAGACCCTGGACGGCAAGTTGATGACCGGAAAATCCGGGTATGACGTGGTGTTTCCTTCCAACCACTTCATGGCCCGGCAGATTCAGGGCGGGGCACTGAAGAAGCTCGACAAGAGCCAGTTGCCCAACTGGAAGAACCTCAACCCGGTGCTGCTCAAGGCCCTGGAGGTCAACGACCCGGGCAACCAGCACGGCTTCCCCTACCTCTGGGGCAGCACCGGCATTGGCTACAACGTGGCCAAGATCAAGGAAGTGCTGGGCAACGATGCCCCACTGGATTCCTGGGACCTGATCTTCAAGCCCGAGTACATGCAGAAGCTGCAGAAGTGCGGGGTGGCGATCCTCGACAACGGCCCGGAACTGATCCCTACCGCTCTCAATTACCTCGGGCTGGCGCACCACAGCAAGAACCCGGCTGACTACAAGCAGGCCGAGGCGTTGCTGATGAAGGTCCGGCCTTATGTCAGCTACTTCCACTCGTCGAAGTACACCAGCGACCTGGCCAACGGCAATATCTGCGTGGCGGTGGGATTCTCCGGCGACATCCTGCAAGCGGAAAGCCGTGCCAGGGAGGCGAAGAACGGGGTGGAGATCGGCTACTCGATTCCCAAGGAAGGCTCGCCGATCTGGTTCGACATGGTGGCCATGCCAGTGGATGCCCCGGATGAGCAGGCCGGCTATGCCTTCATGAACTACCTGCTGCGCCCCGAAGTGATGGCCGGCGTGAGCAACTACGTGCACTACGCCAATGGCAACCTGCAGGCCGACAGCCTGATCGACCCGGCCATCAAGAACGACACCAAGGTCTATCCGAGCCCGGAAATGATGGGCAAGCTGTTTGCCCTGGAGGCCATGCCGCTAGACATCGACCGCATCCGCACCCGCCTGTGGAACAAGATCCGCAGCGGCAGCTGACCTGACCCTTCGTAGGAGCCGGCTTGCCGACGAAGAGGGCCTCAAGCCCTGTGTTGCGCTCGGGGTCGCCTTCGCTGGCAGGCCAGCTCCTACGCCCGTCGTTCTCCCTGGAGGGCGCCAGCCGGTCCGCCTCTTAGGTGCCGGTGTGGAGGGCGGCAGTTTCTATAGCTGGGTGTTTTCCGGGAGCAGGGCGCCGCCATCCACCACCAGGGTCTGGCCGGTGATATAGCCCGCTTGCCGTGACGCCAGGAACAGCATGGCCCAGGCAATATCCTCGGCACTGCCCAGGCGCTTCAGGGGAATGCTCGAAGCCAGGGTCGAAGCGTCGCCGAGATTGTCCATGGCCTGGGTGGCAATCAGCCCGGGCTCCACGCCGTTGACCGTGATTGCATATTCCGCCAGCTCCAGCGCGGCAGCGCGGATAAAACCATTGACCCCGGCCTTGGAGGCCGCGTAGTGGGCGAGCCCGGGAATCGCCGTGCGCGGGCCGGTGACCGAGGAGGTGATGACGATCCTCGGCTGCTGGGACCGGCGCAACGCCGGCAAGGCGGCCCGAGTCAGCCAGAAGCAGCTTTTCAGGTTCACCGCCAGGGTGCTGTCCAAGGTTTCATCCTCCAGTTCGGCCAGCTTCTGCATCGGAAAGATCGCGGCATTGTGCAGCAGCAGGTCGAGGCCGCCGAAGGCCTCCAGGGTTGCCGCCACTGCCTGTTCGGCGGCATTGCGGGTGCCCAGGTCCACAGGCAGCAGTTCGGCGGTGCCGCCGGCTTGGCGAATCAGCCGCAGGGTTTCATCGCCTGATGCCGCGCTGCGGGTCGCCAGCATGACGCTGGCCCCCTGGGCGGCGAACAGTTGGGCGATGGCCCGGCCGATGCCCTGGCCGGAACCGGTGACCAGGGCGATGCGCCCACGCAGATCCTGGCTCATGAGCCGGCTCCTGGCAGAACCTGGGCCAGGCACTGGTCCAGCAGGAGGTTGTGCAGGTCGACCTGCGCCTCGCTGGCGGTCGGGCACAGCAGCGCCATGTTGTGGAACGGCGTCAGCAACACCCCGCGATTGAGCAGGTACAGGTGCAGATAGGCTTCGATCAGCCCATGGCGGGAATGATGGGCCTCGCCGCCGTTGCGCGGAGGCTGCTGCATGAACAGGTATTCGACCCGGGCACCGATGCGGGTCACATGCCAGGGCAGGCGGTGCTTGTGGATGATGGCTTCGACCCCGGCCCGCAGGCGCTCGGCGAGATGGAACATATGGGCGTAGCTGGCCTCGTTCATCACTTCGCTGAAGGTGGCGCGCATGGCCGCCATCTGCAGGGCGTTGCCGGCCAGAGTGCCGCCGAAGCCGAAATGGTTGATCGCCTGGCCCGGCTGGAAATGCGGCAGCACCTGCCAGATCCGTTCGGCCATGGCCTGGCTGGCGCCCCAGACCGCCGTGGGAATGCCACCGGCGATGGATTTGCCGAGAACGAAGAAATCCGGCTGCAACCCGTGCTCGCCGCAATAGCCGCCGGGGCCGCAGGACAGGGTATGGGTCTCGTCGATGATCAGCGGCACCTCGTAGCGCCGGGTCAGCTCCCGCAGGCCATCATGAAAGCCCGGGGCTGGCGGCACCATGCCGACGTTGGTCATGAAGGGTTCGGTGAGTACCGCGGCCACGTCGCCATGGGCCAGGGCCGCTTCGAGGGCCGGCAGGTCGTTGAACTCCACCAGCCGCGTGGTGGCCTGGTGCTGCAGGCCGTTGGCGTGCACGCCGTCCCGCGGGATCATCTGGCCCTGGGCGTCGAACTCCACCTGGGACTCGTCGACGCTGCCGTGGTAGTTGCAGTTGAATACCAGGACCTTCTGCCGCCCGGTGATCATCCGGCACAGGCGCAGGACAAAACGGTTGGCGTCGGTGGCCGAGGTAGTGACCTGCCAGTAGGGCAGGCCAAAGCGCCGGGTCAGTTCCTTGCCGACCCACAGGCTGTCGGCCGTGGGCAGCATCAGGGTCGAACCATGCAGTGCCTGTTCGGCGATGGCAGCGGCGACCGCCGGTTGGGCGTGGCCGAACATCGCTCCGGTGTCACCCAGGGCAAAGTCCACGTAGTGATGACCGTCGCAATCGGTGAGGGTCGCGCCCTGGGCGTCGGCCACCATGATCGGGTAGGAGCCGGGCCATTGCTGCATCCAGTGCAAGGGCGCGCCGTACAGCCAATGCTGGAGGTTTTCCTGGTAGAAAGCGCCGGAGCGCGGGTGTTTCTCGGCAAACAGTTGCAGTTCGGTCTGGTAGCAACTGGCGACGCGTTGCAGATCGAGGCCCAGAGTCATGGCAGTGTCCTATGAGGAAGAGGGCTGGCTGGCCCAGGTGCCGGCCTGGGCCGGCAGCCTGGAGCCAGGGGGCGGGTATCAGCGGTGCCGGGTACGGTTGAGCACCTCTGCCAGGGCTCCCACCGGAAAGTTGGCGGCGCTGCTGAAGTCGGCACCCTGGTAGCCGAAGATCTTGCCGTCGCTGCGACCGGCCTTGAGGTCGATCAGCACCAGGCCCAGGGTCGGGACGATCTTTTCTCGCCAGACGAACAGGTACAGCTGCTCGGCGATCTTGTAGTAGTGGCAGCGGTCGGTATCCGCCAGCCCCTGTTCGACGCCCCGCAGGCATTGCCAGCTGTAGAAGTTGGCATTCAGGTAGATGTGCTCGTAGGCCTCGCTGGCGCTGTAGATGTACTGGTTGCGCAGGCCCACCAGTTCATCGGTGGGTTCATGGCGTGGCGTGCTGGTGGTGACCGGCGTGTCGATGGCGCCGTGGAGAAACTGGGCCTTGACCGAGGTCAGCTCGCCACCGGCCAGGGCCCGGCTGAACAGGTCGACGCTGGATTCGGCCTGGCTGGGCATCTGCCCGATGACGGCGCTGAAGCATTGCTGCTCAAGGTCCAGGACCAGGCTCACCGAGTGGATCTGCCCCTGTTCGTGCTTGAGGAAGTCCACCAGGTAGATGCCGGGGCGCAGGCAGGTTGCGCGATAGGGCAACTCGGCGCCGGCCGCTTCCCCGACGTTGTTCCAGCGCAGGGTGTGGGCGGCGAAATGGTGTTCGATCTGCCAGGGGTTGTCGAAGTGCAGGGTCAGGTGGCGACCGGCCAGGTCGTCGACCGCCGGGAGGATGTGATTGTCTTCGGCAAAGCCATCGGCGAGGGCTCCGACGGTGATCCATTCAGGTTGCAGGTTCATGGCAAGGCTCTTGTCAGCAAGGAGAGCTGCATGTTCGGCCGCCAGCCCCGGGTTGCCCATCAACCTTATGGTTGAAGTGCCCGGGCTTTACAGGAACAGCGCCCTGACCAGCTCCGTACGGTTACTGGCGCCGACCTTGCGGAACAGGTTGATCAAGTGGGTCTTGACCGTGGGCAGGCCCAGGTCCAGGCGCCGGGCGATGGTCTTGTTGTCTGCGCCGTCGCGCAGCAGCCAGGCGATTTCCCGCTCCCGGGGTGTCAGGCCCGACAGGCGCTCATCGACCTGGGACCAGGGCGCCAGGGCGGCAATCTCCAGCAGGCCTTGCAAGGCATGCAGGGTGCCCAGTTCCTCCACGCTGAAGTGCCCCAGCCCGACGTCGCGCAGCAGCGACAGGCCGGCGACCGGCCGTTCGCCATCGCGGGCCAGGATTTCCACCACATCCAGTACCCCATGGCGCTGCAGGAACCCCTGATAAACCTCGCTCTCGTGATGGCCCTGGTGGGCCATGCCCATGTGCAGAGACAGCACCGGGCGCCCCGCCGCGGCGCAGTGACGAGGTTGCAGGGGGTCGTAGTGGCGAAAGTGCTGCAGGTAGGCCTGGTGCATCTGCTCCGGCATGCGGTACAGCGAAAAATCCCGGGCCTGCAGTTGGGCATCGATGCGGTAGAAGGCGCAGAGGCTGGCGGGTACTACCCGGGTGAAAGCGGCGATGCAGCGGTGGCCCAGTTCATGGGGGCCGGGCAGGGAGGCGGGTGCGTTCATCGGATGGCTCCTGGCTGCACCTGGGGCAGTGGCTCGGTGAAAGGGGCGCAAGGACGTGGATTGATCCTGTCCGGAACCCGGACTGCCACAGTGAAACCCTGCTGGGCGTGCCTGGCAAGCCTCCAGCGCCGCAAGCTGCGATCGTGATTGCCTCGATCGCAGCTTGCTGCCGGGGTTAGCGGCGGGCCTTGCTCAAGCCTTCGGCCAGGGCGTCGACTATGGCATCGGCCTGTGCCTGCTGGATCACCAGGGGCGGCGAGAGAATGATCTTGGTGCCCACCGGGCGCACCATGACCCCGTTGTCCCGGGCGATCTGTGCCACCTGATTGGCGTAGCCGCTCATGGGGTCGATGGGTTCGCGGGTGGTCTTGTCCGCCACCAGGTCCAGGGCCAGCATCAGACCCTTGCCGCGCACTTCGCCGACGGTGTCGAAGCGCTCGACGAAGGGCAGCAGCTTGTCGAGCATGTAGTCGCCCATTTTCGCGGCGTTGGCCGGCAGGTCCTCCTTGACCACGATGTCCAGGCACGCCAGGGCGGCGGCGCAGGCTACCGGGTGCCCGGAGTAGGTGTAGCCATGCATGATGGCCCCGGTGAAGTTGGCGTTCTTCTCGAAGGCTTCCTCGATGCGCCGGTTGACCACCGTGGCGCCCAGTGGGATGTAGCCCGAGGTGATGCCCTTGGCCAGGCACATGATGTCGGGCTTGACGCCCCACAGGCGGCTGCCGAACATCGAGCCGCTGCGACCGAAGCCGGTGACCACTTCGTCGGCGATCAGCAATACGCCGTACTTGTCGCAGACTTCACGGATCAGCGGCCAGTAGTTGGCCGGTGGCACTATCACGCCGCCAGCGCCCTGGATCGGCTCGGCAATGAAGGCGGCGACGGTGTCCGGGCTCTGGAACTGGATTTCCCGCTCCAGCAGGTCGGCGCAGATCTTGCCCAGCTCTTCCGGGTCCTGGCTGTAGGGGTTGCGGTACAGCCAGGGGGTATCGATGTGGTAGCAGCCCGGCAGCAGCGGCTCGTAGTTGCGGCGGAACACCGTGTTGCCGTTGACCGAGGCGCCGCCGAAGTGGGTGCCGTGGTAGCCCTGGCGCAGGGAAATGAACTTGGTGCGGTCGGCCTGGCCTTCGAGCTTCCAGTACTGGCGGGCCAGCTTCAAAGCGCTTTCGATGGCGTCCGAGCCGCCGGAGCTGAAGGCCACCCGGCGCATGTCCTCGGGTTCCAGCAGGTTCATCACCACTCGCGACAGTTCTTCAGCCCGGGGATGGCTGACCCCGTCGAACAGCTGGAAGTATTCCAGTTCATCAAGTTGCGCGGTGATCGCCGCCTTCACTTCCTTGCGGTTGTGGCCGACGTTGACGTTCCACAACCCGGCAACGCCATCCACCAGCTGGTGGCCCTTGTCGTCATACACATAGCAGCCGTCGCCACGGACGATGCGGATCGGCTCGCGTTGCTTCATTTCGTTGGGGTGCAGCATGGGGTGCCAGAAACGGCTTGGTTCGCTCACGTTGAGTCTCCTGATAACGCACGGACAGCGTGGAGATATTAGTGCGTCATTTATGCGCCCCTGGCTTGCCTCTGTGTGCCAGGGCACTTGACCCAGGCTGCCAGTGGCGGGTTTGCGGGCCTGTTCGCTGGCCAATGGCGCGCACCTGCAGGGGCTGGCTTGCCAGCGAAGGCCCTGGCGGGGCTGGCAGCCAGGGCCAAGTTTCGCGGCAGCCAGGGTCAAGACGGCGTGCGCCTTTGCGCTCAAAGTCCATCTCGAACTAGGTCTACCTGCGAGGATTCAAGATGAGCGTTGCCATCGACCCACGTGTCGCTGCATTCATAGACAGTCAGCATGGCCTGCTGATCGACGGTCACAGCCAGCCGGCACTCAGCGGTGAGCGGATGGCGGTGTACGACCCCGCCAGTGGCGAACAATTGGCCGAGGTCGCGGCAGCTGCCCAGGCCGATATCGACCTGGCGGTGAGCGCCGCACGTCGGGCCTTCGAGGGTAGCTGGAAGGCGCAGCGCCCCGCCGACCGCGAGCGCCTGCTGCTGAAGCTGGCGGACCTGCTGGAAGCCAATGGCGAGGAACTGGCGCAGTTGGAAACCCTCAACAACGGCCAGTCGATCCACCTGGCCCGGGCCCTGGAGGTGGGAGCGGCCGCAGAGTTCACCCGCTACATGGCCGGCTGGGCCACCAAGATCGAGGGCAAGAGCCTGGATGTTTCCATCGCCGCAGTGCCCGGGGCGCAGTACCGGGCCTACACCGTGCCGGAGCCGGTGGGCGTGGTGGGAGCCATCGTGCCCTGGAACTTCCCGCTGCTGATGGCCATCTGGAAAATCGTTCCGGCCCTGGCCTGTGGCTGCACCGTGGTGCTCAAGCCGGCGGACGAAACCCCGCTGACCGCGTTGCGCCTGGGCCAGTTGTGCCTGGAAGCGGGGATCGCCCCCGGGGTGGTCAACGTGGTCACCGGCAGTGGCGCCCAGGCCGGCGCGGCCCTGGCCGCCCATTCGGGAATCGACAAGCTGGCGTTCACCGGCTCGACCCAGGTGGGCAAGCTGATCGGCCATGCCGCGGTGGACAACATGACCCGTTTTTCCCTGGAGCTGGGCGGCAAATCGCCGGTGATCGTGCTTGACGACTGCGACCCGCAGACCGCTGCCGCCGGCGCAGCCGGGGCGATCTTCTTCAACCAGGGGCAGGTGTGCACGGCGGGTTCGCGGCTGTATATCCAGCGCCGCATCTATAACGAGGTGCTGGAGCGCCTGGTGGCCATTGCCGGGTCCCTGAGCATCGGGCCGGGGCTGGACGAGCAGGCACAGATCAATCCGCTGATTTCCGCCAAGCAGCAGAAGCGCGTGCTGCAGATGGTCCAGCGCGGAGTCGAAGAGGGCGCCCGGCTGCTCTGTGGCGGTGTCGCCCATGGCGAGCGGGGCTTCTATGTGCGCCCGACGGTGGTGGCCGATGTGCACGCCGACCAGCAACTGGTGCGCGAGGAAATCTTCGGCCCGGTGGTGGTGGCCACGCCGTTCGACACCCTGGACGAAGTGGTGGGCCTGGCCAATGACAACCAGTACGGGCTGGGGGCGAGCATCTGGTCCAACGACCTGGGGCGGGTCATGCAGCTGATTCCGCAGATTAAGGCCGGCACTGTCTGGGTCAACACCCACAACATGCTGGACCCGTCGATGCCCTTCGGTGGCTACAAGCAGTCGGGCATCGGTCGCGAGATGGGCCATGCGGCCATAGAGGCCTACACCGAGAACAAGTCGGTGTGCATCGCTTATTGAGCCGAACGCCTTCGCCGGCCAGCCGGTCCCTGCGGGGGCAGGGCCAACCGGTTTACTGTAGGAGCCGGCTGGCCGACGAAGAGGCCCCTGGATTGGGCGGTGATCTTGCCGACGCCTTCGCTGGCGAGCCAGCGCCTACAGGGTGTGAACATGAAGACAGCTGCGTCAGACAGCCAAGCACTCCGCCATCAGGCGTGCCCTTGAAATGCCTAGAACAACAATCATCAACCCATGCTTTCGAGGTTTACCACCATGTCGCTCAACGACAGACTCAGTCGCAACCTGGATCAAGGTGTAGTCGGCTTTCCCACGGCCCTGGCCAGTGCCGTGGGCTTGATCATGGCCAGCCCGGTGATCCTCACGGCCACCACGGGCTTTGGTATCGGCGGCGGCGCCTTTGCCATGGCGATGGTGATCGCCCTGGTGATGATGCTGGCGCAATCGACCACCTTCGCCGAAGCGGCCTGCCTGCTGCCCACCAACGGTTCGGTCTATGACTACCTGGCCTGTGGCCTGGGGCGTTTTTTCGCCATCACCGGGACCTTGTCCGCCTACCTGATCGTGCACGTGTTCGCCGGCACCGCGGAGACCATTCTCAGTGGAGTCATGGCCCTGGTTAACTTCGAGTCCCTCAACACCCTGCTGGAGCAGAGCGGCAGTGCCTGGCTGGTGGGGGTGGGGCTGGTGCTGTTCTTCGGTGCGCTGAACGCCGTGGGCATCACCGCCTTCAGCCGTGCCGAGGTGATCCTGACCTTCGGCATGTGGACCACCCTGATCATCTTTGGCGTGCTCGGGGTGCTCAAGGCACCGGCGGTGCAGCTCGATGGCTGGTTCGGCGCCTCGATGGTGGGTACCGACCTGCCGACCATCCTGTCCCTGGTGGGCATGGCCATGTTCATGTTCGTCGGCTGTGAATTCGTCACGCCCCTGACGCCGGATGTGCGCAAGGCCGCCAAGACCATTCCTCGGGCCATGGCCCTGGGGCTGGTGGGGGTAGCGGTGTGCATGTTCATCTATGGCGCGGCGATGAAGCGCCAGGTGGAAAACATCGCCCTGAGCGAGGATGGCAGCGTGCACCTGCTGGATACGCCCATGGCCATTCCGCATTTTGCCGAGCAGATCATGGGGCCCTTCGGCCGTATCTGGCTGGGCATCGGCCTGCTGTTCGCCGGCGCCGCCACCATCAACACGCTGATGGCCGGCTTGCCGCGGATCCTTTACGGCATGGCTCTGGATGGGGCGTTGCCGAAGGTCTTCACTTACCTGCACCCGCGCTTCAAGACGCCGTTGCTGTGCATTGCCGTAGCCGTGCTGATTCCCTGCCTGCATGCCTGGTGGCTGGGGGGCAGCACCGACAGCATCATGCACCTGGTGTTGGCGGCGGTCTGTGCCTGGAGCACTGCCTATCTGCTGGTCACCCTGTCAGTGGTGATGCTGCGCATTCGCCGGCCGGACCTGCCCCGGGCCTACAAGTCGCCGTGGTTTCCGCTGCCGCAGATCCTGTCTTCGGTGGGCATCCTGCTGGGCATGTGGTTCATCACGCCGCCGGGCATGAATCCGCGGGACATCTATGTGCCTTTCGGCAGCATGCTGGGCCTGACCGCGATCTATGCGCTGGTCTGGACCCTGCTGGTGCAGAAGGTCAATCCGTTTCGCCCGGTGCCGGTGGAGGAGGTGCTGGAACAGGCGCTGGGCCTGAATCCGGATACCGCTCATAACCTACGGGAGAGCGCGCCTGATGAATCTTTCAAGCTGGCGGCAAAACCTCTTTGAACTGTGGAACCGCGCGCCATCGGGCTATCGCCCGGGGCTGACCCTGGGGCAGTTGCGTCGGGATCTGGCGGGGCTCGATTTCACTCCACGGAGCCAGGTGCAGGGCGGTTTTCATTGCCCGCAAAACGGTTTGAGGTTCGAGGTGCAAGAGCGCGCCCAGGCGCAGTTCCTGATGCATATCGTGGCCTGTGAGTGGCGCCTGCCGGTGCCTTGTGACACGGCCCGGCAGGCGCGGATCCGTCTGCGTCACACTGGCGCGATCCGCCGTCAGGGTGTCGCAGCTCGGCTGCTCACGGGGGAGGACGCTGAATGGGCGCCGCTGCTACAGCGCCTGTGCAGTGACCAGCGCTTGCTGGAGCACCTGTTGCCCCTGGATTTCAAACACCTGGAATTGCGGCGCGATGCCCAGGGCTGGCAGGTGCACCTGGAGCATTTCGGCGCCAGCGAAGTGGTCAACCGCCTGCCCGGGTTCCGCCGCTATATCCGCTTGAGCGCTGAACAGCGGGCGGCGCTACTGGGCAGCTTCACTGAGTTGTACAAGCTACTGCGAGATTTCTGAGGGACATAACCGTAAGCGCTGGCATACAGCCTGCTTAAGCCATAACAGACTATCCATGCTGTCAGGCGCCTTGCCTGGCAAATAGATAACATGTTAATGATATCGCCATAACAACAAAGGCGGTTGGAACCGGCTTCTGGAGGTGCACAGTGCTTGCTTCGCATAGTTTCAGTTCCTGGGTGGGCGCCCTGCAGGGCGTCTGCGGTCGATTCGATGCCCGTCCGGCGCGCAATCCCGCCTTGTTCATTGGTGAAGTGGGCATGCAGGATTACGCCGGGCTGGAGGTGGCGCAGATCCGCACCAACGCCGGGCTGATCTCCCGCCAGAGCACCAAGGTCGATCATGAGGACGATCGCCATTGCTTCCTCATCATCCAGCGCAGCGGCCATGCGCGCTTGAGCCAGGGCGGCGAAAGTGTCGAACTGGCCCCGGGGGACATGGCGCTGCTGGACTCCGCCGGAGCCTGCGAGATCGTGCCCCATGGCCTGATCGAGCATGCTTCGTTCCATCTGTGCCGGGAGGAGGTCTACCGTCACCTGCCGGCCCAGCAGCGCAAGTTCGGCAAGCTGTCGCAAAATTGCGCCAGCGGGCGCCTGATGCGTTTGCTGGTGGAGCAGATCTGCGCCGGCGAATTGCAGGGTTGTGCGGCCCAGCAGGAAGGGCAGGCCTTGCAGGAAGCCCTGATTGCCTTGCTCGGTCCGACCTTGCGCCAGACCGTCAACAGCCTGGATGGCTTTGAGGAGGGCCTGCATGGCGGATGCCTGCGTGATCAGGCGCGGCAGTTGATCAGCCAGTCCCTCAATGAGCCGGGCCTGACTCCGGTATCACTGGCCGGCCAGCTGAATATCTCGGTGCGCCAGCTGTACCGGCTGTTCGAGGAGCAGGGGGACAGCGTTTGCCGCTTCATCCAGCGCTCGCGGCTCAAGCGCAGCGCCGCGGACCTCAGCAATCCGCACCTGCGCAACGAATCCATCACCGACATTGCCTTCAAATGGGGCTTCACCGATTCGGCGCATTTCAGCCGCACCTTCAAGAAGCATTTCGAACAATCGCCCCGGGATTTCCGCGCCCGGTCCCTGAACGCCTGACGGCATGGCCCTTGCGGCCGCCGTCGTTGCCGGCGGCCGCACCGCAAGGCATGCGCCGCTCTTGAGTGCGCCTTCGCCTGTAGGAGCCGGCTTGCCGGCGAAGAAGGCCGCAAGGCATGCGCCGCTCTTGAGTGCGCCTTCGCCTGTAGGAGCCGGCTTGCCGGCGAAGAAGGCCGTAAGGCATGCGCCGCTCTTGAGTGCGCCTTCGTCTGTAGGAGCCGGCTTGCCGGCGAAGAAGGCCGTAAGGCATGCGTCGAACTTGAGGGCGCCTTCGCTGGCAAGCCAGCTCCTACCGATAGCAGATAGCAGATAGCAGATGACGGGCGGCAGATGGCCGCTGGCAGACCGGCAATCACGGATTTTCCAGGTCGTGCCCCAGGGATTGGATAAACAGCGAGAACAGCTCCGGCTGGCTGGAGATATCCAGCTTGGCGTAGAGGTGGCGGCGGTGGACCTTGATGGTGTCCGGCGAGATCTTCAGCCGTTCCGCCATGGCCTTTGAAGAAAATCCCCGGAGGATCAGGCGGGCTATCTCCAGCTCCCGCTCCGAAAGTACGGCGCTGCCGAAATGGCTCAGGGCGTCGCGGATCTGGCTGGCCATTTCCTGGGGCGCAGGGCCTTGGGGGCGGGCCTGGCTGTGTTGCCAGTGCTGCTCCATCAGCGGCAGTACCCAGGCTGAAAAGGTGGTGAGCAGGCCGATCTCGTCGTGGCTGAAGACGCGCTGGCTGCCCAGGGAAAGCGACAGGGTGCCAGCCTCGGGCAGTTGCAGAATCAACTGCACTTCGTCTTCCAGGACGTTGTCGTGGAAGTAGCTGAGAAAGTATTCGCTCTGGCGGAAATGGTCCGGGGCCACTTCTTCCAGGCGGTACAGGCCGCTGGGGTAGCCTTCGCGACAGGCCTGGAAGAAGGGGTCCAGCAGGTACAGGCCGTTGAGGTAGGTGAGCATGGACGCCGGCTTGCTGCTGGGTTCGGCGTCATATTCCTCCAGGGCCCGGGGCGGGCCGTCCAGCGGGTAGAAGATCGCCAGGGCGTTGTCGAACGGCGTAGCCTGGTGCAGCAGCAGGATCAGCTGTTTCCAGAAGCGTGGATTGCCGATCAATGTGAGGGTGCGGCCCAGGCCGGCATGCAGGCCCACTTCCCTGAACAGGTTACTCAAAGGCGTTGCTCCGTTGATCCGCTGAAATGTCGTGGCCCGGTTTCGTCGATTTAACCGCCGTCGTCAAGGGGAGTACTCCAATAGGGGAATTGGGTGATGGTCTGCATCTGCCTAGAGTAGCTCCCAGCAAGTGCGCCCCAGAACGCACCCGCCCGATGAATTTCGTTTCTGCCTCAGACCAACAATAAACACGAGGATAACGATATGAGCTCTCCCTCTGCGCCCGACGGTGCGCTGAAACCTACCTTGAGTGTGTTCGATGTGGTGGCCATCACCGTGTCCGGTGTGACCCCCGCCAGTTCAGTGTTCGTGATCGCCCCCTTCGCCATCCATCAGGCCGGTAGCGGGGTGTTCCTGGCCTTCGTCATGGCCGGGTTGCTGGCCCTGATGTTTGCCTTTTGCTACGCCGAGCTGGGCCGCGCCCACAACAGCGCCGGCGGCGAGTATGTATACGCCAAGCGAGTGTTCGGCGGCATGGCCGGTTATGCCACCTTCCTCACGGTGCTGGTGATGCTGCTGTTCATTCCGCCGGTGCTGGCCACTGGTGCCGCCACCTACCTGAACAATGCCCTGGGCACGAACTTCGATTCCCAGACCGTGGCCCTGGTGATCGTGGTCTGCAGTTACCTGCTGGGCATCCTCAATATCAAGCTCAATGCCTGGATCACCGGCACGTGCCTGCTGCTGGAAGTGGCGGCCTTGCTGGTGATCGTCTGGCTCGGCTTCGGCAATGCCTCGCAGCCGGTGAGCATTCTGCTGCAACCGCAGATCGTCGATCACGGCGCCTTGCAACTGGCGCCCTGGGCACTGGTGATCGGCGCGGTGGGCATCGGCCTGTTTTCCTACAACGGCTACGGCCCGGCGGTGCTGCTGGCCGAAGACATGAAATGCAAGGGCCGCGGGGTGCACAAGGCGGTGCTGTGGTCCCTGGTGCTGGTGGTGATCATCGAACTGGTGCCGCTCACCGCGCTGCTGATCGGCGCGCCGTCCTTGAGCGCGATGCTCGCCAGCCCCGACCCCATCGGTTACCTGCTCACCAGCCATGGCAACGAGACCCTGGCCCGGGTGGTCAGCGGCGGGATTTTCCTTTCGGTGTTCAATGCCATTGTCGCCATCGTCATCCAGATCGGTCGGGTGGTGTTCAGCAGTGGCCGCGATGCGCTGTGGACGCCCACTATCAATCGCCTGTTCACCCGCATTCACCCGCGCTGGGATTCACCCTGGCTGGCGACCCTGTTCCTGGCCATTCCCTCGGCGGTGCTGAGCTTCAGCTCGAACCTGGCGGACCTGACGTCCTTCAGCGTGCTGCTGATCATGCTGGTGTACCTGATCGTCGCCCTCAGCGCGCTGATGAGCCGGGTGCTGCTGCGCGACCGCGAGCATCCCTACCGCATGCCGCTGTGGCCGCTGCCGGCCTTGCTGGCGGTGCTCGGCGCGGGTTACCTGCTGGTCAATCTGTTCCTCGAAGCGTCCCTGCGGGACATCATGGTCATCATCGGCCTGCTGGCGCTGTCGGTGATCCTCTATGGCACCAACGGCCGGTACAGCCCGGCGTTTCAGAAACTGTAAGGAGTGGTTATGCGAGCACGTCAATTGGGCATCCACCTGGGCCTGGGGACGCCAGGCCCGTTCAATGCGATCACCGATGTTCCCGGGGTGCGGGTCGGCCACAGCACCTTGAATGCCAGTGTGGACGGCAAGCAGGTGCGCACTGGGGTTACCCTGGTCCAGCCCCGGGCCGGGCACGCCCGCCAGCAGCCGTGCTTTGCCGGTTGCCATGTGCTCAACGGCAATGGCGATGCCACGGGCCTGGAGTGGATTCGCGAGGCCGGCACCCTGACCACGCCGCTGGCGATCACCAACACCCACAGTGTGGGCGTGGTGCGCGATGCCTTGATCGCCCTGGAGCGCGAGGCATTGCAAGACCCGGCGGTGTACTGGTGCATGCCAGTGGTGATGGAAACCTACGACGGCCTGTTGAATGACATCTGGGGCCAGCATGTGGGTGTGCAGCAGGTGCGCGAAGCCATGGCCTGCGCCGAGTCCGGGCCGGTGACCGAGGGCGCGGTCGGCGGCGGCACCGGGATGATCTGCCATGAGTTCAAGGGCGGCATCGGTACGGCGTCGCGGCGGCTGACGGCCGAGCAGGGCGGCTACACCGTCGGTGCCCTGGTCCAGGCCAACCACGGCAAGCGCGAGGAACTGCGGGTCGATGGCTATCCAGTGGGGCGCCGGCTGGGGCATATCCCTTCGCCGTTTGCCGAGCGCGGGACCCCGGGCATGGGCTCGATCGTGGTGATACTGGCCACCGATGCGCCGCTGTTGCCGCACCAGTGCCAGCGCCTGGCCCAGCGCGCATCCATCGGCATCGCCCGCACCGGCGGAGGCACCGAGGATTCCAGCGGCGATATCTTCCTGGCCTTTGCCACGGGAAACCGGGACTTGCCGACGGCGGACTACGGGCGCAAGGGCCTGGGTTTCAGCACGCCGCTGGCGATGCTCAACAACGATCACATCTCGCCCTTGTTCAGCGCAGCCGCCGAAGCGGTGGAGGAAGCCATCATCAACGCCCTGCTGGCGGGGGGGGCCATGACCAGCGCCGACGGCGTGCAAGTGCCGGCCCTGAGTGCGCAAGTGTTGCTGGAAACATTGGAACTAACTGGTTGGAACAGAAGTTAACGGACTAAGAAGTGCGACGCGGTCGACATAACTGTTTATATGGATATTTAATAATTAAATTGTAGATTGTCGGACAATGACTGCCGTTAATCAGTTGGAAAAGAATCTTTCGACTGTACAGTCATTGTTTGCTGGAGTTCGCTGGAACAGTGAGATTTGACGTCAAAAAAGTAGTGGACGCCTGATTTCAAATTGTGTCAGTTTTCTTGCGCCTGCTTAGGGCGAGTGATAGGACGATCTCGCCAGGGATTGTCGCTATCTGACAAAAACTGTTCCATTGATTACAAGGAAGTGTGTTTATGTCGAAAGTAACAGAGAACGCTATTGCATCTGCCGAACAACAACTGGTGCCTTTGGCCGCAGCAAGTTCGGCGTATAACCAGATCAATAGCTTCAGCCACCAATACGATCGTGGCGGCAATCTCACGGTCAATGGCAAACCTTCGTTCTCGGTCGATCAGGCCGCCACGCAACTGCTGCGTGACGGCGCTGCCTATAAGGACCTGAACGGTAACGGCAAGATCGATCTGACCTATACCTTCCTGACCTCGGCTTCCTCGAGCACCATGTACAAGCATGGCATCTCCGGGTTCAGCCAGTTCAGCGCCCAGCAGAAGGCCCAGGCAGTCCTGGCCATGCAGTCCTGGGCTGACGTGGCCAACGTCGTGTTTACCGAGAAAGCCTCGGGTGGCGACGCCCACATGACCTTCGGCAACTACAGCGGTGGCCAGGATGGCGCGGCGGCATTTGCCTACCTGCCAGGTACCGGCGCCGGCTACGACGGCACCTCGTGGTACCTGATCAACAGCAGCTACACCCAGAACAAGAACCCCGACCTGAACAACTATGGCCGTCAGACCCTGACCCATGAGATCGGTCACACCCTGGGCCTGGCTCACCCTGGCGACTACAACGCCGGCGAAGGCAACCCCAGCTACAAGGACGCCAGCTACGGCCAGGACACCCGTGGCTACAGCGTCATGAGCTACTGGAGTGAAAGCAATACCAGCCAGAACTTCAGTAAGGGCGGGGTCGAAGCCTATTCGTCCGGCCCGCTGATGGACGATATCGCGGCTATCCAGAAACTCTACGGTGCCAACTACAGCACCCGTGCCGGCGATACCACCTACGGCTTCAACTCCAACACCGGGCGTGATTTCTACAGCGCCAGCTCGTCTTCCGACAAGCTGGTGTTCTCGGTGTGGGACGGTGGCGGCAACGATACCCTGGACTTCTCCGGTTTCACCCAGAACCAGAAGATCAACCTCAATGAAGCCTCGTTCTCCGACGTTGGCGGCATGGTGGGTAACGTTTCCATCGCTCAGGGCGTGACCGTGGAGAACGCCATCGGCGGTTCGGGCAACGACCTGTTGATCGGCAACAACGCCGCCAACGTGCTCAAGGGTGGTGCCGGCAACGACATCATCTACGGCGCCGGCGGTGCAGATCAGCTGTGGGGCGGCTCGGGCTCGGACACCTTCGTGTTCGCCGCCAGCACCGACTCCAAGCCGGGTGCGGCCGACCAGATCATGGATTTTGTCAGCGGCCTGGACAAGATCGATCTGACCGGGATCACCAAGGGCGCCGGCCTGCACTTCGTCAACGCCTTCACCGGCGCGGCGGGTGACGCGATCCTCACCACCTCCGGGGGTGTGAGCACCTTGTCCGTGGACTTCTCCGGGCATGGCGTGGCGGACTTCCTGGTCAGCACCGTGGGCCAGGCAGCGGTCAGCGACATCGTCGCCTGAGTGAAATGAGCACAGGGCCGCGCAGTCGAGCGGCTCTGCGTTCTTGCTTTGGGCCCTGGCCTGAGCGAGTCTACCGGGCGAACGGAGCACCCTATGACCCTGCATATTTCCTGTTGCCGGGCGGCCCGATGGCTGCTGGCGACACTGATGATCTTTTATGGAGCAATCACCATGGCAAGCAGCCTGCGCTTGGCGGACCCCTCGGAACTGGTTGGACACTGGCAGCTGCAACAGGCAGCCGCACCCGCTGAAGGTTGCACCCTGGACCTGCTGCACAACGCCGCCCTGGGCGACGGCGCCGACTGCCTGTCGAAATGGCTCGGGGAAGCCGCGGTGGGCTGGTTCCCGGAGCCCGATGGCATTGCCATTACCGGCCGCGAAGGCTCGAAAATCATTTTCTTCAGTCGCCAGAAAGAGGGCCTCTACGAAGCCCGCCTGAAAGCCGACGGTCTGATTGTGTTACAACGCGCCGCTAATTAAGCGATGAGTGTGTTCGTCTAATAAACGACGGCCATTATATCGCCACTCTCTTGGCCGGCAGGAACATGTTCGGGCTGCTGTTGGATACAGCTGTCCGAATTATTCGTGTCCGCAGGATTCAGCAACTAAGTAGTGCGGGTTGTTAGTTGTAGGCTACATTGGTTCCACGCTAGCGGGCGCGGATTAACAGCTCAGGGAAAATGTTAGAAATGGTGAAGAACAATCATCCTGCACCACTGTTCAAGGCACTGGGCGAATATAAGGGCATCCTCATCAGTGTCGGTTGTTTCACTGCGTTGATTAACGTGCTGATGCTGGTGCCTTCCATCTATATGTTGCAGGTCTACGACCGGGTACTGTCGTCGCAGAATGAAACCACCCTGGTGATGCTGTCGTTGATGGTGGTGGGTTTCTTCGTCTTTATCGGTCTTCTGGAAGTGCTGCGCAGCTTTATCGTGATCCGCATCGGCAGCCAGCTGGAGCGCCGCTTCAACCTGCGGGTCTACCAGGCTGCGTTCGAGCGCAACCTGTCCCGGGGCGAGGGCCATGCGGGGCAGTCCCTGGGAGATTTGACCCATATTCGCCAGTTCCTCACCGGGCCGGCACTGTTCGCCTTCTTCGATGCACCCTGGTTCCCCATCTACCTGCTGGTGATCTACGCCTTCAACGTCTGGCTCGGAGTGTTCGCCACTGTAGGCGCGTTGTTGCTGATTGCCCTGGCGTACCTCAACGAAGCCATGACCAAGAAGGACCTGGCCGAGGCCAGCGGTTTTTCGCAGCGTTCCACCCAGCTGGCCACCAGCCACCTGCACAACGCCGAAACCATCCAGGCCATGGGCATGCTCGGCGCCTTGCGCAAACGCTGGTTCGCCGTGCACTCGCGCTTCCTCGGCCTGCAGAACCAGGCCAGCGATACCGGCTCGGTGATCAGCTCCCTGAGCAAGACCTTGCGTCTGTGCCTGCAATCCCTGGTGCTGGGCCTGGGTGCCTTGCTGGTGATCAAGGGCGACATGACCGCCGGGATGATGATTGCCGGTTCGATCCTCATGGGCCGGGTGCTGAGCCCCATCGACCAGTTGATCGCGGTGTGGAAACAATGGAGTTCGGCCAAGCTGGCCTACGGCCGCCTGGATGCACTGCTGCGCGAGTTCCCGCCCAGCGATACGGCGATGTCCTTGCCGGCGCCCAAGGGCCAGGTGAGCTTCGAGCAGGTCAGCGCCGGCCCACCCGGACGGCGGATGGCGACCCTGCAACAGGTGAACTTCAGCATCAATGCCGGCGAAGTGCTTGGCGTGCTGGGGGCTTCCGGTTCCGGCAAGTCGACCCTGGCCCGGGTACTGGTGGGCGTATGGCCGACCCTGGGCGGTACCGTGCGCCTGGACGGGGCCGATATCCATCGCTGGAACCGCGACGAACTGGGGCCCTACATCGGCTATCTGCCCCAGGATATCGAGCTGTTTACCGGCAGCATCGCCGAGAACATCGCACGCTTTCGCCAGGCCGACCCGGAGCAGGTGGTCCAGGCCGCGCAGATGGCCGGGGTGCATGAGCTGATCCTGCGCCTGCCCCAGGGCTACGACACCGTGCTCGGCGATGACGGCAGCGGCCTGTCCGGTGGCCAGAAGCAGCGGGTGGCCCTGGCCCGGGCGCTGTATGGCAGCCCGAGCCTGGTGGTGCTGGACGAACCCAATTCCAACCTCGATACCGTAGGCGAAAGTGCCCTGGCGGCGGCCATTGCCCAGCTCAAGGCCCGGGGCACCAGCGTGGTGCTGGTGACCCACCGTTCCTCGGTGCTGGCCCTGGCCGACAAACTGCTGGTACTCAACGAAGGCCGCTTGCAGGCCTTCGGCCCGAGCCAGGAAGTGCTCAAGGCCCTGGCCGGCGGCCAGCAAGCCCAGGCCCAGGAGGCGCCCAAGCCCGTTGCAGCGGCGCCCGGCGGCCTCAGCATGAGCCGGCAATACCAGGCTCCGACACGGAATTCAGGCGCATGAGCAAGGACAGCAACATGATGATCGAAGAGGGTTACGCGCCGGAACGGGTCGAGCGTGACGCGAGCTTTTTCGCCCGCATGGGCTGGATCCTGGCCCTGGTGGGGGCGGGCAGTTTCTTCGTCTGGGCGGCGCTGGCGCCCCTGGACCAGGGCATTCCGGTGCAAGGCACGGTGGTGGTGTCCGGCAAACGCAAGGCGGTGCAGTCCATGAGCAGCGGGGTGGTCAGCCGGATCCTGGTGCGCGAGGGCGAAAGCGTGAAGCAGGGCCAGCCGCTGTTTCGCCTGGACCAGACCCAGGTGGCGGCGGACGTGCAATCGCTGCAAGCCCAGTACCGCATGGCCATGGCCAGCCTGGCGCGCTGGCGCAGCGAGCGCGACAACCTCAAGCAGGTGGATTTCCCCGCGCCCCTGAGCGACAGCGACGATCCGCGCCTGGCCCTGGTGCTGGAAGGCCAGCGCCAGTTGTTCAGCAGCCGGCGCGAGGCATTCTCCCGGGAGCAGGCGGGCATCCGTGCCAATATCGAAGGCGCCACCGCGCAACTGGCCGGCATGCGCCGGGCCCGCACCGACCTCGGTAGCCAGGCCGAATCCCTGCGCCAGCAACTGAGCAACCTGCAACCTTTGGCGGACAACGGCTACATCCCGCGCAACCGCCTGCTGGAATATCAGCGCCAACTGTCCCAGGTGCAGCAGGAACTGGCGCAGAACACCGGGGAAAGCGGGCGAGTGGAGCAGGGCATCCTCGAATCCCGGCTCAAGCTGCAACAGCACAGCGAGGAGTACCAGAAAGAGGTACGCAGCCAGTTGGCCGAAGCCCAGCTCAAGACCCAGACCCTGGAGCAGCAACTGACCTCTGCCGGTTTCGACCTGCAGCACAGCGAGATCATCGCCACCGCCGACGGCATCGCGGTCAATCTCGGGGTGCACACCGAGGGCGCGGTGGTGCGACAGGGCGAGACCCTGCTGGAAATCGTGCCCCAGGGCACTCACCTGGAGGTGGAAGGGCGGCTGCCGGTGAACCTGGTGGACAAGGTCGGCACCCACTTGCCGGTGGACATCCTGTTCACCGCCTTCAACCAGAGCCGCACGCCACGGGTGCCGGGCGAAGTCAGCCTGATTTCCGCCGACCAGATGCTCGACGAGAAAACCGGCATGCCCTACTACGTGCTGCGCAGCAGTGTCAGCGACCAGGCCATGGAGAAGCTCAACGGCCTGGTGATCAAGCCCGGCATGCCGGCGGAAATGTTCGTGCGCACTGGCGAGCGTTCCCTGCTCAATTACCTGTTCAAGCCACTGCTCGACCGGGCAGGTTCTGCACTGACCGAAGAATAAGGATGTCGCGTCGTATGAGTAAGCTTTCCATTCTCGCGGCGGCTCTGGCGCTGTTGGCCTGCCAGACGGCCCAGGCGGTGGGCCCGTTCCAGATCTACGAACAGGCCCTGCGCAACGACCCGGTGTTCCTCGGCGCCATCAAGGAACGCGACGCCGGCCTTGAAAACCGAGCCATCGGCCGTGCCGGGCTGCTGCCCAAGGTCGGCTACAGCTACAACAAGGGCCATAACAACTCCAAGGTCAGCTACCTGGATACGGTGCGCGGCACCATTACCGAAAAACGCAACTACGACAGCTACGGTTCGTCCCTGACCCTGCAGCAGCCGCTGATCGACTACGAGGCCTACGCCAATTACCGCAAGGGCGTGGCCCAGGCGCTGTTTGCCGACGAGAACTTTCGCGGCAAGAGCCAGGAGTTGCTGGTGCGGGTGCTGAGCTACTACACCAAGGCGCTGTTCGCCCAGGACCAGATCGACATCGCCCTGGCCAAGAAAAAGGCCTTCGAGCAGCAGTTCCAGCAGAACCGGCACATGTTCCAGCAGGGCGAGGGCACCCGCACCGACATCCTCGAAGCCGAGTCGCGCTACGAATTGGCCACCGCCGAAGAGATCGAAGCCCGGGACGAGCAGGACGCGGCTTTGCGCGAGCTGGCGGCCCTGACCGGCGAGCCGAACCTCGATGTGCGGGATCTGGACCCCTTGCAGGAAGACTTCCAGTCCTTCTCCCTGACCCCGGCCAACTACGACACCTGGCACGAGATGGCCCTGAGCAACAACCCGGTGCTGGCTTCCCAGCGCCAGCGGGTCGAGGTCGCGCGCTACGAGGTGGAACGCAACCGCGCCGGGCACCTGCCCAAGCTCAGCGCCTACGCCACCATGCGCCAGAACGAATCGGAAAGCGGCAACACCTACAACCAGCGCTACGACACCAACACCATCGGTATCGAAGTCAGCGTGCCGTTGTATGCCGGGGGCGGGGTCTCGGCCTCGACCCGCCAGGCCAGCCGCTCCATGGAACAGGCCGAGTACGAACTGGACGGCAAGACCCGGGAAACCCTGATTGAACTCCGCCGCCAATTCAGTGCCTGTCTATCGGGGGTGAGCAAGTTGCGGGCCTACCAGAAAGCCCTGACTTCGGCCGAGGCCCTGGTGGTCTCGACCAAGCAGAGCATCCTGGGGGGCGAACGGGTCAACCTCGATGCACTGAACGCCGAACAGCAGCTCTACACCACCCGCCGCGACCTGGCCCAGGCGCGCTATGACTACTTGATGGCCTGGACCAAGCTGCACTACTACGCAGGCACTCTGCGGGAAGAGGATCTGGCCAGGGTCGACGAGGCTTTCGGCCAGCGCGCGCAGCCTTAGGAGGCCTTGCCGACCGCAGGCTCAGGGACAATAAAAAAAGAGGAATGAGCATGAGTATCTTCGATTACAAGACCGCCCTTGGCGGTGACGGCAAGGCCCTCTACAGCGAAGCCATTACTCTGGCGCTGTACGCCTCCACACCCACCGGCGAGGCGCTGCCGGGCACCGCCTGGCGCCCCATCAGCGCCAGCCAGCTGGGCTACCAGGGCAACGTCAGCGCCCAGGGTACGATTTCCGGCGAGCAGGCGATTGTCAGCGACGCCCAGGTCGAGGTGCTGGGCAAATACGACGCGGCCGGGCAACTGCTGTCCATCGGCATCAGCTTTCGCGGCACCGACAGCCTCAAGGACGGTATCAACGACTTGCAGGCGGCCTTTGTGTCGGGCTTTGCCGACAACTACAGCCGCCTGGCCTTCGACAACCTGCTGGGCAAGGTGGCGGCCTTTGCTGCGGCCCAGGGCTTGAGCGGCAGCGATGTGCTGGTCACCGGCCACAGCCTGGGCGGCCTTGGGGTCAACAGCCTGGCGGCCATGAGCAGCGATCACTGGGGCGGCTTCTACCAGGACGCCAGCTACGTGGCCTTCGCTTCGCCGACCCAGAGCGCCAACAGCTCGCAGGTGCTGAACATCGGTTATGAAAACGACCCGGTGTTCCGCGCCCTGGACGGCACTCATTTCAACGCCTCGTCCCTGGGCACCCACGACAAGCCCCAGGAATCGGCGACCAACAACATCGTCAGCTTCACCGATCACTATTCATCGTTCCTCGGCAAGTTGATTCCCCAGAGCATCCTCAGTCCGCAGTCCTGGTCGGCCCACAGTGCGGTGGACTATGCCGGCGGCCTCAACCGCCTGATCAACTCGGATTTCTATGACCTGACCAGCCGCGACTCCTCCGTGGTTATTTCCAACCTGTCCGAGGGCAAGCGCGATCAGGTCTGGGTCAAGGACCTCAACCTGTATGCGGAAAAACACACTGGCAGCACCTTCATCATCGGCACCCAGAGCAACGACCTGCTGCACGGCGGCAAGGGCAACGACTACCTGGACGGCGGGGCCGGCGATGATCGCTTCCGCGATGACGGCGGCTACAACATCATCCATGGCGGGCAGGGCCATAACGTGCTGGAACTGCAACAGCCGCTGAAGAACTTTTCCATCGCCAATGACGGCGACGGCACCCTGTATATCCGTGATGCCTACGGCGGCATCAGCATGACCCGGGACGTCGGCGCCCTGGTCAGCCACGAGACCGGAAGCTGGTGGCAACTGTTCGGCAAGGACGTGAGCCACAGCGTCACCGCCGACGGCTTGCAGAACGGCAACCAGTGGACCGCCTACAACCATTCCCTCAACGGCGATGCCTACGGCAATGCGCTGGTAGCCAGCGTCGATGGCGACTGGCTGTTCGGCCATGGCGGCGATGACCTGCTGAGCAGCGACAAGGCCAACGTGACCTTCGTCGGCGGCACCGGCAACGACGTCATGCACTCCAGCGGTGGCGGGGGCAATACCTTCCTGTTCAGCGGCAACTTCGGCTTCGACCTGATCCACGGCTACCAGAACACCGACAAGCTGGTGTTCATGGGCGTGCCCGGGGTCGACGCCCATTACGACTACAGCCAGCATTTGTCGCAGAACGGCAACGACACCCTGCTCAGTGTCGGCGAGTTCTCGGTGACCCTGGTGGGGGTCGGCATGGACAGCCTTTCGGGCTCGGGCCTGGTCTTCGCCTGACCCTCACCGATATCCAGCGCTAGAGGCCCCGCAGCCCCCTGAAAAGGGCTGCGGCGGCGACAGCTTTGCCCGCAGCAGGCGCCCCTGGGCGTGGGGCGCGACCCCTCAAGGAGCCAGTCCCATGAAGTAAGCCGTGGTTGCTGATCGGTTACGGAAAGTCGATCCCAGAACAACAACAAGAGAAGTCATCAACATGGATGTGAATGTTCATCAGCTCAATGTGCTGGCGGCCGGGGTGTTCCTGGCGTTTGCCGTGAACCTGCCGGTTGGGGCCCAGGCGGCCTACCAGGAAACCGGTCGCCCCGGTGATGCCGCCAGCTGGCGCTCCGCCGAATACCTGCAGGACTGGGGCCTGGACCGGATGCAGGCGAACCAGGCCTACGCCGCCGGCCTTACCGGTAGCGGGGTCAAGATCGGTGCCCTGGATTCGGGCTTCGATGCGGCCCATGCCGAAGCCTCGTCCCTGCGCTTTCACCCGGTGATCGCCAGCGGCAGCTACCAGGACGGCAGCGGGTTCCAGGTCTCCGGGGTGCTCAACGCCAACAACGACACCCACGGCACTCACGTCACCGGCACCATGGGCGCCGCCCGCGACGGCAATGGCATGCACGGGGTGGCCTTCAATGCCCAGGTCTACGTCGGCAACACCAACGGCAATGACAGCATGCTCTTCGGCCCGGGCCCCGACCCGCGCTATTTCCAGGCGGTGTACGGTGCCCTGGCCGACGCCGGGGTGCGGGTCATCAACAACAGCTGGGGCAGCCAGCCCAAGGACGTCAGCTACCAGACCCTCCAGGGCCTGCACGCCGCCTATGCCCAGCACTTCGGCCAGGACACCTGGCTCGACGCGGCGGCGCAGGTCTCGCGCCAGGGGGTGATCAACGTCTTCAGCGCCGGCAACAGCGGCTATGCCAATGCCAGCGTGCGATCGGCACTGCCGTATTTTCAGCCGGAGCTGGAAGGGCACTGGCTGGCGGTCTCGGGCCTGGACAAGAACAACCAGCAGAAATACAACCAGTGCGGGATCGCCAAGTACTGGTGCCTGGCCACGCCCGGCGCGGCCATCACCAGCACTGTGCCCGGGGGCGGCTACGCCACCTACAACGGCACTTCGATGGCCGCGCCCCATGCCACCGGGGCCCTGGCCCTGGTGATGGAGCGCTACCCCTATCTGGACAACCAGCAGGCCCTGCAGGTGCTGCTGACCACCGCCCGCCAGCTCGATGGCTCGCTGACCCAGGCCCCTGGCAGCCTGGTGGGCTGGGGCGTGCCGGACCTGGGCCGGGCATTGCACGGGCCCGGGCAGTTGCTGGGGGCATTCAAGGTCAACCTGGAGGCCGGGCAGGGCGATGTGTGGAGCAACGGCATCTCCGACCAGGCCCTGGCCCAGCGCCAGGTGGAGGATGCCGCCGAGCACCAGGCCTGGCAACAGACTCTCAAGGATCGTGGCTGGGAGCAGGGCCCGGGGGCCCAGGCCAGCCAGCAGGAACTGACCGACTACGCGGTCGGCATGGCCCGGGATGCGGCGGCCGCGCAGCGCCTGTACCAGGGCAGCCTGGTCAAGTCCGGGGCCGGCTGGCTGTTGCTCAGCGGTGACAGTAGCTATCGCGGGCCGACCACGGTCGATGGCGGGCTGCTGGTGGTCAATGGCAGCCTGGCATCCGCGGTCACGGTCAACAGTGGCGCGAGCCTGGGTGGCAGCGGGCAGGTCGCGGCGCTGACCGCGACCCGCGGCGCGCGCGTGGCCCCGGGCAACTCCATCGGCACCCTGAATGTGGCCGGCGATGTGAGTTTCCAGCCAGGTTCGACCTACGCCGTGGAGCTGTCGCCGACCGCCAGCGACCGTATCGTCGCCGGCGGCCGGGCGCATCTGGAGGGCGCCCAGCTCAGCCTGAGCCTAGAACACAACGCCAACCTGCTCAGCGCCGGGCAGGTCCGGGGGCTGGTCGGGCGCCAGTTCGACATCTTGCAGGCCGCGGGCGGTATCGATGGCCAGTTCGCCCTGGTGCAACCCAACTACCTGTTTCTCGGCGCGGTGGTCGATTACTCCGCCAGCGGCGTGCAACTGGGCCTGGTGCGCCGCGCCGCGACCTTTGCCAGCGTGGCCGCCAGCCCCAACCAGCGCGCGGTGGCCTCGGCGGTGGAGCAGTTGGGCACGGCCGACCCGGTCTACGAAAGCCTGCTGCTGTCGGCCTCGCCGGCTTCGGCTCAAGGGGCGTTGCAACAGTTGTCCGGGGAGATCTACCCGGCCCTGGAGCAGACCCTGCTCAATCAGGGCCGCGACCTGCGCGAGGCCTTTGGCCAGCGCTTGCAGCGCCCGGGGCCAAATGCCGGGGAGGGCGAGGCGAGTTTCTGGATCAAGGGCCTGGGTGGGCAGGCGCGCACTGACGGCGACTCGGGCCACAGTTCCTACCAGGGCAAGGGCAGTGGGGTGCTGCTGGGGCTGGACCGCGACCTGGACGCGGACACGCGGGTCGGCCTGGCCGCCGGCTACAGCGACACCTCGCTGCGCATGGGCGGCGCCAGCCACTCCAGCGCGCAGATCGACAGCTACCACTTGGGCGCCTATGCCGGGCGCGACCTGGGCGACCTGCGCCTGAGCCTGGGGGCCAGCCACAGCTGGCATAGCGCCCAGGTGCGCCGCGACCTGCAATACGCCGAAGCCAGCGCCAAGCAGAAGGCCCGGATCGACGGCCGCAGCAGCCAGCTGTTCAGCGAGGTAGCGTATCGGCTGCAGCTACCGGCCCTGACGTTGGAGCCCTTCGCCAACCTGGCCTACCTGCACCTGCAGCGTGACGCCTTCCACGAGAAGGGCGACGCCGCTGCCCTGCGCGCCGGGGAGGACAGCGCCGAGGCCCTGCTGGGCAGCCTGGGGGCCCGGGGCCTGAAGCGGCTCAGCCTGAGCCGCGGCCAGCCCCTGGAGCTGTCCAGCAGCCTGGCCTGGCAGCACCGCCTGGGGCATGACACTTCCAGCCAGCACCTGGCATTCGCCAGCGGCGGCCCGAGCTTTGCCGTGGACAGCGCAAGCGCGTCCCGGGATGCGGCGCTGCTGGGGCTTCAGGCGCGCCTTGGAGTCACCGCCCAGCTGGACCTGAGCCTGGATTACCAGGGCCAGCTGGGCAATGCCGAACAGTTCCACAACGTGGGGCTGAACCTCGACTGGCGCTTCTGAAGCGCCGGTCGCCATACCCCGGCGCAGAGCGTCGTCGCGCCGGTCGATTGCCCATACAACTAAGGATGGTCGTAGTGAAGCAGTTTCAACCTGGACAACCGCATCTTCGCAATACCCGCTCCGGATGGCCTCGCTGCCGGCAGCTACCCTGGGCGTACAACCCGCTGGCCAGCGCCCTGGCCGGTTGCCTGGCCCTGGCCACTGGTGCCCAGGCGGCGCCCTATGTGGAAACCGGCAAGCTCGGCGACGCCGCCAGTTGGCGCAGCGCCGAATTCAAGGCCGACTGGGGCCTGGGGGCGATACATGCCGACAGTGCCTATGCCGCCGGCTACACCGGCCAGGGCATCAAGCTGGGGATCTTCGACCAGCCGGTGTATGCCCAGCACCCCGAGTTCGCCGGCAGCGACAAGGTCATCACCCTGGTGACCAGCGGCATCCGCCAGTACACCGATCCCTACATTCCGGTAAAGGCTGGAGACGCCTTCCGTTATGACGGCACGCCCTCAGTGGGCTCGGACGGCAAGCTCGGTTCCCACAGCACTCACGTGGGCGGTATCGCCGCCGGCAGCCGCGATGGCGGCGCCATGCATGGGGTGGCCTTCGACGCCCAGATCATCAGTGCCGAGAACGGCGACCCTGGCCCCGAGGACGGCATCATCCTGGGCAACGATGGGGCGGTGTACAAGGCCGGCTGGGACGGCCTGGTAGCCAGTGGCGCGCGGATCATCAACAACAGCTGGGGCATCGGCATCACCGACGCATTCGCCAAGGGCGGGCGCGATCCGGCGTTCCCGCACTTCGGCCTGAGTGACGCCCAGGCCCAGTTCAGCCAGATCCGGCCCTTGCTCGGCACCTTGCAAGGCGGTGCCTATGACGGTGCCATCAATGCGGCCCGCAGTGGCGTGCTGACCATCTTCGCCGCCGGCAACGACTACAACCTGAACAATCCGGACGCCATCGCCGGGCTGGGCTATTTCGTCCCGGAAATCGCCCCGCAGTGGCTGACAGTGGCGGCCTTGCAGCAGAACCCGGACACCAGCAGCGCAGAGCCTTACACCATCAGTACCTTTTCCTCACGCTGCGGCTACACCGCGAGCTTCTGTGTCTCGGCCCCGGGTACACGGATCTACAGCGCCGTGATCGGTGGCACCAGCCTGGAAGACATGACGGTCGGCTACGCCAACAAGAACGGCACCTCGATGGCCGCGCCCCATGCCGCCGGTGCGGCAGCGGTACTGATGGAGCGCTTTCCCTATATGGATGCGGCGCAGATCGCCGGGGTGCTGCGCACCACCGCCCGGGACATGGGCGCCCCGGGCATCGACGAGCTGTATGGCTGGGGCATGATCGACCTGCAAAAGGGCATTCGCGGCCCGGGCATGCTGGTCACCGAGCAGGACATCCCCCAGGAACTGCGGATCGATGGCGCCTATGGCTCGTCCCAGTGGGTAGCCAACCTGCCGGGGGTGGGAGCGCTGCTGGACGCCGGCAAGCCCACCCAGCGGCGCTGTACCCAGTTCAACTGCGGCTTCGACATCTGGAGCAACGACATCAGCGGCCATGGCGGCCTGACCAAGGAGGGCATCGGCACCCTGGTGCTCAGCGGCAACAACAGCTACGCCGGCCCGACCCTGGTCAACCAGGGCCGCCTGGCGGTCAACGGCAGCCTGACGTCGGCGGTGACGGTGAACCAGGGCGCAACTCTCGGCGGCAATGGCCGGATCGGCGGGCTGACGGCCAACGCCGGGGCCACGGTGGCCCCGGGCAACTCCATCGGCACCCTGAACGTGGCCGGCGACGTGACCTTCCAGCCGGGCTCGACCTACGCCGTGGAGGTGTCGCCGACCGCCAGCGACCGGATCGTCAGCAGCGGCCAGGTGACCATTGCCGGGGCCAACCTGGCCATGGTCCTGGAGCCTTCGAGCACTGGCAGCGGCAGCGTGCTGGGGCGCCAGTTCGACATCCTCGATGCGGCGGGCGGGGTCCAGGGCAGCTTCGGCACGGTGCTGCCCAGCTACCTATTCCTTGCCGGCAGCCTGGACTACTCGGCCACTGGTGTGCAGTTGGCGGTACAGCGCAGTGCACGCTCGTTCGCCAGTGTCGGCCTGACCGACAACCAGGTGTCGGTGGCGGCTGCCGCCGAGCAACTGGGGGCCGGCAGCCCGCTGTTCGAAAGCCTGCTGCTGGCGCCGACTGCCGCCAGTGCCCAGCAGGCCTTCCAGCAATTGTCCGGGGAGATCCACCCGGCGGTGGCCAGTGTCCTGATCAACCAGGGCCGTCACCTGCGCGACACCATGGGCGAGCGCCTGCGCCAGGACGCCGGGGCTGTCGGCAACGGCACCCAGAGCCTTGATGAAGGCGCCTGGTTCAAGGTCCTGGGCGCCTGGGGCAAGGCCGATGGCGGGCATTCCCAGGCCGGCTACAACACCTCCATCGGCGGCTTGCTGGCCGGGGTGGATGGTGAAGTGGGCGAGGGCCGGCGCCTGGGGCTGTTCGGTGGCTACAGCGACAGTTCCCTGAACATGGGCGACGGTACCCATTCCTCGGCCAAGGTCGACAGCTACCACCTGGGGGCCTATGTCGGCCAGCAACTGGATGCCGTGCGCCTGAGTGTGGGCGGTTCCTACAGCTGGCACCGCATCGACGTCAAGCGCGAGTTGCAGTTTGCCGGGGAATCCGAGCGGCTCAAGACCAAGCGTGACGCCCAGAGCGCCCAGCTGTTTACCGAGGCCGCCTGGAGCCTGGACCTGCAACCCCTGGCGCTTGAACCCTTCGCTAACCTGGCTTATGTCAATGTGGCCAGCGACAGCTTCAAGGAGAAGGGCGGCGACGCGGCCTTGAGGGGCGCGGCTGACCACCGCGAGGCCTGGCTCACGACCCTGGGCCTGCGCGCTGGCCAACGCCTGCAACTGAGCTCGACCCGAAGCCTGGAGCTGTCGGCTACCCTGGGTTGGCAGCACCACCTGAGCCCCACCGACGCCACGATGAACCTGGGGTTCGTCCAGGGCGGGCAGGGCTTCAAGGTGCAGAGCCTGTCCCTGGATCGCGATGCCGTGGTCATTGGCGCCCGGGCCGGCATGGCCGTGGGCCGAGGGACTCGGGTCAACCTGGATTACAACGGGTTGCTGGGGGCCCGGGACAAGAGTCACGGGGTCGGCTTGACCCTGGACTGGCAGTTCTGAAGGCCGGGTAGCCAGCAGTCCCCCGGCCCTTCACCGAGTTGCCCGAGTCCCGCCATGGGGCTTGGGCGGCATGCGTTTGCTCTGACAATTCCAACAACAGAAGAGGCAATACCATGGGTGTGTTTGACTACAAGAACTTCACTGCAAGTGACTCCAAGGCGCTGTTTTCCGATGCGCTGGCGATCACCCTGTACTCCTACCACAACATCGACAACGGCTTTGCCGAGGGCTACCAGCACAACGGCTTCGGCCTGGGCCTGCCGGCGACCCTGGTCACGGCGCTGATCGGCAGCGGCAATTCCCAGGGGGTAATCCCCGGCATTCCCTGGAACCCCGACTCCGAGAAGGCCGCGCTGGATGCCCTGCACCAGGCCGGCTGGTCCACCATCAGCGCCCAGCAACTGGGCTACGACGGCAAGGTCGATGGCCGGGGAACCTTCTTTGGCGAGAAGGCCGGCTACGGCACGGCCCAGGTGGAAATCCTCGGCAAGTACGATGCCCAGGGCCACCTGGAGTCCATCGGCATTGCCTTTCGCGGCACCAGCGGGCCACGGGAATCGGTGATCAGTGACACCATCGGTGATGTGATCAACGACCTGCTGGCGGCCCTGGGGCCCAAGGACTATGCGAAGAACTATGCCGGCGAGGCGTTCGGCAAGCTGCTGGGAGATGTGGCGGCTTTCGCCCAGGCCAATGGCCTGTCGGGCAAGGATGTCCTGGTTAGCGGCCACAGCCTGGGCGGGCTGGGGGTCAACAGCCTGGCGGACCTGAGCAGCGAACGCTGGTCGGGGTTCTACAAGGATTCCAACTACATCGCCTACGCCTCGCCGACCCAGAGCGCCAGCGACAAGGTGCTGAACATCGGCTACGAGAACGACCCGGTGTTCCGCGCCCTGGACGGCTCAACCTTCAACCTGTCGTCCCTCGGGGTGCATGACGCCCACCAGGACTCGGCGACCAACAACATCGTCAACTTCAACGACCATTACGCCTCGACCCTGTGGAATGTGCTGCCGTTCTCGATCCTCAACATTCCCACCTGGCTCTCCCACCTGCCCACCGGCTACGGCGACGGCCTGACCCGGGTGCTGGAGTCGAAGTTCTACGACTTCACCAGCAAGGACTCCACCATCGTGGTAGCCAACCTGTCGGACCCGGCCCGGGCCAGTACCTGGGTCCAGGACCTCAACCGCAATGCCGAGACCCACAAGGGCAGCACCTTCATCATCGGCAGCGACGGCAACGACCTGATCCAGGGCGGCAGCGGCAACGACTACCTGGAAGGCCGGGCCGGCAACGATACGTTCCGCGACAGCGGCGGCTACAACATCATCCTCGGCGGCCAGGGCAGCAACACCCTGGACCTGCAGCAGTCGGTCAAGAACTACAGCTTTGCCAGCGACGGCGCCGGGACCCTGTACCTGCGTGACGCCAATGGCGGTATCAGCATGACCCGCGACATTGGCGCGATCCAGAGCAAGGAGCCGGGCTTTCTCTGGGGCCTGTTCAAGGACGATGTGATCCACCAGGTCACCGACCAGGGCCTCAAGGCCGGCGGGCAGGTTACCCAGTACGCCTCGTCGGTCAGGGGCGATGCGGGCGACAACGTGCTCAAGGCCCATGCCGGCGGCGACTGGCTGTTCGGCCTGGACGGCAACGACCACCTGATCGGCGGCCAGGGCAACGACGTGTTCGTTGGCGGTGCCGGCAACGACCTGATGGAAGCCGGAGGCGGCAACAATACCTTTCTGTTCACCGGGCATTTTGGCCAGGACCGCATCCTCGGCTACCAGGGTGGCGACAAGCTGGTGTTCATGGGGGTGAGCGGCGTGCTGCCGGACCAGGACTATCGGGCTCATGCCAGCAGCAGTGGTAACGACACGGTGCTGACCTTCGGCCAGGACTCGGTGACCCTGGTGGGGGTCAGCCTGGAGCACCTCAACGGTTCCGGCATCGTTCTCGCCTGATGCCGGCGCGGCGCGAGGCCTGCAATGGGCCTCGCACCGTACATTGCCGGGGGAAAGTGACCTGCCAGTCGATTTGCGACTCCAATAACGGTAAAGCTGAAACGTGTCAGCTCGTTAGTACAGGCAGGCATTCACGCTACGGCAATGACAGGAGAGTTTTGACGGTGAGTAACAGCAAGAGGTATGCGAGCGGTGTGGTGCTGGCCCTGTGGGTGGCCATGGCATCCGCCGAGGAATTGCCTCACAGCTCGATTTTGAAGCGCTATGGGGTGACCCCGGACCAGTTGCCGGCCGGCCAGCCGGCGCCTGAAGTGAAGGAGGAGCCGGCCCCGAGCCGCTTCCATGTGCAACCCGAACAACCCTGGGCCCAGGTCCGTCTGGGGGACGACAAGAGGCCGGATACCACCGGCAACATCAGCATCGACAACGCCGAGGCCCGGGAGCGCGAGCGTTGCCAGCAGGTGCGTAACGAATTGTCCAGGCGCGGCAAGCCCCTGGGGATTTTCTGCGAGCCAGGGCAGGGGCCCTTTCCCTGGTCGCACTGACTTCAACCGCAGCGGATCATTTTTCCTGGCGGACGGTGGCCACATCGTCCGCCTTGACCCGGATGGTCTTGCCGGAAATGTCCTGGAATTCATAGAAGCCGTCGGCGGTCTTGGTCTTGGGCTGGTCCCGGGTCAGGTATTGGGTGCCGTTCTGCAGGGTCACCACAGTGGGCGAGGCGCAACCGGCCAAGGCCATGGCGCCGCAAGCGGCCAGAAACAATCCCAGGTTCTTCACTTTCATACAGACCTCTCATCAATGATGCGCACGCGCATTGGCGCCGGACACTATAGCCATGGGCCCTTGGTGTAGTGAAGACGACGAAAGTTCGCCAGGGAATTGTAAAAAACTTCGCTGTGCCATTTATCCAATAGTGTTTGCCAGACCCGGTCGCCGGCTGTTATCTGTATGCATAACCAGTATCCGATCAGCCGTGGCGCTTGCGTTCAGTGACTTCCAATCCCCTCGAAAACCCCCTCTATTACCTGCACAACTTCCGCCAGGTATTGAACTGGCTGCAGCTGCGCTATGCCGATGTGCTGAGCGCCGATGAACAGCGCTTCATCCTTGATTTCGCGCAACTGGCCGAGCCTTCCCAGGCCTTGCTGGTGCGCATGGTGATGCGCAAGGGCCGGCACTTTCGCCTGAGCAAGCTCAGCTACCCGGAGATCGGCGACAGCGCCGTGGCCCTGGAGCCGTTGCTGGCGCTGGGCTGGGTCGATGAGCAGGCGCCGCTCTGCCTGGAAGAGCTGTTCGGCCTGCTGCAAAAGGCCGAGATCCTGCAGTGCTTCAACGGGCTTGCGGCCAAGGCCAGGAAAGACCAGTGGCTGGAAGAGCTAACCCAGCAGGGCCTGGCGCCCCAGGCATTCGCCCAGTGGTGCCCGGCGCTGCCAGACCGGCTCCTGAGCCTGACGCTGATGCCGCTGTGCGATCGCCTGCGCCTGATGTTCTTTGGCAACCTGTATCAGGACTGGTCGGAATTCGTCCTCGCGGACCTGGGCATCTACAGCTACGAGAAGGTCGAGATCAGTGCCGATGCCCGTGGCCTGCGCAGCCGCGAAGACGTGGACGGCTTCCTCTATCTGCATGAGTGCCAGGAAGCGTTCGAGGCCGGCGCCGAATTGCCCGAGGTGCTGGCGCACATTGCCCGCTTCCAGACCCTCAACCCCTGGCTGGAAAAACGCCGGGCCAAGCTGCTGTTTCAGCTCGGCCAGCAGTGCGAGCGCCTGGCGCAGTGGGCGCTGGCCCGGCAGATCTACCAGGAGTGCGCCTACCCGGGCGCGCGATCGCGATTGATCCGGGTGCTGGAGCGCAGCGCCCAATACCAGGCCGCCCTGGCGCTGGCCGAGCAGGCCGCTGCCGCGCCCGAGAGCGCCGCCGAGGCCCAGCATCTGCTGCGGATCATGCCCCGGCTGCGGCGCAAGCTGGGCGGGCCGCCGGCGCCCCGGGCGGCCAACCGCGAGGTGCAGCGCCTGGACCTGTGCCTGGCGCGTGACGCCGACGGCCTGGCGGTGGAACTGCATGTCCAGGCCCATCTGCACCAGCCCCAGGCGCCGGTGCACTACGTGGAGAACAGCCTGATCAATTCGCTGTTCGGCCTGCTGTGCTGGCCGGCGATCTTTGCCCCCTTGCCCGGTGCGTTTTTCCACCCGTTCCAGCGTGGGCCGGTGGACCTGTTCAGCGAAGACTTCCATCAGCGGCGCAGCGAACTGTTCCAGGCCTGCCTGGCAGAACTCGACGATGGCCGTTACCGGCAGAGCATCCGCCAGCGCTTCGTGGCCAAGTGGGGGTTGCAGTCGCCCTTCGTGTTCTGGGGTGCGCTGAGCGAAGAGTTGCTCGACCAGGCCCTCGACTGCCTGCCCGCCGAGCACCTGAAGCACTGGTTCCAGCGTCTGCTGCTGGACATCAAGGCCAACCGCGCCGGCATGCCGGATCTGATCCAGTTCTGGCCCGAGCAGAAGCGCTACCGGATGATCGAGGTCAAGGGCCCGGGGGATCGCTTGCAGGACAACCAACTGCGCTGGCTGGATTTCTGCCATGAACACCGGATGCCGGTGGCGGTGTGCTACGTGCAGTGGCAGGACCCCAGCGCGTGAGTTATCGCGTCGCGGTGCGCGCCCTGTGCGAATTCAGCGCCAAGGCCGGCGATCTGGACCTGCGCTTCACCCCATCGCCCACGGCGCTGGAGGGCATTGCCGGGCACCGTACCGTGGCTTCGCGACGCAACCCCGGCTACCAGAGTGAAGTGGCCCTGGAGGGGCGATACGCCGAGCTGCTGGTCAAGGGCAGGGCGGACGGCTACGACCCGGCGCAGAACCTGCTGGAGGAGATCAAGACCTACCGTGGCGACCTTGAGCGCATGCCCGACAACCATCGTCAATTGCACTGGGCCCAGGCCAAGGTCTATGGCTGGCTGCTGTGCCAGAGCCTGCAACTGCCGAGCATCCGTGTCTCGCTGGTGTATTTCGATGTGCTCAGCGAAGGCGAAACCGCGCTGGTGCAAGAGCACAGCGCCGAGGCGCTGGAAGTGTTCTTCAATCGCCAGTGCGCGCTGTTCCTGCACTGGGCGCAACAGCAAATGCACCATCGCGCGACCCGGGACCAGGCCACCCGCGACCTGCGCTTTCCCCACGCCGAGTTTCGTCGCGGCCAGCGCCCGCTCGCCGAGTCGGTGTACAAGGCGGTGAGCACCGGGCGCTGCCTGCTGGCCCAGGCCCCCACCGGCATCGGCAAGACCCTGGGCACGATCTTTCCCATGCTCAAGGCCATGGCTGCGCAGCAGTTGGACACACTGCTGTTTCTCACCGCCAAGACCCCGGGCCGGCAACTGGCCCTGGATGCCGCCCGGGTGCTGTTCTCCGGGGTGCCGGGGCTGGCGTTGCGGGTGCTGGAGCTGGTGGCCCGGGACAAGGCCTGCGAACACCTGGACAAGGCCTGTCACGGTGAGTCCTGCCCGCTGGCCAAGGGCTTTTACGACCGCCTGCCGGCGGCACGCCAGGCCGCCAGCCAGGTGCCATTGCTGGATCGTCAGGCGCTGCGCGAGGTGGCCCTGGAGCATCAGGTCTGCCCCTACTACCTGAGCCAGGAAATGGCTCGCTGGAGTGACCTGGTGGTGGCCGACTACAACTACTACTTCGACTTCAGCGCCTTGCTCTTCGGCCTGGCCCAGGCCAACCAGTGGCAGGTGGCGGTGCTGGTGGACGAGGCCCACAACCTGGTGGAGCGCGGGCGTGGCATGTACAGCGCGAGCCTGGACCAGCAGCAATTGGCGAGCGTGCGCAGCAGCGCGCCCCAGGCCTTGAAGAGCCCGTTGCAGCGGCTCAATCGCGAGTGGAATGCCTTGCACAAGGAGCAGGTGGCCGAGTATCAGGCCTATGCCCAGCTACCTGCCGCGCTGCTCAAGGCCCTGGCCCTGTGCGTAGCGGCCCTGGGGGACTATTTCAACGAACAGCCCCGGGGCCTGGACAGCGGTTTGCAGGGCCTGTATTTCGAACTGCTGCAGTTTGCCCGGGTGGCGGAGCTGTTCGATGAGCAGCAGTTCATCTTCGACATCAGCAAGCGCGCCCTGGGCGCCAAGCGCAGTCTGTCGCGCCTGAGCCTGCGCAATGTGGTGCCGGCGGCGCTGCTGGGGCCACGGTTGGCGGCGGCTCGCAGCACGGTGCTGTTCTCCGCCACCCTCAATCCCCGAGGTTACTACGCTGACCTGCTGGGGCTGCCGGACAACACCGTGTGGCTGGATGTGGAATCGCCGTTCGACGCCGGGCAGTTGGAGGTGCAGATTGTCAGCCGCATTTCTACCCGCTATGCCCACCGGCAGGCTTCCCTGGCGCCGATTGTCGAGCTGATGGCCCGGCAGTTCGCGGCGCGCCCGGGCAACTACCTGGCGTTCTTCAGTAGCTTCGACTACCTGCAACAGGTGGCCGGGTTACTGGCGCGCGAGCACCCGGACATTGTGCTCTGGTGCCAGTCCCGAGGCATGGACGAGGCTTCGCGCCAGGACTTTCTCCAGCAGTTTCGCCCAGAGGGGCAGGGTATCGGTTTCGCCGTACTCGGCGGTGCTTTCGGCGAGGGCATCGACCTGCCGGGGTCGAAACTCATCGGGGCCTTTGTCGCCACCCTCGGCCTGCCCCAGCTCAACCCGCTGAACGAGCAGATGAAGCAGCGCATGGCGGCGCTGTTCGGCTCCGGCTATGACTACACCTACCTGTACCCGGGCCTGCAGAAAGTGGTGCAGGCGGCAGGACGGGTGATCCGTGGCCAGTCCGACCGTGGGGTGCTGGTGCTGATCGATGATCGCTTTGCCGAACCCAGGGTCCGCCAGCTGCTGCCGAGCTGGTGGGCCCTGGACGCGCCGCCGGCTGGCGGCTAGGGGGCAGGAGGGTTGCGCCGGTTCAGGCCTGGCGAGCGCGGACAAAGCGGCGCAGGGTCTGGCCCGGGTCCGTGCGGAAATGGCTTGGCCGGGGTTGGCCGGCATCGGCGGCGATGAATACGAACTCATCGTCGCTCAGCTGGTAGCTGGCCGGCAGCGCCTGGCCGGCGTCTGCGCCCATGGAGTCGGTCCAGGTGATCGACTTGGGATGGGTGCTGCTGTCGAGGGTAAAGGTGCCGGCCAGCAGCAGTTCACCGGCCGGGGTCACCACGCGAAAATCCTGCCCTTCGATAAAGGTCAGGGCGCCGGGGGCGCTGTGTTCGTCCGGTGGGTTGAGCACGCCGCTGTCTTCCATCGCGATCTGTTCCCAGGCCCCTTGCAAGCGTTGCAGCTCCAGCAGGTCGGCGGCTTCGGGTGAAATCAAATCCATTTTCAGGCAGTTCCTTGGGCTGGAAATCAGTTGAATATATTGCGGCCAATGCAGTAGGTCAGGAGATCCTGGTCGCTCTGCACCTCCAGTTTACGCATGGCGGAGATCTTCTGCGCGCTGATGGTCTTGGCGCTGCGGTTCTGGCTGCGGGCGATCTCGCTGACACTCTTGCCGGAAACGAACAGGCGCAGAATCTCGAATTCCTTGGGCGACAGGGTGGAGATGCGCTCGTCGATGGCGACATTGGATTCCAGCACCGAATTGGGGGCCGGCTCCAGGCTGCGATACACGGCTTTCTGGGCAATGGCCTTGAGGGCGACCTGGATTTCCTCGTGCAACTGGCTCTTCTGGATCACCCCGACCACGCCCAACTACCGCAGGCGGGTGAGGATCAACTGATTGGAAATCATGGTCAGGATCAGGACCTGCACGTGCGGGAAGTTGCGCTTGAGGTATTCCACCAGCTTCAGGCCATCACCGTAGGGCGAGTCCCCGGGCATGTTGTAGTCGGTGATGACCACATCCACCTGGCAGCTTTCCAGCTTCTGGATCAGGCCTTGGGAAGACAGGGTTTCGCCGACGATCTCAAAGCGATCATCACGCTCCATCAGCTCACGCACACCGAGCAACACGATAGGGTGATCGTCAGCGATGACTACTTTCAGTTTTTCCATGGCAAACACACCCTTGCAATACGCAATTTAGTAAAGGAGCTAGGGACCGTCGGTACATTAAACCCAGCAGGCCATTATTCAAGGGGCAACAGGAGTCTGGACAAGCGTTGCATCAGTTGCCTGGCCTGGGCTTGCAAATCCGCAGTCAGAGCACCTTCCAGCAATCGGCACTCCAGTTCGGCGCACGCCTTGGCCAGTGGGGCTGCCTGCACCGCCCCCATGGCGCCGGCGATGCTGTGCAGTCGTGCGGCGGCGATCTTGCCGGCGCCGCTGTCCAGCGCCTCGGCCAGCCGCCGCAGATCCTCGTGCATGGTACTGAGAAACAGCGGGCGCATTTTCTCGGTGACTTGAATCCGGTCGCCTTGCGCTGTGTCGGGGGGAGGCCGGGACGGTGCGGCCGGCGGAATGCTGGGCGGTGCGGTCGCGGTGCTGGTGGGGCACAACTTCGACAGATGCCCCCGCAGGGTCTGCAGGTTCATGGGTTTGACTATCCAGGTGTTCATGCCGGCGGCGAGGCAGCGGATGCCTTCCTCGCGCAATGCATTGGCGGTGACACCGATGATCGGCAGTTGCGGGTCGCGGCGACGCAGCTCCCGCGCCAACTCGTAGCCGTTCATGAGTGGCATATTGACGTCGGTGATCACGATGTCGAAGCGCTGTGGCTGCCAGTGTTCCAGGGCCTGCTTGCCATTGGCCGACAGGGTCACCTGGCAGCCCAGGGCCTGCAGTTGTTCCTTGATGATTGCCTGGTTGATCGGGCTATGTTTGGCCACCAGGATGCGCAGGTTCAGTTGGCCCATGCGGCCGGCTCTCTGCTGTGTCTGACACAGGGGCAGGCCCTGGTGGGCCAGCACCGCGGCCTGGGCGATGGCGCGAATATCGTGGGCGTCGACTTGCCAGGAGGTGGCCTGCGGCAGGCGGCCACTACGGCCCCCGGAGACGGCACTGACGCATGGGCCAGGCCAGGAGGCCAGGCCATCCCGGGGCAGCATGTCGATGAGCACGCCAGTCTGCGGCTCGTCGTTCCAGCCGAGGGGGGCCGGATAGGCCGGCACTCCCAGGCGGCCGAGCCAGTCACAGGTGTTTTTCAGCAACTCCGGCACCGGAGCCCGGACATACACTGGCGCACCTTCGGGCCATGGCAGCAATGGCGGCAGCCCTCCTGGCAGGCAGCGCAGCGTCAGGCGCAAAGAGAAACTACTGCCCAGCCCCGGCTCGCTGGTCACCTGCATCTGCCCACCCATCATCTGGCACAGGCGCTCGCAGATCGCCAGCCCGAGGCCGGCCCCGGCTTCGTTGGAGGCGTCGCGTACCTGGAAGAAGGGGACGAACAGCTGGGGTTGCTGCTGGGCTGAAATGCCGATCCCGGTATCGGTGACCTGCCATTCGATACGGGCTTGCTGGTCGCGCAACTCCAGCACCCGGACCCGCAACACCACCCGGCCGCTGTCGGTGAACTTGATCGCATTGCTCAGCAGGTTGTTGAGAATCTGGCTGATTCGCGCGGCGTCCCCCAGCAACAGGTCCGGCAGGTTGGGGTCGATGCAGGCATAGAGCAGCAGGCCGCGCCGCTGGGCTGAGCCAGCGTGGGCGTGCAAGACATCCTCCAGCATGTCCAGCGGGCAGAACTCCAGCGGATCGATGCTCATTTGTCCGGCCTCGATCCTGGAGACGTCGAGCACGTCGCTGATCAACTGGAACAGGGTGCTGGAGGAGCGCTGGATGGTCTGCAGGTAGTCGCTCTGGCGGCTGTCCAGGTGGGTCAGGCCTAGCAGTTCCAGGGTGCCGAGCACGCCGTACAACGGGGTGCGGATTTCATGGCTCATGGTGGCCAGGAACAGGGTCTTGGCGGTATTGGCGGCGTCCGCCGAGCGCCTGGCCCGGTCCAGCGCCTTGGCATCTTCCACATGCCGGGTGACATCGTTGAAGGCACACACCAGCACATCCTGGCGTTGGTAGCGGGTCGAGACGAACTCTACCTGCAGGTAGCGCCCGTCGATGTCGAGGCTGGTTTCGCCGCCGTCGATCAGGCTGCGGTCCTGGGCCAGCCGAGACAGCAGTTGCGCCGTGCCTTGCCATTGCTCGGCCTGACGGTTCTGCAGGATAACCTGGAGGTTGTCGCGGCTCACCACGCATAGCCCCGAGGGAACGGTGTCGATGACCACACGGTTGAAGTCTTCGCTTTCATTGAGGCATTGCTGCGCCCGTTGTGCCGGGACCACCACCTTGTTGCGGTACCAGCGGCTGGCGGCCCAGCCGCAGGCGATGCTGCCTACCCCGAGGGCCAGCAGGCTCAGCATGGCCCACAGCGCGTAGTCGAGGTAGTTCCTGTAGCTGATGGCATAGAGCCCGGTCCACAGCTGCGGAGTCTGGCTGGTCACCTTGACGATCATCCCCTGTAGGCCGAAGTTGAGGCCTTCACCCACCACGTCGGCAGGCGCCGGGTCGCCGGTGAGGGCGGTGCCGGAAGGCTCGATGAGGGTGAAGTCGTCGTAGATCGACCAGTGTCTGGTGTGCTCGAGGTAATCGAGGTCATCCAGGCTCAGCAGTGACGCGACCACGCTCCAGTCGTTGCCTCCCTGGACATCCAGCAGTGCAGCCGGCTCATGCAGGTTGGTGTACGCCAGGAACCTGGTCGGTAGAGCTTCCGACGCGGGCGGCCTGTACTGTTGCCAATGGATCTGGTGGTCGGCAAAGCCGTCGCTCTTCACGAACTGCTGGTGCAGCACCTGGTCTGCCACCTTGGTGTCGGGCGTGGTGTTTTCCCCGGGGTGGCTGATGTCGAAATGGCCGAAGGTGTTGAACACAAAGGTTCGCGGAGCGACATGCTGCGAGCCTGACCAGAAGGCGCTGTAGAAGCTCGACAGTTGTAGCTCCAGGGCGAACACCCTGGGCAGCTCGCCGGCCGCCGGCTGTTGGGGGTACAAGCTCAGGCTGAAGGGCGTTGCGAAGGGGGATTGCTGGCCTGCGGTGGGCGGGAAGGCTTGCAGGTTCAGGTGATGAGGGGCGTCGAGGCTCAGGGCGTCGATCGAATGGCGCGCGGCCAGGCTTTTGAGAAACAGTTCCTGCTCCTGGATGTTCTCCATCAGTTGGGCGAAATGTAAGCGCACGTTGCTGTTCTGTTCATCGAACAGACGCTCGAGGGTCCAGTACAGGGTGGCGAACAGCAGCAGCGCCAGGCCCAGCAGTATGCCCATGTTCAATCGGGGCAAGCTGCGAGCCAGGTTCTGCAGCAAGGTGCTGCTTTCTTTCATCACTGATTTCCCAAACACATATAAGGGCCCCGCCGAGATTCCTATCTCTGGGGCAGGACCGTCAGCGATGAGTGACTGTTGCGTGGGCAGGCAATGGGTTCATCGGTTAATACACCGTGGCCGGCCCGTCTTGGGCCAGCAGTTGCTGAAACTGTTGCGAGGAGACCGCATGGGAAATCAGGAAGCCCTGCACCTGGGTGCAGTCGATCTTGCGCAACAGAGCCAGTTCGTGGGCGCTTTCCACGCCTTCGGCGACGACCGTCAGGCCCAGTTGCCGGCCCAGGGCGATGATGCAGGTCAGGGCCTGGGCTATTTCTTCATTGTTGTGACAGCCCTGGACCAGCCCCCGGTCGATCTTCAATTCGGTGAAGGGTGTCGATACCAGGTTCATGTAGGAGCTGTAGCCCTTGCCGAAGTCGTCCTGGGACAGGCCGAAGCCCTTGATGCGCAGGCGGCAGGCTCCGGCGTAGAAGTTGCTGATGTGCTCCGGGGTCGAACATTCCATGAGTTCGAAGCAGATCCTGGCCGGCACACCGTTGTGCTGGATCACGAAGTCGTACAGGCGGTCGGCCAGGTCGGCGCTGTTGAGCAGGTGGGTCGGCAGGTTGATGGACACCGGGATGTCATAGCCGTCTTCGCGCCAGTGCACCTGGGCCTCAAGGGCCTGCTCCAGGATCAGCCACAGCAGATCTTCTTCGAGGCGGGCCACGGTGAGTGCCGGCAGGAAGTCGCAAGGCAGGAGCATGCCGTGTTGTGGGTGGATCCAGCGCACCAGGGCTTCGGCGGCGGCGATGCGACCGTTGTTCAAGGCTTTCTTGGGTTGGAACCAGGCCTGGATCTGCCCGTTGCGCAGGGCTTCACGCAGGGTCTCTGGGCTGCATTCGACCCCGATCTGTGGGGGGCTGCTGTCATTGGCGAGCCCTGGCAACTGAGCGGTGAGTGCACGCAGTGCAGCCAGGTTCACGGGTTTGGAAATCAACCCGATGACCTTCAGCCCCAGGTTGCGGGCCACCAGGCTGGCGCCCATCAGCATGCGCCGGGATGACGCACTCATGATGGCCAGGGCCGGGCGCACGCGATGGGTGGCCAGGCTCTGGATGAACTGCACGCCATCCATGCCGGGCATCAGCAGGTCTGTCAGTACCAGGTCGAAGTGCCGCTGCTTGAGGCGTTCCAGCGCTTCTTTGCCGCTGCTTGCCACCTCCAGCTGGTAGGGCCCCAGCTCGTTGAACAAGTGTTGCAGGTACATGTACTGAAACGGCTGATCTTCGACGATCAAAATGCTACAGGACTTCATGGGGGGCTCTTTCATAGGGCGCCAGATAGTTGAACAACGCTCTTAATGCAAAGGGCTTCACCAGGCAGTGGTTCATCCCGGCTGCAAGACAGAGCTCTTCTTCTCCGCGCATTGCATTGGCCGTTGCCCCGATGATGGGGATCGAACAGCCTTGACGCCGAAGCTCCTGGGCCAGTTCATAACCGTTGAGTTTCGGCATGTTCACATCGGTCAGCACGACGTTGAAACGACCGGCCTTCCAGATGCAGAGGGCCTCTTCACCGTTCGAGGCCAGCTCCACGCTGCACCCCAGTTCTTCCAGTTGGTCCTTGAGGATCAACTGGTTGATCACGTTGTCTTCGGCCACCAGGACATGCAGGCTGAGCTTTTTCAGCTCGCGGTGATCGGAGTGATCCTCGCTCTGGGCCACCCAGACCCCCTGGGCCTGGCTGACGGCCTGATGGATCGCCCGCAGGTTGTTGGTGTTGATCTGCCAACTGCCGCCGTCGATCCGCGGTTCGTTATGGCCATCGCCGCTGGCGAGCACCAGGGGGCCCTGCCAGTCGGGTTCCAGGCGCTGCTCCACGCTGCCGGGGTGTAGTTCGATCAGTACGTTGCCCCGGGCCCGGTCGGACGGGCTCGGCAGGCTGAACTGGGCCCGGGCACCCCAGCGGCGCAGCCAGCCCGCCACCGATTCGGCCAGTTCACGCACCGGGGACACCACATAGACCATCTCCGGCAGCAATGGGCTGATCAGCGGGGTGTCGCCCTGCACGGCCGAGGCCTCCAGCGGCAGAGTCAGGGTGAAGCTGCTGCCCAGGCCGAGCTCGCTGACCATGCGGATATTGCCGTTCATCAATTGGGTCAGGCGCTGGCAGATCGGCAAGCCCAGGCCGGTGCCGGCGATCACGTTGGTGTTGCCTTCGGTCTGGTAGAAGGGCTCGAAGATCAGTGTCTGGTCGTCCTGGGCAATGCCCCGGCCGGTGTCGGAAACCTGCCAGAGGATGTTGCTGCGCTCGCCATCGCGGCTTTCGGTGCGGACCCGCAGGACAATGCGCCCGGTATCGGTGAACTTGACCGCGTTGTTCAGCAGGTTGCTGAGGATCTGGCGGATCCGGGTGACATCGCCGAGCAGGATCTCCGGCAACTGCGGGTCGACACAGGCATAGAACTGCAGGCCCTTGGCCTGGGCGGCCGCCGCGTAGCCCTGGATGATCTCGTGCACCAGATCCAGGGAGGAGAATTCGCTGAGCTCCAGGGCCAGTTGCCCGGCTTCGATCTTGGACACGTCGAGCACGTCGCAGATCAACTGCAGCAGCGTACCGGAAGAGCCTTCTATGGCTTGCAGGTAATCCTTCTGCTGGTTGTCCAGCTGGGTCCGCGACAGCAGCTCCAGGGTGCCGAGCACGCCATACAGTGGCGTGCGGATCTCGTGGCTCATGGTGGCCAGGAACAGGGTCTTGGCTTCATTGGCGGTATCGGCCAGGCGCTTGGCTTCTTCCAGCGCCGCCTCGATCTGCTTGCGAGCGCTGATATCGCTGAAGGCGCAGAACAGCACGTCCTCACCGTTGTAGCGAGTGGGGGCGGAGCTGAGGTACAGATGGCGCCCGTCGGCGGTTTCAAAGTAGTCCGAGCTGTTGGGGCGGGCCGGGTCGAAGGCCTGCTCGATCCACCCGGAACACAGCTGGTCGCGTTCGCTGCCGTTGCCCAGCCATTGCTGGGACAGGGTGTTTTCCAGCACCACCCGGCCATCGCTGCGGCGCAATACACAGAGTGCCACCGGGGCGATCTGGATCACGTCGCGGCTGAAGGCCTCGCTTTCGACCAGGGCCTGGATCCGGTGCAGGGCGGGGGCGATCAGGCGCACTTCGACCCAGTGGGTCAGCAGGCCGATCAGAGCCATGCCGGTCAGGCTGATGAGCAGCGCCGCCAGCAACTGCGGCCAGAGGCTCTTGAGCAGGTTCTGCAGGTCGAAGGAGTACACCAGCTGCCAGTCGGTGGCCCCCAGCTGCTTGCGGATCACCAGATGGTCGGGCCACCAGCGGCCGCCGAGAAAGCCGAAGAAACTGCCGCCCTGGATCTGCTGCACTTCGGCGCTCAGCTGGGCGCTGGGCACGCTGCTGAAGATCAGCCCGCCCTGGGAATTGAACATCATGAAATCCCCGGCGCTCTGGTCGCTGAGGGCGGCGGAGACGCTCTTGCCGTCCATCTCCAGGCCGAGCCAGCCGGAGTGGGTGAAGCGTTCGTCGAGGCGCGTGAAGATGTACAGATGGGCGCCCGCCGCGGAGTTGTCCATCAGCCAAAGTTCTACGCCGACAGGGATCTGCTCGGGCTTCAGAGCGATCAGTTTGTCCAGCAACCCGCCGGGCAGATCGCTGGTTTGCGGCCGGGTGCTGAACAGGCGTTGCACCTGCAGATCGCGGGTGCCGGGAATGTAGAGCAGGTTCAGTTGCTTGTTTCGCAGGTAGTTGCGCATGCGCAGGGTTAGCCAGATTCCCCACTGGTTGCCTTGCGGTCCACCCAGTTGCAGGTACGTCTCTTCTTGGGAGACGCCGCTGGCGCTCGGGGGGCTGATGTGTTCCCCAGGGTTGTAGACCGCCGCCAGGCTCAGGCTTTCCAACAAGGCCGAGCGGCTGGTGAAGAATGCCTGGGCCTCGGCAATGGCGCTGCTCATGTAGCTTTGCCGTTGTGAGAGTTCGTTGTGCAGGCTGGAGCGAAGAAAGTTGTAGACCGCGCCGAACAGGCCGACCAGAAAAATCAGCGCCACGACACGAAGCAGCCGGCGGGCTGCTTCAGGACTGGAAAATAGGGGATTGATCTGATGCAGGTAGCTTTTTAATCTCATGCGCCAACTGTAATTGGGGGCATGCCAAGCAGGGATCAGACAATTCTTAAATCGCCGGGTACACAGTAGGTTTGTGGCACTTACAGTGTTCAGGCACTTCCTTATCCGTCGAACCTCGCAACTTTCCTCGCCTGTTCATTTTTTCAATGACTATCGTGCAGCCTTCGCGGTTTGAAAAATGCTCGTTGCGTCGGTGTTGTGCCTAGACCATTTCCAGGCGCTGCTTGCGCCGTGGCGGAGCAAACACCTGATCCAGGGCCTGCAGGTCCTCGTCGGGCAATTGCAATTGGCCGGCCTGGGCATTCTGACGGATGTGTGCCGGGCGCACCGCCTTGGGAATCACCAGCACGCCGTCCTGGCGCAGCAGCCAGGCCAGTGCCACCTGGGCCGCGGTGACCCCATGGCGCTGGGCGACCTGCAGCAGCACCGGTTCGGCCAGCAAGGCGCCACCCTGGCCGATCGGGCAATAGGCCATGAGCGGCATCCGCCGTTGCTGGCAGGCGGGCAGTAGGTCGAACTCGATACCCCGGGACTCCAGGTTGTACAGCACCTGGTTGGTAGCGCAGGCCGGGGAGTCGAGTTCGTCCAGGTCGGCCACATCGAAGTTGGAGACTCCCCAGCGGCGGATCTTGCCGGCTTCGCGCAGGCGCTCCAGGGCGTCGAAGGTTTCCGCCAAGGGATACTGGCCGCGCCAGTGCAGCAGGTACAGGTCGATGAAGTCGCTGCCCAGGCGTTTCAGGCTGCGCTCGCAGGCCAGGGGCAGGCCTTTGCGACTGGCGTTGTGGGGGTAGACCTTGCTCACCAGGAACACCTGGTCGCGGCGCCCGGCAATGGCCTGGCCGACCACTTCCTCGGCGCCGCCTTCGCCGTACATCTCCGCGGTGTCGATCAGGGTCAGGCCCAGGTCGATGCCGGTGCGCAGGGCAGCGACTTCCTGATCCCGCAGGTGGCGGTCCTCGCCCATCCGCCAAGTGCCCTGGCCAATCACCGGAACCTGCGTGTCTGCCAGCATCAACGTGCGCATGCTTACCTCCTGGTATCTATCGAGAGTGATCAGTGCAGGGCACAGGGAAGCAAAGCCGGCGGGCAGGGTCAAGGCTGCGCGAGGGCGGGAGGCTGGATCTTTTATATTCCCAAAAGAAATAACCATCTAATTATTTATTCCTTTTAAGGCTTTTGCCAAAGGCGCATGTTTAGCCCCAGCCGCTCAACTCCTGAGCCCGGTGCCAGCAAAGGACTTTTCAGCATGACCATTCAAGCGATCAACGTACGTAACCAGTTCAAGGGCGTGATCAAGGAGATCCACGAAGGCCAGGTGGTTTCGGAAATCGACGTGCAGACCGCCTCGGGCATTGTCACTTCGGTGATCACCACCCGCTCGGTGCGCGACCTGGAACTCAAGGTCGGCAGCGAAGTGATCGCTTTCGTCAAGTCCACCGAAGTCTCCATCGCCAAGCTCTGAGCCGCACCTGCGGACATCGTCCATTCACAGGGGAGTGAAGCATGCCGCACTCGCTGGATATCACCGCGCTGCCGGTCCTGGACCTGAGCCAATTGCAGGGCCACCCGGAGCAGCGTCGGATCTTTCTCGACGGCTTGCGCCAGGCGGCGCGGGACGTGGGTTTCTTCTACCTGACCGGGCACGGAGTCGACAGCGGCCTGCTGCGCCGGGTGCAGGACCAGGCGCGGGCGTTCTTTGCCTTGCCCGAGGCCGACAAGGCGGCCGTGGGCATGATCCACTCGCCGCACTTTCGCGGCTATAACCAGGCGGCTTCGGAGATCACCCGGGGCCAGCCGGACCTGCGGGAACAGTTCGACCTGGGGGCCGAGCGCCAGGCCTTGCCCCTGGATCCCCACAGCCCGCCCTGGACCCGCTTGCAGGGCCCCAACCAATGGCCGGCGCAACTGCCGGTGTTCAAGCCCGTGCTGCTGGAGTGGCAGCAGGCAATGACCGCCATGTCCCTGCGCCTGTTGCGCGGCTTTGCCCAGGCATTGTCACTGCCGGAACAGGCCTTCGATGGGCTGTACGGCGAACGGCCCAACGAGCACATCAAGCTGATCCGCTACCCTGGCCGCGCGCCGGGGCAGAGCAACCAGGGCGTGGGAGCCCACAAGGATTCCGGGTTCCTCAGCTTTCTGCTGCAGGACCAGCAGGCCGGCCTGCAGGTGGAAGTGGAGGAGGGCCGCTGGATCGACGCGCCGCCCCGGGACAACACCCTGGTGGTGAACATCGGCGAGCTGCTGGAACTGGCCACCCACGGCTATCTGCGCGCCACCGTGCACCGGGTGCAGTCGCCGCCCGCGGATCGCCAGCGGCTGTCCATCGCGTTTTTCCTCGGTGCCCAACTCGATGCCCGGGTGCCGCTGTATCCCTTGCCCGAAGCCTTGTTGCGCGAAGCCCGGGGCCCGGCCAGCGACCCCGACAACCCGCTATTTCGCGAAGTGGGCTGGAACTACCTCAAGGGCCGCCTGCGTTCGCATCCGGACGTGGCCCGGCGTTTCTACCCCGATGCCCTGGTGCCCAAGGCACTGAGTGCCTGACCTTCATCCGCTGCTCAAGGACACTGCCATGCTGAAGAACACCGTCTTGACCCTGGCGTTGCTGGCCAGCCTGGGGGCGGCCCTGCCGACCACTGCGGCGCAGCCGTTGCGGGTAGCCGCCGACCCGGTGCCCCATGCCGAGATCCTCGCCTACGTACAAAAACTCGACCCGCAATTGCAGCTCAAGATCATCGAGATTCCCAATGGCGTGAACTCCAACGAACTGCTGGCCCACGGCGATGTGGACGCCAACTACTTCCAGCACCTGCCGTACCTCAAGTCTCAGGAACAGGCCCTGGGCCAGCCCTTCGCCGTGGCTGCCAGCGTGCACATCGAGCCCCTGGGGATCTATTCCAAGCGTCACCAGCGCTTCGAGCAGTTGCCCCAGGGCGCCAGCGTCGCGGTGCCCAACAATGTCACCAACCTCAGCCGCGCGCTGTACCTGTTGCAGAGTTACCAGTTGATCCGCCTCAAGCCCGGTTTCACCGACCCGGCCCGGGATCAGGCGACCCCCAGGGACATCGCCGACAACCCGAAACAGCTGAAGATCCTGGAGATCGAATCGCCGCAGATCCCCCGGGCCCTGGACGACGTAGACCTGGCGGTGATCAATGGCAACTACGCCCTGGAGGCCGGGCTGGTGCCGGCCAAGGATGCCCTGGGCCTGGAAAAGGCCGAGCACAATCCCTACGCCAACATCCTGGTGACCACCCCCAAGCTGCAGGATGACCCGCGCATCCGTCAGTTGGCCAAGGACCTCAACTCGCCGGAAGTAGCGGCGTTCATTACCCGCACCTACTCGGGCTCGGTGATTCCCGTCACGGACCGCCAGCCATGATCGAGGTCCAGCAGCTTTGCAAGGTCTACGGCGAAGGCCAGCCCGCGGCACTGGATCGGGTTTCGCTGACGGTTCCCGACAGGGCGGTGTACGGCATTCTCGGGCGCAGCGGCGCCGGCAAGTCGACCCTGTTGCGCTGCCTGAACCTGCTGGAGCGGCCCAGCAGCGGGCGCATCCTGATGGACGGCCAGGACCTTGGCACCTTGTCCGCGAGCGAGCTGCGCCGGCAGCGCCAGGGCATCGGCATGATCTACCAGGGCTTCAACCTGCTGCATTCGCGCACGGTTGAGGACAACGTCGCGGTGCCTCTGGAAATTGCCGGCCTGGGCAAAAGCCAGCGCCGCGCGCGGGTTCTGGAACTGCTGGAACTGGTGGGTCTTGGCGACAAGGCCCAGGCCTATCCTTCGCAACTGTCCGGTGGCCAGAAGCAGCGGGTGGGCATCGCCCGGGCCCTGGCCGCCGGGCCGCGTTACCTGCTGTCGGATGAGGCCACCAGCGCCCTGGATCCGGAAACCACGGCGTCGATCCTGCAACTGCTGGCGCAGATCAACCGCGAGCTGGGGCTGACCATTGTGCTGATCACCCACGAGCTGGAAGTGGTCAAGGCCATTTGCAGCCACGCCGCGTCCCTGGCGGGCGGCCGGCTGATGGAGAGCGGGGCGGTGGCCGAGCTGCTGGGCAACCCGCAGTCGGCCCTGGGCCGGGCGCTATTGCCGGGCTACAACCTGCCGTTCAACGGCAGCCAGCCCCAGGCCGAACTGACCTTTTTCGACAACCAGCGCGCGGCGCCGCTGCTGGAACAACTGAGCCGCCAGCAGGCGCTGGAGCTCAAGGTACTGGCCGGTGGTGTCGAAGCGGTAGGCGGCCGGCGGGTAGGGCGCCTGCGCATCGCCGCCGCCCCCGCCGACGCCGGCAAATTCCAACAACTGCTGACGGCCCTGGCCCAGCGAGGAATTCGGAGTGAACGCCTGTGAACCGCAGCCTCGATTGGCAGGAACTGGCGCAGCTGCTGCTGACTGCCACGGGTGAAACCCTGTACATGGTGCTGCTGGCCTCGCTGTTCACCCTGTTGATCGGCCTGCCCCTGGGGGTGCTGCTGTTCATCAGCCGCAAGGGCGGCCTGTACCCCATGCCAAGGCTCAACCGGCTGTTGGGCGGGCTGGTCAATCTGGGGCGCTCGCTGCCCTTCGTGGTGCTGCTGATTGCGCTGATCCCCCTGACCCGGCTGGTGGTGGGCACCACCCTGGGCAGCACTGCCGCGGTGGTGCCCATCACCATCGGCGCCTTTCCGTTTTTTGCGCGGATCGTCGAGAACGCCCTGGATGAAGTGGACCGCGGTCGGGTCGAGGCGATCCTGGCCATGGGCGGGCACATCGGCCATGTGATCTTCAAGGCGCTGCTGCCGGAAGCCTTGCCGGCCCTGCTGGCAGGGCTGACCCTGACCCTGGTGATGCTGATCGGTTTTTCCTCCATGGCCGGCGTCATCGGCGGTGGCGGCCTGGGGGACCTGGCGATCCGCTACGGCTATCAGCGGTTCAACAACCAGATCATGGTGGCCACGGTGCTGGTCCTGGTGCTGCTGGTACAGGGGGTACAGAGCTGCGGCGACCGCCTGGTGCGGGCCCTGGCCCATCGCCGCTGAGTACATTCGGGGCGCGTTTCAGCGCCCTTCGTGCTGCTTGCGATAGGCCCCGGGCTGCAGGCCCACGGCCTTGGTGAAGGCCCGGGTGAAGGCGGCGATCGACTGATAGCCCACGGCGGCGCCCACTTGCTCCACTGTCTGGTTGGCCTTGAGCAACTGGCAGGCGTGGCGCATGCGCAGGGCCAGCAGTACCTGCCCCGGGGATTGCCCGGCCAGTTCATTGAACCGCTTGAAGAACGCCGAGCGCGAAAGCCCGGTCAGGGCCGCCATGCTTTCCAGGGGCCAGGCTTCGCCGGGGCGCTGGATCAACTGCTCCAGCAGCGGTGCAAACCCCGGGTGGCGGGCCAGGGCCACCAGGCCGCCGAGGTCCTGGTTGGCGTTGACCTGTTGGCGCAGCACATACAAAAACAGCAGATGGCTCAGGCGTTCCAGCAGCGCCGAGGAGGGCACCGGGGTGCGCTGGCATTCTTCGAGAATCAGCTGGAACAGCGCCCGGGCTGCGCTCAGGGACGGGTCGCCGGCCCTCAGGATGAGCCAGCCCGGCAGGCTGTCGATGATCAGCGAGGACAGCCCGGGCTTGAAATGGAAAAAGCCGCAGACCAGCCCCACACCGTCCTGGGCTCCCGGCTCCAGGGGCACCATGGGCGTGCGCGGCAGTTGCTGCGCCGCTTCAGCCTGCTGGGCACTGGACAGCCGGTAGCCCAGGTCCTGCAGCAGGAATACCGCGTCCCCGGCATCCAGGCGCAGGGCCTGGGGCGCGCCGTCGATATGCAGCCAGCAATGGCCCTGGACGATCAGGTGGAAGCTGGCCCGGGCCAGGCCCTGGGTGCTGGCGTGCCAGCCTCCGCAGTAGCGTCCGACGTGAAACAGGCTGGCATCGAGTTCCAGGCCTTCTAATAACCAATCAACCAGTGGGCTTGACGAAATCATCTAAGGGAAACACTCAGAAGCAAGTAATCGCTACTTTAGAATATGGATCGGAATTCTTATAACCAACAGACTTGACGCACACCTACACAGCAGGAGTCCACTCCATGTCCCGCGTCACTCTACACACCTTGCACACGGCTCCAGAAGCCGCTCGGCCCTTTCTTGAGAACGCGCTGAAGAACTCGGGCTTTATCCCCAATCTGCTGGGCATCCTGGCCAATGCCCCGGCGGCCCTGGAAACCTACGTCACGGTGTCCGCCCTCAACGGCAAGGCCGAGTTGAGCCTGGCGGAGCGTGAAGTGGTGCAATTGGTGGCCGCCACCACCCATGGCTGCGATTTCTGTGTCGCAGGTCATACCTCGGTGGCCCTGAACAAGGCCAAACTTGCGGACCCGGTGGTCAGCGCCCTGCGCGAGCAGAGCACCTTGCCCGAAGCCCGGCTGGAAGCCCTGGCGGCATTTGCCCGGGAAGTGATCGCCACCCGGGGCAAGGTCAGCGACGCCGGCTATGCCCAGTTCAAGGCGGCAGGATACAGCGAAGGCAATGCCCTGGAAGTGATCCTGGGCGTCAGCCTGGCCACCCTGTGCAACTTCGCCAACGTGTTCGCCGGCACTGAACTGAACCCCGAGCTGGCCAAGTATCGCTGGTCAGTGCAAGGTCAATGAGCCAGGGCGCCGGCGGTTGCGCGGCGCCCCCTTTCAAGGAGAAAACCACATGCTCGATGCGCAATTGAGTGAATGGCTGGATGCCCAGGCCCAGGCACTCGACCAGGGCCAGTGCGACCCGCAGCAGGTCCTCGCCCGGCTGGCGGGCGCCGAGGTACTGCGGGTCGGTATCGACCCGGCTCAGGGCGGCAGCGGCGGCGACCTGACCGATGCTCTGGAAGTCATGGCCAGCGTGGCCAGCCATTCCCTGGCGGCGGCCTTTGTCTGCTGGGGCCAGCGAGCCTTTATCGAATACCTGCTGCACAGCCCCAATGCCGATTTGCGCCAGCGCCTGCTGCCCTCGTTGCTCAGCGGCGAGCTGGCCGGTGCCACCGGGCTGTCCAATGCCATGAAGTTTCTCTCGGGGATCGAGGCCTTGCAGGTCCGGGCCCGGGAACAGGAGCAGGGCTGGAGCCTCAACGGTCGTTTGCACTGGGTCACCAACCTGCGCAAGAGCGGGTTCGTGGTGGCGGCGGCCATCGAGCGCGAGGAGGGCGGCGCGCCGTTCATCCTGGCGATCCCCGATGCCTTGCCCGGGTTGCAGCGCTCCGATGACCTGCAACTGATGGCCCTGCAATCGAGCAACACCGCTGCCCTGGAACTGAACCAGGTGGCGGTGGCCCGTGACTGGCTGCTGCACGAGGATGCCCGAGTGTTCCTGCCGGCGGTGCGCCCGGCCTTTCTCGGCCTGCAATGTGCCCTGGCCATCGGCCTGGCGCGCCGGGCCCTGAGCGAGGTGGAAAAGCACGTCGAGGGCGCCCGTTCGATCCTCCACGAACCCTTGCTGGAACAACGCCAGCACCTGGAGCAGACCGTCGGCGAACTCAAGAGCGGCCTGCTCGACGGGCGCTTCCTGAGCCAGCCCGGGGCGCTGTTCCGGGTGCGCATCGCCCTGGCGGAAGCCACCGCCAACGCCGTGCAAATGGAGCTGCAGGCCAGCGGCGGCAAGGCCTACCTCAGCGAGTTCGGCAGCGGCTTTGCCCGGCGCTGGCGCGAGTCGGCCTTCGTGCCCATCGTCACCCCGAGCCTGGTGCAACTGCGCGCCGAACTGCAACGCCAGGCGCGGAATGCGGCAGCATGAGCGGCCTGTTGAACGCACAGGCGATCAGCCTCGGCTACCCCGCGGCGCAAGGCTGGCACACGGTGCTGGAGGATTTCGACCTGCACCTGCAGGCCGGCGAGGTGGTGTCCATTCTCGGCCCCAGCGGGGTCGGCAAGTCCAGCCTGCTGCGGGTCCTGGCCGGCCTGCAGAAGCCCCACGCCGGGCAGGTCAGCCTGTTGGGCGAGCCCCTCGACGGCCCTCATCCGCGGGTCGCGGTGGCATTCCAGGACCCCAGCCTGCTGCCCTGGCTGAACCTGGAGCACAACGTCGCCTTCGGCCTGGATTTTGCCCGCCAGCCGCACCTGAGCCCGCGCCAGCGCAAGGAGCGCATCGACCAGGCGATTGCCGCAGTGGGCCTGGAACACGCCCGCCAGCGCTATCCGGCCCAACTGTCCGGCGGCATGGCCCAGCGCACCGCACTGGCCCGCTGCCTGGCGCGCCAGCCCCAGGTGCTGCTGCTGGATGAACCCTTCGGCGCGCTGGACGAGGTGACCCGCGCCGACATGCAGCAACTGCTGCTCAAGGTGATCGGCCAGCACCGCACCGCGGCGCTGCTGATCACCCACGACATCGACGAAGCCCTGCTGCTGTCCGATCGGGTGCTGCTACTGGGTAACAGCCCGGCGCGCACCCTCGGCCAGTGGCACATCGAGCTGCCGGCGCCGCGCGCCGAGCGGATCGAGGAACTGGGCGCGCTGCGCATCGAGATTCTCAAGACCCTTCGGCGGGCGAGCCGCAACCCCCACACTTCCCCTTTGCCTGCACCGTCGGAGATTGACCATGTGCCTGGACGACTTCACTCATACCCGTCGTGACTTTCTCAAGCTCAGCGCGTTGCTGACTGCCGGCGGCGCCTTGCCGCTGCTCAACAGCCTGCAGGCCCGCGCCGCCCAGGAACCGGACGCGCCGGTGCGCATCGGCTACCTGCCGATCACCGACGCCACGCCCTTGCTGGTGGCCCACAACAACGGCCTGTTCGAGGCCGAGGGCATCAAGGCCGAGCGCCCGGTGCTGCTGCGCAGTTGGGCCCAGGTGATCGAGGCGTTCATTTCCGGGCAGGTCAACGTGATTCACCTGCTGTCGCCGATGACCGTCTGGGCCCGCTACGGCAGCCGGGTGCCGGCCAAGGTGGTGGCCTGGAACCACGTCGGCGGTTCCGGCCTGACCGTGGCCCCGGGCATTACCGAGGTCAAGCAACTGGCGGGGCAGTCGGTGGCGATCCCGTTCTGGTATTCGATCCATAACGTGGTGGTGCAGCAACTGTTTCGCGACAACGGCCTGGTGCCGGTGAGCAAGGCCGCCGGCAGTGCCCTGGGGGCCAACGAGGTCAACCTGGTGGTGCTGCCGCCTTCGGACATGCCGCCAGCCCTGGCCAGCAAGCGGATTGCCGGCTACATCGTCGCCGAGCCGTTCAATGCCCTGGCCGAGGAACTCAAGGTGGGCCGGGTGCAGCGCTTTACCGGGGATGTGTGGCGCAACCACGCCTGCTGCGTGGTGTTCATGCACGAGCATGACCTGGACAACCGTCCCGAATGGTCGCAGAAGGTGGTCAACGCCATCGTCAAGGCCCAGCTGTGGACCCGCGACCACCGCGCCGAGGCCGCGCAACTGCTGTCCAAGGACGGCGCCAACCGCTACACGCCCCATGCGCCCCAGGTGCTCAACCGGGTGCTGGCGCCGGCGGCGGCCGACCGCGAGGCCTACCTGGCCAGCGGCGCGATCCAGCACAGCCACTGGGACGAGCAGCGCATCGACTTCCAGCCGTATCCGTTCCCCAGCTACACCGAAGAGTTGGTCAAGCGTCTCAAGGACACCCTGATCGAGGGCGACAAGGGCTTTCTGGCCGGCCTTGACCCGGCACACACCGCCAAGGACCTGGTGGACGATCGCTTCGTGCGCAACGCCATCGCCTCGGTGGGCGGGCTGAAGGCCTTCGGCCTGGCGGACAGCTTCGAGCGCAGCGAGGAGTTCGGTCTTTGATGGGCAAGCAACCTTCTTCCCTGAGCCATTGGCTCCTGGGGCTTGCCGGGCTGTCGAGCCTGCTGCTGGGCTGGTGGCTGGGGGTGCACCTGCTGGGCGATGGCAACGGCCTGGCTGCGCGTTTCTCCCCCGAGGCGACCTTCGCCAGCCTGCTGGAACTGCTGGGGCGTGGCGAGCTGTACGAGCATGTGCTGGTGAGCCTCAAGCGGATCCTGGTGGGTTTGCTCCTGGCCTTGCTGATCGGCGTGCCCCTGGGCCTGCTGGTGGGCAGCTACCGGCACCTGGAGGCAGCCACCACCCCGGCGTTCCAGTTTCTGCGGATGATCTCGCCGCTGTCCTGGATGCCGGTGGTGGTGATGCTGATGGGGGTAGGGGACCAGCCGATCTACTTCCTCCTGGCGTTCGCCGCGCTGTGGCCGATCCTGCTCAACACCGCGGCCGGTGTGCGCCAGCTGGACCCGCGCTGGCTGCAACTGAGCCGCAGCCTCAGCGCCACCCGCTGGGAGACCCTGCGCAAGGTGATCCTGCCCGGGGTGCTGGGCCATGTGCTGACCGGGGTACGGCTGTCCATCGGCATCTTGTGGATCGTCCTGGTGCCCTGCGAAATGCTCGGGGTCAGCGCCGGCCTGGGCTACTTCATCCTCGACACCCGGGACCGCCTGGCCTATTCGGAACTGATGGCCATGGTGCTGCTGATCGGCGTGTTGGGTTTTGCCCTCGACGCCCTGGCCCGTGGCCTGCATCGCCGCTGGTCCCACGCCTGAGGCCCGCCGGTGGGCCCGGCGCGACACCGGTGGAGCCCCCGTAGGAGCCGGCTTGCCGGCGAATAGGCCCTCAAGCCTTGCACCGCCCCTGCGGGCGCCTTCGCTGGCAAGCCAGCTCCTACGGCCCAGCGTAATCGCGGCGCTACCTGCGTAGGAGCCGGCGCAGCGCCGGGGTGCCGGGACGATCAATGCCCCACCAGTTCCTCCAGCAACTGCTCTTTGTAGCCTTGCAACACGGGTGAAGAGCGGTCCCGGGGATGGGGCAGGTCGACGCGGATCTCATGCTTGATCCGCCCCGGATGCGCGTCCATGACGATTACCCGGTCCCCCAGGTACAGGGCTTCTTCAATGTCATGGGTGACCATGATCACCGTGCAGCGCTGCTGCACCCAGATACGTTGCAGTTCGTGCTGCAGGCGCACCCGGGTCAGGGCATCCAGCGCCCCCAGGGGTTCGTCCAGCAACAGCACCTTGGGCTGGTTGATCAGCGCCCGGGCAATGGCGCCGCGCTGGGCCATGCCGCCGGAGAGCTGATGGGGGTAGGCCTGCTCGAAGCCTTGCAGGTTGACCAGGGCGATGTGCTCGGCCACCCGGCGCTGTTTCTCGGCTTCGGACAAGGGGTGGTTCTTCAGTGCCAGGGCGATGTTCTGGGCCAGGGTCATCCAGGGAAACAGCCGATGGTCCTGGAACACGATGCCCCGTTCCAGGCTGGTGCCGGTCACTGGCTTGCCGTCCAGCAGCATCTGCCCCTGATAGTCACCCTCCAGGCCGACGATCAGCCGCAGCAGGGTGGATTTGCCGCAGCCGCTGGCACCGACAATGCTGACGAACTCTCCGGGCTGGACGTCCAGGTCGATGCCTTGCAGCACCGGCAGGGCCTGGCCCTGGATCCGGTAGCTCTTGTTCAGGCCGCGGATCTGTAACGCCCCGGTCCGGGCGTGGAGATGAGTGGGGAGCGGGGCGTGTTGGGCGATCGCATTCATGGGGAGGCCTTAACGGGTAGGGCGCCAGCGCAGCAGGCGGCGGCTCAGAAGGGTCAGCAGCAATGTCATCAGGTAGCCGCACAGGCCGATGCACAGCACGCAGAGCACTATCACTTCCATGCGTGAGCCGGCTTCGGCGTTCATCATCAGGTTGCCCAGGCCGGCCCCGGAGGACAGGAACAGCTCGCTGCCCACCGCTGTCACCCAGGCAAAGGCCAGGGCCTGCAACAGGCCGGTGGCAATGCTCGGCAGGGCCGCCGGCAGCAGGATGTGCCGCAGCCGCTGCGCCGGGTTTAGCACCAGCACCTGGCCGACCTCGCGGTAGCGCCGTTCCACCTGGCAAAAGCCCTGGTAGGTGTTGAGCACCATGGGGTAGAAGGCCGCGAGGCTGACGATCAGCATCTTGGAAAACTCACCGTTGCCGAACCACATGGCAATCAGCGGAATCCAGCCGAGCATCGGCACCTGGCGGATCGAATGGAACAGCGGGCCGATCAGGCGGTTGGCCAGGGTCGAGAGGGCCATCAGGGCTCCCAGCATGACCCCGGCCAGGGTGCCCAGCAGCAGGCCGCCGCTGGCTCGGCCCAGGCTGGCCAGCAGGTTGACCGGCAACTCGCCGTTGCCCAGCAGCTCCAGCAAGGCGCTGGCGATGGTGGAGAGCGGCACGAAGGCGTAGGCCCCGGCGGCGTCCTGGCGGGACAGGTATTCCCAGCCGCCGATCAGCAGCAGGGGCAGCAGCAGGCCGCGAAACTTGGCCAGTAGAGTCGTCATGCAAGGGCTCCTAGCGGGTTTGCCAGCGCAGCACGCGCTGTTCCAGGCGGCGGAAGGAGAAGTCCAGGGCAAAGCCGATCACGCCGGTGACCACTATCCCCACCATCACCACATCGATGCGCAGCATCTGCCGGGCCATCTCGATCATCTGCCCCAGGCCGCTGTCGGCGGCCAGCAGCTCGGTGGCCACCAGCACCACCCAGCAGCGGGTCAGGCCGATGCGCAGGCCGGTGATGATCGGTGGTGCCGCGGCGGGCAGGGCGATCTGGCGCACCAGGGTCGGCCAGCGCAGGCGGTAGACGTCGGCCACCTCGAAGTAACTGCGGGGAATGGCCTTGACCCCCTCGCTGGCGGCCAGGGCCACGGGGAAGAACGCAGTCTTGGCGACGATGACGATCTTGAAGGTTTCATCGATGCCCAACAGCAGCACGAACATCGGGATCAGGGCGATGCTGGGAATCTGCCGCAGGGTATGGAACAGCGGCGCGCAGTACGCCTCGACGGTCTTGGACAGGGCCATCAGCACCCCGAACACCAGGCCGCCAAGGGCCCCCAGGGCAAAGCCCAGGCCCAGGCGCGACAGGCTGTTGTGCAAATGCTCCAGCAACTCGCCGCTGGCCAGCAGGGTTTCGAAGGTGTGCAGCACCTGGGCCGGCGGTACCAGCAGGTTGCGCGGGAAGATCCCGGCCTGGGCCACCAGGGTCCAGAGCAGCAACAGGGCCAGGGGCGAGACCAGCCAGGTCAGGGAGGTGAGCGTGCAGCGCAAGGAATGAGCCATGGCGGTTCTTATATCGGCGAAGTACCCGATGCCTATCGCAAGACCTGTGCCATCGCGCGCTCGTAGGAGCTGGCTTGCCAGCGAAAGCGTCGGCCGGGGCGGTGCAAGGCTTACGGGCCTGTTCGCCGGCAAGCCGGCTCCTACGGGAGGAGCGGCGTGTGGGTGGGTTGTGGGCGCTGGCGTGCCAGCGAAACTGATGCCTGGGCAGCAGCCACTGCTGCCAGGGCAACACCCCGGCAGCAATCCGGCCTCAGAAGTCGTAACTGACGCTGGTGTAGTAGAACGCGCCCTGGGCGCCCTCGGGGCTGGTGATGGAGTATTTCGGCACGCCATACAACTGCGCCCCGGATGCCTTGTCCGGGTGGGTATCGAACAGGTTGATGGCCCCCACGGACAGCTTCAGCGACTTATCGAAGCTGTAGGAAATGTCCAGGTCAGTGACCCATTGCGCGCTGAAGGTCTGGTCCAGGGTCGGGTTGCTGGCGTTGAGGCTCTTCCATTGCCCGTACCTGCGTTGTGCCAGGGTCAGGCCCCAGCTGTCGTACAGCCAGTTGGCGCTCAGGGTCAGTTTGTTCTTCGGCGTGCCGTCCTCGATCAGGCCCTGGGTGGTGCGGCCGACGATCTGCGAGCCGGCGATGTCGCCCACGTCCCGCAGGGCGGTGATCCGGGTGTTGTTCTGGCTGTAGCCGCTGGACAGGTTCAGGCGCCCCCATTGCTGCAGGTCCAGTTGGTAGTTGCCGGTCAGCTCGACGCCATCGGTGCGGGTGTCGGCGACGTTGGTGTAGAAGGCTGCGCTCTGGATGTTGGCGTAAGGGGTGCCGGCAAAGATCGGCGTGACCACCGAGGCCGGCAACTGGTCGGACAGGGTGATGCGGTTGTCGATGTTGATCCGGTACGCATCCAGGGTCACCGAGGCGTTGGCCAGGGGCCGCCAGACCAGGCCCAGGGAGTAGTTGGTGGACTCCTCGGGCTTCAGCGCCTTGCCCCCCAGCAGCTTGGCTTCCGGGCTGTCGGCGCGCAGGGTGCGTTGCTGCACCTCGACGTAGTTGCCGCTGCCCGGCGGTTGCTCCACCACTTGCACGCTGAACGAGGACAACCCGCTCTGCACCAGGGACGGCGCCCGGTAGCCGGTGCTGGCGGTGGCCCGCGCGGCGAGCTGCGGGGTGAAGTCGTAACGCAGCGACAGCTTGCCGTTGGTGGTGTCGCCAAAATCCGAGTAGTGCTCGGTGCGCACCGCCACCCCGGCCTGGAATTTCTCGGTGACCTGGCCTTCGACGTCGATATAGGCGCCCCAGACCTTGCGCTCAAGGGATGCGGCGTCGACCTGGGTAATGCCCGAGTAGTAGCCGGGAATGCGCCGCCCGGTGACCGGGTCCACGGTATTGAACAGCGGCCCGTTCTGCCAGCCCGCCGCTTCGCCGGCGCTCAGTTCGTAGTTCTCCTGGCGCCAGGCCAGGCCCGCCGACAGGGTCAGGGGCTTGAACAGGAGGTCGGTGGGGAAGTCCCGCACCCAGTCCAGGGTCAGGTTGGTCTGGTCGGCCTCGCGCTTGCCGGTGTAGATCTTCGCCGGGCTGGCCTCGCCCCAGCTGGGGTTGATGGCGTTGCGGTCGGCGGATTTCAGGCTGTTGTCACCGTGGTTCAGCGCCAGGTCGAACTTGCCCAGGCGTTCGTCCTCGTAGCGCAGGCCACCGGTCAGGGCATAGTCCTCCAGCGAGTAGCGGGTGATCGGCAGGCGGCCGTCGGGGTAGCGTTGCAGGGCGTCGCTGCCGTAGTTGTTGCGCAAGGTGGTGGGCGGGTCGAAGAAGCCTTCGGCGTCGGTGTTCTTGTGGGAGTAGGTGGCAAAACCGTAGGCGGTCAGCCCCTCGCCCAGGCCGAACTCGCTGTTGGCGGCGAAGTTGTACTGGTCCGAGACATTGCCCGAGCCCCAGCGCCAGGTGCGGTAGCGGTTGTTCTGTTCCCGGGGGGTGCTGGTGCTGGTGGAGCCGGGGTAGAAGATCCGGTTGTCGGGGTTGGTGTCACTGGCCGGGTCCTGGCTGCCGGCATCGAAGCTCAGGGTCAAAAAGCCGTCGTTGGGCAGGCTCAAGCCCTTCCAGCCGCTGAGCTTGCGCTGCAGGCCGTCGCCCTTGTCGTAGCCGCCGAAACGGTAGCCGAGGTTGCCGCCGTCGTCCTTTTCCTTGAGCACGATATTGATCACCCCGGCGATGGCGTCGGAGCCGTACTGGGCGGCGGCGCCGTCGCGCAGGATCTCCACTCGCTCGATGGCGCTCAGGGGGATCAGGCTCAGGTCCACCGCGGCGGCGCCGCGGCCGTTGACCAGGCTCTGGCGGGTGACGTTGGCGCTGGTGTGGCGGCGCTTGCCGTTGACCAGCACCAGCACCTGGTCTGACGCCAGGCCACGCAGGGAAGCACCCTGGGCGATGGAGCCGGCGAAGGCGCCCTGGGGCGACTGCGGGTAGCTGAACGAAGGCGAGAGGGCGGTGAGGGCGCCGGACAGGTCGCTGGCCCCGGTCTGCTGCAACTGCTGGGCGGACAGCACGTCCACCGGTGCGGCGCTTTCCAGGGCCGTTACATCACTGCGCCGGGTGCCCAGCACCACCACCGTGTCCAGGTGATCGGCGCTGGCGCCGGGGGCATTGCTTGAGGTCTGGGCAGCGAACGCGGGCACGGCAAGGCTGCCGACGACCAGCGCCACGGCGCCGGCCAACGGATTGCGATGGAACATCTTTGGATTCCTTCTGAAATGAATGACCCCAACCGCCCCTGTAGGCGCTGGCTTGCCAGCGAAGGCGTCGTCATGGACGGCGCAAGGCTTGCGGGCCTCTTCGCCGGCAAGCCGGCTCCTACAGGGTGGGTGCGGTGGTGGGCGATACCGGCGGCCCGGAAATCAGGGTTCGGGTGGCCTGCCGCGGGCGTCAGAAGCGGCTGGTGACGCTCAGGCCCACGGTGCGCGGGTCGCCGTAGGTGATGACGTATTGCCCCAGGGTGCCGTTGGGCCGGCCATGGACCTGGTAGCGGCGGTCGGTGAGGTTGTTGACGAAGCCGGTGACGCTGAGCTTTTCATCCGGGCTGAACCAGGTCAGGCGGGTGTTGGCCAGGGTGTAGTGGGGCTGGCTCAGGGTCTTGTCGGCGCTGCTCTGGCGGTCGGCGAGGAAGTATTCCTTGTCGCGGAAACTCACGTCGCCGCCGGCCACCAGCTTGCCGCCGATCTCCAGGGGAATGGTGTAGTCGGCCCCCAGGGACACCACGTTGCGCGGCGAGCGCACGAAACTGTTGCCGCTGTAGTCGCCGGTGACCGCGCCGGTGTTGGGGTTGGTGTTCTTGAAGTCGGTGTACTCGGTATCCAGGAACGAGATCGCCGCCCGCAGGTGCAGATAGTCGGTGGGCTGGCCTTCGAGCTCCAGTTCCGCGCCCTTGACCTTGCCCTTGGCGCCATTGGTCAGGGCCGTGGTGAGCACGCCGTTGTTGACCGTCAGCAGGTTCACCTGGATGTCCGAGTAGTCGTAGTAGAAGACGTTGGCGTTGGCGGTCAGGCGATGGTTGAACCATTCCGACTTGAGGCCGATCTCGTAGGCGTCGAGTTTCTCCGGGTCCACCGTGGTCAACTGCGCCAGGCTGGTGGACAGCCCGGTATTGAAGCCCCCGGAGCGGAAACCGTGGGCGTAGCGCATGAACACCCGGACGTTGTCGTTGATCCGGTATTCCGGGGTCAGATCGTAGGTCCAGGCTTCCCAGGTCTTGCTCTCGTCGCGGCTGCCATTGCTGCCGGCGGCGCCCAGGGGGATCAGCGGGCCGTTGGCGGTGGCGCGGGTGAGCTGGGTCAGGTCCAGGTCGATGTCTTTCTTTTCCTGGGTCCAGCGCAGGCCGCCGGTCACGGTGAAGTTGTCGGTGAAGTCGTAGGTCAGGTTGCCGAACAGCGCGTAGCTGTCGGTGGTGTGCTGGTAGTTGAGGTCGCGAAAGTCGGTGGCGCCGCCGGTCTGGTTGGAGCCGGTGCCGTTGGGCGTGGGGCCCGGGGTGATGAGGCGCTTTGCCGAGCTGTCCAGGTCCTCATGGAAGTAGTGCACCCCGGCCAGCCAGCGCAGGGTTTCCTGCTGCGGCGAGGCCAGGCGCAGTTCCTGGGAGTACTGGTTGTAGCGGTTGTCGCTGATGGCCGCGCCGTTGACCTCGTAGGGGGTGTAGTCGGCGTCGCTGGTGGACTGCCCGCGAATGTAGTCGTAGGCGCTGATGGAGGTCAGGGTGTAGTCCCCCAGGTGCCAGTTCAGGGTCAGGGACGTACCGTCGTGATCGAGCTTGGCATCCTCGTTGACGTTGAGGGCGATGTTGCGTCCGTCGGGCCGCTGGTAGCCGACGTTGTAGTAACGGCCCACCGGCAGCGAGCCGTTGCTGCCGTCGCCCTTGTATTCCCGGGCGTGGATCTTCAGCAGGGCGTCCAGGTCCGGGTTGAGCTTGGCCAGGAATTGCAGGCGCACGGCCTTCTTGTCGACGTCGCCGTAGGTATGGTCGTCGGTGAGGTTCTTCTGGAAGCCGTCGCGTTCTTCCGAATACAGCGACAGCCGCGCCGCCAGCCTGTCATCCACCAGGGCACCGCCGATGGCGCCATTGAGGATGCGCTCGCTCTTGCTGCCGATGCCCAGGGTGCCGTAGCCGTCGGTGTCGAAGGTCGGCTTCTTGGAAATCACATTGACCGCACCGGCAGTGGTGTTCTTGCCGTACAGGGTGCCCTGGGGCCCGCGCAGGATCTCGATGCGCTCCAGGTCGAACAGCGGCCCGCCGCCGGCGATGGGCGCGTTGAGGTAGACGTCATCGGCATAGATGCCCACCGGGAACACCGTGGCCGCCCCGGTGTCGCCCGTGCCCAGGCCGCGGATGTACCAGCGTGGGCGGCCGTCGCCGTCGGGGTTCTTGGCCGAGGCGTTGGGGATGAAAGTGGTGATGTCGCCCATGTTGCGCACCCCGTCGGTCACCAGGCTGGTGCCCTGTACGGCGGACACCGCCACCGGAACCTCTTGCAGGGTTTCCTCCCGGTGCTGGGCGGTGACGGTGACGGTCTTCAGGGCGGGTTCGCTGCTGTTCCCGGTGGTGTCGGTGCCTGTGGTTTCGGCGGCCAGCAGGCCCTGGCTGAATGTGCCCCCGGTGAGCGCCAGTGCCAGCCATAGACTCTTGGTGATCGGATTAAGCTTATGCATGTTGAACTCCCCCATTTAAAGTTTCGCTAAGAGGGCTAGAGCAGAGAACGTGCCAAGAGGCTTAGTGGGTTTTATGGGTAAGCGTTAGTTTGATCAACTCATTGAAAAACAAGGTTTATTTTTAATTGGTCTGAGTGTTTTAGAGGGGTGTTTGGCAGGCGTGAAAAGTTGCGGGCCAGAGGTTTAAAACATCCTGCGCAGGATTCAGCAGAAGTTGCTTGGCTGGTGCTGCTGGAGCAGCACCGATTGCCCGCTGGACTGTTGCTGCGCCAGCACCGGCCCCCCAGCCCGTCGGAGCCGGCTTGCCGGCGAAGAGGCCCGTGAGGCATGCATCGCCTGGGCTGGCGCCTTCGCTGGCAAGCCAGCTCCTACGGGTTCCACCGTCAGTTCGTGGGGTTATACCGCCACGCGGGAGGTGGAGCCGATGACCGTCTCCAGCACACTGAAGTCGATCCACTCGCGCACGTCGAAACGCCGGGGAATGAACTGCCAGCGATGCAGGAAATCGGTGAAGTCCTGCAAGGCCTCGATGGATCGCGCATCCAGGGTGGTGCGCAGGCGTCGGTGGGCATCCTCGCCATAGGCGGCCGCCACCCAGTACTCGCTGGTGTTCAGTTCCCGGGCCAGGAAGCGCCGGGTTTCCTCGGGGTTGGCCCAGGCCCATTGTTCGGTGCGCAATACGGTGTCGACGATCTTCACGCTGGCGTCGAAGTGCTCGCGCAGCAGGTGGGTGTCCACGGTCAGGGTACGCGGGGTGCCGTTGTTGGAGCGGATCAGCGGGTCGGGGTGGGAGCCGGTGTCCACCACCACCTGCAGGCCGAACTCGTTGGCCAGGTGCACGGCGTGGGCGCCCTTGAGGAAGATCGCATCGATGTCGCCCCGCAGCAGGCCGATCAGTTCGTTGTTGCGCCGGCTGAAGCGGGTCACCCCAAGGCTGACTTCGGAACCGTACAGGTGCTGCTTCTGCTCGTCGCTGTAGGTGCCGCCGTAGGGGTAGTCCACCAGTTCCACGTCGGCCACTTCCAGGCCTTCTAACCTGAGGGCGTTCTCCAGGCCGCGCAGGGCCTGGGCCCGGGTGAAGTCGATCTGCACGTTGGCCCACTTGGGCAGGCCGAAGCGCCGGTTCTTCAGGTCGCGGATGCTCTTCACGCCGCTTTCCGCGGTGGTCAGGATCAACTGCACCTCGTCGCTCCAGGACAAGCCCAGGACCCGGGTCTGCACGCCGCTGGAGTAGGCCCAGATGGCCGGGATGTTGCCGCCGTGGCGCACCGAGTTCTGCAGGTGGTGGTCGTAGTGGGCCTCGCGCACTTCGCGTTCGCTGGATTCGCGCAGGGACTGGATATTGGTGCCGAACGGCAGGAAGGCCTCTGCCAGGCGTCCGGACTGTACCGCGATGCCGAGCCCGGTGGGCACCGGGCTGTGGGTGTACCAGAGGGTATCGAGTGATTTGCTCATAAGGGTCTTCAGTTCGAATCCATGAAACCTGGCGCGGTCAGCCGGCCAGAGCGGTTGGGGTAGCCAGCAGCGCATCCAGCGGCCGGCGGTCGATCCATTGGCGCACATCCACCTGCTGCGGGATGAAGCGCCAGCGCCGCAGGAAGGCGCTGAAATCCTGCAGCGCGTCGATGGCCTGTTCTTCCAGGCCGGTGCGCAGGCGCAGGTGGGCATCCTCGCCATAGGCGGCGCTGATCCAGTACTCGCTGCTGTTGGTTTCCCGGGCCAGGTAGCGGCGGGTGTCTTCCGGGTGGTGGCGGGCCCAGTCTTCGGCCCGCAGCACCGCGCCGAGAATCCCGGTGGCGACGTCCAAGTGCTGCTCCAGCAGATGACTGTCCACCGTCAGGGTGCGCGGTGTGCCGTTGTTGCAGCGGATCAGCGGGTCGGGGTGGGCGCCGGTGTCGATCAGGGTACGCAGGCCGAACTCATGGGCATGGCGGGCGGCACTGGCGCCCTTGAGGAAGATCGCGTCGACTTCGCCTCGCAGCAGGCCCTGCAGTTCCAGGTTGCGTCCGCTGCTGGGCTGGGCGCTGACCGGGGTGTCGGCCAGGGTCTGCACCTGGGGGTCGCTGAAGGTGCCGCCGTAGCGGTAGTTCACCAGTTGCAGGTCGCCCACTTGCAGGCCGTCCAGGCCCAGGGCGTTTTCCAGGCCGCGCAGGGCCTGGGCGCGGGTGAAGTCGATCTGTGCGCCGGCCCAGTCCGGCAGGCCGAAGCGTCGGCCCTTGAGGTCCTTGATGCGGTGGATGCCGCTGTCGGCACGGGTCAGGATCAGTTGCACCTCATCGGCCCAGGACAGGCCGATCAGCCGGGTTTCCCGGCCCTGGGCCCGGGCCCAGAGGGCCGGGATGCTGCCGCCGTGGCGCACCGAGTTGCGCAGGCTGTGATCGAAGTGCGACTCGCGCACGGCCTGGTCGCTGGACTCGCGCAGCGACTGCACCTGGGTGCCGAGGGCGCCGAGGCTGTCTTGCAGCCAGCCTTTCTGCACGGCAATGCCCAGGCCCGTGGGGACCGGGCAGCGGGTGTACCAGAGGGTATCCAGAGGATGGGACATGAACGGGCTCCTTATAGGCTCAGGCGCGGGCCTGTAGCGGCGTCGCCTGGGCGACGGGGCGTTGCTGCACCAGGGGCAGGACTTCCTGGCCGATGCGCAGGGCTTCTTCCAGGTGCGGGTTGCCCGCCAGGATGAAGGTGGAGAAACCGGCATCGCGGTACTCCGCCAGGCGCTCGGCAACGTTCTGGTGGCTGCCCACCAGGCCCACGGTGGGCCCCGGCTTGGCCTTGGCGAAGCCGGCCCAGAGGTTGGGGCCGAGGATCAGGTCGTCGAAGCGATCGACGTTCTGGTGGTAGGCGGTCTGCCGCGCAGCGCCCACCGAATCCGAGCCGCTGGTGAAGTTCTTGGCGATCAGGCTGCCCTTGCCTTCGAGCTTGTCGAACTGACGGCGCAGGTCGGCCCAGGCCTGCTCTTCGGTTTCCCGGGCGAACAGATCGACCCGCAGGCCGAAGCGCACCGTGCGCCCCTGTTTGTCCGCCAGCTCGCGAACTCGCTCGATGTGGGGCTTGAGCTGGTCGATGGGCTCGGCCCAGTTGAGGTAGACGTCGGCGTGCCGCGCCGCCACGTCCAGGGCCGCATCGGAGAAACCGGAAAAATACACCCCCGGCTTGCGCTCCTGCTGCAGGCCCGGGGGCAGGGCGCCGTTCTCCAGTTGGTAGATATCGCCGTCATAGGAGAAGCGTTCGTTCTGCCACAGGCCCTGGATGATGTCGAGGAACTCGCCGGTGCGCTGGTAGCGCCGGTCGTGGTCCAGGTAATCGCCATTGGCTCGCTGGCTGACCGGGTTGCCGCCGGTGATGATGTTCCAGTCCAGGCGGCCGTGGCTGAGGTTCTGCAGGATCGCCGCTTGTTGGGCGGCGTAGGCCGGCAGGGTCCAGGTGGCCTGGAAGGCGATCAGAAAGCGGATGCGCCGGGTTTCCCGGGCCAGGGCCGCGGCCACCACCCAGGGCTCGGGGCCGGTAGGCAGCAGGGCGCCTTCGAAGCCCGCCAGCTCGGCGGCCTTGGCCACCTGGGCGATGTAGTCGATGTAGGTGAAACCGTCGGGCTCGCCGTTGGCCAGGCGCCCGGGGGCGATATGCCCGGCACGGGGGTGGGGGTTGCCGCGATTGTGCTTGTCGGTGCTCAACTGCGGGCCGTCGGTGCCCAGCGGCAGGCGCCAGAAAAATTCAGTGCTCATGGGTGCTCCTGATTCAGTAACCCGTTGCGCCGCGCGGGTGCGAAGACGCCTGTCAGGGGGTAATTGCAACGGCCATGCCATGGCCGTCGCAGCCCACCATGGCGGGGGTTCGGGGGCTTCAGCCGGCCTAGCGCAGGGCCCTGGTGCTGCTGTAGCAGCACCCCGGCAGCAACCGCTGCTGAGCGCGCAACAACCCAGCGCCTCCTTGCCGGCGAACAGGCCCTTGAGCCTTGTGCTGTCCTTGCGGGCGCCTTCGCTGGCAAGCCAGCGCCTACAGCTGGCGCGATACCGGCGGTGCTTGTGTAGGAGCCGGCTTGCCGGCGAAAGGGGCCGCGGGGCTTGCGCCGCCGGGTTGGTCGGCGCTACGCAGATAGGCCTGGTACAACGCCGCATAGGCGCCGCTCTGCCGGATCAACTGCTGATGCGGTCCCTGTTCCACCAGTTGGCCGTGGCGGATCACCGCGATCCGGTCGGCGTCGCGGATGGTCGCCAGGCGGTGGGCAATGATGATCGCCGTGCGCCCCTGGCACAGCCGGCGCAGGGCGCGCTGGATGCGCCGCTCGGTGTGGATGTCCACCGCCGAGGTGGCTTCGTCCAGTACCAGCACCGCCGGGTTGGCCAGGTAGGCCCGTACCAGGCACACCAGTTGCCGCTGGCCATGGCTCAGGTGTCCACCCAGGGGGCCGACCTCGCTGTGGTACTGGTGGGGCAGGCGTTCCAGCACCTCGTCGGCCCCCAGCTCCCGGGCCGCGGCAATCAGCGTTGCATCATCGGCGCCGGGGGCTGCCAGGCGCAGGTTGTCGAGGATAGTGCCGCTGAACAGCACATTGTCCTGCAGCACCACGCCCACGGCCCGGCGCAGGTCGTGCTGGGCCAGGTGCCGGATGTCCACGCCGTCGAGCGTCACGGCGCCGCCCTGAACGTCGTAGAAACGGGTCAGCAACTGCACCAGGGTGCTTTTGCCATGGCCCGAGGGGCCGACAATCGCCAGCACTTCGCCGGCCTTGATCTGCAGGTCCAGGTTCTGGATCACCGCGTTTTTGCTCCTGGGGTCGTAGGCGAACCGCACCTGTTCGAAACCGACCTCGCCCCGGGCCCGCTGCATGCGCTGGGGCTGGACCGGGTCGAGGACCTGGGGCCGGGTGTCCAGCAGCAGAAAGATCCGCTGCGCCGAGGCCGAGCCGGTGGCGTAGCGTTCGAATAGGTCAGAGAGCTCCTGCAACGGGCCCAGAAACAGAAACACGTAGAACAGGCTTTCCGCCATCTGGCCAACGCTGATCTGGTTATCGGCCAGCCCATAGCCGCCCACCAGCAGCAGCGCGGCCATGCCGGCGGTGCTGAGCAGCGCGGTGAATGGGGCGAACCAGCTGGAGCGCAGGCTGCCGCGGATCAGCGCCTGGTTGAAGTCATCCAGCAGGCCGCGATAGCGCTGCAGGTTGGGTTCCTGCTGCCCGCATTGCTGGAGCATGCGCGCGCCGCTGACGCTTTCCACCAGGTGCGCGGTGAAGCGGCTGCGGTTCTCCGCGACCCTGGCCCAGTTGCGCTGGGAGATGCGCTTGAAGCCCCAGGTCGCCAGCGCCAGCAGCGGCACCGTGGCCGCCAGGCTGAGGAAGAAGCGCGGGTCGATGCGCCACAGCATCAGCGCCGCCAGGCCGCAGCGCAGCAGGGCCCCCAGCAGCTCCGGCGGACCCTGGATCAGCAGCGGTTCCAGGCTGTCGACGTCGCGGTCGGCGCGGGAAATGATGCGCCCGGCGCGGGTCTGGTCGAAGTAGCTGACGCTCAGGGCCTGGATATGGGCAAAGACCTTGACCCGCAGGTCGTTGAGCACTCGGATCGCCGCGCTGCCGGCGACGAACTGCGACAGCCCGGCCAGGACGAAGCGCCCCAGCCAGCTGGCCGCCAGCCCCAGGCCCAGCCACAGCACCAGGGACTCGTCCAGCAGCCAGTGACCCTGGTCCGGGACCAGCCCGCGGTCCAGCAGTTCGCGCACGAACCAGGGCCGCAGGAACACCGTGAACACCAGCAGCAACTCGATGCCGATCACCGTCAGGATCGGGCCGCGGATCGGCCGCAGCAGGGGCAGCAGGCGCGACAGCATGCTGCGGTCCAGGGCCTGGCGGGCAAGCATTTCCTCGATTTCGATATCGCTCAGGGCCTTGCCGGCGATTGGATTAGCCATGGTCGACTCCCAGCAGGTCGCGGTAGTGGGCGTTGGTCTTGAGCAGCTCGGCGTGGCGGCCGCTGGCGCGGATTCGCCCGTCCTGCAGCAGCAACACCCGGTCCGCCAGGAGAATGGTCGAGAGCTTGCTGGAGATCACCAGCAAGGTGGTGGCCCGGCCCTGGTCTCGGCGCAACTGGCGGATGTTGTCCAGCACCTGGCGTTCGCTGATGGCGTCCAGGGCGCTGGTGGCGTCGTCGAGGCAGAGAATGTCCGGCTCCCCCAGCAGCGCCCGGGCCAGGCTCAGGCGCTGGCGCTGGCCACCGGAGAGGGTGACCCCGCGATCGCCGAGGCGGCTGTCCAGCCCTTGGGGCAAGCGTTCCAGTACGTCTTCGGCGGCTGCCAGGGCCAGGCCCTGGCGCAGCTGCCGGTGGCTGGCGTCGGGGGCCGTGAGGCGCAGGTTGGCCGCCAGGGTGTCGGAAAACAGGAAGCTTTCCTGGGGCACCACATGCACCCGGCACCGCAGCTGTTGCAGGTCCAGGTCGCGCACGTCCTGCCAGCCGCTGAGTTCCGAGCCCAGCAGCACCCGGCCGGCACCGGCTTCGGTGAGGCGCGGCAGGAGGCTGGCCAACAGGCTCTTGCCGGTGCCGGTGGCGCCCACCAGGGCCACCACCTCGCCGGGCTCAAGGCTCAGGGAACAGTCATCGAGAATCTTCCGGCCACCGCCGGGGGCGCTGACGCTGACCCCCTCCAGGCGCAACCCCAGGGGCGCCTGGGGCAGCCGGGCGTTGCCACTGCGGATGTGCAGCGGCTCGTCCAGCAACTGCCAGATGCGCTCGGCACTGGAGCGGGCATCGGCAAAGGTCTGCATCACCCGGCCGATGCCTTCGATGCGAAACACCAGGGTGGTGACGATCAGCAGGGCGCTGACCAGCTCGCCGATCCCCAACTGCCCGGCCGCCACCTGATGAGCGCCGTAGACCAGGATCCACACGTGGCTGAGGGCAACCACGGCCTGGGGCAGGGGGATACGCGAACTGGAATAGGCCAGGGCCCGGCGCGCGTGCTCGGCGAACAGCCTGACCTGGGCGGCAAAACCCTGGATGCGGCTGTGCTCCAGGGCGAAGGACTTGATCACCCGCACCCCGCTGATGCCCTCGCTGAGGTCCTGGTTGACCCGGTCGTAGGCAGCGCCCACTGCGCGGTCGAGGCTCACCAGGTGCTCGGTCTGGCGCACGAAGATCCACAGTCCGCAGGCGGTGAGCAGCAGCGGCACCACCGCCAGCCAGGGGCTGTACCAGGCCAGCAGGCCGACCGTGGCCAGCACCACCAGGGGCGTTTCCACCACCTGGCGCCAGAAGCTGATCAGGGCATCGCGGACCTTGTCCGCATCGCGGGTGGTACGGGTGATCATTTCACCCATGCCGTGCTGCCAGTGGTAGCCCAGGTGCAGGCCCTGGACCTGCTGCAGGATGCGCTCGCGCAGGCGGGTCAGCAGTTCCTGGCTGAGCACCAGGGACAACACCGTGGCGGCGTACTGCAACAGGCCGCGGCCCAGGGCCACCGCCAGCAGCAGCCACAGCCAGTACCAGCCCAGGCTGGCATCCAGGCTGCCGTCGGCCAGGTGCTTTACCGCCTGCCCGCTGCTGACATCGTTGACCGCATGGCCGATCAGCCACTGCTGCCAGACCAGCCCGAGGTTGACGGCGACATAGAGCAGCGCCACCAGGGTGAAGCGCCAGGGCACTTCCCGGTAGATCGCCAGCGCGCGCAAAAGAGGGTGTTTTTCGATCATGCAGGGCTCGTTCAAAAAATCGGCCACCCCCGTAGGAGCCGGCTTGCCGGCGAAGAGGCCCTCGAGCCTTGTGTCGGTCTTGAGGACGCCTTCGCTGGCGAGCCAGCTCCTACGGTGTGCGTGATGCCATGGTTATTGGTAGGAGCCGGCTTGCCGGCGAAGAGGCCCCCGAGCCTTGTGTCGGTCTTGAGGACGCTTTCGCTGGCAAGCCAGCTCCTACGAGGGATGGCGGTGGTTGGGGTTATGGCGCGGGGCGGGTCGCGCCCTGTTGCTCCTTGGCGTTGAGGATCGCGGTGTATTCGCCCGGGTCGACGCCGTTGAGGTAGTAGTTGCCCACGTGGTGCAGGCGCCAGCGGATCGGGTCGTGGGTGGTGTGCACCCGGGCATTGCGCCAGAAGCGGTCGAGGTTCCATTTGCTCAGGGAGGAACTGGCCCCCAACAGCGAGAAGATGTCGCTGGAGATCTTCAGCGAGGCGCTGTCGGAATGGGCCCGGGCGGTGGCCACGGACAGGATCAACTGATCCTGCAGTTCCTTGTTGTCCGGGTCCTGCTCGTGTTCGTCGAACACCCGCGCGGCATCGCGCAGCAAGGATTCGGCAGCACGCAGGGCCACGGCGTATTCACCGATCTGCTTGATGATGTGCGGCTCTTCGCTGGCGTGGTCGACGCCGCTTTCCACCCAGGGCCGGGCGTGCTGCTTGAGGTAGTCCACCGCGGCCCCCAGGGCTCCGGCGGCGATCCCGGTGTCGATGGCCGCATGGAGGATCTGCGGGAAGGTCAGGCCGGTGCGTTTCATCGGGCCCTTGCGCGGCGAGACAAAGTCTTCGTCCAGTTCGATGTTGTCGAACAGCACCGTGCCGCTGACCGAATTCTGCTGGCCGAAGGCATGCCAGTCGTCCACCAGGGTCAGGCCCGGGGCGTTGCGGTTGAGCAGCACCCCGGCGCCGCCTTCTTCGCTGGCGGCGGTCAGGGAAATCCATTCGGCCAGGTAGGAACCGGTGGAGTAGAACTTGCTGCCGTTAAGGATCAGCTTGCCGTCGGCGCGGCGCTCGATACGGGTCTTGAGGGCGAACTTGTTCTTGCCGCCGATCTCCGCCAGGGCATTGCCCAGGCGCTTGCCGGCCAGCACATCGCTGACCAGGCGGTCGCGCACGGCATCCGGGTAACCGTTGAAAATGCCCCGCAGCATCACGTTGTGGATCTGCAGCAACTGGCCGACACCGCCATCGGCCACCGAGATCAGGCGCACCGTTTCGACGATGGTGGCCACCGAGGCCCCCAGGCCACCGAAGGCCTTGGGCACACCGATGGCGGTCAGGCCGCTGTCGGACAGCAACTGCGCCTGGCGCCGCGGCAACTGGCCGTTGGCCTGGCTGTCGGCGGCGATGGCGGCGATTTCCGTGGCGATTTCCCGGGCCACGGCGATGGCTTCGGCCTCGCTGCCCAGGACACGGACCGGAGTGACAGGAAGGGCTTGAACGCTACTCATGCTGGTACCTCTATCTGAAGAATTCTGCCCCCAGGGGCGTGTGTATCGACCTGATCCGTAGGAGCCGGCTTGCCGGCGAAAGGGCCCTTGAACCTTGCGCCGGTCCTGGCGACGCCTTCGCTGGCAAGCCAGCTCCTACAGGGGCGTGTGTATCGACCTGATCCGTAGGAGCCGGCTTGCCGGCGAAGGGGCCCTTGAACCTTGCGCCGGTCTTGGCGACGCCTTCGCTGGCAAGCCAGCTCCTACGAAAAAGGGCTGGGTTTGAGGAGGCTTGAGCAAGTTCTGCGCCAGGGCCTTTTCAGTGTGCTGAAAATCCGTTGCAGGCCTTGTGCGACAAGGCTGGCGGGCGGGTGCGCAATGGGTGCCAAAACGCCTGCTGCTGCTCCAGCAGCAATGCTCGTCGGCCCGTTGCTCCGACAGCAGCAGTCGCTGCGCAATGCTGCTGGTCGGGCAGCAGTCGGCGAGGTGCCGGTTTCGCGGGCAGCGGCCCCGGCCCCGTAATCCGGGGCCTTGCCCGGTTGGCACGGGCGCTGCAATAGCCCTGGCAACAGCCATTGCACAGGAACTCGTTCATGACGCTTGCCGCCACATTGCCCACGTCCGCTGCCCAGCCTGAACTGGAGCAGATCTGGTTCACCCGCTGCCCGGTGCCCACGGCTTCCGGGATCGCCTACAAGCTGGGCTGGCTCAGCGAGGAGTTTGCCGCCGACGGCCTGCCGGTCGCGACCCTGCAGGAAGCCCGGCAACTGGGCCATCACCACTACGATCACCAGTTGCCGGGGCTGTTTCGCGAGGGCGGCAACGTGCCGGCCCTGGCTGCCCGCGCCGCCGGTTCCCCCAGCCGGCTGATCGGCCTGACCTGGATCGAGGAATGGCAAACCTTGCTGGTGCGCCCGGATTCCGGCATCAGCCGCCCCGAGCACCTCAAGGGCAAGCGCCTGGCGCTCCCGGCCTGGGGCGAAAACCGCCCGGGCAGCATCGCCCGGGCCATGAGCCTGCACGGCTACAAAGGCGCGTTGAGCCTGGCGGGCCTGGGTTTCGACGACGTGCAACTGGTGGAAGTGGCGCTGCAGGACCAGGAGCGTGCGGCGACGCCCCAGGAAGGTTTGCAGCGCCTGTGGTCCGGCCTGGACTACCTGGTGCGCGGCGAGGTGGACGCGGTCTACGTCAAGGGGGCTGCCGCCGCCGATGCCGCGCGGCGCCTGGGGCTGGTGGTGGGCATCGACCTGGACCTGGTCGCCGAGCCGCGCTACCGCATCAACAACGGCACGCCACGGCCGATCACCGTGCACCAGAGCCTCTTGGACAACCACTTTGACCTGGTGGTGCGCTTTCTCGCCCAGACCCTGCGCGCCGCCGACTGGGCGGCGCACAACCGGCCGGCCCTGAACGCCATCCTGGAAGAGGAAACCCGGGCCGGCAGTGCCGGGGTGAATGAGGCCTACCGCGGCGATTTCCACACCACCCTGGCGCCGGACCTGTCGCCCCAGCGCCTGGAGTTCCTCGATATCCAGAAAAACTTCCTCTATCGCCATGGCTTCCTCGAACGGGATTTCGCCATCGCCGATTGGGTCGACCCACGTCCCTTGCACGCCGCCCATGAACTGCTGGCCCAGCGCCGCGCCTGAACCCGGAGAATTGCCATGACCGTATTGATCAACGAACAACCCATTACCCAGGAACTGCAGGTCTTCATCGATCAGGTGCTGCTGGAGGCCGAACAGGCGTTCACCGTGTTCCGCGAAACCCAGACCATCACCGCCAACGGCACCGTGGGCTTCATCGAGCGGGTACCGGGCCAGGAACTGCTGGTCTCGGTGAACTACGGCGGCCCGTGGAACTACCGCAAACCGTTGCAGGCCACGGTCACCGACTTTGCCGGCAAGGTGATCCTCGGCCAGGGCAAGGGCGGCCTCGGTCGCTACACCAAACTGTTCCAGCAACACTCCGATATCACCACCGTGTCCCACGTGCATTCGCCGTACCTGGGAGCCTGGGCCCAGACCCACCGCACGCTGCCGTTCCACTATGTGCCGGTGCAGCGCTACCAGCTGGCCCGGGAGCTGCCTGTGTACATCGACCGGCGCCAGCCAGAGGTGGACTTCATCCTCGACAGCATTGCCCAGAACCCCTTCAACCTGGCGATTCTCGAAGCCAACGGCGGCTCCACGGTATGGGGCAAGCAGGGCCTGCGGGCCACGGCGGAATTCATCCTGTTGCTGGAAGAAGGCGCGCAACTGCAACTGCTGGCCGACGCCCTGGGTGGCTCCCGCCCTTATGGCCCAGGCGTACTGACCCAGCAATGGAAGATGAGCGGCCTGTACGAGCGCGCCACGGAACTGGGCCTGGTGCCCGCCATCGACCGCCGCAGCTGACCTGCCGCCCCCTGGCTGCGGCTATCGGAGCTGTTGTAGGAGCTGGCTTGCCAGCGAAAGCGCCCGCAAGGGCGATACAAGGCTTGAGGGCCTCTTCGCCAGCAAGCCGGCTCCTACGCGGTGGGGGTGGGCGGTGGGCGGGGCAGCGATGGCTGCACAGGCTTCAATCATTCAAGGAACAGCTACATGGCAGTCAAGATTCTCTGGTACCTCACCACCCCCGACGGCCCCTATCCCTGGGAGCCGGAAGGGCGCTGGAACACCGATTTCCAGCACCTCAAGCAACTGGCGGTGGCCAGCGATCGCCTGGGCTACTACGGTTCGCTGCTGGGTTCGAGCCCCAATGAAAGCCTGGCGGTCTCGGCGGCGCTGATCGATGCCACCCAGCGCTTGCGCTTTTTGGTGGCACAGCACCCGGGGGAGTTGTCGCCGGCGGTGCTGGCCAAATGGGCGCTGACCTTCGATCAGTTCTCCAACGGCCGCCTGCTGTTCAACGTGGTCAACGGCAGTGACGCCGGGCTGGCCACCCTGGGGGTGCACTATCCCCACGATGAGCGCTATGACTTCAGCCTGGAGTACTGGCGGGCGTTCCAGGGCTTCTATGCCGGGGACACCGACGGCTACGACGGCCGCTACGTCAAGCTGGCGCCGCGCTCGCCGGCCGCGGCCGGCCATCCCCTGGGCGGCTGGCACGCGCCGAGGCAACGCCCCGGCATCCCGCTGTGGGGCGCCGGCACCTCCGGCCCGGGAGTGGCCCATTCGGTGCAGTTGCTGGATGTGTACCTGAGCTTTGCCGACACGCCGCCGAAACTCGGCGAGAAATTCCGCAAGGTGGCCGCCGAGGCGGCGAAGATCGGCCGTGAGCTGAGCTTCGGTACGCGCCTGCAGATCATCGTCCGGGAAACCGAGGAGGAGGCCTGGGCCCACGCCGAGAAACTGCTGCAGCGCACCTCGCTGCAGACCGCCCGGGCTTCCATCGAACGCCAGTTGCCGCCGGGGGAAACCCTGGACAGCTTCCACAGCGACGACCCGCAGATCCAGCGCAATGTCGAGGCGATCCGCGCCGGCCGCCTGCCCAAGGCCCGGGACCTGGAGATCTACCCCAATGTCTGGCTTGGCCCGAGCCTGTTCGGTTTCAACATTCTCGGGCCCGCCGCCGGCACCTACCTGGTGGGCAGCGCGCGGCAAGTGGCCGAGCGCATTCGTGAATACGAAGAGCAGGGCACCTCGGCCTTCATCCTTTCGGGCTTTCCGCTGATCGACGAGGCCCACCGGGTGGCCGACCTGCTGTTCCCGCTGCTGGAGCTGGATCACGGTTTCGAGGTGCCGCGTCTGGGCGCCACGCTGGTGGCCAGGCAACCGGCCAAGGCCACCGAGTAGGCCTGAGGAGCGAGCCATGAGCGAGGCATTTTCCCGCCGGGTATTCCTCGGCCATTCCCTGGCCGCCGGTGGCGGCCTGTTGCTGGGCAGCAGCCTGCTCAGCGGCTGTGACAACGGTGCGGCGCCCGGTGCCGCGCCGCTGCTGCCCGGCACCCCGGTGCGCGGCGGGCGCCTGCGGGTGGGGATCATCGATGGCGACCAGTCCGGCAATCTCGACGCCCACAAACCGGTGGGCGGCGGGATCATTCGCGGCTGGGCGCTGTACAGCAAGTTCTGGGAATGGAACCCGGACGTCAGCACCCGGCTGGCCCTGGCGGAGTTCGCCGAGCCCAATGCCGACGCCAGCGTCTGGACCATCCGCATCAAGCCGGGGCTGGAGTTCCACCACGGCAAGAGCATCGGCGCCGACGACATGCTGTTTTCCATCCTGCGCCTGACCGACCCGCAACTGGCTTCGCCCTTTGCCGGGCTGGTGGGGGCCATCGATCGCCAGGCCCTGCGCAAGCTCGATCAGCGCACCATCGAAATCCGCTTCAAACAGGGCCAGAGCTTCTTTCCCCTGGACGAAACCCTGATCAGCTTCGGTGCCATAGTGCCCACCGATTACCACCCGCAGACCAACCCGGTGGGCGCTGGCCCCTACCGGCTCAAGCGCTTCATTCCCGGCCAGCGTTCGCTGTACAGCCGTTTCGAGAACTACTACAAGCCCGGCCAGCCCTACGCCGACGAACTGGAAATCATCGAGTTCAAGGACCAGGTGTCGCGGGCGGCGGCGCTGCGGGCCGGGCAGATCGACGTGGCCAGCGGCGTACAGGCCGAGCACAGCGCGCTGCTCAAGGCCGATCCGCGGCTGCGCTTCTACGCCTCGCCGAGTACTTCTTTCACCGGCTTCAACCTCAATCTGGCCAAGGCGCCGTTCCAGGATGTGCGGGTGCGCCAGGCATTCCGCCTGCTGGCCGACCGCCAGGAGCTGGTGGACCGTGGGCTCAATGGTTTCGGCCGAGTCGCCAATGACCTGTATTCGCCCCACGACCCCACCTACAACCACGGCATTGCCCAGCGGCCCCATGACCTGGAACAGGCCCGTTCGCTGTTGCGTCAGGCCGGGCACAGCGACCTGCGGGTGGAACTGACCACCACCCCGGGCCCGGGGGTGAACGCGGCGCTGGTGTTCGCCCAGCAGGCGAAGAGGGCCGGGGTCGAGGTCAAGGTGACCCAGGTTGACGCTTCGGTGTTCAACGGCCCCCAGCGCGAACAGTGGCTGCTGTCGCCCGGGGCCACGCCGGCCCGGGGCTTTCTTGCCTCGGCGCTGCACAACGACGCCCCCCAGGCCATCTACAACCGCAGCAACTTTCACGACCCGCGATTCACCCAGCTGTACCAGCAGGCCCTGGCCCAGCCCGATCTGCAACTGCGCCGGCAATGGGTGCACGAAGCCCAGGCCATCCAGCACCAGCGCGGCGGGCTGCTGATCTGGGGCTTCAACGATGTGCTGGACGCGGCCTCGGTGCGGGTTGGCGGGCTGGTGCCGGAACAGACGACTTTCGCCTCCTGGCGCTTTGACGAAATGTGGTTGAACCATGCCTGACACCTGCCGCAACACGCCCCGTACCCCGGCCTGGCTGTCCTGGTTCGTCGGCCGCCTGGGCTACGGCCTGCTCACGGCCTGGGTCATCAGCCTGGTGGTGTTCATCGCCACCCAGGCGCTGCCCTCGGACCCGGCGCGGGTGATCCTTGGCCCCGATGCGCCCCTGGAAAGCATCCTCACCCTGCAACGACAACTGGGGCTGGACCGGCCACTGCTGGAGCAGTACCTGCACTGGCTGGGCCAGACCCTGGAAGGCGATCTGGGGCAGTCCCTGGATTCCAGCGCGCCTGTGGCCGACGTCCTCTTCGCGCGCCTGGGCTACACCCTGGCGTTGCTGGCCGGGGTCATCGCGCTGGTGGTGCCCGCGGCGCTGCTGCTGGGGGTGACCCTGGCCCTGCGTCGTGACAGCCGCCTGGACCGCTGGAGCCTGTCGTTGCTGATCTTCCTCAAGGCTACCCCGGGTTTTCTTCTGGCCATTGGCCTGGTGCTGCTGTTTTCCATGCCCCACATGGACCTGCTGCCGGCGGTGTCGATCCTCGACCCCCAGCTGGCACTGTGGCGCCAGCTGCAATTCCTGGTACTGCCGGTGCTGGCCTTGAGCCTATCGGCCTTGCCCTACCTGACGCGCATGGTGCGCGCGGCAATGATCGAGGCCCTGGAATCGGACTATGTGATCGCCGCGAGGCTGCGGGGCATCCCTGAGTGGCGCATCGTCTGGCGCCACACCCTGGCCAATGCCCTGGTGCCGGCGGTGCAGGGGCTGGCCCTGACCCTGCGCACCCTGATCGGCGGGGCCCTGCTGGCGGAAGTGGTGTTCAGCTATCCGGGGATCGGCACCGCCCTCAACTCGGCGATCCAGATGCGCGATCTGCCGATGATCCAGGCCATCGTGCTGGTGATCACCCTGGGGGTGGTGCTGATCAACCTGTTGGCAGACCTGGCCACGGTGCTGCTGACCCCCAAGTTGCGTACGGCGCGGCGGGCCGGCCTGATCCGCCGCAACCGACGAGGCCTCCAGCCCTGGTGGCGCCGCTCGGCGCCCAAGGCTCCCTGAACCTGCGGCATGAGAACCTATCCATGAACGACATACGCATTTCCCGCTGGCGCCTGTGGCTGGGCGAACCGCAAACCCGCAAGGGCGCATTCATCACCTTGCTGGTGGTCCTGCTGGCGCTGTTCGGGCCCTGGCTGGCGCCCCATGGCAGCACCGACATGCTGGGCCCGGTGTACGGCACGCCCGCTGCCGGCGCCTGGCTCGGCCATGACTTTCTTGGCCACGACGTGCTTTCGCGGTTGCTCAGCGGGGGCCTGTCGGTGTTGTGGATGTCCCTCGCGGCGGCCTCCATCGCCCTGCTGGTGGGCAGCGCCCTGGGGTTGCTGGCCGGCCTTTCGCGGCGCCGGCTGGACACGTTGATCAGTTGGCTGGCGGATGTTTCCCTGGCCTTTCCCGACCTGATCCTGGTGCTGCTGATCGTTTCGATGCTGGGGCGCGCGCCCTGGTTGATCGTGCTCACCGTGGCCATCGCCTTCACCCCCGGGGTGGTGCGCCTGGCCCGGGGCAGCGCGGTGGCGGTGGCGGGGCAGGAGTTCGTCGAGGCCGCGCAGATGATGGGCTATTCGCGCTGGCGGATCCTCTCTGGGGAAATCCTGCCGAACATCCTCACGCCGCTGCTGGTGCACTTCGGCAACATGCTGACCTGGGGCGTGGGCATGCTGTCGGGGCTGAGCTTCCTCGGCTATGGGGTGGCGCCGCCGGCCGCCGACTGGGGGCTGATGATCAACGAGAACCAGGCCGGGCTGCTGGTCCAGCCCTGGGCGGTGCTGGCCCCGGCGCTGCTGATCGGGGTGTTCGCCTACGGCACCAACATCCTCGCCGAGGGCATCGGCCGCAGTCAGGCGCGGATCGGGGAGAAAGGCCCATGAACGCCGTGGTGGAAGTGACCCGAGAGGCCCGGGTGCTGCAGGTTGAGGGATTGCGGGTGGAGCTGGCGGGTGGCGTGGAGGTGTTGTCCGGAGTCGGCTTCAGCCTGGCCGCGGGGGAAATTCTTGGCCTGGTGGGGGAGTCGGGCTCGGGCAAGACCACCCTGGCCACGGCCCTGCTGGCCCATGCCCGGCGGGGCGCGCGGATTGTCGAAGGGCGGGTCGAGGTGGCCGGGCAGTCGTTGCTGGACCTCTCGGCGCAGGACCTGCGCCGGGCCCGGGGCGGCCTGATCGGCTATGTGGCCCAGGACCCGGCCACCGCCCTGAACCCGGCGCTGCGCATTGCCGACCTGCTGGAGGAAACCCTGGCGGTGCATCCATCGCACCTGGACCGCCACGGGCGGCAGCAGCGGATCCGCGACACCCTCAAGGATGTGGGCTTGCCGGCGGATCGCGAGTTCCTGCGGCGCTTTCCCCATCAGCTGTCCGGCGGCCAGCAGCAGCGGGTGATGCTGGCCCTGGCCTTTGTCCTGCGGCCCCGGCTGATCGTGCTCGATGAGCCCACCACGGCCCTGGATGTGACCACCCAGGCGCACATCCTCGGCACCTTGCGCCACCTGTGCAAAAGCCTGGGTGTGGCGGCGATCTATGTGTCCCACGACCTGGCCGTGATCAAGGACCTGGTGGACCGGGTGCTGGTGATGTACGCCGGGCGGATCGTCGAAAGCGCCTCCCGCGAGGCGCTGTTTCGCCAGCCGGCCCACCCCTATACCCGGGGCCTGCTGGCGGCGATTCCCGATGTCGGCCAGCGCCGGCCCCTGCTGGCGATACCTGGGCAGGCCCCGGCGCCGGGGCAGCGGCCGGCGGGGTGTGCCTTCGCGCCCCGGTGCCCGCGCCAGGGTGCCCAATGCACAGCGGGCGAGCCGTTGCTGCAAGGGCTTGCAGCTGATGTCCAGGTGGCCTGTATCGACCCTTATCGGCAGGCGTTGCCCATGCCGGCGCCCGTGGTGGCGGTGCAAGCGGCTGTGTCCGGCAGCGAACGACGGCCGCTGCTGGAGGTCCAGGGCCTGAACCTGGCCTATGACCGCCAGGTGCTGTTCGACGTCAGCCTGCAAGTGGTGGCGGGGGAGTGCCTGGCGCTGGTGGGCGAGTCCGGCTCCGGCAAGACCAGCCTGGCCCGGGCCCTGGCCGGGCTTGGCGAGCACGCCGAAGGCCGGGTGCGGTATGCCGGCCAGCCTCTGAGCCTGTCGGCCCGGCAGCGGAGCAAAGGGCTGCGGCACCAGATCCAGTACATTTTCCAGAACCCCTATCGGGCGCTGAACCCGCGGCACACCCTGTACCAGACCCTGAGCGCACCCCTGGAGCACTTTTTCGGCATCCGGGGGGCCGAGGCCAGGGCGCGGGTCCATGCGGTGCTGCAACGGGTGTCGCTGTCGCCGGCCCTGGCGGACCACTATCCCCACAGCCTGTCCGGGGGCGAACGACAGCGGGTGGCGATTGCCCGGGCCCTGGTGTGCGAACCCAAACTGCTGATCTGCGATGAAGTCACCTCGGCCCTGGACGTCTCGGTACAGGCCTCGATCCTCGCGCTCCTGCGCCAGTTGCAAGACGAAGGCCTGACCCTGCTGTTCGTCACCCATGACCTGGGCGTGGTACGGGCCATTGCCGACCGGGTGCTGGTGCTCAAGCAGGGACGGGTGGTGGAGCAGGGCGCAGTGGACGCCGTGCTGGACCGACCCGAGCACATCTACACCCGGACCCTGCTGGAGAATTCGCCACGGCTTGGGTGACATCTTCAGAAACCCTTGCACCGCCATCGCTGGCAAGCCAGCTCCTGCAGGGGCTGGGGTGGTGGGGCATTTGCCGGTGGACTGTGCTGCGCCGGCCCTGGCGTGCGTCTAGCTGCCATAGCCCCGCAGTCGTATCGGTAATGAGCCAGAACATGCAAGACCTGTTGAACCAGATTCTCGATGAAGTCCGCCCCCTGATCGGCCAAGGCCAGGTGGCCAATTACATTCCGGCCCTGGCGGATGTGCCGGCCAATCAGTTGGGCATTGCCGTGTATGGCAACGACGGCCAGGTGTTCAGCGCCGGTGACGCCGATACGCCGTTCTCGGTGCAGAGCATTTCCAAGGTCTTCAGCCTGGTGCAGGCCATCGGTCATTCCGGCGAGGCGATCTGGGAGCGCCTGGGCCACGAGCCCTCGGGGCAGCCGTTCAATTCCCTGGTGCAACTGGAATTCGAGCGTGGCCGGCCGCGCAACCCCTTCATCAATGCCGGGGCCCTGGTGATCTGCGACATCAACCAGTCGCGCTTTGCCGCGCCGGCCTTGTCCATGCGCGACTTTGTCCGGCGCCTGTCGGGCAACCTGCAGGTGATGGTGGACGGTCGGGTGGCCGAGTCGGAGTACCAGCACCGCGCCCGCAACGCGGCCATGGCCTACCTGATGCAGTCCTTCGGCAACTTTCACAATGATGTGGAGGCGGTGCTGCGCAGTTACTTCAGCCACTGCGCCTTGCGCATGAGCTGCGTGGATCTGGCCCGGGCCTTCTGTTTCCTGGCCAACGACGGCTTCTGCAAGCACAGCGGGGAGCAGATTCTCACCCGGCGCCAGACCCAGCAGGTCAACTCGATCATGGCCACCAGCGGCCTGTACGACGAGGCCGGCAACTTCGCCTATCGGGTCGGCCTGCCGGGCAAGAGTGGGGTGGGCGGGGGAATTGTGGCGGTGGTGCCGGGGCAGTTCACGGTCTGCGTCTGGTCGCCGGAGCTCAACAGCGCCGGCAACTCGCTGGTGGGCATGGCGGCCCTGGAACTGCTCAGCCAGCGTATCGGCTGGTCGGTGTTCTAGTTACCAGGCGCCGGGGTTGCTCAGGCTGAGCTGCCCGCGATCGATGAAGCGCTGGGTGCCGAACAGCCCGCCGGCAAGCTTGCCGCGCAGCACGTAGGGCAGGTTGTCCAGGCTTTGGGTCTGGCTCAGGCCCAGGGTCTGGCGCAGCACCGAGAAGGCCGAGACGCTGACCGGGATCACCAGGATGTCTTCCGAGTAGCGGCCGATATGCCCCTGCTGGTCGCTGACCCCGGAGGCCAGGGGGCGGCCGTTGACTTCCAGGTCCAGGGCCACGCCGTTGTAGTCGATGGGGCTTTCGTTGGGGTTCTGCAGACGCAGTTTCACCGCGAAACGCATTTCCAGATCCTGGCTCGGCAGTGGCTCGATGCCCACCACATTGATCGCCAGTGGATCGCGATTGGGCAACAGCGCACAAGCGCTCAGGCTGAGCAGTACCAGGGTCAAGGCGATCAATCTACGCATGGAATACCTGTCGGCAATGGAAATGAATGGCTGGCCAGCACCTTGTAGCCGCTGCCGAGCCTGCGAGGCTACGACAAGGCCCGCAGGGCCTTGCCTGGCAAACCCCCGGCCAGCCTTCCACGGCCGAGGGCCCATCACCAGCGCTCGCAGCATAGACGCCTGCGAGCCTCAGGAGTTCGCTTTGCCGCTCATGTCCGGGTCTTGCATGACCTTGAGGGTCGCCGCTTCCGGATCGAACTCGTCTTCTTCCAGCTCAAGGAATTCCTCCGGCAGGAAGATGTTCAGGAAGATCGCGCAGAAGGCGCCCACGGTAATCGGCGACTCGAAGATGTTGTGCAGCGCCTTGGGCAGCTCGCGCAGCACTTCCGGCACCGCCGCCACGCCCAGGCCCATGCCCAGGGAAATGGCCACGATCAGCACGTTGCGCCGGTGCAGCCCGGCTTCGGCGAGGATCTTGATCCCGGCCACGGCCACGGTACCGAACATGATCAGGGTGGCGCCGCCCAGCACCGGCTTGGGCATCAGTTGCAGCACCGCGCCGATCACCGGGAACAGGCCCAGCAGCACCAGCAGCCCGGCAATGAAGTAGGCCACGTAGCGGCTGGCCACGCCGGTCAGTTGGATGACCCCGTTGTTCTGGGCAAAGGTGACCATCGGCAGGCTGTTGAACACCGCAGCCACCGCCGAGTTGAAACCGTCCGCCAGCAGCCCGGACTTGATGCGCTTGATGTACAGCGGGCCCTTGACCGGCTGCTGGGAAATCATCGAGTTGGCGGTCAGGTCGCCGGCTGCTTCCAGGGGGGAAATCAGGAAGATCACCGCCAGGGGGATGAAGGCGATCAGGTCGAAGGAGAAGCCGTACTTGAACGGCACCGGCACGCTCACCAGGGGCACCTCGGGCATGGCCGCCATGTCCACCCGGCCGAGCATCCAGGCCACCACGAAGCCCAGGGTCAGGCCGATGACGATGGAGCCCAGGCGCAGCATCGGGTGGTTGAAGCGGTTGAGCACCACGATGGTCAGCAGCACCAGCGCCGCCAGCCCCAGGTTGCTCGCCGCGCCCAGGTCACTGGCACCGTAGCCGCCGGCCATGTCGGTGACCGCGACCTTGATCAGCGACAGGCCCATCAGGGTGATGATGGTGCCGGTCACCACCGGGGTGATCAGCTTGCGCAACTTGCCGATGAACTGGCTGAGGAACATCTCGATAAAGGCTGCGACAAAGCAGATGCCGAAGATGGTGGAGAGGATTTCGTTGGTGTCGCCGCCCCGGCCCTTGACCATGAAGCCGGCACTGAGCAGCACGCTGATAAAGGAAAAGCTGGTGCCTTGCACGCACAGCAGGCCGGAACCGATGGGCCCCAGGCGCCGGGCCTGGACGAAGGTGCCCAGGCCGGAGACGAACAGCGCCATGCTGATCAGGTACGGCAGCTCGCTTTCCAGCCCCAGGACCCCGCCGAAGATCAGGGTCGGGCTGATGATGCCGACGAAACTGGCCAGCACATGCTGCAGGGCGGCGAAGATCGCCGCGCTGAAATGCGGACGGTCGTTGAGGCCGTAGATCAGGTCTGACTTGTAGCGGGGAGGGGAGCGGTCGGGTGCGGTCATGGGAAAAGGCCTGCCAGTGACGTGTGAAAACTACGGGGGCACACGTCGGAAAGTGGACGGGACTTGGGCCGCAACGCCATGTCATGGACAAGACGTGCGCACCCGGTCAGAAAAAAGGAGGCGCAGGATGCCAGAAAGGCGCCGCAGCCAGAAGGGTAAACAGGCGGAAAAAGCCAAGTTGGAAAGGATACGAAAGATACTGTTTCTCATTTGCCTTTATGGAATAATCCGCCTCCCCGATCTGCGGACCGCCCCCCGATGCTGCCGACCCCCAGCCTGCTGCGCAGCTTTCAAGAGCATTACGACGACCTGCTGAAGTTTCTCACCCGGCGCATGAGCGATCGCCAACGGGCGGCGGACGTGGCCCAGGAGACCTACCTCAAGTTGCTCAAGGTCGATCCGCAGACGGTGGAGGTGCACAACGATCGCGGTTTCATTTTCCGTGTGGCCGGCAACCTGGCCATCGACACCCTGCGCCGCGAGCAGCGGCTGGCGGCCAACCTCGCCGACGGCCAGGAGCACGCCGAAGCGGTGGACCCGGCCCCGGCCCCGGAAGCCGTGCTGCTGGCCAAGGAGCGCCTGGCGGTGCTCGACGAGGCCCTGGCGCAACTCTCGGACAACGCCCGCCAGGCCTTGCTGCTCAATCGCCTGGAAGGCCTGACCCAGGCACAGATCGCATTGCGCCTGGGCGTTTCCGAAAGCATGGTGGCAAAATACATCGGCCAGGCCCTGCGCCATTGCCGCGACTGGCTGAAAGTCCACCATGAATGATTCCTTCTTGCCTGCCGCCGATGCCATGACCGACCACCCCGAAAGCCTCGAAGACGCCGCCATCGACTGGCTGGTGCTGCTGCACTCCGGCAACGCCACGCCGGCCCAGCGCATGGCCTTCCAGCAATGGCGCCAGCGCAGCCCGGCCCATGCCGCAGCGGCCGCCGAGGCCCAGCAACTGTGGGGTGACCTGGGGCAGACCGAGACCGCGCGGCAGCACCAGGCGCCGCCCGTCATGGTGCGCCGGCCACGGCGCTTCTGGCCGGCGCTGGCCGCTTCGCTGCTGCTGGCGCTGGGGGCTGGCCTGGGCTGGCAGCAGTGGCCGGCCTTGACCTCGGACTACCACACCGGGGTCGGCCAGCAACAGAGCATCACCCTGGCGGACGGCTCGCGGGTCACCCTCAACAGCGCCAGTGCGCTGTCGGTGGCCTACTCGGCGGATGAGCGCCGGGTGATCCTGCGCAGCGGCGAAGCGCTGTTCGAACCGCTGGCCGACCCGCAGCGGCCCTTCGTGGTCCAGGCCCAGGCCCAGCAACTGCAAAGCGCTGCCAGTGCCTTCAGCGTGCGCCGCGACGGCCACCAACTGACGGTGGTGGTGCGCGAAGGGCAGGTGCAGTTCAGCGGTGACCACGCACCAGTGCTGCTCCAGGCCGACCAGCGCCTGCAATACCAGCCCGGCCAGCCGCTGCTGGCCCAGCAGACCGTGGACGCCGCCAGCCTGACCGCCTGGCAGCGCGGCAAGCTGATCTTCAACGGCCGCCCGCTGGGTGAGGTGATAGGTGAACTGGAGCGCTACCAGCACGGGCGCATCCTGATTTCCGACGGTCAGTTGGCGGCCCTGGCCATCAGCGGCGTGTTCGACCTGCATGATCCGCAAGGCTCGCTCAACGCCCTGCAGCAGCGCTACCCGCTGCACGTCACCTACCTGCCATGGCTGGCGGTCCTGCACTGAGTCGAATTTTTTTTGCCTGGGCACTGCAAGTTCCCCTGGGGGAAATCGTCGTAGTGAGACTGAGAAGACAATCATTCTCATTGACGTCATTTCAACCGGCTGGGAAGGAACACGTGAAAGCAATGTTCAAGCTGTCGATACTGGGGCGCGGTCACCACATCATGCGCCGCACATTACTGGCCCAGGCCCTGTTCGCCGGGGCCTTGAGCCCGGTCCTGGCCCAGGCCCAGGAGGCCGCCATGGTCAGCCAGGCCGGCAGCGCCCAGGAGCGCCGGGTCTCGTTGAACCTGCCGGCCCAGCCCCTGGACCAGGCGCTGACCCGCTTCGCCGATCAGGCCGACCTGCGCCTGCTGTACACCACCAGCGATGTTGAGGGCCTGCAATCCACCGCCCTCAACGGTGAGGTCACGGTGGCCCAGGCCCTGCAAAGCCTGCTGGCCGGCAGTGGTATGAGCTGGTCGTTCAGCGACGGGCACACGGTGATCCTGCGTCGGGCTGGCGTGCCGGCCGCCAGCCTCAACCTCAAGCCGACCCAGGTCACCGTGGCGTCACGCACCAGCGCCGCCATCAGCGAGATTCCCGGCACCGTGTGGGTGGTGGAGCAGAGCCAGCTGCGCGAGCAATTGAGCACTGGGGTCAGCCTCAAGGAAGCCATCGGCAAGCTGGTACCGGGCCTCGACCTGGCCCCGGAAGGGCGCACCAACTACGGCCAGAACATGCGCGGGCGCAACGTGCTGGTGATGATCGACGGGGTCAGCCAGAACAGTTCCCGGGGCCTGTCCCGACAGTTCGACAGCATCTCGCCGTTCAACGTCGAGCGGGTCGAAGTGCTGTCCGGGGCCAGCGCCATCTACGGCGGCGGCGCCACCGGCGGCATCATCAATATCGTCACCAAGAAAGGCGAACCGGGCCCGGCGCGCTTCGAGACCCAGCTGGGGGCCAGCAGCGGCTTCAACAACAGTGACGACCTGACGACCCGCATCGCCCAGTCGGTGAGCGGCGGCAACGAAGCCATCAGCGGCCGGCTGGCGGTGGCGGGGGAGCAGAACCAGGCGTTCTATGACGGTGCCGGCAAGCAGATCTTCATCGACAACACCCAGACCGACCTGCAGTACAACCGTACCCTGGACCTGATGGGCAGCCTGGCTCTGCAGTTCAACGAAGAGCAGAGCCTGGACCTGCTGGCCCAGTACTACGACTCCGGCAACCATGGCAGCACCGGGATCTACTTCCCCAACCTCAAGTACAAGGCGCCGTCCAACCTGGAAGACGCCGAGCTGCGCGGCGGCTACTCCACCGACCTGGAACCGCGTACCAAGCGCCTGCTGCTCAACGCCAACTACCACCACAGCGACGTGCTGGGCCAGGATTTCTACCTGCAGGCCTCGTACCGCAAGGAAGACGACAACTTCTTCCCGTTCCCCTACTACAACAGCGGCAGCCCCGCAGGCTCCAAGGGTGTGTACTTCGCCGCGTCCCAGCAGAATTTCGAAGTCACCAGCCTCAAGGCGCTGTTCGCCAAGGAGTTCGAGGCGTTCAAGCTGACCTACGGCGTGGACCTGGACCGCGAGCGTTTCAATGCCCAGCAGAGCACCTTCGACCAGGGCATCTCCTCGGGCAGCGGCGGCCTCGACCTGGTGACCCAGAGCAAGGCGCCGCGCTATCCCAGCTACCGGGTCGACGGCCTGTCCGGCTATGCCCAGCTGGACTGGCACGCCTCCGACAACCTGACGGTATCCGGCGGCTATCGGCGCCAGCAGATGGACGTGGACGTGGGCCAGTTCAAGAACGTACCCGGCGGCAGCAACGACTATGCGGTCAACCTCTACAACCTGGGCACCATCTACGACTTCAAGAACGGCCACCAGCTGTGGGTCAACTACGGCGAGGGCTTCGATCTGCCGGACCCGGCCAAGTTCTACGGCAAGCCGGGCCTGAGCGTGGACGACAACCCCCTGGCCGGGATCAAGAGCCGCCAGGTGGAGACCGGCTGGCGCTTCTCCGATAGCGACTGGGATGCCCAGGCGGCGCTGTACTACATCTGGTCGGACAAGGTGATCACCACCGACCAGGCCACCCTGACCATCGACGTCAAGGACCAGAAAAGCCGCGACTACGGTTTTGAGAGCGCCCTGACCCGGCACTTCCAGAACGGCTGGGAGCTGGGCGGCACCCTGCATGCCGTGCGCTCCGAGGAGGAGAACAAGAACGGCGGCTGGAGCAAGCGCGACGCCCGTTATGCCTCGCTGTCGAAACTCACCGCCTTCGTCGGCTGGAAGGACGACAGCAGCAGCGTGCGCCTGCAGGGCAACCACGCCTTCACCCTCAAGGACGACGCGGTCAAGCAGATCGACGCCACCCACAGCGTGGATGCGCCCAACACCATCGACGGCTACACCACCTTCGACCTGCTGGGCAGCCACGACACCGAGTTCGGCACCTTCAGCGGCGGCATCCAGAACCTGCTGGACAAGCAGTACAGCACCGTCTGGGGCCAGCGCGCCAAGTTGTTCTACTCGCCGACCTACGGCCCGGACTACCTCTACGACTACCAGGGCCGTGGCCGCACCTACACCCTGACCTGGACCATGGCCTACTGATGCCCCGGGGGCTCTTGCGGCCCCTGTAGCCGCTGCCGAGCCCCAGCGAGGCTGCGCAAAGGCCCGCAGGGCCTTGCTTGCCACCCCCAGCCGAACCCTGCGACGCAGTGCCTTCGCCGCCTGCGCCAGCGGCTACAAGACCCCGGCAGAACCATGCCTGGCAATGTCCCGCCAACCCCCATCCTCCTGACAGAAACTGTCAGGAGGCTCTGGTAATCTGCGCCGGTGTTTTTTCCGGAGTGCACCTGCGTGTCGCGAGCCAGTCGTTTACTCACCCTGCTGCAGATGCTGCGGGGCAAAAGCCGTCCGGTGACCGCCGCGACCCTGGCCTCGGAGCTGGAGGTTTCCGAGCGCACCCTGTACCGCGATATCGCCGAGCTGACCGCCCTGGGCGCGCCGATCTACGGTGAGGCCGGGATAGGCTACGTGCTGCGCAGCGGGCTGTTCCTGCCGCCGTTGATGCTCAATGCCGACGAGACCGAGGCCGTGGTGCTGGGCCTGCGCTACGTCGACCAGCGCGGCGACGAGGAACTGAGCAAGGCCGCCGCCGATGCCATGGCCAAGATCGCTGCGGTGCTGGCCCCCGCGGCCCAGGACGCACTGCGCAATCCGACCCTGTTGCCCGGCCCGGCGGGCTACGGCTTCCCCGACAACCCGGTGTCGCTCAATGTGTTCCGCCAGGCGATCCGCCTTCAGGCCAAGCTGCTGATCGACTATGCCGACGTCAACCAGAACCCCAGCCAACGCCGGGTCTGGCCCCTGGCCCTGGGCTTTCTCAACGAGGCCCGGGTGATCGTGGCCTGGTGTGAATTGCGCGAGGATTACCGGACCTTCCGCACCGACCGCATTGCCGCCGCCCAGGAACAGGGCGAGCGGTATCCGGGGCGGCGCAGCGACTGGCTGCGAGCCTGGCGCAAACGCATGCACAGCGATGAGCAGGGCCGTTTCACTGCTGACAGGAAATGACACGCGGGGGCTTTAGCATGGCCCGCTCATTCAACAGCAAGGAGCTTTTGTCATGTCGGCCACAGTCCCTTCCCTGGCCCCGGCCATCGCCGCTTATGTCACGGCCATCAACAGCGGCGACAGCGCAGTGGTGGCGTCGATCTTCGCCGACCGCGCCCAGGTCTTCGATGAACGCGAGCACTGCGTGGGGCCCCAGCAGATCGCCCGCTGGATGGGCAAAGGCGCGTGCCGCCTGGAAATCCTCGGGGTCCAGCAGCGCACCGGCAAAGTGCTGCTCGACAGCCGGGTGTGCGGTGACTTCCCCGGCAGCCCCCAGGCCCTGCGCCATACCTTCCGCCTGGACGCCCAGGGGCGGATCGAACGCCTGGATATTTCCCGCTGATGTAGCCGCTGGCGCAAGCTGCGAAAAACCTGAGCATGCCCAAGGTTTTGCTGGAGATCGCCAGGCAAGGCCCTGCGGTCCTTTTCCCAGCTTCGCGGGCTCGGCAGCGGCTACAGGTCGGCCTGGAGCGGCTCATGCTGGCATACTGCGGCTCTTTGCCAGGAGGCCCGAGCCCCATGCCATTCGATTCCCCCATGAGCGCCTACCAATACGCCCTGGAGCAGCAGGGCTTTGTCGCCGACGCGGCGCAGGCGCGGGCGGTGCAGGCCTTGCAGCAATGCCATGAAGCCCTGCATCAAGGGCGCACGGCGGTGCCCGGGGTCTATCTGTGGGGGGCGGTTGGGCGGGGCAAGACCTGGCTGATGGACCAGTTCTACCAGAGCCTGCGGGTCCCGGCGCGGCGCCAGCACTTTCATCATTTCATGGGCTGGGTGCACCAGCGTTCGTTCCAACTGACCGGTATTGCCGACCCCTTGCAGGCCCTGGCCCGGGAGCTGGCCGAAGAGGTGCGGGTGCTGTGTTTCGATGAACTGTTCGTCAATGACATCGGTGACGCGATCATCCTCGGGCGCCTGTTCCAGGTGATGTTCGACCAGGGCGTGGTGCTGGTCTGCACCTCCAACCAGCCCCCGGAGCAGCTGTATGCCGATGGCTTCAACCGCGAGCGCTTCGTTCCGGCGATCAGCGCCATCCGCCAGCACATGCAGGTGGTGGCGGTGGACGGCGAGCAGGATCACCGCCTGCACCCGGGCACCGCCGAGCAACGCTACTGGCTTGGCGCCGAGGGGCAGTCGAGCGCCCTGGGGCCGGTGTTCGAGCGCTTGAGTGCCGGGCAGCCGGCGAGCAGCGAGCCGCTGTTGCTCGGCTATCGCCCGTTGCAGGTGGTCAAGGCGTGCGGGACGGTGGTCTGGTGCAGCTTCGTCGAACTGTGCGAACAGCCGTTTTCCGCCATGGACTTCATGGCCCTGTGCGACCGCTTCCAGGCCATTCTCCTGAGCGATGTGCCCAACCTCAGCGCTTGCCAGCGCCCCGCACGCATTGCCCGGGGCACCGAGGATGGTGCCGAGCGGGTGGTGGCCGGGGATCGTGAGTTGCCGCAGCTGTCGGTACATGACGACGCGGTGCGGCGTTTCATCGCCCTGGTGGACGAGTGCTACGACCGCAAGGTGCCGCTGTACCTGGAAGCCCGGGTGCCCATGGAACAGCTGTACACCGAGGGCTACCTGGAGTTCGCTTTCCGCCGCACCCTCAGCCGCCTGCAGGAAATGCAGTTGCAGCGTTTTGCCGGTGGGCCCGCGGCCTGAAGGGAAACCTTTCCGGCTGCCGTGGATCCCGGCCGCTGCTTAGGATTTTTTCTGTAGTGCGCGGGTTAAAAATCTTCGTTTGGTCAAATCCCCCAGCCTACAATCGAGGCTGCCTGAGCCCTGAGCGCTCACTTTCAATACGTTGATCGAGGATGAACATGGACGTTGCCGATGTCGTGGTGTTGCAAGCCAGTTACAGCAACCCGGTGCATGCCGAAGCCATAGGCGTGTTGCTCAACCACTATGCCGAGGACCCCATGGGCGGCGGCCAGCGCCTGGACGCAGACCGGCTCCAGCAGTTGCCGGCGGAACTGGCCAAGCGGCCCCAGGCGTTCAGCGTGCTGGCCTTTGCCGGCGGGCAGCCGGTGGGCCTGGTGAACTGCTTCGAAGGCTTCTCCACCTTTGCCTGCCGGCCCCTGGTGAATATCCATGACGTGGTGGTGCTGGACAGCTACCGCGGCCAGGGCCTGAGCAAGCGCCTGCTGCAGAAGGTCGAGGACATCGCCCGGCAACGGGGCTGCTGCAAGGTCACCCTGGAAGTGCTGGAGGGCAATGCCCAGGCCCAGGCCGCCTATCGCGCCTGCGGTTTCGCCAATGCCATGCTCGACCCGGCTCACGGGCGCATGCTGTTCTGGAGCAAAGCCTTGTAATGCACGCCCCCAGCCCCTGCGCGCCGGTCCCGGTAGAAACACCCTGGCGGATCTTCCTGGTGTTTCTGCGCCTGGGCCTGAGTTCGTTTGGCGGGCCGCTGGCGCACCTGGGCTACTTTCGCCAGGAATTCGTCCAGCGCCGGCGCTGGCTGGGGGAGGCGGCCTATGCCGAGCTGGTCGCGCTGTGCCAGTTTCTTCCCGGACCTGCCAGCAGTCAGGTCGGCATCGCCCTGGGATTGTCTCGCCGTGGCCTGCCCGGGGCCCTGTGTGCCTGGGCCGGCTTTACCTTGCCTTCGGCCCTGGCCCTGGCACTGCTGGCCCTGGGGGTGGGGGGCGGGGTCCCGGCCGGGGCGCTCAAGGGCTTGCAACTGGTGGCGGTGGCGGTGGTGGCCCAGGCCTTGTGGGGCATGGCCCGCAGCCTGTGCCGGGGCGCCTTGCAGATCGTCATTGCAGTGCTGGCCGCGGCGCTGGTGCTGCGCTGGCCGGGCCTGGGCGGGCAGTTGCTGGTGATGCTGCTGGCGGCTCTGCTGGGCCGCTGGCTGATCAGGCCGGTGTTCCAGGTGCAGGTCCAGAGCCCTCCCTCTGGGTCGAGTCGCCGCCTGGGGGCGTGTTGCCTGGGGCTGGCGCTATTGCTGCTGGTGCTGTTGCCGGGGCTGGTGCTGCTCTGGCCGGGGCGCCTGCTGAGCCTGTTCGATGGTTTCTACCGGGTCGGCGCTCTGGTATTCGGTGGCGGCCATGTGGTGCTGCCGCTGTTGCAGGCGCAGGTGGTGGAGCCCGGCTGGGTCAGCAGCCCGCTGTTCCTGGCCGGGTACGCCAGCGCCCAGGCGATGCCCGGCCCGCTGTTCAGCGTCGCGGCCTTTCTCGGCGCGGCCATCGATGGCTGGAGTGGGGCGGTGGTGTGCCTGCTGGCGATCTTTCTGCCGGGGTTGTTGCTGGTGATCGGCGTGGTGCCCTTCTGGCAGCGGCTGCGCCACCGCCAGGGCATCCAGGCGGCCCTGGCCGGGGTCAATGCCGCGGTGGTGGGCCTGCTGGCGGCAGCGTTGTACCAACCCCTGTGGACCAGCAGCGTGACCGGCGCGCCGGAACTGGTGGCGGTGTTGCTGGCGCTGCTGCTGTTGCGCAGCGGCCGGGTGCCGCCCTGGGCCCTGGTGCTGCTGGGGGCCGGTGCCGGTGCCTGGCTGCTCTAGAGGTCGTGCTGCGCCGGGTCGAGCCGGGGGAATACCAGGCGGAACTCGGTCAGGAGTTCCGGGATGCTGCTGACCTCGGTGCGCCCCTGGTGCAGGTTCATGATCGAACGGACGATGGCCAGGCCCAGCCCGGTGCCGCCTTCGGCCCGGGTGCGGCTGCTGTCGACCCGATAGAAGCGCTCGAACAGATGGGGCAGGTGGCTGGCAGCGATGCCCGGGCCGGGGTTGCCCACGCTCAGGCTCACGGCCTCCATGGTCTGCTCCACCCGCAGGCTGATCTGCCCCCGCGCCGGGCTGTGGCGAATGGCGTTGGACAGCAGGTTGGAAATGGCCCGCTGGATCATCAGCCGGTCCCCCAGCACCCAGGCATCGCCACTGGGCTGCAGTTGCAGCTGCTTCTCTTCGGCGCTCAGGGCGAACAGGTCGATGACCCGGCGCGCTTCTTCCCCCAGCGAGACTCGGGCGAACCGGGCCTGGGACGCCGGCTGGCTGACCTGGGCCAGGAACAGCATGTCGGCGACGATCCGCGTGACCCGCTCCAGCTCTTCGATACTGGCCTCCAGCACCGCCTTGTACTCCTCTGGCGGGCGTTCCCGGGACAGGGTCACCTGGGCCTTGCCCATCAGGTTGCTGATGGGCGAGCGCAACTCGTGGGCCAGGTCGTCGGAGAACTGCGACAGGCGCTGCACGCCGCCGTCCAGGCGTTGCAGCATGACATTGATGCCCTGGCCCAGCTCCGCCAGCTCCCGGGGCAGGCCCTGCAGCTTCAGGCGGTGGGTCAGGTCCTGGGTGGTCACCCGCGCCGCGACCCGGCTGAACTGCTGCAGCGGCAGCAGGCCCCGTTGCACCAGCCACCAGGCGCCGAAACCGATCAGCAGCAGCAACAGGGGCAGGGCGATCACCGTGGAACGCAGGTAGGCGCTGAGCAGCGCCTGATCGTTGCTGCGGTCCAGGGTCAGTACCACCTGGACCTGCTCGCCGTTGCGCAGGCTCATCTGCCGCAGGGCGCTGAGCAAGGGGTTGCCGCGGCTGTCGCGCCAGTCGACATAGCCATCGCCACCGATATTGCCCAGGGGCTCGGGCAGGGACTCCTGGGCCATGCCGCCGACAATCAGCAGGGGTTCGGCCAGCGGATCGCTGCCGAGGATGCTCAATTGCAGGTTGTCGTGGCCCATCACCAGGTCCAGCAGGGAATGGGGGCGGGCCGCCAGGTCACTGCTCTTGAGGTCGCTGGTGAGGCTGTGCCGGATCTGCTCCAGCTTGCTGTCCAGGCCCTTGCGCGCCAGGTTGTCCAGCTCATGGTTCAACGCCAGGTAGGCCAGGGTTGCCAGCAGCACCACCAGTGCCGCGCCCATCAGGGCGACGGTCAGCCCCAGGCGCATGGACAGGCTGCTGGCCGCGGCGGCGGGGCGCGCTGTCATGGGCGTGCTTCCAGGACATAACCGACACCGCGCAGGGTATGGATCAGCTTGACGTCACTGGCGTCGTCGATCTTGCCCCGCAAGCGGCTGATGGAGACTTCCACCACATTGGTGTCGCAGTCGAAGTTCATGTCCCAGACCAGGGAAATGATCTGGGTGCGGGTCAGTACTTCTCCGCTGTGGCGCATCAATACATGCAGCAGGGTGAACTCCTTGGTCGTCAGGTCGATACGCCGACTGCCGCGATAAGCCCGATGACGGCGCGGGTCAAGTTGCAGGTCGGCAACTTGCAGAACTTCCGGTTGGACAATGACTTCACTACGACGCATCAGGGTACGAACCCGGGCCAGCAACTCGGGAAATTGAAACGGTTTGACCAGATAATCATCGGCGCCCATATCCAGGCCCTTGACCTTGTCTTCCAGGCGCCCGCGGGCAGTCAACATCATGACCCGTGCGGGATAGTTTCCCTGCAGTTGTTCAAGAACTTGCCAACCATCTTTGCCGGGCAGGTTGATATCCAGGATTACCAATTCATAGGGCTGTTGTTGAATCAGGTGCAGGCCGTCCACGCCATTGTTCGCCCGGTCCACCACATAGCCACTTTCACTCAGGCCCTGATGCAGGTAGTCGGCCGTCTTGGGTTCGTCCTCAATCACCAGAATGCGCATTGCAATATCCTCTTCAAAGCTGTCGGGGCTGTCGAGCGAGCGCAGGTTAAAGTCTGTAGTAGCTATAGGGTCAATAAAAATAACCCAGCTAATTCAACTGATTAACCAGGCTGTCCGATCAGTGGCGAGTGGCATGGTGCGGCGATACTAATTGAGCCGGGGCACTGCGGGCGGCAGATGACCGGGTTGTCATCTGCCTGTCATGCGGGTGCAAGAGAAGGAGGGCAGCCCCTATGAAAAAGGCGCCCGCAAGGGCGCCAAACATCCACTTCTGGCAAAGGAGCAGATTGCCGGGAAGGGGTATCGCTGGAACTGGGGGTCAGGCACCAGGCTGTTGTTGCTTGGCATCCGAGGCGGAATAGTTGGGCTCGGATTTCTGCTTTTCGGCTTTTGCGGTGTTTTCGGTCTTGTCGCCATGAAGTTGCTGCTGGCTAACGCGGAAGTTGTCATAGAAGCGCTGCATATTTTCCGAGCCACCTTCGGCAAAGGCCGCGCTGGAACCTACCAGAATCAGGCCGCTTAATACCAAGGTTGAAAGTTTCATGCTGTTTTTCCTGCTTAAGAATGTTCGGTACTTGTTACGTCCCTGCACAAGAAGTGATGGGCGAAAGTTTCACCGAAGTGTATTAAGCGAGGGTTAACGTCAGCCTGAAGTGCTGATTACAATTTCGACATCATGTGTCTTTGCCGGCGCTTGGCCGCGCTGGCCGGCAAGGGCACCTCCTTGAAGGCGCCGCCTGCGGACGCGGCCTGGTGCAAAAAAAAGCCCCGGGAACCGGCCAGGGTTCTCGGGGCTGTTTGCCGGCAAGCCGGATCCTGCGGGCGTGGCGGGGGGGGCTTACTTCTGTACCACCGTGGCTTCGACCGGGGCCTTGTGTTTCATCAGGCTGAAGTCGATCAAGGGCTTGCTCTGGCGCGAGTAGGGGTCGCCGATCAGCAGCGGGCGTGGCTTGAAGCTGTCGCTCACCAGGCTGCGGCTGTGGTCCAGCTCATCGAAACTCAGGCCCGCCAGGTCCGCCCAGGTGTGAATCAGCTGGGAACTCATGTAGGGGCGGCTGAGGTCCGAGGCAAAGCTCCAGTCATGGGTTTCCCGCCATTTCGGCGAGGCCCAGGCCATGAACGGAATGGTGTACATCGGCGCCGTCGGCCGGGCTTCGTTGCGGCCCAGGGTGTCATGGCCGGCGGAGTCGAAGACGTCCTCGCCGTGGTCCGAGAGGTACAGCAGGAAACCGTTGGGGTCGGTCTTGGCGTAGTTCTTGATCAGGTTCGAGACCACGAAGTCGTTGTACAGCACGGCGTTGTCGTAGCTGTTGTAGGTGGGCAACTGGTCGTCGCGCACGCCGGCCGGTACGCCCTGGCGATCATTGAACTTGTCGAAGCTGGGCGGGTAGCGGTACTGGTAGCTCATGTGGGTGCCCAGCAGGTGGACCACGATGAACTTGCGCGGTGCGCTGTCGGCCAGGGCCTTGGAGAACGGTTCGAGCACGTCGCCGTCGTACTGGCGGGCGTTCTGGTTGCGGTTGTTGTTCAGGTACACCTGCTCGTCCGCCTGTTCGGAGAAGGTGGTGAGCATGGTGTTGCGCTTGGTCATGGTCTGCTGGTTGGTGATCCAGTAGGTCTTGTAGCCGGCCTGCTTCATCACGCTGACCAGGGACGGGCTCTTGAGGTACAGGTCGGGGTTTTCTTCGTCGGCGAAGGTCAGTACCTGCTGCAGCGCCTCGATGGTGTAGGGGCGCGGGGTGATGACGTTGTTGAAGATCGCCAGCTGGTCCTTGAGCTTGTCCAGCTCCGGGGTGGTCTGGCGCGGGTAGCCGTACAGGCTCATGCGCTGGCGGTTGGTGGATTCGCCGATGACCAGTACCAGGGTCGCTGGCTGGTTGGCCATGCTGTCCTTGAGGTTGGTCAGGGGGGCGATCTTGCTGGCGCTGGCGAGCATGCCCTGCATGCCGTCCAGTTGCTCGCGGTAGCGGCGATAGGCAATCACCATCTGCCAGGGCACGGCGGGCTCGATGCGGGTTTCGAATTTCTCCAGGCCGGCGGCCAGGGTATCGGCGCGGGAGATCTGCTTGACCAGCGGGTAGCCGACGATGGCCACCAGGATTGCGGTCGCCGCCACCAGGGCCTGGCCCCGAGGCAGGTAGACCGGGCGCAGGCGGGTCCAGAGGAAGAAGGCGAATGCGCTATGGGCGAGGAACGCCAGGAGCATCCACCAGGCAAAGTACTGGGTCAGGTATTCACCGGCTTCCGAGGGGTTGGACTCGAACATGATGAAGATGACGCTTTGCGAGAACTCCTGCTGGTAGACGAAGAAGTAGCCCAGGCTGGCCATGGAACAGGCCCAGAGCACCACGCCGATCACGGCGGCCATGACTTTGGTGCGCGCCGGGAACAGCAGCATCGGTGCCAGCCAGATGGCGCTCATGAAGAACGCCTGGCGGAAACCGGTGAAGCCGGAGGTGTCGGTCAGCTGGATCAGCAGTTGGGTGATGCCGGAGAAATACCAGAAGAACAGGAACAGCCAGAGCAGCCCCATCCAGTCAAAACCTTTCGCAGATGCACTACTGCGTTTGAACAATGCCATTGAGCGCTCCCCAGGGATCCAGATTCATTGCGCGCCCAGGGCGTCGCGAATGAGCGCCGTCTTGTAACAAGACGGCCACAATGGCCGGGAGTATCGACAGGCAAGTGTGAAAACTTTGTCAGCTGTATGTCGCTATTTTGTGGTTTGCAACGGGAGGCTGTGGCGGTATGACGAGGGACGGCGGCTTGGCCCGGGACCTGCAGCGGGGCTGAACGCAGGTCGGGCCTGCGTTCAGGGGCGAGGCTCAGCTCGCGGAAGAGAGGTGTAGCGGCGCCGGTTGACCTTGGCTTTGCAACTGCAGGCGCAATTGTGCGAGCTCCCGTTGCAGTTGATCGCGTTCGTCTTTGAGTTGACGCAATTCGTCACGACGAATGCTGACGTACAGAGTTTGTGTTGGTCGTGCCGGTAGTACTGTGCCCATTGCTTCACCTCGCAAATGGCGTGTCTCAACTATGCTTCGCTGGCCGCATCCCTGCGCAAAACACTATCGGCGGCAATTTTATTTCTTTTTCGGGCAAAGGGAACTTTTTTATTTTTCGCGGTCGCTGTGTCTTCGCGCAGATTTGCAGCGTTATCCACCCAGGGCCAGGGAAACTTCAGGGGCTGGCACGGGACTAATCTTCATTGTTCTGCTGCCCGTCAGGGGAATCGGCTGGGGCCGGTCGATGGGTAATTCGCGCCGTCGGGGGTAAAAACTCGGAATCTACCTGAAGATTGCGCTGTCTTGGGGCTTCTTGCCTTGTATAGTTGCGCCCCTCGGGATTTTGCCCGGCCCACTGGGCTATAACTTTTTTTGATCAGAATTTTTGCAGTAGGAGCATCAGCACATGCAACTGGGGATTATTGGACTGGGCCGCATGGGCGGCAACATTGCACGGCGCCTGATGCTCAATGGGCACGAGACCGTAGTCTTTGACCGCAACACCGACTTCGTCAGCGCCCTGGCCGCTGAAGGCGCCAAGGGCGTCGCCGACCTGCCGGCCCTGGTGGCGGGCCTGGAAAAGCCCCGGGCGGTCTGGGTCATGCTGCCCGCGGGCGCACCCACCGAAGACACCATCGACACCCTCAGCCAGTTGCTGGAGCCGGGCGATGTGATCATCGACGGTGGCAACACCTACTATAAAGACGACATCCGCCGCGCCCGCGACCTGGCGCAAAAGGGCCTGAAGTATATCGACGTCGGCACCTCCGGCGGCGTCTGGGGCCTGGAGCGTGGCTACTGCATGATGATCGGCGGCGACGCCGCCGAAGTGCTGCGCCTGGACCCGCTGTTCGCCGCCCTGGCGCCCGGCATGGGCACCATCCCGCGGACCAAGGACCGGGTCGCCGATGACGACCGCGCCGAACGCGGCTACATCCACGCCGGCCCGGCCGGCTCCGGGCACTTCGTCAAGATGATCCACAACGGCATCGAGTACGGCATGATGCAGGCCTTCGCCGAGGGCTTCGACATCCTCAAGACCAAGGCCTCGGAAAGCCTTCCGGAAGACCAGCGCTTCGACCTCAATGTCGCCGATATCGCCGAAGTCTGGCGCCGTGGCAGCGTGGTGTCCTCCTGGCTGCTGGACCTGACCGCCGATGCCCTGGCGGGCGATCCGAAGCTCGACGGCTTCTCCGGCTCGGTGGCCGACAGTGGCGAAGGGCGCTGGACCATCGAAGCGGCCATGGAGCAATCGGTGCCGGTGCCGGTGCTGTCCAACTCGCTGTTCTCCCGCTACCGCTCCCGCGGCCAGGGCACCTACGGTGACAAGCTGCTGTCGGCCATGCGCTTCGGCTTTGGCGGCCATGTGGAGACCGGGAAAAAATGACCACCACGCGAAAGAAGTCCAAGGCGTTGCCGGCGCCGCCGACCACGCTGTTCCTGTTCGGCGCCCGCGGTGATCTGGTCAAGCGCCTGCTGATGCCGGCGCTGTACAACCTCAGCCGCGACGGTTTGCTGGATGAGGGGCTGCGGATTGTCGGCGTCGACCACAACGCGGTGAGCGACGCCGAGTTCGCCACCCTGCTGGAAGACTTCCTTCGCGATGAAGTGCTCAACAAGCAAGGCCAGGGGGCGGCGGTGGATGCCGCCGTCTGGGCCCGCCTGACCCGGGGCATCAGCTATGTCCAGGGCGATTTTCTCGACGACTCCACCTATGCCGAACTGGCGGCGCGGATTGCCGCCAGCGGCACCGGCAACGCGGTGTTCTACCTGGCCACCGCACCGCGCTTCTTCAGTGAAGTGGTGCGCCGCCTGGGCAGCGCCGGGTTGCTGGAGGAGGGGCCGCAGGCTTTTCGCCGGGTGGTGATCGAAAAACCCTTCGGCTCCGACCTGCAGACCGCCGAAGCCCTCAACGGCTGCCTGCTCAAGGTCATGAGCGAGAAGCAGATCTATCGCATCGACCATTACCTGGGCAAGGAAACGGTCCAGAACATCCTGGTCAGCCGTTTTTCCAACAGCCTGTTCGAGGCATTCTGGAACAACCATTACATCGACCACGTGCAGATCACCGCGGCGGAAACCGTCGGCGTGGAAACCCGTGGCAGCTTTTATGAACACACCGGTGCCCTGCGGGACATGGTGCCCAACCACCTGTTCCAGTTGCTGGCGATGGTGGCCATGGAGCCGCCCGCTGCCTTTGGCGCCGATGCGGTACGTGGCGAAAAGGCCAAGGTGGTGGGGGCTATCCGCCCCTGGTCCGTGGACGAGGCCCGGGCCAACTCGGTGCGCGGCCAGTACAGCGCCGGTGAAGTGGCCGGCAAGGCCCTGGCGGGCTACCGCGAGGAAGCCAACGTGGCGCCGGACAGCAGCACCGAAACCTACGTTGCGCTGAAGGTGATGATCGACAACTGGCGCTGGGTCGGGGTGCCGTTCTACCTGCGCACCGGCAAGCGCATGAGTGTGCGCGACACCGAGATCGTCATCTGCTTCAAGCCGGCGCCCTATGCACAGTTCCGCGATACCGAGGTCGAGCGCCTGTTGCCGACCTACCTGCGGATCCAGATCCAGCCCAACGAAGGCATGTGGTTCGACCTGCTGGCGAAAAAGCCCGGGCCGAGCCTGGACATGGCCAACATCGAACTGGGTTTTGCCTACCGCGACTTTTTCGAGATGCAGCCCTCCACCGGCTACGAAACCCTGATCTACGACTGCCTGATCGGCGACCAGACCCTGTTCCAGCGCGCCGACAACATCGAGAACGGCTGGCGCGCGGTGCAACCCTTCCTCGATGCCTGGCAACAGGACGCCAGCTTGCAGAGCTACCCGGCGGGCGTGGATGGCCCGGCAGCCGGGGATGAACTGCTGGCCCGGGATGGCCGCGTATGGCGACCCCTGGGGTGAGTGGCGTGCAGGCGCGGCCTGTCGAGTTCCTCCTCAGTGACATGGACGGCACCCTGTTGCGCCCCGACCACAGCCTCAGCCCCCGCACCCTGGACGCGGTCCGTGCGCTGCGCGAGGCCGGGGTGGCCTTCAGCCTGGCCACCGGACGGCCGCCGCGGGCCATGCTGCAGCAGATCGAGGCCCTGGGCGTCGACCTGCCCACTGCCGGCTTCAACGGCGGCAGTATCGTCAAGCCCGATGGCAGTTTCCTGGCTCGTCACCATGTTCCGGTGGAAGCGGCGGTCACCGCCTTGCTGCTGTTCGAACCCTGCCCACAGGTCGAGACCTGGGTGTTTGCCGACAACGAATGGCTGCTGCGCAACCTGGACGGTGCCCTGATGCCCCTGGAGCGCCAGGCGCTGGGTTACGCCCCCAAGGTGGTGGACAGCTTCGAGGAATACCTGCCGCGCATCGACAAGATCGTCGCCGCCAGCAGCGATCACCGCTTGCTGGTGCAGTTGGAGGCCCGCCTGCAGGCCGCCACTGCAGGGCAGGCCCAGGCGTCCCGTTCCCAACCCAGGTTCCTCGATCTCACTGCCTTGCAGGCGGACAAGGGGCAGGCCCTGGTGACCCTGGCCGAATACCTGGGGGTGCCGCTGGAGCGCACCGCGGCCCTGGGCGATGGCGGCAACGACCCGGCGATGTTCCAGCGTGCCGGCCTGTCGATTGCCATGGGCCAGGCGGAAGAACAGGTCAAGCGCCAGGCTGATGTGATCACCGGCAGCAACCTGGAAGACGGCGCCGCCGAAGCCATCGAGCGCTATATCCTCATGCGTTGAGGGCCGTGGCCGGGCATCGCGCGGGGCCACGGCCCCCAGTCCTGCACCCATTGCGCCCCATCTGCAGTCCCGGGGCGCCCCAAGCAGCGGTTACAACCAGTAGCTCACCGCGTACCAGCCCAGCAGCCCCATCACCACGGTGTAGGGCAGGGCCATCCACACCATCCGTCCGTAGGACAGGCGTACCAGCGGCGCAATCGCCGAGGTCAGCAGGAACAGGAAGGCCGCCTGGCCGTTGGGCGTGGCCACGCTCGGCAGGTTGGTACCGGTATTGATGGCGATCGCCAGGGTTTCGAAGTGCTCGCGGCTCATCTGCCCGGAGATGAAGGCCTGTTTCACTTCGGTGATGTAGATGGTGGCCACGAACACATTGTCGCTGATGGCCGAGAGCAGGCCATTGGCAATGAACAGCATGCCCGGCTGCTGGTCCGCCGGCAGCGCCAGCACCCACTGGATCAACGGGGTGAACAGCTGCTGCTGGTGAATCACCGCCACCACCGCAAAGAACACCACCAGCAGGGCGGTGAAAGGCATGGCGTCCTTGAACGCGTTGCCCAGGCGGTGCTCGTCGGTGATCCCGGTAAAGGCGGTGATCAGTACGATCACCAGCAGGCCGATCAGCCCGACCTCGGCCACATGCAGGGCCAGGGCGACGATCAGGATCAGTGCCGCCAGCCCCTGCACCAGCAGGGCCGCGCGCTGGCGCGAGGTGCGCTGGGCATCGTCCTCGGCGGCGTAGTTGGCCAGCACCTGGCGCACGTTGTCCGGCAGCAGGGTGCCGTAGCCGAACCAGCGCAGTTTCTCCAGCAGTACACAGGTCACTAGGCCAGCCGCCAGGACCGGCATCGAAACCGGTGCCACCTTGCTGAAGAAATCGGCGAAGTGCCAGCCCATTTCATGGCCGATCAGCAGGTTCTGCGGTTCCCCTACCAGGGTGCACACACCGCCCAGGGCGGTGCCCACGGCGCCATGCATCAGCAGGCTGCGCAGGAAGGCGCGGAACTGTTCCAGGTCGTCATGATGCAGGGCAGGCAACTGTTGGTCGTCGGCGAAGGCGCTGTCCTGGCGCGGGTCATTGCCGGACGCCACCCGGTGATACACCGAATAGAAGCCTACCGCGGCGCTGATGATCACCGCGGTGACGGTCAGGGCGTCGAGAAAGGCCGAGAGGAAGGCCGAGAGAAAGCAGAACAGCAGGCCCAGCAGCGCCTTGGAGCGCACCCCCAGCAGCAGCCGGGAGAACAGGTAGAGCAGCAACTCCTTCATGAAGTAGATGCCGGCCACCATGAACATCAGCAGCAGGATCACCGGGAAGTTGTGCACCAGCTCGTCATACAGCGCCTGGGGCGTGGTCATGCCCAGCACCAGTGCCTGCACCAGCAGCAGGCCGCCGGGCATCAAGGGGTAGCACTTGAGGGCCATGGCCAGGGTGAAGATGAATTCGATCACCAGGCACCAGCCGGCGGCGGCCGGGCTGACAGCGAAGAACAGCAGAGGGTTGAGCAACAGGAACGCGACAATGCTTGCCTTGTACCAGCGGGGTGATTGGCCGAGAAAATTGTGGGCGAACGCCTGGGCCATTGAACCGGACATTGGCGGCTCCTTGTAGTGAGAAGCGCGCAACTTGCCCCATGGCGGATTGAGAATCAAGAATTGATGAAATCTTTTGCGACAAACTTCGCCAGCGCCCCAGCGGCCGCCAGTGCACGACCTTCCGTAGGAGCCGGCTTGCCGGAGAAGAGGGCCTCGAGTCTTGCGCAGTCCTCAAGCACGCCTTCGCTGGCAAGCCAGCTCCTACGGGGGGCTGGCGGCGCAAAACTGTTGTAGGAGCCGGCTTGCCGGCGAAGAGGGCCTCGAGCCTTGCGCAGTCCTCAAGCACGCCTTCGCTGGCAAGCCAGCTCCTACGGGGGGCTGGCGGCGCGAAACTGTTGTAGGAGCCGGCTTGCCGGCGAAGAGGGCCTCGAGTCTTGCGCGGTCTTCAACGGTTTCACTCAGTACGCTTGGCCACCAGGGTCAGGATGTCGTAGCTGGCCACCACCTCGCCCAGCTGGTTGCTGACTTCCACATCCCAGGCCACCACTCCTTGCGGCGTGCCCTGGGGGCTGAGCTTGCCCTGGTCGATCTTGCGCTTGCAGGTCAGGCGCGCCTGCAGGGTGTCGCCAATGCCCACCGGAGTGATGAAGCGCAGGGTGTCCAGGCCGTAGTTGGCCAGCACCGGGCCGGGGCCCGGGGAAACGAACAGCCCGGCCGCCGCCGACAGCACGAAATAGCCATGGGCGATGCGCTTGCCGAACTGCGACGCCTTGGCGGCAATGTCGTCGAAATGCATGTAGAAGTGGTCCCCGGACAGGCAGCCGAAGTTCACCAGGTCGGCCTCGGTCACGGTGCGCCGGTGGGTCAGCAGGGACTCGCCGATCCGCAGGTCCTGGAAGTAGCGGCGGAAGGGATGGACCTCGGTCTCGAGCACTTTGGCGCCGCGCACGTATTCACCGGTTACCGCCGCCAGCATGCTCGGCGAGCCCTGGATCGCCGCCCGTTGCAGGTAATGCTTGACCGCTCGCAGGCCTCCCAGCTCTTCACCGCCGCCGGCGCGCCCCGGGCCGCCGTGCTTGAGTTGCGGCAGCGGCGAGCCGTGGCCGGTGGATTCGCCGGCGCACTCGCGGTCCAGCACCAGCAAGCGACCGTGCCAGGCCGCCGCCCGGGGAATGACCTGGGCGGCAATGGCCGGGCTCTTGGTGACCAGGCTGGCCACCAGGCTGCCCTTGCCGCGAGAGGCCAGCTCCAGTGCCTGGTCCAGGTCGTCATAGGCCATCAGGGTGCTGACCGGGCCAAAGGCTTCGATGTCGTGGGCGCCGCCCTCGGCCATGGGATCGCGCGCCAGCAACAGGGTCGGGGCGAAGAACGCGCCCTGGCTGACGTTTGTGCCCCGGGGCTCGAAGCCGTCCCGGGCACCGAACAGCAGGTCGCTGCTGTGCAGCAGGCTTTGCAGGCGCTCGGCCACATCGCGCTGCTGCTCATGGGAGGCCAGGGCGCCCATGCGCACGCCTTCCACCGCCGGGTCGCCCACCACCACCTTCGACAGGCGTTCGCGCAACCTGGTGGCCACCGCATCCAGTTGTTTGGCGGGGATGATGGCGCGGCGGATGGCGGTGCACTTCTGCCCGGCCTTGACCGTCATTTCCCGTGCCACTTCCTTGATGAACAGCTCGAATTCCTCGTCGTCCGGGCTTACGTCCGGGGCCAGGATCGCGCAGTTCAGCGAGTCGGCCTCGGCATTGAAGGGTACCGAATGACGGATCAGGTTCGGGTTGGCCCGCAGTCGTCCGGCGGTGCTGGCGGAACCGGTGAAGGTCACCAGGTCCTGGCCTTGCAGGCGGTCCAGCAGGTCGCCGGTAGCGCCTATCACCAATTGCAGGCTGCCTTCGGGCAGCAGCCCCGATTCATGCATCAGCCGCACCGCGGCCTCGGTCAGGTAACTGGTGGCGCTGGCCGGCTTGACGATGCAGGGCATGCCGGCGAGGAAGCACGGGGCGAATTTTTCCAGCATGCCCCAGATCGGAAAGTTGAAGGCGTTGATGTGCACCGCCACGCCACCCCGGGGCACCAGGATGTGGCTGCCGGCAAAGCTGCCGAGCTTGCTCAGGGATTGCGCCGGGCCTTCGTGCAACAGGTTGCCCGACGGCAGTTCCCGGGCGCCGAGGCCGGCGTAGCTGAACAGGGTGCTGTTGCCGCCCTCGATATCGATCCAGCTGTCGGCCCGCGTCGCGCCGCTGTGATGGGACAGGGCATAGAGCTGCTCCTTGCGCTCGCTCAGATACAGCGCCAGGGCCTTGAGGCGCTGGGCCCGCTGCTGGAAATCCAGGGCCAGCAAGGTCTTGCCGCCCTGATGGCGACCAAAGGCCAGGGCCTCGGCGAAGTCCGGGGCCTCCTCGTGGGTGCGCGCCACTTCATGCCCATCAATGGCGCTGCGCAGTGACTGGGCCGGATGCTGGCCGAACCAGCGGCCGGCGATGAAGCTTTGCAGGGTAGGAGCCTGTGGCATGGGGATTCCTCCAGAGGGTGAACCGGGTTCGAGCGCGGCAGCCCGCGCTCATGGATGGGGTCAGTGATGAGTGGCGCCGGATGCGCCAATGCCGGTCATGGAACGGATGAACTGCGCCAGGTAGCGCCCGCGCTCCAGTTCGGCCCGGGGCGAGCGGTCGCTGACGGAGAAGGCCCAGGCACAGAAGAACGCCAGGCTCATGGAAAACAGCGCCGGGTTGGCATAGGGAAACAGCGCCTGGGGGTGATGCAGCACATTGACCCAGACCGCCGGGCTGAGCATCAGCAGCACAATCGCCGAGACCAGGCCAGCCAGGCTGCCGCCCACCGCGCCGCGAGTGGTGAGGCCTTTCCAGAACATGGAAAGAAACAGCACCGGGAAATTCACCGAAGCGGCGATGGCCAGCACCAGCCCCGAGAGAAAGGCAATGTTCTGCGATTCGAACAACAGCCCCAGCAGCACCGCCAGCACCCCGATGCACAGGGTGGCGATCCGCGAGACGCGCATTTCCTGCCGGGTGCTGGCCTGGCCTTTGCGCAGCACGCAGGCGTACAGGTCGTGGGAGACCGCCGAGGCGCCGGACAGCGCCAGCCCGGCCACCACCGCCAGGATGGTGGCGAAGGCCACGGCCGAGATGAAGCCCAGGAACAGGTTGCCGCCCACCGCCTGGGCCAGGTGCACGGCAACCATGTTGGCGCCGCCGATGATCGCGCCGCCGGCATCGCGGTACTGGGGCTCGGTACCGACCATGACGATGGCGCCGAAGCCGACAATGATCAGCAGCAGGTAGAAGTAGCCGATGAAACCGGTGGCGTAGAACACGCTCTTGCGCGCTTCCCGGGCATCGCTGACGGTGAAGAAGCGCATGAGGATGTGCGGCAGGCCGGCGGTGCCGAACATCATGCCCAGCCCCAGGGAAATGGCATCGATGGGGTTCGACAGCAACCCACCCGGGGCCATGATCGCGCTGCCCTTGGCGTGCACCGCGCTGGCCTGGGCGAACAGCGCCTCGCTGCTGAAGCCGAAGTGCTTGAGCACCATGAAGGCCATGAAGCTGGTGCCCGAGAGCAGCATCAGCGCCTTGATGATCTGTACCCAGGTGGTGGCCAGCATGCCGCCGAAGGTCACGTAGCAGACCATCAGCAGGCCCACCAGCATCACCGCATAGAGGTAGCTGATGCCGAACAGCAGCTCGATCAGCTTGCCGGCGCCGACCATCTGCGCCACCAGGTACATCAGCGCCACGCTCAGGGTACCGAAGGCCGAGGTCAGGCGCACCGGCGTCTGGGCCAGGCGATAGGAAACCACGTCGGCGAAGGTGTACTTGCCCAGGTTGCGCAGGCGTTCGGCGATCAGGAACAGGATGATCGGCCAGCCGGCCAGCACCCCCAGGGCGTACAACAGACCGTCGTAGCCATTGAGGAACATCATTGCCGAGATGCCGAGGAAGGACGCCGCGGAAATCATGTCGCCGGCGATCGCCAGGCCATTCTGCAAGCCGCTCATGCCGCCACCGGCGGTATAGAAGTCGCTGGCGGAGCGGGTGCGCCGGGCGGCCCAGCGGGTGATGCCGAGGGTCATCAGGACAAACACCAGGAACATGCCGATGGCGTTCCAGTTCAATGGCCGCGCCGGCGTGTCGGCCGCCAGGGCCAGGTCGGTGGCCAGCAGGCAGGGCAGCAGGAATAGAGCGAGCAGGCGCTTCATGGCTGGCACTCGCGCTTGAGCTTGTCGTTCAGCGGGTCCAGCAGGCGGTTGCTGCGGTAGACGTAGAAGCCGGTGAGGGCAAAGGCCAGGCCGATCATAGCCACGCCCACCGGCATGCCGACGCTGGTGGCTCCGCCGGCCAACGAGCGCCCCAGCAGCCCGGGGTGGAAAGCCACCAGCAGTACGAAGCCGTAGTAGGCCAGGAGCATGATCAGGGTCAGCGACCAGTAGAGGCGCTGCTTGCTCCGCACCAGTTGGATGAAGTCCGGATGGCGGGTGATGCGGGCGATCTGTTGTGGGGTCATGGCGCGTTCTCTTGTTTTTGTTGTTGGTGGCACGTGAAGGCGCTGCGCGGCCTTTCGCAGCTTCGCTGGGGCTCGGCAGCGGCTACGGGCGGCTGCGGGGAGCGCCGGAGTCAGAGCTGGTCGAAGTCCAGTACCACCTTGTCGCTGAGCGGGAACGATTGGCAGGAGAGGACGTAGCCGGCCGCGACTTCGTAGTCTTCCAGGGCGTGGTTGCTGTCCATTTCCACTTCGCCTTCGATGACCTTGCATTTGCAGGTGGAGCAGACTCCGGCCTTGCACGAGTAGGGCAGTTCGGCGCCCTGGGCGTTGCCGGCGTCGAGAATGCTCTGGCTGTTGCGCGGCAGGTCGAAGGCCAGGGCGCGGCCGTCGCTGATGACGGTGACCCGGCTGTGCCGGGCATCCAGGGCATGGGCGGTTTCCCGGGCCTGGCGCTTGTGCCCGTCGCTGCCGGCGTGGAACAGCTCGAAGTGGATGCGCTCGGCCGGCATGCCGGCAGCCTTGAGGCTGTCGCGCACGGTTTCGGTCATGGCCTGGGGGCCGCAGATGAACGCGGCCTCCAGTTGCTGGACGTCGAGCCAGCGGGAAAACAGCTGCTGGCACTTGTCCTGGTCGATGCGCCCGTTGTACAGGTCGATGTCCTGCCGTTCGCGGCTGAACACGAACATCAGGTTCAGCCGCTGCAGGTAGCGGTTCTTCAGGTCCTCAAGCTGTTCGCGAAACAGCGCCGAGTTGCTGGAGCGGTTGCCGTAGAGCAGGGTGATCCGGCTGTGGGGCTCGGTTTGCAGGGTGGTCCTGATGATCGACAGGATCGGCGTGATGCCGCTGCCGGCCGCCACCGCCAGGTAATGGCCGCGCCGCGCCGGGTCCAGCTCCACATGGAAACGCCCGGCCGGGGGCATCACGTCCAGGCTGTGGCCGGGCTGCAATCGTTCATTGGCGAAGGCCGAGAAACGCCCACCGGCCACACGCTTGACCGCTATGCGCAGTTCACCGTCGTTGACCCCGGTGCAGATCGAATAGGAGCGGCGCACTTCCTCGCCTTCAAGCTCGGTGCGCAGCACCAGGTGCTGGCCCTGGGTGAAGTGGAACTTTTGCTGCAGGTGCGGGGGAACCTCGAAGGCGATGGATACCGCGTCGCGGGTTTCATTGCGCAGGTCCTTGATGGTCAGGCGGTGGAACTGGCTCATGGTGGTTCTCCACTGCGGCGCCGGGCCGCTCAGATGCACTTGAAGTAGTCGAAGGGTTCCAGGCAATCACGGCAGCGATACAGGGCCTTGCAGGCGGTGGAGCCGAACTCGCTGAGGCGCTCGCTGTGGGCGCTGCCGCATTGCGGGCAGAGCACCTGGGGCGTTTCTCCCAGCAGGCTGCGCTTGCTGCTGCCCGAGGGCGGTGCAATGCCGTAGGCCTGCAGGCGCTGGCGCCCGCGCTCGGTGATCCAGTCGGTGGTCCAGGCCGGGGTCAGCTGGCGCAGCAGCCTGGGTGCCTTGAAGCCGGCGCGCTCCAGGGCCTGGCGGATGTCGCTTTCGATCACCTCGGTGGCCGGGCAGCCGGAGTAGGTCGGGGTGACCGCCACCTGCAGGTGCCCCTGGTGCCAGTCGAGGTGGCGCACGATGCCCAGGTCGAGCACGCTGACCACCGGCACTTCCGGGTCCATGATCCGGTCGAGGGTGGCCCAGGCGGTGTCCAGGTCCCCGGGCAACGGGTCGCGTGCCCCCAGGTCACTGCCGATCAGCTCACCAGACCGCATCGGGATAGGCTCGCGGCAGTGATTGCATCTGGGCCAGCAGCAGGCCCAGGTGTTCGGTATGCAGGCCTTTGCGCGCATCCAGGTAGAAGTGGCTGGGCGCTTCGGGCACAGGCAGGGTGGCCCGGGCGAACACCGCGGCGACCCTGTTCTGCCAGGCGGTGGCGACCTGAGCCGGGTCTGCCAGCAGCCCGGCCTGGTGCAACGCGTTCTCCGCAGGATCGGTGGCGATCAGTTCCCCGGTAAAGCGCCACAGCCGCGGCAGGGCCTGGAGCATGCGCCGGTGGCTTTCCTCGGTGCCATCCCCCAGGCGCTCGACCCACTCGCTGGAGCGACGCAGGTGGTAGGTGACTTCCTTGAACGCCTTGGCGGCGACCCCGGCGATGCGTGGATCGCTGGACAGGCACAGGCCACGGAGGGTTTCCAGGTGCCAGGCGTCGTAGAAGAACTGCTTGAGCATGGTCACCGCGAAGTCGCCATTGGGTTGTTCCACCAGCAGCAGGTTGCGGTAGGCGCGTTCGTCGCGGCGAAAGGCCAGATGGTCGGCATCCCGCCCGTCCGCCAGCAGTTCGGCGGCATAGTCCAGCCAGTTGCGGGCCTGGCCCACCAGGTCGAGACCGACGTTCATCAGTGCCAGTTCTTCTTCCAGGGCCGGGGCCCGGCCGCACCATTCGCACAGGCGCTGGCCCTGGACCAGGGCACTGTCGCCCAGGCGCAGCAGGTGGTTGAGCAGATCGTTTGCAGGGTTCATGGCCGGCCTCACATGTGTCCGACTTCGGGGGGCAACTGATAGAAGCTGGCGTGGCGGTAGACCTTGTCGTCCGCCGGGTCGAACAGCGGCTCCTTTTCGTCCGGCGAGGAGGCGACGATCTGCGCCGACGGCACCACCCACAGGCTCACGCCTTCGCTGCGCCGGGTGTAGAGGTCGCGGGCGTTGGCCATGGCCATCGGGGCATCGGCGGCGTGCACGCTGCCGACATGCTTGTGGTTGAGGCCGTGCTTGCTGCGCACGAAAACCTCGTAGAGGGTCCATTCAGACATTGCAGTGACTCCACATCAGGGCTGGAGGGCCATTGCCCCTGGGGGCAATGGCCGGGGGTGAACGGGCTCTCAGGCGGCGTCGCGAGCGGCCTTCCGGGCGGCGTGGGCCACGGCGGCAGCCCGCACCCAGGCGCCGTCCTCGATGGCCTGGCGGCGGGTGTCCAGGCGTTCCTGGTTGCACGGGCCGTTGCCCTTGAGCACTTCGTAGAATTCTTCCCACTGGATTTCGCCAAAGTCGTAATGGCCGCGCTCGGCGTTCCACTTCAGCTCCGGGTCGGGGCAGGTGCAGCCCAGCAACTCCAGTTGCGGGATGGTCTGGTCGATGAAGCGCTGGCGCAGTTCGTCGTTGCTCTGGCGCTTGATCTTCCAGGCCATGGACTGGGCACTGTTGGGGGAGTGTTCGTCGCTGGGGCCGAACATCATCAGGGCCGGCCACCAGAGACGGTTGATGGCGTCCTGGACCATGTCCCGCTGCGCCTGGTTGCCCTCGCGCATCATGGTCAGGAGGATTTCGTAGCCCTGGCGCTGGTGGAAGCTCTCTTCCTTGCAGATGCGCACCATGGCCCGGGAGTAGGGGCCGTAGGAGGTGCGTTGCAGCACCACCTGGTTGACGATGGCCGCGCCATCCACCAGCCAGCCGACGGCGCCCATGTCGGCCCAGTTCAGGGTCGGGTAGTTGAAGATGCTCGAATACTTGGCCTTGCCGCTGTGCAGCCGGGTCACTTCTTCGTCGCGGTCGGCCCCCAGGGTTTCCATGGCGCTGTACAGGTACAGGCCGTGGCCGGCTTCGTCCTGGATCTTGGCCATCAGTTGCAGCTTGCGCTTGAAGGTCGGGGCACGGGTGACCCAGTTGCCTTCGGGCAGCATGCCGACGATTTCCGAATGGGCGTGCTGGGAGATCTGCCGGATCAGGGTCTGGCGGTAGGCCTCGGGCATCCAGTTCTTGGCTTCGATCTTGATCTCGTCGTCGATCCTTTGCTGGAAGCTGCGTTCCTGTTCGGACATCTCGGCCAGTGGCGTGACGCGCTTGACCCCCGTTTCTACCAGCTGTGCGTACATGTGGCGTCTCCCGGTGTGAAGGTGTGGCTGGGCATGGGAATGTTTATATGTGATACGCAAATTAATATCAAACATAAAATAACGTGTCATGTTTGATTTTGGTATCGCATTGCGCCCCTGGGCCTTTGCCAAGGCAAAAAAAAGCCCCGCATCAGCGGGGCTTCCAAGAAGGATGGATTAGCGGTTGCGTTTGTCGATTACTCGGCAGGCCTTGCCTTCGGAGCGCTTGATGCTGAATGCCGGCTGCAAAACGATACGCGAGCTGATACCGATATGGGTCTTTATGTGGCGGCTAAGATCGCCGCAGAGTGCCCGCTGCTGCTCGTCCCCCAGTTGCTGGTGCTCAGGCTTGAGCTCGACGTGGATGTCAACGCTGTCGAGGTTGCCGTGGCGGTACAGGTGGATCTCGTAGCAGGGGGCCAGTTGCCCGACCTTCAGCACCTGTTCTTCGACCTGGGTGGGGAACACGTTGACCCCGCGGATGATCAGCATGTCGTCGCTGCGCCCGGTGATCTTGTCGATGCGCCGCATGGGCCGCGCCGTGCCCGGCAACAGCCGGGTCAGGTCGCGGGTGCGATAGCGGATCATCGGCAGCGCTTCCTTGGTCAGGGAGGTGAGCACCAGCTCGCCCAGTTCGCCATCGGCCAGTACCTGGCCGGTGATCGGGTCGATGATTTCCGGGTAGAAGTGATCCTCCCAGAGGGTAGGGCCGTCGCGGGTCTGCGCGCATTCCATGGCCACCCCGGGGCCGATGATTTCCGACAGCCCGTAGATGTCCAGGGCAGTGATGCCCAGGCGCTGTTCGATGGCACTGCGCAGTTCGTCGGTCCAGGGTTCGGCACCGAAGATTCCCAGGCGCAGCGCCAGCTGGTGCGGGTCCAGGCCCTGGCGCTCGATCTCGTCGGCGATGTTGAGCATGTAGGAGGGGGTGACCATGATGATGTCCGGCTGGAAATCCTTGATCAGTTGCACCTGCTTCTCGGTCTGGCCGCCGGACATGGGGATCACCGTGCAGCCCAGGCGTTCGGCGCCGTAGTGCGCCCCCAGGCCGCCGGTGAACAGGCCGTAGCCATAGGAAATATGCACCTTGTCCCCGGGCCGGCCGCCGGCGGCACGGATCGAGCGCGCCACCACCTGCGCCCAGGTGTCGATGTCGTTGCGGGTGTAGCCGACCACCGTGGGCTTGCCGGTGGTGCCGCTGGAGGCGTGCAGGCGTACCACCTGGTCCATGGGCACGGCGAACATGCCATAGGGGTAGTGGTCGCGCAGATCGGCCTTGGTCGTGAAGGGCAGGTGCGCCAGGTCTTCCAGGCGCTTGATGTCCTGGGGGTGCACCCCGAGCTGGTCGAAGCGCTGGCGGTACAGCGGGACCCTGTCGTAGGCGTGGTTCAGGCTCCAGCGCAGGCGTTCCAGCTGGTGCTGGCGCAGGTGGTCGATGCTGGCGGTTTCCATCGGGTCCAGCAGCGCGTCGGGCACGGTTCCGGCAATCGGCATATTCATGGTGTCACTCGAATTGTTGTTGTCTTGTAGCCCGCCGGCGGGCGGGCTCTGAGTGCATGCCCCGGGGCGCAGGCGAGCCCCGGGGGAGTCTTTTTACTGTGCTTGCAGCCGCTCGCTGATCAGCGCGATGCCCGGGTCGACACCGATGCACATGGTGCACAGCGCGTAGCGGCCCCGGCGCTGCCAATGAGGATACGGACGGCATCGATGAGCAGTGGGTCATTCATGGGAGGTCTCCTGTGTCAGCACCGGGCCGTGCACTTGGTAGGATTTGCCTTGGAGCAGGGCGATGAGCCGGCCCTGCTGGTTTTCCACGCGCACCGCGTAGTGGCCGGTGCGGCCGCCGCGGTTCTGTTCATGGCAGTCGGCGGTCAGGGTGTCGCCCAACTGCGCCGGGGCGATGTACTCGATGCTGCAACCCAGGGCCACCGTGGCCCGGTCATGGCTGTTGCAGGCAATGGCGAAGGCCGAGTCGGCGAGGGTGAAGATCAGGCCGCCGTGGCAGGTGCCGTGGCCCTGCAGCATGTCGGCCCGCACGCTCATGCCCAGGCGCGCCGCACCGGGCGCCACCGACAACAGGCGCATGCCCAGGGCGTTGCTTGCCGGGTCACGTTCGAACAGGGTCCGGGCGCAGCGCCGGGCCAGTTCCATGGCGTCATGTTCAGTCATGCAGGGGCCTCCTTGGAGTCGCCGTGGTCAGCAGCCCTTGAACACGGGGCTGCGTTTTTCCATGAAGGCGCTGACGCCTTCGCGGTAGTCCTCGCTGCAACCGGCCAGGCGTTGCAGGTCGCGCTCCAGGTCCAGTTGCTCATCGAAGCTGTTGTGCAGGCTGGCATTGAGGCTGCGCTTGATCAGGCCCAGGCCGTAGGTGGGTTGGGTGGCCAGGTGCCGGGCCAGGCTCAGGGCCTGGTCCCGCAGTTGGGCATCATCCACGCACTGGTAGATCAGGCCCCACTGCTCGGCCTGTTCGGCACTCAGGCGGTTGCCGAGCAGGGCCAGGGCCTTGGCCCGGGCCATGCCCACCAGGCGCGGCAGCAGCCAGGTACCGCCGGAATCGGGAACCAGCCCGAGCTTGCAGAAGGCCTGGATAAAGCTTGCCGAGCGTGCGGCCAATACCAGATCGCAGGCCAGGGGCAGGTTGGCCCCGGCCCCGGCGGCCACCCCGTTGACCGCGCAGATCACCGGCAGCGGCAGGTCCCGCAGGGCCCGCACCAGGGGGTTGTAGAAGGTTTCGATGGAGGCCCCCAGGTCCGGCGCGGCGCCGCCGGGTGACACGGTGCGCTCGCCCAGGTCCTGCCCGGCACAGAAGCCCCGGCCTTCCCCGGTCAGCAGCAGGACCCGCACCTGCGGGTCATTGCGCACCAGGTCCAGGGCTGCCTGAACCTCGCGGTGCATCGTCGGGTTGAAGCTGTTGAGCTGTTCGGGGCGGTTGAGGCTGAGAAGGGCCACGCCCTCGCTGATGGAGAACAGGATGGTGGTGAAGTTCATGGGCGGGGCGCTCTGTGCTGGGCGATCAGGCGAACACCACCGACAGGCGTGGAGGCAAGGCGTTGAGGCATGGTGAATGTCCTCGGGGTGGCCGGTGGTCGGCTCGATTGTCGGGTCGGCTGGTTGGCCGGTTTTCGTCGAGTATATCGCCAATGTGATACATAAAAACAATAGCGACGTGAATTTAATGTGTCTTGATTTTGAGTGTCGGTCCAGCTTTTTTTGTGGCCCCAGGCTCACGACAAAAGCCTCCAGGCTGCCTAAAGCGTTGATAAATACGGGACTGACAAGTCTTTGTGGAGCAGCCAGGCTGGCTGACTGCGGCGGCGCCGGTCTTGTGCGTGGCCAATAATCTGATACAAACTGCCATCCGCAGTTCATCGTATTTCCTGCTTTCAGATGACGTGTTCTTCAAGGAACCTCTCCATGACCTGTTACAGCCTCGATGGATTGACCCCGGTGGTCGACCCCAGCGCTTATGTGCACCCTTCAGCGGTGCTGATTGGTGATGTGATTGTCGGCGCCCATTGTTACGTCGGCCCGTTGGCCAGCTTGCGGGGCGATTTTGGGCGGATCGTTCTGGAGGAGGGGGCAAACCTGCAGGATACGTGTGTGATGCATGGTTTTCCCGACAGCGATACGGTGGTCGAGCGCAACGGCCATATAGGTCATGGCGCTGTCCTGCATGGCTGTCGAATTGGCGCCGACGCCCTGGTGGGCATGAATGCGGTGGTGATGGACAACGCGCATATCGCGCCCCGTTGCATCGTTTCCGCGGCAGCCTTCGTCAAGGCCGGCTTCGAGTGTGCGCCACAGTCGCTGATCATGGGTACGCCGGCCCGGGTCAGCCGCCCGCTCAGTGATGCGGAGCTGGCCTGGAAGCAGGCGGGGACCCGCGAATACCAACAGCTGGCCAGGCGTTGCCTGGAGCAGATGCGGCCTTGCGAGCCGCTGCGGGAGGCAGAGCCCGGACGCCCGCGAATCGGCAACAGTGCGCTGCGCCCCAAGGCTCGCCCATGAACCTGCCCGGGCGCTATAGCTGCCTGAAACCCGCTATATTCCTTCCTTTTTTACCGGTACATCCATGTCGTCCCTAGCGCCACTGAACCACCTGATCAAACGTTTCCAGGAGCAGACTCCGATCCGCGCCAGTTCGCTGATCATCACCCTGTACGGCGATGCCATCGAGCCCCACGGCGGCACGGTGTGGCTGGGCAGCCTGATTCAGTTGCTGGAGCCCATGGGGATCAACGAGCGCTTGATCCGCACCTCGATCTTCCGCCTGAGCAAAGAGGGCTGGCTGAGCGCTGAAAAGGTCGGCCGGCGCAGTTACTACAGCCTGACCCTGACCGGGCGCCGGCGCTTCGACAAAGCCTTCAAGCGCGTGTACAGCGCCGGAGTGCCGGCCTGGGACGGCGCCTGGTGCCTGGTGATGCTCTCGCAACTGTCTGTCGAGTTGCGCAAGCAGGTGCGCGAAGAGCTGGAATGGCAGGGGTTCGGCGCCATGTCGCCGGTACTGCTGGCCTGCCCGCGCAGTGATCGGGCCGATATCAACGCCACCCTGGCGGAGCTTGGTGCCCAGGAAGACACCATCGTCTTCGAGACCACGCCCCAGGATGTCCTGGGTTCCAGGGCCCTGCGCCTGCAAGTGCGGGAAAGCTGGAACATCGATGAACTGGCAGCCCACTACAGCGAGTTCATCCAGCTGTTCCGCCCGCTCTGGCAGGCCCTGCGCGAGCAGGAGCAGTTGCAGCCCCAGGATTGCTTCCTGGCCCGGCTGCTGCTGATTCATGAGTACCGCAAGCTGCTGCTGCGCGATCCGCAACTGCCCGACGAACTGCTGCCCGGGGATTGGGAAGGCCGCGCGGCGCGCCAGTTGTGTCGCAACATCTATCGCCTGATCCAAGCCCGGGCCGAAGAATGGCTGGCCACTGCCCTGGAGAACGCCGATGGCCCGCTGCCAGATGTCGGCGAAAGCTACTACCGGCGTTTTGGCGGGCTGGTCTAGCCCGCCCATCCACGGGGTGCCAGCTGTGATGCCCGAGGCCAGGGGATAGGCCCCGGGCGTTGTAGCCCGGGTTTATCACGGCCCGGATGTTAAATAGTCATTGACCTGCGAATTTGTCCTGATCTAGGGTCGCGAACGTATTCAATGCAACTAAGCAGAGAATGTTTCAGCGCTATTGCAGTTGAATGACGTGCACTGCAAGTTTGAAGATATTTGCAATATAGGGAGCATGGCCAGGTACAGGTATTCGGTCCTGCAGGGAAAGCAGACAGATAAAGGAATTATCGATGAAGTGGATTCGCAACCTGGCTACAAAGTTCGGCCTGGCCATGATGTTGGTTATTTGGGGCAAGTTGGCTATTGCTTCGCAACTGGTTCCGGCATTTGGGCTGGCCAATGATCAATATGCCAAGTCTCCGGGGCCCTATGCAGTCAGCACCAATGCTGTTCTGAGTGATTGCCGTGGGTTGTTGGGGGTATTGGCGCGGATCATGCTGTTGGATAACAGCCTGCAATGCAATCAGTCCTTTCCTTACGGATTCTCCAATCCGATCTCCACCAGTGTCTATTACCCGTCCAATATCAAGCAATTGGACAAGTTGCCAGTGGTCAACTTTGTTGGTGGCATTCTTTCCAACCAGGGGCAGTACACAGATCTGCTGCGGCTGTGGGCGAGCTACGGCTTCATCGTGATCATCTCATCGGACTTCATCAACACCGCCCCCACCATGCATGTGCTCGGCGCCCTGGAACTGAGCAAGCTCAACCAGGACCCGACCTCGCCACTGTTCGGCAAGGTCGACCTGTCGCGCACCATTGTGGCGGGGCATTCGGCGGGAGGAGGCGCATCGATTCTATCGGCAAGCCTCTTGCCAGAGACCTTGAAGGGCATCGACCCGCAGTTGCGCTATATCGGCTCGCTGCCGATCGAACCCGGGCCGATCGGCCTTGGCTCCACGGTAAAGACACCGACCTTGGTGCTCACCGGCGCAGCGGACGTAGTGGTCCCGGCCTGGGCCTGGCCAAGGCTGTGGCAGGGCGGGCTGATCAAGGCCGTGCCGGGCTGGAGCGCAACCGCCCATAACGCCACCCATTTCAGCCCGGTCAGAAGCGTCAGGGAAGATGAGTTTGCCGGTATTACCACGGCCTGGATCTTATATATCGGCAAGAATGACCCGGCCGCCAAAGAATACTTCGTCGGTGAAGATTACAAACTGGCCCGAGATCCGCAGTTCATTCGCCTGCTATTCAACCCGCTGCGGGTCCAGCGCAATGAAGTAGCCGATAGCCTTCAATAGCACTGTGCTTTCTCCGGTAAAACGGATACAGCCCAGGGAGTGTGCGAAGACTGTTTTCTGGCCCATTCAATAGTACATTTCGCCAGCGTAAAGTTAAGGCGCCGGCGAAATGTACCGGGCGTTTCTTGAACTCGGGTGTTTTATTCATGAAATATTCTTCCTGCGTTACCTGGCAATGCGTTATTGCCGAACTGGCAAGGTAGGGCAGTGCCGGGTAGTTGTACGCTTCATGAACCAACTGCAATGGCAATGTCACTGCATTGTTATTTTCGCCCAATACCTTGGGGGCAGCGTTATATATCGCGCTGCAACCATAAGGACTCAATAACCCATGCCCAGTCTTACACGCAGGAAGCTCTTGCAAGCGGCCGCCATCGGTACTTTCTTTTCCTCATTGCCGGCATCCATCCGCCAGGCCCTGGCGATACCGGCGAACAACCGGACCGGGACCATCAAGGACGTCGAGCACGTGGTGATCCTGATGCAGGAAAACCGTTCGTTCGACCACTACTTCGGCACCTTTCCCGGGGTACGCGGCTTCAGTGACCGCTTCACCATCCCCCAGACCGGTCAACGGGAAGTGTGGGAGCAACAGGGCAAGGGCCGGCTGGTGATGCCTTATCACCTGGACAGCAGCAAGGGCAACGCCCAGCGCGTCAGCGGCACCCCGCATTCCTGGGCGGACGCCCACTCGGCCTGGGGCGAGGGGCGTATCAGCGCCTGGCCGACCTACAAGACCAATACCTCCATGGGCTACTACCGCGAGCAGGAACTGCCTTTCCAGTTCGCCCTGGCCAACACCTTCACCCTGTGTGACGCCTACCACTGCTCGGTGCACGCCGGCACCAACCCCAACCGGCTGTTCCTCTGGACTGGCAGCAATGGCGCGAGCGCAGCCAAGGTGGCGGCGGTGGTCAACGAATGGGACGGCCCGGGGCCGGTGAATGTCGGCTACAGCTGGAAGACCTACCCCGAGCGCCTGGAAGAGCAGGGCGTGAGCTGGAAGGTGTACCAGCACCTGCCGGACAACTTCGGCGACAACCCGCTGGCGGGGTTCCGGCAGTACCGGGCCGCCAGCGTGCAGGTCGGCAACCCGGCCCAGCCGCCGAAGGATTTCAATGCCTTCGTGCCCTACAGCGACGGGCTCAACGCCGTGGCGCCGCTGTACAAGGGCAATGGCAACACCCTGCCGGCCAGCAGCGGCAGCAACCTTTCGACCATCATTGGCGGGTTTCGCAACGACGTGCAGGCCGGCAAGCTGCCCCAGGTCAGCTGGATTGTCGCGCCGGCAGCCTATTCCGAGCATCCCGGGCCTTCGAGCCCGGTGCAGGGCGGCTGGTTCACCCAGGAAATTCTCCTGGCCTTGACCAGCAACCCCGAGGTCTGGAGCAAGACGGTACTGCTGGTGACCTACGATGAAAACGACGGCTTCTTCGACCATATGCCGTCGCCCTCGGCGCCTTCGCGGCGCAAGGACGGCAGCTTTGCCGGCAAGTCCACCCTGGGTTTCGACAGCGAACTGTTCACCCACCCGGCCCCGGCGGGCTCGACCCAGCAACCCTTGCCCGATGGCGGCGTATACGGGCCGGGGCCGCGAGTGCCGATGCTGGTGCTGTCGCCCTGGAGCCGTGGTGGCTGGGTCAACTCGCAAGTGTTCGACCATACCTCGGTGCTGCAATTTCTCGAGAAACGCTTTGGCGTGCGAGAGCCGAACATCAGCGCCTGGCGGCGGGCAGTCTGCGGCGACCTGACCTCGGCGTTCAACTTTGCCGACCCCAACCATGAAACCCTTCCCGCGCTGCAGACCACTACCCGCCAGGCCGCCGACAGCCTGCGCCAGCGCCAGGAGAAACTGCTGCCGGTACCGCTGCCCTCGGCCGGCCAGCAACTGGCGCCGCAGCAGCAGCGCCTGGCCCGGCCTTCCCGGGCCTTGCCCTATCGGCTGCATGTGGACAGCCAGGCCGATCCCAAGGCTCGCACCTTGTCGCTGAGCCTGCAGAACACTGGGGAGCAAGGGGCGGTATTGCATGTCTACGATGGCCTGCACCTGAGCGAGATTCCCCGCCGTTATACCGTGGAAGCCGGCAAGGCCCTGCAGGACAGCTGGCCGGTGGTGGAGCGCTATCAGCTCTGGGTCCTGGGCCCCAACGGGTTTCACCGCAGTTTCCACGGCGACCTGAAAACCCTGCAGCCCGAACTGCTGGTGACCACCAGCAACAGCCAGTTGCAACTGACCCTGAGCAATCCGGGGGAACACGGGGTGGTCATCAGTATCGATCGCTGCCCCTACACCCAGCAGGGCCCATGGACCTTGGCGGTACCGGCCCGGGGCGAGGTGCGCCAGGTGTTTGCTTGCGAGGGCAGTGGCGGCTGGCACGACCTGACGCTGCGCAGCGACGGCGGCTGGCTGCGCCGGATCGCCGGGCGCCTGGAAACCGGAGCACACAGCATCAGCGACCCCTTGATGGGCCGGGCATGAAGACCTTGGCAAAAACGGGGGCGCTTTCGAAGTGAAACCGGAAGCCGGGCTGGATAACGACAAGAGCAACTAATACCCGGAAGGTAGAAGTTGTAGAGGAGGGCAGGATAGATAGGGTGCTTAGTTGTTTGCTTTAAATAACGGATCACCCCTTCGGGTGATCCGTTAACAGCATCGCTTACTTGGGCATGGCCCAGGACTGCAAGGTATAACCGTCCTGGCTCAGTTCGGCGCGGGCCTGTTTGAGCAGGTCTTCCAGCTGGGCTGGATCGGAGTAGGCACTGCTGGGAATCTGGGTGTGGCCAATACGGGTGCTGGTGCGGTCGATGACGGTCAGGCTGAGTTCGCCATTACCGTCCTGTGGAGCCCAGGCCACGCATTGAAAAGGCTGGAATGCGCGGTCGGCGATCAAAAGTGCTTCGTTGATACGGAGCGGGGCGTTCATGGGGTCTTCTCTCTGTGTGCCCAATCAAATGATGTGCCGTCGGTTGGGCTTACCGTTCGGCTGGTCATTTGTACTGATGCACCGAGGTAGCACTCGGGTCACACTGAAAAACAAGTTTTTACAACTTTCGTGCATAGGCCTTGTGGCCGGGCCCTTAGTTGCGGGGGCTGGATAAAACAACTGCGACAATCAGTCGCTCGTGAACAGCTTGGAGTCCCACGTTAGTTCCTTTGGTAATCAGCGCTATAAGCAATTGATACATTCCACCGTCAAGTTCTTGCTAATGTTACAGCCAGGTTTTCCAAATCACTGTTTCTAATAACTTTTCCATACCCTGGCGCCAAGGAACAGTCATGCTCGAAGCCCCTGTGCAGCGCCGTTTGCTGGTGGTCGATCCCTGTGACGATTGCCATCGCCTGTTACCCGGTTTGCGCACCATTGGCTGGGATGTCGACAGCTGTGACCTGGAGTCCGCTCGCGAACGCTCCTGCGATGTCGGCCTGCTGCGCCTGCAGCCTTTTCACCTGGAGCGCCCGGAGGCGGTCAAGGACCTGATCAGCCGCAGCGGCACCGAGTGGATCGCAGTATTGAGCCAGGAAGTGCTGCGCCTGCAGAAGGTCGGGGATTTCGTCTGCGAGTGGTTTTTCGACTTCCACACCCTGCCGTTCGACGTGTCGCGGGTCCAGGTGACCCTCGGCCGGGCGTTCGGCATGGCGCGCCTGCGGGGCCAGGGCTCGATCCATGTGGACCAGCCCGAGCATGAGTTGCTGGGCAATAGCCGGCCGATCCGCGACTTGCGCAAGCTGCTGGGCAAACTGGCGCCCACCGAGTCGCCCGTGCTGATCCGAGGCGAAAGCGGCACCGGCAAGGAGCTGGTGGCGCGTACCCTGCATCGTCAGTCCCAGCGCCACGACAAACCCTTTGTCGCCATCAACTGCGGGGCGATTCCCGAACACCTGATCCAGTCCGAACTGTTCGGGCACGAGAAGGGCGCCTTTACCGGCGCCCATCAACGCAAGGTCGGGCGCATCGAGGCGGCCCATGGCGGCACCTTGTTTCTTGACGAGATCGGCGACCTGCCGCTGGAACTGCAGGCCAATCTGCTGCGCTTCCTGCAGGAAAAGCACATCGAACGGGTAGGGGGCAGCCAGCCGATTCCGGTGGATGTTCGGGTTCTGGCGGCCACCCACGTCGACCTGGAAGCGGCCATTACCAGCGGGCGCTTCCGTGAGGACCTCTACTACCGCCTGAATGTGCTGCAAGTGATCACCGCGCCGTTGCGCGAGCGCCATGGCGACCTGGGCATGCTGGCCAGCCATTTTGCCCACTTCTATAGCCAGGAAACCGGGCGCCGGCCCCGCAGTTTCAGCGAGGATGCCCTGGTGGCCATGGGCAAGCATGATTGGCCGGGCAATGTCCGCGAACTGGCCAACCGGGTGCGTCGCGGCCTGGTGCTGGCCGAGGGGCGGCAGATCCAGGCCAGCGACCTGGGCCTGCTCAGCCTGCAGGCCCAGGACCTGCCCATGGGCACCCTCGAAGACTACAAGCACCGCGCCGAGCGCCAGGCCCTGTGCGACGTGTTGAACCGGCACAGCGACAACCTCAGCGTGGCGGCGCGGGTCCTGGGGATCTCGCGCCCGACCTTCTACCGTTTGCTGCACAAGCACCAGATCCGCTAGGGCGGGGAGAAACGCCAAGGCCCGCTGCGATTGGGGAATCGCAGCGGGCCTTGGCGTTTTTGCCGGTGGGTCAGAAGTAGTAGGGGAATTTCAGGCTGAAGGTGAAGGCCGGAGCATCCTCGGTCATGCCGATGGACAGGTTGGGTACGATGGTCAGGTTGTCGGAGGCGGCAATCGTCATGCCGACGTTGAAGTAGCCGGCGTTGGCATCGCTGGAGACCACCGACTGCCAGTCGCCACCGTCCTGCTTGAGCTTGCTTTTACGCTGCACCAGGTCGGAAACCGAGAAGGACATACTCATCTTCTCGTTGAGCGCAAAGGCGACACCGGCGCCGATCTGGAAGCTGTCGCCCAGGCGCACCTTGCCGGGGGTCTTGCTGCCCACTGTCGAGCTGATGTCATCGAAGGACTCTTCCAGGTTGTGGGTATAGGCCAGGGTCCCGAACAGCACGGCCGGATCGAAGGTCTTGACCAGGGAGATCCCGGGGGTGACCGACCAGACGCCGTTACCGGTGGGCAGGCTTTCAGGCACGTAGAGGTTGTTGTTGGCAGAGGACCGCACCAGCTTGATGCCGAATGGGTCCTTGCCGGTAGGGGCTTTGACGCGCAAGGTTGCCACCGCGTCGGGCCAGAACTCGGACTCGTCGAGGAACTTGTAGGCCACGCCGAAGTTCACGTCACCCAGGGTCGGGTCGCGGGTGACCGACTCTTCGGTGGTCTGGGTGCCTGAGCCGCCGCCACCGCCGGATTGGAAGGTGGATTCGCGATAGACCACGGGTGCGTTGATATCGAATTGCCAGCGGTTGTTGAGGTTGTAGCGCGCGGTCAGGTCGAGGGTCCAGGTATCGGACTTGATCCGGTCCAGGTTGATGTTGCCGAGAAAGATCGAATCCAGCGCCAGGAAGCCGTTGACTGTCAGTTGGCGGGCATCGTAGCGGGCATAGGTCAAGCCGGTCTCGACGCTGAACTTGCCGCCGCCAAAGAAACCACTGGCCTCGTCGTAGAGGTTGCTGACGCTTTGTGCCGGTTCCGAATCATCCTTGAGGGACTGGCCATAGGAAGCGCCTCCTGCAGCGCCTCCGGAAGCGGCACCGGCCCCAGTACCGGCGACCTGTTGATTGCCCTTCAGGTCAGCAGGTGATTTGGCCAGGCGCTTGGGGGGCGGAGCCGCCGGTTGATCCTCCACTTGGCGAACCCGTTGTTCCAGCACCGCGAGGGCCTTCTGCTGTACTTCGTAACGTTGCTTGAGTTCCAGAAGCTCTCGTTTCAGGGTCTCTACATCGGCGTCCGGCGCCGCTTGTACCAGCGCCGCCGGGAATAGAGTGCTTAAACAGACTATTGCGCGCAGTGAAACCGATCGATACATGAAATAAACCGTCCCTTGTGAACCCCAATGGTCGAGAATCAGCGTAGTTCAAGATCAGAATTTGCGTAGAGCGTTGAGCGTACTCAAATTACAGTCCAAAGCACCGGTGCTGGGACCGTTGTTCCTGAGCACCACATTGAGCTGTGTCATGTTGTTCACCAGGTTGCTGTTACCCATCAACTGGGTGTTCTGCAGCAAATTGCCCTGGGCCACTTGCTGCAAGGCATTGCCCTGGTTGCCGCTGGCCTGAATGGCCATCTGGATGCCACCGTTGAGGGCCGACACCGCCACACTGCCGGCGGCGTTGCTGCCGGTGATGGTCTGGCCGCTGATCAATGCCTGCCCCACACCGGCCGCCAGTGCCGGCGCCTGATTGGCTTCTGTGACATTGATATTGATGTTGTTGTAGGCCGAGTTGCCGTCGCCGGCGGCCCTTACGCTCTGGGTTACGCCCTGGCCGCTGGCCAGCCCTGCGCCGCCGATCACGTTGCCGGTCCCGGGCGGGGGCGTAGTGCCATTGCCGGCCTGGCTGATGGTGGAGACGTAGAATTGCGGTTTGATCGTGGCTTGCTGGATCTGCAGCGAAGTGGACGCGCCGATCAGGTCACCGCTGGCGTTGCGCCAGGTACTGCTCATGACAATGCCGAAGCTGATGATCCGCCCCGGCATGACGTAACGGCCCCGCAACTGCGACAGTTCCTGATCCTGGATGAGTTCGGGCTTGAAACCAGCATGTGCTGGAAGAGCTGCTGCCAGGCAGGCGGCGGCCAGCCAGTATGAAGTCTTCATCTGCTTGCTGCTCCCGGAGCATCCTGCCCCTTTATAGTGTTTGCGCTTCTAGAAGAAGTCGCTCTGGATGAAGCCGAAGTCCATCAAGTCCGCGTCCCTGACCGGGTAGAAGTTATCGAGCTTGTTCTTCGCGGTCAGTGGGGCTGGCGGGTCGAGCAAGGCGTTGGCCTTGTCGTAGCCAGGGCCGATGATGGCGAACACGATACCGTTCCAGCCTTTGACGAAGTCATCATGGGTGTAGCGCTTGTGGCCCAGCACTGGATCACCGATATAGACCCAGCCTTTCTGCGCCCGCTGCATCACCACGAAGTGCTTGTAGCCGCGAATCTCCATCAGTACCACCACCGGGATGGTCACCGCCTCGAGCTTGTCTGGCGGAATCCGGTAGCCCCGGGCGCGCATGCCGATGCTTTCCACGTAGCGCTTCATGTCGAGCATGGAGAACCCCTGGGTACGCACCAGGCCCTGATCCGAATTGACCAGCATGCCCTTGATGACGTGCTCCTCATCGACATCAAGCCAGTAGGCTTGACGCAGAATGGTCGCCAGTGCGGCGGCACCGCAGCTGAAGTCGGTCTTCTGTTCGACGATGTCGCTGAACTTGCGCTCGCGCACGCTCTGCACCTGTTTGAAGATCAGGTTGCCACCGGGCAGGCCGGCGACGGCCATCTGCGCAGCCTGGACGGGAGCACAGAGGCAAAGCAAGAGAGAGAGGATCGCAGTACGCATGATCGTTACGCCTGAGTCGGACTGTGGAAAAGCCCCGTTTCCGGGGCTTTCGTTACGATCGCGATTACATGCAGGCTTTGCAGCCAGCAGCGATGGACAGCGAGTTGCTTTGTTGGTTGCCCACACCGGCCGAGACGTTGGCGCCGCCGTTGCCGGAGAAGCCGTTCATCGAGTTGGTCATGCTGGCGTTGTTGACCACTGGGTTTTTCCAGCCGTCTTTGGTCAGCACTTGCTGGGTCCAGTAGCCAGCCAGTTCGATGGTGCCTTGTTCTTTGAAGGTGAATTTTTGATCGTCGTTGCCGTGGCCTTTGTTGTCGCCATAGCCATGGCCGCTGTGATCGTCGCCACCTTCGATTTTGCCGCTGCCGGTGCCTTTGTAGGTGCCGGAGGCAACGAAGCCGCCAGAGAGGGTGTCTTTTTTGTAGGCCTGGACACCTTTGTTATCCACGACCAGATTGGTCGACTGCTGGTTGGCTGAAGCAGCGGCAGTGGCTACGCGGCCACCGGAAACGGCAATGGCCAGGTTGTTTTTCTGTTGGTTGAAGTCGCCGGCGGTCACGTTGATGCCGATGTTGCCGGAACCGTTGTTGCCGGAGTTGTTGAGCACGGCATTGTTTTGGGTCGAAGAGTTTTTCACGTAGTTGTTGTTGTTGACCTGGGTGGCGCTGGAAGCGGCCACGGCACTGCCGAAGATGAAGCTTTCGTCAGCGGTTGCCAGGGCAGCGGCATTGTCTTGTTGGTTGCCGTCGCCGGCGGCGACGTTGGCACCCATGTTGCCGTTGGAGTTGTTCAGGGAGTTGTCGGCCTTGGCGTTGTTGTTGGTGCCCTGGTTTTTCACTACGTTGGTGTTGCTGTTCTGCACATCGATGACTGCGGCACCGGCTCCAGCGGTGATTTGCAGCAGAGTGCTGAGGTCCGGACCTTGATCGTGATCGCCATGGCCGTTGCCATGACCGCCGTTGTTACCATGATCGTTACCACCTGCCTGAGCAGCCATTGCCATGACGGCGGCCAGTGCGAAAACCAGTGGTTTGAGAGCCATTGTAGGTTTCATGGTGTTTCTCCGGTGCTTATTAGTTGGTTAAGTGTTGGTACTTTCTAATTGCACTACGAGGGGTCAATCTGCGACCCGGATGCTCAGGGTGTTAGCCATTCGGTTCCCCACCCCGGCACTCTGGTTCACCTGAATCACTCCACGGCTGCCGGTGAAGGCCTGGTCGCTGGTAACGACCTGGCGGCTGCCTTGTTGAGTGCCAGTTGCTCCTGAGTCTGGTAACAGCGCCACGTTCTGTTGCGACAGGGCGCTGTCGTCAATGCTTTGCGGATTGGCACTGATGCTGATCCGCAGGGCATTGGCCATCTGGTTGTTGGCCCCGGCCGACTGGTTCACGCCCAGTGCGCCGTTGCCGTTGCTGAAAGAGTTGCCGCCGATGGTGCTGCTGGCGTTGACCGCGCGGCTGGCGGCGGTGGTGATCTTCTGGGTCACGCTGGTGGTTGCCGTGGCGTTGGTGCCGATGGCAATGGCCCGTACGTTGGTCTGTTGCTGCTGGTCGCCGGCGGCCTGGTTGACGTTGAAGTTGCCGGTATAGCCTGCGCCGGAGTTCTGGATGTTCGAGGTATCGGTGACTGGGCTGGCCGAGTCGGCCATGGCCCCGGTGCAGGTCAGCAAGGCGAGGAACAGCAGGGAGCGACTCATGTTATTGCCCTCCAATGTTGCTCAAGGGAGCCATGCCGGAGCTGATGCTGCGGTTGATCGAGTTGGAGATACTGGCGCCCGCACCGCCGCCATGGCCGGCGGACATGCCGGGCAGGCCGTTGTTGTTGGTCAGCACATTCATGCCGGGTACACCGGCGCTGCCGGACAGCACCGTGCCGCGGACCAGCGCTCCGGTCTTGATTCCGGCAAAGTCGCCATCGCTCATTTCATTACTGGTCATCTGATTGACCAGGACCGACGGGTTGGTGTTGACCTCGACGGGGTTGGGATCCTTTTGCAAAGGTGCGCGGCCGATGGGCTGCGCCTGGACGGTGCGCTGGATGATGATTTCGCCATTCCCCGCAGCCATCACCGGAAGGCTGTACACCGCGCTGACGGCGCAGCCGATCAGCAGTAGGCGGGTGAAACTTTTATTCAGCGTCCCCACGGCGGTATTCCTTCTTCTCAGTGCTGGCCCTAGCCGGCGTTGCGAGGAAGAGAGCAGAAGCCGTGCCGCTTTTTGTTTGTTTTTAAGATTCAACGGCTTGCGAACGCTGCGGGGCGTCGGCTTTCGGGACTGTTTCAGGGATGAGACAAGTACCCCCGACGGCCATTGGCCATAACCGGGGCAACGCTCTGGAACAGGGGTTGCTGCGGGGGTGTATCAGGGGCTTAACAGTTTGCCCGGCCGTGGGCGCCACCGCGGAAAATGGCGGCCTGATGGCCAGGCAGGTGTTTCAGGGATGGACACTTGTGGCCCTGCGGCACTGCACCGATCACGCTTGCAGCAGTTGCCGGACCTGCTCGAAGGCCTGTTGCCGGCGGGCTTGCCAGTCGCCGCCAATGATGCGGTACGGCTGGCGGTGTTGCTCCAGCCAATGGCGGGTAGCCTCGAAGAACGCCATGCGTTCTGCCAGTTGTGGCTGGCAGCGCTGGCCGTCGTCGCTCCAGGCCACATCTTCCGGCGACAGCAGCAGGTGCAGGTCGTAGTGGCGGGCCAGCAGTTGGGGTTCCAGCCACGGCGGGCAGTCGCCGAACAGGGTCTGGCTCCAGAGTTGGTTGCTTAACAGGTGGGTATCGAGAATCAGCAGTCCAGGTTGCTGGGCGCGGGCCTGATCTTCCCAGGCGAGCTGGCCCCGGGCGATCTCGGGAATGTCCGCCAGGCAGGTGTCGCGGCCCTGCTGCTCGATGAAGTGGCGCACGTATTCGCTCACCTGGATGCCACCGAAGTGGGCTTGCAGCTCGCTCGCCAGCCAGCTCTTGCCGCTGGACTCGGGGCCGGTCAGTACCAGGACCTTCACGACTGCAGGGCCGGGTCGGCGCGCCAGGCTCGCCAGCCCTGGACGGCCAGCAGGGTGAACAGGGCATACAGCGCCGCCGTCAGGTAGAGCTCCTTGTAGACGAACAGCCCGACGAAAATCACATCCACGGCAATCCACAGCGGCCAGCATTGCACGCGCTTCTGCGCCATCCACCACTGCGCCACCAGGCTGAAGGCGGTCAAGGCGGCGTCCAGCCAGGGCTGCGCGGCGTCGGTCCAGTGGGCCATGGCAGCCCCCAGCAGCAGGCTGCCCATTGCGCCCAGGGCCAGCCCCTGTAGCAGTCCGCTGGACTGCAACTGGCTGACCGGCCGCCCCTGGTGCTGTTCGCCGCCCCGGGTCCACTGCCACCAGCCATAGAGCTGCAGCACCGCGTAGACCACCTGCAGGAGCATGTCGGAATAGAGCTTGACCTCGTAGAAGATCCAGCTGTACAGCAGCACCATGACCAGGCCGATGGGCCAGCACCAGGGGTTCTGTTTGACCGTCAGCCAGACGGCGATCACGCCGAGGGCGGCGGCAAACAGTTCAAGCCCGGACATGGCGGTTCCTTGGGGAAATGGAGGAGGGGGGCGATTGTACCCAGAGTCGGCCCCGGGCGTCAGTCCGGGGCCTTGGGTTCAGCGAGGGGTCAGACGCGGAACTGGCGCAACAGGCCGTTGAGCTGCTCCGACAGCTCCTTGAGGTGGCGGCTGGCGGCGCTGGAGTGCTGGGCCGCCAGGGCCGTGCCCTGGGACAGGCCGGCTGCCTGGCCGACGTTGTGGTTGATGTCTTCCACCACATGGGCCTGTTCCAGGGTGGCGCTGGCAATCGTCGCGTTCAGACCGTTGAGGTTGCGCAGTGCCTGGCCGATGGCGTTGAGGCTGGCGCCGGCCAGCCCGGCCTGCTCGATGGTCAGTTGCGAGGCTCGGCTGCTATCGCCGATGACCTTGACCGCCGCTTCGGAGTGGTTTTGCAGGCGCTCGATCATGCCCTGGATTTCCGCAGTGGACTGCTGGGTACGCTGGGCCAGCAGGCGCACTTCGTCGGCCACCACGGCAAAGCCGCGCCCTTGCTCACCAGCCCGGGCCGCCTCGATGGCAGCGTTCAGGGCCAGCAGGTTGGTCTGTTCGGCAATCGAGCGGATCACCTCCAGCACCGTGCCGATCTGGGTGCTTTCCGCCGCCAGGGTGCGGATCACTTCCACCGCCTGGTCGATGGTCACCGAAAGCTGGTCGATCTGCTGCAAGCTGCCGTCGATGTTGACCTGGCCCTGCTGGGCCTGGGCCTCGGCCTCGCGCACCTCGGTGGCGGCGTGCTCGGCGTTGCGCGCCACATCCTGGACTGCGCTGGTGACCTGGCTGATAGCGGCCGCCACCTGTTCCATCTGTTGGGATTGCTGCTGGCTGCGCTCCTGGGCGTCGTTGGCGTTGCTACCCAGTTCGCTGGAGGACTGTTCCAGGGCTGCGGCGCTGGATTGCAGCTGCATCACCACACCGCGCAACTTGGCGGTAAAGCCGTTGAAGTGCCGGGCCAGTTCGGTGACCTCGTCCTGGCCGTGGGTGTCGAGGCTGCGGGTCAGGTCGCTTTCGCCGCTGGCGATGTTGGCCATGGCGTGCACCGTTTCGCGCAGCGGGCTGACAATGCTGCGCACGATCAGCACCACCAGGGCGGCCATCAGCAGGGCAATCACCAGGCCGATGGAGGAGGCGCGCAGTACCTGGGCGTAGAACTCGTCCTGCAGGTCGTCGATATAGACTCCGGAGCCGATGATCCAGCCCCAGGGCTGGAACAGCTGGATGTATGAGGTCTTCTGGACCGGTTGCTCGGCGCCGGGCTTGGGCCAGCGGTAGTCCACCATGCCGCCGCCCTTGGCCTTGGCCAGGGTCACCATCTCGTTGAACACCTCGAAACCGTCCGGGTCCTTCACCGCGGCCAGGTTCTGCCCGTCGAGCTTGGGGTTGGCCGGGTGCATGATCATCACCGGCGTCAGGTCGTTGATCCAGAAGTAGTCATTCTGGTTGTAGCGCAGCCCGCGAATCACCTGCAGCGCCTGCTTCTGCGCCTGGTCGCGGGTCAGGCTGCCGGCGGCTTCCAGGCCCTGGTAGTAATTCAGCACGCCGGCGGCAGTCTGCACCACGTGCTGGGTCTTCTGCGCCTTGGCCAGGTACAGGTCCCCATGAATCTGCTTGAGCATCATCACGCCCAGGGTCACCAGGGTCAGCACCGCCACGATCAGGATCAGCCACAGGCGCTGACTGATGGACATCTTGCGTAAGCTATTCATCATCCGGTCACTCCAGATTCTTGTTCTTGTCATAAAAGGCCCGGAGCATCCAAGCACGCTGGCCTTCCAACGCCAACCCTACGGAAGTCCAATAACATCGCGGCGTGTTTTGCGCCTGTCTGTTAGGATTTCGGCGCCTTTACCGAAAACCTGAACCTTTCTGAACTTTTCACATAATTTTCATGGGCTTGTGTTGATCTTACGAGCGCCGATTTCTCGGCTACGCTCGACGCAGCAAATGCTTTGACCAATTAAAAAGAGGCATGCCACGAGCATCGCCTCATGGGGGAATCGATGGATCTTTGGACCGCCGCACAGGCATTGATACTCGGGATTGTCGAAGGCCTGACCGAGTTTTTACCCATCAGCAGCACCGGGCACCAGATCATTGTGGCCGACTTGCTCGACTTTGGCGGCGAGCGGGCGATGGCCTTCAACATCATTATCCAGTTGGGGGCGATCCTTGCGGTTGTCTGGGAATTTCGCCGCAAGATCCTCGATGTGGTGATCGGCCTGCCGACCCAGCCCAAGGCCCAGCGCTTCACGATCAACCTGTTGATCGCCTTCCTGCCGGCGGTGGTGCTGGGGGTGATTTTCGCCGACCTGATCCATGCCTACCTGTTCAACCCCGTTACCGTGGCCACGGCCCTGGTGGTCGGCGGCCTCATCATGCTGTGGGCCGAGCGCCGGCAGCACCAGGTGCATGCCGAGACAGTGGACGACATCACCTGGAAGGACGCGCTCAAGGTCGGCTGCGCCCAGTGCCTGGCGATGATCCCGGGCACCTCGCGCTCGGGATCCACCATCATCGGCGGCCTGCTGTTCGGCCTGTCGCGCAAGACCGCCACCGAGTTTTCGTTCTTCCTGGCCATGCCCACCATGGTCGGCGCCGCGGTGTATTCCGGCTACAAGTACCGCCATCTGTTCCAGCCCGATGACTTCCCGGTGTTCGCCATCGGTTTCGTCACCGCCTTTGTCTTCGCCATGATCGCGGTCAAGGGCCTGCTGAAGTTCATCGCCAGCCACAGCTACGCGGCCTTCGCCTGGTATCGCATTGCCTTCGGCCTGTTGATCCTGGCGACCTGGCAGTTCGGCTGGGTCGACTGGACGGCGGCCAAGCCATGAGTACGGCCCGGCGCCCGGCGCCTTCGGCCAGTGCTGCCCGGCTCCAGCATCCCCGGGCCAAGCTGCTGGCGTTCGTACTGCTGTGCGGGTTGCCGCTGTTCGGTTCGCTGTCGCTGTGGTGGAAGGGGATTTCGCTCATTCCCCTGATCGCCTATGGCGCGGTCAGCCTGCTGGCCTTCCTGGTCTACTGGCACGACAAGCGCCGGGCCCAGGCCGAGGGCCGGCGCACCCCGGAGAACGTCCTGCATGCCCTGGAACTGGCCGGTGGCTGGCCCGGGGCCTTGCTGGCCCAGCAGCTGTTGCGCCACAAGACCCGCAAGGTCTCCTACCAGTTGGTGTTCTGGCTGATCGTGGCCTTGCACCAGGTGTTCTGGATCGACCGGCTGTTCCTGGAAAGCAGCCTGCTGAGCCTGTTCTAGAGCAGCAAACCCACCTGAACCCGCTTGGGCAGCTTGCTCACCACCAACTGGTGAGAGCGCTGCAGCAGCGCCTCGAGCTCCGAGGCGCCCAGGGGGTAGGGGGTGTTCATGATGATCCAGTGCGCCCGGGCCAGGTAGGGCGCCGGCGCAATGCCCGGGCGGTCGACATGGCCGAGAAACAGCTCCTGATCGACCTTGAAGGCCAGCGAGTCGCCCCGCAGGTGCTGCACGGCAAACATCTTGTTGCCGGCAATCGAGAACACCCGCACACCGCCCCACTTGTAGTCTTCCCGCGCACCCGGCAGGCCCAGGCAGAATTGCGCCACTTGCTCTTCATTCAAGGTTCGGGCTTTCACAGCAGTCGTTCTCCGCAGCGTTCGAAGGATTCACTCAGGTGCTCGATCCAGGCGCGCACGGCCGGCATCACACCCCGGCGGTGAGGATACACGGCCTGCAGCCAGCCGCCGGGCAATGACCATTGCGGCAGCATCTGCACCAACTGGCCGCTGGCCAGTTCCTCCTCGCAATACAGCATGGGCAGCACAGTGCAGCCCTGGCCAGCGAGGGCACAGGCACGGCGCACGATGAAGTCGTCGATGCCCAGGCGTGCCTCCAGGGCCAGGTCGCAGGCCTGGCCTTGCTGGTCCAGCAGGCGCAGGTGCACCAGGCGGTCGGCCTCCAAGGCGCCGAGAATCGGCACGCGCCGCAGGTCTTCCGGATGCTCCACCGGGTATTGCCGGAGGAAGTCTGGGGTCGCCACGATCGCCGTCTGGGCCCGGCGCAGGCGCCGGGTCACCAGCAGCGGGTCTTCGTCGCCCAGCTCGCGCACCCGCAGGGCGACGTCCACACCCTCGTTGATCAGGTCGACACGGCGGTTGAGCAGGAGCATTTCCAGCTGCACCTGGGGGTACTTCTCCAGAAAGCTGCTGACCAGCGGTGTCAGCAGTTCGTGGGCCAGGCCCACCGGGCTCGACACCCGCAGGCGCCCGCGGGGTTCGCTGGCCATGCTGGCCACGGCTTCGTCGGCCATCTCCGCTTCCAGCAGCATGGCCTGGCAGTGACGCAGGTAACGCTCGCCCACGGCAGTCAGGCTCAGTTGCCGGGTGGTGCGTTGCAGCAGCCGGGCGTTGAGGCGTTCTTCAAGCTCGGCGATACGCCGTGACAGCCGCGATTTGGGAATGCCCAGCAGGCGTCCGGCGGCGGCGAAGCCACCGGCTTCCACCACCTTGGCGAAGTAATAGAGGTCGTTGAGGTCTTGCATGATGATTTTTCGCTCGATTGTCCTGCTGATGGGACGAACTATCGCATTTATGCCGGCTAATCAGCTATTGGTTTCATCTGTAGGATTGCCCACATCCGATCGCCCAGTGGCGGTCCTCACTTGGAGATCCCAGATGAAACTCTTGCATATCGATTCCAGCATTCTTGGTGACAACTCGGCCTCCCGTCAGCTCAGCCACAGTGTGGTCGAGGCCTGGAAAGCCGCTCATCCGGCCACCGTGGTGACCTACCGCGACCTGGCCAATGACGCCATCAGCCACTTCTCCGCCGCCACCCTGGTGGCTGCCGGTACCGCCGCGGAGCTGCGTGACGCCGCGCAGAAGCATGAGGCCCAGCTCAGCGCTCAGGCCCTGGCCGAATTCAAGGCTGCCGATACCGTGGTAGTCGCCGCGCCGATGTACAACTTCACCATTCCCACCCAACTCAAGGCCTGGATCGACCGCATCGCCGTGGCTGGCGAGACCTTTCGCTACACCGAAGGCGGCCCGCAAGGCCTGTGCGGCGGCAAGAAAGTGATTGTGGTGTCCACTTCCGGCGGCCTGCACGTGGGCCAGGCCACTGGGGTGGCTCACGAGGACTACCTGAAAGTGCTGTTCGGCTTCTTCGGCATCACCGATGTCGAATTCGTTCGCGCCCATGGCCTGGCCTACGGCGAGGAAGTACGCAGCAAAGCCATGAGCGACGCCCAGGCGCAGATCAGCCAGCAACTCTTCGCTGCCGCGTAAGGCTTGTGTAAAGAGCCTTTGCTGCACGGCAAGGGCCACTAAACTCTGTATTCTGCTCACCGCATGAAGTGGACAGGGTGCGGAGTTTTTTTATTGTGGTGTTCAGGGTTTCTGGCCCGGGTTATGCAGCACACGGAGCAATGCTCCCGGCTTGTGCATCCCTGGCTACGGCGTGGTACAGCTGCAAGGCCTTGGCGGCAAGGGATGGCAGGGGAGAACGGCTTTCTCGATCCGGCGGCAAAGGTGGGCGTGCGATGAAACGTCTTTGTGCAATGTTACTGATCTGCCTGCTCAGCAGCCTGCTTTCGGTGCAGGCCGCCCCTGGACCGCATCCGCACTGGAGCGTGGGCTTTCACGAGATGAGTTTTCTCGACCCCCTGGACCGGCAACCGATGCGCGCCATCGCCTTCTACCCATCCACCGGTATCGAGCACGGCAGCCAGCTTGAGGGCTATCAGATCGCGGCTTCGCGGGATGCCAAGATCGCCATCGGCCGCTTCCCGATGCTGATGCTGTCCCACGGTAACACTGGCACCCCTCTGGCCCTGCATGACCTGGCCACCTCTCTGGCACGCAAGGGCTTTGTCGTGGTGGCGGTGATTCACCCCGGCGACAACTCCAAGGACCACAGCCGTCTGGGTACCCTGAGCAATCTGTACGGGCGGCCGATCCAGATTTCCGAAGCCATCACCGCAACCCTCGGCGACCCGATGCTGTCGCCCTTCGTCAATGCCGACCAGGTGGGGGTGATCGGCTATTCCGCCGGTGGCGAGACTGCGTTGATTCTCTCCGGCGCCACGCCGGACCTGGACCGCTTGCGGCGCTACTGCCAGGAGCGCCCCAATGACCGGGATGCCTGCAACACCCAGGGCGAACTGATCGTCGACCGCGACGACCTGCAACCGGTGGCCGACCCCCGGGTGCATGCCTTGATGCTGCTGGCCCCCCTGAGCCTCAAGTTCGGCCGCCAGACCCTGGCCGGGGTGCATGTGCCGGTGCTGCTCTACAGTGGTGATGGCGACCAGTTGGTGGCGCTGGACAAGAACGCCGCGGCCCTGGCGCGCAAACTGCCGGTGGCCCCGGACTTCAAGCTGCTGGCCGGCGCCGGGCATTTCGTGTTCATGGCGCCTTGTTCCGCACAGCAGATGGCCGCGATGCCGGCGCTGTGCACCGATGCCGACGGCGTCGACCGTGAAGACATCCACCGCAACCTGATTCTCGAAGCCGGCAACTTCTTCGCCCATACCCTGGGTCGGCCAAGCCGGGCCGGGATGCAGACCGCCGATCAATGACTCAGGCGCCGGCCCGGCGCTTGAGCATCAGGGTCAGGCCCAGGCCGGTCAGCGAGAGCAGGGCGGCGCAGAAGAAAATCCACGAATACCCCAGGTTCAACGCCACCGCGCCCATCAACGGCCCGGCGATGGCCAGTGCCAGGTCGAAAAACACCGCATAGGCGCTCAAGCCTGCGCCACGGCTGCTGTTGGGCACTTGCTTGATGGCCTCCACTCCCAGGGCTGGGTACACCAGCGACAGGCCGAAGCCGGTCAACCCGGCCCCCACCAGGGCCCAGCCGGTGGAGGGCGCCAGCCACAGCAGGGCCAGGCCCAGGGTTTCGACGCACATGCAGGCGATGGCCGAACGAAAGCCGCCGAAACGGCTGATGCAGGTGATGAACAGCAGCCGCGAAAAGATAAAGCACACGCCGAACACCGTCAGGCAATAGGCCGCGCCGGTCCAGCCGCGGCTGAGGTAGAACAAGGTGATGAAGGTGGTCAGGGTGCCGTAGCCGATGGAGGCCAGGCTCAGGCTGGCGCCAAAGGGTGCAATGCGCCCGAACACGGCCCAGAACGGCAGGCGCTCGCCGCGAATCACCGGCACCGAGGGTTTGTTGCGGATCAGCAGCAACGCCAGGATCGCCAGGATCGACAAGGCGATGCCGAGGCTGACGAAACCGTATTGCTGGACCATCACCACCCCCAACGGAGCACCAATGGCGATAGCACCGTAGGAGGCAATGCCATTCCAGGAGATAGACCGCGCGGTGTGCTCCGCGCCGACCTGGCCCATGCACCAACTGATGGTGCCGACCCCGATCAGGCCCTGGGCCACCCCCAGCAGCAGGCGCCCGCCCAGCAGCACGGCAAGGCTCAGCAGCGGCCACTGGACGAGCAGCACCGAAACCAGGGTCAGCACCCCGCTGAGCAGAATCCCCAGCAAGCCGTAGATGATCGAACGCTTGGTGCCCACGGTGTCCGACATGCGCCCGGCCATGGGCCGGCTGAGTAGGGTGGCCAGGTATTGCGCGCCAATGGTCAGCCCGGCGACCACCGCGCTGAAGCCCAGCTGTTCGTGGACATAACCTGGCAACACCGCGATCGGCAGGCCGATGCAAAGGAAGGCGATAAAGGTATAGAAGACGATGGAGACGATCTGCAGGGTGATCGCCATGGAGCTTTGAGCGGGCGTTTGTGGCTCGGGCATGAAGGCTCGTTCGCGGGCGGCGGTTAGAGGCCTGCATCATCGCGTGCCGTGAACATAAAAGAAAGCAGGCTAACTATCTATTCCCCGCACCCGGTAGGCGCTGGCAGGAGCGGTACAAGTCTTGCGGGCCTGTTCGCCGGCAAGCCGGCTCCTACAGAGGCCTGTGGGTTCGTGCAGGAACTGGCTTGCCAGCGAAGGCGCCCGCTGGGCGATGCAAGGCTGGCGGGCCTTTTCGTCGGCAAGCCGGCACCTGCGAGCGAAGGGGGCATACAAAAAAGCCCCGTCACACTGGACGGGGCTTTTTAGTTGTCGCTTACCGCTTGCCGCTGTCTTTAGAACATCACGCCCTGGCTGCGCAGGTAGTCGTCGTAGGTGCCGCTGAAGTCGGTCACGCCGCTTGGGCTCAACTCGATGATGCGGGTGGCCAGGGACGATACGAACTCACGGTCGTGGCTGACGAAGATCAGGGTGCCCGGGTAGTTTTCCAGGGCCAGGTTCAGCGCCTCGATGGATTCCATGTCCAGGTGGTTGGTCGGTTCGTCCATCACCAGCACGTTGGGCTTTTGCAGGATCAGCTTGCCGAACAGCATGCGGCCTTGCTCACCACCGGAAATCACCTTCACCGACTTGAGGATCTCGTCATTGGAGAACAGCATCCGGCCCAGGGTGCCGCGGATCATCTGTTCGCCCTGGGTCCACTGGCCCATCCAGTCGAACAGGCTGACGTCGTCTTCGAAGTCATGGGCGTGGTCCTGGGCGTAGTAGCCCAGCTCCGCGCTTTCGGTCCATTTCACTGTGCCGGCGTCCGGGGTCAGCTCGCCCACCAGGGTGCGCAGCAGAGTGGTCTTGCCGATGCCGTTGGGGCCGATGATCGCTACGCGTTCGCCGGCCTCGACGGTGAAGCTGAAGTTCTGGAACAGGGTCTTGCCGTCGAAACCCTTGGACATGCGCTCCAGGGTCACCGCCTGGCGGTGCAGTTTCTTGGTCTGTTCGAAGCGGATGAACGGGCTGACGCGGCTAGACGGCTTGACTTCGGCCAGCTGGATCTTGTCGATCTGCTTGGCCCGGGACGTGGCCTGCTTGGCTTTCGAGGCGTTGGCCGAGAAGCGGCTGACGAAGGTCTGCAGCTCGGCGATCTGGGCTTTCTTCTTGGCGTTGTCCGACAGCAACTGCTCGCGGGACTGGGTCGCGGCGATCATGTATTCGTCGTAGTTGCCCGGGAACAGGCGCAGCTCGCCGTAGTCCAGGTCGGCCATGTGGGTGCAGACACTGTTGAGGAAGTGCCGGTCGTGGGAAATGATGATCATGGTGCTGTTACGCGCCGTGAGAATGTTTTCCAGCCAGCGGATGGTGTTGATGTCCAGGTGGTTGGTCGGTTCGTCCAGCAGCAGCACCTCCGGATCGGAGAACAGCGCCTGGGCCAGCAGAACTCGCAGTTTCCAGCCTGGCGCGACTTCGGTCATCGGGCCGAAATGCTGTTCCAGGGGAATGCCCAGGCCCAGCAGCAGCTCACCGGCGCGGGACTCGGCGGTGTAGCCGTCCATCTCGGCGAATTCGGTTTCCA